>Ga0209902_100013_pt1 | contig 575876 bp, 428 predicted proteins | sample FECB27metaG_FD_188304 | JGI IMG/M metagenome (GOLD analysis project Ga0209902, IMG submission 188304) | Cyanobacterial communities from the Joint Genome Institute, California, USA - FECB-27 (SPAdes) (version 2) | ecosystem: Environmental > Aquatic > Thermal springs > Hot (42-90C) > Microbial...
TTCTGCGTAGAATGGCTAAAATAATGCTGCTTTATTCTAAAGTCTTTCTGCCAATATGTCAAAGAACGTTTTCCTTCTCGACTCCTTGAAAGGAATCTTTCCGGAATGGTACCCCTCCCGACCGGAGCGGCTTGTGAGGTCTTTTTACCCCGTTTTCACTGTCTGCTTACTACCCTGACCAAGCTACTTTCCTGCTGCTTTCAGGCCTCACTGGGGCTTGATTTTCGAAGGGGTTGCAAAGATAAGCACTTCCCTTTTCTTCACCAAATCTCCGCCTCACTTTTTGCAATCTTTTTTTTCAGCTTTGACCCGAAAAAAGAGCAGATTAGTTTGGCTGTTGAAACCTTCTCCCTACCTCGCTCGTAAACGGCGTGCAAAACTAGCGGAAGCCTTTTTGCTTTACAAATGCTTTCGGGAAAATTTTTTCAACTTATTAGTAATAGGCTGATTAGCAAGGTTATAAAGATCTAACTTTTTGGTCGCTTATAGAGGGGAACTGTGCTGCACGGTTCTCCATACATCAAACTCTGGACGTGTGGCTGTAATAAACGTGTTATTTCTACATAGGCAGCAGTAGGAACGGGAAACTTGCTACAGCCTTTTATCACTACTTTGGCATTCTGATAATCTATAAGATTGATCTTTGATAAGGCTTCTCTGAATAAGGCATCTTCCAGATATTTTAAATCGCCGAAAATGACCATGTGCGCAAAGGGGTGCAAATGAAGTGTCAGTAGCATATATGCCCAGGTGGGAACGATGGCATCTGCTGAACAGATGATCGCCACGTTTTTGCCCTGGTATTCTGACCAATCCTTTTCTTTAATAAAAGCCCTGAAATCCTTTTCCTTTAAAATCAATTCCTGAAAAAGGTTGTCTTTTATATCATAGATGACTCTTTCGCCATGGTGGTAATAGTCTTCCAGATCTAAAGTAATCAATCCGCTGTTCGCTACCCGATTTATAATTAGTTCTTCAGCCATAATAGTAAAGGTTAAATGAATGCAGTTTCAAACTTTATTAGAAACAAATTCTTTGAGGTAAAAAGGTTCGAAATAGGCTAAATTCTCAAAACGTTTTTCTTCAAATGCTTTTGTGGCTAATATGGCCACTGTTTTCGCCGATGGATGCACTGCCTGACTCATAAAAAAAGCTTGGGAATGCGAATTCAACAAGGGCTTGCATTTTAGGGAGCCATTGCCAAAGAAGAAAATCGGATGAACGGACAGATATTCAGCGAAGGAGCTTTGGTCGATGATTTTGGCGCAGGTAGGAAGAATGACTTGGAGGGCTTGGTCATATATGGCACAGTATACTTCCATACGACGGGCATCCAGCATGGGGCACAGCCAATACGAAGAAATACCAGCTACTTGATAAGCCATCGCTTCCAGCGTATTGATGGCAATCAATGGCTTATCTAACGCATAACACAATCCCTTGGCCGTAGCAACGCCGATTCTTAAGCCCGTATAGGAGCCCGGGCCCTTGGCAACGGCGAAAGCATCCAGTTCGTCCAACGAAAGGCCGGTATATGCTACGCAGTCGCGGATGAGTAAGGTTAATTTTTCGGAATGCGAATGTGCTACGCTTAATTCAGCGCTTGATAAGATCTCTCCGTGACGAATCAGGGCTACTGAACAAACAGTCGTAGAGGTTTCGATGCTTAAGATGGTAGGCATTCTTTCAAACGTATAAAGCGACACAAAGTCGTCGCAATGGTATCGATAATAAAATAGCGAAACGGGGCCGTAATCTACGACCCCGTTTCGCTGCTTCCATACTTATTAAGAAAAAAGCTATTTACCCTTCAGGATTTTTTGATAACGATCCTGATCTTTCAGTAATTGGATTGCAGCAAGTACATCCACATCATTGTCAAATGATGCTTCCTGAATTCCCTTTTGCAAATAGTAGCGGGAAACGATCTCTTCTTCCAACAACGGCTTGATATCGGCTTTGAATTTTTGAAGGTCCGATTCTTTGTTATGGAAAATCTTAGACCGCAGGGCCTTGATCTGATCCTGGATGCTGTCGTAGTATTTCTCTTTTTTAGACGTCGCTTCCAGGTCCTCCAGATTTCTTTCTACCTGCGTGACGTAATCGTATTCTTTTCCGTTGAGCCACTTCACGAAGTCCTGGTATTCGGCATCGGCAAGCGAAAACTCCTTGGCGGGCTTAATGGTGGGATGTTCCAGATAGTACTTGTTGGCGTAATCAAAGAACAGGTTTTTGGAGTCCAGACTCAGGGCAATGGATGGCATATTGGGACGGGCCACTTCGATGTCGGGAGTGACTCCGCCTCCGTCATACACGACGCGGCCATTTTTGGTTTTGAAGGCGACCCGTAGTGAATCGGGAATTTTGCCGGCGCTGCCATCTTCGTTGCGGTGCGTATAATCGATGGCCTGAATGCAACGGCCACTGGGAATGTAATACTTGGCTGTAGTGATTTTGAGCTTTGAATTGTAGGAGAGCGAACGGGTAGCTTGCACCAGACCCTTGCCGTAGGTTCTTTGTCCCACCAATACGCCCCGGTCATAATCCTGAATGACGCCGGAAACAATTTCGGCGGCTGAAGCACTGCGGCTGCTGGTCAGCACGGCAATGGGCATGTCCGTGTCTACCGGTGCATTGAGGGCCGAATAGGTTTTGTTCCAATCGGTTACTTTTCCTTTGGTGCTTACGACTTCGGCATCCTTTGGAATGAAAATATTGGAGATATTGACGGCTTCGCTGAGCAGCCCACCGGGGTTGTCTCTCAGGTCAAACACCAGCTTTTTGGCTCCTTTCGACTTCAGCTCAACCAGGGCATTTTTCACTTCCCGGCTGGCTCCACTGGTAAAGTCTTTTAGGGCAATGTAGCCTACTTCGTCGTTGATCATGCCGTAGTAGGTCACGTTGTTGACCTTGATGTTTTCACGTGTGACTGGCACTTCCTGGGTATTATTCTGACCGTAACGTTTGATAGTAAGCTTCAGCACCGTACCCGCCTGGCCTTTAAGCAGTTTGCTGATACTTTCCTGAGATTTGCCCTTGAGGTCGATGCCGTCAATTTTAATAACTTCATCGCTGATCTTGAGGCCGGCTTTTTCGGCGGGAGATCCTTCAAAAGGCATAATGACCATAGTCTTGCCGTTTCTGGGACCCACTACGGCACCGATCCCACCGTATTGTCCGGTGGTCATCGTAAGATAATCCTCAATTTCATCTTCGGGGATGTAGTTGGTATAGGGGTCCAAAGAACGCAGCATCGCATCGATGCCCGTCTTGATTACCTCATTGGGGTTCACTTCATCTACGTAATACGTGTTGACCTCTTTGAAGAGAGTGCCGAAAATATCCAGGTTCTTGGCGATTTCAAAATACCGCTCTCCGGGGTCTTTGAATGCCACTAAACTCAGGGCTGCTACCAGCAGTAACCCTGCCATCAGGCCAGTACGCTTTTTCTTCATCATAAGTGTGTATGATTAGATACTATAAACGGGAAAGGGTCAACAAAAATTATGCGCGAAAAAGAATTCGCGTGTGCTGCATATTCAAATGCAACGGGATTAGCTCAGGCGCTTTAATGCTAATATCAGCTTTTTTTCTATCATTTCAAACGAATTTTCCTCCTTGGCAATGTAGAGGATACCGATATAAGCCGGAATTTTTTTCTCAGAATGTAAGAATAGGGAAGATTTTTGGAGGCGATACGCTTCGCGCAGGCGGCGTTTGATCCGATTGCGGACCACGGCTTTTTTGAAATGCCGCTTGGGAACGGTAAATAAAACCTGCGGGAGGTGAACTGAATCGTCCGCGAAGAAGTATAACAACCGGAAGGGGTATAAATAAAGAGAGGAACCCTTGTCGAAGAGTTCCTTGATTATCTTTTTGCTGGCAAGCCTTTCTGCCTTGGGAAATGTCTGATTCAAAGGGTTGACGTTTAGACGTGCAAACAGCTGCCGCGCAACCATAGTGCCAACCCACTCTGCTCACAACGTATATGAATTGTGAGAGTGAGGCACAATTATCCTTTGTGTCTTCTTTCGTCGGAAACAGTCAGTTTCTTACGGCCTTTGGCCCGGCGGCTGGCTAATACCCTTCTACCGTTAGCAGTCGACATCCGCTCGCGGAATCCGTGCTTGTTTCTTCTTTTGCGTTGCGAAGGTTGGAATGTTCTTTTCATCGTACCTCAATTAAATTTGGGTCTGCAAAGGTAGGGAACGATTTGTAGATTACAAATGCGAACATTGAAAATGTAAAAAATACTTCATTTTTGAATGCCATTCCGGCGAAAGCATCCGAATTTCGGTCTTTGGTTATCCGTTTCTTATCCCTCAGTTTATGCATTATATTATTCATTGCGAAGATACCAGCACGCACTTTCTTACCATTGAAATGAAGATTAACCACATTTCAAGTCCCAGCATTGAATTACAACTTCCCGCCTGGCGCCCCGGACGGTACGAGTTGGCGCACTTTGCCAAAAATATCGGGCGGTTTGAAGTGTTTGATCAGAATGAAAAGCCAGTATCCTTTTCTAAGCTAACCAAAGATCGCTGGAAGGTGCTCACTTCCGGAATAGGTGAACTGACGATTCGATATACTTATTATGCCCAGCAGAAGGACGCGGGTGGCAGTTGGCTGGATGATGCGATTGTATACATCAATTTTATCAACTGCATACTGTACGTTGAAGGGCGGCTGAATGAAAAATGTACGGTAGAGCTCCGCATGCCAGAAAATTATCAGATCGCCAGCGGCCTTTCCGAAACGGCTCATCACGTGCTGGAAGCGGAGAATTATTACCAGTTGGTAGATAGCCCGATGGTGGCCAGCCATGCGATGCAGCACGAAACGTATTCCGTAGAAGACACTACGTTTCACCTCTGGCTCAAGGGAAACTGCCAACCCGATTGGAACCGCGTAAAAGAAGATTTTGTCAGCTTTACCCGGAAGCAGATCGTTGTGATGGGCGACTTCCCTTGCCGAGACTATCATTTCCTGTTTCAGTGGCTTTCTGTCAAGCACTACCACGGGGTAGAACACCAGAACTCTACAACCATTGTATTAGGTCCGGACACGGATTTTGAGCGCTTGTACCCGGAGTTGCTGGGTATCAGTTCCCACGAACTCTTCCATACCTGGAACGTCATCCGCATCCGGCCAAAAGAATTGCTGCCTTACGACTTTACCCAAGAAAATTATTTTCCGACCGGTTTCGTGGCCGAAGGAGTGACGACGTATTACGGTGACCTTTTCCTGAAAAGATCGGGGGTGTTCAGTCTGGAAGAATACCTGACGGAGTTGAATACGACGATGAAGAGACATTTTGATCACCACGGAAAGGCTTTTCAATCGCTGGTGGAATCCTCATTTGACTTATGGCTGGATGGTTATACCGCTGGAGTACCTAATCGCAAAGTTTCCATCTACCACAAAGGGGCGGTAGTGGCGATGATTCTGGACCTGGAAATCCGGCAGCGAACCGGGCACGTACGTTCGTTGGACCACGTGATGCGGTTTATGTGGGAGCATTTCGGAAAGACGAACGTGGGCTATTCGCTGGATGACTACCGGGCCGTGGTGGAGGAGGTGACTGGGCGTTCACAACAATCGTACTTTGATGAATGTATTACCGGAAACGCCCCGCTGGAGAATCGGCTCAACCAGGCGCTGGATTTTGTGGGTTTGGAATGGGTTACCGATCAGGAAGGAATGTCACAACTGCGGGTGAAGGAAAATATCAGTGGTGAACAGTGGGAAAATTTAAGTAAATGGCTGAATGACTGAGCCAATCGCGTTAAGGCAGTGAGAAGGAGGGAAGACCCGTTATGCGCTCCGACTCTTCCCAGAGCTGACGGCTTAACGACTTGTCATGCGAAAGCCGGGAAGAGGGAATCATCCGCAGGTGCTGATCGAAGTACTTGCCCGTAGTATTCGCAACCTCCGGGTTGGAGGCCAGATAAACGTACACTTTTGCACTTTGCTCCGCGCTGATGGAGCTCCATTTCATCAATGCCGACCAGACGAATGATACGTACCAGGGCTGGTTCTTGATACCAATCTGAGTTCTTACCCTGCCTGGACTAATAGCATTGACGGTGATGCCTGTACTTTTCAAACGCGCTGCCAATTCGTAGGTAAACAATATATTGGCCAGTTTAGATTGGGCATATGCTTTCAACAGATGATAACGCCGATTGGAAGTAAAACTGGCAAAATCGATATGACCCTGGAAATGTGACTTAGAGGCCACATTGATGATCCTGCCCTGACTGGATCGATGCAATAAATCCAGCAGCAATCGGGTGAGCAGGAAGTAATTGAAGTGGTTCGTCGCAATGGTTCTTTCAATGCCTTCCGGAGTAAGTCCAAAGTTGGCAAATACTGCCCCGGCATTATTGATCAGAATGTCCAGCTTTTGAAAGCGCTGGTGAATTTCCTCCGACAATTTCCGGATTTCCTGCTGGGAAGATAAATCGGCCACGAAGAGCGTGATTCGATCGTGGCCGGTCAAACGGACGATTTCCTGGCTGGCAACCTCCAGTTTACCGCGATTTCGCCCGACCAGAATCAGTTCCCATCCCATAGCTGCCAGTTGACGGGCGGCTTCCAGGCCAAGACCGTCACTGGCTCCGGTGATTAGGCAAATCCGGTTATCCATACTTAGTTGACTGAAACGCTTAATTCCTGGCCTTCGGTTTGAAGTTGCAGCGCTGCCTGATTTACTTTTCTACCCGTGTTAACCAGAAAAACGTCCAATGTGGGCAGAATGGTTTTGATTTCAACCAGTCGGCTCAGTTTCACAACACCAATTACGTATTGCAGATCACGGCCCTGAAACCTCTCGGAAATTTCCTCAAAATCAAAAATCTCCAAGTCCTTTTCGTCACGATAGCGCAGGTAGACTTCCAACCGCAGATCCTGGGAATAGCTGATGGAAGATTCGCTTTGAGACTTGGTCCAGGCTAGTTTTTTATACTCGTAACGGTAGTGATACGTGCTGGCCGAAATATCCGATAGTACCGCCGAACCGGTCGGATGACCGCCGGCTCCCTTTCCCATAAAAAATTGCTTGTCGGCGAAGGCGGCTTCCACAGTGACGCCGTTGTATTCATTTTCCACCCGATACAGGTAATCGTCGGGCGTGACGAACTGAGGGAATACATAGGGAGCAATACGGCCGTCGGGCGTTTTGCGGACGCTGGCAATTAGTTTAATCTTATAATTTTTCTCCCGGGCAAACTGAATGTCGTGGGCAGAAAGATGCTGGATGCCATAATTAAATACTTCTTCCGGCTTTACGAATACGCCGTAAGCGTGCAGCGTCAGAATGCATAGTTTGGAAAGTGCATCGAAGCCGCCGACGTCCAGCGTAGGGTCGGTTTCGGCAAAGCCCAGGACCTGCGCCTGTTTGAGGGCAGTGGAATAGCTCAGGTTTTCGTTGAATATTTTGGAAAGAATGTAATTAGAGGAGCCATTCACAATGCCATTGAGGCTGTAGAGCAGTTCGTGGTCGTAGTACTCTTCCAGATTGCGGATAATGGGAATACTACCACAAACCGAAGCTTCGTACAGCAGAATGCCACCGTATTCCTGTTGCAGTTGTACCAGTTCCGACAGGTGATCGGCTACCATTTTTTTGTTGGCCGTTACGACTCTTTTGCCCTGTTTTAGCGAAGTCGTTACGATGTCGTAAGCTTCAACGGCATCGTTGATCAGTTCCACGACCAGATCGATTTCCGGATTGTGGAGGATATCGTTTTTATCGAAAGTAAAAAAGTGGCTGTCCAGGCTGCGTTTCTTCGTGCGGTCTTTTACGCAAATTTTCACCACTTCTGCCCGGAAGCCTTCGCTGTGGTTGAGGATGTCGTACAGGCCCTGGCCCACGCAGCCAAAGCCAAATATGCCTATTTTAAGGTTTTCTGCCATGTAAAGAAGAATCTATTTAGGTAATAACACGGGATTGGCTTCCGGTTGAATGGAAGGGTACCACTTTTTGAGTATCTGGGTAATCTGTTCGTATTCAATCAGGAAGCCATCGTGTCCATACAGGGAATTAATTTCTTCGTAGGTGGCACCGGGTATGTGTTTGGCCAGCAAACGCTGTTCTTCAATCGGGAACAGAATATCAGTTCCAATTCCCAAAACCAGCGTTCTGGATCGGATTTGCTGCAGAGCCTGAATGATACCGCCTCTGCCCCGGCCTACGTGGTGCGAATCCATGGTTTTTGAGAGGGTCCAGTAGGCAAAAGCGTTGAATCGTTTGACCAGCTTTTCTCCCTGATATTGCTGGTAGCCCGAAGCCCGGTAGCGATCGGTTTTTTCCTCATCCTGGTCTGTCTGCATGGTCACGTACGTGTCGTAATTGCGGTAGGAGAGGAGAGCCATAGAGCGGGCGGCTTTCAGTCCGGCACTACCCGCATCCGGCCGTTTTTCCTGCCAGGTAGGATCGGCCTGGATGGCCATGCGCTGGGCTTCGTTGAAGGCAATGCCCCAGGCGGAATGGCGGGCATTGGTAGCCATGAGTACGAGGTTTTCAATCAGACCCGGTTGCATGATGGCCCATTCCAGGGCCTGTTGACCACCCAGCGATCCGCCAATGCAGGTATGAATGCGATCAATCCGCAGGTCTTTTCTCAACAGGTCCAAAGCCCCTACCATATCGCGAATGGTAATGAGCGGGAAGTCGTGGTAATACGGTTCACCGGTTTCCGGATTGATGGACAACCCGTGCGTGGAGCCGTAACAGGAACCCAGAATATTGGCACAGACAACAAAATGCACCTCCGGATCGAACAGCTTGCCTTGTCCTACCAGGCCTTCCCACCATTCGGCGGCGTTGGCATTGGCCGTAAGCGCGTGACAAATCCAGATAACGTTGTCCCCTTGAAAGTTGATTTTCCCGTACGTTGAGTAAGTGAGATGAAAACCAGCCAGGTGCTGGCCGCATTCCAACGGATAAGAATGGGGATAAGTGAACAGTTGGTTTTCCAAGGTCAATCGGATTTTAAAATGGAGACTATCCAGGTTGGTTGGGCCTGGATAGTCCGGTAATCAATTAAGCTTCAACGGTTTCGCCGGCCCGTACTTTTTCAAAGGCTTGCACAAAGTCCGCTTTGATATCGTCGATATGTTCAATACCCACGGAAACCCGCAGTTGAGTCGGCTTTACGCCCGCCCTCAATTGTTCCTCATCGCCCAGTTGCTGGTGTGTAGTAGAAGCCGGATGAATGATCAGCGTCTTGGCATCGCCTACGTTGGCCAGGTGGCTCACCAGTTTGAGGCTGTTGACAAACTTTTCGGCATTCTCTTTTCCGCCCCGGATATTGAACGACAATACGCCACCAAATCCACGCTTTAAATATTTAGTGGCCAGTTGATGATAAGGGCTGCTGGAGAGGCCGGGATAATTCACGTTTTCCACCTGTTCGTGCTGCTCCAGCCATTGTGCCAGGGCCAGGGCGTTCTGTACGTGCCGGTCCACGCGCAAAGAAAGGGTCTCTAAGCCTTGAAGCAGCAGAAAGGAATTAAAAGGGCTGATGGCCGGACCGAAATCGCGCAGGCCTTCTACCCTGGCCCGAATGATAAAGGCGATATTGCCAAAAGGACCGTTTTTGCCGAAAACGTCATTGAATACCATCCCGTGGTAGCCTTCGGAGGGCTCAGTAAACTGGGGGAATTTGCCATTGCCCCAATCGTACGTACCGGCATCTACAATCACCCCGCCAATGCTATTGCCGTGTCCCCCGATCCATTTGGTGGCTGATTGTACTACTACGGCCGCCCCGTGTTCAATGGGACGGAACAGATACCCGGCGGCTCCGAAGGTGTTATCCACAATCAGGGGAAGGTCGTGCTTCTTGGCCAAGGCGGCAATGGCGTCAAAATCGGGAATGTTGAACTCCGGATTGCCAATGGTTTCCAGATAAAGGGCTTTGGTTTTTCCATCAATTAATTTTTCAAAGCTTTCCACTTTGTCGCCGTCGGCGAAGCGAACGTCGATACCCAGCCGCTTGAAAGACACTTTGAACTGATTGTAGGTACCGCCGTAGAGAAAAGAAGTAGAAACAAAATTATCGCCGGCCTGTAGAATGTTATTCAGGGCAATGAACTGAGCCGCCTGTCCCGAGCCTACGGCCAAAGCAGCGACGCCTCCTTCCAGGGCAGCAATCCGCTTTTCGAAGACATCGGTGGTGGGGTTCATGATGCGGGTGTAGATATTGCCAAACTCTCTCAGGGCAAACAGGTTAGCTCCGTGGGCGGAATCCTTGAATACGTAGGAGGTAGTCTGATAAATGGGAACGGCACGGGAGCCCGTGGTGGGATCGGCTTCTTGACCAGCGTGCAACTGCAAGGTTTCGAAATTCAGTGTTTGTGACATAGTGAGTTCGATTTAATTAGGTGATATGGATGGTAATAATGGGAGTTGGGAGAAAATTCAAGGCGGTCTGGTGTGGGGACAAAATATACCTTAACCGGTACCGTATCAGTTTATCCTGGCTACAACCGACCTGGGAACAAGGGATGGGTCGGCAGAAGGTAAGACGTCAGCAACAACAGCAACACATTCGGGCAGTGTCTACCTGGGCGAAGATGAACAGTAACGAAAAATCAGGACGTTTTTTCCGGTAGCCGGAAGAGGGTTGGCTAAAATTTGTCATTTCAGTTTTAATTTATATTTCCTAATGGTGTTTTAGGTAGGAATTAGCACCTTTCCTCGGTAGGTAGGTTGCCAGAGGTTCGTCGAGCCTAGTCTCTCCCCTCATCTTTATAAATCAATTGGTCGGTACGGAACCGAACTGCGGCGCTACACGCAAATAATTGACTTCGTGACCGCAATATTATTGGTTTTCCGGCATTCCTACAAACCCAGGCGATTATTTTTGAGAAAGGACTTATGTATCCGCATGAAAACAGACCTGGTTAGCAGTCACTTTCAAATAGACTGGCGAATTGTTCCGTCAGCAGCGTCCTGGAAAAGTGCTCTTCGGCCAATTGCCGGGCATTTTCCTGATAGCGGTTTTTTAATGCCGGATCGAGCAGAAAGGGTTCAATGGCAGCGTAAAAAGAGCCGGGCTGTTCCGGATCAGTGTACTTTCCGCAGACCTGACTTTCCACCAGCTCTCTTATCCAGCCACCAAAATTAACCAGACAGATTTTTCCGGCTGCCAGCGCATCGAAAAACTTGTTCGGGCTGCCCGTTTCCAGCACCGGAATCCGAGCAAACGAAATGTAAACGGCATCGGTGACATTCAGAATGGATCGCAATGCATACTTGTCGCAATGGGGCAGAAACTGTAGGTTCTGGAGGGAATAAGCGGCCGCCCGTTGTTGAAGTCGGGGGAGTTCGGCTCCCTTGCCCACTACCAGAAAAGCTACCTGCTGGCTTTGGCATTGGACCGCAGCCTCCAGCAGATAGTCCAGCTGATTGGCCTTGCCGATGGTGCCGAAATAGGTAATCACAAATTTATTTTCCACCCCGTATTGTTGTTCCAATGCTTTCTGCTTTTTTTCCGGCTGAAAGAAGCTGGTGTCGGCCACATTGGGTATCAGGTGGATTTTACTTGCCGGTATGATCTTTTCAATTTCCTGGCGAATTCCGGGTGAAAGCGCTACGATCTTCCGGGCGTTTTGATAGATGGTTTTTTCCAGGTAGAACAAAGCGCGTTTCAGCAACGGGTTGCGAATGACCCCCATTTGTAACGGAGCCAGGGGCCAGAGGTCGCCTACTTCAAAGTAATAGGGGAGGCGATGCCGGTATTTCAACAGTAAGGCAACAATGCCCGTAGTAAGCGGCGTAGAAACGGCGTAACACAGCGATGCCTGACGGATTCTGCGGGCAGTCCGGTAAGCCAATACTACAAATTTGATAAAGGCGAATACCCTTCCGGCAAAACCCTGCGTATTGTCGTAGTAAACCGGAAGGTAGTGCACCCGGATACCATCGATCCACCGGGTCGAATAACTGAGTTGATTATGCCGGGTAATGAGTTCTACTTCGTTACCCGCATCAGTTAGGGCCTTCGCCAGGTAATAAGAGCGGGTCGAACCGCCTTCGGTCAGGGTGGAAAAATGCTGGTGGATGTATATAATTTTCATCTAACCGGAAGAAAAAACGGTTTTTGCAAGCAGTCGAATCCAGTTTTAGGCTGAGACCTTCATTAACAGAAGTTTATAATTTTATTAAATTTTTCTTGCGCATGGCAGCACCGGAACCTGCATCAAAAGTATATATTTGTCCAGTGACATCCCGTTTCATCAGCCGCTTCCTATGAGCCAGTACTACCGTTTCCCCAAAGAAATGACTTCCCGTCGGCCCGGTACTTCTACCTTGAAAGAGGCCATTGGCGAACTGCTCAACACGTATCAGATCAGAGGCAAATTCAACGAAACGTATTTGGTGACGTACTGGGAAAAGCTGATGGGCTCCTGCATCGCCTCCCGTACCAGTCGGCTCTTCGTCAATAATAAAAAGTTGTACGTTCAGATTGATTCGGCACCCTTGAAAAATGAGCTCGTGATGGCCAAGTCTAAAATGATTGAGTTGCTCAATCGGGAAATTGGCGAAGTGGTAATCGAAGAGGTAGTATTTATTTAAAGTTGCTGTTTGCTTTTTACCGTTATCAACTGCTTATACATGAAACAAAAGTCCCCGAATCAGTTCGGGGACTTTTGTTTTAGGGCTTGTCTGGTTTAAAATTCGGCGTTCTGAGGCGTGCGTGGAAAGGGAATCACATCCCGGATGTTCGACATCCCCGTTATAAAAAGAATCAGGCGTTCAAAGCCCAAGCCGAAGCCACTGTGGGGAGCCGTGCCGTATTTGCGCGTTTCCAGGTACCACCAGAGGCTTTCCTCATGGATTTCCAGCTCCTTGATGCGGGTATAGAGTTTGTCGTGGTTTTCTTCGCGCTGAGAACCTCCGATGATTTCCCCGATACCCGGAAAAAGTACGTCCATCGCCCGGACGGTCTTTCCGTCCTCATCCTGCTTCATATAGAAGGCTTTAATGGCTTTGGGGTAATTGGTCAGAATAACAGGCTTTTTGAAGTGCTTTTCTACCAGGTACCGTTCGTGCTCCGACTGCAGATCGGTTCCCCAACTCACCGGGTACTGGAACTGTCCCTTTTTGTTGGGCTTGGAGCTGACCAATATATCAATGGCTTCGGTATAGGTGAGCCTTTCAAACTGGTTTTCTACCACAAAACGGAGTTTTTCAATCAGGCTCAGTTCACTTTGTTCTTCCTTCTTCTTGGTTTTTTCTTCGTCCTTCAGGCGATTTTCGAGAAACTGCAGATCGTCCAGGCAATGATCTAGGGCATACTGTACTAAGTACTTGAGAAAGTCCTCCGCCAGATCCATGTTGTCTTTTAAATCATAAAAAGCCATTTCCGGCTCAATCATCCAGAACTCGGCCAAATGGCGGGTTGTATTCGAATTTTCTGCCCGGAAAGTAGGACCAAAGGTATAAATCTGCGAAAGCGCCATGGCTCCCAGTTCGCCTTCCAGTTGGCCGGATACCGTCAGATTGGTCTCCTTACCGAAGAAATCTTCCTTGTAATTAACTGTGCCATCTTCGTTTCTGGGTGGTCTCAGCGGATCTAATGTCGTAACCCGGAACATTTCACCGGCTCCTTCGGCGTCAGATCCGGTAATAATGGGTGTATGCAGGTAGAAAAAGCCGCGATCATTGAAGTATTTATGCACCGCAAAAGCCATAGCGTGGCGGATGCGAAAAACAGCTCCGAAAGTATTGGTACGCGGACGCAAGTGAGCAATTCTTCGAAGGAACTCCATGGAGTGCTTTCTTGGCTGCAGGGGATATTGTTCTGGATCGGCCGTACCGTATACTTCGATGTGCTCAGCCTGTACTTCCACGCTCTGCCCCGAACCCTGCGAAGGAATCAACTTTCCGGTAATCGATACGCAGCTACCAGTGGTTACCAGTTTGATTAAATCTTCCGTAAATGAACCGGCATCGGCTACCGCCTGAATATTATGAATGGTAGAGCCATCGTTGATAGCAATAAAAATGACGTTTTTACTTTCCCGTTTGGTGCGAACCCATCCTTTTACGTTTACTTCCTGACCGGAAGCAGGTGTTTGCAACAGTTCTTTTACCTTCGTTTTACTCATTGTGTCCGTTATTGGGTATATTGAATTCTAAGCGGCCAAAATTACTCATTCCCACTACTTGACCCACACCCGTGCTAAGTATTTTTTAAGGTTTTACAAATTAGTACTAATTTTGAAGGGCCGGCTTATTGGTTAATAAGCAGTATGTTGCTATAGAGTAATAAGCGATCGCAATGGTAGATGGACAACTTGCCGGGGCAAAAAAGCGTTATTCTACCAGCACGAAAAGTATTAAAAGAACCTAACAAAGCAGAAGATAATATGCAAAGGCTTGGTTTAAATCAGACACTTTCCCAGAAACTGTCTCCCCAGCAGATACAATTTATCAAGCTGCTGCAGGTGCCTACAGCGGAATTAGATGCCCGGATTGAGGAAGAACTGGAAATCAATCCGGCACTGGAGGAAGGCCGGGAAGAAACGGTTAGTGACGAAGCGGACGACTCTGCCGATGATTTCGATGAAGACTACGACGACAATGATGACCTGGATGTAGACGACTACCTGCGCGATGATGACATCAGCGGCTATAAAATGCAGGGCGACGGTGCCAACGGCGATGAAGATGACCGGGAGATGCCCATTCCGATGGTATCTACCTTGTCTGAATCATTGCTGAGCCAGCTGGGTTTTCTGGGTCTGGATGAAAAGCAGCGCATGATCGGAGAGCAACTGATCGGCAGCATCGATAATGATGGGTACATTCGGCGGGACCTGGAAGCCATTGTGAATGACCTGGCCTTCTCTCAGAACATCGATACGACCCTGGAAGAGGTGGAGTCCATTCTGCATCGCATTCAGCAGTTCGATCCGCCCGGTATTGCTGCCCGCACGTTACAGGAATGTCTTCTGCTACAGCTGGATCGCAAAGACCATGACAACGCCGCGGTCAACAATGCCATTAAGATTCTGGATGAGTACTTTGAAGAATTTACCAAGAAGCATTACGATAAAATTCAAAAAAGGCTCGACATCTCGGATGAGCAATTGAAGGATGCTGTCAAAGTAATCACCAAGCTGACGCCCAAGCCCGGCGATTCTGCTGCCGGTGACATCCGGACTCAGTTTTTAATTCCCGATTTTATTCTGACCAACAACAACGGCAAACTGGAGCTTACCCTGAACTCCCGCAATGCGCCGGAGCTGAAGATCAGCCGTTCCTACGCCGAAATGCTCGATACGTACGACAAAAGCGATAAGAAAGACAAGGGAATACGGGAGACGGTGGCCTTTGTGAAGCAAAAACTGGATTCGGCCAAATGGTTTATCGACGCCATCAAACAACGTCAGCAAACGCTGCTTAAAACGATGAACGCCATCGTGCAATTTCAGTACGAATTTTTTCTGGAAGGGGACGAAAGCAAACTGAAGCCCATGATTCTGAAGGACATCGCTACCCGGATCGATATGGACATTTCCACCGTTTCGCGGGTAGCCAACAGCAAGTCAGTACAAACGGAATTTGGCGTCTATCCGCTGAAATACTTTTTCTCCGAAGGCATATCCACGGATTCCGGAGAAGATGTGAGCAGCCGGGAAGTAAAATACATTCTGAAGGAATTTATTGACAATGAAGACAAGCACGCCCCGCTTTCCGACGATAAGCTGGAAAAAATGCTGAATGAAAAAGGCTATAACATTGCCCGTCGTACCGTGGCCAAATACCGGGAGCAGCTGAATATTCCGGTGGCACGGCTACGTAAAGAGCTTTAATTTCCAGCTAGGCGGGGTGAGTGATCCCGGTGTTGTCTGTTTTGATGCCTGTACATACACATTACCCATCTTTTATCCCTATTTTCTTGTTCGACTTGAATCCCAGGCTCGCTTATCTGATCTCTGCTGTATTTCATCCTTTGTTCATGCCGACCATACTTTATGCGGTCATCTTTTATTTCTCTCCGGCAGTAGTAAGTCCCATCAGTGGCAATCTGAGGTTGTATCTGCTGGCGGGGATTGCAATAGCGACTTTATTCATTCCGATGTTATTTATTTACATACTTCAGCAGTATGAAATTGGCCGCGATCTGCACCTAGTCAATGGGCCTGAACGCGATCAAGGCAACCCTGGGTCACTAGAGCCTGTCAGTGTGGATGGTGAACAAGCTCTGCCAGGCTACAACGGCATACTGCCCTTTATCGTGACTACCGTTGTTTACGGGACTTTTACGTACTTCTTTTCCCTGAAATTAAATGAGCTGGCAGTCATTTATCTGATCCTGGGCAGTATGACTGTAGTGGTAGCACTGATTACAATTATTAACCTTTTCTGGAAAATCAGCGCGCATAGTGTTGGAATCAGCGCAGTAGTAGGCAGCCTGATCGGTATTCAGGAGAAATTTGCCGGAAGCGAACTTTTCTACCCGATTTTGGTTTCCATACTGGCAGCCGGCTTACTGATGAGTGCCCGTCTTTCACTCAATTCGCACAGTCCGGCACAGGTTTTGGCCGGATGTCTGCTGGGTTTGCTAGTTAGTTTGGGTGCCGTACACTTATATATCTGATTTATACGAATCGCTCAAAGAAGATTCTCACAAATAATTTTTAAAATTATGGTCAAGAAATATGTCAATGTATATACGGAATCGAATCCGAATCCCAATTCGATGAAGTACGTACTGAATTTTATGCTGGTTCCGGAAGGTGCCACCTTTGATTTTGCGGATGCCGAAAGTGCGGCCCAAGGTTCGCCATTGGCTGCGGAACTGTTCCAACTGGGTTACGTGAAAAGGGTGTTTATCACCAGCAACTTTGTGACCGTAACCAAGGATGAAGAAACGGATTGGGACGGCATTATTTCTCCCTTGAAGCAATTCATCAAATCGTACTTCGAAGAAGGAAAACCGCTGCTTACCAAGCAACAAATGAGCGCTTCCGATGCTGCTCTGAACGTGGAAGAACCGGAAGTAGTAAGGAAGATCAAAAGCTTGCTGGATGAATACGTTCGACCAGCCGTAGAATCGGACGGCGGGGCCATCAATTTTCATTCTTTTGATGAAGGGATTGTAAAAGTACACCTGCAGGGTTCCTGCAGCGGCTGCCCATCGTCTACCATTACACTGAAAGCGGGTATTGAGAACCTGTTGAAGCGGATGGTCCCTGAAGTTAAAGAAGTGGTGGCGGAAGGTGTATAAACCTGCCTACCAATGGAATAGAGCGGACTGTTAATAGAAAGATGACAAAACCCATTACTCCAAAGTGATGGGCTTTGTTTATTCAACGACAGTATGACTCTTCAATACAGTGCCCGGCTGAACATTCTTTTTGTAGTAACGGCAAAAGTGCGTCAGGGCACATTCGGGGCACTTGGGAGCACGGGCTACACAGATATATCTTCCGTGCAGAATGAGCCAGTGGTGCGCTTTATTGACCCATTCTTTGGGAATGTGCGCCACCAATTGTTTTTCTACTTCCAGTGGCGTGGAAGCCGACTGATTGGCCAGGCCCAGTCGCTTGGACACGCGGAACACGTGCGTATCCACCGCCATGGCGGGCTGGTTGAAAATGATGGAGGCAATTACGTTGGCCGTTTTTCGGCCCACACCGGGCATTTTCTGTAGATCTTCTACCTGAGCGGGTACTTCCGAACCAAAATCATCGACCAGCATCCGGGCCATACCCAGCAGGTGCTTGGATTTGTTGCCCGGATAAGACACGCTCCTGACGTAGGAGAAAACTTCTTCGTAAGTGCTGGCCGCCAGGGCTTCGGGCGTTGGAAAACGCTCAAACAAAGCGGGAGTAATCATATTGATGCGCTTATCGGTACACTGCGCACTCAGGATGACCGCCACCAGCAGTTCGTAAGGATTAGAATAGTGGAGTTCGGTTTTGGGTTCGGGATAGTGCCGGACAAAATAGTCTAGGAAATGCCGAAAACGTTCCTGCTTTCGCATCACATCTCAAATAGAAAGGTCTAAAAAATAAAAGGCTAATTCGTCCGGGCGACAGAAAAATTCCTGGAATACATCAGGATATTTTGAATAGCTCGCTCGGAAGGATTAGCCAGGGGCCGGTCCAAGTCCTGCTTGGTTTCCAGCATTTCAATATAAAACTGCTGCAGGTCCGATTCTGTCAGCAGGGTTTGTTCAATAAGGAAATTTTCTTCCTCAGTAGTTTCTAAATAAACATATCTGATAATGTCATCACGGGTAAATGTTGCTATCATATCGGATCTTATTTTTATTCATTTGCTTGCGCAGGTTGATTAGTGCGTATCGCATTCTACCCAGCGCTGTATTGATGCTGACACCAGTGGCATCGGCAATCTCCTGAAAACTCATTTCTCCGTAATGTCGCATCATCAACACCTCACGCTGCTGTTCAGGCAGGTTCTGAATCATCTCTCTCAGGCGTTCGTGGGTCTCCTTCCGAATCTGGACGGATTCCGCCGAATCTTCTGAGAAATCGAGCGTATTGAAGACATTGCTGCCATCTTCCAAAATGACAGTCGGGTATCTCCGCTCGCGGCGGAAATAATCTATAGCCAGGTTATGAGCGATACGCATGATCCAGGGCAGAAATTTCCCTTCGTCGTTATACCGTCCCGATTTGATTGTGTTGACCGCTTTGATAAAAGTATCCTGCAGTAAATCTTCTGCAACATACGTGTCCTTCACAATCAAATAAATGGTCGTATAGATTTTGGATTTATGTCTTTGAACCAACTGTTCAAAAGCTTTCTCGTTACCGTTGATGTAAAGTATAACAAGCGAGCTATCGCTTATCAGGCTTTTTTCCATTAGAAGAAATCATTTAGTTAACGTAGAGCTTTATGCCATATTGTTTCCTGATAAAAAGTTTGGTTCAAAAATTAATACCGATGTAATCAAACCTAATGATTCAAATACAGATATGCAAGAGGGAAGAAAGACTTGTTAAATAAGGCAGATATAAAATTAACAACTTATTACCTTATTTTCAAGCAAAAATTGTGCGCAAAATAAAAAAAACGAAATTATTTTGGCTGGATTCTAATAAAACATCATTCAGACCCATGGCCTCTTCAAGTACGTTTATTACCCGGCATGTATGAAATTAAAGAATTTCAACCTTCCTTTTGGCGTTCAGATTTTCAAAGCCTTCAGCGATGAATCGCGCATTCGGATTCTTCATCTGGTTTACCGGAACGAAGAAATGTGCATATCGGACCTGGAACAAGTGCTGGACTTTACCCAGACCAAAATTTCCCGTCACCTGGGCTACCTCAAAAATGCCGGACTAGTGGGGTATCGCAAGGTAGATCAGTGGGCCTACTATTACATCAAAGACGAAGTATCGGATGTGATTGGTCAGCTTTTTCATTACCTAAGCAAGGACGTCCTCCTGCTCAGTGATACGGAAACGTACCGTATTCTGTATTCCAACCGTGAACTGGCCATTTACAAAAGGCATCAGCAATTGAAGCGCAAAGCGCAACAATAACATTCAGCAAACGTACGCAAACGGTAGTGAAAAGGATTGATCGGGTGTTTGATAATCCGGTAAGAAATCCTCAGGTAATTCGTACCTTTGCCCCTCTACTGTACTCCCCACGTCATTCCTGATGATAAGCTGCAAAATTACTCATTCGTCAGGGAGTTTGGAAGTGGAAAGGCGATAATTTCCTGTTTTTATCTCTATGAACCACCATGTTGAAAAGGATAAAACGAGATAAACTGCCGGCGTACTTCCTGATAGTCGTAACTGAACCAGGAACCTGTCAGGTGTAGCAGACGACCTGCGTTCAACAACTCAGCCGTTTTTCCTGTCCGAATCATCAGAAGGAGTTCCTGGGAAAAGACTTAAACAATTTATAAGCAGATGGGTAGTAGAAGTAGACCCATTTCTGTTCTCAATATATAAAGTACCTGAGAGAGTTCTTGTTAATAAGAGTCGCCTTCTCTTGGTCTGCCCGAAAACCGCTATGAAATACCGCCACGTTTTCTTTGATTTAGACCATACCCTTTGGGATTTTGACCGCAATGCCGAAGAGGCACTCCGGGAAATTTACCTGCAATATTCGCTGCATACACACGGCAGTTTCAGTGATCAGGACTTTGTACGACATTTCCTGACTACCAACAGCCATTTGTGGAATCTGTACAACGCCGGCCACATTTCCCAGCAAGAACTCCGGGAAAGCCGCTTTCCCAAGGTTTTTCAGGCGCTGGGTGTCGAATCGTTCGATGCCTGTCCGCAACTGGCCGATGATTACATCAATATCAGTCCCAAAAAGCCGCATCTGGTACCTTTTGCAAAAGAAGTGCTGGACTATCTGAAAGACAGGTATACGTTGCACCTGATTACGAATGGATTTTCGGATATGCAGGGCATAAAAACGGAAAGCGCCGGAATTACTGCCTACTTTACGCAGGTAATTACTTCGGAGCGGGCGGGTTGCCGCAAGCCGCACCAGAAGATATTTGAATATGCGCTTCAATCGGCGGGTGCGCTGAGTGCAGAAAGCATTATGATCGGAGATAGCTGGGAGTGCGATGTAATGGGAGCGCGCAACGCCGGCATCGATCACGTGTACTACAACCCACTGGGTAATATCTGCGAAGTAGCGCCTACCCACGACATCCGCTGCCTGAGTGAATTGATGCGCATTCTATAGACTTCCTTTTCCTGTGGCACAATTCCACATCCAGCGTTCGCTTTCTGAGCAATTGGCTGGCGCTTGAGTGAATGAATTCGTAAGCTGATTTGTTGGCAACATATTGAATCTTTGCCTGAGCATTGATCAGTCATTGAACACCCTACAACCTTATACGATAAAATTTTGTCTGTTATGTCTTACGGAATATTCAGCGTTCCCCTTCCCAAAAACGAACCCGTCCTGAATTACGCCCCCGGATCGCGGGAGAGGCAGGATTTGAAAGCCGCCATTGAGGCGGCCCGCGGTCAGACCATTGACATCCCTATGTACATCGGGGGTGAAGAAGTATTTACCGACCATCGGCTGTCCATTGCTCCGCCGCACGATCATCAGCACGTGTTGGGTTATTTTCACGAAGGAGACACCAGTCACGTCAGTCAGGCCATTCAGGCAGCACTCAATGCCAAAGCGTCCTGGGCCAAGCTAAGCTGGGAGCACCGCGCAGGTATCTTTCTAAAGGCCGCCGAACTGATTGCCGGTCCTTACCGGGCCAGACTCAATGCAGCTACTATGCTGGGTCAATCCAAAAGTGCTTATCAGGCAGAGATTGACTCCGCCTGCGAAATGATTGATTTCCTGCGTTACAATGTGTACTTCGCCCAACAGATTTACGAACAGCAGCCCGAATCTTCCGCTGGCGTATGGAACCGTACGGAACAGCGTCCATTAGAAGGCTTTGTATTTGCACTGACCCCCTTCAACTTTACGGCGATTGCGGGCAACCTTCCAGCGGCACCGGCCCTGATGGGCAACACAGTGGTGTGGAAACCGGCGTATACGCAAATTTATTCAGCCCACGTATTGATGCAGGTATTCCGCGAAGCGGGTGTCCCCGACGGTGTCATCAACCTGATTTACGTAGATGGCCCTGCCGCCGGAGAGGTGATCTTCAGCCATCCTGATTTTGCGGGCATCCATTTTACCGGGAGCACGGGCGTGTTCCGGAGCATTTGGAAAACGATCGGTGAAAACCTAAGCCGATACAAATCCTTTCCGCGTATTGTGGGAGAAACCGGAGGAAAGGACTTCGTGGTGGCGCATTCATCCGCCCATCCCAAGGCACTGGCAACGGCGCTGATTCGGGGTGCTTTTGAATACCAGGGACAAAAATGTTCGGCCGCTTCCCGGGCGTACATCCCGGCCAATCTGTGGGAGGAAGTGAAGGGTTATATGCTGGCCGACCTGGCAGAGATCAAAATGGGTGGCGTAGAGGACTTTTCCAATTTCTTCAATGCGGTAATCGATGAACGCTCCTTCGATAAAATAGCCCGATACCTGGATGCGGCAAAAGGCGATCCGATGGTAAAAGTCATTGCCGGAGGAAACTACGATAAATCAAAAGGCTACTTCGTGGAGCCTACCGTGCTGGAGACCATCGACCCGAATTACGTGACCATGTGTGAGGAAATTTTCGGACCGGTGCTGAGTGTGTACGTCTACCAACCCGAAAACTTCGAAGATATCCTTTCGCTGGTCGACTCTACTTCGCCCTATGCGCTGACGGGCTCCATTTTTTCGCAGGATCGCTACGCCATTGAGCTGGCTTCTCAAAAACTGGTCAATGCAGCGGGCAACTTTTACATCAATGACAAGCCAACCGGTGCGGTGGTGGGGCAGCAGCCCTTCGGCGGCGCCCGGGCTTCGGGGACCAACGATAAAGCCGGTTCCATGCTCAATCTGCTTCGCTGGGTTTCGCCGCGTACCATCAAGGAAACCTTCAGTCCGGCAACAGACTTTAAATATCCTTTTATGAAGGAATCCTGAATTTAGCCATAACCAATTAAAAAGGCTTTCCAGATCGATCTGGAAAGCCTTTTTAATTGAAGCAGGACAAATGGAATCAGGAAAGCATTCCGCCTACTTTTTCCAGGAGTTTTTTAGTCGCCCGGATTCCTTCCTCTTCACTCAACCGGCTTCCTTCGTATTCGATGCCGACAAAGCCCCGGTAACCGGCGCTCTTCACAATCTTCATGATGCGCAGGTAATCAATCTGGGTTTCGTTGCCGTTTTCGTCGAAGTCGTGGGTTTTGGCGCTTACACCTTTTGCGAAAGCCATCATTTCCTGGGTACCCTTGTAGCGGTCATATTCCTCCTTACAACCTTCGCCTCCACCGTATTCAGCCGTCATGCAGAAGTTGCCAAAATCGGGCAGTGTGCCGCAATACGGATTTTTTACCTGTTTCATCACGTTGGTGATCCACTGGCCGTTGGAAGAATAGCCGCCGTGGTTTTCCACGATGACCCCGATTTTGTTCTTCGCTCCGTATTCACTCAACCGGCCCAGGCCATCGACGGCGGCTTTGGCCACGTCTTCGGACGAACCTTCGCCGTGGGCATTGACCCGGATGGAATGACAGCTCAGGAACTTCGCGGCATCCACCCATTTGTAATGGTTTTCTACGGCTTGCTTGCGTTTGGCCGCATCCAGGTCGCCCAGGTGGCCCTCCCCATCGATCATGATCAGTACGTTGCGTACGCCCAGGTCGCTGGTGCGTTGCTTCAGTTCCTTCAGGTAAGTCTGGTCGTTGGCTTTGTCTTTGAAAAACTGATTGACGTATTCCACCGCGTTGATGCCAAAATCGTTTTTGGCTTTGGCGGGAAAATCCATGTTGGTTAACTGGCCTCCGAAAAGCGTTTTATGCAAAGACCATTCGGCCAAAGAAATAGTAAAGAAGGGCTTTTTCTGAAAGTCTCCGGCCCAGGCTTCAGCGGATAAGCCGGTAAGACCCAACCCGGCGGCGGTAAGCCCCAGGCTTTTTAAAAAATCTCTGCGATGCTGATTCATAATTTGGTTGATTAGGTGTGTTGCTTTACGTGAACTGGTTCAAATGGCCGGAGAGCAAATATCTTTCCAGACCATGAATGCGGCTGGTTTATTCTTCGTACTTGAATTCGGCTTTCAATTTGCCAATCATTACCTCAAAGCTACCCGGTTCGGTCACCAATTTGTTTTCCTGATTGACAAAAGCAAGGTCTTCCCGGGTAATATCAAAACTTACGGTTGTGATTTCCTTGGCTTTCAGATTTACTTTTTTGAATGCCCGCAGCCGACGTAACGGCGGCGTAAGCGAAGCAAAGAGATCCCGGGTGTACAGTTCTACTGCTTCCATACCATTGCGGGTGCCGGTGTTAACTACTTCTACACTTACGGTCAGCTTGCCATTTCCTTTGATCGTAGCACTGCTCAGCTTCAGATCGCGGTATACAAAGGTAGTATAGCTGAGGCCGTGGCCAAACTCATACTGAGGGCCAAAAGTATCAATTTTGAATTCGCCCGGTGCGGAGCTTTCGTTCAGGCGATTGGTATACTTCCGGTCGTAGGTGAGCAGGTTATTGGCGTGCTGCTGATACGTGAAAGGCAGTTTGCCTGAAGGGTTTACGTCGCCAAAAAGCACATTGGCAACGGCACGTCCACCTTCCAGTCCTGGCCAATAAGCCATCAGAATGCCTTTGGCTTGCGGCTCAATGTCACGGATGATGCGGCCCCGGCCTTCGACCAATACCAATACGACCGGCTTGCCAGTGGCATACAGCTTTCTGGCCAGCTCCTGCTGACCGGCGGGCAGATCCAGTTCGTTGATGTCACCGGGCGTTTCGGCGTAGGCATCTTCTCCCAGGCACAAAATCACCACGTCAGCAGTGGTGGCATCGGCTACGGCCTGGTCCACATCTACGACTTTGCCCGTAAAGTCCACTCCCTGCCGGTACGATACATTCGCTGCTCCGATCATTTCACGGATGGCATCGGCAATGGTGAGGGCGTTTTTGGGGTACCATTTGGGGTCGTTGCCCTGCCAGGTATAGGACCAGCAACCGTTAAGCGCCGTAATGGAATGTGCTGCCGGACCCGCTACCAGCACTTTCCGGTTTTTAGCCAGGGGCAGGGTGTTGTCGCTGTTTTTGAGGAGCGTCATCACTTCGTTGGCGGCTGCCAGCGCGGTCTGGCGGTACTCCGGCTTGCCGAAGTTTTTGGCGGTTTCTTTTTCCAGGTAAGGATTTTTGAATAAGCCGGTTTCGTACTTCAGTTTAAGTATCCGGCGAACCGACTGGTCAATGCGCTTTTCGGATATTTTGCCTTCCTGTACCAGCTCTTTCAGTAAAGTAAAGAATGAGAAGTTGAGCGGCACCATGCTCATATCCAGACCCGCATCCACGGCCAGCCGAACGGCTTCTTTCGGGCTGTCGGCCACGGCGTGCCAGGTGTGAAGGCGGATCACATCTTCCCAATCGGATACGGCAACGCCCTCAAAGCCCAGTTCTTCGCGCAACAAAGTTGTCAGCAGGTATTTGCTGCCGTGCACCGGCATGCCATTGACTTCCCCGGAGTTGATCATCACCGTTTTTACGCCTGCTTTGACCGCTTCGCGGAAGGGAGGCAAAAAGTATTCGCGCAGGTAATGCTCGGGCATCAGGGCGGGTGAACGGTCTTTGCCATTCATCGGAAAAGAATAGGTCAGGAAGTGTTTCATACAGGCGGCTACGCTGGTCGGACTGCCTACGTCATTTCTCTGCATACCTCTGATGGCGGCGGCTCCCATCACGCTTACTAGGTGCGGATCTTCCCCGTAGCTTTCTGGCAAACGCGACCACAAAGGCTGACGGGCTACATCCAGCACCGGAGCGAAGTTCCAGCGAAGGCCGGAAGCACGGGTTTCCATCGCCGTAATTTCGGCCGCCCGACGGGCCAGTTCCGGATTGCGGGTAGCGCCCATACCGATGCTCTGGGGAAACAAGGTAGCATCCAGAGTGAAGTTGCTCCCGTGAATGGCGTCAATGCCATAGAGCAGCGGAATCTTGTTGGGCGTTTCTTTCAGGATCATATCCTGAATGGTCTTATTCACGTAGCGCCATTCATCGACCGAAAGAGCACGACCCAAGCCATTGTTAATAAATGAACTGATTTTATACGTGACGACAGCCTCCCTCAGCTTGGTAGGATCCAGTTGGATGGGCGACTTATTGGGTACGACCACCGTCAATAAATCCACCTGGGTCATCTGACCGATTTTTTCCTCAATCGTCATTTTGGCAAGCAGGGCCTCTACTTCCTTGTCGTAGTTGGGTGGGGCTTGGGCCAGCAGGTTCAGGGAAAAGAACAGAAGCAGGCTTGAATGGAATAAAAGTTTTTTCATGGTTTGTTGTTTATAAAGAGAAAAAATGGTTTTCTGACTTGATACTACCGAAAGGAATGCGATTAAACGCAACCTCACCAGCGTAGGCGGATACGAGAAAATCTGGCGGCGAATAACGCAGCCTGGCTGAATTGGGGCCGCTTCCTGATGAGGTCAGGAACTGCACTATTTTTTATCTTCTGTAATGCCCGGCCAGTTGTCGGTACGGAAAGGTACCGCGGGCAAGCCTTCCCGATTATAAATATTTCCATCGGGGCTATTGCTCCAGTTGTAGCGGACGGCCACTGGCGTAGTGGTAGGTTCGCTGTAGATGACGATCTCGTTACCATCCTGATACGCTTTGGCCCAGGTGAATTTCTTGTCGGATCCGGCTACGGCAAAGCCCTTTACGTAGCCGTACTTATCTTTGATCCACAACCCTGAACCCAGGTTTTTGAACTGGATTCTGACCCGGCTACCATCTACGGTCATAGATTCAAACGTAGGGCCAGCGTAAGTTACCTGCTGCTCTCCGTACGCCACTTTGCGGGCGGCCAGGGCCAGGCGTTTGCCTACGTCTTGTTTGTTGCGCGGATGGATGTCGCTGGGGTCACCGATGTCGATGCTGACGGCCATGCCCGTGTTGGGCAGCGAAAGGGTTTGGGTCTGGGCTTCGCGCAGTTCGGCCCATTCGTAATCGGCCGGTTCGTCTTTGTCTTTCATATAACCGGCCAGCTGTACAAACAGAAAGGGAAAATCATACCCCCAGCGCTGGCGCCAGTCACTGATCATGGCCGGGAAAAGGCTTCGGTACTGGTAAGCACGACCCGCGTTGCTTTCGCCCTGGTACCAGATGGCGCCTTTGATGGCATAAGGGATGAGCGGAGCGATCATGGCATTGAACAGGGCCATCGGGGAATTCTGATCGAAAGAAGCGGCTGGCCGTTTGGGCATCGTACGAATGTCGAAAGCCGTCTGGTAGGACCAATCGCCAGCCAGTGAAATGGTTTTGCCACCTACTTCCGCACTGAGTTCTTTGGCATTGCCATAGATACCGCCACCACTTCCCATATCTACTACCCGGACGGTAATGACATTACGACCCGCCTTCACTAGGTTTCCCGGTACCGTATATTTTCGGGAAATGCTATACCCATTGGTACTACCCACTTTTTCGCCATTGAACCAGGTGGTATCGGCATCATCAATCTGGGCCAGGTTCAGTGTCAGCGGTTTGCCGGCGTCCGCCTCCGTTAGCGTAACTACTTTCCGGAACCAGACTACGCCGTCGAAATCGGGTAGAATGTTGGGCTGTTCCCAAAGGGCAGGCAACTTCATCAGTGGCCAGGAAGAAGCGTCGAAATCGGCATCGGCCCAGGTCTTTCCGTTACCCGGGTAACCACGGTCCTGAGTGCCGTACTGCTTTTGCCAGGCAGCCATTTGTTCCTTGTATTCGCGGAAATCCTTTTCCAGATTCGCGCCGTTTTTTTCCACATTTTCTACGTACGACCGGAAGTCAGGTAAGCTTTTAAGGGTGGCCGCACTGGTCCACGCTTCGGCGGGCGTACCTCCCCAGTCTGACGTAATGAGACCAACGGGCACCTGATACTGCTGATGCAGATCGCGGCCAAAAAAATAAGCGACCGCCGAAAAGCTGCCAATGGTTTCCGGGCTGCAGAGCTTCCAGCCATCGCTTTCCATTTCCTGCCGGGGAGTCAGAGAGGTAGCGTCTTTTACGTTGAAAAGCCGGATCTGGGGAAAGTTGGCTTGAGCAATCTCCTGTTTGTAATTGTTGACTGTCCACGAAAGGTTCCACTCCATATTGGACTGCCCCGAACCCAGCCAGACTTCTCCCACCAGAATATCACGAATGGTAAGCACATTTTTTCCTTTGATGGTCATTTCATAAGGGCCACCGGCCGGAGTAGACGGAAGAGTAACCATCCACTTGCCATCGGTGCCCGGTTTGGCCGTGTAGGTTTTTCCCCGAAAAGCGACTGTAACTTTTTCTCCCTGATCAGCCCAGCCCCAAATGGGCAAACGGGTATCCCGCTGCAAAACCATGTGGTCACCTACTAACTTCGGAAGTCTTACGTTGGCCTGTGCAGTGAGGGTAAAGAAATGAATGAGTGCAATGGGTAATAAGTTCTTGACAGAGAAGCGCATTGTGTAAAATATTTGATGAAAAAATTCGGTGAATATATGATTATTATCATAAAATACCCGTCTGCCATATTAAATATGGCAGAAAGCCACTTCATCCGGAAGTTTTACCCATTCATTGGCTTTTATTCCTCCTGAATCTTTTATTCCTCTTCGCAGAATCGTTCCCCTTTATCAGGTAACCACACCCGCTCAAATGATTTCAGGAAATAAAACAAGGTAAGGACTTACTCATGTAGGGTCGGCAGACAGAGGTGGTTGCAGCCGGGTAAGAGTAATTGAAAATTGCAAAGATCATTTTCAATGTATAGAGGAAGCTTTAGAAGCTCTTCCTGGCAACAAACGAATGCCAGTCTGACTCTTTTCCGATCATTTTTATATCACAGTTCTGAACGGAGGTAGCGTTTTTATGAGCACGTAGTGGTTATGACTGCAGCGTTCGATTGGTAAAATTTGGCTCTATATACATAAGGAGGCTATCTAAAGCCGATAGCGGGCAGGTAAATAGTCAAACAAAGAGTTGATCTTCTGTTTGACCTGATTTGATTTCAGTAATTGGTCATGAGCACCTTAAAGAATATATATTATCCGTTTCGAATTCTAGTTATCTATTTATTGGTTGTACGGATAATGTGGTCGACTTATGCCCTGGCTGGTAATGGGTATTCCACAACCGTTGCTCCTCCGGGCTGTGCAGGCAATGATGCGGGCGGTAATCCGGCAAGTGCCGGTTTATACGCGGAGTACTACGCCGACGATTTCAGTTCTGATCCGGATCAAAGCTTCTTTAGCAATCACACCCCTGCCCTTACCAGAATCGATGAATCACTTGATTTTACGAATGCCAGTTTTGGCAGTATTGTTCCACCGGCCAGTGGTACAGTAGCCAGCCCCCAGCAATTCAGTGCGCGATACCGGGGCAGTCTGTACATTGCTACTGCCGGAGTGTATACCTTCTACCTCACCAGCGACGATGCCAGCTTCTTATGGTTCGATAACGATGCCCTGAGCGTGCCTGCTCAAAATAACCGGGCGGTCATTTCGAATGGCGGATCTCACGGCAACATTACCAAACAGGCCTCTGTGTATCTTACTGCCGGCTTGCACAACGTGCTGATTCACTATGGTCAGGGAAATGGTCCCAGTAAACTGCTATGGGAATACGAAGGGCCGGGGGTGAGCCGACAAGTAGTGAATGGAAATGTACTGTGCACGGCGCAACAACCTTTGCTGGTGGGTATTCCCGCTTCTGTTACGTATTCGCCCGCTTTTGCCACCAAACGCATTGACCAGACCTTCCATTCGACGGTTCCGGTAGTAGATGATGGCGGAAATGCGATTACCCAATACGTACTGACCAATGCCGCCGCCTTACCGGCGGGTATCCAGGTGGGCCCGGATGGGGTCATTTCGGCGGATCTGTCAGTTCCTGCCGGATATTACTCCATCAACCTGGCCCTGGTCAATTCCCAGGGGGTTAGTCACTTCCAGGCCGTATATTATCTGAACGTTTATTCTTTACCTCCCTCCGCTTGTATCGGAAATGACGCCGGAAACCAGTCGGCTGTTGCCGGATTTTATGCCGAATACTTTTCGGGTTACTACAGCGACAATCCTGACTTTTTCCGCACCCATACGCCGGCTTTAATCCGGGTTCCGGATGGTCAGCCAGATTATTCGGATAACTTTTTTTCCAACCAGTCACCCATTGCAGGAGCAAATCCTCAGCAATTCAGTGCGCGATACCGGGGCAGCTTATCCATTGCGACTGCCGGAGTGTATACCTTCCACCTCACCAGCGACGATGCCAGCTATCTCTGGCTGGGATCAACAGCCGTTGCACCAACCATTGTAAACGCCGATGCCCTCCTCAAAAACGGTGGTACGCACGCTGCCGCCACAGTTTCAGCCAGTGTTCTACTGGATGCTGGCATGCACAACCTGCTGATTCACTACGGAAATGCTGCGGGACGTGGCATCCTGAAGTTGGAATATGAAGGGCCGGGAATAGCCCGGCGGGTAATCCCTTCGGACGTTTTATGCTCATCGCAACCCCGGCCGGTGGCTCAGAACGATCAATACGAAACGGATGCCAATACCGCTCTGTCGGCGACCAGCGTACTATCGAATGATTATGATCCGATGAGCAATGCATTGGTCCTCAATACGACCCCTGTGACAAATCCCTTGCACGGTACCGTTACGCTCTACGCAGACGGTACTTTCGGCTATCTTCCGAATGCAGGTTACATCGGGCCTGACAGTTTTGTCTATGAAGTATGCAACAGCATCAGTCCTTCCAATTGTAGCAGAGCCACTGTAAATCTGCTGGTGAATGATGCCAATTACAAAAGGCTCGGGTCGGTCATCCCCCTGGCAAATGACTGCTTTACCCTGACGAGCCCCCAAAATAATCAGACCGGAGCCGTCTGGTGTAAGAGTGCCCTATCGTTGTATAATTCTTTTGAAATCAGTTTTGATGCCCGTTTCAGTGCTGCCGGAACGCCCAATGATAACGGAGGAGACGGAATTACTTTCACTTTGCAGAATCAGGGTATCCAGGCTTTGGGGGGCTCAGGAGGCGGAATGGGTTACAGTGGCATCACCCCTTCGTTAAGCATTGAGTTCGATACGCATCCCAACACCGGTGAACCCGCCGAAGACCACATTGCGGTACATTTGAACGGAAACGCAACCACCGCCGTGGCGGGGCCGGTACCTGCTAGCGCTACTCAGACCAATATCGAAGACGGGGCTATTCATCCGGTAAAAATTATCTGGAGCAAACCAGATAGCAGCCTGCAGATTTATTTCGATGGTTCTTTGCGGCTGACTTACAAAAACCAGTTGATCAATACCCTTTTCAGTGGTAATCCAAGCGTGTATTGGGGTTTTACCGGCAGTACGGGAAGTAATTACAATGAGCAAGGGATTTGCAATGTACTTTTTACGCCCATCAATGACGCTCCGCTAGCCGTCAATGACACACTTGCTACCAACGAAGATACCCATCTCACCGGAGGGGTACTGGGCAATGATGCCGATCCCAACGGAGATCCGCTGCTGGTGACGGCCTTCGTCAATCTGATAACAACGAAAGGCGGCAAAGTTTCTATGGCAAGCAACGGAGCCTTCACGTACGTTCCGGCCCTTCACTTCAATGGTACGGATAGCTTTTCGTATCAGGTTTGCGATCAGAATCCGGTAGCGGCTTCCCGTTGTAGTCAGGGAATAGTAGTAATCAAGGTCAATCCTGTCAACGACGCTTCGGTTACCAACAACGATACGTATAGCCTGGATGAAGATACTTCGCTTACCGTGCCCGCACCCGGCGTACTGGCCAATGATACGGATGCGGAAAATGATGCACTTACGGCAGTACTAGCCACTGGGCCTGCCCACGGCACGCTGACCTTGAATGCGAACGGAGGTTTTACTTACGTTCCGGCTCCCAACTTTAACGGGACTGATAGTTTTACTTATCAGGCGAATGACGGACAATTGAACTCTAATCCGGCTACCGTGATGATCACCGTTAATCCTGTCAATGATCTACCCGTTGCCCGGAATGATGCGTACAGTACCAATGAAGACACGCTGCTCAGTGTGCCTGCTCCCGGCATATTGGGCAATGACACGGATGCAGATAATGACGTGCTTACCGCCGTGCTGGTAACAAACCCCGTTCATGGCATCCTGACGTTGAATGCCAACGGCAGTTTTACTTACGTTCCGCAAGCTGATTACAATGGCAGCGACAGTTTTAATTACCGGGCGAATGACGGACAGCTAAATTCCAATGTGGCCACCGTGACCATCACAATCAATCCGGTCAATGATGCCCCCGTTGCGAATAATGACATTTACAACACGGATGAAGATACGCCGCTCGTGGTGTCGGCCCCCGGAGTGCTCACCCATGATACAGACATTGACCAGGATGCGCTTACCGCGGTGCTGGTGACGGCTCCTGCGCACGGTACGCTGACCTTAAATGCCAACGGCAGCTTCACATACGTTCCTCAAGCCGATTACAACGGTAGCGCTAGTTTTATTTATCAGGCGAATGACGGACAGTTAAACTCCAGTCCGGCTACGGTAACGATCACGGTCAATGCGGTGAACGACGCCCCCATTGCCCAGGATGATGCCTATAGCACCGGCGAAGATATTCCGCTCAAGCTGTCCGCCCCGGGCGTACTGGCCAATGATTCCGACGTGGACCACGACGCGCTAACGGCGGTATTGGTAACGAATCCGGCTCACGGAAGCCTGACCTTGAAAGCTGACGGAAGCTTTGTGTATAAGCCCCAGGCCGACTACAACGGCAGCGACAGCTTTACTTACCGGACCAATGACGGGCAACTGCAATCCAATGTAGCAACCGTGAACATCACGATCAATCCGGTGAATGACGCCCCCGTTGCCCGGGATGATCAGTTGGTTTTGGCGGAAGATACCCCGGCCGTCATTCAGGTGTTGGACAACGATTCGGATATAGACGGTGACGTGCTGACCGCTAACATCCTGTCTCCTCCAATTTATGGCACGCTCAAGCAGATCGGGAATGGCATCTATCAGTACACACCGCAGCGAAATTTTCACGGCGAAGACAATTTTACCTACGAAGTGTGCGACAACGGAACCCCTCGGCTGTGTGACCAGGCTACCGTAAGGTTGACCATTACGCAGGTAATTGATGAGGTGGTGCTGTACGAAGGCATTTCGCCCAACGATGACGGCATGAATGACAGCTGGATCATTGAGAACATTGATGATTACCCAAAAAACATGGTTCGCATTTTCAACCGCTGGGGCGATCTGGTATTTGAGCAGCCGGATTACGATAATGAGTCGAAGGTGTGGAAAGGGACTACCAACCGCGGAATGACGCTGGGAGGAGAAGAGCTGCCGAATGGTACGTACTTCTATTCCATTGAACTAAGCAGCAAAATCATTAAAAAAGGATACGTGGTAATTAATCGCTGACCGAACCCTATGCAGACATTTTTATTAAGAATCGTATGGTGGACCGGCACAATGGCGATACTGGCCGGGCAAGCCGTCTATGGCCAGCAGCAGGGCGTGTTTACGCAGTATATGTTCAACGGGCTGGCCATCAACCCTGCCTATGCCGGTAGTCAGGAGTCGCTGAGTCTGACGGCCCTGGCCCGCCAGCAATGGACCGGGTTGCAGGGAGCTCCCAGCACCCAGACTTTCTCTGCGCATTCGCCCATCAAGAATGAGAAAGTGGCCCTGGGGGCCTTGTTTGTCAACGATAAGATTGGTGTGATAAAGCAAACCGGCTTCCACGCCGCGTACGCCTATCGCATCCAAACCCGCAAAGCTACGCTGTCGCTGGGTTTGCAGGCGGGTTTTACCAGCTATCGGGCAGAATTTTCGCCGCTTTTCGTGCAGGATCCGAATGACCCGTACTTCAACAACAACAACGTCAATGAGTTTCTGCCCAATTTTGGTACGGGCGCTTATTATTACAGCGATCGCTTTTACCTGGGATTTTCGGTGCCGCAACTGATCAATAATTCCTATCAAAAAGAAGGGAATAACTCTTTTTCGGGTGTGTTGCAGGTCAGGCACTATTTCCTGACGGGAGGCTACGTATTCGACCTCAATCATTCGCTGAAGCTCAAGCCCAATGTATTGCTAAAAGCAGTAGAGGGAGCGCCGCTGGCAGTAGACCTGAACGCAAACCTGCTGTTGAAAGAAGTAGTCTGGCTGGGACTCTCCTACCGGTCTTTCCAGTCGCTCAGTGCCCTGCTGGAATTACAATTGACGGATCAGTTCCGGATGGGATACGCTTATGACTTTTCTACTTCTACCAATCAGAACAGCCTGCGCTACGGGTCGCACGAGCTGATGCTGCAGTACCGTTTTGCTTATTCCAAAACGAAGTTGATTACACCCAGGTATTTCTAGTTGGTTATAAAAAAGCACACGCAACGATGCTTCAAGCCATTCGTTTTCTGATAGTCGCCGGTTTCCTGTTTATTCACCTGAGTGGATGGGGACAGACCGGCAACGTGCGAACCAACCTTCGGAGTGCGTTGAGCCGGGCAGACCTGCTGTTTGAGGATTATGCCTACAGTTCGGCCGTTGAGTGGTATAAAGTGGCCCTCCGCAAATCGCCCGACAATTATGAGATCATTCAAAAAATCGCGGAGTGTTACCGCAAGCTGAACGACTCCCGGCAGGCAGAAGAGTGGTACACCCAACTGGCCGCTCATCAGATCAATATGGCACCGGAGTATAAACTGTACTATGCGCAGGCATTACAGCGGAATGGCAAATACCAGGAAGCCCTGCATTGGTTTCAGGAATACCTGAGCGACGGAATGAAAGATGGTCGGGTGTCCAGGCAAATCAATGGGCTCAACGAAAGTTCGAATTACTACCGGGATTCATCCCTGTATCGGGTCAAAGAATTGTCAATCAACTCTGTCGGGGCTGACTTTGCTCCCGGCTTTTTCCGCAACGGACTGGTATTCGTATCGGCACAGCGCCAGACGGCTTTGATCAGGCAGGTACACAGCTGGGACGACAGCCCCTTGCTGGACCTGTACTACAGTGCTTTCCAAGCCGACGGAAGTCTGGCTAAACCGCAGCCTTTCGATGGACAGATCAATTCAAAACTGCACGAAGGTCCCGCCACCTTTTTCGATCAGGACCGGAAAATGATTTTTACCCGAAGCAATTTCCTGGAAGGAAAACTGGGCAAAAGCAAAGAAGGAGTGAGCAAGCTGAAATTGTTTTATGCTGAATACGCAGGAAAACACTGGGTAGTCACGGACCCTTTTCCATTCAATAGCAATGAGTATTCGGTAGGCCACCCTACCGTCAGCAGCGATGGCAAAACCCTGTACTTCGTTTCGGACATGCCCGGCGGATACGGCGGACTGGATGTTTACGTCAGCACTTATGAAAGCGGCGTCTGGAGCAAACCAGTGAATCTGGGAAATGGGATCAATACAGAGGGCAATGAAATGTTCCCCTTTCTGTTTGCCGATCAGGTGCTGTATTTTTCTTCCGATGGCCACGGCGGACTGGGAGGCATGGACATTTATAAAACCAATCTGCCACTGACAACCGACCAGGCATCAATCGTCAACCTGGGCTATCCCATCAATACGCCCAGCGATGACTTTGCTTTTATTGTGGACAACAAAAATGAAAACGGCTATTTCGCTTCCAATCGGGCAGGAGGAAAGGGCAAAGACGACTTATACCGGGTAGAATTGCAGTACTTGCGGATGGAAATCCTGGCTGCCGATGCACAAACGGGTGATACCCTCAGCGATGCCAACCTGCGCCTGTTCGACAGCAATACCCACGTGGAACTGACGGGGAGTAAAGAGGGCGCTAAGGTGGTATATAAGGTGACTCCCGGGATTGCCGTCATCGTAAAAGCGCAGAAAGACCGTTATTCCGATCAGACCCTGTTGGTTCCGACGGCTGGTAAGCAGCCCGGAGAGAAATTGACTTTGCGCGTGAACTTGGAGAAGGAACGGGTGATGAACAAGCCGCTGCTGGTCCATTGTTATGATCAGCAGAGTGGCAAGCCGATAAGCAACGCCCAGGTGTACCTGCTCAATGAGTTTACCAGCGAAGAACAGTATCTGCAAACCGATGCCGCCGGCAACCTGACTTTCCAGGCGCAACTCTCCGATTCGTACGCCCTGATTGTAGACAAAGACGATCAAAGTGGCATGATGACCGGCATCCGGCCCGACTCTGTACAAGCCACCCTTCAACTCCCCGTACGCAACGTACATCACCAGACCGAACGGGGAACGGCCGCTTACGTGGTATTGGCCGTAGGAATACAGGATGCGGACACCAAGCAGCCCTTGTCAGAAGTGGAAGTGCACGTACAGGAAGGTACAATGCCCATCAGGAAAGCCCTTTCTCAAGCCAATGGAACGGCTTTTTTCAAACTGGATAAAAGTAAATTATATATCCTACGCTCAGAAAGTAAGGCACACGAAAAGAAGGTGGCCATCATTACTCCTAACCAATCGGCTGACGAAGATACCTTGCAGATACCTTGGATGCTGGAAGGGAAAAAGCCGGAAAATATCCTCAATCTACAGGTGTACGATAACCAAACGGGCGAAAGCCTGGGTGAGCAGGAAGTGATGGCCCTGGAGCGCATCATCGATACAGCGGTGGACCGTATCCAATTACCAAAACGTCGGTTGGTACCCCAGGCCATGCCCATCACCTCCATGACCCTGGAGGTGTCGGTCAGGGATGCTTCCGATAAAAGCCGCCTGGATGGTGCCGTCGTGAAATTATTTGAAGGAAGCGTATATAAGGCCATTACGGTGAGTGAAAGAGATGGCCGTGCCGAACTGAAGATTCAGTCCGGAGGCAATTATGTGTTGAAGATTTTCAAAGAGGGGTATCAAAATAAAGTACAGATTGTCTCATCAGAAGGCCGGCAACCGGGCGAAGTGATTTCGTTGCGGGCGAACATGGAGCGGCCACGGGAACAGAGCAAACCCTTGCTGATCCATTGTTACGATCAGCAGAGCGGCAAGCCGATAAGCAACGCCCAGGTGTATCTGCTCAATGAATTTACCAGCGAAGAGCAAAACCTGCGAACCGATGCGGCGGGCAACCTGACTTTCCAGGCACAACTCTCCGATTCGTACGCCCTGATTGTAGACAAAGACGATCAAAGTGGCATGATGACCGGCATCCGACCCGATTCCGTGCAGAAAGTACGTGTCCCCGTACGAAAGCTCCGTCAACCGAGCGGACGAGAATTAGCGCACGTGCTGGTGGCCGTGCAAATCGAAGAAGCCGACACCAGGCAGCCATTGTCTGATGTAGTGGTGCACGTACAGGAAGGCATAAACCCCCGACAGAAAGCCGTTTCACCGGCCAACGGATACCTTCTTTTCCGGTTGCCGGTCAGTGAGCGACAGCTGATGAAGTTTGAAAAAGAAAACTATCGCACGAAGATGGTAGTGGTTCCTCCGCCAGGGAAAGAAAAAGACACCATTCAGCTCCTGATCAGATTGGAAAAGCCGCGGGTGCAAAGCAAACCTTTGCAGGTGCACTGTTATGAACAGCAAAGCGGCAAGCCAGTAAGCCAGGCCAAAGTCTACCTGCTCAATGAATTCACCAGCGAAGAGCAAAACCTGCGAACCGATGCGGCGGGCAACCTGACTTTCCGAGCGCAGTTGACTGAATCCTATGCCCTGATTGTAGACAAGGGCCACCAAAGTGGCATGGTGACCGGCATCCGACCCGATTCCGTGCAGAATACGATTCGCCTGCCGCTCCGCACAATACGTCAATCGCAACTAACCGCACCCACTCAACCTGAAATGGTGGCAGATAATGCGCTTACTCCACCAGGAAAGGTTGTTTCAATATTTAAGCCTGTCGATTCTACTTTGCAATCGGTTCATTCTACGCGGGTAAATCCATTCGCAAATTCACCCGCTGGTGCAACCGGTTTGGCTAAAGGGCAGAAGCCGAAGAAAATCAATTATGCGGGTGCTGCCCCCCGGGCGCTGGAATTATCCCATTCAGAATCACAGGAAAAGAAGCTGACTATTACCCTGCCCAGCCTGTACTACCGGACGGACAAGTATGCAGTAGCCCGTGAAATGAGCCGACAACTGGATTCCGTAGCTGCTTTGATGAAAGCCAACCGGCAGTATAAACTGATCATCAGTTCGTATACCGACAGCCGCCAAAGTCATTGGTACAATGAACAATTGTCGGCCAAGCGTTCCCAAACTGCCCGGCAATACCTGATTGCCCGGGGTATTGAGAAAAAGCGCATTGTGGCGAAAAATTTTGGGGAAAGGAAGCTGGTCAACGATTGTACGGATGGGGTTGTCTGCGACGATTCCCAGCACCAGCAAAACCGCCGTACCGACTTCGTTTTATACCTTCCGGAGTAAAGTTGAGGTATTCATCTATGAAAAAATATTAAAAGAAAGGCTGTTGTAGGAGAACACTTTGATGGAAAATACCGTTTTTTGCCAGGAACGGACGCATCCATTTATGAAGCAAACCCTTTTGATTGTCTTTTTTTCGCTGGCCTTTTCTGGTAATCTTTTTTCCCAAATTGCTTTTTCAACCCCTTCATTCAATCGTTTCTCTTCGTCAAAACCCCTGAGTGCAGTTCCCATCGAACTTTACACCCGCGGATTCGGGGGCATTATCGGTATTCAGCAAGGGCGACACACCTTTTTTGAACTGGGAGCGGAAGCCAACTGGCGCACGATTCGTTTGTCGCGACCGGTCACTTACGGAGTGGGCAGTAACGTGGAGTTTAGTTTCGGACAGGGCGTACTGGGCTGGAAAGCATTTGGCTGGGTCCGACCCGGGCGTTTGAATTTTACCTACGGAGCCAATTTGGTCTATTACACCGATTTTGACCGGGGGCGTTTTGGAATCGGCCCTTCGCTGGGGTATAAACTGTTGGGTTTTCATTTTATCGCGGGGGCTAACTTACTGGCCGGAAGCCGCGAGATGACCCAGTACAATCCTTTTTACTTCACCATTCGTTACTACGCTCCCATCCAGAAGAAAACCGCTTTCCGAAAAAGTAAAGATTGATTTTAAGCGTTCATCTATTCGCTTTCGGCTATCAGCTTGAAATGGGAGTAGGTAAGTGAAAGCATGGAGCCGTCTTCGCGACTTCTGCACAACCATTGCCTGAGCATAATCTCAGGCAATGGTTTCTTCAGCGGACGCTCAGTGGTCGGTTGTAGTTATTAAAAAAATTCATCAGAGAACGAAAGCACAACCAGAACTCACTTCCGTTCCGCTTAGCTACTAACCTGGCACTGCTTCAGACTTCGACTGCGCTCAGCCACCTGTTTTATCACTCACTCAATCCTTCCATCCCTCAGTCCTTCAATCAGTTCACGACCTTGGCGTCAAAAGCGCCGGTCAGGATTTTGCCGTCGCGTTTTACCTGCACCCAGATCCGGTAATCGCCGGCCTGGGGGAAGGCGTAGGGAAAGGATACGGTAGCGCCTTCGTGCTCCGGATGCGCAGCCTTTGTATCTGACGCGTGTTTCATACCGGGCATGAGCCATTCCATTCGCTGCTCTTCCGTCATGGCATCCAGTTGGGTCATCACCCGATCGATGCTGTCGCGGAAGGCACGGGTATCGGGATTGCCCGGGCGATTGGTGCCGGTTTCGGCAATTCGTTGGTCCATCACCTGCCAGGAAGCCATGGAGTAAGTGCCGGTCGGGTGCAGGTGAATGAATACCTGTCCGTCGTCGCGGAGTACGGCGGCGTGGCCCATCATGCCCAGGTAAGGCTCCAACTGAGCCGGTTTGCCATCGGGAGAGAGCACGGTAAACTTCAGTGGGTACAGTTGCCCGGCGGTAAGCGGCTTGTTGGGCCGTTCTTCCCACACAATCGTAGATCCGTCGGGGAGTTTAGTTTTGACGCCGGGGCTGCCGCAAAGCATGGCCGTACTATCGGCCAGGATCGGTTCTTTCGTCTTGAGCGGGTTGGTGATCAGATAGGTGTCCTCCGAATCGCGACGGAGTGGAGAAGCAGCAGTAAGTGAAACGGGCGTGCGCAGGGCCGGTATGTCGACCGTATCGGCAATGGTGTTGGCAAAGCCGTGCCGTCTCACTACGTCGGCGTAGATCAGGTAGCGACCGGCCGGTACGGGAGGCAATGCTACTTCAAAAGTGACCGTGTCTTTTCGTTGTGGGTGCAAATGGGCAAACACATCCAGCGAACCCTGCCGAACGAGAAACATGTGCATCAGTTTTCCGTGATCAGGTATCATGTAGCTCATCCAGCGGCCATCCAGCGAAGCGGTGTCCATGCGGAAAACCAGCTTCTGACCACCTGATTCGGACACGACCGTAGAATTAGCCGTAATGGGGTGGTACATGTATCTTTCGTAATTGGCTGCCCAGCTGTCCCACCAACTGCTTCCTCCGAACAGAATCAGGCCGCAGATGAGAGCAGCCAGGCCCATCGCCATCACACGTTTCCGACGGTGCCGGGGCGACATGGTTTGACCGGTGGGTGTCACCCCGTCGCTTACGCTGGCTCCGATGATGGTAACCATGAGGATGAAGAGAAAAACGCCCAGACCGCCCAGTAGCCAGCCTCTTTCGGGCTCCATATCACGCTTGGCGGTAGCCACGGCCATCACCGGCACCAGGGCTTTTCCCGTACCGCTGGCTCCTTCTACCGTAACCGACACACTGGCCGTTCCATTTTCCATGAGCCAGACCATGCCCTGGTACTGGCCGGGCATACCGGGAACGGGTTCCGCTTCGTCGGCTTCGGGCGAGCCTTCGTCACCGGCGTACCAGTAGATGGGTTGTACAGTTACCTTGCTTACCCCGTTTCCTTCCACGGATACCGATACCTGGGCCGTTCCGGGAATCACGTCGGGGGGCTGCACGTTGACCAGTACGCGGTAAGGACCGGCCATTCCTTCATACACCACGCCCGGGCTCCCGATGTGGGCGTAACTGAGAGATGCCGTCAGCATCAGCGACCAGACAAAAACAATTCTCACAAATGCCGGATGCACAAGTTGTTTCATAATCAATCTTATTAGAAGCCACATTTGCTATCTCTGTACCTTACTCATCCATTTGCCCCAGTACAAACCCACGCGGGCAGAAGCATAGCCAACAAGGAGGGCAATGAACAGCCCCTGTAGCAGGTCAGCAGTAGGTTGAATATTCCAGGGAGCAAACTGGAAGCGGTATTTCCAGGTCGGGTCGGCACCGAAATACCAGGATTCGGTGCCAAAAAACCAGTTGCGGGCGTAGGGCGACATCAGGAAATCGCCCATGGGCCATTGTACCGCCAGAAATACGACCAGGAAAGCGACCGCCAGCATGCCCGCCAGCACCCAGTCGTTGCGCCTGGTTGGGCGGTTCATCAGCCAGTCGATGGCCAGGGCGGGGAAGATCAGCAGCAGTGGAAAATGAAAAGGCTGGTAGCGGTCGAAGTGATTCAGGATGGGGCCTAATTTGGGTTCGGCGTGAAAGAGCGGCAGAATCCAGACCAGGGCCGCCATTAGCAACATATAGACTCCCGCCGTAGCCGTCGCTGCCCATGTTAACTTCGACGAACGGGCCACGGCCACCAGATACAGCAGGAACAGCCCGCTGGCAATCTGGTAGAAAAGCGAATGGTGCATCATCCAGCGCTCCAGGTATTCGGAGGCAATGGTATAGAGCGAAACCAGCAGCAGACCGGCCGCTACCACAAACAGCCCCTTGGCCCGGGAATCGCGGCGGCGAATGGCTTCAATGCCCATACCCGAAGGTTTTTCCTGCTGATTTTGCAAAGCCAGTGCACCCACCATCGCCCCGAACTGCACCATCATCATCCCCAATACCAGTACGGTATGCGGCGGCGAAAGAATCTGTACGTCCAGGCCGTAGGTGTTGTGCCACCAGTCGTCGAAGGGAGCGGAGGTAAGCATGGCAAAGGCACCCCAGATGCAGAACAAAGCACCCAGCGAACTGTAAAAAATGCCCCAGAACCGGACGCTCCGGCCCTTTTCTTCCTGCGTACCCGCAAAGGTGGTTTTGAGCACCTGATAGCCGGAGAACACGCCCGATACCACAGCGCCCAGGTAAATCGCTAAGTGAGGTGGTGAAAGCAGTCCGTCGCGGCCAATGCTGGTGTGCCAGGAAATGTCCCAGATCAGACCAACGATAATGCTCAGCGAAGAAAAGACGGTGGCGTATACGTAGAGCGGAATACCCAGCAGACTCCAGGTGGTCTGACTACGGACGGGGGCCGCAACAGTGGATGGCAATCGGACGGAGGTTTCCATACAATACAGATTTGCAGATGGGAGGACGTTAATATTGCGTATTTGAGGAACTTAGAAAGCTAATTTAATAAGAAATTTTATTGAACAACGTTAAGGGTTCTGATTAACTATTTATTCCACTGACAAGACAGCCCAAAAAAGCTTTTACCCCTATGCCTCCATCAGAAAAAACAAAAGAAAGCGGCATTTAAATCAACTCAGGCCTTTAGTTTCGTCCGACAGAAGCTTATCTTTCCTCATCCTGATTCAATTCTAAACCGTTTCGTATGCCATTGCTGGAAAAAGGTCGTTATACAAGTATCATCCGGGGCTTATGGATTACCTCACTGACTTTGTTGCTGCTGTTTACGGGGCTGATTTATGCCATCAAAATCAACCTGTTCGGGCTCTTTGGTGAAATGCCCGGCCTTCGGGCGCTGGAAAACCCAAAAAGCGAACTGGCTTCCGAAGTATTCACCGCCGACCACGTACTCATTGGCAAATACTTTTCCCAGAACCGCACGCTTGTCGAACACGAGCAGATTTCTCCCCACGTCATCCACGCCCTGCTGGCTACCGAAGACGTACGCTTCCACAAGCATTCGGGCGTCGATGTGCGCAGTTTGTTCCGGGTGGGCTACGGCGTACTCACGTTCAACCGGCACCAGGGCGGCGGGAGCACCCTGACCCAGCAGGTGGCGCGCAACCTGTTTGAAACCCGCGAAGATGAGAACGAAGGCTTGCTGGGCAATGTCCCCGGCCTGAAAATGGTCATCATCAAGATCAAGGAATGGCTGACGGCGATTCAGCTGGAGCATAATTATACCAAAGAGGAAATCATGACCATGTACCTGAACACGGTTTCCTTCGGGAATAATGCCTACGGAATCGAGGTAGCAGCGAAAACCTATTTCAACAAATCGCAAAAGGACCTGGACGTGGAAGAGGCGGCCCTGCTGGTAGGCGTAGTGAACAATCCCAGCTGGTTCAATCCCAAACGCAACCCGAACAACGCGCTGAAACGCCGTAACGTGGTACTCAGACGAATGGAAAAATACGGCTATCTACAGCCCTCCCAGTTGGCGCAGTTGATGGCCACCCCGATCCGCCTGAATTTCGTGGTAGAAAACCACAACGTGGGCATGGCACCCTACTTCCGGGCGTACATCCGCGATTTCCTGCTCAACTGGGCCAGGAGCCACAATAAAAACCTATATACCGATGGCTTAAAGATTTATACCACCATCGATTCGCGCATGCAGCAGTACGCCGAAGAAGCGGTGATGGCCAATATGCAAGACCAGCAGGAAAAGTTTTACCAGCAGTGGCAGGGCCGTAATCCCTGGATGACGGGCAACGGGAAGGAGATCAATGGCTACATTCATCAGGTAGCCCGGCGCTCCGAACGGTACCGCAGCATGAAGGAGGCCATCGGGGATGACGATCAAGCGATTTTCCGCGAAATGAGCAAACCGGTTCGGATGCGGGTGTTTTCCTGGAAGGGCGAACGTGACACGACGATGAGCCCGCTGGATTCCATTCAGTACTACAAGCGGTTCCTGCACACCGGCTTCATGTCAATGGACCCCCAAACGGGCTACGTAAAGGCCTGGGTAGGCGGCATCAATCACAAGCATTTCAAGTACGACCACGTGCGGCAGGGCAAGCGGCAGCCGGGTTCTACCTTCAAGGCCCTGGTTTACGCTACCGCCATTGATAACGGCTTTACGCCTTGTACGCAAGTGTCCAATACACCCGTTACGTTCGTTACCAACCGGGGCAAAGAGTACACCCCGCAGAACTTCGACAACCATTACGATGGGCAGGACATGACGCTCCGGCAGGCGATGGGCCGCTCCATCAATACGGTGGCCGCGTACCTGATGAAAGAAATGGGTGCCGACCGCATCGCCTCCATGGCCCGACGCATGGGCGTAACCAGCCAACTGGACGAAGTGCCTTCGCTGTGCCTGGGCACCAGCAGCGTGTCCGTATACGAAATGCTGGGTGTGTACAGCACCTTCGTCAATGGCGGCACTTACACGGAGCCCATCTACATTACCCGGATCGAAGACCGTTCCGGAAATGTATTGCAGGAGTTTGCACCCAAGACCTACGAAGCCATCAGTGAGGAAACCGCTTACCTGATGCTGCACATGCTGAAAGGAGCCCTGGAAGAAGAAGGTGGCACTGCCCGGAAACTGTATTCGTACCCCTGGAGCCGTGGAAATGACATCGGTGCCAAAACGGGCACTACGCAGAACTACGCCGACGGCTGGTTCATTGGCGTTACGCACAACCTGGTGTCCGGTTTGTGGGTAGGGGGCGACGAACCCAGCATTCACTTCCGCAACAGCACCTACGGGCAGGGTGGGAGAGTGGCCTTACCCGCCTGGGCCATGTACATGGACAAAGTGTACGCCGACACCACGCTAGGTATTACCAAAGGCCTTTTCAAAAGGCCGGAAAACCTGTCTGTTTCGTTGGATTGCGATGTCTACCGCTTACCCATCGACTCCACGCAGACTTCCCGCCTGTCAGCTGGAATTATCAAGTAGCAGCAAGTGCAGCAGTCGACTGGCTACCTACCGCTGCACTTTCTGCATCCATTTGCCCCAGTACAAACCAACCCGGGCTGAAACCACGACGAACAATGCCGCGAAAGCCAGGCCTTTCAGGAAGGCAGCGGGTGTTTGTAGCCGGGTGGGGGAGAAGGCGTAGCGGTAAGGCCAGTTAGGGTCCAGGCCAAAATACCAGGATTCCTGCCCGAAAAACCAGTTGCGGGCGTAGGGTGACATCAGGAAGTCGCCCAGGGGCCAGTGTACGGCCAGCATCAGCAGCACGAAACTGACCCCGATGCCCAGTGCTAGCAGCCAGTCATTGGCTTGCGTATAGCGGTTCATCAGCCAGTCGATGGCCAGACCGGGAATAATGAGCAGCAAGGGAAAACGGTAGGGCTGGAAGTGAGTGACGTGATTGAGAATGGGTCCCAGCTTGGGTTCGGCCGGAAACAAGGGTAAAATCCAGTTCATCAGCAGGGCCACTGCGATGAAGACTCCCGCCGTAGCCGTTGCGGCCCATTTCAGCTTCGACGAACGGGCCACGGCCACCATAAAGAAAGGAAAGATAGCTCCGGAAATTCGATAGAAACGGGAGTGGTGCATGGCGTGGCGGCCCAATTCCTCCGAAACAATTCCAAAAAGCATGGTCAGAAGCAAGCCCGCCGATACAATAAATAGCCAGCGCAATACACCATTCCGTCGGTCCGGTACCTCTTCACGCCAGGCAGCGGCCTGTTCGTGGCTCCGGTTCTGCAAAGCCAGGGCGCTGATCATCGCTCCGAATTGCAGCACTGCGATTCCCAATGCCAGCACGGTGTGGGGCGGCGAAAGAATCTTCACGTCCAGTCCGTAGGCATTGTGCCACCAGTCGTCGAAGGGAGCGGAAGTGAGCATGGCGAAGGCACCCCAGACGCAGAACAATGCACCCAATGGACTGTAAAAAACGCCCCAGAACCGCACACTCCGGCGTTTTTCTTCGGGCGTACCCGCGAAAGTGGTTTTCAGAATCTGGTAGCCCGATACCAGTCCGGCCAGCACGGCACCCAGGTACACCACCAGGTGCGGCGGCGACAGCAGCCCATCGCGGCCAATGGTGATGTGCCAGGAAATATCCCAGATCAGACCGACAATGACGCAAAAGGAAGAGAATACGCTTACGTACAGAAAAGGCGGAATTGTCAACAAGTGGCTTTTATCCGGATTGACGGGCCGTTCTGTAAGGGAATGCAAACGAGCAGTAGTTTCCATCAATGATGAGCGTTGAATAAACTAAAAGTACTCATTTTTCCGTTTCGACGTTCCAAAAAAGCGATCAGAATACAATTCCTTTGACTGGCGGCTTGGGCTTGGGAAAGTTTTCGGAACCCCACTGTTCCTTAAGGTTGGTTTCAATGGTCAGACTCAGGGAGGTCAGTGGTACGTCTTCCAGCCGGTTTTCGAAAGGATCTTCCGTACGCTCTCCTAGCAAATCCAGACACAGAAACACGAAGGATATAATGACCGAAACGGGAATGGTAGCCCAGCCCAAGTCTTCTACGAACACAAAGGGCAGTAAGGAAGCGTGAATGAACACGAAGACGCGGGAAAAAAAGCTGTATTGGCGGGGAAAAGGTGTGTTTTTGATGCGTTCACAACGGCCCTGAATGTGATTGAAAGCTACCAGGACTTCTTCCAGTTTCACAAAGCGGTAATCAGAAAGCCATCCCCGTTCAAAGGCCATCCGCAGGTCTTTCCCTTGCTGCTCCAGCAAATAGTTGGGTGGATTTTTTTTGTGGATAAAGTGCTCAAACTCTTCCTTCAACAAAAAAGAACAGGCATCCGCGTAATCGTTACTGTCTTCAAGGATCTCTTCCTGGCTGGTTTCATTGTAGGAATATTTGCGGCGGAGAAATACCCGTAAGGCGTGCACGAAACCTATATGCCGGTCTATCAGCTGCTTTTGAAGTCGGCGTACTTCCGCTTCCTCCCCGTACGATTCACGAGGAATAATCATCGTGATCACTTCCCGAGCCCAGGCCCGGCTGTCGTTGACCAACAATCCCCAGATCTGGCGCGCTTCCCACCAGCGGTCGTAGGCATTGTTGTTTTTGAAACCCAGGAAGATGGCAATGGCGGTGCTTAGTACTGTAATGGTATTGAAAGGCATGTGCAGGGGCCATACTTTATATTGCTCATGCAGTAAAACCACCAATAGAGAAAGCAGCAGGTAATAAAGCAGGCTTTTCCAGGTATAGTGTAAGATGGCACTCCAGCTGAGGTTACGATTAATAATCATAGGATAAAGGGTACGGGTTATTCAATTTCAAAACAGTTTGTGGATGAGCTTGCTGACGAATCGTGAACCCGCTATGAGCAGAAATGTTGGATAACGGTTTGCCGCTTCAAAGCTTCGTGGAATTGACTTCCTGCTGGGATGGCCCCAGTAAACAGGCGGAGTTTACGTTTCGCCTTCGATTGAAACGTAGAAAAGCCCAACTTGTTAGGATGGGCTCAGTAATTGATTGTTTTGGAAACGGAAAGACAAATACAGGACGTGAAAAATAGTCATTAAAAACTGATTCTGCCCGAAAGAAAAAAGCCGCGGCCCATTCCGTCAACCCCGGAACCGTGGGTTCGGTAAGGAATGTCGAACAGATTTTGGGCCGATACACTTACTTTCCAGTGTGGCGTTCCCCAACCTGCGTACAGATTGAAAACGGTCCAGCCGGGAGTGCCCCCTTTCGGAATTCGATTATCGTCTTTATCTCCTGCTGCCAGACGGGTTTGTTTAGCCGCCGCCAGCCATTCGGCACAGGCCCAGAAACCCCGGTCGTGTCCGTAACGGATGCCCAGCAACCCGTTCAGGGGTGGAATCCGGCGGAAAGGCTCGTTGCCCGTTTCATTCTGGCCGTAGGTGTAAGTCAGATTGGCATAAGCGACCCAAGTGCGGAACACCCGGTATTCGGCTTCTGCTTCCAGTCCCTGAATATAGGCTTTCGCCGTATTTTCCTTCAGATATACCGGATAGCCCGCCACTGAATCGCGGCCCTGCCGTACGCGGGTGATGATGTCGCTCAGGAAGTTGCGGTACAGGGAAATTGAGCCGGCCAGCCGTTCGGTTTTCACTTTCCAGCCTACCTCCAGATTGAGCGATTTCTCCGGTTTCAGGTTCGCATTGGGCACTTCGTAACGGAAGTCTACAATACCCAACGTCCCCAGGTCATCCACGTTCGGCGCCCGGAAAGCCGAATGGACCGATGCAATGAGGTGATGGTGGGGTTGAAGGACGTACAGGGCGGAAAAATTGCCCACCAGGGCTGCCGGGCGGATGGTCGATTCGCCCAGCACATTTTCTTTTACGGTGATCTGGAAGGTATTCCAGCGGGCACCTGCCGACAGGCGCCAGCGGTTGAGCTCAAGCGTATGTAGGCTGTAAGCGGCCAGGTTGGCGTACGTGGAGCCGTCCGGATACAAGCCACGCCTGGCCGTAGCCTGCCCATTTTGCGTATCTACGTCGTTGCGGCGGCTTCCCACCTGGTCGTGATAGTATTCGATGCCGGAGCTGGCCGACCAGTGGGTACCGGGTTGGGAATGCACCACCAGCGTGGCCCCCCAGGTATGGATGTCGTCGCGTTCTTCGGTACGGGTGGCCGAACCATTCCGCTGACTTTGCCGTCCTTCGGCCCAGCGTTGATTGAGTGCCGTTACCTGCACGTTTCGCAGCCATTTCTCCTTGCCAAACCACTCCCAGCGGGCATAAGCCAGGTCGCGCCGTTGCGGATCGAACTGATAGTAGGCAAAATTCTCCAGCCGGACCCGATGGTACAAAGGCACGTTGTTCAGCTGCACGCCCTGGTAAGCCAGCGTCAGCAGCTGATTGCCCCCCATTCGGATTTTTCCCTTTACGTCCCCCGACCACTGCTGATAACCCGTTGGCCGCTGAAATCCCAGGTTACCTCCCGCCAGCAGATCGCCGTAATCCCGGTATGATAGGCCGGCTGTCAGGGCGACATTTTCGCTGCTCAGACCCAACTCCGCCCGCGCGCTTTTTTCCATATCGGCACTCATCACTTTCGCGTAAGCACTTCCCGTCAGGCGTAATCCGTTTCCCGAAAACCGTGGATCGCGCGTGAGTACGTGTACCACACCGCCCAAGGCATCGCTGCCGTACTGTACCGAACCGGAGCCCCGCAAGGCTTCAATCTGATCAATGGTTTGTGGATCGATGGTGTTCAGGTACTGATTGGGACCCGAGCGGAAGCTGGCATTATTGAGCCGGATGCCATCGATCATCAGCAGGGTTTGCTGGCCGGTGAGCCCACGCAGAAAGGGCGAGCCGCCGCCGTGATTGGTCTTTTGCAGCCAGACGCCCGTGGTGCCGGTAAGGGCTTCGGGAGCGGTGCGGGGAGCGTCCTGGTCCAGTTGCCGGGCGGTGCGTACCGAAATGGCTTCGGGTAAATCAAACTGGGCGCTTTCCTGCCTCCTGGGACTGACAACCAGGGCTTTGTTGAGTTGTATTACTGAGGGATCCAGCGCAATGCGGATGTCGTTTACTACGTCGGTTCCTGGTTCGATGCGCTGTTCGTAGGAGTCATACCCCACTGCCGAAGCGCGTAAGGTATACGTCCCGCCTGTCGATGCCTTTTCGCGGAACGCAAGGCTAAACTTACCTTCGCGGTCAGTAATGGTGAGCAGGCTGGTATTCGTCATTGACACATTCACGTTGTCCAGTGCTTTGCCCGTTGTGGCATCGGTTACCCGCCCTTGTATGCTTTGAGCGATGGCCGGGAAATGAAAAAGCAAAAAAAGACAGCTTATCCAGCAGTTCCGGACGAAGTATCGCAAAAAAAGGATTACTCCGGGATCGGTGTGCCTGGTAACGGAAAAGGGTGCTGAGTAAAATTGGAGCATGATGGGGTTCAGGGAAAAGTAAACGATAGAGGAAGGATGAAAGTAAAAAGGGAGGAAAAGCTCCGAAACGTCATCAGACGCCAAAATTACAGTCTGTCAGCACCTGAAAGATTAAGCCAATGTGAAGTTTCAATTATAAAGTGATCTTGAGCTAGATGAGAAGAAAATTGTATTTTTATCTGGCGTATGCTATTTAATTTCAATGCCTTACGTTAACTCCGCAAAGGTCTGATTTTCTGTTTACTGATTAAGACAAGGGTTAAGAAAATGTTATATCCCTTGGATCACCGTTATCCTTATGAAGGCTTCCTGCTTGGTTTTTTTACTTTTAAGGCGCTAATCCACTCCTAATTCATCCACCACCATGTTTTCCTTATACAAAAGCCTTTTTACTTACCTGCTTCTATTTTGCGTGCTTTGCCTGACGGGCTGTCGCAATCAGAGCAATACCCACTCCGGCAACATCGATGAGGCGCTCCTGCGCGAATTGACCGCCCGGCGCATCACGCTTCCCAATGGCTGGTCGCTGTCGGCTGCCGGTCGCTCCCTGCCCCTGGGCGATCTGCCGCTCAATATGACCGTCTCCCCTTCGAAAAAATGGCTGGCCGTAACCAACAACGGGCAAAGCAAGCAGACCATTACGCTGGTAGACGTAGCCACCGAAAAAGTGCTGGACAGCGTGGAAATACCCAAGTCCTGGGTAGGCATCCGATTCAGTGCCGACGAACGCTACCTGTACGCTTCGGGAGGCAACGACAACGTAGTGGTGATATACCGACTGGAAAACAACCAGCTGAAGAAAGACGGAGAAATCAAGCTGGGCGAACCCTGGCCCAAGAACAAAATTTCAGTGGCGGGCATTGAAATCAATTCAACCACGAATGTGCTCTACGCCGTTACCAAGGAAGACAGCGCCCTCTACACCTGCGACCTGCGCGAACGCAAAGTGTTGGCAAAGGTAAAACTACCCACTGAACCGTATACCTGCCTGCTTTCTCCCGATGGCAACGCATTGTACATTTCGCTCTGGGGCCACGCCAAAGTAGCCGTGTACGATACCAAAACCGCCCAATTGAAGGCCGAAATACCCGTGGAAAGCCATCCGAACGATATGACCCTGACCAGAAATGGCCAGTTCCTGTTTGTGGCCAATGCCAACGACAATTCCGTTTCGGTGATCGATACCTGGACCCGGCGGGTAGTCGAAACCATTTCCACCACTTTGTATCCCGATTCTCCCACCGGCAGCACGACCAATGCCGTGGCTTTGTCCGAAGATGAAAATACGCTCTACATTGCCAATGCCGACAACAATTGCCTGGCCGTATTCGACGTAGCCCGGCCGGGAAAGAGCCATTCGGAAGGTTTCATTCCCACCGACTGGTACCCAACGGCCGTGAAAGTGATCGGTAACCGCATTTTTGTAGCCAACGGCAAAGGCGGGTTTTCCATGGCCAATCCCAAAGGGCCCAATCCCAGTCAGAAGACCCGTCCCAAAGGCAGCAATGAAGCCGAACCGGCAGAAGAAGTGCAGTACATTGGCGGCCTGTTCAAAGGAACGCTTCGCATCATCGACGTGCCCAATGTACAGCAACTGGCTACCTACTCCCGCGCAGTGTACAACAATACGCCTTATTCTAAGTCTCGGGAGGCGGCTCCTTCCGGAGAACCGGGCAATCCCATTCCTATGAAAGTGGGCGACCCTTCTCCGATCAAATACGTTTTTTACATCATCAAGGAAAACCGCACCTACGACCAGGTATTTGGCGATATGCCCGGCGGCAACGGCGACACTTCCCTCTGTCTTTTTCCCGAACGGATCACGCCCAACCACCACGCCCTGGCCAGAGAATTCGCCTTGTTCGATAATTTTTACGTGGACGCCGAAGTGAGTGCCGACGGCCACAACTGGTCGATGGCGGCCTACGCAACCGACTACGTAGAAAAAACCTGGCCCACCAGCTACGGTGGCCGCGGCGGCACTTACGACTACGAAGGAAGCCGCAAAGTGGCCTATCCGAAAGATGGCTTCATCTGGGATTACTGCAAACGGGCGGGCGTATCGTATCGCAGCTACGGTGAATTTACGCCCGCCGACGACGGTGACTTTGTTTCTAATGCCCTGCCCACGTTAGAAGGACATTACAACCCGGCTTATCCCAACTACAACCTGTCGATTAAGGATATTTACCGCGAAGAGGTTTGGGAGCGGGACTTTGATTCGCTGGTCGCAATCAACGCTTTGCCCCGCTTCAATTCGGTCCGTCTGGGAAACGACCACACCAGCGGCACCCGGGTAGGAAAGCCCACGCCATTCGCTCAGGTAGCCGACAATGACCTGGCCCTGGGGCGCTTTGTGGAGCACCTGTCTAAAAGCAAAGTATGGGCGGAAAGTGCGGTGTTTGTGCTGGAAGACGACGCCCAGAACGGCCCCGATCACGTGGATGCGCACCGATCGCCCGTATTGGTCATCAGTCCGTACGCCAAGCGGCGGGTGGTCAACCACACGATGTACACGACTTCTTCCGTACTGCGTACCATGGAGCTGATCCTGGGCCTGCCGCCCATGAGCCAGTACGACGCCGCCGCCCGGCCCATGTGGGACGCTTTCACCCCAACGCCCGATCTCAAGCCATTTCAATCGCTGCCCAGCAACGTGGATCTGGAGGAGAAAAACCTGGCTTATAACGAAGATTCGCGCAAGTCGGAGAGCTTTGATTGGACCCAACCCGACCGGGTGCCCGATAACGCCCTGAGCGAAATTATCTGGCGGGCGGTGAAGGGAGAGCACAGCGTCATGCCCGCTCCCCGCCGCAGCGCCTTCGTCCGCCTGATCGATAAAGAAGAGGAGGACGAAGATAATGATGACTGAGTGATTAAGTAAAGTGTAGGTAGCAACGCCCTGACCGATTCATCCTGACCTGGATTCGATTGGTGAGGGCGTTGTTGGTTTGGGAGGAATAAATGGGTAATTATAAAATAGATTCGGAAATAAAATTGATATAGATTTGGATGGTCGAATGTATGATCAAACTGTGAAATGAGAAATGGGGTATGATATTCAATTGATAGCAAAAACAAAGGATAAGGAAAAAGAGCTTGAAATATTTAAGTGTCAACAAAAAAAGGGTTATTACTTTCTGAGTCGAGCCTTTTCTATGTTTCAATCCAGAAATTTTAAGGGTTGTGAACTCCAGCAGGTTGAGAAGATTCTGGATATTGACTTATCTATTTTTTGGAACTATCCCAGCAATTATGAGCCAGACACAGTTGAATTAGAATACCGGCTATATCAAGCTAATCAAAAGGGCGATATACAGAATGCAGCTCAAATTCAGCAAAAGATTGAGGAAGTAGAAAAACAGTGGCAGGAAGATTATAACCTAACCCACGATGGCTGGACTACCATTGAGGACTTGCGTAACGTCACTGTATTACTAAAAAATAAGATTAATCAGCAGCCAAATTTTGGCAAATACCTTAAAGTGGCAGTGGGATGGGATTATCCTTGGAATGACTATTTTTCACTTCTACCTAAAAGAGATGGGTGGGATGCCAGAATATTGGAAGATTTAGAAAAGATTTTAGATAGTCTAAATTGTATCGAACAACAGGGTGAGCAGTACGTCGCATTTATTGGTGGTCACTAGTCAATAAAAATAGATTGAAAGATAACAAGCATTTGCAGCGAAATGTAAAGTTATCGTAGCAGGACGGTAACACACAGCAGCTAAAATCACCCATTAATTAATGCCCGGTTATGATTCGGTGAAATCCGGAAAATGCCTTGTACAGGCCTGGAAAGCGGGTTTAGCTTTGGAGCTGAACCTAACTCCTAAGCCAGTATGAATCCAGCACTACTGTTTAAAAAAGGCAAGCAATTATTCAGCACCGGCCTGTTCCTGATGTCGACGGCCATCCTTCCCGGCGTATTGCCCGAAGTGTTTCCCACGTATCAACTCCGGGCGCAGTCGACCGACGCTTCCATCTCCGGCCTGGTCAAAGATGCAAACGGGCAGGCCATTCCCGGAGCCAGCGTAGTGATCCGCAACGAATCAACCGGTTTCCAGACGGCCACCGTCACGGCCGTAGACGGTCGGTTTACTTTTAAACAATTGCCCCTGGGCGGTCCCTATTACGTAGAGGTCAGCTTTATGGGCTACGCTACCCAGCGCCTCACCGGCTACAACCTGAACCAGGGCAACCGGGTCAACCTCAACGTTGGCCTGAGCGAATCGTCGCAGCAACTGGAGCAGGTGACCGTGCAGGCGGCAAGCCAGAAAAATCAGATCGAACGGCTGGGTGGGAGCACCTCCATCTCCGCCCGTGAAGTAAACAAACTGCCCGCCACCAACCGCGATTTTACCAGTCTGGCCAACCTGGCACCCACCAGCAACGGTACCAACATTGGCGGCCAACTGGCTTCTTCGACCAACTACCTCATCGACGGACTGAGCGCCCGCAACATGCTGACCAGCGGAACGATTGGCCGGGGACCGTATACATTGTCGCTGGAGGCCATCCGGGAATTTGAAGTAGTGTACAACGTATACGACGTAACCCAGGGCCGTCAGGGGGGCGGTGCCGTAAGTGCGGCTACCAAGTCAGGTACCAATACCTTCACCGGTTCGGCGTTTACCTACCACCGCGCCGATTGGCTGGCCAGCCCGTACGACATTCGCGGAAACAAACGCACCAACGACTTCAGTACCACTCAGTACGGATTCAGTCTGGGCGGCCCCATTATCAAAGATAAACTGCATTTCTTTGTGGCGTTGGATCGTCAGCAGGAATCCCGTCCTTTCTTCATTGCCGACATTCAAAGCCCCGATGATGAGAATGCCCTGGGCATCAGCAAGGGCGCTTTGGACAGTCTGGTGACCATTGGTCGGCAGAAGTACGGGCTCGGCAGCGGACCGCAAACGGGTTCGTTTGGCCGCAAGACCCTGGCCAATACGGTTTTCGCCCGCTTCGACTGGCAGATCAACGACAAGCACCGCCTGACCCTGCGCAACAACTACAGCGACTGGAACAACCCGACCACGGAAGGCGATAACTCCAACATCAACCTATTTGAGACGTATTCCAACTTCAGCTCCCGCGAAAACAGCACGGCCTTATCGCTGCGTTCGGCCTTTTCTCCGCAGGTAGTCAATGAGTTGAAGCTTCAGTACGTACGTTCCAACAACGGCATTACGCCCAATAGCGAACTACCGGCCGACAACATTCCCCGTGCGATCGTGACGGTGCGTTCTACGCTTCCCAACGGGCGGCTGGGCCGTAGCGATGTGCAGTTTGGCGGACAACGGTATACACCCGAAACCCAGCAGGTAGATCAGATTCAGCTGGTGAATACGACTTACCTGACGGCCGGCAAATTCAACATTGCGTTTGGAACCGACAATATGCTCACGTATTTGTACAACTACATTTCGAATGAGCAGAATGGCCGTTTCTTCTTTAATAGTCTGAAAGAGTTTAACGACCTGAATCCTTCCCGATACGCCCGCGAAGTGCCCATCGCCGGAAAGCCCGATGTGCGCCACAAAGTGCTGGATGCTTCGCTGTTTGCCCAGGCGCAGTTCAATCCGCATCCGCACCTCAATGCCATGGTGGGTCTGCGCTACGACCTGACGGCCTACCTCACGCCCGCTGCCTACAACCCGGTGGTGGAGCAGGCGCTGGGTTTGCGCACCGATGCGCAGGTGACTGACTGGAACAATATCCAGCCCCGCCTGCAACTGACCTGGAACGTAAAGGGAAAGGACCGGGACATAATTCGATTCGGAGCCGGTGCCTTTTCGGCTTACGTGATCAATTACGCGCAGCTCAACAACATTCAAAACAATGGCCTGAAAGTAGCGGCAGTGGACGTGAGCCGCCCCGCTGCTAATTCGGGCAACCCCAACCTGGTGCCCGTGCCCAACTTCCCGGCTTACCGGGCCGATCCTTCCACCGTTCCGGGTATTCCGGCGGGAGCGCCTTCCGTTTCCACCATCAACCTGACTGATCCAAACTTTCAGGTGCCCACCATTTACAAAGCCAACCTCAGCTACAACCGGCTGGTGAACGAATGGCTGCGATTTGGCGTCAACTTCCTGGTGTCGCAAACGGAGAACAACTACGTATACCTGGACGGAAACCTGGTGGACGAACCTTTCTTCCGACTGAAAAATGAGCAGAACCGGGGCGTGTTCGTGCCTTCCAACACCATTCCTGCCAATGGACAAACCAATAACGTGTTCAGCCGGAAATCACCGCTGGTGGGCCGCACGTTGATTCTGACCAACGGAGCCAAACTGCGGACGGCTACCATGATCGTGGACGCGGACATTCGACTGCCCAAAGGCGGTGGATTCAACGTAAGCTATACCTGGAACGATGCCAGGGATAATACCTCTTACAATGGCAACGTGGCCAACACTTCTACTTTCCGTCCCATCAAGAGCGACCCGCGCAGCTTATCGGAAATCAATTACTCCGATAACCAGTTCCGCCACAAGCTGGTGCTCTACGGTGTGTCTCCGACCTGGAAGGGCTTTACGCTGAGCAGCCGTTTCAGCGGCATCAGTGGTACGCGCTATTCCATGACCGTAGCAGCAGATATCAACGGCGATTTTGTGGGACAAACCGGTTCCCGCAACGACCTGGCTTTCATTTTCGATCCCAATTCTCCTGAATTGCCCCAAAAACTGCGGGAAGGGATGATGGCGGCACTGAACAATCCGAACAACCGCGCAGCCGACTACCTACGTGCCAACCTGGGTACGATCGCCGACCGGAACGGCGGGGAGAACAAAGCGTTGGTTGGCGTGGTAGACGTGCGTTTGTCGAAGGTATTCAAAACGTACAAAACGCAGTCGCTGGAACTATCGGTAGACGTGTTCAACTTCGCCAACCTGCTGAACAAAAACTGGGGCGGCAACTTCAATCTGGGCAACCAGAACCTCCTGAACGTAACTGGTTTTGATCAGACTACCCAGCAGTACAACTACGACGTAAATGCCACGGTGGGAGTGACGCAGAAGAACGGCACGCCCTACCAGATTCAACTGGGCGCGCGTTACGCGTTCTGAGACTGAATGACTAAAACAAACCCGTCAGGTTTTCAAAACCTGACGGGTTTTGTGTATACAGGCTTGGCATCAGTTGTAATGAAGCATCCGTTTTATCAATCGGCAGCACATCAAGCCATTCCTTACTTCTTGCCATTTTTCATTCCTTCGGCAATTACTTCCTTGATGGAGAACAGGCCTTCACTGAACGTGGATAGCTGCACCAGAATCTGCCCCATCTGGTCGGAAGCACCCAGGCCTTTGTAGCGCTGGTTTTTGCGGAATACCGTTTTGATTTCATCCCAGCGCTGTCTTTCAGCATCGTTCAGGTAGCCGTTGATTTCTTTGAACTTCAAAAGGTTGGCTTCGGCTCCGGTCGTGAGGGTTTGCGCTTCATTCTCATAGTGCGACAGGATGAGTGTCTGTAGTTCGGCGTCGTTCATGATCGGCACTACCTTGGCGGCAATCTTGTTCATATTGCGGTAAGAGCCCTGTAGTTTGAAAGGCGGCTCCGTCCGGAATTCGTCGCTCTGGGCGGCGGAGCGGATGTATTCCAGGTTGTTACGCAGAATTACGTCGCGTACGACTATCAGCTTTTTCAGCACCGACACGTACTCATTGACCTCTTCGGCCGAATAATTGGCCTCAAATTCCAGCCCTTCCTGACTGCCCGTTTCGGCCAGCCGCACCAGCGTATAAATGTCCTTCTGGCTGCGGGTGGAGAGCGCGTGCAGCGTCGGATTGGCCGTCAGACAGTTTTCCAAATAGCTCAGTTTGAAAATGTCTTCCGTATCACCGATGATATCGCCCAGGTTATAAGTATCGGCCCGGTTGGCCAGCATGTCGGGAATCTGGAATTTGTCGCCGCTTTCGGTGTAGGGATTGCCCGCCATCACCACGCAGACCTTTTTGCCCCGCAGGTCGTAGGTCTGGGTTTTGCCCTTGTACACACCTTCGATTTTACGCTGTCCGTCGCAGAGGGAGATGAATTTTTGCAGAAACTCCGGATTACAGTGCTGGATGTCGTCCACGTAAATCATTACATTGTCGCCCATCTCAAAGGCCAGGTTGAGCTTGTTGAGCTCTTCGCGGGCGCTGGCGTTGGGGGCTTCGGCGGGGTCCAGCGAAGTAACCCGGTGCCCGATAGCGGGGCCGTTGATCTTCATAAAAATGAGCCCCAGCCGGTTGGCGACGTATTCCATCAGGGTGGTTTTGCCGTAACCGGGCGGCGAAATCAGCAGCAGCATGCCCATCAGGTCGGTGCGTTTCTGTTCCCCGGCCACGCCGATCTGTTTGGCCAAATTGTCGCCCACCAGCGGCAGGTACAGTTGGTCGACCAGCTTGTTACGAACGAAGGAAGTAAGCACGCGCGGTTTGAATTCGTCGAGCCGGAGTTGGACGCGGAAATTTTCGGCCAGATTCTTTTTCAGGAAAACGAATTGCTGAAAGCGGGGTACGATTTGCCGCTCAAAAGCCTCCATTTTCCGCATAAATACATTGTAGTCCAGCCGGTAGGTTTTGTTTTCGATGACCGCGTGACTGCCGTGCATTCCCGCGATTTCGCGTTGCGTAGTGGCTTGCACCACCCGCCGCGGATCGAAATGGCCTTCAAAGAGGAGTAGAGCCACTTCATCCGTGTACAAATCGGCTTCGGTTCCTTTCGACTGGCTCAGGAAGGCATTCACCCAGTAGCGCGTCATTTCAAAACGCTCCATTGGCTGCTCTTTGAGCTTATCCAGCGAACTGTCGAACACTTCACGCAGCTTGTTCTTCTTCAAGTGATCCTGGAAAGCGTGGTACACTTCTTCCGCTCTTCGGCTGATAATGAAGGTATCACCGCGGGTAACTTCATCAAACAGGTAAGCACTGGCCGGAGTAGACAGGGCAGGGTCGAAAAGGTGGGTAGTCTGCAGGAAATCGGTTATTCCCATCTGAATACCCATTAGCACGTCGTTGAAGCTGTGGGTATGGGGAAACACCTTCCTGATGATGCCGATGCCTTTCAGGCGGTGGTGCAGGCTTTCCTTTATTTCCGGTCGGATAACGTGATTCCAATAAAAAGCCGCAATTACCCGAACCGTAGACTCATAGCTGAGCAGATCAATTTGTTCGTGCAGTTCAAGCAGACCTTTCAGAATTTGCGCTGCATCGTAGTCGTGAATGCCCTTTACGTATCCTTCCGTGTAGCGGGTAGCCATAAATTGCTGTACGTGTGCCAACAATTCAGTCTGAGCGGCAACGCTTCCCTGCGCCAGCAAATCCTTTTGACTTTCCTGATAGAGCTTGTAGGCCAGGTATTCGGCCCGGTACACTTCGGCGTTTTCGGACACCAGTTCCTGGGTCCAGACGTCGCGGGTGGCCAGGAAAGCGGGGTCGGTAATGGGCTCGAAGAAATTGGTGCCCGTCAGATGATAATACATATCCCCGTTCCGGTTGCCGTTCTCTTTGTAAAGAATGGTCAGATCCAGGTTCTGCACATTCACGGAAAAAGCGTGTTTGCCCAGCCGGATCACATTCTGTCCGTCCACAAACAGTTCCTGCCGGTCTTTCAGCTGACGTACCGCGTCTTCCCGGATGGTTTTCAGCCGGCTCTGAATGTCATCGGCCTTCACGTTGTCGTCCATCGCAATGAGCTGGCCGACCAGGTCGCGGATCTTCTCAATCATCAGGTCGGCAGCAAAGTAGCCGTTGATCTCATTGATGGTTTTGAAATTGGCTACCCGATTTCCAATGCCTTTCAGAATGCGGTCGGCAGCGTTCATCAGGCCGGTGGCTTTGCGGTTACGGGCTTCGGTCAGGGCCAGCTTTTTGGCTTCGAAAGCGCTGTAAATCTCTTCGCGCTTATCGGCCAGTTGGGCAGTAAATTCATCGAAGTCGGCAAACTTTCCTTCCAGTTCTTCTACCTGCACCATGAGCTTGGTCAGGTATTCGTCGCAGGTCTGGGGCGTTTCGCACACATCCAGGTAGTTGATCAGGGCCTGGCTGAGCAGCTTCATCTGCGCGTTGAATTCGGCTACGGCCTCCACGCTCAGCAGCTCTTTCTTCTTCGATTTCAGGTTCGCCTTCACCTGGTTCAGGCTGGCGTACACCACCGAAATGTGATCAATGATGCGGGTTGTCTGGGTAGAGTCGGCAATCTTGAGGTTGCTGACAATTTCAATCAACAGGTCCAGCTCTTTGCCGGCGGCATCGGTTTCGACTTCGATCAACCCGGCGTCGGCTACTTTCTGTACATTGTCGATGGCCTGCCGTTGGGCCTCTACCTGATTGCGGTAAATGTCCAGCGCATCTTCCTGCAGCAAAAAGGCCACGCAGGCTTCGGAAGTCAACTGGGTTTGTTCTTCCAATGACTTTTCCAGGCTTTCTACCAGCGGCATGTCTACGTAGCGCAGGTCTTTGATCGAAATCGTTTCACCGCGCAATCCCCGCAGGTCGGCCAGCAGGTGCACGTACTGGTCTACGTGCTCAAACACGGCTTTCCGGGCGTAATCGCGGATGTCCTTCACCTTTTTGGCGGTGGTTTCGGTCTGCTGCTGGGTATTCTTCCGCACCTTTACCACCTTCTCAAACTCATCGATGGCCCCGGTGGCCGCCGTGCGGATTTCGGTCAGCGGCTGACTGAGCTGGAAGGCTTCGGGCTGGTTGAGCCAGTAATAGGCATCCAGAATGGTATTGGCCTTCTTCACCAGATCCGTGTACAGGCTGGCGTAAATCTCTTCCCGGTAAATCATGTTGATGATTTCAGTGCATTCGGCCATGGCTCGTACAATGTCCTTGTTGCCCACTTTGTAGAGGTAGTTTTTCTGCTCTCCGGTAGGCACGCGGGGAACGGCCCCGTTGGCATCGACGTAGGGGGTTTGCCAGATTTGCAGGGCGTGGTTTTTAGATGGTTCGCCGCTGGCTTTGAAATACGTCAGTTCTCCGTTTTCAAATAACGAAAAGCCGTTGCAGACGATGGGGTTTTCTACTTTCTGTTCAATCAGGTTATAAGAAAGCAGAATGTAGGTGCCCGATTCATCGTTGTAAAACACGTAGAGAAAATCCTCCCCGTTGGGCGACAGAATGCGCTTTTCAAACTGCATGTGCTTCAGCAGGTTATCGCTGTCCAGGTTGTCGAACTGCTTCAATTCACCCGACTGCAGGTAATAACCGTTGGAAAAGATCAGGCCTTGCCCATCGGGTAGCAGGATGCAGGCGTCTTTGATGGCATCCACGCGGACGGCCTTTTTCAGCTTGTCGTTGTAAATGATGTAGCGGTAGGCGTTTTCCTGGTAGGGCTTTACCTTCAGCAGAATCAGATTGCCCAGATTGGCGTAGTGAAATTCCGCATCGTCGAGACTTTGTTCGGCGTGTTCTACTTTTTCGGCGAAAATGCCCTCACCGGTGTCGGTATTGTCCTCAATCTTGATGGTCAGGTCGCCGCCGATGGTTTCCACGAAGATTTTGTCTTCTACTGAAATGTGCGGGTGCTTGCCCTTGCGCTGATAATCGCGGCGGGTGCGCTTCCACTCAAATTCGTGCTGGGGCGGAAACTTGAATTCGTGGTCACTGCGGTTGTCCAGGTACTTCAGCGTGGTTTCGCCGGAAGCATTTTCCTGCATCAGCCACTTGAAGGTTTTGATGTCCTTGGCGCTCTTGCCAATCTGGAATACCATAAACAGGTGCGGTCCGATGATGGCGAATTTGAGAAAGGCCGCGTGTTTATAATACTTATATAACTCTTTCAGCAAGGACTCAAACTCCGGGTTGCGGATCAGGTCCAGCGGTTTCTGGCTGAAAGAATGATCTGAATTATGAAATTCGTACACACTGAATACATCCGACAACTCCACTTCCGATTTGAGTCCCAGATGTACGTTGTAGCCGAAGATAAACTGGTTCCCTACCGGGATCATGTCGCGGGCCAGGCAGTTGTTTTCGGTCGTGATGCGGTTGTTGGCAATCAGGCGGGTGTCGATGGTGCCAAATACTTCTTTGCGCGCCTGATTGAGTTGGTCCAGCCGCTGACGCAAATCTTTGCCGTGATTTTCCAGCCTTTTGCGGATGATTTCATAGGTGCCCGCTTCCAGACCACTGACCTGATGCGGTTGGGTTTCGGAAGAAGCCGGAGTGGGTATATTTTCAGCCATGGTGAGCAAAGGCGTTGGGTTAATTTTTCTGTAAGATACAACCGTTAGGGATTCTATCGAGGCAATTTTGATGAGTGGTTTTCCTGAGTAAATAACGGGTAATCCCTAACGGAAAGAAATTGAATCTGCCCATTTTTCGCATCCGGTAGATATACAGACAAAAAAGCAGGAACAATCAACGAAGGAGGGCGGGTATCGAGACTAAGAGGTAAACCTGTTTCATTTTTGGCCGGGGAACTGTCTGTGCCTTGGCACTTTAGCTCAGAAATTGTCATAATAAGTCAATAAGAACCAGACCTAATTTTATACACTCAGGTGCATATATCGCGCTTATTGCTAAAATATCGTCATTCTTGAATTAGTAAAACTGCTATAAATGGGTAAAATAGTATTACTCTTATCACGTCCGGATACCATAATATTGCCCACCCAAAAGTGACTTTGCCTCAGCAGTAGAATTTTTTACCAATTGAAATCACAAATCTCTATTGAAGAGCTGCAAATGAGCGGGCCACATACCCATTAATTTATAATCCCATTAAAACATCATGAACAAACCCCTACTTTACCTGAAGATCTGTATCTGGATACTGCTTCCGGTGCTTGGAATGGCACAGGGCAGACAGATAACAGGAACAATCACGGCCAGCGAAGATGCCAGTGCGATTCCGGGTGTAAACATTGTAATCAAAGGTACGACCACCGGCACGGTATCCAACATCGATGGTCAATACAGTATTAACGTGCCAGACAACAACGCGGTACTGGTATTCAGTAGCGTAGGATATACCGCAGAAGAAGTAACGGTCGGAACTCAATCCGTAATCAATGTAACCCTGGCGCAAGACATCAAAACATTGAGTGAGCTGGTAGTAGTTGGTTACGGTACCCAAAAACGCCAGGATGTAACCGGTGCCATTAGTTCGGTTACGGCAGCCCAAATAGAAAAAACGCCCGTAACCACGCTGGATCAGGCGCTACAGGGGCGGTCGGCCGGGGTGCAGGTGACCAACAACGATGCTTCTCCAGGGGCCGGAATTCAGGTTCAGATCCGAGGCATCGGTAGCTTTGGCAGCAATGAACCACTCTACGTAGTCGACGGCTATCCCATCACAGGGAGCATCAATAACCTGAATCCGTCCGACATTGCTTCGATGGACATTCTAAAGGATGCATCGGCCACCGCAATTTACGGTAACCGGGCAGCCAATGGCGTGGTTATCATCACCACCAAACGGGGCAAAGCCGGTGAGTTGCAGATTGCTTTTGATGCACTGGCTTCTTTACAAACGGAGCCCAGGAAATATAAACTGGCAAACGCCCAACAGTGGGCTACCCTGGCCAACGAAAGAGCCGCCGAAGATAATTTTACCCCGCTGCCCGAATGGAGCAATCCCAGCGCTCTGCGTAACATTGACTGGCAGGAAGAGCTTTATCGGACCGGTCTGAGACAAAACTATAACATTGCGATCCGGGGAGGCAGTGACAAAGTGCAGTCGGCCTTTTCACTGGGAATGATTGACCAGAAAGGCATTGTGCTGGGCTCTGACTACCGACGTTACAATGCCAGCCTGAACCTGGACTATACGGCATCCAAATGGCTCAAAACAGGGACCAGCCTTAAATACAGCCGCAGTGAAAGCAAAATCGCCTTCGGTACTGGTGGCCAGAATGCGGGGGTCGGCATTGGAACCTTGACCAAGCTAATTCCTACCATGACGGGCAATCCGATGACGAATCAGGTAAAAGATGCCAGTGGAAACTATGGCTTTTATAACCGGGGAAGCACTACCGTGAACTACTTGGATAACCCGGTGGCATTTATAGAAACGCAGGATCAGAAAAACCAGTACAATTATTTGCTGGGTACCGTCTTCGCAGAAGCCACCATTGCCAGTGGGTTGCGTCTGAAGACCAATTTTGGTATCAACATGAGTGATTTTTCGGGCTACTATTTTACCCCCTCTCACGAACGTACGCTGGCTTCCACGCAGGCTTTTTATTCCCAAAGTGCCAATAACACCGCTGAATATCTATGGGAGAATACAGTAGCTTATACCAAATCCTTCGGTGTCCATAACTTTGATTTTGTGGGTGGATTTTCATTCCAGGAAAATACCTTCCGGCAAGTAGGGGGTCAGGGAAATGGTCTGATCAGCGACCGCCTTCGGAACCTGGAGAATGTGCAGACCATCACCCGGATCTACGGAGATCAGGTCACTTACGCACTGGCTTCTCAGTTCGGCCGGTTGAGTTACAATCTACTGGATCGGTACTTATTCACCGCTACAGTACGACGCGATGGAACTTCTAAGTTTGCTGCTTCTAATCAGTACGGCGTATTTCCATCCGTTTCGGCGGCCTGGAGAATTAAGAACGAAGCTTTTTTAGCCAATGTGGATGCTTTGACTGACCTGAAAGTGAGAGCTAGCTATGGTGAAGTAGGAAACCAACTGGGCATTGGGCCTTTCAAATACTTAGGACTGTACGGGACCGGTGGCAACCGTTTATCAATGACCAATACGGGTTACGTGTTCAATAAACAGTATGTAGAAGGCCTGGTACTTCAGAACCTTCCCAATCCCAATCTGAAGTGGGAAACGTCCGTGCAGACGGACATTGGTCTGGATGCGGCTTTTCTGAACAACAAGCTTACTTTCACGGCCGATTATTACAGCAAAGAGTCCCGCGACTTCCTGTTGGATATTCCCGTGCCTTCACAGACGGGCTTTTCGACCGCTCCTAAGAACGTGGGCAGCATCCGAAATAGTGGCTTTGAACTGGAACTGGGCTATCGGGAATCGCAAGGCGATTTTAAATTCGGCATTTCCGCCAACGTAACTACGGTCAACAATAAAATCCTGAGTCTGTACGAAGGATTGAATGCCATTGGAAACATTGGCGGTCTGGGTTTCCCCAATGTAGGTGGCAACACCTGGGTAGAATTTAGCCGTTCTCAGGTAGGAGGCGAAGTAGGTGCTTTCTACGGCTATAAGAGTGCGGGTATTTTCCAAACCCAGGCTGAAATCAACGCCTTGAATCAGGCAGCATCCGAAAAAAATGGTCCAAATACTTTTTACCAGGCTTCCACTACAGTGCCGGGAGATCGCAAATTTCAGGACCTGAACGGAGATGGCCGGATTACAGCCGACGATCGGGCCATTATCGGTAGCCCCATTCCTGATTTTTACGGTGGTGTAAATTTCGATGCCAGCTACAAGAACTTCGATCTCAATCTGTTTCTGTACGCTTCGGTAGGGAATGAAATCTTCAATTATACCAAAAGAGTGCTGCAGACATTCGGTGCCACTCAGGGAGGAATTGGTTTGCAGAACATCAGTGAAGAATACTACCTGAATCGTTGGACGGAAAATAATCCTTCTAATGAGTTTCCCAGGGTAACCCGCGCCGACCTGAACGGTAATACCCGCCCTTCGGATGCGTACGTGGAAGACGGCAGCTATCTTCGGTTGAGAAACCTGCAAATCGGGTACACATTTCCCAGCGCCTTGACCCAAAAGGCCAATATCAGCAGGTTAAGGGTGTTTGTCAGTGCCCAGAACCTGTTTACAATCACCAAATACTCCGGTCTGGACCCCGAAATTGGCCTGATCGCCAATCCGGACAATCAGAACCGAAACGTTACTATGTCCGGCATTGACGTAGGGACTTATCCCATCTCAAGATTTTACGGACTGGGTTTGAATGTGACGTTTTAATTATTCTTTTCTCTTACAATCATGAAACTAAAGAAAGCCATATACTTACTCACCTTGGGTACCGCCACGCTGTTGCCCCTGAGCTGCAAAGATTTCCTGGATCGGGTAGATACCCGCAGTATTTCGGAAGAATCCCTGTTCAAGCGGCCCCAGGATGCCGTGAGCCTGGTCAATGCCATTTACGATACCTTCCACGACGGAGATTTTATGAACAAGTCGTTGTGGTATGGAGCCAATTTCCTTTCGCAAGACTTCCACAACTACGGGGCAGATGTATTTTTCGAGACCTACGAAGTGCCGGCTAACTTCGATCCCTTGAATATTTTATGGAGACGATCGTACCAGGGAATTGCACGGGCCAATTCAGCCATTCCCATCATTGAGAAAATGAGACAAGAACAAATTCTCAGTGAACAACTGGCCAGTCGGCTCACCGGGGAGGCGTATTTTCTCAGAGGTGTGTTCTATTATTATCTCGCCTGTAGCTTTGGTGGCGTTCCGTTGGAACTAAAAACCCTGGACGTCAACGACAGCGGCCGCAATCCGAGAAATACGCAGGATGAAGTATTCGCTTCGATAGAGGCGGATATGAAAGCTGCGGCAGAACTGCTGCCCTGGAAAGAAGACTTGGGTGCTGAAAACCTGGGTAGAGCGACCAAGGGTGCGGCCCTTGCCTATATGGGATCGGCGCAGATGTGGTTGAAAAAGTATGCGGATGCCGTCACTACTTTTAATCAATTGGATGGCAAATACCAGTTGGAAGAGGATTTTCTACGAATTCACGAGTACAATAACCAAAACAACAAAGAGTCGATCTTTGAAGTCCAGTTTCTGGAAGGAGCTGATCAATCCTGGGGTCACGCCAACGAAACAATCTGGTTCGCTTCCTTTCACATGCCCGAAGAAGTTTCCAATTTTGGCTACTCCTACGCTGACCCTAAGCTGTATACTTCATTTGAAGCGGGTGACGAAAGAAAGCTGCCGACCGTATTGGGCCCTGGCGATGAGCACCCCAGTCCGGCAATTGAGATCAAAAATTATCCCAGAGTAAAGCAGTTGTTCGGGGGGATCAATACGCTGGGAACAATTGCTAACCCCTGGAAGGGATCTGATGGGCTCAGATCCGGCTATTACAGTGCCAAGACCTGGAGAGATCCGAATGTGAATGGCAATACCGGCGATGTACAGTACATCTTCAATGGTCAGAATGTCATCATGATGCGTTTGGGCGAAGTACTGCTTAGCAAAGCCGAAGCACTGGCGAAAAGTGGCAACGAAGCTGCCGGACTGGACATTATCAACAACATCATCCGGAAACGGGCTGGTTTGGGTCCCGTGGTGGGCAAATCCTTCACGGAAGCACTTGTCGACGAATATCGCCATGAACTGGCCGGAGAGATGTCGCTCTGGTTTTTGCTGAGAAGAGCTGGAGAGCACATCAACTACGCCAAAAACAAATTTGGCATCACCATTCCCAACGGAAAGGATGTGCTGCCCATTCCTTCACAGGTAATTCTGGATAATTCAACCATTGAACAGAATCCGGGGTACTAAAGGGAAATGAGTAAGTGAAATGGCAAAAGGGCTTTGTATCCAATACAAAGCCCTTTTGCTGTAAGCGATAACTCCAATATTCAAAATTATTAGTCACGGCTGATGACCTCCGCTTCCTCCAAAAAAGCCGCGTACTCCAGTTTTGGCCACCGGGTCTCAATATCAGGAAGTGCCATGATTCTGTCCATCACCCGGTCCTGTCGCTGCCCGATGCGCATAGCTTCGGCGTAAGGCAGCAGGCTGAAGGTAACCATGGAATACTGTGGGGTCCATTTGTCGGGGAAATGATGATGAATGTGGGCTTCGATTTTTTTGCGCAACAGAAATCTTGGGTCGGCTACCAGATCGCGCATCTCTACGAAGTTCTGCACGGCCATATCGGCAATGGCGTCGGCATTGGGCTTGCGCACTTGCTGGTATTCGCGGAAGATGTGTCCCCAGTCGTCGCCGTACGCATCCATGATTTTTTCCAGTACCACGCAATCTTCAAAACCGGCATTCATTCCTTGTCCGTAGAACGGCACTACCCCGTGTGCGGCGTCACCAATGAGCGCAATCTTGTCTTTGTACGACCAGGGATAACATTTCACCGATACCATGGAAGAGGTAGGATTCCGGAAGTATTCGTTGACCAGACCGGGAGCCAGTTGCAGGGCATCGGGAAAGGTAGTGGCAAAGAAGCGGTTGACCTCTTCCCGGGTTTTTAGCGAATCGAAGGAAAGTTCGCCTTCAAAAGGAAAAAACAGCGTACCCGTAAAACTGCCGTCCAGGTTGGGCAGGGCGATCATCATAAAACTGCCCCGTGGCCAGATGTGCAGGGCGTTTTTGTCCATGGCCCAACTGCCGTCAGGAAGGGCAGGAATGGTCAGTTCCTTGTAGCCATGCTCAATGTATTCCTGTGAATAGTTGAAGCGGTTGGTGCGTTGCATGGCACCGCGTACAGAAGAAAATACGCCGTCGGCTCCAAACATCAGGTCGGCATTCAGGATAGAGTAGCTACCCGTTTCCAGGTTTTCCAGGGTTACGCTGGCGTGCTCCAGGTCTACTTCGGTACATTTTTCATTGAAAAGAATGCGGATGTTTTCCCTGCCTTCGGCCAGCTCCATCAACACTTCGTTAAGTTTGCTGCGCGAAACGGAGTAAATGGCCTGTCCTTCCTCTCCGTAAGGCTGGTAGGTCAGTTTGCCTTCGGGGCTGTGCATCATCCGGCCGTACATCGCGATGCCGGTCTGGCGGATCCGGTTGGCCAATCCGACGCCTTCCAGGGCATTCCAGCCCCGGTCGCTGAGTGCCAGGTTGATGGAGCGCCCGGCATCCCAGGGCAGTTTGCGCGGGTCGGATCGGCGCTCTACAATCTGAATCTGGTGGCCTCTTTGGGCCAGATAAATGGATAACAGACAGCCAACCAGACCACCACCCAGGATGGTCACATTTTTAGGAGCCTGCGGAAGGGTGGTCGTCGGCCGCTTGGAGGTAGTATTCATTTGGTTCCGTTTCGAACAATGCTAAAAAAAAGGTTTTCAGCATTGTGGGTAAAGTTTATTCCATTTCCGGGCTGCAAAGAAAGCAAATCCCTTTAAATGACCGGCTTGTTTTGAATCGAATTTGCCAGCACCTGCCCGACCTGATACACTTCCTCAAAAGTATTGTAGAGCGGAGCCGGTGAGAGCCGGATGACGTTGGGCTCCCGCCAATCGCCGATGATGCCGTTTTCCATCAGGGTATCAAACAACTGGCGACCATTCTTTTCTACCAGCAAAGAAAGCTGACAGCCCCTTTCATGCGCTTTTTTTGGTGTCAGAATCTGAATAAAATCGTTCTCCGAAGCGTCGTTGTATTGCTCAATGAGGTAAGCCAGGAAACCCGTGAGGTGCTCACTTTTGCTGCGCAGAGTCTCCATTCCGGCTTCGTCAAAAATGTCCATCGCAGCTTTGTGCACCGCCATGAGCAGGATGGGACCGTTACTCAGTTGCCAGCCATCGGCCCCTTGCATCGGAACAAAGCCCTTCTTCATCTGAAAACGCGTGCTTTCATCGTAGCCCCACCAGCCGGCCAGCCGCTGCAGGCCGGAATTGCGGGCGTGTTTGCTGTGCACAAAAGCGCCTGCTACCCCGCCAGGGCTGGAGTTGAGGTACTTGTAAGTACACCAGACCGCAAAATCCACTTTCCAGTCGTGGAGGCGCAGAGGCACGTTGCCAATGGCGTGGGCCAGGTCAAAACCCGCCACGGCTCCGGCCAGATGGGCCGCCTCGGTAATGGCCGCCATATCAAACACCTGCCCGGTATAATAATTGACTCCACCCAGCAAGACCAGCGCCAGTGAGTCGCGGTGCTCTACAATGGTGCGGATGATGTCTTCCGTTCGCAGGGTATATTCTCCTTTGCGGGGAAGGAGTTCCACAATCGCTTTTTCGGGCGCAAAGCCGTGCAGCTTCACCTGCGATTCTACGGAATACTGATCCGAAGGAAAAGCACCGCCTTCAATGATAATCTTGTAGCGGTGAAGCGTAGGCCGGTAAAATGACACCATCATCAGGTGCAGATTGACAGTCAGGCTGTTCATGGCCACTACTTCTTCGGGCAGCGCACCTACCAGCCGACCCAACGGGCCTTTAAACTGCTTGTGATAGGAAAGCCAGGGGTTTTCACCCCGGAAGTGTCCTTCCACGGCCAACTCCTGCCAGCGCTGCATTTCGTTTTCCAGCGCCTGCCTGGCCGTTTTGGGCTGTAACCCGAGCGAATTACCGCAAAAGTAAATGGCCTGTTTTCCGGCTAACAGGGGGAAATGAAAGCGGCTTCTGAATGCTTTCAAAGGGTCCCGGGCGTCCTGCTGCCTGGCAAATTCCAAGGTGTTTTCGTATGTCATAGAGGCAAGGGCTGAGGTCGTACCCCTGCTGTGCGCCCAAAGCAGGGAATACATTCAATCCGGTTAGAATAAAATCAGGGTTTTTGCATGACAGTGCCACATTGCTGGCAGGTTCTCAATTCTTCGGAAGACCAGAACCGGTTCATAACTACCGGTAATTGTTTTACAATATCTGTCACTTCCGTAAAGTCTTCGTGCAGTTTATTGCCGCAGTTTTCGCAAAACCACATAAAACCGTCTTTTTCGCCTGGTTGCCGGTACCGTTCAATGACCAGGCCGATCGAACCGGCTGTGCGTTGGGGCGAATGGGGTACGCGGGGTGGGAGCAGAAAAATTTCTCCTTCGCGAATGGGAATGTCCACTGGTTTGCCGTCTTCGATGATTTTCAGCACGATGTCGCCTTCCAATTGATAAAAGAACTCTTCGCTTTCGTCGTAATGGTAATCCTTGCGGGCATTGGGGCCACCCACCACCATCACAATAAAGTCATCGTTGGCTTTGTATACCTGCTGATTGCCGACGGGCGGTTTGAGCAGGTGACGGTTTTCGTCAATCCATTTTTTAAAATTGAAAGGTCTTTGAACAGGCATAGGTAAAGTAATAATAATGAGATAAGCTTAATATTGCCTATAAACATCCGGTCCGAACGAATAGTTTAAGCACGAAACTAACACTTTTGCCCAGAAAGCGCAGAACTTACTGAAATGACTTCTCCGGTATGATCAAGTAGTGGGGGAGACGGAGGCAAGCATCTGAAATGAATAACAATAATCGAATAAACGTGCTGATTTTCGAATGAGATAATACGTAAATAATCAAGAATTTGCTGCTCATAGACCTTGCGCTTTAAACTGTTTACTCACTCATATATGAATCTACAATTAGCCGGAAAAAGAGCCCTCGTTTGCGGCAGTACGCAGGGAATCGGGAAGGCCAGTGCCGTTGAACTGGCGCTGCTGGGTGCCCACGTCACGCTCATTGCCCGTGATGCAGAAAAGCTGGAAGCGGTACGCCGTTCCCTGGATGTGTCGCAGGGGCAGCAGCACCATTATCTGGTGGCCGACTTTGCGCAACCTCAGACATTGCAGGCCGCGCTGAACGATTTTAGCCAAAGGGAGCAGACCGCGCACATCCTGATCAACAATACCGGAGGGCCTCCAGGCGGACCCATATTAGCGGCTAAACCGGAAGAGTTTACTCAGGCTTTTTCCAACCATTTGCTGTGCAACCACCTGCTGGTGCAGGCGTTGGTGCCGGGAATGAAGGCAGCGGGCTACGGCCGGATTGTCAATATCATTTCTACTTCTGTCAAGCAGCCGATACCTGGATTGGGCGTTTCCAATACCATTCGGGCGGCGGTTGCCAACTGGGCCAAGACCCTATCGCTGGAACTGGCACCTTTTGGCATTACGGTCAATAATGTGCTGCCCGGCCTCACCCGTACCAGTCGGCTGGATTCGCTGATCGCCAGTCGGGCGAAAGAAGCTGGTCTCACGGTGGCGGAGATGGAGAAAAAAATGCAGGAAGAAATTCCGGCCCGGCGATTTGCCACCGCCGATGAGGTGGCAGCCGCCGTAGCCTTCTTGTGCAGCCCGGCCGCCGCGTATATCAACGGCATCAACGTACCGGTAGACGGCGGCAAAACGGGTAACTTATAGCGTACCGGCCCCAGCTACGTCAATGACCTAAAAATCTTGACGTAGCCGGGGCCGGTTTGGCACTTGCTGAATTTAGTCGTGGTGCGGTGCCTGGTCTTTTTTGCAGCAATCTTCCAGTCGGTCGTACGCCTTGGCATCGGCGGGCATTTCATCCGCATCGTAGCCACTTTCATTGATGGCTTTCTTGATTTTTTCCAGGCTTGTTTTCTTCGGATTGTAAGCCACCGTGACCACTTTAGATGGAACATCCAAATTCGCACTTTCCACGCCCTTAGTAAAAGCCAGTTGACGTTCAATGGTAGCCTTGCACATTTTGCAAATCGACGAAGTTTTGATCTTTACTTCTTCTTTGGTCTTCTGGGCCGAAGCAGTGAAATTGACGCCCAATACCATCAGCAGAGCAATTAATCCTATTTGAATCGTTTTCATAAATTTTATAGAGAGTTATTTGATTATGACGCGTCTAACTTTTAGCCATCCGCAGTTATTGAATTTATTATTTTTTATTTCTTCCATCTTCCAATCCTTCACTTAATCTTAAAGCGCATACCAGCGTAAATCATTCGACCGAAAACGGGAGCCCAGACCACCGATGCGTCAAAGTTGGGGCCAAAAGGCTCGTTGGCCGCTACAATCGGGTTTTTCTGCGTAAAGTTGGTCAGGTTTTCCCCGCCTACGTACAGGTCCCATTTCTTGAAAGCTTTGGTTACCTGGGCGTTCAGGATGAAATAGTCGGGTGAGTAAACGGCCTGAGCCGGTTCGCCGGGCTGATAGCTGAGGTCAGGCAGGCGTTTCCGTCCGTTCCACTGCGTCGTAAAGTCAAATTTCCACTTTTCGAAATTCGTCGCGTAGGCCGCATTGAAGAGAATACGGTCGCGGCTGACGAACTGCTTTTCCAGCAGCCGTTGTTCCGCCGGATCTTGTCCCATTGTGCTTTGCACATCGTAAAGCTTGTAAGCCAGCTTTAAATCCAGGGGTTTGATGGGTTGGTAATTGACTTCCACCTGCAGATTGTTCGCGTACGATTTTCCCTTCAGGTTGTAAAACAGCACCTGCCGGGGCGTTTCCATATCCGTAATGACCTGGTTGACAAAGTCCGTCCGGTACAGATCCACACCCAGCGTGCCCTTGCGGTCGCCGATCAGAAAGTCGTGCGTCAGGTTAATGCCGTAGTTCCAGGCCTTTTCCGGTCGCAGCGCTTCCGTCACGACCACCTGGCGGGAACTGGCCAGTAGGCCCATATTTTCAGCCAGGGGATTGGCCACCCGAAATCCGCTGCCGGCCGAAGCCCGCACAATGGTGCTGGGCGAAAGATCGTACTTCAGGTGCAACCGGGGTGTAAAAAGGGTACCGTACAGGTTGTGAAAATCGACCCGGCTACCGGCCACCAAGGTGAATTTTTCGGGCACGGTAAAGGTATACTCAGCAAAGACGCCCGGCACCGATTCATTGCGCGCAAAAAGGGAGTCACCGTGGGCAAATCGCCGGTAGTTTTCCTGGTAGTTATCCAACAGGTAGCTGGCGCCCACTTTATAGGCGTGGTTGGTATTGGAAATGATCGACTGATAAATCAGATTGGCGTAGAGGCTCCGCTGGTGGCCATTGTATTGGTTCAGCCCGAAAAACGACTGCTGATCGTGGTTCACTGCCGACAGAATCAGTCCCAGGCCGCGGTAAGGTGCATCGGGGAAAAGCAGGGCCGTTTTGCTGAAAGCTTCAACCCGACGGGTGGTGCTACCGATTCCGTAAGCATGGGGCAAATTGTTGCTCCCCCCTGAGCCTCCGTGCCCGCTGTGGTCGGTGGTATCGATGGGAGTAGGAGCCGGGGTCATAGGATTATCGTGGTAATACGCCAACTGGCCCCCGCGGCGATTTTCGTACAACGCCTTCACGCCAAACTGGGCCATCAATCGTTGGCTCTGGTATTTCCAGCGGTTTACGGCATTATACTGGGTGTACATCGGCAAATCGAAGAAGCCGTCGTTGTTGCGGTCCATCCGCCCTTCAATCAGGTCGTTCATACCACTGGCGTGTAACAGCAAACCCGTGCTCCAACCATCGGCTTTGGGGCGGCTATTGTCCTTCTTCCCAATCTTCTGCGCCAGATTCAGGTTGATTTCCGCCCGCCCCATATCATTCACGTAGGTATTCAGATACAACCGTTCGCTATTTTCCGGTTTCTGTAACTCCACATTCAGCTGCCCGGTTATGGATTCGTAACCATTCACGACCGATCCGGCCCCTTTGCCTACGTCGATGGAGGAAATCCAGGTGCCGGGTACGTAGTTGAGTCCGTAGGTTGTGGCCAGCCCCCGGATCGAAGGAATGTTCTCCGTATTGATCTGTACGTAGGTGCCGCTCAAGCCCAGCATCTGAATCTGTTTGGCTCCGGTAACGGCATCGGCATAGGATACGCTCACCGAAGCATTGGTTTCAAAACTTTCGGAAAGGTTACAGCAAGCCGCTTTCTGCAAAGCCCTGGCCGTAATAGTTTCGGTTTTAATGGGTTCGGTCGCAGAAATAAAGGTGGAGCTGCCACTGACGGTTACCTCCTTCAGTTGCAGTACGGATTTCAAACCAATGTGCAGGTGCTGTTGTGAGTCAACCGTGAGCGTGTCAGTCTGGTAGCCTACGAAACTAACGACCAGTTGAGAAATGTCGGCTGGCTGGTTCAGGCTGAATTTACCATCGGCATCGGTAACGGTTCCTTGGGTAGTGCCCAGCCAGAAGACGTTGGCACCCGGAATGGGCTGTTGATTGGCTCCTTCTGATGCATCGTGCACCTGGCCGCGGATTGTCTGCGCCCAGCCGTAAGCCGGAGCCAGGGTGCTCAATAAAAGGAGCAGTAAAACCTTGTTAAAAACAAAAGCTTTATCAATGGGATTTGACATCTTGATTTGTTGGTTTTGGATGAATACTATTCCGGTTGGCTTAAGAAAAAGCCAATCCGCTCCCAGAGTAGCCGAAAAGACTATCCGGGAAGAAACCAGAACCAAAAATCAAATAAGGAATGTCTGAATAAAAATCAGCAGCGCGCGGCCCGAAAGGGGCGGGGAATGAAAAGAAGAGACCGAAGCCGTAAATGCTTCAATCAGGGTGTTGAAAAGAAAGGAAAAGACACTAACAACGGCTACGCAGAGGCTGGCCAGTAGGTTGGACATCGCCTGCACCAGCGAAGTGGAGACATCCACATTCGTGTACTTGGTTTCCTCTGTGCAGCAGGGTTCTTTTTCCAAACTGGCTTTGGCAGCCTGGGCAGCGAATACTTTCGTCGCTTTTTGGGCCGAACAGCAGGATTGGCTGTCGGACTGTAACATCATCTCTCTGCCACTCATCAGACAGGAACGTTCTACCAGGCCAAAGCCGGTGCTGGATACGAATACCAGTCCGGCCAGCATATAGCAGAATATTTTTTGAATGAGGGCTTTCATAATCGCAAAATTAACTAAAAAAGTAATGCCTTCGTTCCATAGATTCAGTTTTTTTTACTTTATTCAGGCCAGTCGGCTGCCATTGGGAACGGGGCTTTCCGTTTGCGCCAACACTACTTCTCCTTCCGCCAGCACAAAACCAGTCACCAGCACTTCGGAAACGAAGCCAGCTATTTTCTTGGGTGGAAAGTTGGTAACGCAAATCACCTGTCGGCCCAGCAGGCTTTCTTTGGTGTACCGTTTTGTCACCTGCGCCGATGACGCTTTCACCCCGATTTCGGTGCCCAGATCTACCCAAATGCGGTACGCTGGTTTTCGGGCTTGGGGAAAGTCTTCTACCCGCACAATGGTACCGGCTCTCAATTCTATTTTTTCAAAATCTTCCCAAGAAATCATAAAAAATGAGTTGAGGTGCTGATGAGCCAATGTGCTAATATGCTAATATGCCGATCAGCCCTTGATGACCAGGCAATACGGTTAAAAGGACATTTTTGGGGCTGGATAGCAAACAACCTCCTTCCAAAATAAAGCATCCAGGCGATGAACTCACCCGGATGCTACATGTAACCCTTACTCAATTTTATAAACCTTTTATTCCCAAACTTTCAAAATACTTTATTTCTTGACTCCTAAACTCCCCAACTTAGATGGCTCCTTCCAGCACGTCTTTGATGTTGACCCGCTGACCATTTTTATAGGCCACGATCCAGGCATCTTTTACGCCCATTTCGCGCAGGTATTTCTTGAAATTGTCGGCTTCCCAGTAGTCGCCAAAATAGCCCAGCGTATACTTTTTGGCTCCGTCGGCATCTACTTCGCCGCTGAAGTTGTTATTGTTTTCAAAGTATTTGCTCAGGTCACGGTTGCGGAAAGAGCCGATCTGCACTTTGTATACTACGCCGCCGGTACTGGCCTTTTTGGCTCCCGCGCTGGTCTGGCTCACGTTGGAGGCCATCTCTTCCGACGCTTTCTTTTTCAGGTCTTCAATCTGGGCTTTCAACTGAGCCACTTCCTCATTTTTGGCATCCATTTCTCTCTGAAAATTGCTGACCTTTCCGCTAATGCTGCTTGCTTCGGCTTTGGCAGCGGCATTTTCTTCTACCAAGCGTTTGTATTCAAGCGGCTCCAGTGCACTTAGTTTTTTCTTCCACTCCTTTTCCAGAGCTTTTTCTTCCTTGGTCATTTTCTGGGCAAACGTGTGGGTCGATAAGGAGGCCACCAGCAAAGCAGTCAGCATGAAGCCAATGCAATGAAATTTCGTTTTCATACACCTTTGGTTAATAACATTTCCCGAAATTATATAAATGCCGACCCAAATAGCAAATGGCTCATTTACAGGTCATGTAATGAAAAGGCTTGCGCTTGGAAGACAGCAGCCTTTTCATTTCAAATCAGGTAAAAGTCAGGATTGGTCAGGAAAACAGATGTAGTTGATTGAGGTCACCTAAAGCAAAAGGGAGAAAAACGTTTTTTTCTCCCTTCCAAAGCAAACCATCAATAAGTTTGGGGCCTATGACATTATTTGGCCACTTCAGTGGCTTGTGACCGATGATTTATTTCAAGCCTCCGATCATATCGCCAGGCACTACCCATTCGTCAAACTGTTCGCTGGTGAGCAGGTTCAGCGCAATGGCCGCTTGTCGTAGCGAAGTTCCTTCCTTATGTGCTTTTTTGGCAATTTTTGCGGCATTCTCATACCCGATGTGCGGGTTCAGCGCCGTCACCAGCATCAGCGAATTTTCCAGGTTGCGGTTGATTACTTCGTAGTTGGGCTCAATACCGACGGCGCAATTCTTATCGAACGAATCGCAGGCGTCACCAATCAGGCGGGCAGCCATCAGGAAGTTGTAAATGATGACCGGTTTGAACACGTTCAGTTCAAAATGACCATTCATTCCGCCTACTGAAATGGCCGCGTCGTTGCCAATTACCTGGGCGCACACCATCGTCAGGGCTTCGCACTGGGTGGGGTTTACCTTGCCCGGCATAATAGAAGAACCGGGCTCATTTTCGGGAATGAGGATTTCGGCGATGCCCGAACGCGGACCGGAAGAAAGCATCCGGATGTCGTTGGCAATTTTCATCAGGCTCACGGCCACCTGCTTGAGCGCACCGGACGTTCCCACCAGGGCGTCGTGAGATGCCAGCGATTCAAATTTGTTGGGAGCCGTTACGAAAGGCTGCCCCGACAATTCCGCGATTTTTCGGGCTACCAGTTCTGAATACCCCCGGGGCGTGTTCAGCCCGGTACCTACGGCCGTACCTCCCAGCGCCAACTCAGCCAAGTGAGCCAGGGTATGCTGCAAGGCCTGAATGCCGTATTCTAACTGGGCCACGTAACCGGAAAATTCTTGTCCCAAGGTCAGGGGAGTTGCGTCCATGAAGTGGGTACGGCCAATTTTGACGACATCCTGAAAGGTTTCGGCCTTCTGTTGAAGCGTATTGCGCAGTTGCTGAATTTTAGGGATCGTGTGCTCTACCACCATTTTGTAGGCGGCAATGTGCATGGCCGTCGGAAAGGTGTCGTTGGAAGACTGCGACTTGTTTACGTCGTCGTTGGGATGAATTTTTTTCTTCTCGTCCAGCAAATTTCCCCCTAAAAGTACATGTGCACGGTTAGCAATCACCTCATTGACATTCATATTGGATTGGGTGCCGGAACCGGTTTGCCAAACCACCAGCGGAAATTGATCATCCAGTTTACCTTCCAGAATTTCGTCACAAACCCGGCTGATGATGTCCGCTTTTTCGCGGGTTAATACGCCCAGTTCGGTATTGGCCAGGGCGGCGGCTTTTTTCAAAACAGCAAATGCCTGAATGACTTCCACTGGCATAAGGTGGCCGCCAATGGTGAAGTTTTCCTTAGAGCGCTGGGTTTGTGCACCCCAGTATTTGTCGGCGGGAACCTTTACTTCACCCATCGTATCTTTTTCTATTCTGTAATCCATTGTAGGGTCATTGATGATTGAGACGCGAATTAACGAAAGAGTGTTCAATTAGAAAAATAAATGGAAGCGTCGTCCAAATTTAAAAAAATGATAAAATTCCTACACGGAACCCCTGTTTACCAAATGGCGGCTGCTTGTATTGAGGACGTGGTTTTCCTAGCTTTGCGTAGCAATGGTAGATATACCACCCCATTCGTGTATAGCGTTATTGTCGAAGTGTTAAATTCATAAGAAAATGCAAAAGTATCTGAACCGCGAAAACGTCGAAATCATTCTGGGCATCGTCCTCGTTACTTTTTTGATTCAATTTGCCAGACTGCTGGTCCACTCCCCTTATAAAATTCTCTGATTATACCAGCTTTCAAACATCGCTGAAGACCCTTCCTGATGTATTTGGGACGGGTTTTTAGTTTTCTGGTTGTACAGGCCCTTTCTGCATTCTGTTCAGATTTCAGATTGAAACACCGTGGTGGTAGGAGCACTGCTTTTACTTGACGGATTTGTACATGCCTGCCTTCCCAACTGATTATTATTAAGGCGCAATTGATTAAAAGACGCGTGAAAAGTATATATTTGCCTGTTTTATAAAATCAGTTTAAACTTTTTGGAGGCTTCAATTGCCTATATTTACGTGGAATTGGGAGCCATCACCAAATTCTTTATTTTACGTATTTTTGATTTCATACCAAAACCTAAATTAAGTGTCGTTAATTAAATCGATTTCAGGCATCAGAGGAACCATAGGCGGGAAGAGTGGAGAATCCTTTACCCCGCTTGACATTGTGAAGTTTACGGCTGCATTCGGCACTTGGTTAAAAGCAACTGCCCCCGAACACAATACGGTAGTGATTGGTCGTGACGCGCGAATTTCGGGCGAAATGGTTTCTAAACTCGTATCGGCTACCTTGCAGGGCTTGGGCCTCGATGTAGTAGACCTGGGCTTGTCTACTACCCCCACCGTAGAGATTGCCGTAGTAGCCGAAAAGGCGGCCGGTGGTATTATTCTTACTGCCAGCCACAACCCCATCCAATGGAATGCCTTGAAGCTGCTCAATCAGAAGGGCGAATTTATTTCGGCGGCAGAAGGTGCCAAAGTGCTGGAACTGGCCGAAAAAGAAGCATTTGAGTTTGCCGATGTGCGCAAACTGGGCAGCTACCGTACCGACGACACTTACCTGCAAAAGCACATTGATATGATTCTGGCACTGCCACTGGTAGATGTCAAAGCCATTCGCGAAAAGAAATTTACGATACTGATAGACGCCGTCAATTCCACTGGCGGTATTGTCGTGCCGATGTTACTCGATGCATTGGGAGTGTACGGGATTCGTAAAATGAATTGCGAACCTACCGGCCACTTTGCCCACAATCCGGAGCCCTTGCCCGAAAATCTGGTAGAGGTTTCAAAGGAAATGGAAAAAGGAGGGTATGATTTAGGCATCGTAGTAGATCCGGACGTAGACCGACTGGCATTACTCTGTGCCGACGGAACGCCCTTCGGCGAAGAATACACGCTGGTAGCCGTAGCTGACTACGTGCTCAAGCACAAGAAAGGCAATACCGTTTCCAATCTTTCTTCCACGGTAGCGCTCCGTGAAGTAACCGAAAAGGCCGGAGGAAAGCATTTTGCTTCGGCGGTAGGAGAGGTGAATGTCGTACAGATGATGAAAGAAGAAAAGGCAGTCATTGGTGGAGAAGGCAACGGAGGCATCATTTACCCGGAACTTCACTATGGACGGGATGCCCTGGTCGGAATCGCGCTGTTCCTTTCGCACCTGGCCCACTCCAGTAAGAACATCTCCATCCTCCGGACCACGTACCCGAAATACCACATCTCCAAAAATAAGATTGAATTGACACCGGAGATCGACGTAGACAATGTGTTGGAGCAGATTCAACTCAAGTACCAGAAAAACCCGATCAACACCATTGATGGGGTAAAAATTGAGTTTGGTAAGGAATGGGTGCACCTGCGGAAATCCAATACGGAGCCCATCATTCGTATTTACTCTGAGTCAGATACCCTGGCTACGGCCGACTACCTGGCCAACAAAATCATCAGCGACATCAAGGAAATCATTTCAGTAAAAGCGAAAGTATAAGATTTCTGCCGGAATAGCGGAGTCAATTTTTCTGGATGACTCTATTGCGGTTCTCATTCCAATCATGATTCCCATGCGCGTGTATTTTGACAATGCGGCCACTACTCCCCTCGACAAGGAAGTACTGGAAGCCATGACTCCGATGATGCTGGAGCATTACGGAAATCCTTCTTCGATTCATTCTCACGGGAGGGAAGTACGGGCTGCCATTGAAAAGTCACGCAGAACGGTAGCTACTTTACTCAACACTTCTCCTTCCGAAATATTCTTTACGTCCGGGGGCACTGAAGCCGACAATACGGCCCTGCGTTGTGGAATTGAGTCTTTACAGATCACCCACGCCATCACGTCGCCAACGGAACACCACGCGGTGTTGCACACGCTGGAACACCTGCACAAGCACGGGGAAATAACCCTGGATCTGGTGGAACTGGATGAGAAAGGACACGTAGATCTGAACCACCTGGAGCAGTTGTTGCGCAAACACCCGCATTCCATGGTGTCACTGATGGAAGCCAATAACGAAATCGGTAACCGGACTGACCTGAATCAGGTGGGTGAACTATGCCGGCAGTACGGAGCCGTATTTCATTCGGATACGGTACAATCCATGGCGCACTACCGCCACAACCTGCAGAAAATCCCGGTAGACTTTATCGTGGGAGCCGCGCACAAGTTTCATGGTCCCAAAGGCGTGGGTTTTCTCTACGTCAACAGCAATCGAAAAATCCAGCCTTTCATCCACGGAGGTGCACAGGAGCGCAATATGCGGGGCGGCACCGAAAACGTGTACGGCATTGTGGGTCTGGCCAAAGCGCTGGAGATTGCCTACCGGGATATGGATGCCCACCAGGCGCACATTGAGGGCCTGAAAAAGCGGATGATTGACAAACTGCGCAGTACCATCGAAGAAGTAGATTTCAATGGCGATTCGGCCAACCTGGACCGGAGCCTGTATACCGTGCTCAACGTAAGTCTGCCGCCTTCGGAAATGAGTGACATGCTGCTGTTCAGCCTGGACATCAATAAAGTTTCTGCCTCCGGGGGCAGTGCCTGTTCCAGCGGTTCCAACGTAGGTTCGCACGTATTGCAAGCCCTTCACTGCGATCCGGGCCGGCCCTCCGTTCGGTTCTCTTTCAGCAAGTACAATACAATGGAAGAGGTAGATTACGTAGTAGAGAAGCTGGCTGAATTGTACAAGCGGGTAAAAGCTTAGTAAGCATTGTGTCAGCCTGCAGGCGGTCGATCAGGCATCCTTTCGCTTGACCATATCCACCAGTGCTTCTATCCAGATCGGATGGTCGTTGAGGCTCTCTACCAATTGCCAGCGTTTTCCGCCGTTTTCCTCAAACAACTCCTTGTATTCTTCCCCAATTTCAATCGTAGTTTCCAGACAGTCGGCTACGAAAGAAGGAGAGAAGGCCAGCACACTTTTCACGCCCCTGGCCGTCAGTTCCTTGATCACTACATCTGTGTACGGTTTGATCCAGGGCGTTTTGCCCAGCCGGGATTGAAAGGAAACGGTATACTTATCTTCCGGAATTCCTAATTCTTTAGCCAAAAGCCGGGTGGTTTCAAAACACTGCGCCCGATAGCAGTGCTGGTTCATCGCGTGCAAGGTCGCACAGCAGTTTCCTTGCAGACAGGTATTGGTACAATCGCCTTTCGTAATCTGGCGCTCCGGCAAGCCGTGGTAGGTAAACAGGTAGTGGTCAAATCGTTCGGCGGCCATGTATTTTTTCCCTAATTCGACAAAGCATCGGATAAAGTCAGGGTGGTCCAGAAAGCTGTTTACAAACTGAATTTCCGGTATAATCTGCCATTCTTTTACTACCTCCATTACCTTCTCGTATACCGATCCGGTAGATGCGGACGCGTACTGGGGAAAAAAAGGAATGACAATGATACGGGTGAAGCCTTTCGTGCGGAATTTCTCCAGGGCTGCCGGTATAGATGGGTTCTGATAGCGCATAGCAAGGCTTACCACGTACTGGTCGCCCAGCGCCTGCTGTAGCAGCCTTTCCACTTCTATGCCATAATACTTCAAAGGAGAGCCATTCTCCGTCCACACTTCCTTATACACCTTGGCTGATTTAGGTGCCCGAAAGGGCGCAATAATCAGGTTGATCAGAAGCCAGCGGTTCAGATAGGGAATGTCAATGACCCGGCCATCCATCAGAAACTCCCGAAGGTATTTCCGCACATCGGGCACGGAAGGGCTGTCGGGGGTACCCAGATTTACGATGAGTACGCCGGTTTTACCCAAAGTAGTAGTCGAAGAAGCTATTTCTTTGGTAGAAGATGGATATGTAGTTTGCATATTTTCTCAGACAGGGTCCTTGATTGAATGCCGCATCAACATCGGCGTGTGAAGACAGTTAAAAATTTTATTCTCAAAATTAACCACTTTGACTGGCATTTGTTCAGTTGAAAGGGTAGGAAATCAACTCCGCCTTTTCCTCTTTAGCATTCCGGTGGTATGCTCAAACACCATCCGTTCCTATTACGCCCTTCTCTTTCTCTTGTGTAGGATAATATTCACAAATGACTTGGTGCGGGCTCTTTCCCTTCCTAGAATTGCAAACCAAAAATTAAACGAAAACAATATGAAAAGGAATGGATGGTTGGCTGCCGCCTTGGTTGCCCTGAGTATGGCTTTATCACCCAATACGGCTTCGGCCCAGGTAGAGAAAGGGGCGCTGATGGCCGGAGGTGGATTTGGACTCAGTTTTGGCACCAAACAGGTAGAACAGCCAGTCAGCAGCAATACCACGCTGGTTACTGAGTACAATTATAACACCTTGACCTTCAATCCCAAGGTGGCCTACTTCTTTACTTCGGCCTTGGCATTGGGCGTAGACGTAGAGTTGACCTCTACTTCGCAAACCAACAAGAAGAACGAAGAAAAATCTACTTCTTCGGATTTCTCCATTGGGCCACTGGTCAGGTATTATTTCCCGCAAAGCTTTTTCCTGGAAGGAAAGGTGGGGTTTGGCAGTGGAAAAGGCAATGTGTATAATAATTATGGAATCTTTTCTTATTCGGCAGGGGCCGGTTACGCCGCCTTCCTCAATAAGCACATTGCGTTGGAGCCGATGGTCCGGTACGTGGGTAAAAATTACACCCGTTCGGACAATGAGAATTTCAAAACCAAATATGGTACTCTGCAAATATTAGTGGGATTGCAGATCTATTTCTGATCAAACGAACTCTCCAAGAGTTTCAATACCCTTGGAGAGTTTACATCACTTATAGATCAGCACTTCCGACTGACCATCCGCTTTGATGTAGCCCCGGTACATGCCTTCGGAGTTGAATGGCATCGCAAAGTTTCCCTGCCGGTCCAGCGCGATCACACCGCCTTCGCCACCGCGTTCTACCAGCTTCTTCATCACTACTTCTTCGGCTGCCTGTTTTACTCCCAGCCCTTTGTATTCCATCAGGGCAGAAATATCGTAAGCGACGACGGAGCGGATGAAGTATTCACCGTGACCCGTAGCCGAAACAGCGCAGGTCTGGTTGCTGGCGTAGGTACCCGCTCCAATGATGGGCGCATCGCCTACCCGCCCGAAACGCTTGTTGGTCATGCCGCCCGTAGAAGTAGCCGCGGCCAGGTTACCGTACTGATCCAGCGCCACGGCTCCGACGGTTCCGAACTTTTTCCCTTCGGTGAAAATATTCTCAGGTAGACTTCCCTGGCTGTCCGAATGATCCAATTTTACTTTCTCTTCCTCTTTTGCCTTCTGTAATTGCTTGAAGCGGGTTTCGGTCCGGAAGTAAGCCGGGTCTACCAGTTGCATTCCTTGTTCTTTGGCAAACTTTTCAGCCCCCTTGCCGGTCATCATGACGTGTTCGGAGTGTTCCATCACGCGGCGGGCGGTCGTTATCGGATTTTTGATATTGGTGACACCCGCAATGGCTCCGGCTTTCAGGGTTTTTCCATCCATAATGGAGGCGTCCAGCTCATTTTTTCCTTCGTTGGTAAATACGGCTCCTTTGCCGGCATTGAACAGCGGAGAATCTTCCATATAGCGGATAGCGGCCTCTACCGCATCCAGGCTGGTTCCTCCTTTCTTGAGCACCGCGTATCCAGCTTGCAGTGCCTGATTCAAGGCTTCCGTATAAGCTTTCTCTTTTTCCGCTGACATATTCTGCCGGGTAATGGTACCGGCACCCCCGTGAATAACCAGGGTAATCGGACTGGCATTGGTTGCATTCTGAGCGGATACCACAGTCGTAGTGATGAATAAAGTGAGAAGACTCAACAGCAGGATTTTCATATGTAGGTTTGGGCTAAAACAAGAAAGGTTCAAATAATTGAACCTTTCTCAATTTCATCATAAAAAATGGCTTGCGCAAGCTGCGGAGAGCACTAATCGAACCAGGCATTCCAGGGAATACGCGTCAGGATGAGGACGAAGGCAATGCCATACAGGATAGTAACCGTGCGGAATTTGGCCGTTTGGTTGCTGAGCCGCTTTGAGCGGGAGTAGCCAATGGTGATGAGGACAATGGAAATGAGCATAATCAGGGGGTGTTCCAGGGCGTAAAGCCGGGCAGTGGAATCTTTCATCGTCTCACCACCTAAGTTGGAGGCACCCAACGGAGATACAAAATAGAGAATGATACCCAGCAGGAATTGTACGTGGGCGGCAATCAGTGCAAACAGCGTTAACCGCCGGTCTTTATCGGTAAAGCTTTTGTTTCCCATCAGGCCCAGCAGTGCGTTGATCAAGGCCACTAATAAAAGCAAAACAACCAGGTAAGCCCAATAGGAGTGAAAGTGTTGAAGTCCGGTGTACATACGGGAGTTTTAAAGGTTCACGCAAATAAACGAAAATATCCATTGAATGTAGGCTTACAGAGGGTCAGAAAGCAAAAATGCCGGCCTTCAGAAGGTCGGCATTTTTGGTAAGCCAAATGGAATAAGCTTTTAATGGAAATGACCCACTAAAAGAATTTACTCCGATCATCTTTGATCTTAGAGTTCTCTTTGATGGCTTCGGTCAGATAGTAAGTAGTACGGCCAGAGTAAGTTTGCTGCAACTGGTTTTTGTACTGGCTGTAATCAGCGATTTCGGGAGCGGGCGTCAGGTTTTCCAACTCCAGCACCATCACACCACTTTCGCCGGCGAAAGGCTTGCTGCGTTGTCCCTTCTTCAGACCAAAGATTCTACCTACGGCAGCCGGATCGAAGCCCACGTTTTTCAGGGAAGCACTGCTGAGCGTTACATCGCTGGCCGTTTCTACAATGGCTTGCGGACCGTAGCTCTTCGCCAGGTCTTCCAGTTTCCCGTTGGCAGCACCCAGTTTTTTCAGGATTTGTTCGGCCTTCAGTTCATTGCGCACTTTCATCGTGAGCTCATCGCGGAAATCGTTGATGGTGGCTTTGTCGGCGCTGGTTTGGTTGGTTACTACCGCTACCACGTACTGGTTGTCCACCTGGAAAGGCTTGGGATTTACCTTGTTCAGTTCGGTTTCGTCATTGAAAGCCCAAAGAATCACTTCGCGGGCATTCTGCAGGCTGTTGAGGTTACGGGCATCTTTGCGCACCCGCTCGGCCGTGAAAGGAACCAACGAAGGATCTTTCTTCAGGTTTTCGCGGAAAGATTCCAGCGTGGTGCTTTGGGCAGCGAACAATTCAGCCTTGTTATAAGCTTCATCATTGGTATCGTCGCTCGGGCCAATGGTTTTCTTGATCGTGGCAAATTTATATCGCTGGTTGGTTTTGGGTTCGGTAATCTTAACCAGGTGGTAACCAAACTGGGTTTCAACCAAATTGGGGACCAAACCTTTGCCCGGAGCTCTGAACAAAGCATCCTCAAAGGGCTTTACAAAGCCACCCCCCTGCGTATACCAGCCCAGATCACCACCGCGCGAAGCCGTACCGTCGCTGCCGTTGGTACGAGCCAGGTCTTCAAAGCTGGCCCCTGCCTTGATTTGCGAAAGCAAACCTTCGGCTTTTTTGCGGGCTGTGGCTTTGGCGGAATCCGTCTGATTGGTAGGCGTAATCAGGATGTGGCTGGCACGGATCGAATATACCGTATCTTGTTTGGAATCCAGCAGTTTGTAAATGGCATAGGTGTCTCCTTCCTGGTAAGGTCCGTACACACCACCTTTGAAGAAAGTACCCAAGGTAGCCCGCAATGGCTCGGACATTTGGCCGATGCCGATATAACCCGGATCGGTTTCTACGTCGGTATTGGCACGGGCGTAGGCAGAATCGTTTTCAGCCGTAGCCAATCCTTTGGCCAGGTCCTTCAATTCCTGCAGGAAATCAGCGCTGTCTTTCGCGGATGGAAGAATGGCGAAAGTCACGTACTGGATGGAACGGGTATCCGTTCCCTTGTACCGGTTTTTGTGCTTGTTCATATACTCCTCCAACTGGCTGTCAGTTACTTTAATGGTGGAGTCGACAATGCTGTAGAAGGGTACGTAGAGATATTTGACCGAAGCCTTTTCGGTTTGTGCTTCGTACTCACGCTTGGCTTCCTGGCTGGTCACGTAGTTGGAAAGCGCCATCAGGTTTTCGTACTTGGAGCGCAGGCGTTCAGCCCGGATGCCGTCTTCAAACTCTTTCCAGACCAGTTGGTTCTGCAAAGGCGCTTTTTTCAGGTTGCTCATGTACTGCTGTACCAGGCTCTTGTCGAACTGGCCGGTTTGGGGATTGGCAAAAGCGGGGGCTTGCTTGATAATGGGCGAAATGTTGTTGCCCTGTACCATGTCAAACACTTCCTCGTCCGGTACGGTGATGCCCAACTTTTCAAATTCTTTCTGGTAGGCGTATTTCACAATAAACTGGTTCCATACCTGCTCACGAATACCAGGCATTTCGTCTTCACCAGCCGGGCGACCGGTTTGGGATTCGTAATTGGCCTTCAATCGTTCCGTCTGTTGCCCAAACTCCTCTCGGGAAATGTCATTTCCGGCGATTTCACCCACTTTATCCGGATTACCACTGAAGAATCCTCTGGAGCCGAAAATGTCTCCCCCAACAATGAATAAAATTAAGCTTACTGCAATGATACCAATAACGATACCTGATCTTTCTCTGATCTTGTTAATTAATGCCATTTTTGTCTTTTTAGAACTACAAATATAATTACTTTCATTGGTGAGATCAAAATTTAACCAGTTGAAAACGCGTATTGCTTGGACATAAATTCCCTTTTGTATAAACTATTTCTGACCAAAGATTAATTTATTTTTCAAAGTTTCGTATCCTTTTTCTTCTTAATTTTGGGCGTTCAGGCAATCAGGCGTTCCGTTCCTGATTAAAGGCAAGTAAGAAATCTGCAAGATCTATCCCACTTACGCTCATCAACGCCCTTATGAATTTCGCCCAACCCCAAGTTTTCGCCCAGGCCGATTTGCTGGTCAGCACCACTGAAGAAACGCGTCTGACGGCGCTCGAGTCGGCCATTAGGCGGGAGTTTGAACTGACCACCGGGGACTTTGCCCTGGCATTCCGCAATTTATCCAAGCCAACCGAATCCCTTTTTCTTGCTGCCACCGAACCTTTTCACGCGGCCAGTACGATGAAGACACCGGTGATGATGGAAGTATACAAGCAGGCGGTGTCGGGCCGGCTTTGTCTGAAAGATCAGGTGCTGGTCAAAAATGAATTCAGAAGCATTGTGGATGGTAGTACGTATTGCCTGCACGAAAACGATGACTCAGACCAGGAACTCTATCAGTGGATTGGCAAGCACAAAAGTGTGCGGGAATTGGTCGATCATATGATTATCCGGAGCAGCAATCTGGCCACCAACCTGCTGATTGAAAAAGTAGATGCCCGCCGGATCAGCCAGACAATGCGCCAACTGGGTGCCCGTGATACCCAAATCCTTCGCGGCGTAGAAGACCCCAAGGCCTTTGAAAGAGGCCTCAATAATACCACTACTGCCTTCGATCTGATGCTGATTTACGAACGACTGGCGCAGGGCGAAGTGATCAGTCACCGGGCTTGTGACGAAATGATCCTGACTTTGCTCGATCAGACCGACCGCCGGGTAATTCCGGCACGCCTGCCGGCTACGGCCAAAGTAGCGCACAAGACGGGCTGCATCGCTGGTTGTCAGCACGACTCCGGGATTGTATACTTAGCCAACGGTAAAAAATACGTGCTGGTGCTGCTATCTAAAAACCTGAGGGATACGGAAAAAGGGGTTGAAACCCTGACCAAAGTTTCCGAGCTGGTTTACCAGTTTATGGTCGGATATTGAAGTTAATGAAGCTTCTTAATTGCTTGCTATATGTATTGGCAGCTGAAGCATTGGTTTGGGAGTCAACTCTCCATTTCGAAAAAATACAAAGGCCAGGCATTTCTCCTGGCCTTTGTATTTAATAAAACCCGTCAGGTTTCCAAAACCTGACGGGTTTGCGCGCTGATCAATTCCTGCATTTTCTGTTTTTCCAACTTCCGTCCATCCCTATCAATACTACTTCAGGCTTCCAGTTGGCAGGAGCGATTTGTTTTGCATCGCATCGTAAATGGCTTGTTGTACGTTGGTTCGGGTATTCAACGTACTTAGCCTGGAGTTTTCGCGGGTCGGATATACGCGGTTGGACAAAAAGACGTACACCAGATTGTACACCGGATCTACCCAGGTAAAGGTGCCCGTAAACCCGGAATGGCCAAAGCTCTGCGGGCTGGCACTGGGAGCCGCATTGCCGACGGGAGGCAACGATGGACGGTCAAAACCGATCGCACGGCGGTTTTCCGGACAGAACTGGCAGCGCTCAAATTCGGCCAGCGTGGCTTCGCTGATGTACCGTTGTCCGCCGAAGTAGCCCTTCTGCAAATACATTTGCATCAGCTTGGCCAGATCATTGGCATTTCCAAACAAGCCCGCGTGTCCCGACAAGCCATCCAGCATGGCCGCCCCTTCGTCGTGCACCCGGCCGTGGATCAGGTTTTTTCGAAAGGCTGTATCCATTTCGGTTGGCACGATCTGCGTCATTGGAAAATGGCGGTAGGCGTTGAACGTGAGCGAATGAGCGCCCATAGGCCGGTAAAAAGTTTCTTTCAGATAGCTTTCGAAATCCTTTCCGGTTAGCTCCTTCACAATGAGGGGGTACAGGTAAAAAGACAGGTCACTGTAGACGTAGCCGGGCTTTTCGTTCAGCGGCGATTTGACAATTTCCTTGTAAATCTTCCGGTGATACTTGCGGTTAAGGTACAGGTGGTCGGCCACTTTCACGGAAAAGCGGGCGGAAGAATCGGGGCGAAAGATGGACCTTTTGAAACGCTTCTTGTCTTTTTTCAGAGCTTCCTGCCAGAATGGTATCCAGGCTTTCAGTCTGGCCTGGTGAGTAAGGATTTCCCGAAAAGTCAGATTCGCCTTATTGGAACGCTTGAACATTTTGGGAAGGTAGTCTTTCGGCGTTTTGTCTATGCTGAACTTCCCTTCGTCGCTCAGCCGCATCAGGGCAGGGAGGGAGGCGCTGATTTTGGTGATCGATGCCAGGTCGTATTCATCGTGGTTCGATACCGGCACCTTGTTTTCGTAAGTCTGGTAGCCGTAGGCTTTCTGTAAAACTACTTTGCCGTCTTTGGCAACGATCACCTGGCATCCCGGAATGGCCTGGGTTGTAATGGCTACGTTGACCAGGGAGTCAATTCTCCGGTAAAGCAGGCGGGAATCGATGCCCACTTCCTCCGGAATTCCGTACCGGAAACGGCCCAGGCTGGCCGTCGTGATGCCTTTGTCCAGGCCAAACTGTGGACTCACGGTAACGGGCAGCCGCCCCTGCGTACCAATGCCGCCAAACAAAGCTTGGGCAGCCAGTTCCTGCGTAATGGGGTTTTCCTGATATGCCATCAATAAGCCGTCGGCCTTGTCCAGCCCTTCCAGCTTAGCCAAGGTATAAGGGTTGCTAAAGAGTGTCAGCACATACTTGCTGCCGTTGCTTTGCACCATATTGCGCACATCACTGATCAGGGCTGCCAGCACCGGCGAAATACCGTAGTTACGGGCCGGACGGATGCTCAGTCCGTGAACGCCTGCCAGCACCAGGTTGAATTTTTTCAGCTGGTTTTTTACCAGCGCAATTTCGGCTTCGGTGCTTTGCTCCGTCAGGTTGAAGTGCGTAACGGCGGTATAGTTGCCCAGAATCTGTTGATAGGGGGTCAGTTGGCTGGCACCCAATGACAGAGAAGCAATCCGCAACGTATCGAGCCGTTGAAGCGGCAAAAGCGACTGGTTTCCGCTGCCGGAATTATTCAGCAACGTCAGAGAAGCTTCGATCAGTTGTCGGTTGATTACTGTTGCCTGGGGGGCATTCAGGTCTTCGACCAGGTTGGTAAGGGAAATGGGCTGGTAGCGGTCCAGCCCGGCCCACAGTTTAGCGGCCAGCACTCTTTTGCAGCGCATATCAATGTCGGCCTGGGAGATTTGCCCCTTCTTTATGGCTTCTTTGATCTGGGCAATGGCTTTGGCCACGTCTTCCGTAAATTCCAGCACGTCATTGCCAGCCACAATGGCTTTGGCGTCCGCAATACCGGCGGGGAAAAATTTCGTCACGCCCTTCATGTTCATCGCATCGGTAAACACCAGACCGCGAAAACCCAGGTCTTTCTTGAGCAGATCCGTGATGATCGGTTTAGACAAGGTAGAAGGCAGGTTTTCGGTGGCATCCAGCGAAGGAATGCTCAGGTGGGCTACCATTACGCCGCCCATGCCGCGTCGGATCATTTCCCGGAAAGGATACAGTTCCAGCGAATCGAGCCGTTGCCGGTCCTTGGTGATTAATGGAAGTGCATAGTGGGAGTCGGCATCGGTGTCGCCGTGGCCCGGAAAGTGCTTGGCGGTAGCTATGATGCCGTGGTCTTGCATGCCCTTCATATAGGCGTAACTTTTTTCCGTTACCTTGTATTTATTTTCCCCGAAAGAGCGGAAGTTGATCACCGGGTTGTTCGGGTTGTTATTGACGTCGACCACCGGGGCAAAGTTGATGTGCATGCCGATCCGTTTGAACTGCCGTGCTACTTCAGCTCCCATCCGGTAGATCAAACTATCCTGTCCCTGAATGGCACCCAAAGTCATCTGGTAGGGAAAGCGCACGGTACTGTCCAGCCGCATACCCAGGCCCCATTCGGCATCCATGGCAATAAACAACGGCACTTTCGACTGCGACTGGTAGAGGTTAGTCATTTGCGCCTGTCTGACCGGACCACCCTGGAAGAAGACCAGGCCGCCGATTTTATGCTGTTTGATTAGCGCCGAAATGGTGTCGACGTGGCCCTGGCCTTTGTTGGAGTAGGCCGCTACCATAATCAGCTGCGCAATGCGTTCATCGGGCGTCAGTTTTCTGAACAACGAATCGACCCACTTGTTGGAATGGGACAGAAAGGGCGGATCAACCACCTGGGCTTTGGGCGAAATCTGACTATGCGCCGGAGTAAGATGGAGAAGAATGAGGCACAAAAGAGAAAAGCAAATCCGTTTCATCCGAAAAAGTTTGCTCCAACTTACGAAGATTCTGCGTTTTTGGGATAACAGATATAATAAAAGGTTATGATTGAATGTGGATATAGAGGGCAAATTACAATTGAAAAAAGATCACCTTTAAATGTCTCCTGTAGTGCTATTGGTCAAACAAAATAGCTGAAATTCAATACATTCATACGTTGTCAACTTCAGGTTTTGATAATGCCACTTTAAGTAATGTATCTGCATTGTCCTAATTATTTATTATATATTTAAAAATACTAGGATAATAAAAATCTAAATATTTAATTTGTGTAATATTCATTACATGCCTTTCTAATTATTATCAGGGATGCATTGATAGCAAATCAACAAAGACTTTTCCACTTGCCCAAGCTTGGATTAGCCATTTTCAGGTAGGCATACATCTGATCATACGTCTTTTTATCACAATAAAAGATTAATCATGTCCAAAACCTTACTAGTACTACTTTGTATTGTATGTTGTTTCCATTTGGCTTCAGCACAAAGTCTGCCTTCCGCTTTCCCGGAAAAGCTTAAGCCACCATTTTTCTCTGACCTCCAGCTGGCTTTGAAACAGCCAGGCCAAGTAGAGCGATTGGCTTTGAAAGATCTCACAATGCTTCCTGCGAGCATTTCTAAGTTTACTAATCTGAAAGAATTGGATCTTACAGGCAGTACCCTTTACTCCTTGCCCAAAGAATTAATCCATTTAAAGCAATTGGAGGTGCTGAACCTAACGGGCAATCAACTCAAGGAGCTACCCTTATTGGTTTTGAAACTTCCCCGCCTGCATACGCTGATCCTAACGGGAAACCGGCTCACTGCTTTACCTGAAGAATTGCCCCAAATGATCTCTCTGCGTACCCTTCATCTGGTTGATAACCAACTGAAGGTACTGCCTTCGTCACTTTTGCAGGCTACTACTCTAACGGATCTGCAGGTAAGGGGCAATCCCATTCCCAATTTGCTTTTGAGCAGCCACGAACTTTACCTCAGCCCGGTATATACCAGTCTGGAGACGGCGATGGCCACCAAAGAGCAGGTGTATCGGCTACAGCTATCGGGGACAGGAGAGTGGCCGGCCGGTTTAGGAAGCTTTCCAAACCTACAGGAACTGGTGCTCAACAACCGGGGACTCTCTTCGCTGCCAGCCGAGATTGCAAAGCTTCAACAATTGCAGAATTTGCAACTCTTGAACAACCAACTCAGCAGTCTGCCCAAGGAGATCGGTCAACTAACTCACCTGAAGGAACTGCACTTGGGGATGAACCAGTTGCAAACGTTGCCTGAAGAGATAGGTAACTTATCTCAGCTAAATCAATTAACTTTATCAGGCAACCGACTCACCTTTCTACCCGCCAGTCTGGGGCAACTCAAAGAGTTGAAAGAACTGAATTTGATGGAAAATCGGCTTACCAGCCTTCCTGCCAGCCTGGGACAACTCTCGAACCTGGAAAGACTATATGCGGGTCGCAATGCCCTTACTAGTTTACCCACTAAGTTGTCTCAATTGACTCAACTCAAACAACTAAAGCTATTTGGCAACCAAATCTCAGCGTTACCTTCCCTGCAAGGACTCACTTCGCTGGAGAGCCTGGATCTGCAAAATAATGTGCTAACTAAGCTGCCCGAAGAGATAGGTAGCCTTTCTTCGCTCAAAAATCTTCAACTAAGTGGAAATGCCTTAGCCCAGCTTCCTCCTTCCATTGGAAAGCTATCTTCTCTGGAAAAGTTAGACCTGACAGGCAATGCACTCACACAATTGCCTAAGGAAATTGGAGAATTGAATAACCTTCAGCAACTGGGTCTGTATGGTAACTCACTCTCTTCGCTTCCTGCTGAACTCAGTAAGCTAGACAACCTGACCAGCCTGGATGCCTGGAATAATCCTATTTCTTCCATTCCCGCTGAACTGGGTAAGCTTAAAAAACTGGAGACCTTTTCATTTCAGCCCGATAAATTAAGTCCCCAGGCCCGCGACTGGTTGCGTACCCAACTGAGTGGTACCCTGGTGAAGCCTACCTTTTGATTAATAATATCCTCATTACTCCTATGCACGCTTGTTTTCAGAAGCTAAACAACCTGATCATGTTCCCATATTTACACTCCTATCTGGTACGTATCAGTCAAAGATTGATTATTCAAAAGTTAATGGGCTACATGGTATTAAGTAGCATTACGATATTTAGCCTCTCCGCCGTTCAGGCCCAACAGGCTAGTCCCGGAACCAAAGTTGTTCCTCCACCGCCCAATGCTGCCTCCTTAGGCATTTATGGACAAGTTCCGGTTTCCCTCTATACAGGCGTACCCAACATATCCATCCCGCTGTACACAATTCAGTATAAAGACATTACCCTTCCCATCTCAATTTCCTATCATGCACAAGGGATAAAAGTAGAGCAGGAAGCTAGTTGGGTTGGACTAGGATGGACATTAAATTCTGGAGGAACTATAACCCGAACCACACGGGGCTACGATGATATCATGAAAGACAATGGTCATATTGGCTACCCTATGCTAACGGACGCATTTATGAGTAAGCCTGGAGAGTCCTTTCCGGTAGTTGATGCTCCAGGAGACAATACTTATAACCAATTTACCAACGATTATGAACCCGACATCTTCTACTACAACTTTGCCGGGCAGTCGGGTAAGTTTTTCCTAAATAAAGCTGAGGTAGGCCCTAATGGCAAATACGTCATCAAAGGCACGCTGATGTCAGCGGCAAAAGTCTCCATTACTTATTATTCCAATTCATCGCCAACAGTACCTAGTCCTTATCCAGGATATTGGGAAGTTGTTACGCCTGAGGGCTTAATTTATCGTTTTGAAACCAAGGAGTATACTTTTGTGCGCCGAAATACGCAGGGAATGGACCGGTTTTCCGGATCGGCGGGCGCAGACGCTTCCTGTCTAAGCCAAATCTCCAATGGCAATACCTCGGGAATCGGGGTATCTTCAGCCTTATACGATTATGAAAACAAATCAGTGAATCCCAGTTATGATAGCAAGCAGGTGGGAGCTTGGCACCTGAGTCGAATTATTTCCCCAACCTCCACCTCTATTCAGCTGGTCTACGATACGATCACGAACTACGCTAGCTTAACTCCCCTCATGCGCTCGGAATCGAATGGGGGCAGTTTCGATATTGTGTCTGGAAATGCAACCAATAAGTTCACCTCTCAAATGATTACCAAGGATTGCTTCTTGAAAGAAATTCGCTTTGGTGCTGGTAAAGTAGAATTCTTCTCGGAAGCGCGGGCCGATGTACAAACCCTCAACTCGGCTAATTTTCCATACTTAGCTACTTTGTTGAGCCTATACAACATTACGGGTAGTGCTCCCCAGCGACTCAAGCAAATCAAAGTAAGCCATCCCAATAGCACGGCTACCAAGACATACGATTTCCAATATTCTTATTTTAATAACGAAAAGTTAGGCACTTCGGGGGCGGCCGAGTTTCTCCGCTTGAAGTTGGAAGCAGTGGTAGAAAATGGAATCAAAAAGCACACCTTTACTTACGACCAACGGAAAGCACTCCCCTCCAAAAACAGTTTTGATAAAGACCATTGGGGCTACTACAACGGGGAGTGGAATAACTACGGCCTGACGGGTACGCAGGTGCCCATGATGCTCTATCAGGCCTTTGGCTCAACCACGAAAACGCTGCTAAACGGCTCCTATAACAGTGATGCTTTTTCCATTCGTCGACCCGATGAAGGAACGATAGTGAATACCACCACGGGAGAACGGGACTTTCCCTACATGAAAGCCGGTAGCTTGACTCAAATCACCTATCCTACCGGTGGTACCACTTCTTTAGAGTATGAACCCAACACCTACGCCCATAAAGCGGTCGGTGAATCCGGCTCCTACATTCAGCAGGATGATGACAGCTGGCAGATGAAAACCGTCGTCTGGAGTAACTATGCCAATGGGATACCGGATGCAAGTCGGAAAGGCTTGTACGAGGAATCACCGGTCTTTGAAGTGAAAGCCAATACGCTGGCTAAATTCACCTACACGGCATCGGGCACCCGGGTACTCTTCTATCCCAACGCAACGGATTTGATCAAGATTATTCCGGTAAGCGTTCCCAGCAATCCAACCAGAATCTTTCAACGGTGCGGCGACTGTAATCCGCGCGCTGAGGATCTACCTCCTGGGCAGGACCCAACCAATTATAATCTTATGTGTGGCAATTCCAAATGTGGTTCCAATGGCTATACGGTTACCCTGCTTCCCGGGACGTATAAGATTGCCATCAAAAATGCGTATACGGAGCCGCCCGCTACTCCTAACTTTCAGATAATGAACGTCCAATTCACGTTGACTTTTCCTGATTTTGACAACAATATTTCTCGGAACGGCGGTGGGTTAAGGATCAAGCGAATGATTGATTCGGATGGAATGAACCCGGGTCGGGACCAGGTGAAGCTGTATACCTACACGACCACCCAATACGGCGCGGAGCGCAGTAGCGGAAAACTCATGGCGACGGCCATTAAATACTGCTTCCCGGTTGACTACGATCTTTCAAATGATAATATAAGAAATGTAGGCTACTGCATTCGCTCCGGCAGCACCTATCCGCTGAGCAGCGCCGCCGCCGGCAGTTCGATCGGATACAGCAAGGTCACCGTCCACCACGGTAACGCAGCGGAGAACGGCAGGCAAGAGTACCTGTTCGTCAATGAGCAGGAACAGCTTCGCCCCCTCTCCCAGCATAACCGCAGTCAGTACATTCCCGACCTTTACCAACCCGTATACGCAGAAAATGGATTTGTTTACAAGGAAGTGCACTCGGAGAAAAAGGGTACTAGCTTCCGCCCTTTGCGTGAGATAGAGCGTAATTACGAGTGGAAAAACGTGCAATCTTCCATAGGTTACCGATATTGGGGGCGTTGGATGGCCTACACCTTTCATTCTCGTTGGACCTACTACACGGATGAATTGGTACGCGACTTCTCCTACGATGCATTAGGTAATGCCCAGGTGATGAGCAGCTTGTCGAAGACCTACCACGACAACCAGGCTCACTTCCTGCCTACCCGCACCGAACAACAAGCCAATGACGGCAGCACATTGGTCACCTACACCCGCTACCCGGCTGATTTTTCCGACACCGATGCTGGCCTGACCGTGAACGCTATGAAAGGTAGCAAACATATGCATAGTTTGCCCGTTCAACAGACGACGGTCCGTAAGAAAGGGACAGTGGAGAACGTGCTCAGCAGCCAGATTACCCAATACAGCACCTTCGGCAGTGGCTTCGTCAAGCCATCTGAGCTTTACCAACTGAAGAGCAACCGGGTGCTCAACTACAACAGTGCCACAGAGTTTCCTCCCTATAAACCCGGTCAGACCAATCCCGATCAGAGCCGCTTTGAGCGCAAGACGGCTTTTCTCTACGACAGCCGGGGCAACCTGGTGCAGTACCGCAATGAGGATAACATCACTGTAACGGTGATATGGAGCTATGACAGCCAATATCCGGTAGCAGAGATTAAGAATGCCAACTATACCCAGGTAGAAACCGCTTTAGGAGGAACCACTGCTGTTACTACGCTTTCTACCAGCGCCAGCTTATCAGCCGCTCAGCTCAGTCAGCTCAACAACCTGCGAACGCAACTGTCCAGCGCGATGGTGAGCATATATACCTATGATCCGCTGCTGGGGATGACATCGGCCACCGATGCGGCCGGGGTGAAGAACACCTATGAGTATGATGGGATGGGACGCTTACAAGCCATCAAAGATCAGGACGGAAATATCCTCAAAAACTACCAATACCATTACAAAGGGGAGTAAACCTGAAAAGGCGCTTGAGGTGCCAAATGATACTTATTTAAAATATTCACTATTACAGTTTTTCATTCTCACCTAGAGGCTACTGTTCTATGCAACCTTTTATACGCGCCTGCTTTTTACTTCGCTTCTCTTTTATCGTAATCATAATTAGTGGTATTAGCCTGTTTTATGAAAACTTATATGCGCAAACGTTATCAGTGGTAAAGTTTTCAGGATCGCCCTGTGCCAATGAAGAAATGAATTTTACTTTTAGTGGAGGTAGTTGTAATGTTACCTGGACAGTTATGGGTAGTGGTACAATTACGTTTCAGAGCAACATAGCCCTCAAAGTCAAGCCATCTGGGCCACAAAGTAATTTTTACGTAGTAGCCAATTACTCCAGTTGTAGTTATCCCAGTGGGGTAGGTAGTGGCTCTGTGTCATCCCCAAAATACGTTATTTCGGCTGCAGTTGCAGCACCTACGTTGAACATTCGTTATTCAACCACCATTTGCCAAGGTGAGGGAAATCCGGTTACACTCATAGCTGAGCCTACTAATGGTGGAACAACGCCCTCTTTTACCTGGAAAGTAAACGGTACGGTCGTTGCTACAGATGTTTCCAGCACAACTTATAATCTGAATTCGTTACCATTGGGGGATAATACAATAGAGTGTACAGTAAAATCCAGCGAACTATGTGCTTCTCCAAAGGAAGCTACTGCCAGTAAGATTATACGTATTAATCCCCGGCCGGTAGACGGAACGATTACTGCCAATGCCACTAATATTTGTTTAGGACAATCGGTTACCATTTCCGGGAGTGGAGGTGTCGGCTCTTTGCATTACTGGTGTAGTACAAATGGTGGCACTTCCTGGAATATATTCGCTGATTCATACATAGGCCAATCCAGTTTTGCCTACACCCCTACGCAGCCAGGGACGTATCGGTTCCATTTACGGAACCAAACGGAGTGTGGCTTTTGCTGGGATGCTCAGAACAGTCAGTGTCCTACTTACCCCTACGTAGATGTAAATGTGTATGCCTATCCTACCGCCACAATTACTGCAAATGGATCAACGGCACTCTGCCAGGGAAGTACTGTTACGTTAAGCACCCCTACTAGGACAGAATATACGTACCAATGGCGTTTGGGAGGTGCCAACATCTCCGGGGCAACCAATAGCCAACTCAATGTCACTCAGGCTGGGTCATATGACGTGATTGTTCAAGCAGGTAATACCTGTTCGTCAACTGCTACTCCCGTTGCCGTTACCGTTAATCCAGTTCCGGTGGCTAGTATTACTGCCGGAGGAGCTACTACATTTTGCCAGGGAGGAAGTGTAGCGTTAAACGCTACGACCGGAACCGGCTACACCTATCAATGGAGAAAAGCAGGAGTTAATATTGGCGGAGCCACAACGGCTAGCTACTCTGCCACTACAGCGGGTTCATATGATGTAGTAGTTACGCTTGGAACTTGTACCAAGACTTCCAATGCCATAGCGGTTACTGTTAATCCAGTTCCGGTGGCTAGTATTACTGCCGGAGGAGCTACTACATTTTGCCAGGGAGGAAGTGTAGCGTTAAACGCTACGACCGGAACCGGCTACACCTATCAATGGAGAAAAGCAGGAGTTAATATTGGCGGAGCCACAACAGCTAGCTACTCCGCCACTACAACGGGTTCATATGACGTAGTAGTTGTCTTGGGCACTTGCTCTTCCACATCCAGCCCGGTTACCGTTACGGTCAATTCGCTTCCTCCTCCCGTCATCATTACTACCACGCCTGGAATAGGTACTAATTTGGCTACTCGTCTATCAGCCAGTACTCAGACTCTATCTCTGGATGGGGTAGATGATTACGTAAATGTTCCCACTTTTTCCTGGAATGGAGGTGCGATCACAGTAGAGTTTTGGATGAAGTTGAACTCCAGCGATGTAAGAAATAGCTCCCTGTTTGCGGTAGGAAATAACGACCCACAGCGACTAAGTGCCTTGTTATGGAGTGATAAACGTTTGTACTGGGACTATGGGGACTGGAGTACGGCTGCCGGCAGAATGTCAATAGATTTTTCTCCCTATTTAGATAAGTGGACCCATGTTACGCTCGTTTCCGGAGGAGTTGGCGGTAATTTCAGGGCCATTTACCTGAACGGAACTCAGGTGTTGTCTGCAACTTCTTCCAGCGCTCCTAACGTTGTGTTAAACGGATTAAAGATTGGTTCTTTTACAATAGGGAATCACCCTTTCAAAGGAGGGATGACTGATTTTAAAATCTGGAATAAAGTGAGAACCCAGGCCGAAATACAGGCAGGACTGAACTTGGCTCCCGCAGCCAATGCAGAAGGGTTGATGGGTTATTGGAAGCTGAATGAGGGAAGTGGAACCACGGTGGCAGATGCTTCGAATAAAGGAAAGACGGGTACCTTGCTGAACGGTCCAAGCTGGCCCGCACAAGCGATGACCTATACGTGGTCGCCAGCTACCGGTTTGAACACGACTAGTGGGGCCAGCGTACTAGCCACCCCAGCTGCAAATACTTCATACTCGGTAACGGCTAAGGACGGAAACAACTGCAGTACTTCGGCAAGTTGTACAGTGAGTAACAACGACTATAATTACGTAATTACCAATGTAATCCAGAAATCAGGGGTAACTACGGATGCCCAATTGAAAGCCTTAGTAATCGACAAGGACCAACTGGCTCAATCAATTACCTACTTCGACGGACTGGGACGACCTATGCAATCAGTCAATACGCAGGCCAGCCCTAGCCAGTTGGACATTGTACAACCCCTGGCTTACGATGCCTTTGGCCGGGAACCGTTCAAATTTCTGCCCTACACCGGAGACAACAATGGTTATTATAAAAAGGATGCCCTGCACGCTTCAGGAAATCCGGTGACGGATGCCACTGCTTACGCGACCAGCAAGCAATACCAGTTTTACCAGACGGCTACCGGGCCGGGCAACGTGGCCGTGGATGCCAATCCGTACGCGCAAAGCCAGTTCGAGGCCTCACCCCTGAACCGGATACTGGAACAGGGAGCACCTGGTAACGCCTGGCGAATTGTGACGCCAGGAGCCACTACCAACAGAACCATCAAGCTCACCCAGCGCTTCAATCAATTGGGGGACAACGTTCGGATGTTTACCTATACCTTCAATGCGGACCCTAGCAAATTCGGCACGCTGTCTTCCTCCCAGTTTTATCCAGCCAATGAACTCACTGTGACCCAGACAGCCGATGAAAAAAACTACCAGACGCTCGAATTTAGGGACCGGGAAGGTCAGGTGGTGCTCAAAAAAGTGCAGTTCAAGGGCACGGCTGATCCAGCTATTACACCTCCCGACGCCGACTGTATGCGCACTTACTACCTTTACGACGAGATGGGTAAGCTGCGCATGGTCATCCAGCCGGAGGGGGTAGCGAAAATACCCGCCACGGGCACCTTCTCACCCCACGCCTTTGCGACTGATAACCAGTTTTTGGAGCGATACTGCTTCACTTACCACTATGATGAGCGCGGCCGGATGATTGAAAAACGGGTGCCTGGGTCCGGAACGGTAGTGATGGTGTATAACAAGCGGGATGAACTGATTTTAACCCAGGATGCCAGACAGAGCTCCCGGAAAGAGTGGACCTTCACCAAGTACGATGCTTTCGGACGGGTAGTGCTTACGGGTTTGTATACCCACCCCCATACAGTGAACGTGAGCCAGGCCGTTATGCAAGGCTTTGCCGAAGGCCGGCTGAGTGCCGACGGAAGTACCACGACTTCCTTATCATATAACCAAGTTGAAGCCCATAATTCTACCAGCAGCAGCCAGCTTTACTATTCCAATTTAGCCTTTCCTACGAGCAACGCGCAGTTGCTGACGGCCAGTTATTATGATGATTACGATTTGGACAACAGCGGCAGCAGTGATTATAGTTTCGATCTGACCCAGTCGGGCAACGCACTGAAGCCTTTTTCTTTCAGTTATGATGCGGGTATGAGCCCGGTAGACCTGGCCAAGGGCAAACCCACGGGCAGCCGGGTACGCGAACTGAGTTCCAATGCGACCGATCCGTATCTGCTGACCGTCATGTTTTACGACAAATACGGCCGGGTTATCCAAACGCACGAAAAGAACCACCGCGGGGGCTGGCAGCGCAGTCTGGTCAAACCCGACTTTGCCGGACGTCCCCAGCGCAGCGAACTGCGCCATGACGTGAGCATCAGCGGAGCCTCCACCGTGAACGCTTACAAAACCTTTACCTATGACCACGCCGGGCGTCTCTTGCGCGTCAACCAGCAGTTTGGCACGATCAATAACGCAGATCCCTGGGAGAAGGTGGTCGAGTATAGTTACAATGAGTTGGGACAGGTAAAGTGGAAGAAAATAGGTAACCAGCAGGTACCCATCAATGGCAATACTTTCCTGCAGCAGATTGACTACCGGTACAATATCCGGGGTTGGATGACCCATATTAATGATGCTTCCCTCTCTACGGCTACGGGCAATACTTATTCGGACAATGATCTGTTCGGGATGGAGTTGCTGTATAATGAAGGCAAAAACCTGAGCAACGTAGAAATCAAAGATCAGTCGTACGCCCAGTTCAACGGCAATATTGCCCTACAGAAATGGAAGACGCGGGTAGATGGTACGCCCGTATCCCGCCAGTATACCTACTTCTACGACGGAGCCAACCGGATTACCACGGCCAATTACGTGCGGGCAGGCCAGTCCATCAACGAAGACTTTACCATGGGCATGGTTACCTACGACCTGAATGGCAATATCATGCGCTTGAAACAAAATGGCCTGCTCTCCTTCACCCGCCCCGCAGGATCGAACCAACTGGTGGCCAACTTCGGACTCATCGACGACCTGACCTATTCTTACAACGGCAACCGCCTGAAAACGGTGACTGATGCCGTAGGCAGCGATACCAACAAAGGGCTGGCCGGAGACTTTCAGGAAAACAAGGCCGATAACGGTACCGATGATTACCTGTACGATAACAACGGAAATTTGACCAGCGACGTGAACAAGGGCATCAAGAGCATTGTGTACAATCACCTGAACCTGCCCGTTGAGATCTGGTTCAATACCAGCGGCACCACCAAGATTCAGTTTTATTATACGGCCACGGGGTCGAAGCTGAAGAAGGAAGTTTGGGAAAATAACTCATTGACTGGCTGGACCGATTACCTGGGGGGCTTTGTTTACGAGAAGGACAAGCTGCAATTCTTCCCCACCGAAGAGGGTCGCGCCATCAACCCATACTTTGCACCCAACCAGGCAGGTACCGCTTATACCTACGAATACCACTATAAGGACCACCTGGGCAACCTGCGACTATCCTTCCGCGATCCCAAGCCGGCGGCTACCTTCTCGGCCACGATGGAGTTGGGTAACGCGGTGAAGGAAGACGTGCAGTTTGCCAACCTGTCTACCACGCGCAAAAGCGACGGCAAGGGGCGAGCCAGCACTTCATATTCTTCGCTCAACAGTAGCGGTAGCAGCCCCAAGACGCTGGGACCCTGGAAGACCCTGAAAGTGCGGATTGGGGATGCCATCACCGCCAAGGTCTACGCCCACTTCGATGCCCCGGCCAGTACCGGCGTAAGCCTGGCTACTTTCCTGCAAACACCGGCCAATGTGAGTGGCGGCACCGAAAGCGGACGCAACATTCCGCTCCTGCAAATGGGCCTGACCATCAATCCCGTACCAACCAACAGTACCCTGCCCAAGGCCTACCTGCGCTACGAGTATTTCGACGAAAGCTACAACTACATCGGTAGTGCCCACCAGTTGGTAAGTAGTTTAGCCCAGGGACAGGCAGGTGCCGTAGACAAGTGGGAAGAACTCTCGCTCAGCTTACCGGCGGCTACCTTAAACAAGGACGGTTACGTGCAGATTTACGTGGCCAACGAGAGCGGGGTGGAAGTGCGTTTCGACGACCTGGAGATCGTCTACACCGAAGCCATTGTAGTGCAGGAGAACCACTACTCTCCTTTTGGACTAAACCTAGCTGGTATTGAAAAGCAGGGTCAACCTGATTACAAGTTCCAGTACAATGGCAAGGAGAAGCAGGAGGAGTTTGGGCTGAACTGGACGGATTACGGAGCAAGGATGTATGATTCTCAGTTGGGGAGATGGCACAATGTCGATCCTTTAACAGAATTAGGTAGAAGGTGGAGTCCTTATACTTATGTATTCAATAATCCATTACGTTATATTGATCCTGATGGGATGTGGGCTTCAGGAATGGAAATGACAGATGCTATGCAAAGCCTTGATAATATGCTTCAACAAGGTGATGACCCTAAGAAAAAGAATGCAAAGCAGCAAGCGCAGTCCAATCAAGGAACGGCTACTAACCCAGGGAATGGTCAAGGAACGGCTACTAAACCAGGGACGAGAATAGGGCGAACCCCAAGTTTAGTTGGTTTTCTTCTCACGGTGAAGAAATTAATTTTTGGGTCTGATTCCGAAACACGTACCATAGAAAAGCCAACAGACAAAGAAGAGTACTCGCCACAGGGTACATTGAGTTTATATACGACTTTTACAGAGGGTGATAGAGGAGCTGGTCACAGTGTTGTTGTGGTAACAATGAATGGTATTACAAACGTTTTTCACATGGGACGAGCTGGTGTTGATGAGAACGGTAGGCCATTAGCTCGTGTTAATGATGATAAAGGCTGGATGAAATTTTTTAATGATTATAAGGAAGATAAGGGTATGATTAGTCACTATGACATCGTATCCAAGCCTATTGGTACGGAACAGTATAAAAATATTATGGAAGCAGCAAAAGGTTTGATAGATATAGGAGAATACAGATATTTTTTTAGAGACGATAATTGCGCGCGCGCTGCTGCAAATATCTTGAATGCAGCAGGGTATCATATTACAGAAGCGCCCATACCTGAACCCAAATGGCAGCCAGTTAAAATTTCTGAACAATTCCGTTCACAAGCTGTATTGCCTCATTAGTTCTAAAGACTAGCGAAAATAAACACTTTATAGTCAGCACTTTATGTTTTATACAGACATAACCTTCGCCAGTGAGGCTCCATCACTACAATTAGTTGTGGAAACCCTAAGAAAAAATACTGGATTAATTATTCAGACGGGTCCTGATGAGCAAGCGAAGTATTTCTACAGTCCTACATTCAAGCGTGAGAAAATACGCATCATGATCAAAGACAATGAAATGCGCTTAATTAGAAACAATTATTCATACCTTGAATATGCCACGTTAGCCGCTTTGATTAGCCTGGGTGGCCAAATTGAAGAAGAGATTCCCGATTGGGCTTGGAAAAAGTGGGGAGAGTTCACAGTACCACCTCAATACTACGATTATGGGAACAAGATGCTTGTCGTTTATTTTATGAATTCACCCCCAGCACCAGAAACAGTACTTGAAAAATTAATGGAGAATACCCAATTAGTTTTATCTCTGAGAAAATATGGGAAATACTACAGGTTTGTTCATTCGACTTTGGCTTATGAGGAAGTAGAGTTATATTCCTTTAATGAACAGCTGGTTATATGTACTGAAGATGCTCCACATAAATATGTTGTTGAGTCTATCATTGCTGCTCTCGTTGATTTAGGAGGGGAGTACATTGGGGAATATAATATGGAATTACCCCCTCAAGCTTGGCAGCCGTGGGAAGAGGCACAGAAATACTATCAAAATTAATCCAATTGATTTCAAAAAGCCCTTGTTAGAGTTAGACACTTACAGGGTGTTTTAAGTTTTTCGCCCTTGCAGGTGTTCAGCGTGTTGCCTTTATTGTGTGTTTCCACTCACAGTGGAACTGCAACAACTGAGGGTAGGCCAAGTCTGTAGTTGATGTTATTGGCTGCTTGCTATAAATCGACAAGTCCCTAATCTGACGGTAGAGGGTAGGCTTGATGGATGTAAAATTGCGGATGAATCCATTCTGAAAAATAAATCACACCTATAGCCCCCAATTCCTGTAAACTCCAGCCAATCGCCTACTTCACCTTCAGCGTAATTTCCTGTTCTTTCTGCAGGAAGTCGGCCTGCTGCACTTCGCGAATCCCGCTCTCCAGAATGGCTTCATCGGGAACCACGGCTACGGGCGTGATGCAGGAAGCGTGTTTTTCGCGGAAGGGCACGTTGTAATCCAGGTTGTAGGCCGAAATGACTGACCAGCGGGATTGGTTGGAAAGGTTGGCTTCGGAACGGTGCAGCAGGTTGGGGTGGAAAAACAGGGCATCACCCGGCTTCAACTGGCAGTATACCAATTCGCAGTACTTCATCGCCTCATTGACAAAGTCGGGGTCGGCGCCCTGCTGCTCCCCGATGAAGGAATGCTCGAACCGGCCCATCCGGTGAGAGCCGGACAACACCTGCAGGCAACCGTTTTCCCGGGTGGCTTCCGTCAGGGCTACCATCACCGAAGTCATCGCCTCCGGATAGAGAAAGCCGTTTTTGTACCAGTAACCATAATCCTGGTGCCACTCCCAGGCACCGCCTACTTTGGGTTCTTTCTGCATCACCTTTGAATGAAAATGGCAAACCTTCCCTTCCTTGCCCAACAGTTGTTCCACGCCCCGTACCATCCGTTCGCTGCGCGACATCAGTCCGAAGGTGTCGTCGCCAGGCGTAAACCAGAGCGTTAGTTTTGTTTTGCGGCCGGTCTGGTCGTTGAGGTCGAAGGCGTGGCGGGTAACGGAGTCGTCGGTGGCTACGCGATAGAGCAGGTCTGCTTCCTGAAGAGTGAAAAAGCTTTTCTTAATCAGAAATCCCTTGGCGGCGTATTCCTGGCGGTCGGTTTCGGTAAGTGAAATGGAGGGTTTCATCGGGGTAGCTTGTTGTTGAATCAGACAAATTTATCTAACCTGTCCTTGTAATTCCTCCGCTTTTTCGTTCAATTTATCTGCTATTTTGAATAACAATTGGTGCATTCTACTCAAATAGCAATGAGATAGCAGATAAATGAAACCACTCATTCAAAAACTGCCCCTGGCTGAAAACAGCTCATTCGTGGCCCGTACGTACCAGACACCCTATTTTGAGACGCCCTGGCACCAGCACGTAGCCTACGAACTGCTGCTGACCAACGGAAGTACCGGCCAGGCCTTCATCGGGGATTTTATCGGTGAATACCGACCCGGCGAAGTGTATTTGCTGGGCACCAACCTGCCGCACTGGTTCCGCAAAAAGGAGGCCGATATGGTGGGATGTGCGGTTGTCGTGCATTTTATAGAAGATTTCTGGGGGAGCACTTTTCTGAATTTGTCGGAGATGCAGGCCGTCCGAAAACTGTTGCAGACTTCTGCCCGGGGCATCCGGCTGAAAGGCGTTTTGAACGAACGGGTGGCTGATTACCTGCGCAATATTGAAAAGGTACGGGGACTGACCCAACTCCGGCTATTGCTGACCTGCCTGGATGAGATGAGCCACGGCGATGAATATGACTTGCTAACTACCCGCTGGCAACCGTACGCAACCCATTCGGACCATACGAAAATAATCAGGTATTTGAATATACCCTGATCAATTACCAGCGTAAAATTACTGTAGCCGAAGTTGCCGATCTGGTGAGTCTGAGCGAATCGGCCTTTTGCCACTATTTCAAAAGAGCGACTCAGAAGCGGTACATTGATTTTGTCAACGAAATTCGCGTAGGCCACGCCTGTCAGCTACTGGTCGAAACCCAACGGAGCGTATTGGAGATTTGCTTCGAAAGCGGTTTTCACAACTGGGCCAATTTCAGTAAACAGTTCAAATCTTTGAATCGCATGGCACCGTCTCAGTACCGGAAAATGGCCTCCAACTCCAAAGGAGCTACCATTAGGACAAAAGTGTAGACGTTCTCGAATTCCCCTCCTTTTTTCAAGGAGGGGCTAGGGGTGGTCTCTGACGTTCAGCAACGTTACATCTATTACCACCCCCCGCCCCTCCTAAAACAGGAGGGGAGTAAAATAACTCATTATCAAACCATTACAAATATGTGTCCTAATCGTAGCCCAAAGGGGAGAGGTATATTAAATGAATACGTCAATGATAAGCGTATCAGGCCGGATTCAGCTCAATGAAAAAACAGGTATGACATGCAGATGGCGGCAATCATTCCACCCAGGTCGGCCAGCAAGCCGGCGGCAGCGGCATAGCGGGTGTTTTTGATATTGACCGAGCCAAAGTACACGGCCAGCACGTAGAAGGTCGTTTCCGAAGCGCCGTTGAGAACGCAGGCGGTGCGCCCAACGAAAGAATCTACGCCTTCGGTCTTCATAATGTCCAGCATCAGGCCGCGGGCACCGCCGCCGCTGAGGGGCTTCATTAAGGCTACCGGAAGGGCTGGCACGAAGTCGGTGTTGAAGCCCATCAAGGCAAAACCCTGTCCCAGACCCGCTACTACAACACTCATCGCTCCCGAAGCCCGGAAAACGCCAATGGCCACCAGCATCGCCACCAGGTAGGGAATAATGCGCACCGCCACTTCAAAGCCTTCTTTTGCTCCTTCAATAAACGTATCGTACACGTTGATGCGCCGGTACAGGGCCAGGCTAATGAACAGGATAATGACCGAAAAGAGCAGAATGTTGCTGGCTACGGAAGAAATGACCGCCACTTTCTCCTGCGGAATGGTGGAGAAATAATATATTACCCCGGCAATCAGGACCGTAATGGTGCCCAGATAAGCCAGAATGACGCCATTGAAAAGATTGATGCGTTGGTAAATGGCTACAACTACCAAACCGGTGAGGGCCGTGCAGAAGGTGGAAATCAGGGCCGGCACGAAGATATCGGACGGGTCGGCGGCTCCCATCTGCGCCCGGTAGGTGATGATCGTGATCGGGATAATCACCAGACCGGTGGTATTGAGCACCAGGAACATAATCTGCGCGTTGGAAGCCGTATCCTTGTTCGGATTCAGTTCCTGCATGGCTTTCATCGCCTTGAGTCCCAAAGGGGTAGCGGCATTGTCTAACCCCAGCATATTGGCCGAAAAATTCATCAGAATGGCGCCGATGGCTGGGTGATCGCGCGGTATTTCGGGAAACAGCCGGCTGAAGAAGGGACCGACAGCTTTGGTCAGCAGCCCGATGGCGCCCCCTTTTTCACCCACCCGCATCAGGCCCAGCCAGAGGGTCATAATGCCGGTGAGGCCAAGGGAGATTTCAAACCCCAGTTTGGCGCTTTCGAAAGTACCCGAAACGATGGACTGGAAGATCTGGGTGTCATTGAAGAAAATCAGCTTAATGACGGCGACAACGAAGGCAATCAGAAAGAAGGCAATCCAGAGGTAGTTGAGAACCATAGGGTACGGAGGTACGAATGAATAGGTAAGCAAAATGGGCAATTCGGGCAATACGCCAAACATCCATTGCTTAACTTAAATCAATTATCCGGTATTGAATAACTAATTTTTATCATTTTTCTAGTGAAAATTGTTATCTATTTGAGTTTGCTTACACCCAGCCCTGGCTTCCCAGTCAGTGACATCTTGCCATCTTTCAGAATAAAGCCGCCCGAAACCACGTCCCTGGCCAGGTCCAGGCTGCCATCCAGATCCAAATATTTGGTGTTGGAACAGGAAAAGGCCGTGTGCAGAGCCGCCGTGATGCTGATAATACTTTCGTCGTTGCAGCCCCACATCAGGCCGATGCCTCCCAGATTGGCCACCGAAGCGATTTCCCTCGCCTGGCTGATGCCCCCGCATTTCATCAGTTTGATGTTGAAAATGCCGCAGGCCACCGGTGGAGCGGCCATTTCGAAGGCGTCGCCCGGCGTAATGAGCGATTCGTCGGCGGCGATCTTCTTCTTGATTTCGCCCGACAGCTTTTTCATCGGGTAGATGTATTGCGCCGGCAAAGGCTGTTCGATCAGTTCCATATCCAGGTGCCGGGTCTGGTAGAAGAAAGACTCCAGCGTAGGGATGTTATAGGCCTGGTTGAGGTCAATCCGGATCTGCGCTTTTCCCTGCACGTGTTCGTGCAGCTTGGTAATTCGTTCCACGTCCTCTTCCACCGTAGTGCCCAGCTTTACTTTCAGGTGCTGAAATCCCCTTCCCAGGTATTCATCGGCTTCCGCCAGCGTTTGGGAAATGTCCTTGATCCCAATGGTAATGGAGGTGGGCAGGGATTTTTTCTTCTGCCCCAGGTAGCTCACCAGGGGAATTCCTAGAAACTGGGTGAACAAATCGTGCAGGGCAATGTCCAGTGCAGCGCGGGCAGCCGGATTTTTAGGAAATTTGTGCAGCAATTCGTCGCAAAGCTGATGGATCTCCCGAATGTCGCGTCCCAGCAGCCAGGCGGTGTTTTCTTTGCTGAGGGCGTGCATCGTATCCGACAGCGATTCGCCGACTACTTCCTTACTGGGATTGCCGGCTCCCAAACCGGATAATTCATTCTCTCCGACGATTTCCACAATGCAGTTTTCTACCGCAGAAATGGTTTTGAAGGCAATGGTATAAGGCCTGCTTAATTTTAAATTTTCTTTCCGGACGTTGATTTTTGTAATTTTCATGGAAAGCACTCAATCGAATAAAGTTTTTAGGATGTGTTGAAAAATGGAGGCTACAAACAATCAAATTCGAATGACTAAAACCTACTACTCCGGCTATTAAATTTTAGTGTGCAATTTTAAGTGCTATTAATCAGCGTATTGAGCGGATGAGTAGATGAATTTCATACTGCCGAGCCTCCGTCTACCACCGGATTCCTTTGTCCCGTGAGCGTTTTGAGCTGATGAACAATGCTGTCTACTCCCTCTTGAAGCGGTAGCACGACCGGAATGCCCAATTCGTCTTCGAATTGAATTTTGTACCGCAAGGCTTCACGTTTGTCCAGACCCGTCGTGTTGAGGGTAACGGCCAGGGTCTGAGCGCCGTACATCCGGATGAGGGTTACTTCGCTTTTCAGGGAAGGAATGGGAGCCTGCACCTCTTCAAATCCCTGGAAGTACCTGCGGGCGGGTGCGTGTTGGAGCACCACGTACTGCGCTCCGCCCGAAACGATGAACTCTGACCCGCAGGGACCACTTGGATTCCGCAAAGCCGACTGTCCTTCAATAAAAATTACGTCTGGCTGCGTCTCTTCAAAGCACCTGACAATGGCGTGCTCCACTTCTCCGGAAACAAAGTCATTGTACGTCGCATCGAAAATCAATCCGTACTTACCACCCTGCATCCAGCCGGTCTGGCCGGTATAGATCATCTGGGCATTCAATCCCTGCCCATTGGCAGCTTGTACCAGCAGCTGGGCCGTGGTACGTTTGCCCAGGTTGCAGTCCGTACCCAGTACGGCCACGCGCGGACAGGTTACCTTCCGGATGTTGCCCGTCCAGAAATGCAGCTCACTTTTGGGTTTGGGCCGCCGGATGTCGATGATCTGCACCCGGTGTTCCCGGGCCAGTTGGGCAATCTCCGGAATATCGCCCAGGTATTCGTGCAACCCACTCACGATGGAAATGCCGTGGCGGATGGCCGCCTCCACCGTAGGCTGCATTTCACGGGGAAATACGCCTCCCTTGGTAGCTATTCCAATAATGGCAAAATCTACCTTGCCGGGCTGGCTTTCCAGGAAAGAAGTCAGCGTATCGAAAATGGGGATAGCCCGCTGTTTCCCATCCAGCATTTCTCCGGCATCTTTGCCGGGATTGAGCGGATCGATGACTGCTTTAATTTGATAACGATCGGTGCCGCGAACCAGCCCGTGGGCCGTTTTGGCTGAACTCTGATCTCCGAAACCATTGGTTAATACGATGGCCGTTCCATCCATAGGAGGAAGCTATTGGTTAGGTATAAAAACAGATTCAACAGATGAATAGGGTTGCCTGAAAGCCAGTTTTGTCAGAACAATTGGTAGGTGCGGCAGTCCATTTTCATCATTTGTGCTGCCGCCAGCCTTCAATCCGAGAAAACAATTTTTAAATTGCCGGCTGGTACACCTTATTCAAGCAGGTGGGAAATTATGCTTTTCCAATGGTTGTTGAAATGCCAGCCAGGAAAATAATTTTGACCCCTGGAAACGGGACCGTTTACCTTTGGATAGAAGCTTCGCTTATATGAAAAAAATGATTTCCGGAGGGCGCATTCGCTTTTGGACACTGGGCCTGCTGGTCACGATGGGGGCCTGTCAACAGGAGCGGCCTTCTTCTGAAGGGGCATCTGTCCCACCCAGCACTGAAGCGCCCGCAGATACCACTGCCACTTCATCAGCACCTCCGGCGGATGTACCAGAAAAGGCCGCGCCACTACCCAAATCCGAAGCAGAACAAGCCCTTATCGATGCGGGTTTGGTAGACGTACAAAGCCTGGATTCTACCATTCGGGTAGAGTTGAAGTACTCCACTACCGATAATTTCGTGGGCGTAGACGTCTACGGTGACCTGACCCGGGCTTATCTGCAAAAAGAACCGGCTCAGAAGCTGGTGAAGGCACAGCATTACCTGCGGGAAAAACATCCTGGCTACAGTTTGCTGGTCTACGACGCTGCCCGGTCCAGGCGGGTGCAGCAGATTTTATGGGATACGTTGCAGAAACCACTCAAGCTGAAGCCCCTGTACGTGGCTGATCCGGCCAAAGGCTCTATCCATAACTACGGTGCCGCGGTAGACCTTACCGTGGCCGACCCGGAGGGCAAGCCGCTGGATATGGGAACCCACTACGACTTTTTCGGTGAACTGGCTTATCCTTCTAAAGAGGCGGAATTGCTTCAGCAGGGTAAGCTTACGTCAGCGCAGGTTGCCAACCGTCAAATACTCAGGGAAGCCATGCAAAAGGCGGGTTTTATGCCCATCGAATCGGAGTGGTGGCATTTCAACGCGTATTCGCTGGCCAGGTGCAAGCGCGAATACGGAATCATTGAGTAGGAAACCACATTTTGCTGTAAATTTTATCGGCTTCCGGTGCAACTTTATCGCTAATTGTCTATTTTTGTGCTCATCAGCCAGAGGTCATCCGGCTGGATCAGGAGCATCACTCGAAATGATGTAATACGCCTAAAAGCGTACTAGGGGTTCGAGTCCCCTGGCCTCTGCCCGATCAAGCCTCCTTAGCTCAGTTGGTAGAGCAGCTCATTCGTAATGAGCAGGTCGCCGGTTCGAGTCCGGCAGTGGGCTCCAAACAAACAAGCCACCGAAGGTCAAACTCCGGTGGCTTGTTTGTTTATTGGGTGATCAAAAGCTTAGCTCGCTTTCATCAGCTGCTGAATCTCTTTTACCGGGCCGAAGCAGTGGTTTTTGATCACCTTCTTGCGGCGCTTCAGCTGTACTTCGGCGGGCACAATCCGGTGACTGTCGGTGGAGTTGATTACCTGGTGGTAGAAAGCCTGGGCTTCGCTCATGGCTCCCTTTTCAAAATCAAATTTGGATTCCTGCCGGTTCACTGCCTGTCCGGGTATAACGTGGTACATGGTGAAAACTACCTCGTAAGAAGGAAGGAAAGGCTTCACCAGACTGTAAGAGAGTTTCTTTACATCCCGTTGGATGGAGTTCACCGGACTGATCAAATTGCGGTAAATCTTTTTCATACACTTGTTTCTAATAAGATGGAGCACCAAAGATGCGGCCCATTTGCCAGTCGCGCAATGATAATATAGCCGTCTTCCACACTTGGATATATCCAATATTTTTTATGATGAGCCCTTCCCGTGCCTACCTGACAATTTTCGTAATTTTGTAGGTGAATGGTTGTATATGAGGGTTTTACTGGCTGAGATGGTCGACATATAACATCGGTGATTTATTTTATATTGAAATATATTTAACAAACATTACAATTAGCCTTGGAAAATGAAACAAGCAGATAGTGATTTTAAAGCATTCTATCTCTTACCAAAACCAGTTCATCAAAAGAAAAACAACGGTTGAGAGAAAAATCAGGAAGAATACAAGCGGAAAATTGGCATCATTCAAAAGTTTGCCGAACTTTTCCCCATCTTAAAGAGTACATTGATTCAGTCAGAGAAGAAGGCAGCGGCAGGTTGAATTGCCTGCCGATTATAAGCAGGAGTGCACCCATCTGCCATCACACCTGATCCAATTGTGGGCTTTTAAAAAAGGAAAATAATATTGATTGGCACATTAGCACATGAACCTATGTGGAAAGAAGAAGACAACAAACTGAAGCGGGATTTTGAGTTCAAAAACTTCAATGAGGCCTTTGGCTTTATGACGCGCGTGGCCCTGATTGCCGAAAAGATGGATCACCATCCCTGGTGGTCGAACGTCTACAACAAGGTGAGCATTGAACTCAACACCCACGATGCCGGAAATACCGTAACCGACCGGGACCGGAAGCTGGCCGCCGCCATCGATAAGTTGGTATAAAGATCCAGGCTGGCTTTTTGAGTTATTATTGATTTTCCTTTTTCGATGCCATCCACTACCTCTCTTTTCCTGGTTCCAACGCCCATTGGCAATCTGGAAGACATAACTTACCGGGCCGTAAAGATATTACAACAGGTAGACGTCATTCTGGCGGAAGACACGCGCACGACCGGACAATTGCTCAAACACTTGGGCATCAGTAAGCCTTTGCAGAGCCACCACGCTTTTAATGAGCACCAAACGCTGACTGGTCTGGTAAAGCGGATGCAGCATGGAGAAGTAATGGCCCTGGTGTCGGATGCGGGTACTCCGGCCATTTCCGATCCAGGTTTTCTGCTGGTGCGGGCTTGTCTGCAAAACGGGGTCAAAGTAGAGTGCCTGCCGGGACCCACGGCCTTTGTGCCGGCTTTGGTCAATTCCGGTTTGCCCAATGACCGCTTCGTTTTCGAAGGCTTTCTGCCTCAGAAAAAAGGCCGGCACACCCGCCTTACTCAGTTGGCCGAAGAGGAGCGGACCATGATTTTCTACGAATCGCCGCACCGGCTGGTCAAATCGCTGGGGCAACTGGCCGAATATTTTGGCCCCGAACGACCGGCTTCCGTATCCAGGGAACTGACGAAACTATTTGAGGAAACCGTTCATGGTACATTACAGGAACTCTCCGCTTATTTTAGCGCCAAAACCGTCAAAGGCGAAATTGTCATTGTAGTGGGAGGAAAGCCGGATCGGAAAGATAAATAAGAAGAAGATTAAAAGAGATTTTATGCATCGACTACTTGTATTGCTTGCGCTGTGGGGCTGTCTGACGCTGCCGGCCAGTGCGGCTTTGTCGCCCCAGGCCACGATCAGCCACGTGGCAGTAGCGCCCGGCCAGGATCTGTACGATAGCTTCGGACATACTGCCATCTGGGTGTACGATCCCATCAACCGGATCGACAAGGTGTACGGCTACGGCACCTATGACTTCAACGCACCCAACTTTTACGGAAAATTTGTCCGGGGGCAATTGGATTACATGCTTTCCGTGATCGATATGGGCACTTTTATTTACAGTTACCAGTATCAGAACCGCACCGTGGTAGATCAGGTATTGAACCTGACCCCGGAACAGAAGGAGCAGATGTACGCCTTCCTGGAAAACAATTACCTGCCCGAAAACCGCTATTATAAATACGACTTCTTCTTCGACAATTGTACTTCCCGGGTGCGCGATGTGCTGAAGAAAATAGGTGGCGAAAGCCTGCAATTCAGCCCTCCGACCGAAAAACGCAGCTTCCGGCAGTGGATCGATATGTATTTGCAGGAGCAGGACTGGGCAGATTTTGGTATGGACCTGGGCCTGGGCGATAAGGCGGATCGTATTGCCACTCCCTACGAAAGCATGTTTCTGCCCGACAACCTGCTGCGTGGACTGGAGAAGGCGACCATTACCCGTGACGGGCAACCGCAGGCGATGGTTTTGCAAACCCGCACTCTGTTCCAGGCGGCTCCCAAAACGCCTGAGCCGGAAGGCTTTTCGCCCATCCGCGCCTTTTGGCTGTGTTTTGCACTGGTAGCGGCCTTCACCTGGTGGCAGTACCGCAACCGTCGCCATAGCTACCGGCTCGATTTCTTTCTTTTCCTGCTGGCAGGTATCACCGGTTGGGTATTGGTGTTTCTCTGGTTTGGGACCGATCACGGGGTAACGCAGAACAACTGGAACCTGACCTGGGCGTGGCCTTTGCACCTATTTGTTATTTTCTTTTTGAATAAGAAAAACAAGCCCGCTTGGTTATCCGCTTACTTTTTGGTCTATTCGATCGTGGTGGGCATCGTGCTACTGGGCTGGCGGTTGTGGCCGCAGGAACTGGATGCCGAACTGGTGCCCCTGGTACTGATGCTGGGTTTGCGGGGCGTATATGCGTACCTTCGCCTGAAGCGACCGGTGACTTCAGTAAAACAAATGGCGCAGTAAACAAAATCACACTTTTATTATGCAACAGGAACAACTAGCACTTATCTGTCAACAAGTCGTATTGCTGGCCAAAGAAACCGGAAAATTCATTGCCCGGGAAGCGGCCGCTTTCGACAAAGCAAAGATCGAATACAAGGGCCTCAACGACCTGGTTTCGTACGTGGACAAAGAGACGGAAAAGATGCTGGTAGAGGGATTGAGGGAAATTGTTCCACAGGCGGGATTTATAACCGAAGAAGGAACCACCAAAGACCTGGAGTTGCAGGAAAATCCGCTCAACCTGCGCTGGATCATCGACCCGCTCGACGGCACCACCAATTTCATCCACCAATTACCCATCTTCGCCATCAGCATTGCCCTGATGCAGGAAGACGAAGTGCTGGTGGGCGTGGTGCACGAAATCAACCGCGATGAGTGCTTTTACGCCTGGAAAAGTGGGGGCGCTTTCTGCAACGGAGCACCTATTGCCGTGTCGCCCGCTCCCAGTCTGAGCCAGGGTTTGTTGGCTACGGGCTTTCCTTATTACAATTTCGACCGGATCAACGCCTACCTCAGCATTCTCAACGAACTGATGCGGCGCACCCACGGCCTTCGTCGTATGGGATCGGCCGCGGTAGACCTGGCTTACGTGGCCTGCGGACGGTTTGAAGGCTATTTTGAGTACAATTTGAAGCCCTGGGACGTAGCCGCCGGGGTTTTGCTGGTGCAGGAAGCCGGCGGGTTTGTGGGCGATTTCCGGGGGGGGAAGGATTTCGTGTTCGGGCGTCAGATCGTGGCCGCCAATGCTTCGTACGAAGAACTGCTGGGTGTGATCATGGAACACTGGATACACGATTGATTGGCAGTCAAGGAACTAATTTGAGCGCCGGAAAGGTTGGTAAGGTATCATTTCCGAAAAAGTGATGGTAGAGAATCTGATCATATTCGTGCTGTTTGCGGCCGCGCTGGTGTACCTGGGCAACCTGGTCCGGAAGCAGTTTAGGTCCAAAAGCAACGCAGGTTGCGCAAAAGGCTGCGGCTCCTGCGGTGCAGTCGATTTTAAAAAGATCGAAGCGCAGATCGCCGCGAAAGAGAAGCAAAAGCTGGAAAAAGTAGACGGGTAGAGATCCCTTCAATTAACTCAATCAAATGGGCAAACCGAAAAGTTTGCCCTTCTTCTTTTACATCCGTTCCCTTTTACGGTAATTCCGATACCCATTATTTATCCCCACACCTGCGTGCCCTCGGTGCAGTTGCGGCACATTTCCACCTCATTGCGCGAATGGATCAGCGTCTGCCGGAACTGCGTATAAGCCGGTCCTTTCCAGACCTCATCAAAGGATTGTTGGCGTGCATCGCCCAGTTGGTAATGGGCATCCTTGTCGAAGCAGCAGGGCAGCACTTTCCCGTCCCAGGTGAGCACGCAGGAATGCCACATTTTCCAGCAGTGGTTGAGCAAACGGTTTTTGATTGAATAGGTGCCGTCGGGGTTGGCGTAGTAGCGGGCGTATTTAGGCAGGGTTGGAATGAGCGGAGAACCGTCCCGATAGTCGTAGATCTGGGCGGTTTTCAATTTTACTTCGTCCACGCCCAATTCCTTGGCCAACCGTTTCACTTCCCCGATCTGGTGCTCGTTGGGCCGGACCACCAGAAACTGGAAGATGACGTGCGGCGTGGAGGAGCGGAGCTGTTTTTTCCAGCGAATGACGTTGCGGGTACCTTCCAGCACTTTTTCCAGCTTCCCGCCAATCCGATACGCCTGGTAGGTTTCCTGGCTGGTGCCATCAATGGAAATGATCAGGCGGTCAAGCCCCGATTCCACGGTTTTACGTGCGTTGGCATCGTCTAGGTAGTGGGCATTGGTAGAAGTAGCCGTGTAGATCCCTTTACCTGCGGCATATTTGACCAGCTGCAGAAATTGCGGGTGCAGGTAGGGCTCTCCCTGAAAGTAGAAGATGAGATAAAGCAAGTGCTGGTGCAGTTCGTCGATGGTTTTTCGGAACAGGGCTTCCGGCAGCATGCCCGTCGGCCGGGTGAAGGAACGAAGCCCACTGGGGCATTCGGGGCAGCGCAGGTTGCAGGAAGTGGTAGGCTCGAAAGAAATGCTGATGGGCAAACCCCGGTGCCTGGCTTTTTTTGTAAGTTTGGACACCCAGTAGCTGCCCAACACCTGACCGGCATTCCAGAGGCGGCGAAATGTCAGTTTGGAAGTGAAATTGATTCCATCGCGTAATCGGGCTATCACAGGGCGAAGAAGATTAGCGTACGAAGGTAGAAGAAAATACATTATAGTTAGTTCATTGGAGAAAAAGCCGTTTTCTTCCCGAATACAAGCACTGAGCAATACCTTCTGCTGCCATTTCCTGGAATACTTGAATGTATACTCATCTGTTCCGAAAGAAAATGTTTCCCTATCCGGCTAATAGTTCTTTTCATTTTCTCTTTTCATTCCTCTTTTTGACTATTTGAATAAAATCATAGGTAGCAGTCTTTTAAGGTAATCTGTTGCAATACAGTATATGATTAAAACATTAGCACATTAGCACATTAGCACATTAGCACATTAGCACATTAGCACATTAGCACATTAGCACATTAGCACATTCACTTATATGCAATCCATTCGTTTCATCGTCCGGTTGTTTTCATTGGCGGGTATTGTATTGCTGGCCGTATGGATCAGTCGGAGTTGTAGTAAGCAGGAAACCGAAGTGCCCGATACCGTCACCGACCATACGGTCATCTTGCAGGAAATCGTCACGATGGGCAAGCTGGAGCTGGTTAAATACAATTTTAAGGACGTGGTAGAACACGAAGTAGTAAAGCAATGGCTTCCTAACCCCCGGGCAGTGCTGATCGTAAGCGGAGAAGCGATCGGGTGCATCGACCTGACCAAAATGCAACTGACGGACATTCTGGCCAACCAGACCGATACGCTGGTCGTTTATCTGCCCGAACCGGAGTTGTGCGTGAATAAAATCAACCATGAGCAGTCGAAGGTATACAACGTGGAATACGCGATGCTGGAAGAGGGGAGGCTCGTGAGTGAAGCGTATGCCAAAGCCGAAAAGCAGATCGGTACGTCGGCGTTGCAGATGGGGATATTGGACCAAACAAAAGAAAATGCCGAAAAAATATTGAAGCCACTGCTCGAAAAGGTGTCCGGCAAAAAAGTGCTGCTCCGTTACCATATGGGAGGAAAGATTGACCGGACGAAACAGTGATCAGTTAACAGTAAACAGTGAACAATAAAATAATTAATTAGCACATTAGCACATTAGCACATTAGCACATTAGCACATTAGCACATTAGCACATTAGCACATTAGCACATTAGCCTATGAAACTGGCATACCGACTGAATGGCAAGGGCGAAACGGTCCTCTTTATTCACGGTTTTTGTGAAAACAAAGACCTTTGGCAGGCTTTTGAGCAGCAATTATCTGCCGGATATCAGACGTTGAGCCTGGATCTTCCCGGTTTCGGAGAGAGCAAGGACAATCGCAACTACGAAAGCATGGATGCCATGGCCCGCGAAATCCGGAACCTGCTCAGTGACCTTCAAATTGAACGTTGCGTGGTCATTGGGCATTCCCTGGGTGGCTACGTAGCCCTGGCATTGGCCGACCTTTTTCCTGCGCTGATCCGTGGGCTCTGCCTGTTTCATTCTACCGCCTATGCCGATAGCGAAGAAAAAAAACACAGCCGGAATAAGACGGCAGATTTTATCGAAAAAAAGGGGCTGGGGTCTTTTCTGGAGAGTTTTGTTCCATCCGTATTTTTCGCTGGCCGGAAGCAGGAACTGGCTTCCCGGATGGAAGCCTACCTGCAAATGACCCTTCAGACGCCAGTAGCAACGGCCGCGGCAGTAACCAGGGCCATGCGCGACCGTCCCGATCGGACTCCCGTACTGGCCCAGGCTACTTTCCCGGTCATGTTCATTGCGGGAAAAGCCGATACGGCCGTTCCTTTGGAAGGGAGCAAAGAACAGTTTTTCCTCCCGGCCAACGCTACGATCCACCTGCTGGATCAAACCGGACATATGGGCATGTACGAGCGGGAGGAGGAAACGCTGCTGATGATAGAACACTTTGTTGGGAGCATTCACCATCAGCCAGGCTCAGTAAGTCAACAGTAAAACAGCTGAATCTTTGTCTGCACCCATGGTGGCCATGGCGGGGAAACCGATTTTTTTGACCAGTTGCTTTCAAATATTACAGACGCGCGAAATCATTAATTCTGCGTTTTATACTTTGTTAAAAGTAGGCCTGAAATGCAATACAAAGTGGCTTTTCGGCTTTACGCCTGTTTTTTTAATCTGTCTGCCATCAGAGCCTGACCATTTACCTTTGCAAGTGCCTGTATCCAATGGCGTTTTACCCTGCTTTTGTGCCCGAAATCACTTAATGGTCAATAGCGTTTAGGTGTCGGATGGTATAGCGGGATGGTTTTTGTTATCTATTCACAATAATAATTTCTCAGGGTGGATTGTTAGGGTAGAAAATCCCCTTTTTTGCTAAAGCCGATCCTAAAGATTGCTCCGTCTCAACTTAATGGTTGTAAGAAGTTAACAGGCTCGAAGAATGAAAAATAATATGATAAAACATGTTGCTACATCTATTTCAGTCCCTTCTGATGAAGCCAAAAGGTTGGAGGCACTGCAATATTATGATGTACTGGATTCATTGCCCGAACCTGACTTTGACGACCTGACGCAGTTGGCCGCTAACATTTGTGCAACGCCGGTTGCGCTCATTACCTTGTTGGATTCTAAACGTCAGTGGTTCAAATCGGCAGTTGGGATAGATAGAATGGAAACGCCCCGGGAAATGGCATTCTGCCAGCAAACCATCCTGGGCGATGGACTGCTGGAAATTGCTGATACACTGGAAAACAGCGATTTTGTCAACAATCCACTCGTTACCAACGAGCCTCACATTCGTTTTTACGCGGGCGCTCCTCTAATTACTCCGGAAGGGTACCGACTGGGTTCTCTTTGTGTGCTTGACGTCGTTCCAAGAAGGCTGACTCCTTTGCAGCGAAGTACGCTCCAGATATTGTCTCGTCAGGTAGTTGCCCAGTTGGAGCTACGCAAACATGAGCGTCAGTTGGCAAAGCATAATTTCCATCTGGAAAGCTTCCACACCTTCTTCCGGAATACCCGGGAAATCATGGCAATTGTGGATGCCGAGCACTTGACGATTGCAGAGATAAACAATGCCTTCTACCGGATATCTGGTTATACCCAGGAAGAAATAACCCAGAAGCAGTTACTCTATTTTATCAGCGATGAAGATCTATTAGAAACGGTAGTAGCACTGAAGCAGGCGCAAAAAAAGGGAACGGAAGTTAAGGACCGTGACAGTCGGCTGGTCTGCAAAGATGGTAGCCTGAAATGGATCAGTTGGAGTGGTATATTGAAGAGTGGAAAGTGGTATATCAACGGACGGGACATCACGGACCGGAAACGGATAGAAACAGAATTGCTAAAGGCCAAGGAACAGGCAGAAAAGTCTATGAAGGCCAAAGGGCAGTTTCTTTCGAATATGAGCCATGAAATCCGCACGCCGATGAATGCAGTGATCGGTATTACGAATCTGCTATTGCAGGACCAACCACGTCCCGATCAGATCGAATACCTGAAAACCCTGAAATTCTCTTCCGAGAATCTGCTGGTGCTGATCAACGACATTCTGGACTTCAGTAAGATGGAGGCTGGAAAAGTGACGATGGAATCCATTGATTTTAATCTGAAGGAACTGATGTATGGCATTCGGCAGTCGCTGATGCTGAAGGCGGAAGAAAAAAACATAAAATTGAAAACCCGCCTGGACGCCGCCTTGCCGGAAGTACTGGTCGGTGACCCCGCCAGGTTAAATCAAATACTGATCAATCTGATCGGCAACGCAATCAAGTTTACCGACAAGGGTACGGTGGAAGTATGTCTGAAAGTAAAAAGGCAAACGCCTGCGGAAGTGGTCATCGATTTTGAAGTATCCGATACCGGCATTGGCATTCCAGCCGATAAGCTCCCCACGATTTTTGATAGTTTTACCCAAGCCCACTCAGATACCAGTCGTACACACGGTGGATCGGGGCTGGGGCTGGCCATTACCAGGCAGTTGTTGGAACTTCATAATAGTCAGATTGGGGTACGAAGCGAAGAGGGAAAAGGGTCCAGGTTCTTTTTCGATCTCACTTTCAGGAAAAGTACCCGGAAATGGCCGACCTCATTGAGCCAGGAGGCCGCAGCACCCAGAAAAGAATTGCAAAACGTAAGGCTGTTGCTGGTAGAAGACAACGAAGTGAACCGAATGGTGGTTACTAAGTTTCTCTCCAAATGGGGCGTACAGATCACGCACGCGGCCAATGGCCTGATCGCGCTGGAAAAGATCAGAGACCGGCAGTACGATATGGTGCTGATGGATCTGCAGATGCCCGAAATGGACGGATACAGTGCTACCAAAGCCATTCGCGCGATGGAAGACCCTTATTATAAAAATGTTCCCATCATTGCCCTTACTGCTTCGGCCATGCTGGATGTAAAGGATCAGGTATTTTTAGTGGGGATGAATGACTACCTGACCAAGCCTTTCGATCCGAAGGATTTCTACAATAAGATTGAAAAGTATGCTCCGAAACCAGCAGATGCACTTCATGAAACGGACTTGGTCAAGCTGCTTCCAAGGGTGTCAGGCCAGGTTGAGCATGTTATTGGTACGGAACCCATCGACACGGATATTGCCCAGCACATTACGCAGATGTGCATAGAAACTTTGGAAGACTTAATAAATCAGTACCAGGCCCATCTGCTGACGGGTAATCTGGCCAAGCTGAAATGGATGATCCATCATACACAGGCCATTCTTCAATCGCTGGAACTGGATCCCATCATTGAAGAAGTGAAGCACGGAGAAGAGATGCTCACTGGGGACAAGCGACCCGAAAGCATGCTGTTGGCATCGATAGAACAGGTGCGGCACTTATGCGGTGTCGCCATAGAAGACCTGAAGGAGAAAATACAAAAGATGGCGGCGGCCTGATGGGGACGGTTCAGGTATTTTTTTCCAATGCAGCTACTGAAGCAAAAGGAGTAGACTCCACCCAGTTGAGCAGGAGAGCTGCCTGCTCCGCTGTCAGGTCAGTCAGAAGGGGAATCTCAAAAATACGGGCATCCTTTCGCTGCGAAAGTCCGAACAGATAGGCCTTGTCGTAATAATTAAGGGTAATATCGGCCACTGCGGCATAGTCAGCCTGTTGCAGGGCCTCTACGGCCAGGCGATGGTTCAGGCCACCCAGTCGTTTCTGGATCCGATTGACCGCTGCCAGCAGTTGCTCCTGCCCAAAGGTGCCGTATTCTTTTACCAGCCGGCTGATGCGATGCGCTTTGGGTACGTCCATAAATGCCACCGGTGCCGATCGCATTTGGTTCCACAGGCCCTGGGGTAGCGTTACCGTTCCAATCATCAGGCTTTCATCTTCTACCCAAACGCGTCGGTTCCGATCCAGTTGGAGCCAGGCTTGGTGAAGTCGGTTCTCAAACTGTTCGGTCGAAGGCTGGGGTGCTTGTCCCAGTGCGCCAAAGGAAGAGCCTTTGTGGTTTGCCAGTCCTTCCAGGTCCAGCACCTGTTCGCCGCGTCTTTTCAGTTCGTGCAACAAGTCGGTTTTGCCACTTCCGGTTTTTCCACCCAGCACCAATAAAGGCAGCGGCTGCTCAAAAGCACGAAGCACTTCCTGGCGGTAGGCCTTGTAGCCACTCTGAAGAAGGCTTACTTTCATTCCGGCGGTTTCGAGCAGCCAGGCAAAGCTTCCGCTGCGCATGCCGCCCCGCCAGCAGTGCACCAATACTTCGCCTTCGGGAGCCACCTTGCGCGATTTTTTCACAAAATCCACCAGCTTGGGTCCGATCAGTTCGAGCCCCAGCATCACGGCCGAGTCTTTGCTAATCTGCTTGTAGCGCGTTCCCACCCTGGCTCGTTCTTCATTACTAAACAGCGGAATATTTACGGCACCCGGAATGTGACCCTGTTCGTATTCCCCGGGTGAACGCACGTCGATAACGGGCAGCGTTTGGGCTTTTTCCAGAAAGCGGGGAATGTCGAGCGATGAAGCCATATTAAATCGGAATGGTGCGGACTCTCAAAAGGGAACCCAATTACCAAAAATACGCAAAGCAAATCATTCTGCGATCGTGCGTGGGTGAATACAGCTCTTTCCCGTCGGGGAAATGGAAATTCCCCTATCTTTAGGCCGCATTCATCCCATTGTTTTCATGTGCGGTATTACGGGGGTATACGCCTTCAATGAAATAGGCCGGTTTTTCAGCATCAATCTTTTCCAGGCTACGGAAGCGCTATCCAAGCGCGGCCCCGACGCTTCGGGCACTTTCCTGGATCACCGGGTGGCACTGGGTCACTGCCGGCTTTCCATCATCGACGTCACTGCGCAGTCCAATCAGCCACTCACCGACCATACGGGCCGATACAAAATTGTTTTCAACGGGGAAATCTTTAATTACCGGGAGTTACGGCGCTCGTTGGAGCAGAAAGGGGTTCGCTTCCTGACCGACTCCGATACCGAAGTCCTGCTGGAGCTTTATAAGTACGAAGGAGAACGCTGTCTGAATCAGCTGAACGGTTTTTTTGCTTTTGCCATTTACGACACCCAGGAAGAAACTTTTTTCCTGGCCCGCGACCGGATGGGCATCAAGCCCTTGCTGTACGTGCAGGACGAAGACAAGCTGCTGTTTGCTTCGGAAATGAAGTCATTGCTGGCCTACGGGGTGCCCCGGGAACTGGACCGCGCTTCCCTGCACCAGTACCTGCAGCTCAATTATATTCCGGCGCCCTATACCATCATCAAAAGTGTGCGCAAGCTGCTGCCCGGGCACTTTATTCGCATTAGCCAATCGGGAGTAGAGGTAAAGAGCTGGTACGAAATTCCCTACGCGGAGCGCAACACAACCGTGCTCAATTACGAACGGCAGCAGGAAAAACTGGTGGAACTGCTGGATGCATCGGTGCAGCGGCGGCTGGTGGCCGACGTACCGCTGGGCGCTTTTCTCAGCGGCGGCATCGATTCGTCGGTGGTCGTGGCGCTGGCTTCGCGACACACTTCGCATCTCAACACTTTCTCCATTGGCTACCGAGACGAACCGTTTTTTGACGAAACCCAATACGCCAACCTGGTGGCCAAGAAGTTTGGTACTAATCACACGGTATTCTCCCTGACCAACGACGACCTGTACGAACATCTGTTTGAGATGCTCGATTACATTGACGAACCCTTTGCCGACTCTTCGGCCCTGGCGGTGTACATCCTGAGCCGCAAAACCCGTCGCAAAGCCACCGTGGCCCTCTCCGGCGACGGGGCCGACGAACTTTTCGGTGGCTACCACAAACACGCGGGCGAATACCGCATCCGGAAAGGTGGATTGACTGCTGGCCTGATTAGAGCCCTGCGGCCGGTGTGGCAGATGGCACCCAAATCGCGCAACGGCCTGCTGGGCAACAAAGCACGGCAATTACTCAAATTTGCCGAAGGACAAGCCCTGGACGAAAAGGAGCGCTACTGGCGCTTCGCTACCTTTACCAACGGCGAAGAAGCCAGCCGATTGTTGCAAGCGACGGCTCAACCGGAGGAAAAGGAAACCCAGGAGCGCAAAGCTTGGCTGTTGCGCCACCTCCAGCACCGAGGACCAGAGCACTTAAACGAATTTCTGCTCACCGACTCCCAACTGGTATTGCCCGACGACATGCTGACCAAGGTCGATCTGATGTCGATGGCCAACGGACTGGAAGTGCGGGTGCCTTTTCTGGACTATGAGGTGGTCAATTTCGCCTTTACCCTGCCCGTCGTTTCCAAAATCAACGCAGGGATGAAAAAGCGAATCGTGCAGGATGCCTTCCGGAATATTTTGCCGAAACAACTCTACGGACGACCCAAAAAGGGCTTTGAAGTGCCCTTGCTCAAGTGGTTCCGGAATGAGTTGCAGAGCCTCATTACCGACGATCTGCTCAGCGAAAGCTTTGTCCGGGAGCAGGGTATCTTTGAGCCGGTAGCGGTCAATGCCCTGAAAGCCAAGTTGTATTCGGCCAATCCGGAAGATGTACACGCCCGGATATGGGCTTTGCTGGTCTTCCAGTACTGGTGGAAAAAGTATTTGAAATGAGCCGGTAATCGTAATACACGATCCTACTTCGGGAAGCCGGCATAAAAGCCTTAAATTGCCATTTTTAACCTCTAATTTCTCATTCGCATGCGTAAAAAGATTGTCGCCGGTAACTGGAAAATGAACAAGACCTTCGATGAAGGCGTGAAACTGGTCACCGAACTGGTAAACATCATCCGGGATGAAGTACGTTCGGACGTTCGGGTCGTGCTGGCTCCTCCCTTTCCGTACCTGACTACTTTCAAAAAGATGCTGGAATCCAGCCCCAATATGGCATTGGCGGCTCAGAATTGCGCCTACAAGGCTTCCGGCGCTTATACTGGAGAAGTATCGGCCGAAATGCTGAAGTCGTTGCAGGTAGAATATGTGATTCTGGGACACAGCGAAAGGCGGCAATATTTTGGCGAAACCAACCAACAACTGGCCGACAAAGTAAACCTGGCTTTACAGAACGGGCTCACCCCCATCTTCTGCTGCGGCGAAACCCTGGAACAACGCGAAAAGGGCGGCTTTGTGGAGTTTGTCGCTTCCCAACTTACCGAAAGTTTGTTTCACCTGGATACCAGCCAGATCGAAAAAATCGTTATTGCTTACGAACCCATCTGGGCCATTGGTACCGGCGTAACGGCCAGCAGTGCGCAGGCCCAGGAAATGCACGCCGCCCTGCGTCAGCACCTGGCCTCCAAATACGGTCAGGCGACCGCCGATAAAATTACGATTCTGTACGGTGGCAGCGTAGGGGCGGCCAATGCCCGTGAACTGTTTGCCGGTCCTGACGTAGATGGCGGTCTGGTAGGGGGGGCTTCGCTGAAAGCCCGCGATTTTGTGGAAATTATCAAATCCTTTTAATATCCATAAGCCGGCAGCTGCTTCTCACGCGATTGGTTCAGCTGCCGGCTTTATCCGGGTTATTTTCAATTTGCTACTATGAAGAAGCTGTTCCTTTTGGGCATATTTCTGTTGCTGGCGGTCGGCGTGCAGGCGCAGCGCCTGAAACCCTGTAACATTTATGGATCCGTGTATTTTGTGAAGGATAAGTTCCAGGCCGACTTTTCGGTGTACATCGAAGAGACCGAAAGCTTTGCCGATCTGGTCGTGTTCCGGGAAGACAATGCCCTGTATGCCGATAAAAGCGGCGTCTGGTTCATCGCCAACAAAATCGGGCTGGCCGATTACCGGGTGTACATCGAGACCATCAAAGGGCGGGCGAACTTCACTATTCATTATACCGATAACCGATCTTTTGCCGGCTGCAATTGAGCCAAAGCCCTTTCAACCGATCCGTCCGAAAGGACCGTTTGATCGCAAAATTTTCTCTAAGTGTCTGAAACGTAGTTTTTCTTACGTTGTACATCAAAACCGACACTGCAAACAAAAAAGCATAATGGATTTCGTAGAATTGAAGTTGCAAATACAGGCGGAATTTACCGACATTCTGATCGCAGAACTGGCTGAAATCGGGTACGATTCGTTTGTGGATACCCCGGAGGGCGTGGATGCCTACATTACCGAAGATCAGTTTGCGGAAGCAGCCTTGCAAGATTTGATACGGAAATACCAGGGTTTGACCAGCATCGATTATCAATTCAACCGCCTGGAAAAACAGAACTGGAATGAGACCTGGGAAAAAAGCTACGAACCGATTATAGTAGATGACGTTTGCCTGGTGAGAGCCGCCTTTCATCCGGCCGATGATCGTTTTAAGTATCAGATCGTAATTACACCCAAAATGTCGTTCGGGACCGGTCACCACGAAACGACGTCCCTGATGCTTTCTACCCAATTGGGGATAGATCACCAGGGAAAAAAAGTGCTGGATGTAGGCTGTGGAACGGGCATCCTGGCGATTATGGCTTGCCTGCTGGGAGCCAATCCGGTGATGGCTTTCGATATTGATGAATGGGCAGTGGAAAATACCCGGGAAAACATCGATCTTAATCACTGCAAGGTTATGACCGTAAGCCAGGGAACCATCGAAAACGTGGACCCTTCCCAGCGATTTGACATCATTCTGGCCAACATCAACCGGAATGTACTTTTGCAGGAAATACCGGTGTACCGGAGGCTCCTCAGCCCGGTAGGTAAGTTATTGGTGAGTGGTTTTTACGAACACGATATAGCAGATATTGCCAGAACGGCGGAAGAAGCCGGTCTGACGAAAATGAGTCAACGCATCAAAAATCAGTGGGCCTGCGTTGTATTTCAAAGTGGATGATGGCGGGCAAGAACGGATTTAAGCAAACAGGTTATGAAAAGGATTGATTTACTGATTATTTTTTTACTCACCATCGGCTGGGCACAGGCGCAGTCCAAGTTGTCGGACACGCCCGAAGCCTTTATCGGCGACGTAGTAGCGATGATGAACAGCACCAAGAATGCCGGTGCTACTTCCGTGGGAAAGGATTTTGAGGCGGTCTGGAACGGAAAGCTTTCGGCAGGGCAGAAAACCAAAATCATGGCCATTTCGCGCCAGATGCTGGCCAAAAAATACAAGGCGCTCCCTCAGTTTAAAAACTTTTTTGAATCCGTTAACCTGGCGGTTAATACCCAGAACATCTCCGCTGCCGATCTGGACAAGTACCTCAACGTCACCGAAAAGGTGATGGCCCAGTATGACACGAAAGGCGTGTCGGCCTACCAGGAAACCTGTCGCGTTTTTTTTGAAAGCCGGGCGCTGTATCAGACCAAATTCAACAGCCTGTACGTAGGTGGCGGCAAATTCAGCTTTGAATTCAAAGATGGCTCGGAAGAACTGGCCGCTCAGGAAAAGGCCCGGGAAGAAAAAGTCAATGCCGCCCCGGCCAAGGACGAAAAGAAAAAGGACGATGGCTGGTTCAGCGATTGGGACAGCAGTCCGGCTACCGACCCTGTTGCTGAAAATACAGATGCCCTGATTGCTACGTATCAGAAGCCTTTGCAACCTACGGTGGCCGGACCGATAATCCAATTGGAAGGCGTGGACCTGACCATGATCACGGAGCACGATTCGGCCACCCTGATCAAAACCCAGGGAGCCCTGCGCCTGATTGATGGTGTTTTCATTGGAAAAGGCGGCCAGTTTACCTGGGCGTCGGTGGGATTGCCGGATGTCTTCGTGGAGTTCGGCGAATACAATTTTAATTCCAAAATGCCCAAGCTGTCGGCGGAAGGCGTGAAGCTGACGTATGCCGCCAAGCTGAATGCACCCGTGGAAGGCGTATTTGAGTTTGTGAGCAAGAAACGGAATGGAGCTACCGCTGCCCAGTATCCCCGTTTTATGTCCTTCGATAACCGGGTGGCCATCAAAAACTTCGGCGAAAACCTTTCGTACAGAGGCGGCTTTTCACTGGCGGGCAATCGGGTGTACAGCTCTTCACTCAACAATAAGAATGCGACCATTGTCTTCCAGAAAGAAGGCAAACCGCGTTTCCGCACCTTCGGTAAAAAGTTTGAGTTGGGCGATTCGGTTATTCAGGCCGAACAGGTAGGGGCTACCATTTACCAGGGCCGCGATTCCATTACCCACCCGGCCGTGAAGTTTTATTACAGCAAGCCACAAGCCATGCTCCGGCTGATCAAAGTGGATGGCGGCTACCGCAATACCCCTTATTCGGATACTTACCACAAACTGGACATCAATACCGACGTGGTACGATGGAACCTGAACGACAATTTTATTGACTTCTACACCATTGGAGCGAAGCGGGAAGTCCCTACGCTGTTTGAGTCCTACGATTTCTTCAACGCCAAGCGTTACGAAAACCTGAAAGGACTGCTTCCTTTTCATCCCCTGCAAATGCTGATGTCTTATTCGAAAAACAAAAAGACGGACAGCTTTTACGCAGAAGACCTGGCCCAGGCTTACAAGCAGAATCCCAATACCATCCGGGGAGCCATGCTTACGATGCAGCAGCAAGGGTACGTCGATTTTGATCCGACGACCGGGCTGATCAAACTCAACCGCAAGGGTGCTCAGAATGTGTATGCTTACGGCAACAAGAAGGATTATGACAACCTGCTGATCCCTTCCCTGATGAATCAGCCCAGCGATACCCTGCCCAACGCTACCCTGGACCTGACCAGCAACGTGCTGACGGTACGGGGCGTGAGCCGCTTCAACCTGAGCGATTCGCTGCGGGTATTCGTAACGCCGAAGAAGAGAGAAATCAAGCTGTTGAAGGATCGTTATTTTCTGCTGGAAGGCGAAATTGCAGTAGGCAACTTCAAATTCAAAGGCAAGGACTTCTACTTTAACTACGAAGAGTTTTCGGTGACAATGCCCACCATCGATTCCATTACGTTCATTTCGGCCGATTCGCAGTTGAAAAACGACAAGACCGAAACCGGCGGGGAAATCCGGTACGAGTCGGGTACGCTGTTCATCAACCGGGCCGATAACAAGTCCGGTAAAAAGAACCTGCCCGAATTTCCCCGTTTGAGCGTTTCTTCCGGAGGGGCCATTTACTTCGACTTCAACCAGTCAGATCGACTGAAAGGTACGTACAACAAGAACGTATATTTCAAGATACCCGCCATCGACCTGGACAGTCTGAACAGCAAAGACCCGGATTTTGTCGGTACTTTTTATTCAGACGGTATCTTTCCCAGCTTCGATGAGAAGCTAGTCACCATGCCCGACCGATCGCTGGGATTCCGACACAAGGCACCTAAGAATACGTATCCGCTTTATAACGGGGCCGCCACCATGAAATTTGCCGGCGAACTGGTGATGAGCAAATCCGGTTTGAAAGCGCCCGGCCAGATTGAGTACCTGACTACCACCCTGAAGTCGGATGAGTTTCTGTTTATGCCTGACTCTACCGTAGGAAAAGGCAATTCCGGGGAGATCAAGGAAGGAGCGGCCGGTAAGGGTGTATTTCCCGGCGTAGCCATCAAAAATTATTCAATGAAGTGGATTCAGAAGGCGGACAGTATGATCATTAAGAGTGAAAAGACGCCTTTTGAGTTGTACAAAGGAAGTACTACCCTGGATGGCGCATTGGTGGTACAATCTACTGGGCTGCTTGGCAGAGGAGCATTAAAGCGCAAAGATTCGGAAACCTATTCACAGAAGTTTGTTCTGGGCAAGGACAAGTTTACGGCCAAAGAGGCAGAATTCCGGGTGAGCTCCAACGTAAAAGATAAGCCAGCCATTCTGGGTACCGCCGTTGACGTCAATTTTGACATTGGAAACAACAAAGTGCAGATTGCGGCCGGCGGAACGGCTACGGCGGATTCGGGTAGTGTGGCTTTCCCCTATGCCAACTATAAAACCAACATCAGTCACGCCGACTGGGACATTACCAAAAAGATGGTAACGATGTCGGGCGACGTGAAGAAAACCATTTTCGCCTCTACCGATCCGGCTCAGGAAGGTCTGGCCTTCAATGGCTCTTCGGCTATTTACGACGTAAGCAAGTTTACGCTGAACATCGGCGGGGTGCCGTATATCAAAACGGCCGATGCCAAGGTGATTCCGCACGAAGGCAAAGTAACCATTCTGGAAAACGCGGTAATGGAACCGCTGAAGAACTCTAAGCTCCAGATCGATACGCTCAACAGTTACCACAACCTGATAAACGGGACGGTACGGGTGCTTTCCAAAAGCAAATTTACTGGTGATGCCACGTACCAGTACGTAAACGTGCTGGCCGACACTTTCAACATCAAATTCGGCAACTTCGAGTCGCGGCAGATAGAAGGCCAGAAGAAAAAAGAAGCTCCTGCTTTTTACACGATTGCCGAGGGTAAGGTAGACGAAGCGGACAAATTTTTCGTGTCGTCGAGGATTCTTTATAGAGGTACCATGACCATGTTGGCACCGGAGCAGAACCTGCACCTGGACGGTTTCATCAAGCCCGAACTGAAGAGCCGGCCAGACCTGGGAAGCTGGATTCCTTACAAGAGCAACCGGACAGAGAACGTAGTCATTACCGTAGACGAAAAACTGGCCAGTGATGGTGTACCGCTGTACTCCGGCCTTCACTTCGACCGTGCGACCTCCGACCTGTACGCCAGCTTCCTGTCGCCCCGGCACAATCCCGACGATGAGAACGCTTTCGTAGCCAAGGGTATGCTGCATTACAATGCCTCCATCAACCAGTTCCGCATTGCGCCGGCCGAAAAAGGAGCCGACGTGACCTACGAAGGCAATTCACTGGTGTTTGACGACGCCAAGGGAATAATGAACGTAGAAGGAAAGATTGACATCTTCGGCAGTGTCCCCAACGATTACTTACTTACTTCCGGAACCGGCAACCTGGACTTCGCCAGCAAAAGTTCGGTATTCAATATGCTGATGGCCTTTAATTTCCCTTTGCCGCCCCAGGCCCTGACGGCGATGGCCAATAAGATCATTGATACGGAAGCAGAAGAGAAGCTGGCTCCCAAGGAAGCCACTACTGACTACGAAGGATTGTTCAGAAAAATGGCGGCGCTCATTGGCAACGGAGCTACCCAGCAGTACAAAAAGAAAGCAGAACTGGAGCACCTTCCCCTCTTTCAGGCTTCCAAAAAATTCATGACTTCTCTGGTACTTTCACAGGTGGAGTTGCGCTGGTCGCAGGAACAAAAGGCATTTTACAGTGTGGGTAAGATCGGCGTTTCCAACATCGGCAACCAGGATATCAATATGCAGATGGACGGCATTGTGGAGATTCGCAAACGCCCGAACGGCGACGAAGCCGTGGTGTACCTGGAACTGACTCCTGATGTGTGGTATTACTGGAGCTTCCAGCAAGGCCAGCTGGCACTGCTCTCTTCCGACGATGCTTTCAACAGTGTGATTGATTCCAAGGCAAAAGGGAAGTCCAAGCCCGGTCAATACGCTTTTGGACCCGCCGATGGCAATGAGAAGGAAATTGTTCTGGAAAGTTTTCTAAAAAATTACAATACCGGAACCAAGCCATTCGTAGCCAAAAAAGTGGAAAGAAAGGTAGCCGAGCCGGAAACCACCGAAACATTTGAAGACAATCCGGCCTCCGATGTTACGGACAAGGCCGCTAAAAAGGATAAAAAGAAGGCCAAGAAAAATAAGAAAGACGAAAACCTGGATGAGCCGTTGGAGGAAACGATTTCCGAAGAAAAACCTGCCGATGTAAAAACGGCGGAAAAATCAAAATCGACGGAGGCGGTAGAGAAGACGGATACCAAGGCAAATACCGCCAAAACCGAAGAAAAGACCAAAAAGACGGCTGAAAAAGCGCCCCAGCCAGAAAAGAAAGATAAGAAAAAGGCGGCTGAAGCAGAGGAAGAAGAGAAGGAAGGATTCTAAAAAATAGCAGAAAATAGGATTTTTATAACTTAAAAACCCGACACCTTGCACAGGGATTTTGAACATATTTGAACCTTATGCACAGAAATTGTCGTAATTGGTTATATTTTCGGCCCAATTGAATAGTTTTAGTTAATGGATAAATCAACTGTAGAAATATTGGTTATCGCCTTATTCGGCATTCTGGCCTACCTGATCGGCTCATTGCCTACCTCTGTCTGGTGGGGAAAAGCGTACTTTGGCATTGACGTGAGGGATTACGGAAGCGGCAACGCCGGGGCTACCAATACCTTTCGGGTACTGGGCAAACGGGCGGGTATCATCGTGATGCTGGTCGATATTTTCAAAGGCTGGACGGCCACTTCGATGGCCAACCTGCTGTACTATGCCGATGCGGTATCCTTTGAAAGGCTGGTGTTCTTTAAACTGGCATTCGGGGTGCTGGCCGTACTGGGGCACATTTTCCCCGTTTACGTAAAGTTTAAAGGAGGCAAAGGCGTGGCTACGCTGCTGGGCATGGTCCTTTCCATTCATACCGAAGCCGCCCTGTTGTGCATCGTGATATTCCTGGTTGTCCTGCTGGCTTCCAAATACGTGTCGCTGGGCTCCATCATTGCCGCCCTGGCTTTCCCGCTGCTGATGCTCATTCCGGTATTCAACCCGGAAAAGCCCATCCTGATCATTTTTGGCTTCGTTATTTTCGCCATCGTCGTGCTGACGCACCAGAAAAATATTGTCCGCCTGATCAACGGAGAGGAAAGCCGCACCGTACTGATCCGGAGGAAAAACCGGGACGACTGATCGTAAACGGACGATAACGTCTTTTCAAAACCTGTTGAGTGATCGACAGGTTTTTCTTTTTTTAGCCTGTGAATACTCTCTTTTTGTCCTAAATTGCTCCTCTTTCGTCCGGCTTTTCCAGAAAAAGCGGGACTTCGCTTGTCAACAAAAACCCGTTTTTCATGACTTCTTATATCCAAGCGCATAAGGATCGCTTCCTGTCTGAATTATTTGAGTTGCTTCGTATTCCATCCGTCAGTGCCGATCGCAAATTCAAAGACGATGTTCGCCGGGCGGCGGAATTTGTCCGCGAAAAACTGCTGGCGGCCGGTGCCGATCACGCCGAACTGTGCGAAACAGCCGGTCATCCCATCGTGTATGGAGAAAAGAAAGTAGATCCCGCTTTGCCAACCGTGCTGGTATACGGGCACTATGACGTGCAGCCCGCCGACCCGTACAACCTCTGGCATTCACCGCCCTTTGAGCCGGAAATCCGCAAAACCGACGTGCATCCCGACGGGGCCATTTTTGCCCGGGGTGCCTGCGACGACAAAGGACAGATGTACATGCACATCAAGGCGCTGGAAATGATGATGGCCAACGGCGACCTGCCCTGCAACGTCAAGTTTATGATTGAAGGCGAAGAGGAAGTAGGCTCCGACAACCTGGGCACGTTTGTAAAACAGAACCGGGAAAAGCTCAAAGCCGACGTGATTCTCATTTCCGATACCTCCGTCATTGCCAACGATTGTCCTTCCATTACTTCCGGTCTGCGCGGACTAAGCTACCTGGAAGTGGAAGTAACCGGACCCAACCGCGACCTGCATTCGGGCGTGTACGGCGGTGCCGTGGCCAATCCGATCAATATTCTCTGCCGCATGATTGCCTCCCTGCACGATGCGGACAACCGCGTGACCATTCCCGGCTTCTACGACGACGTAGACGTGCTGAGCGAAGCCGAACGCGCGGAAATGGCCAAAGCGCCTTTCAATCTGGAAGCCTATAAAAAAGACCTGGGCATTGCTGAAGTACACGGTGAAAAGGGCTTTACGACCAACGAACGCACTTCGATTCGGCCCACCTTGGACGTGAACGGCATCTGGGGCGGTTATACCGGCGAAGGAGCCAAGACGGTGCTGCCTTCCAAAGCTTTTGCCAAAATCAGTATGCGCCTGGTGCCTCACCAATCCTCTCACCGGATTACCGAACTATTTACCCGGCATTTTCTGGCCATCGCTCCGCCCAGCGTGAAAGTGGAAGTGCGGCCGCACCACGGGGGCGAACCCGTCGTGACGCCGGTAGATTCCGTGGCTTTCCGGGCGGCCAGCAAAGCTTTTGAAGAAGCCTGGGGCAAAGCGCCCATTCCCAAACGCGAAGGCGGGAGCATTCCCATTGTGGCTTTGTTTGAAAAAGAGCTGGGTCTGAAAAGCGTTCTGATGGGTTTTGGCCTGGATTCGGATGCGCTGCATTCGCCCAACGAACACTACGGCGTTTTCAATTACCTCAAGGGCATTGAAACCATTCCGTTGTTTTACAAGCACTATGCTGCAATGAGCCGCGCGTAATAACCATTCAATGCTCTAAGCAGCGCACCTTCGTTGACGCACCCTTGTCTTGTATCCTGCCTTTCAAAAATAACGTATGAGAAGTTCCAAGCACATTGAAGATTTGTATCTGGAATCAGACCTGGCCATCAAAAATGGCAACTACGTGGAAGCCAAAAACCTGCTGGAAAACATTCTGTCGGAAGAACCCAACTACAGCCTGGCGCATAATTCGCTGGGCTGGATTTACCGGACCCAGTTTGACGATTATGCCACGGCAGAAAATCATTATCTGGCAGCCATTCGTTTCTGTCCGGAATATCCGCACGCGTACTGGAACTACGTGTACCTGCTCACCGACATGGAGCGGTTTGATGAACTGGAAGGCATGTTGTACCGTTGCCTGAAAGTAGCCATGATCAACAAAGCGCAGGTGTATAACCAGTTCGGGCTGATGTACGAATTTCAGGAACAGTATCCGCAAGCCGTTGAACACTACCAGAAAGCCATGCGGGTATCGGTGAACGATGATAAAATAGAGGAATACCGCAAAAGCATCAGCCGTTGCGAACTGAAATCAGAAATGATGGACCACGTTTCAAAGGGTTGAGCCTGCTGAAACGAAACCCAGAACCTACGGATAAATCCAAAATCAATGACCCAACCAACTAAAAAACTGTTCCTGCTGGACGCGATGGCCCTGATCTATCGTGCTCATTTTGCCCTGAATAAGACGCCACGCATCACGTCTACTGGCATGAATACCAGTGCTACCCTGGGTTTCACCAATACGCTGCTGGAAGTGCTGCAAAAAGAAAAACCTACCCACATCGGCGTGGCTTTCGATACGTCTGCTCCTACTTTCCGGCACACTTCCTTTGCTGCCTACAAAGCCCAGCGGCAAGCCCAGCCGGAAGACATATCCGTGGCCATTCCCTACGTCAAGCGGCTGGTAAAAGCCATGGACATTCCCATTCTGGCCATGGACGGCTATGAAGCCGATGACGTTATTGGCACCATTGCCAAAAAAGCCGCCCGCGAAGGTTTTGAAGTGTACATGATGACCCCCGACAAGGATTACGGTCAACTGGTGGAAGAGCACGTGTACATTTATAAACCGGCTTTTATGGGCAAAAGCGCGGAAATATTGGGGGTGAAAGAGGTGCTGGAAAGGTGGAACATCCGTTCCGTAGACCAGGTGGTGGATATGCTGGGGTTGCAGGGCGATGCTTCCGATAACATTCCGGGCATTCCGGGTATTGGGGAAAAAACCGCCCAGAAGCTGATTGAAGAGTTTGGTACCGTCGAAAACCTGATTGCCAACGCTGATCAGCTGAAAGGAAAAATCAAGGACAACATTATTCAATACGCCGAACAAGGACTCATGTCCAAGCAACTGGCGACCATCGACGTGAACGTGCCCGTTCCGTACGAAGTGGATAAACTGTGCTGCTCTCAACCGCACCGCGAAGAACTGGCGGCTTTGCTGGACGAACTGGAGTTTCGCACGATCAAAAAACGGTTACTGGGTGAAGAACTGGGCAATCCGGCAGCCGCCGAACTGAAAGCCCGCAGTAAAAAAGCCGCCGAAAACGGACAGCTGGGCTTGTTCGGGAGCGCGGCCGCTACGGCCCTGGCGGCCCCCGAAGACTTTGCTGACGTGTTCATTCCTGATTCGGCCAAGGACACCATCGATACGGTCGTACACGAATACCACCAGATCGACACGCCCGAACTGCGCAGCCAACTCATCCATCACCTCAATCAGCAGGAATACTTCAGCTTCGATACGGAAACCACTTCCATTGATGCCGTGGGTGCTGAGCTGGTGGGTTTGTCTTTTGCCTACCGCAAAGGAGAAGCCTTTTACGTACCGGTTCCGGCCGAACGGGAAGCCGCACAGCAGATCGTGGAAGAATTTCGGGCCGTACTGGAAAACACGGCCATTGGCAAGGTGGCTCAGAACCTGAAGTACGATATGATTGTAATGATGCAGTACGGCGTAGAAATCAAGGGCGAACTCTACGATACCATGCTGGCCCACTACCTCATCGAACCCGATGCCCGCCACAATATGGATCGGTTGTCGGAGCGCTACCTCAACTACATTCCCGTGTCCATTACTACCCTGATCGGGAAAAACGGTCCCAAACAGATCAATATGCGCGACGTGGAGGTAGAGAAAGTCACGGAATACGCCGCCGAAGATGCCGACGTGACCCTACAGTTGCGGGACGTATTTACGCCCAAGCTAACGGACTGCCAGGCCACCAAACTTTTCACGGACGTAGAAATGCCGTTGGTGGAAGTACTGGCTACCATGGAACTGGAAGGCGTACGGATTGACCCGAAGGCCCTTAACGAACTTTCTGCCGTACTGGAAGGCGATTTGCGCAAGCTGGAAGAAGAAGTGTTTGAACTGGCCGGCGAACGCTTTAACATTGGTTCTCCCAAGCAGTTGGGCGATATCCTGTTCGATAAGATGAAACTGGACCCCAAAGCGAAAAAGACCAAAACCGGCCAGTATGCCACCGGCGAAGAAGTGCTTTCATTGCTGGAAGACACCCACGAAATTGCCCGGAAGATCCTGGATTTCCGTGAGTTGCAGAAACTCAAGTCCACCTACATCGACGCCCTGCCCAAGCTGGCGCATCCCCGCGATGGCCGGGTACACACCTCCTTCAACCAGGCGGTGACGGCAACTGGGCGACTGAGTTCCACTAATCCGAACTTACAGAACATTCCAATCCGGACCGAACGCGGACGGGAAATACGGAAAGCGTTTGTGCCCAGGAATGAGGACTTCGTATTGTTATCGGCTGATTATTCGCAGATCGAATTGCGCATCATTGCTTCATTCAGCAAGGACGAAAGTATGATCAGCGCCTTCCGCAACAACATTGACATTCACACCGCCACGGCCAGCAAGGTTTTTAAGGTGAAACTGGAAGAGGTAACTTCCGAAATGCGCCGCCGGGCCAAGATGGTCAACTTCGGCATCATTTACGGCATTTCCGCTTTTGGTCTGGCCCGTCGCCTCAACATTCCGCGCAAGGAGGCTTCGGACATCATTGAGGCCTACTTCACCGAATTTCCGACCATCAAGCAGTACATGGATGAGTCCATCAACCGGGCCAGGGAGCAGCACTACGTGGAAACGGTGCTGGGCCGCCGCCGCTACCTGCGCGACATTAATTCACGCAACCAGACGGAGCGCACCTTTGCGGAACGCAACGCCATCAACGCACCCATTCAGGGTACCGCCGCCGATATGATCAAACTGGCCATGATTCGGGTGCATAAATTCATCAAGCACGAAAAATTACGTTCTCGCATGATTCTGCAGGTGCATGACGAATTGCTTTTCGATGTGCACAAGGATGAACTGGATATTCTGAAGCCCAAAGTAGAGGAACTCATGAAGCACGCGCTTCCCCTGGAAGTACCTATGGAAATCGGCATGGGAACCGGGCTGAACTGGCTGGAGGCCCATTAGCAGCTGGCAGGCTAGGAGCTAAACCTAAACAACCCTCTATGCAACGCCGGTACGTTCCTTTTACGGAAGTGAAGAAGCGCCCCGCGCTCATTGTGGACAGCCTGCATCCCTACGGGCTCACGCTGTCGCACTGGCGGGGTGCACCTACGCCCGCTCCCCTGCGCGATGATACCAGCGCCGGCAGCGCACTGACCGCTTTGCGCCTGAATTACCCGGGTCTGGAAACGGAACTGGTCACGGCCAACCATTTCGACATCGATGGCTTTGTCGGCATATGGAGCCTGCTGAATCCGAACAAGGCTTTGGAAAATGAAGTGCTTTTGCGGGAAATGGCCCTCATCGGTGACTTTCGGGAACTGGACCTGCAGCGCCCCTTTGCCGACGAAGCCCTGAAACTGGTATGTTGGCTGAATGCCGAAGAGAAAGCCCGTTTTTACCCGCCTTTCGGAGCCGATGACCTGGAAGATTCGGAAGTACGTCTCTCGCCGCCCAAGTTTGATTACTTTCTGCAAATTTTCGGTGAAGTGCTGGACAATCCGGAAAGAGGAAGATCACTGTGGCAGGCCGAATACGACCGAGTGAAGGCCGACTACGCGCTTATTCACGGCCCTCAGACGCGGATTACACGGGTAAAGGAATTGGGTTTGCTCATTGTCGAAACGCCGCAGCCGGTGCATTACTACGCCCTGTTCAGCCTAACTACCGGCTTCGACATTGTAGTAAGTATGTATTCCGAAAATCGGTACGAACTGGAATACAAATACACTACCTGGGTAGACCTGGCTTCCCGCCCCACATTGCCACGGGTGTCATTGAGTCCTTTGGTGAGCCAGCTCAATAAGATGGAGCAGAACGTCGGGCGCTGGTCGGCCGAAGCCGTAACGGATACCGGACCGATTCTCCGGCTCAATGCCCAAAGTCTGAGTAAAATGGAGCGCTACGCCCATCCTTTTGAGCGGCCCATCTATGCTTCTGCCATTGAGCCAGCACTCTTCAAGCAGACCGTATTGGACTTTTTTCGCAAAAGCTACCTGGGCATAGAACCCAAAAAAGATTGGAGCTGGAATGAAATAAAACGATTGGGGCAGGGGGCAGTGAGCAAGGTTGGATCAGTGAAAATCATAGCAAAGTTGCTCACTTTTCAGGACCTCGAAGTTGTTCTTCCAATTGAGCGATCGTTGGCAGACTGTCTTTTAAATTATCAGGTAGTATTTGGTTGATTCGAAACTCAGCAATACCCATCGGCTTATGGGAATCACGCAAAGCGTATTCGGCAATAACGCTGTCTTTGCTTTTACAAATAAGTAGTCCAATGCTGGGCTGGTCATGCGCTGTACGGAGCAAATCGTCTACTGCTGAAAGGTAAAAGCTAAGCTTTCCGACAAACTCAGGTTCGAACTCTACAGTTTTGAGTTCTATTATTACATATGATCGTAGTTTGAGGTGGTAAAATAACAGATCAAGAAAAAAATCACGTCCACTTACCTCCAATCGAACCTGTTTGCCTACGTAAGCAAAGCCTGCTCCCAGTTCAAGCAGGAACTCCGTGATGTGTTTGACTAAGCCATTTTCAACGTCTTTTTCCTGATACTTGTCACTCAGCGTGAGGAAATCAAACAAATAAGGATCTTTGAAGGTTTGTCGGGCCAAATCTGATTGCGGGTTGGGCAGTGTACGGTCAAAATTGCTAAGCACTTTTCCCTTTCGCTGGTAATAGCCTGATTCAATCTGCAATACCAATCCATCTCGCGACCAACCGTTAGAGATGGCTTCGTGAACATAAAAAAGCCTTTCTTCGTGAGGCTTTACCTTGTCTAACAAGGTAATGTGATGATACCAAGGCAATTTTGCAAGTAGCACTTGCAAAATTGCCGGATCCGGATATGCTTGAGCAAACGTTTTCATATAGCGCAGGTTGCGCGGTGAAATGCCCTGCATGTCCGGGAAGGCTTGCCGAAGGTCTGCCGACAAGCGATCGATCACTTTTGCGCCCCATCCTTCCCGGCCTTCCTGAGCAAGAATTTGATTGCCCATTTTCCAATATAATTGAAGCAGTTCTGAATTGGCAGCCATTGCTGCCTTTAGTCTAACTGTACGAATTTCCCTTTTCAACTCTTCTAATACGGATGAGTAGTTGGGAAGAAGATGAGTCATAGACTTGTTAACCTTAAATCTCCGGGATTGAAATAATAAAAAACGGGAATAAATTTGCTTTCTCCTATTATCCCATATAGTACTGTAGGGCTTCGCGCATCTCTTTGGCGCTGATTTCCACGTCGAATTGGGCCTTGCCAACCCCTTCCAGCAATACGGCTTTCACTTTGCCGTCGCGGTTCTTTTTGTCTTGCAATGTCAGGGGAATAATCTGGTCGATATCCGCTTCCTGCATTTGGGCCCGACCAAATACGGAAAAGATAAACTCCTCTATGTGTTCCAGGCTTTCCAGGTCAATGAGCTTTCGCTGGTGGGAAAGGTAGGCTTCGGCAATCATCCCGACGGCAATGGCTTCGCCGTGCAGCAGTTTTTTCTTCGGCTGCGTCAGGTAAAAGCTTTCGACGGCGTGGCCAATGGTGTGCCCGAAATTCAGAATTTTCCGCAAACCTTTTTCCGTCGGGTCCTGCCGCACTACTTCCGCTTTGATGGCAATGGAATGGGCAATGAGGTCGGGCCAGTTTTGTTTTTCAAAGTCTCTTTTCCGGATGTATTCCCACTTCTGCGCATCCGCAATCAGGCAGTGTTTGATGATTTCGGCAAAACCGGAGCGCAATTCGGCTGGCGGAAGCGTCTGGAGAAACTGAGCGTCCACCAGTACCGCCCGGGGTTCCTGAAACACACCGATGTGGTTTTTGAAGCCCTGAAAGTCAATGCCCAGTTTGCCGCCCACGCTGGCGTCTACCTGCGACAAGAGGGTAGTGGGAATTTGAAAAAAAGAGATGCCGCGCTTGTAGGTCGCCGCGCAGAAGCCGCCCATATCACCGATCACGCCGCCGCCCAGGTTCAACAGCAGGGAATGCCGGTCGAACGCGGCGTCGGTCATGGCTTTCCAGACCTTTTCGCAGGTGGCCAGGTGCTTGTTTTTTTCGCCACTCCGGATCAGGATCAAAGTGTGCTTAGGTAACAAAGCCTTTAGTTGCGGATAACAGTGCTTTTTGGTGTTTTCGTCTACCAGCACGGCTACCTTAGAGTAGGTATTTTCCTGCAGAAGCCGGGGCAGGCTTTCGTTAAGCGGTTGTATTGAAACGTTCATTGGAAGGAAATTATCTTGAGAAGAGAGGCTCTGCTACTTAGCAGAAAGCCGTTTCCCGGACAAAGAAACGGCTTTTCAAATGATTTATCCAAAGAATTGTTCAACGGGCCATTACGGGTTCTTCCGCTACGAGCAGTTCGATAAAAGCATCTAGTTTTTCTTCCTGTTCTTCAGCCACGTATTCTCCCAGTTCTTTCAGCGCCCGCAGGTTTTCGGCACTGGCGTTGTCCATCTCCGCTTTTACGTCTACCGGTAGTTTGGGATTGAAGCGCAGGTATTGTTTGGGTACGCCCGCCGCCTTATAAAATTGTTTCAGTTGGTAGTCCACCGTTTCGGCATTACCACTGGCGGCCATATCCAGCAGCGGCCGGGCCCAGCGGGAAAGGCCCCAGTCTTTGGCGTCATCGTATTCGTAGTTGGCTTTGGGTAAGCCGGTGCCCAGCGAAAGCACCACCACATCGGCCGGTGATCCCTGATTGGGCCGTTTAGGTTGTTGGCTCAGTATTTTCCTGGCTTCGGCGTAAGCGCACATGGCTGGATTGTTGGCAAAGATGCCCCCGTCGATGAGCGGGTAGCTCACCCCGGAAAGGGATTGCACGCGCTCACATTCAAAGAACGTAGGAGAGGCGGAGGTGGCCCGGGCAACGTCGCGCACAAAAAAGTCAGCCGAAGGTTTATCGGCCGTATGGGAAGTAAAGAAGTGCGCTCTGCGCTTCGTTACGTCATAAGAGGTAATCAGGCTGGGTTTGAGCAGGTGACTCAGGTGCAGGTCGTCAAAGTAGTCTCTGAGCAGCTTTTCCAGGCTTTCGGAGGTATATTTTTCGTCCAGGAAACCGCCCATCGTCAGAATCCGGTGGTCCAGCGTATCGTCAAATACCTTGGCACCGAATTTCAGGTAGATGTCTACTACCTGCGCTGCTGTGAACCGGGGCAACCGGGAGTTCGGTTTTACCGGACTCAGGTACGCGCAGGCCATAATGCCGCCCGTGCCCGTGCCGGCAACCAAATCAAAGTAATCGACCAGGCGGCTTTCCGGATTGCGGGTTCGCTCCCGTAACTTATTTTCCAGTACGATCAGGATCTGGCCGGGAATAATTCCCCTGATACCACCACCATCAATAGAAAGAATTCTGAAATATTTAGGATTGGGTACAATACCGCTCATAATTGAATCTGTAATAGCCTGTTTTACGATAGGGAAAGCACAAACTTACGTTTTCCGGACAAATGTACTTCAGAAAGGTAAGTTAGCAATTTATCAATAAATGATGAAATGAAGGCGGGCTTACAGATTCTTTTCGTTCAGAAAGAGTTTGATTTGAGAAAGGCGGCGTTTATCGCTGGCCATAGACGGCGATAGTTGCTGGGCCAATTGGAATGTCTGCAGGGCCTGGCCGTTTTTGCCCCATTCCTGATACAGCATGCCCAGTTCAAACCAGTGTCTGAGGGTATTGGGAGAGAGTTGAATGGCTTTTTTGAATGCGGCTTCGCCTTCCGTAAAGCCTCCTTTGGGCAAAGAGCCCAGAAACGTATTGGCCAAAGTACGCTCCACCCAGGTGATGTTGCCCAAAGCGCGGTAAAAGCTGCCCAGGATGGACAAAGCCACGTCGTCATTTGGATTTAAGGCCAAAGCCCGTTCCAGTTCCTGCTTGATGGCCGTACAAAGCTTTACCTTGGTGCGACTCCCTTCGTAGTTGGCAATGTTTCCCAAAGCCGCTCCCAGCCAGGTATGCCCATTATTATCCCGTTCGTCGATTTTAATGCTCTGACGGGCGGCGTCTACGGCCCGGTAATACAGGGATTTCTGTTTTTCCAGGGGTGAAATGTCAGCCTGGCAAATCAGGGCACGGGCCATTTTCCACTGGGCTTCCGCATTTTGCGGGGCCAGTTGGTAGTGGGAGATGGCTTCTGCGTATTTCATCTGCAGAAAGTATTTGTCACCTACCGAAACGGGATCAGGATTAGCAGAAAAAACGCGGGCAAAAAGAAGGACAATCAAAAATTTCATAGCACACGAAATAAATAGCAAGCGGCAAAACTAAACCACCTTTTTAATGGTCAGCAAGTACACGTGAGATGAATAACTCAATTTCTAGGATGAAATGCAGATTTAGGCGTATGAGTTCCCTGTTGGTTCAGGAAAGATGCTTTTCGTAGAGATTGGCTGCCATTTTTTCGGTGAGCCATTTGGGGAGGAAATAGGTAGCTTTGACGGTCACGCTGTTGAGCAGACCGGGAACAATTTCGGCTTTCTTTTTAAACATCCCATCAATGGCAATTTTGGCCACTTCTTCGGGAGTCATTTCAAACTTAGCGGCCATGGCCTGCATCGCCTGCATGCCCGCCCGTTCAATAAAGTTGGTGGAGGTAGCTCCCGGACTCAGGCAGGTAACGGATACCGACGTATTGCGCAGTTCGTACCGCAGACCGCGGGTAAACACCAGCACGAAAGCCTTACTGGCGGAATAAACACTCATAGTAGGTACTGCCTGATACGCCGCCGTACTGGACACGTTCAGAATATAAGCCTTGGGGTGCTGCTTCAGCAGCGGCAGCATTTCGTAGGTCAGATCGACCAGCGCCTGCATATTGAGCTGCATCAGGTTGCGTTGTTGTGCCAGGGTGAGTTGCCCGAAACGTCCCCACAGTCCGTAGCCGGCATTATTGATGAGGATACTGACCGGGTATCCCTTGTCCAGGCACCACTTTTTTACCTGAGCGGCCGCGTCTGGTTGGGAAAGATCGATCGCCAGGATGTCAGTCTGAACCCCGTGCTGCTTCCGCAGCTCATCGCTCAGCGTTTGCAGTTCGCTGGCCGACCGGGCGACCAACAGTAGGTTCAGCTTGCGACGGGCCAATTCAAAGGCCATGGCTCTGCCAATTCCTTTGCTGGCACCGGTAATCAAGGCATAAGACATGGGAAGCGAATGGGTTTGGTAATCGGGGCAATATTAGAACTATTTGACCAGCTTTAAAAACCGTTGGTAGAAAGCCGTTGGACTATTGGCGTCTTTGGGTTTGTACTCTCCGCTGATGAGGGGCACGTAAATAATCCGGCGGCGGCTTTCGGCTCCGACAATGGGTGACTGGGCCACTCGGTGCCACAAACGCCCATCGTGTACCGTCAGGTCGCCGGCTTTGGCTTCAATGGCTACCTCATTCACGTCGGGGTCGTTGTCTACGTAGTATTTTTTGCGGAAGAAAAGGGAACGCAGCCCCTGGTTGTGAGAACCCGGAATGATGCGCAAACCGCCGTTGGAACTAAATGAGTTATCCAGACAGATGCCCACGTTAAGCATGGGCTTGATTTTCTTGCCGTGGAAGATATCCCGTGGGCTGTCGGTGTGCCAACCCATCTTGGTAAATTCGCTGCTCTTGGTATTGATATAGTGATTCATTACAATCCCGTCGTTCTCATACTCTCCGATGCGGGCATCTTCTTCGCCCAGCAAAGGCAGCAACGCATTGAACCGCTCGTCTTTAAGAAATTCGTGCATGAAGGGGCTGAATAAAGACGTAAAAGCAAACCGCTGCACAATCCGCGAACCATCTACATCCACCCCAAACTTGATGGGCACCCCATTCACTTTTTTGATGTCCTGCTCCAGCCATTGTTTTTGTACTTCCTGCGAAGCCTGGATCAGTGCCTGTACCGTTTCCTGGGTGATGAAATTGTCGAAGTGAAGAAATCCGTTTTTCTCAAAAAATTCCACCTGCTCTGCTGTCAGTTCGTTAGATAAGGTGAAACGAGGGTAGGTTGTTTCTTTCAGCATGCGATTGGGATTGGGATTAGAATGATTTTACAATTATATATCTTCTGTTTAACAATTACGTAACAAATCCATTTTTCTTTCGGAATGAAGTGCAGGCTATGAATGCAGGAAATAGAGCAGATAGGGGCTATCAGAGTTGGCCTTACTTCGGCTATTTAGTTAAATGTAACCTCTGTCATTCAGCTGATAGCACACTGCTGGGCTTAAGGAGTGCTGCTAGCAGAAATACCCAAGGTTGGTGAGGGTAAGACAGAATGAATTTGAAAATGGGAAGAAGGTTGGCAGAGTAGCGTACCTTAAGAAGTTACCGATTCAGGCTTGACCACCTGAACCGGTAAACATGCTGATTATTCCCCGAAATTTAAGATGTGAATTTGCTTACACTAACTGCTCTCTCAGCCTGGTTAGGCTGTGCCGACTTTCCTTTGGCATCCCGGATCATCCGGGAGAAGATGGATATTTTGCGGTCGAAAAGGAAGCGGAAGAAAAGGCGGGTGTAGGAAGTATGGTACGCCAGATCGCGGTAGTATTCGTCGGCCGTGGCTTTCAGCTTGGGCAGATTGTTCCAGGGCACCGCCGGGAAATCATGGTGCTCATTGTGATACCCAACGTACAGGTTAGGTATATTCATGATGCCATAGTAGCTGAAGGTCTCCTGATCGGTATCGGTTGTCAGATAGTGTTCCTGAATCCAGCGGGCACCTAACGGGTGCAGACCAAGCGAAAACATAAAGCTCAGAAACATATACACAATGGCTTTGGGACCCAGAAATACGTAAATGGCCGTGACGGCAACGATCTGAATCACAAAGTTGAGTACCAGCCACTGGTCCATTACCCTCACTTCTTTGATGCGGAAGGTGCGAGCTACCTGGATGAAAGGATAAAACAACAGCCAGAGTACTTTACCAATGAATGAGTTGTCGATTAGTTTGGCTTCCCAATAGGAAGGAAGGTCGGCGTCGTATTCGGGTGTACCCTGAAAAGCGTGGTGCTTGACGTGATAGCGGGCAAAAGAGACGGAGGTGGGGAAGAGAGAGGGAATATTGGCAATCATCCCAGCAATCAGGTTCAGCTCCCGCTTCTTGAAAAGCAGGTTGTGGGTAGCTTCGTGAATGGTTACGAACAAGGTATGGGATGCAATGGCACCCAAACACCAGGCGGCTCCTACTACCCACCACCACGACTGGTCTTTCAAAAACCAGGCTGCTACGATCTGGAAGCCTACCGCCGCCAGAATCACCAGGAAGGTATAAGGATTGCGCCCCATCAGCTGCTTTACTTCGGGGTGCGCTTTCAGTATCATTTTTGCCCGCATCACGTGGGGCTCTTTTTCGTTGGAATAGGTAAAGTCCTTTACACGTTTCATTTTCTTTATTTTAATTGGCGGAACAATATAAGTTGCAAACTTTTCTTCTCAAATGATTTAGTTGTATTAAATCTTTATAGCTAAACAATTCGATTCCTTTTGGATGAGGCCGAATCAAATGCCCGTACGCCGTTTCCTTTTTAGCTAAAATTGTACCGACATCATTCGTAGGAGTGCGTCAGTTCATCCCGCAAAGGATTGATTTTTTTTACAATCGTGTAGCTGAGCCACACAAAAAACGGAGCTCCCAGCACATCAACGGTATAGTGAACGTGCTGGATGAGCACAAAAAGCCCCATCAGAGCGGTCGTTGCCAGAAATATCCACTGCAGCCAGTGCGGTCGGGCAGTCAGATACAACAGAAACATGGTGCTGGTATGACCCGAAAAAAAGAGATCTCTAAAAACGGGTTTTCCATCGGCGAAGGATGAAACGAAGGGATCGTTGAGCGGAATAATGGCAAGGGGTGGCTCCAGAGAGATGAGCAACACGGAAGCCATTCGCATAAAGGTAACCAAGCAATAGGCCTGCAGGCAAAGTAGGAGAGATTTTGGATAATGCAACAGAAAGATCGCTCCTAAAATAACCGATGAGTAGAGTACAATAAAGGCAGGCCAGGAAACATCATACGCCGGAAGCCAGTCCAGAAAAGGATCTTCCAAAGGAGTGCCGGTACGGGAATCGATATAAGCAAAAAAATCGGGTACAATCAGGGCAATGATAATGGCGCAGATGACCACTGAAAGATAATGATACCGAAAGGCAGGCTCACTCCAGGCTTTACTCCAAAGACTTTTGAAAGTTGGTCGGCTCAAGGTTTTAGTATGACTCATCAGAGCAGGCAAGCAGCACCATTTATTGATTAAGGAGCAAAACTAGCGCATTGGGTTAATATTATCAAAAACGCCAATAATGCTTCTGTTTTCTTCAATGTAAGGAAAATGATGAGCCTCCCGAAAATCAAAAAAGATTTATTTCAAATAAAACAGGTTAACAATTGATATTCAACGCAGAGGCCAGAAAATGGTTAATGGTCTGACTGGGAAAAGTAACCCGCCGATTTGAGCGGTCACGCAAGAAAAAGGTAGTAAAGCATATAAAATATAATTTATTAAAGACGAATAAGCTTTTTTGTCCTGTAATACCAGCCGATATACTTTTCACTAACGGGCAGTTGCCTTTAGTTCAGCACAATTTTGCGATGCAAAGTTTGGTTATTGAGTTGGACCTGCAACAGGTAAATTCCGCGTGGAAAATGGCCAATAGGAAGATGATAAACAGCTTTCCCGTTTATTTGGTCTTGGGGCCTGAATGCGTAGGAAAATTGGGTAGCGGTTCTGCCTAAAGCGTCGTATAATGCGATTTGTACAGAATAAGGCGCTGGGTATCCATCCATCCCGATGGTAATCAGCTCATGGGCGGGATTGGGAAACACGGTAAGCGACCGCTCAGGTGCTGCTTCTTCTGCTGCTACCACGGAGGGAATGGTACTGGCTTCCAAGCCTACTGACCAGGTGGTTCCCATGCGCGTAAAGACGCGGAAAAAGTAGGTTTGATGATTGGTCAGTCCGGTCACCGTCTGGACGGTATCTCGGCCCTTATACACTACTTTTCCCTCGTCAAAGGAGGAACTGGTGGCCATAAAGTCAGAATTGGCCAGATAAAGCGAGCCATCGCCCACCGGCTGGGTGCGTATTCCCTCCCCGGCTTTGGCTACCACCATCACTTCGTCAAAAGCATTTGGTGGGCTTTTCCATTTGAGGGTTGCACTGGCGTCGCCACCAGCAGCAGTCAGTTCCTGGATATTCAGATAGGCATTGCAGTCGGGCAGCAGGGTAACCTGCCGGGTGGTAGACAGCCCGGCCGGATCGGTCACGGTGAGGTGTATCGAATAATAATACGTTTCTCCATCGCAACCCATGGGTGAGATGGTGGTGCTGGTAGAGGGCAGTGTATCGACCGGATCTTCGTGTACGTGGTTGTTGTGATGGAGCACGGTCTGCCATTCGTACTTCAATTCACTTGGACTGTGTTCCGCATCAGAAACCGTTGCCATCAACTCAAAAGCGGAATCAACGGTGAGCGGATAGGTAGAATGATTGGCCGGGCTGGTAATGGTAACCTGAGGAGGCGTGTTATTGAGCGATACCCACACGCGCTGCGAAGAGCTTAAACCCAGGCTATTGGTCACCTCCAGGGTAACCTGGTAGCCAATGGGGGCATTGCCTGATGCAAAAAACTGGTGGCGCGGGTTGGGGAGGGTACTGGATGGGGAACCATCGCCAAAGTCCCAGTGATAGGAAATCGGAAAACCGTTGGGGTCGAAGGATTGATTGGCCGAAAATTGTACGGTAAGCGGTCCTGGCCCGTAGGTTTTATCGGATAGGGCTACGGCTACGGGCGGGCGACCAGCACTGTGAACAATCTTGCGGATTTCCTGGGCAAAAGGCTCAGTAGCGCCCAGATGAATATAATACAATCCTCCTCCCACCGGATTGACAGCCATGCTTACCACATTGGCGCCTTGGTCAATAAATTTATCTACCCGGATGGGTTTGTCAAATCCATCCAGGGTCAACACCTTGATCCATCCCTGGGTATAATCGCCAAAGTAGTATCGGTTTCGGTATTCCGGCGGGAAGGATTCATCCGTGTACCAGACTCCACCAATGGCACAGTCACCGGTAAACAGATCGCCTCCCACGGGTGATTCTGGGCTACCCAGATTGGCTACGGCCGCCTTTTCGTTCCGGAAGATGCCGGTGCGAGCAATGGCGTCGCGGTGCCGCCAATCGATGAGCGGCCGGGTATGTACGAAGACTTCGCCATTATTGTTGATTAACTGGTTGGTATCGCAGGGGTTGACGACGGAGTAAAGCTGGCTGGGATTGGCTTGTTGCAACAGTTGATTGAATCTCAGAAACTTTTCCGGACAATTTTCATTTGGGTAAAGCGGATTGGGCGCGTACGGGTTGAGCGTATTGGTCCGATTGTACGAACTACTGGGCTCCATTCCTTCGTACACCGGCCATCCGAAGTTGGTTCTGGCCGTATTCAGCACGTTGATTTCCTCCCACAGCGACCAGCCTACGTCACCGATATAAAATACACCCGGATTGCCATCGGAAGCAATGCGGCTCCCCGTGTCGGGCCGTTTGCTCATCCGGTACGGATTGCGGAGGCCCAAAGCCCAGACCCTGGAGCGGGCTGAACGCGGATTTGCGGGCTCATAGTAGGGATTGCTGGGCAAGCCATTGCCCGTGGTGGGGTCGAGCCGCAGGATTTTGCCGCTCATTACATCGATTTGCTGAGCCCGGTAGGCACCTACATTCTGTTGCGGTGTGATGATGCCATCGGCCAGTGCCTGCTCGTAATACGTTTCCTGGGCGCTGCCAACATCGGTGGTTTGGGCACTTGCTCCGTCACCACAGGAAACCAGCAGGGTGCCATCCGAACCAAACACCAGGCTGCCCACACCGTGGACTGAACTGAGAATCGGAATGCCCGCCGATATACTTTCTCCCAGCAGTATCTTCCGGCTTCCGGGCAATAGGGTATACGCATTGGGGTCGCTTACATTGACCTGATATCGCGTCAGGCGGCCGATGGTAGCCCGGTAATATTCATTGGAAGCAGCGCGATAGGAAGCCGTGCCGAACCTGGTCAGGTGATGCCGGTCAACTACGTAAAGCAGGTAGATGTAGCCGTTGATTTCAAATTGGGGATCCAGGGCAAAGCCCAGCAGTCCGTGGTCGCGCCAGTCGCCTACTTCTTCACTGATATCCAGCAACGGAGATTCGGGTTTAGTGTCATTTTGGGTGACCCATACTTTACCCGCTTTCTCCCACACAAACATTTTTCCACTGGGTGAGAAGGTAAGTCCTACGGGCTGGTTCCAGTTGGCTCCAATCGGGATACTGGAAAATCCCCGGGGTGGTTCTTGAGCTCGCAAATAAGGACAAGCAAATAATAAGCAGCCCAGACACAGGGGCAGCAACCGACGCAACTTCTTTTTTACCATTCAATTCGTAGATTCTGATGCAGATGTAAAGTTTCTATTGTTGAGAATAGGAAAGATGAAACCAAGTTCATACGTGACGAGCGTTCCTGGTTTCAACTACCTGTTTTCTTATCATTACATAGAGTAGATTTTGAAAGAAGAGCCAACGCAAATGGGATAGCATTCCCACTTACATCCAGCTCTGAAGGCTTCTGAATTTAACCTTCGCCTGCTTACGCACGATATGCATCTGAGGTAAGCGATGTCCCCACGTATCTTTTTCACCTGCTACTTAGTACACGATTCTGGCTTTCTAATCTTCGGGCAAATCATTCTGGCGAATAAAAGCTCCGCAAGGGTTTTTAAGGCTTTACATTCCTTTTTCTGACAAAGAAACGGTGTCTGAAAATGAATGCTTTACAAAAGCAGATTCGTGTTTTTTTACACAATAATCCAAATAAGCCATCCAACTGAAGCTTTTTCCTAACCAGAAGCAGGCATTACTGACCTTCATCACCATGAGTAAATGATCAGTTCCCACTCTCCAGAAAATCCACCTTTTGGTATTGCTGGTCAATGGTTACTGCCCATTTTCCAATGCACAAAGCCAGAAGATGCGCTTTCTGCTTATCCCTTTTTTATCGTAACGTGCTTTTTGTAAGCTTGATACGGATGAACCTGCTGCTAAGTTTTCTGAGCACTTCATACGGGAGGGGTCATCAAGGGGCGGGTAGCTACCAGGGCTAAGGATGGGCGGACTGAATACAAAGCAGATAATGATATTCAAAAAGCCAGAATGAAGGAAAAAGCTGAACGGGAAGGCGCGCTCAGATGCCGAATGCGGCCGGTTGGATTTATTTGGACTAAAAATGAAGAAATTCGAAATCCTCGTGATATATTGTCACCTTGCAAAGGCAGCTGCTGTTTAACATTTGCGCATGTCAGCGTCCGGAGCGCATTTGAGATTTTCCAAAGAGGCCCGCTTAATAATTTAATCTGGTGCTTGTTTGAGATATAAGTTTTTCAATTAGTTTTGTCGTTGTCCTAAAATCTAATAACCTTCGTATGAGCTCAAGACGTTTTGTACAAACCATTTTTTTCCCGGCTGCCTTGACCGGAGTTATATTCTTCAATGCATGCACTTCCTCAGAAAAGAAAAGTGACGAGGGCGCAGATACGACTGCCGTACGGGCAGATACCACTGCCGCAGTTGTGCGGGATACCACGGACGTAATAGCAGATTTTCCGCCAGTGAGCGAAGTTCCCAGCTTACTGCAATTGTCAGGAGCTGACTTCAACCAGAGCTTGTTGAGTGATGCCGGCAAAGCCAAAAACTATACTACTACCGCTGACAAAGCCGCTCTGAACCTGGGTGTGTACGCTACTGACATTGGGTACCTGAGCGTATACGGTAAAACCCAACCGGCCATTACCCACATTCGCTCTGCCCAGACGCTATCGGATTACATTGGCATCAACAACGCCTACGGTACGGCGATGCAGAAGCGTTTTGAACAAAATATATCCAATAAAGACTCTTTGGTGAAGATTGTTGACGAAGGGATGCATTCGGCTAACCGCTTCCTGAAAGAAAACAACCGCCAGGGAACTGCCGCTCTGGCGCTGACCGGTGGCTTTATCGAAGGACTTTATATTTCGACCGGACTGATCGAAAAGTACCCTAAAAGCGTACCCGAAGACGTGCGCAATCAGGTACTGGTCTCTCTGATGAGAACCATTCTGAAGCAGAAAAAAACCGTAGCCGATCTGATTACCCTGCTTAAAAAATCCGGCCAGGAAGGGCAGGTAGCCGAATACACGGCCAGTATGGAAGAGCTATACAAACGTTTTGAAGCCGTTAACTTTGAGAAAATGATCAGTGACAATAAAGGCGACCTGATCCTGACGGATAAAACGCTGGCTGGCATTACCGAACAGGTAAAACAAATCCGCGCTAAGATTGTAAGCTAAGCTGCTTTTCATCACCCTTATTACCTCTGAAACTGGAGGGCTGCTTCGGTAGTCCTCCAGTTTTTTTATAAGCCCCCAACGTTCACCCTCCAGTGGCCTTCTGAAGGGTTTTCTATTCCACATACGGGCTTTTCTTTTCAGAAATCGCTCAAAATTGCTTAAATCGGGATCGGAGAAAAATATCTTGAAAGCCTTTAACCAAAGAATCAGGCACTATGAATGAACAGGTTTTGAAAGCCATTGTCAAATTGCTTGCTATGATTGTTAAAGTGGATGGGGTAGGAGAAGGGGAGCGGGAAAGCATTGAAGCCTTTTTTCAGGAAAATCTCAACGATACGGCCGTTAAGCATTATCTGCACTTGTTCGATGAGCACTTGCAAACCGCCATTGCTACCCGGGAGGAAGTATATAAACTTTGTCAGACGATCAACCTGGAGCTGTCGCTCAAGCAAAAAACCATCATTCTGCTTCGATTGATTGAGCTGGTGCTGGCCGACCGACAATTTACCCATGCCGAAGAAAACCTGGTAGAGGCCGTTTGCGAAGCCTTCAATATCCAGACGGAGCGGTATCAGATGATCCGGGATTTCGTGACGGCTACCAACCTCTACGACGTCGATTCGCCGCATATCCTGGTGGTAGACGACCTGCCGCATCAGAACCACAAAACCAAGCATTACCAAAAGAACCAGCTGGGCGGAAAACTGGGGATTTTGCGATTGCCCGGAGTGGAGATGTACCTCTTGCGGATCTTCCGTTATACGGAAGACATCTTTCTCAATGGCGATCTACTGCGGAAAGAATACGTCTATCCGCTCACCAACGGAAGTGTGATTCGCAGTGCCCGGTCAGAGCCCCTGTATTACAGTGAGATTGTAGGCAATTTCATGCGGGCTGAATACACGCCGCGGGTCACCTTCGTGGCCGAAAACATCGACTATTATTTCAAGGGAGGCAAAAAAGGCTTACATAAGATCAATATTGTTGAAGAGTCGGGGAAGCTGATTGCGTTGATGGGTGCCAGTGGTTCAGGGAAATCGACCCTGCTGAACGTATTGAACGGCAATTACCGTCCTTCGAAAGGGCGGGTACTGATCAACGGGATTGATGTGCACGCGGAACGGGAATCCATTACGGGGGTTATTGGCTACGTGCCTCAGGATGACCTGCTGATGGAAGACCTGACCGTGTACCAGAATCTATACTACGCCGCCCGGCTCTGTTTCAGTCAGAAGTCAGAAAGGGAGATCGAAGTACTGGTAACCCGTACCCTCATCAACCTGGGCCTGAATGAGATTTGCCACCTCAAGGTAGGCAACGTACTGGAAAAGACCATCAGTGGCGGACAGCGAAAGCGGGTCAACATTGGACTGGAGTTGCTGCGGCAGCCTTCCGTCCTCTTCCTGGACGAACCTACTTCCGGCCTGTCATCGCGTGATTCAGAAAATATCCTGGATCTGCTTCGGGAGCTGACCATGATGGGCAAGCTGATTTTCGTGGTCATTCACCAGCCTTCTTCTGAGCTGTTCAAGATGTTTGACCGCCTCATTGTGCTCGACACCGGCGGCTACCAGGTCTACTACGGCGATCCGGTCGAAGCCGTGGTGTACTTCAAAACCCTGGCCAACCAGGTAAACAAGGAACTGGGGGCTTGTCAGGCTTGCGGCAACGTCAATTCCGAACAGATTTTCAATATTATTGAAAACAAAGTCATCGACGAATACGGTAATCCTACCAAAATGCGCCGGATTTCTCCGGAAACCTGGTATAAGTATTTTTTGCAGAACATTCGGTTGCCTTCATTGAAGTCTTCCAGCGAAAAGCCGGAGAATACCCTTCGTATTCCTTCGCTCTGGAACCAGTTCCGAATTTTTGTAGCCCGAGATCTGCTTTCTAAATGGCACAATACCCAATATCTGGTTATCAATTTGTTGCAGGCTCCACTGCTGGCTTTCATTCTGGCTTACATTGTCCGTTACTACAAGCCCGATGAACTGACCGAAGACAACTTCTATACGTTCGCCGAAAACGTAAATATCCCGGCGTTCATCTTTATGAGTATCATCGTGGCTTTGTTCATGGGGCTCACCATCAGTGCGGAAGAGATCATTCGGGATGCCCGGATTTTGAAAAGAGAGGCTTTCCTGAACCTGAGCCGAAACAGTTACCTGATGTCGAAAGTGTTTATTCTGTTCAGCTTTTCGGCATTTCAGGCGGGCGTGTACACCCTCATCAGCAACTGGATTGTGGGCATAGAAGGCATGACACTCACGTACTGGGTGGTGTATTTTACCTGCTTTTGCTTTGCTAATATGCTGGGACTGAATATTTCAGCCACCTTCAAATCTGTAGTCACCATCTACATACTTATTCCGATCCTGCTGATTCCGCAACTCATTCTGGGTGGTATTGTGGTGGAATTTGATAAGATCAATCCGGAAATCAACCGCCCCGATGAAGTGCCGCTGGTGGGCGACCTGATGGCTTCCCGCTGGGCGTTTGAAGCGCTGGCCGTAAGTCAGTTCAAAGACAATCCCTTCGAACGGGAATTTTATGGGCTGGACAAAGTCATGGCCAATGCCGAATACAAACGCGATTACCTGATTCCCACGCTTTCCAGTAAGTTGGAGGCTTGCATAGAATTACGGGAACAAAACGGAGCGGCGGAAAGAGAAAAATTGGTCAAAAACCTGAACCTGCTGAGCAATGAGCTCCGCAAAGAACTGAAAGCCACCCCTGAACTCACTCTGGCTTCCGTAAGCAGATTGAAGCCCGGCTCTTTCAACTTCGATGTCTCAGAACAAACCAAGCAGTATTTGAAAGAGCTGAGGGGGTATTATATCAATGTATACAACCAGGCCCGGGAAAAGAAGGATGAGCTCACATCGGGCAGGACCGCCACTCCGGAGGCGCAGGAGGCTTTTCTGAAAGACAAAGAGAGTTACCAGAATGAGCAGATTGCTTTTTTAGTGACCAACCGGAGTGTCGAAGACCGGATTATCGAATACAAAGGAAGGCTGATCCAGAAAATCAATCCGGTATACCTCGATCCCGTCGAATTGCACCATCCATTCGATTTCCGGGCACACTTCTTTGCGCCTACCAAGCACTTCCTGGGTTCGTATATTCCCACTTTGTCCTTCAATGTAGTAGTAGTCTGGCTGATGTCCTTTTTGCTGTACATTACCCTCTACAACAAATTTTTCAGAAAGCTGATCGGAGGGAAGTATTTCAGGAGAAAACGGATATAAAGTTAATGGCAGTCCGCCGATACGGTGTTGATATGCCAATGTGCCGATTGTTTCGCCAGTGCGGTAACTATTCAAGATTGGGATTCGACCTGGTACCGGATCGACTATAAACAATTGTATTCCGGTGCTGAATAAGCGCAAATTGATTTTTTACCATCAAATTTTTGACAAGATGAAACGCGGAGCGTTTGTAGGAATTGTACTACTCATACAGATCAGCCACCTTTCCGATGCCTGGGGGCAAACTTTTGGCGGTATTTCAACGGAGCAACATAACCAAGAAGTGCAGGCGCACCGTAAAAAACAGGACGCGGAATTCCGCGATCCGGATCACTCTCCCTTATCGGCTAGGCAGATCCGGAAATTCAAAGGGCTGCCTTACTTTCCCGTCAACCGGAACTATTGCGTAGAAGCGACTTTTGTGCCTGATTCCACTTCAACGCCTTTTCAGATGAAAACGACCACGAACCGGCTGCCAGAATACCGCAAATACGGGGAGTTGCATTTCATTTTGGACAATCAGCCGCTGACCCTGAGCGTATTTCAAAACCTGGAACTGATGCAGAAGCCGGGCTACGAAGACTATCTATTCGTGCCTTTTACCGATCTGACCAATGGAGAAGAGACGTACGGAGGAGGGCGTTACCTGGATTTGCGGAAAGCCCAGTTGGAGCAGAAACCAGTTAAACTGGACTTTAACCTGGCGTATAATCCCTACTGTGCGTACGGAGGTAGCTATTCGTGTCCCATTCCGCCCGCCGAAAACCGGCTCAATGTCAGCATCCGGGCCGGCGTAAAAAGCGATCATTAGACCCGGTCAGTTCAGCAGGTCCGGCCTGCGCTGCCGGGTTCTTTCGATCGACTGTTCCAGCCGCCATTGTTCAATGTTGGCTTCGTGACCCGAAAGCAGTACATCGGGCACTTTCATGCCATCGAATTCTGCCGGGCGGGTGTATACAGGTGGTGCCAGCAGATCGTCCTGGAAAGAGTCAGTGAGGGCAGAAGTCTCATCGGAAAGCACGCCCGGAATGAGCCGGATGATGGCATCAGAGATGACTGCCGCTGCCAGTTCGCCCCCTGACAGTACGTAGTCGCCAATACTGATTTCGCGGGTAATGTACCGATCGCGCACGCGTTGATCTACGCCTTTGTAATGACCGCAGAGAATAATCAGGTTTTCTCTCAGCGAAAGCTGGTTGGCAATCTTCTGACTGAAATTTTCCCCGTCGGGCGTTACATAAATGATTTCATCGTAGGAGCGCTGCGCTTTCAGCCTGTCAATACAGCGGGCAATGGGTTCGATCATCAGCACCATGCCGGCTCCACCGCCAAAGGCGTAATCATCCACCTGCCGGTGTTTGTAAGGGGTAAAATCGCGCAGGTCGTGTACCACCACTTCTACCAGCCCTTTCTCCTGGGCCCTTTTCAGAATGGATTGCCCAAAAAAGCTGTCAAGTAGGCGTGGGATACAGGTAATGATATCGATGCGCATGGGTGGATGGCGAACAGCTTTGAAAAATGGGTTAAGCTTTTACATTGAAGCCGTAAGCAGCAATTAAATGACGTGTATCTGAAAGGTTTTTAGCATTTCTGCTTTACCCTTCCAGATACACGTCAAGCAGGCCTTCGGGCAAATCTACTTCCAGGTGCTGCGCCTCCCGGTCGACGCTGAGCACAATGTCTTCGTTCATGGGAATCAGTACCTCCTGGTTCTGATACTCCATGGCAATCAGGTCCTGGTGCTCCAGGTTGTATACATTGGTCACGGTGCCAAGTTTGCCCAATTGCTTATCTACTACGGTGAAGCCAATGATTTCGTGGAAGTAAAACTGGTCGTCATCCAGTTCGGGCAGGGTATTCAGGGGCAAATACAAAGCACAGCCCTTCAGCTCTGCTGCCTGGTCTCCGTTGTTGATGTCTTCAAACTTGACGATGGCCTGCGAAGTGCCTGCCTTTTCGATCACCTGAATCTGTTGCACAAAAAACGGAAGCAGTTGCTGCGCTTTCTCCACAAAAACGGAAGTCAGTTGTCCGTATTCTTTCGGATTATCTACGTCCAGAAAGACCATTACTTCGCCCTTGAAGCCGTGCGCTTTCATCACGTAACCCAACTGGTAGCATTCTTCGATGGTCATAATGAATAGGTATGCTTTTAGCAGTCAGCCATCAGCTTTGGTAACTTTTCTTTTTTATTCAATCTTCAATCTTCAATCTCTTCTCCCTTATAAAAGAAAATGTTACACACCGGTGCCAGAGGCAGGATGTGTAACATTTAAGAATCAGGCCGAATTACTCAGCCGTTTCTTCAGCGGGCGCATCAGCCGCCGGTGCTTCTTCCGGAGCAGGGGCAGGCGGTGCTTTCTTCTTATTGATGGCTTCCGCGCGGGCTTCTTTTACCTTCGTTTCAGCTTCCATTCTAGCTTTGGCGGCATCGGCTTTCTTCTGAGCCAGGCTATCCACCTTACCAGTGATTTTGGCTTCCTTGGTATTTTTCCAGTCTTCAAATTTGGCGTCGGCCTGTTCCTGGGTAATGGCTCCTTTATTTACCCCGATTTGCAAGTGTTTCTTCAACAGAATGCCCCGGTAAGAAAGCATGGCTTTCACGGTATCGGTCGGCTGGGCACCATTCATTACCCATTGGAACGCTTTCTGCTCATCCAGGTTGATGGAGGCAGGGTTGGTGTTGGGGTTATAAGTCCCGATTTTCTCAATGAATTTGCCATCACGTGGCGCTCTGGCGTCAGCAACGACTACATCGTACAATGCCAGTTTTTTGCGACCCCGACGGGTCAGTCTGATTTTTACAGCCATTTTTTAGCTTAATTTAAGTCGGAGGAACACGTCCTCCCGTTTTTTAGGAGGGCAAAGGTAAGGGAATGAATTGGGATATTCAATAGCCAAGCCGGTTTTCTTGAATTGTTTGGGGAAACAAAGGACTTTTTACCGGCTGAATGCCAGGGCTATAAATAGCACGCTCAATGAGCGGGAGCGGTACTCAATCGCTCATTCATCCAATTCACAATCGTTTGAAAAACGGCTTCCTTTCCAATCTCATTGTGGGTTTCGTGATACATGCCTTCAAACAGCTTCAAAGAAACGTTTTTCTTCATTTTGTCGGCAAATTCCTGGCTTCCCTCCGGCGACGTGAGCCGGTCTTCGGTGCCGTGAATCAGTAGCAGATGCAGCGAAAAGTCTGCGGCGTGTTCGAGCGCCCACTGGGCCGCCGCGTGGCTGTTGACAAACATACTGGCCGAAATGTGATCGTGGACCAGCGGATCACGGAGGTAGGCTTGTACAACGGCCTCATCGTGCGAAATGAACTGCGCCATCAGGCCATTGGGCTGCGACAAGGCGGGATAAACCGAACTCATCAGCTGACCCAGCCAAACTTTCCACACCGGAGGTTTGAAAGTCAGTTTGAGCCAGGGAGAGGTGGCAATCACGCCCTGTAAAAGGGGCTGTCGGCGGAGAGTATAATTAAGGACCAGATTGCCGCCCCAACTGTGTCCGTACAGAAAAATGGGTAGTTGCGGATGCTCCGTCCCGGCTTTTTGAAGCAATAAGGCAATATTGTCCAGCAATTCGTGGTAGTGGCGGGCGTGCCCCCGTTGGCCCCCTGACTTTCCGTGTCCCATCTGATCGATGGCGATGACCGCGAAGCGGTGATGGACCAGGTAGTTGACCAGTTCCTGGTACCGCCCGCTGTGGTCACCAATGCCGTGATTCAGACAAACGACGGCCTGCGTTTCGGTGGTGTGAGCAGGCTGCCAGTGCCTGCCAAATAAGTTCAGCCCAGTGGGCGTCGACAGTTGAAATTCCGAATACCGCATCTTAAAAACAGGGAAGGTCATTAGCGAAAAGGAACCATTTCTGCCCACAACTGAGCAAACTCATTGGCGTAAGCCTGTACTACTTTCGGCTCTTCCATCAGGACGATATTTTCGTGGTTGTACAGTGCCGCACTCCGGGTCCAGTTGTAACTTCCGGTGAGCACCCGCCGGTCGTCGGCAATGGCAAACTTGTGGTGCATATGGTTGGAAGTCTGATCTACCCGTACCGGAATGCCTGCCCGGGCCAGTTGCCGGATGTCGGAGCCGTCGTCGTACAGCTTTTCATTGTCGGTGAGTATCCGGATGTTGACTCCGCGCTGATGCGCGTGGGTAATAGCGCGGGCAATGCGGTCGTCACTGATGGTAAATACACACAGGCAAAGGGAAGAAAGAGCCGTGTTCAATAGATGAAGAATGGCTTCCAGACACGTATCTCCCGGGCTGAAATAGACTTCGGAAGGGTGATAAGAAAAGGCGGGAGATTTGTCCAGCAGGGTCTTATTGGCAATTTCCAGCCAATTGAAAACGGCCAGATCGGAATGAGAAGCAAAGCGGGTGCGGGCAATGTCGAAGATCCGGCTGCGGAGCAGATCCCGTTGCTGGCGGTCAGGGTGGTAGTTTTCGATGAGTTGGCGAATGGCTTTCCGTTCGGACGAACTGAAAGAAGCATCTTCGAATGACCGGATAAACAGTTGTACAATTTCCTCCATAAATGCCGGATTGCAGCACCGGGTTGCGGTTGATAAATGAAAACGCCAAGGGGGCGGAAATCAAATGTATCAAAACCATTCGATCCGTCCCATTGGCGAAATCAAATAAATCATATTCAGGGAGCAATCAGGCATTTACCACGTCTCCCCCGTTGGGGTGCAGAACCTGTCCGGTAAAGTAGGAAGCATCTTCCGAAGCCAGGAATACGTAGGCTGGTCCTACTTCCGAAGGTTGTCCGGGGCGCTTCATGGGTGTGTTTTGTCCAAACTTGGCTACTTTTTCCGCATCGAAAGTAGCCGGAATCAAAGGCGTCCAGATGGGGCCTGGTGCCACGCCGTTCACCCGGATTCTCTTTTCGGCCAGTTGCTTGGCCAGCGAACGGGTAAAAGAAGTGATGGCTCCTTTGGTAGAGGAATAGTCCAGCAGCTCCTCACTGCCCCGGTAAGAAGTAATGGAAGTCGTGTTGATGATGCAATCGCCTTCCTGCAGGTGCTGAAGGGCCGCCCGGGTAGTCCGGAAGAAAGAGAAAATGTTGGTATTGAAGGTGGTTTCCAACTGCTCATCCGTAATATCCTCCAGGCTTTCCTGTGGGTGTTGTTCAGCAGCATTGTTTACCAGAATATTGAGTTTACCCAATTGCTGTACGGTTTGCTCCACAATGGCCTGGCAGAAGCCCGGATCGCGCAGGTCGCCGGGAAGCAGGAGGCACTTCCGGCCTTCGGCTTCTACCAACTGGCGGGTTTCTTCCGCATCGGTCCGCTCTTCCTCTTTGTAAGCAATGGCTACATCGGCCCCTTCGCGGGCAAAGTGAACGGCTACCGAACGGCCGATTCCGCTGTCGCCACCGGTAATGAGGGCTACTTTGCCCTGTAGTTTGTCACTGCCTTTGTAGTTGTCGCGGATAAATTCCGGTTTGGGGGTCATTTCTTTTTCAATGCCCGGCTGCTGGTCTTGCTCCTGAGGTGGCAGGGAAGTGGGTTTGTTTTCCATAATGAAAGGCTGGTTTTAGGTATACCCCTTCACCTACGGAGCCCCCCAAGCGAAGGTTACGCGAAGAGGAGCGGATCGTTTTGATCCTCCGAATAATTTCAAAAGCCGCTAAGTAGGTGGATTCGGGCAGGAGGTGAGGTGAGATGTTGTAAAAGGCTTACGCGGGTGAAAAAGCCGTGGCAAGGGGTAGTTCAGCACTTAACCAACCGGTTTATCGCCTTTTGTCTCTCATCAACTTTCAACTATTTACTCACCTGCCTGGTTCAGGCGCTGGTCTTTACCCGCATCCGGTTCAACCTGGGATAGACCAGCACTGCTGCCAGGATGATTAGTGTACCCAGGTAAAAACCGGGAGTCATTTTTTCCGACTCTCTAAAAATCAGAAAGGCCAGGATAATTCCGTAAACTGGCTCCAGGTTGATGGTCAGGTTCATTGCGAACACCGAGAATTTCTGCAGCAGCTTTACGGCCGAAGAATACGCATAGACCGTGCAAACCAACGCCAGTACGGTAATCCACAGCCAGTCGCTCAGGCTGGGATGCAGGTTCAATGGTGCTTCAGGCACGATCCAGAAGGCATAAAAAGGCAGAAATACGGCCGTGCCCAGGAACGCACCGATCATTTCATAAAAAGTGATGACAAACGCGTTTTGCCGACGGCTGAAGCGGCTGTTGAGTACCGAAAAAAGCGCCGCCAGCATGGCAGAGCTTACGGCCATGACAATACCCAACGCGTGATCGAATTCAAAGTGAAAAATGGTATACAGACCGGCAATGACTACCAGCCCAATGGCAATTTCCAGCATACGGATGCGCTTGCCGCCCATCAGGGGTTCCAGAATGCTGGTCCATAGCGAACTGGTGGCCATGCCTGCCAGGCAAACGGATGCGTTGGCTACCCGGGCGGCCCCAAAAAACAAAATCCAGTGGGCAGAGATCAGGCAACCCGTTACCAACAGCCGGCTTACCTCACCGGGACCGATCCGTAGGTTTTGCTTGCGAAGGTACAGCATGAAACCAAGCCCGATAGCTGCAATGAGCGTACGGAAAAAGACCAGCTCCACCGGTGGAATGGAAATCAGCAGCCCCAGGATGGCCGTAAATCCCCAGATGAGCACAATGAAATGCAGGTGAGCGTGGTCTTTCAGCGTCGCGTTCATCAACGAGGAACGGTTTTGTAGAGCAGAATGCCCACCATGGCAAACATGAAGTTGGGTATCCAGACGCCAATGATGGGTTCCAGTCCGCCGTTGTCCGCAATGGTTTTGGTCATGATGAAAAAGATAATGTAGATAAAGGCCAGGACGAACCCGGCGGCAATCTGCAGCCCCACGCCACCCCGGCTTTTCCGGGCCGACATAATGACCCCGATGAGGCACAGGATGATAATGGCGAAGGGATTGGTAAACCGTACGTATTTTTCAATCTCATACGTGGCAACCCCATCCGACCCCCGGCTTTTCAATTCGGCAATGAAGCGATCCAGTTCGGGAAGCGTAAAGGTTTCGTAGAGCATATAGTTGCTGTCGAAGTCTTTGGGCAGCAGGTTAAGTAAGGTATCGGTAGGCGGACCGTGCGTAATCTTTTCTTCGTTGCCTTTGAACGTCCGCAGCTTGTAGTTGTCGATCCGCCATTTGTGCTTGGTCGAATCCCAGGTAATGCGGTCCGATTCCAGCTTCTGCTTCAAGGTAGTGCCCTCAATTTCCTCCATGGTAAAGCGGTAACCCGAATTGGTCATGTTGGTGTAGCTTTCCATGTACACGTATACGTTGGGGGCCACTTTGATGTGTACGTTGCGGCCGTCGTAGTAAAAGGGGCTGACCACGTATTTGCGCTCAAAGGCGATCCGCACCTTATTGGCATTGGGAATGATGTAGGCAATCAGGCCGAAATTGACCATTCCAATGATGGCCGAGCCAATCAGATAGGGGAGCATCAGCCGGCGGAAACTCACCCCGCTGCTCAGAATCGCAATCACTTCGGTGTGCGAAGCCAGCTTGGCAGTCACAAACACCGTGGCAATGAAGACGGTAATGGGGCTGAGCAGACTGGACCAGTACGGAAAGAGGTTGATGTAGTAATCGGTCAGGATGGTGTAGGCCGTCAGTTTATGGCGGATGAAGTCGTCGTTTTTCTCCGTGAAGTCAATCACGCAGATCACAGACACCAGAATGAGCACCACAAATACGTACGTGGTCAGCAGCTTGGTGAGAATATATCGGTCCAGTATTTTCATAGGTAGAAACCAATTCAGGGACTGAGAGAATGATTCACCGGATTTTCGGAAAACCGCTGGCTTTCAGCCGCTCTTGGCATTTTACAGCCGTTGCATCAATTTGTTTGCCATCGTTTGCTTCCAGTTGTAAAAAGTACCGTCAATGATTTTTTGCCGTGCCTGATTGACCAGCCAGAGGTAAAAGGTCAGGTTGTGTACACTGGCAATCTGGGCACCCAGCATTTCCTCACAACGGACCAGATGCCGCAGATACGCTTTCGTATAAAAAGTGCTTACGTATCCGCCCAGCGCTTCGTCGATCGGGCTGAAGTCGTCCTTCCACTTTTCGTTTTTGATATTGATAATGCCCTGCGTGGTAAACAACATGCCATTGCGTGCGTTGCGGGTGGGCATCACGCAGTCGAACATATCAATGCCCAGGGCAATTCCTTCCAGGATGTTGGCCGGTGTGCCTACGCCCATGAGATAACGTGGTTTATCGGCTGGCAATATACCACAGACGATTTCAGCCATCTCGTACATTTCCTCCGCCGGCTCACCCACTGAAAGCCCGCCAATGGCATTGCCTTCCCGCCCGAAGCCGGCAATCGTTTCGGCCGACTGGCGACGCAGGTCTTTGAAAGTGCTTCCCTGCACAATGGGAAAGAGGGTTTGCTGGTAGCCATACCGGTCGGGGGTGCTGTCAAACCGCTCGCAGCAGCGCTGGAGCCAGCGGTGCGTCATGTCCATCGACTGGCGGGCGTAACCGTATTCGCAGGGGTAAGGGGTACATTCATCGAAGGCCATCACAATATCGGCCCCAATACTGCGCTGGATATCCATGACCCGCTCGGGCGAAAAAATGTGTGAGGAGCCGTCGATGTGCGATTTGAAGGTAACGCCTTCTTCCTTGATTTTTCGGGTACCCGACAGGGAATAGACCTGATAACCGCCACTATCGGTCAGGATGGGCTTGTCCCAGCCGTTGAAGCGGTGCAGCCCACCGGCTTTTTCCAGAATTTCCATACCTGGCCTCAGGTACAGGTGATACGTGTTGCCAAGAATAATCTGGGCGTTGATGTCATGGTGCAATTCGCGCTGATGAACGGCCTTGACGGATCCTGCCGTACCGACGGGCATGAAAATGGGCGTAGCAATGGAACCGTGGTCGGTGGTAAGGACGGCAGCACGTGCCTGAGAATAAGCATCTTGCGCCTCTATGGAAAATGTCATTGAATCAATTTGAGTGAACTTCCGGAGCCGCCGGGAAGAAAGATGTCAACCCAGTAAAAAACGGGCCGGCAATGCCCGGTTTTCGGTCTGCAAAAATATGGGATAATACTTACATTACCCCGGGTCAGGCTCAATTTGGATTATCTTTGTTAGGAAACGTTCCTATCTTATCCCCTGAAAATTCAATTTAGTTTTACGTCTTAAAACTCATTACCCTTGGTACCCGTTTTACTTGGCCTTTATCTGGGATGCATAGGCATTCAACTGGTGTATTTGATTTTTATTTTTTCCAAAATAGGCCGCCATCAACGAAATATCGACGCGGCTACGCAACTTACAGAACCTAAAACGGATTTTTCCGTAGGAGTCTCAGTAGTGGTTTGCGCCTGGAATGAATTGGAAAACCTGCGGGAGTTGCTTCCCCTTTTGCTCCGGCAGGATCACCCCGATTTCGAAGTAATCGTCGTCGACGACCGTTCTGATGACGAATGCTACGACTACCTCTTGTATGAGGCGCTCAAGCATGACAAGCTACGCTTGGTGCGAATTAATGAAATGCCTCAGCACATTACACCCAAGAAATACGCGCTCACCCTGGGAATTAAAGCAGCCCGGAATGAGTTAATTTTATTGACGGATGCTGATTGTCGCCCGGTAAGTGACCAATGGATACGGGAGATGCAAAGCAGTATGAAAGACGAAAAAGAAATTGTACTGGGTTTTTCTCCCTATGAAGTAAAATCAGGGTTGCTGAATTTCTTTATTCGATACGAAACTTTTTATACGGCAGTTCAGTATTTGTCTTTTGCTTTGGCTGGCTATCCGTATATGGGAGTAGGCCGGAACCTGATGTATAAAAAATCGTTGTTTTTCCGCAACAACGGCTTTCATAGCCACCAGAGTGTGGTAGGAGGTGATGATGACCTTTTCATTAAAGAGGTGGCCAACCGGAAAAACGTAAACGTGTGTCTGCAACCCAACGCCTTTATGGTTTCCTTGCCCAAAACCACCTTTCGGGAATGGTTTCACCAAAAAAAGAGGCATTTGTCAGTAGGCAAGCATTATAAATTCAGAGATAAATTTTTGCTAGGTTTGCTGACTTTCTCTCAGGTAGGTTTCTGGTTTTCTCTGGTTCCCTTGCTGATCTGGGGCGGACCTCAGTACGTGCCTGTGGTGGCCGGGTTCTTTTTGTTGCGTATGCTGGCGCTCACAATCGTGCTCGACCGGATACATAAAAGGCTCGACGGTACGTTTGAATGGTATTGTATTCCCCTTTTTGATTTTCTATATATATTCTATTATCTGTTTACGGGCATTACAGCCTTATTTACTAAGAAGATACAATGGAATTAGATGACAAGCAGTTTTCCGACAAAGCGCTTCAGGATTTTAAATTGATTGACCTTGCCAGGGATCACGGAGATGAGAAAGCGTATGCCGAACTGATGAAAAGATACAAGAAGCCACTTTATCATACCATCCTGAAAATGGTGCGTAACGTGGACGACGCCGAAGACCTGATGATAGAAGCCTTTGCCAAAGCCTTTAAAAGCTTGCATAAGTTCAAAAAAGACTATACCTTCAGCACCTGGCTCTTTCGGATTGCCACCAACAATTGTATCGACTTTATTCGCAAGAAACGTCTGGAGACCACCAGCATCAGTGCTTCTTTCAAGGATGACAACGGTGACGATGTGGGACTGGACGTAAAAGACCTGGAGCTGGATCCGCAGGAAAAGGTAATCAAAACCCAGAAAACGGAGCTGATGCAGCTGGTAATCAACAAACTTCCCCCCAAGTATCAGATGCTGGTCAATCTTCGCTATTTTCGCGAATTGTCATACGAAGAGATCGCCGTTGAGATTGGTGCTCCCCTGGGTACGGTAAAAGCCCAGCTGCACCGCTCCCGCGAACTCCTTTATGACCTGGTAAAAGATAAAAAAGACCTGATATAAAGCCCGGCTCAACGGCCGGAGGCGTAATGGAAGGTGGGATTTGAAACCGGAATACATACGGGAGCATATCCCATCTTTGCTTTTATTACGTTTGCAGTTATCAGAATGCCTGCTACCTGGCCTGCTGGTTTCAACATCGACCTTTGCATTGGACATAATTCTGAAATATTTTCCTGATCTGAACGCATTACAGCGCCAACAGATAGCGCAACTGTACGATTTATACGCGTACTGGAACGAGCAGATCAATGTGGTTTCCCGGAAAGACATTGCGTTTTTATACGAGAAACACGTGCTTCATTCCTTGGGTATTGCCAAAGTGGCGCAATTTGACGCTGGTGCTTCGGTGCTGGACGTGGGTACGGGGGGCGGCTTTCCGGGCATTCCCTTGGCCATTCTGTTTCCCCAGACCCAGTTTCACCTGGTAGATTCCATTGGTAAAAAAATCAAGGTAGTGCAGGAAGTCAGTAAGGCGCTCAAGCTTACCAACGTGAAAGCTGAGCAGACAAGAGCGGAGGAAGTGCGGCGGAAATACGATTTTGTGGTGAGCCGGGCCGTTACGCACATCGGACCTTTTTACGGATGGGTGCGCAATAAATTCCATCGCCCTGCCGATCGGCCAGAAGCCGGATCAAACCTGAAGTCGGGTATTCTGTACCTGAAAGGGGGCGATATCGACGAAGAACTGAGTGTAATTCGGGTGCCCTATCAGGTATTCAATCTGAGTGATTACTTCGAAGAAGCGTTTTTTGAAACGAAAAAAGTAGTTTATATTCCCGTTTGACAAGCATTTGATTCACTTGCTGAGTAATAACTGGTAACCAACTTATGATTTCGCAAACACAGGACCCGGAGCTACACCCTCATGCCGAAGATTACCATATTTTACTGATCGAAGATGATCCGGCTGAAATCTATCTGGCTCAGGAAGCCATCAGCAGTTGGGCGCAAGACACCGGAGTGCAGTTGCACGTAGCCATGGATGGCCGACAAGCGCTGGATTTCCTTCAAAATCAATCATCTGATAAGCTCAGACCCCATCTCATCCTGTTAGACCTGCACCTTCCTTACGTGAGTGGATACGATTTGCTGGAGCTAATTAAAGCAGATCAGGCATTGAAAGATATTCCGGTAATTATATTGACTGCTTCGGTATCTGATGAGGACATTAACCAGACTTACCAACTGAACGCAAATGGCTACCTATCCAAGCCAGAGGGGTACGAAGAATTGCAGGAGGTGATCAGGCTCTTCAGAAATTATTGGGTATCGGGAAAAAGACAAGCCGCTCAGTAAACACTGGGCAACCGACGATAAGGCATCTGCCGGATAGAGTTAAACACTCTTTTAAAAAGTATTCGGGCCAGCGTGTATCTAATTCGCGCTTCGTTCGTATATGCTCAGAATATCTCTTTTGATATATTTTTCTTTTCAATTTCCCATGAAAAAGTTCAGGAAAATCCTGCTCGTAGACGATGATGAAACTTCTAATTATCTGAGTCAACTTGTCATTGAGGAGATGGACCTTGCCAAGGATGTAATTGTCAAAATCGACGGAGCTGCCGCCCTGCAGTTTCTGAGGGAAAACTGTTTGTCGAATGGCTGTCTCATCGATGGTGACTGTCCGGATTTGATTCTGCTGGACATCAACATGCCGGTCATGAGTGGCCTGGAAGTACTGGAAGAGCTGAAAAAGATTGGGGGAGAATCACTTACTCACAACAAGGTAGTCATGCTCACTTCCTCCGTTGCCCCCAAAGACGTAGAAGCCGCAGTCAAACTGGGAGTACGGGCTTACCTGGACAAACCGCTTACGGAAGAGAAAATTATTGCTCTGTTTGGGGAAGAAACCAGTGCCCGTGTGCGGCACTTTTGAATCCTGCTATTGATTCTGTGGCCCATTGCTGGATGTTGATCATCCCGACTTCCTCCCTTCATTTATTTCCCACTCACTTGATTGCAAATCATTTTCAAAGAAAGCCTTTTGATTGTTGGTGGTAACAATGTACCGGATATCTGAAATCAGGTCAGCTTTTTTATCTGGACAACAAAAAAATCTCCGAAAAAACAAGTCGTTTTCGGAGATTTAAGAAAATTGAAAAGCGTTGACTTTCCAATTAAATGATGGTTACGTCGAGTGTTTAAGTATCAAACGGGGCCTTTGGAATAAGGTTACGCTAAAAGCAATTATTTTTTCGGGTGGGGGAAATTATTTTTCAGGTACACCGAGAATACACTCCCCTTATCAGGCTGGCTTTCCACGTCAATGCGTCCTCCGGCGTTTTCAACTATTCGTTTTACAATGTATAAGCCGACTCCGGTGCCATCTACGTGGTTATGGAAACGCTTGAACATCGTAAAAAGCTTGGCTTTCTGGGTTTCATCAATACCGAGCCCGTTGTCTTCTACTCTGATTAGGGCGTAGCCTTCCGTTTTTTGGGCCGAAAGATGTATAATGGGGGGGCGATCCGGGCTTCGGTATTTGATGGCGTTGCTCAACAGATTGTAAAGGATACTGTAGAGATTTTTTCGTGAAAATTCGATTTCCTTACAGTCATTTAGGTCCAGACGGATATCGGCATCCGAGGCCTCGATCATTTCTCGGATATTCACAAAGACGTCTTCCAATACAGAGGGAAGAGAAATCAGACTGATATCCTCTCGCAGATCTTTCTGAATTTTGGATATTTCAGTCAGGTCCTTGACTGTATTTTTAAACTTCTCAATGGTCGTCTTGATCAGCCTCATCAGGATGCTTACCTTTTCATCCTCCTGATTGATCAGCTTGTCCAGGCGCTGAAACAAAGCCTCCAGGTTAACTGCCGGCCCTTTCAGATCGTGAGAAGCGGTATACACGAAGTTGTCCAGGTCATTGTTGATCTTGATCAGGTTGGCATTGGTCTTCTTCAGCTCTTCCTGTGCTTTCTTGAGCCCGGTCAGATCAATCAACGAACCCAGCATGCGATAGGGCATCTGGTACTCATTGTGCATGACGTAACCACGGCCCATAATGTACGCGTAAGAGCCGTCTTTTTTTCTCAGCCGGTATTCTTCAGCCCATTGGTGTTCACCGCTGTTGAGCACTTGCTGCATACTGTGTATGACCCGCTCTTTGTCATCCGGGTGCATCAGGTTGTACCAGGATTCAATGCCCGTTTTGATGTCCTCAGGCTGATAACCAAAGGTAGTACGCAACCCTTCGCTCCACCACAGTTCATTGTGAACTACGTTCCAGTCCCAAAGTACGTCATTGGTCGCCAGCGATACGAGCCGGAAACGTTCTTCACTGAGCGATAGGGCTTCGGTCCGTTCACTTACCCGTCGTTCCAGCTCATTATTGAGTTGCTTCAGGCTTTGCTCTGCTTTTTTAAGTTCCTGGTAAGCGGCCAAAGTTCGCTGTTCCGCAATTTTTTTCTCAGTAATGTCGGCAAATGTCACCGCCAGGCCGTTCTCCATTTTCACGGCTACAATCTCAAACCAGTGGTTTTCTCCTTCCCCTTTATGTTCATAAAAATACTCCAAATGCAGCGGGGTGCCTGTTTCGGTTACGTTTACGTACTGGTCGAACAAGCCACTCTTGAGGTGGTCTGGCATTTCTTCCAACAGCTTTCTGCCAATGAGTTCCATTGATGTACGATTCACCAGCTTGGCCGAAGCTTCATTGGCCATTATCCATTCAAAGTCAGTAATTTTTCCGGCTTTGTCACGCACTGCTTTGAAGGCCATAATGCCACTGAGCGAACTGTTGAGCACTCCCTGAATGATTTGGTTCAGGTTTTTCAGGGTCGTAATGTCAATAAAAGTGACCACGACCCCGTCGATCTGCTTGGCCAGCCGCAGATAAGGCAGGATGCGCATCAGGCTGAACCGACCATCGCTGAGTTCGATTTCCCGCTCTACCACCTGTGAGGTCTGAAGTACGTGCCGGATGTCTTCGATGAGCCGGTCGTACTTGATGTTATAGGAAAAATGGTGAATCGGCCGACCGATGTCCGAATCAATCAGATTGACCTGACTAACTACGGCGGGCGTATACTTCCGGATGATCAGGTTTTTGTCCAGAAAAATCTGTCCGATATCGGTACTGCGGAAGTAATTGTTGAGGTCATCATTGAGCTCAACCAACTCCCTGATTTTCAGCTGGTGCTCACTATTCACCGTGTGCAGTTCCTCATTCAGCGATTGCAGCTCTTCGTTGGTACTCTGCAATTCCTCATTGGAAGAAATAAGTTCTTCGTTGCTCGACTGTAGTTCTTCGTTGGACGTTTCCAGCTCTTCCACCGCCGCGTTCAGGTTTTCGCGGGTTTCCTTCAGCTCCTGCTCCAGGTGATTGTATTCCTCCATATGAACCGATTCACGGTCAGTCGGCTCATAATCAGCGTTGATAGTGGGTTGTTCGGCGGTGCGTTCTTCATTCAGCAGAATCAAAAAAAACTTCTGACCATACTCTTTGGGATCCAGGTATGGCTTTACCAAAAGTTGAATGATCCGTTTGTGCCCTGCCTCTTTTATGTTGATCTTCCGGGAAACGGTTTTGGCGTTGGTCTTGATGGCGCGGCGTACGGCAGTACTCAGCGACAGGCCCAATTCTTTGGGCACCATTTTCAGAATATTAAACTGAAGTTTTTTCTCGGGAAGCTGTAAGAACTTCTGATAATTGCCCATGGCCTGCAACAGATCGAAGTTCTCGTCGATACAGATACCCACGTAGCCGAATTCCTCCATCAGCACATCACTGAAAAGCTCGTTGAACCGATTGCTCAACTGCGGCGTTGACCGTGGTTGCTGGGTACGTGGTAGCTCTTTCTTAGCGGGCAGCGGCGGATTGGGGAGCGATTCCGCCAGAAATCCTTTGGCCGGCTGAATCACCCGGTAAATCCGCCACCTTTTGTTTACTTCCTGCAGGTGAGGCTGTAAGTGACCGGGATTTTCGCTGGAACCCAGAAAGAGGTACCCGTCCGGATTCAGGGAAAAATGGAAGGTGGAAAGAATTTTTTTCTGTAAAGCCGGCGTCATGTAAATGAGCATGTTCCGGCAACTTACCAGATCTATCTTGCTGTAGGGCGGATCTTTAATTACATTGTGATGGGCAAAGATGACCATCTTACGGATGTGCTGACTAATGCAATACTTGTTGCCCTCCCGGACAAAAAAATGATCCAGCCTTTCCTGAGACACGTCCCGGAGACTACTGGTCGGGTATAACCCGCGGGAAGCAATTTCAATGGCCTCCTGATCAATGTCCGTAGCAAAAATCTTTACGTTCAGGTCCTGCTGTGTCCGGTCCAGGTGCTCCTGAATCAGTATCGCAATGCTGTAGGCTTCTTCCCCGGTACTGCAGGCTGCCACCCAGATTTTGAGCGTATCTTCTGGTTTTTTTGCGGCAGTAATTGCAGGAATGATCTTTCGGCGAATGACTTCGAAGGCTTCGTGATCGCGAAAAAACTTGGTTACTCCAATCAAAAAATCCTTGCAGAGCAGCCTTGCTTCGTCCGTATTGCGCTTCACAAATTCCAGATAACCTTCTATTCGCTCAATGTGGCGTGCCACCATGCGACGCAGAATCCGACGGTGGATGGTATGGCGCTTGTACGAAGTAAAGTCGTGGGACGTATGCTGCCTGACCAGTTCCAGTATTTCCTCTACCACCGATGGGTTCAGGTCCTCCAGACTTTCTTCGCTGGCGTTGTCCGGATCATCTGACCGGAAGTGATTGATAATTTCATTCGGCATGAGTTCTGGCGGTAGAATAAAGTCTACCTTTCCCGTAGCAATGGCACTGTTGGGCATGCCATCAAACTTAGCAGTAGCCGGGTCCTGTACTACGACCAGTCCCCCATTCTTTTTGATTGCTTCGATACCTCGGCTCCCGTCGGTACCGGTACCCGACAGAATAATGGCAATTACTTTGTTACCCTTGTCCTCCGCTAGCGACTCAAAAAACGTGTCGATTGCGGTATTTGGCGCATTGGTGGCATTTTTCTCGGTCAGTCGCAGTTTGCCATGGCGAATGGTGATGAGTTTCTTGTTCGGAATGACGTACACGCAATTCGGTTTAACGAGCATCCCTTCATCGGCTTCCAGCACCTGCATTTTGGTGTGCTTGGAGAGCAGTTCAGCCATCAGGCTCTTATAGTCCGGCGACAGGTGTTGTATAATGACGAAGGAGAAATTCGTATCCTGGGGTATATTGTCGAAAAGGTCGTGGATTGCTTCCAGGCCGCCCGCTGAAGCTCCGATACCCACAATATAATGTTCAAGACGATGAAAAGACCGCTCTTGTCCATTATTGATCGGGGAAGCATGAGACTGAGACACTTCGTTTTGCATAAATAAATCAAACGTGACTTCGACTACGATAATCAGATTTTAGAATGAAAAGTAGTCTTTGTCATCGGGTGCTACCACCTACTTCAGCAGGCACGGCAACCGATAACTTTTTATTTAAGTGTAATTTGAATAATATAAGTAGATCACCCAATGAGGTGCCGGTTTTGCGCTCATGTGCTTTCTGCTAGGTTAATCGTTCACTGCTTGACCGCTACTTATACGAAAATTAAATGCTCCCATTGTCCTATACCCCGCGATCTGATCAATTGTATTGGGGTCTGGTTATAAGAGCCGAAAAAGGAAAGCCGGACTCCTGCCACGCAAGCTGGATGAAAGCCTCCCCAATGGGTTGCTCTTAATTCTTGTCTTTCAAGAGCCGTTCCAAAAAAGCAATTCTTAAATGCTCGGCTACCTCCAGTTCCTGCTCCTGCCACGGCATAGAAGTATTTCGGACTTTTTCCTGCCAGGTCGCAAAGGAATTTCTGGGGTGGTACGTCTTTCCGTCAGCCTCAAAATTGATGGCCTGATTGGGATTTCCGCCCCAGTCCACGGTCTGAATAATCTCTGGCCTGAATCCCAGAATGTATTCGCCCCGCTGAACTGAAATCGGCAGGGCAATCAGCCCGCTCGCTACGTCCGCATAGGACACACTCATATTAAAAGCTTCTGCCAGGTGATGCGTAGAAAATATTTTATCTACCTGATTCATTTGAAGCCAACGCACAATTTCCCTGATCTGAGCCAGTGAAGGCGTTTTCCCAACCGTTTTATACATACCGCCGTACACAATGGCAGCACCATCTGCGCGCAATAAGTCAGTGACGTTGGGCGTAAAATCACTGAGGCCCGTCACAAAATCCTTTTGGGTATACATGCGCTCCACCAGCCTTGCGCCGGTGCGATCCAGTTCGGAGCGGTCCTGCAATATCCGTTCCCGGTCTTTGGATGCCAATTGAGCCGCAATCACGTTGGAAAGCAATTCAAAGGCAGAAAGCATTTCGTAGTTTGGATACCTGGACGTCTGGTGATGGCAGGATATAAGCCCCCATAAACGGTTTTGAATAATAATGGGAACCGACATGGAAGCCGTCACCTTCATATTCTTCAAGTATTCCACGTGTACCCCGGGAACACCCCGCAAGGCACACTCTGACAGATCGGTAAACGTACGTGTCAGCGGGTTGATCACGGGAACCAGCTTTACCGGCGTATAATCCCGATCCGGAATCAATCGGTAAGGGTTTTTAAAATACAATTCCCTGGTTTGCCGGGGCACGTCAGAAGCCGGAAAGCGCAGGTGCAGATAAGGTTCCAGGTATTCTTCCCGGGCCTCCGCTACGACGGTCCCGTTCCATTGTTCATCAAAGCGGTAGAGCATCACCCGATCAAATCCCGACAGCCTTTTGATCTCCGCGATGGCAATAGTTCCAATCTCCTCCAGATTGGCGGCTTCTTTCAATGCCGCCATAATGTACTTGATATCCTGGTAGATGCCAACAAATGAATTGGATTGGGTATTTTCCCTGATCTCTTCCACCTCCATCAATACATAGGATTCCCGTTGATGGACCGAAGCGGTAACCGACTTACCCGTTGGGCCAATCCGAAGATCGACCGGTATTTTATCTTTAATTGTAAATCGGGTGATTTTTTCGCGTATCTCTTTTACCTGAGGAACTTCTACGTACTTATCCAGTGATTGGTTCAGAATTTGATCTACGGGTATACCCAGTACTTTCTCCGTGTTTTCGCTGGCTTGAACAATATTCAGTGAATCTTTGTCCAATACAAGTAAAGCCCCGTGCGGCTGGATCAGGTTGATCAGATGGGTAGGAATGCTGCCGCAAAACTCTGAATCGTAATTTCTGATGGGAGCGACAGAGGCATTTAGCTTGTTCATAGAAAAGGTTTTGACGCTTGGTTCTATTTTAATTTAACGTGCTGGAAACCAATCAGCTGGCTTGGCCCTGGTTGATCCAGCGTTCCATTTTATTGAAAGTTTGATTAGCAGATTCAATAATGACCTCATTCTGACCAGTTTGTTCGCTGAAGGTAAGCAGTGATTGCTGGAAAGTTTTCCAGCGGGATCCCGTTTCTGCACCGTATCCGTTGAAAAAGGCCGCTCCGGAAGAGGCCTCTATGCCCAGGCACTTGCGCAACACCTGTGAAATGAATTTTCCACCCAGGGTAGAGCCCTCCATCACGTACAGGCAGCCGAATGCCTGCGCTTCATTTGTCACTTCGGGTAAATCGGTGCACAAGGGCAATTGGGTTGGATCAGAAAAACCCAGGGCTTGCAAATCGTGTAGCAGCAGCCGTGACTTACGTCTGGAAGTATAATCAGGCAGATAGTTTTCAATACCAGCTACCTGGTCTATTTTTTTCTCCAAAGGATAAAAGTACCCATAAAACATACGGAGTATCTGCGCGTAGGAATGTCTGTCAACCGTCTGCTGACTGAAGGTGGAAAGTAACTGACTATTTTCCAGCCGGATATGATTTTCTGAGGTGAAGGCTTTGATTTCTTCGAGAATCATCAATGAATATGGTAATTTATAAAGATACGATATTATGCATAATAAGTTAGGAGTCGCGGTTTTTGCTCAAAAGCCCATTCAATAACCAGCTTGTGGCGGAGCAAGACCACAAAAATGAAAAGTGTAACAGCCGAACACCAAACCGTATGAAACAAAAAGCGCTGCCCATGGCTCAATTCTTTTTGGCAAATTCCTTAAAAGGATAAAAAAAGTCGCCCGTACTTACCACAGGCGACTTTTTCATTGTTTATGGTATTTTCTCAGCGATTCATTGCCGGGCTCAATTGCCCATTGCTGACCAGTTCAGCCATTTTCACTGCTTCGTAGGCATTGACTACCCCGCCGGTTTTCGATAGTTCATCAAAGGAAATCAGGCTTTCCTGTCCTTCTTCTTCCTCTCCGGGCTTGTCCACCTGCATACCCTTGAATTTGACCGTTGATTGTACAATGATGTCCCGGATCTGCGTAGCCGTCAGATTGGGAAAGTAGGACATCAATAAGGCCGCTATGCCGCTGGTTACGGGAGCTGCCATACTGGTACCACTGTTGTCTTTGTATTTCTGATTAGGCATCGTGGAATGAATGTCCACGCCCGGAGCAAACACGTCCACTGATTGCTTGCCGTAATTGGAAAAATTGGCGACGAACTGGAGACTGTCTTTCCAGGAAGAGGCACCCACTTCGATCCAGTCTTTCATGGCCTTTTGCGTGGTATTGAATTTTACCGTCGGAAAGTTGCTGGCGGTATCGAGGTTTTCTCCATCGTTGCCGGCAGCGTGAATGAGCAATACGCCTTTGGAAGAGGCATAATTGATGGCCGCATCTACCACTTTCTTGTTGGGTGAATAGGCTTTGCCAAAGCTCATATTAATGATCTGGGCACCGTTGTCTACTGCATAACGGATGGCATTTGCCACGTCTTTGTCGCGTTCATCGCCATTGGGAACCGCCCTGACGGCCATAATCCGAACATTTTCCGCCACCCCTTGAATCCCTAAGCCATTGCCACGGTCGGCCGCAATGATACCGGCTACGTGGGTGCCGTGGGAAGCATCGGGGCCAATGACGTCATTGTTGCCGTAGTAACGCTCCGAATGTTTGGCGTAATTGTCGCCCACAATGCTACGGGGGTCGAATTCCGTATTGTAACCGTATTTCAGACCCTTGTCAAAATACTCTTCGGCTTCCTTGAAACCTTCTTCCGTAATACCGTTGGAAAGGGCGTACATCAGAATGGCCTGTGCCTGCTGGGTTTGTTCATCTTTGGCCTGCAGCGACTGCAACTCTTCCAGGGTAAACGTGTCTTTTCCCAGCGATTTGCTGATCAGCTCCTTGGCTTGTTTAAAGGCTTCGTAAAACGTCTTGAAACTATTGGACTGTTGTTGCAGTTCGTTCTTCTTTTTTTCTACTTCCGTTTTTACTTTCTGAAAGTAAGCGTATTCTTCCTGGTTTTTTTTCTTCACTTTGGCCGGATCCATCCCTTCGTACTTGGGGCGAAGGCGCACGTATTCACGGGTCACTTCGTAGGTGTCCTGGTTGACGTTTTTACCGTCCTTGCCACCGATGAAATTCCAGCCGTAGATATCGTCTACGTAACCATTTTTGTCATCATCGATTCCGTTGCCGGGTATCTCTTTGGGGTTGACCCAGACCCGGCTTTTCAGGTCTTCGTGCTGCACGTCGACGCCTCCGTCAATGACAGCCACCACTACGGTTTTAGAAGGGCGGTTTTTGAGCAGTTCATAGGCTTTTTCGGTACTTACGCCAGTCACCCGGTTCTGGGAACGATCCAGGTTAAACCAGTTTTCGGGGGCTTTGCGGGCAGTAGAATCTATCGGGGAAGATTGCAGAGAAACAGCGGAAGAAAAGCTGACAGAAGAAAGGTGGATACAAGCGCTTAGTAATCCGCCTATTCCCAAATACTTTAATTTCATGCGTTGTGATGCTTTAGATGGACAAAAGATCTCTAAATTAGAAAATAAACTCTAGACTTTGTATCCTTCTAAAACGAATGCAAGTTAAAAAGCGGTACATACTCGATAAATTAATCTATTACCAGATAGTTCCGTTCATTTATTGAACCGATTGACCCCTTCTAACCAATCAATGGTCCGAACTTCTATCAGATGAACACTTGCCCTGTGCTACCACGACGTACTTTCCTGCAAGCAGCTCTCACCTTGGTGGGAGGGACCGTAATTAGTCCGTTCGCCAATGCCGATGATGGAGTAAAAGGCGCTCTGATGACGGTAAAGGGTCGGATTCGGAAGGAACAAGCTGGCCTGACGCTTCCCCATGAACACGTAATGGTGGATTTTGCTGGTGCTGAGCAGGTCAGTCCTGACCGCTATAATCGGGAGCAGGTATTTGATAAAGTGCTTCCCTACCTGAAGGAAGCACGCGAACTGGGTTGCCAGACGATGATGGAGTGTACGCCTGCCTACCTGGCCCGCGACCCGCGGTTGCTGCGGCAGCTATCGGAAGCCAGTAGGTTGCACATCCTGACCAATACCGGCTACTACGGAGCGCGCAATGACCAGTGCCTGCCGGCCCACGCTTTTACCGAAACGGCGGACCAGTTGGCTGCCCGTTGGGTGCGGGAATATCAACGGGGTATTGACGGGACGGGCATTCGTCCGGGTTTTATCAAAATCGGGGTAGATGAAGGCCGTTTGTCGGAGATCGATGCCAAACTCGTCAGGGCGGCGGCCCGCACCCATCGACGTACCGGGCTTACCATTGCCGCTCATACAGGTACGGCACCCGGGGCATTCCATCAGTTGGAAATTCTTCAGCAGGAAGGTGTATCACCTCAGGCCTGGATATGGGTGCACGCCCAGGCCGAGCAGGACCTGCACCGGCACGTGGAAGCTGCCAGTCAGGGTGCCTGGGTAGAATTGGATGGATTGGGCTGGGAGCCCGTAGAGAAGTACGTGGAAATGATCGGAAACATGCAAGCGCATCGCCTGCTTCATCGGGTACTGGTTTCGCACGATGCCGGCTGGTATCACGTCGGCGAACCCGAGGGTGGCCAGTTTCAGCCTTTTAATATCTTATTTAATGGACTGTTGCCCGCTCTCCGGAAAAAGGGGTTCAGCGAAGCAGAAATCCAGCAATTGTTCGTAGGCAATCCGGCAGAAGCTTTTACCATCCGAAAGCGATTGCGATAAGTGACTTCTTATATAAAAACTGTCAAAATTTGATATTCAATCAAATTGCTATATTTACTTTTCAACCAAATAAAAACCTACGACTATGAAAAAATTAGCCCTTTTGACGCTACTGATGTTGGTAACTGTATTGTCCGGTTATAGCCAGGCTCCCAAAAGCCCACGGGCTACGGCAGATGGCAAACTGGCAAAAGTAAGTTATGGCCAACCCTCCAAACGCAACCGGGAAGTTTTCGGCAAACTGGTTCCCTACGGCGAAGTATGGCGTACCGGTGCCAACGAAGCCACCGAAATCACTTTCAAGCAGAACGTGCAGTTTGGCGGTAAACCCGTAAAGGCAGGTACGTATACTTTGTTCACTATTCCCGGTGAAAAAGAGTGGACCGTTATCCTCAACAGCGTTACCGGGCAGTTCGGGGCATTTGATTACGAAAAAAACAAGGGGAAAGATGTGGTCAGCGTGAAAGTGCCCGTTCAGAAGGCCGGCACCCCCACTGAACAGTTTACCATCCAGGTAGAAGATGCCGCATTGAAAATGATGTGGGATACCACCAGCGTATCCGTTCCATTGAAGGCCAGTTAAGTCGGGCTTCGTCTTCACGTTTTCCTGTATTGCCCGAATTGCTTTCGCTTACACAAATGGAAAAGCAATTCGGGCATTTTTTATGAAATAAACTTTCATTATTATTTGAAAGTTCAAAAACATATTATACCTTTGATTTATGAAACTGGAAGAAGCGAAAGAGAAATTTATTCAGACCTGGGGAACGCTGGGCTCCAACTGGGGCATCAACCGGACGATGGCACAGGTACACGCACTGCTGCTGGTGTCGCCCGATCCCTTGAGTGCAGAAGACATTATGGAGACGCTCAACATTTCCAGGGGCAATACGAATATGAACGTCCGGGCGCTGATCGACTGGGGATTGGTGTACAAAGAGTTTCGGGCGGGGGAGCGGAAAGAATTCTTCAGGGCTGAAAAAGACATCTGGCACGTATTCAAGCAGATTGCAAAGGAACGGAGAAAGCGGGAACTGGAACCCGTATTCAAGGTGCTCAACGAAGTGAGTCAGGTGGAAGGGGATAAAGACAGTAAGGAAATGAAGGCTTTTACTGAAGCCATTGAGGGCATTCACGACTTTGCTTCCAAAGCCGACAGTACGCTGGACCGGATGATCAAAGCCGATGAAAGCTGGTTTTTTAGTGCCATTATCAAACTGATGAAGTAAAAAATTTTGCCAATAAATTTCAATTTTTTTTGAAAGTATTGAAATTAAAAATAATTGCTTAACTCCTCAGGCCATGAAAAATACCGCCAGCAAAGCCATTCTCTACGACGATCACTGTCCGATGTGCGCCCTCTATACCCAGGGTTTTGTCAAGTGGGGCGTATTGAAGCCCGAAAACCGCGTGGCTTTCACCCAGGCCAGCGAAGTATTACCTCCTGAATCAGCTCACGGTCAACTGGATCCCGTCCGTTCGCGCCACGAAATTCCCCTCATTGACCTCCACGGCGGCCCCACGCTCTACGGGATTGATGCAATGGTATATCTGCTTCGTCAGCGGGTTCCACTGATTGGGAAAATCATGCAACTAAAGCCGGTGTACGCCTTCTTTCGTTTCCTGTACGCGATGGTTTCCTATAATCGCCGCATTATGGTGCCCAGTTCCGGTCCAACGGCCACATTCGACTGCACGCCCCTTTATCACCGGGGCTATCGGCTGGCTTTTATCGGGTATGGCATTGTACTGGCCTCACTGATCACGCTGGCTTTCGGGCGGTCAGTGGCTGGTTACTGGCCGATTCCGGGTGCTGCCACCAAGATGCTGCTGATCTGTGGGGCTGGCTGGGTGCTGCAAATGGGGCTGGCCGTGCTTTTTCTGGAAAAGAAAGCCGTCGATTACCTGGGCCATCTGTCGGTACTCATGATCATCGGAACCTTAGTACTATTACCGGGGATGGCGCTGAGCCAGGTTACTCAATACCAGTTTCCAGCCATTCCAGTCATCAGTGTACTTATCAGCAGCAGTTTGATGACCTGGCAGCACATCCTTCGGATTCGTCACCTGGGGCTAAGCCAATGGTGGACGGCCGCCTGGTTCCTTTCTCTGCAAACCACCGCTGCTTTACAGTTAACAGTAATCAGTAAACAGTTATCAGTTTAAATTATTTTCATTACTCACTACTCATGGTTCACTGACTATGCAACTGCTTAAAAAACTACCCATTCGGTATACCGGAGAACTGCACGAAGTCCGGCTGATCAACTTCTCCGTAGAGAAAAGCGAAGTGGAATCACTAATACCCTGGAACTTGGTTGTGCGCGACTTCAACGGAAGGGCGATGATTTCGATGGTTAACGTGGACTTGCGCCATATGCACCCAACCTTTCTGCCGGATGGAGTACATTTCAATTATCGGCACATCGGTTTCCGCGTATTGCTGGAAGATTCCCTGCGCAACGTAGATCTGCGGAACAAAGGAATCTACTTCCTGAAGTCCTTCACGGATCAGCCCCTGATTGTGGCGGGTGGCAAATGGATGACCGACTACAATTTACAACTGGCCGAAATAATTGCCACTCCCGATATGCTGGCCATCAAACAGGGAGAACATTTTCTGCACTACGTGCTGGATGAACAGTCACCCCGGCCCAATCCGGAACTAAAGGAAACCGTTGGAGCGCTGGACCGGGCGTATTCGGTAGATGGCGGCCAGATACGAATGGTGCAGATACAGCGCGAAAAGTGGCCCATCGAAGAAGTCAATTGTGCTTACTTTCGCACCAATTTTTTCAAAACCGCCCGCTTCGAAGGCGCTTTTCGCGTTCCAGAAACCATCTACTACCAATGGATCCCTTCCCAAGCTGTCTGAATATGCGCGTAGCTGTACTGGGGGCCAGCGGGCAGATCGGTTCGGCCGTAGTCAGCCACTTGGCTCAGGCATTTCCGAATGCAGAAGTAATCGCCTGCGTCAGAAAAGTACCCGTTCAAGTCGCCCCAAACGGTATCCATTACCTCCGATTTCAGCCCTTCACCGATGACTGGTCAGTTCTGGGAAAAGTAGATGTGCTGATCAACAGCATCGGTATTATTGAGGAAACGCCCGACCTGGACTTTGAACGGGCGCACCGGGGCCTAACCCGGCTGATGCTCCGGCACCGCGAAAGGCTGGGCAATCCCAAATTGATTCAGATTTCGGTGCTGGGAGCGGACACCCAAAGACATTCGCCCTTTCTGCAAACCAAAGCCCTGGCGGATCGCGAACTATTGCTGCACCCACGTACGGTGGTGTTGCGGCCGTCCATCGTCTGCACGCCCGGTACCGTGATGGTGCAGAAACTGCAGATGCTGGGCCGGATCAGTCGCTACCTGGGCGGGTACCTGCCTTTTCCGTCTGGTTTCGCCCAAACGCGCATTCAGCCAGTGATGGTCGGTGATTTGGCTCAACTGATTGCCGTACTTTGTACTACCCATGATCATCCAGCGCTCATTGAGGTGGCCGGACTGAGGGCTTATGCTTTGAAAGAAATGATTGACTACCTGGGAAGCGGCCGCATTCGTCTCATTCCCATTTCTCAGCGCTTGTTCCAGACTTTTTTCCCCTTGGCGTCGGGCTTGTTTCCCCGACTATTGAACCGGGGCCAATTTCAGTTGCTGGAGTGCGATAACGTAGCCGATGCGTCTATCTTCCAGCTGCTCTTGGGCTGCGCTCCTGCCGATACCGAGCCTTTCTGGCAGCGGGAATTAGGGAAGTACTGAAATAGCGTTTCTCCTCTGATCGGAAGCGTACGTCTGACTGTCCGTTTTCGCACACTTTTCTACCCATCTTTTTTACTCAAAACGCCGCACCCGCACTGTATAGAGGCTTTTTCTATCTGGCCGTTCATTTGTTATACATTTATACAAATAATCTGAGAGCCGATGAAAGGAACGCATCTGGGCGAATTTGAAGAAGTAGTACTGCTGGCGGCAGCCCTGTGCTATGGGCAGGCCTACGGAGCGGCCATTACGACGGAGATCGAACAGCAGATGAATCGGCCGGTCAACCTGGGGGCCGTGCATTCGGCCCTGAACCGACTGGAAGAAAAGGGGCTGGTGACTTCAGAAATGGGTGGTGTGACGCAGGAAAGGGGCGGACGGAGAAAACGTTTATTCACGGTAACGGTGGCGGGTAGTCGGGCTTTACAGGAAATCCGCCAATTGCGTAACCAGATGTGGGATTCCATTACAGAAGCCGCCTTACCCAAAATGGGCTCCATCCCATCTATCTGATGAAAATAAATTTCAAGATGAAGCCAGAAAAGCAAGCTTCTCCAACGCCACCCCGCTGGGCTCAGTGGCTACTGAGCCGGTGCTGCGCCCCGCATTTACACGAAGAAATGAATGGCGACCTGGAGGAATTATTTCACCAACGGATACCGCTCATGGGTCTGCAAAAAGCCCGGCGACGATACGTGCGGGACGTATTCAGCCTGATCCGCCCTTTTTCCATCAAAAGAAAGAAAACCGCTTACTCAATCAACCAACCGGACATGTTACAAAGCTATCTTAAAATCGCCCTTCGCAATCTCTGGCGCCACAAAGTGTTCTCCTTCATCAACCTGTCCGGCCTGGGACTGGGCCTGGCTTGCTGCATGCTGATTTTGCTGTATACCAAGGATGAAGTCAGTTACGATCAGTTCTTTGCAAACAAAGAGCGGATTTACCGGATCACGGCTACCATGAGCAATGAGAAAGAAACCCGCAAAATAGCCAGTACCGGTGCCGTAGTAGGGCCTGGTTTCAAAGAGGCCATTCCGGGCATTGAGTCGTTTGTCCGGATGAAGGAAGAGCAGATGATTCTGAAAAAGAACAATGAAACCTTCAACCAGGAAGTGGTATACGTCGACAGTAATTTCTTCAGCGTGTTTTACCTGCCACTATTGGCCGGTGATCCTTTGAAAGTATTGAGCGGCCCCAACTCCGTGGTGATGACGGAAGAAATTGCCCAGAAATACTTCGGAACAACCCAGGCCGTAGGAAAGACGCTGGAGTTGAAGACCGGAGATGGGTTTGAACCCTTTATTGTATCGGGCATTGCGAAAAGACCGCCCCAGAATTCATCAGTCAAGTTCAGTATGCTCCTGCCTTTTGGGGTAAGCGAAAGACAGTATCAGGACCGGGAGTGGGTCAATTTCTTCTTGAACACCTTCGTGGTGCTGAGTCCGCAGGCCAACGTGAAGGAAGTAGAAGCCAGCCTGGACAAGGTGTTTCTGAGCAAGGCCAAAGACCAGTTGGCGCAGATGCGGGAGAAATTCAATTTCCGCGATCAGGTGCATTTCGGGTTGCAGCCGTTGCTGCAAATCCACCTGGATACGGAATTCCGAGAAACCCGCAACGGGGTGAAAGACGCCAGCAATCCCATTTATTCCTACCTGCTGACCGGCATTGCCCTGGTCATTCTGCTGATCGCCTGTATCAATTTCATCAACCTGACGGTGGCGCATTCATTGAAAAGAGGCAAGGAGATCGGCGTTCGCAAAGTGATGGGCGGGCAGCGGTCGCAACTCATCGGGCAGTTCTTGGGCGAATCGTTCGTGCTGTGCCTGATCGCCTTTGTTTTTGCAGTTATATTGGTGGAATTGTCGCTGCCAGTCTTCAATGAACTGGCCAACAAACAACTCAGCTTTGCTTACTTGCTGGATACCAAACTGGTGGTTGGTTATCTTGCGCTCTTTGTCATCACCTCTTTGCTGGCGGGTTTTTATCCGGCACTGGTCTTGTCAGGTTTCAGTCCGGTGCAAACTCTGTACGGGCGTCACATACTTACCCGGAAAGGGCACTGGACCCGAGGTTCCGTAGTATTTCAGTTTATGGTGGCCGGCTTTCTCATCATCACAACGGTCGCGGTGTATTCTCAATTCAACTTTCTGGTAAACAAAAATTTAGGCTACAATGATCAGAATTTGGTAGAAGTGCAATTGGGCTGGGGAGATAATTCTAAGCTGATTCAGCTTTTCAAGGAAGAGCTGGTGAAGGAACCTTCCGTAGAAAAAGTAGCCACCAAAAACTTCGGAGAAAATTATACCATTGCCAAAGTAGACAACCGGGACATGGAGTTCGCCATCAACTGGATTGACGAAAATTACCTGCCAGCCCTGCAGATTCCGCTGGTGCAGGGCCGTAACTTCTCCGCTGATTTCCCGTCGGATGCCGATCAGGCGGTGCTGGTAAACGAAACCTTCGTAAAGGAAGCCGGCTGGAAAAATCCCCTGTCGGAAAAAGTAGATTTCTTCTACGACAATCAGAAGTTTTCGGTGGTGGGCGTAGTGAAGGATTATCATTTTACATCTTTGAAAGAGAAAATCAAGCCGCAGCTTTTCAAAGTAGGTACGGGGAATCTTTGGGTGAAAATCAGGCCGGAACAGATTCCGCAGGCACTGAAGGCTGTAGAAAAAGCATACAAAAAGCTGGTACCCTTCCGGCCTTATCAATACGAATTTACTAATGAGGCCAACCGGAGAAGGTACGAAGAAGAAGCGAAGTGGAAGCAAATGATCACCGTGGGAGCCGGACTTTCCATTTTCATTGCCTGCATTGGTCTGTTCGGCTTGGCAACCCTTTCTATCCTGCAACGCACCAAGGAAATCGGCATCCGTAAGGTGTTTGGGGCCGCTGTCAGCGATATTGTACTGCTCCTCTCCGTCGATTTTGTAAAACTGGTTGGTTTGGCGTTTGTATTCGCCATTCCGCTGAGCTACCTGGCCATTCAGCACTGGCTGCGCGATTTCCCCTACCGCATTTCCGTTGGCTGGTGGATGTTTGTCGTGCCCTGTGTAATTACTCTGCTACTGGCGCTGCTGACCATTGCTGCCCGAACCATAAAAGCCGCCTTATCCAATCCGGTTACTTCGCTGCGGACGGAGTAGGGAGAAATGGAGACTGGAGGAAGGCAGACCGAAGGAAAGAGGGGGTGATCTTTAGCATACTGAATTGATTATGTAGAAGTGAACAGCCAGACTTTCCAGGCTTTCGACACCTGGAAAGTTTTGTTTTGGGTTCTTATCCAGTATAACTACCGGGGACAATGATGGCTTCGGCGCTGGTATTGGTCGTTTCCGGACCCAGTACCGTTGGGGGTTCCTGCGCCAGGAATTTTCTGACCCGTATCCAATCCACTTCCAGTTCGCCGGCAAAAGAACCCTGGAAGCTGCAGGCCAGCACGCCCAGCGCAATCCGGCGCTTCTTCTGTTCGCGAAATGAATTCTGTTCCAGTAAGGCACCACCCGGCCAGTTACCCATCAGCGTATTGGAGGTAAGCCAGGAGAGTGACCACAAGCCGTTGATGCGATCGGCCATCGGACTGGCTTTGAAACTGGGCAGGAAGCTAAAACCGCCGCAGGGCGTCACTTCCGGATCGGTCAGCGCCAACTCTGCCCGCTTTCGGGCATGGTCGATGGCCAGGGCGTACCCATCCCAAAAGACTGGGGAAGTATTGGTAAGCGCCAGGGAAATGAATTTTCCGGAGCTGCGGGTCACCCACATTTCAATGATAGCCGGCATTTGTACGGCAGTAAAAGATCGCAGCACGATGTCGGAGCCGCTGGCCTGAAAGTGGGCTTTCCCGCGATCGATTCGCAGAGAGCCACCGCCCGCCTGTTCCCACTTCTCCGTGTCTACCGTGTTGTCGGCAAAATCGTCGAAGGCCTGAAAAGTACAGCTCCCATCGGCTACGGAAACGGCCCCTGGATTGCCATAGTAGAGATACACCGTTTTGCGCTCTCCCGCTTCCAGATAGGGAATTTTCACCCACACCTGCACCGGGCCCTTATCCAAATCACCTTCCAGCCAATGACAGAGCAGGGTCTGGCCATTGCTGTCGATGAGGCGAATGTCTTTGCCGTCGGCTTGTAGTTTGCCGGCTTTGATCAGGGACCGGGCATCGAACGGGAAATGCGCCTGATACTCAGCGACCGGTTCGGCGCTGCTGGTATGGTCAATGATCAGTTCGCTGCGGTACTTCCAATCGCGAAGGGAAGTTTGGCCGTAGGTGAGGTAGGTCCAATTGAAAGCAGTTAGTAGAATGAGTAAACGAAGGTATTTCATGTATTAGTCGTAGGTTTCTTTACGAAAAATGAGAATGCATTGAGACGTTCTTCTTGAGACAAATTAGAAACGTTTTTATGGTATCACTTCGTTAAAGTTACACTCTTCGAACCGGTAATTCAATTTCATAGCATCCTATCAAAGTTAGATAGTTTATGGGTACGTGTTCATTCAAATACGCTCTAATATTCATGGCTTTTTAAGTTTTTGTTAAATGTAGTTTAAGGTAGCCCACTTCTATTTTAGAGGTATTAAATTGTAAGCAAAGAGTTTCACCCTATGGCTAAATCCACATCCGTTCTTCTATTAGTGCTCTTACTTGGGCAAGTATTCAGTTTTATATCGTGCATAAATAATGACTGCGGAGTGGTACCTGCGTATTTTGATATCACGGGGCTAAATGCTGAAATACACTATCATTCTCCTACTATATTACCAAACGGACGCTTTTCTAAAATAACTACCGAACAAGATACCGTGCCCTTTATAGCTCATACTATAAAGGTGCACCTGCAAGTAAGTTACTACGCAAGCAACACACATTTTCGTTTTACGCCCATAGGAATGGCTTATGCACTGAGCTGCAACACACCAGGTTATGAGGGATCAAAAGAGAAGCTAGAGATGTTATACGTGATTACGCATCAGGCATATGACGCCACTCATCCTGCTAATGATACCATCAATGATATTCTACAGGAAGGAGGTGAAATAAATTATTATAGCGGACATTCTTATGCTATAAAACCTCTTGAGCAATATATTCAGGAAAATCAGCAACAAATTTCCTATCAGGACCTTACTCTTACACTCAAACAGGAGCCATTGTACAAACAAATTCCCCACTCTTTTACAGTCGTTTATCAGCTGACCAACGGAGAAACTTATACTGCCCACACGAACGAAATCCGATTTAAGTAAGGATGTTTGCTTTCATAAAAAATAAAGACCCTCTTAATCACGTGAAGAGGGTCAATAATCAGAGTTATCTTTGAGTTCAGTCCAGATAAGAACACATCTCACTACTGCGACCATTTGGTGGGTTCGCGGTCCCAGCGGTGGCTTTTCAGTTCGTAGAGCAGTTCGGCAGGCAAGCCTTTGCCGTCGCCAGCGGCAATATTCGCCCGGACGTGATTTTCCTTGCGCATGCCCGGAATGGTTGTGCTTACCGAAGGGTTGCTCAAAATAAAGCGGAGTGCCATTTCAGCCATCGTCATACCTTCCGGTACCAAAGGCTTCAACAGATCAGCGTGTTCTACGCTGGAGTTGAGGTTTTCGGGAACGAAATACGTGCTGCGCCAGTCATTGTCGGGGAATTGGGTGTCTTTGGTCAGGGTCCCGGTGAGCGTGCCTTCATCGAAAGGAACCCGGGCAATGACGCCAATGTCCAGCTGGTTGCAGAGGGGGAAGAGCTGGTCTTCCGGTGCCTGGTCGAAGATGTTGTAAATCACCTGCACGGCATCGATCAGACCGGTGCGGATGGCTTCCAGCCCGTTGTTGGGTTCCCAGCGGTTCACGCTGATGCCCATAGCCAGTAACTTGCCTTCCTGCTTGAGCTTCTCAATGGCTCTTTGCCAGCGTTCGTCCTGCGCCCAGGCGTCTTCCCAGACGTGAAACTGTTGCAGGTCGATGGCATCCACGCCCAGGTTTTTTAAGCTCTTTTCGGTGTATTCCACAATGTGTTCGGGTGGAAAGCAGTCGTCCAGCGTGAACTCACGGCGGGAAGGCCAGGTAAAGTTTTTGGGTGGGATTTTGGTAGCTACGTACAGGCGCTTTCCCGGATGTCGCTTGAGCAGCCGACCCAGTATCTGTTCGCTTTTGCCCGATCCGTATCCCCAGGCTGTGTCGAAGAAGTTGCAGCCTTGTTCAACGGCCAGATCCAGGGAGCGGTCATTTTCCCGGTCGTCGGCACCCGACCAGTCGGCCAGGCCCCACATGCCGTAGCCAATTTCGCTGACCTGCCAGTCGGTGCGGCCAAATTTGCGGTAATTCATATTGGATTTGATTAGATGGATGAAGAGAGAAAAGAAGAACTTAATAAAATGGAATGGATACGGACTCAATCCAATTTCCCTTGCCATACGGCATAGTCGGGGAAGTGGGCTGTTAAATCCGTTTCCTGATCAAAAATGCCATAAACCGTAGAACCCGAACCCGTCATACTGCTGTATAGCGCACCGTGCCGATATAGGTTTTCCTTGATTTGGGCAATGACTGGATAGTTGATGGCCAGTTGCTTTTCAAAATCGTTGTACACCGCTCCTTTCCACCTGTCGACCGGCTGTTGCAAAACTGCTTTCAGATCGGTTTCTGGCATTTGCGGACGGATACCCGCGTAGGCTTCGGCCGTGGAGATGTGGATACCCGGATTCACCAGCACAATAAAATAATCTTTTAAACTGAGCGCGATGTCTTCAAACTGGTCGCCTTTTTCGAAACAGAAGACGGGCTGGTTCCGCACGAAGAAAGCACAATCGCTGCCGATCTGCCGGGCGTACGCTTCCAGTTGCGCAGTCGTCAGGTTCAGCGCAAAGAGTTCATTGAGCACTTTGAGCGTAAAAGCGCCGTCGGCAGAGCCACCACCTAAACCGGCACCGATGGGGATGACTTTGTGCAGGTGAATATGCACCGGTGCCAGGTCGAAATCTTTTTTCAGCAGGTGATAGGCTTTCAGGCACAGATTCCCCGATGGTTCTCCGGGAATGTCGATGCCGGATGAGGTGAACTGTAGCGCATCGGCGGGCAGAATTTCCAGGGCATCGGACCAGCCAACGGGATAGAAACAGGAAAAAAGATTGTGATAACCGTCGGGGCGTTTGGCTACAATCTGTAAGCCCAGGTTAATCTTGGCATTGGGAAATACAATCATAAAAGCGGCTACAAAAATAGAAGGGCGAATATAAGCGGAAGTTCGGGAGAACCAGCAGTTGTTTTCCAGTTTCACCGGAAGTGAAAGTCCCGGACAAAAGACTGATTTATCCTTTGGTTTTACCCAACCCATCTCTACCCTTTACGGCTGCAAAAGCATTCTACCAAAATTTGTTTTTACTACCTTTGCGCCTTCAAAGAAAAAGCACTCCGGATGAACAATGGGCGGCTGGGCCGGTTTCCTGTTCATTCACTTATCCTAAATGTAGCAAGATGAGCAACCGGTATTACCGACTGAAAGTACAGGAAATCGTTCGCGAAACGCCAGATACCATTACGATCCATTTTGAGCAGCCTTCCCAACCTATTGCGTACCGGCCGGGTCAGTTCCTGACGCTGATTATCGACGTGAACGGGGAAAAAATACGGCGCTCTTATTCCATGTGCAGTTCTCCCCACGCTGATAAAACGCTGGCCGTGGCGGTGAAAAGAGTCGCCAACGGCAAGGTGTCCAACTTCCTGAACGACCGGTTGCGCGTGGGCGATACCCTGGAAGTGATGGAGCCCATGGGCAGTTTTACCCCGAACCTGAATCCCAACTTTCAGCGCCACCTCATTATGATCGGAGCGGGCAGCGGCATTACGCCACTGATGTCCATCATCAAATCGGCGCTGGCGATGGAAAGCCGCAGCCAGGTGTCGCTGATTTACGGCAACCGGAACACGCAGTCGATCATTTTCCGCAAACAACTGGAAGCCCTGCAGACCCAGTACAATGGCCGGTTCAAAGTACTGCACGTGCTGAGCCAGCCCGACAACGGTTGGAGTGGTCACCAGGGAAGGCTGAACCAGACTTCCATTCTGAAATTGCTGGAACACCTGCCCAATGTAGAAAGGCCGGACACCGAATACTATATGTGCGGTCCCGAAGGGCTGATGGATGAAGTGAAAAAAGCATTGGCCATTCTGCACGTGCCATCGGAACGCATTCATAAAGAGAGTTTTGTAAGCGCATCTTCTACCGCCACTAACGTCGCGGCAGTGGAAGAGCCGGTTAGCAATGTGGTCGTGACGCGGGATGTAACCATTATTTACGAAGGCAGTGAGTACAAAGTCACCGTTACTCCCAAGCAAACCATTCTGGAAGCGGCGCTGGATCAGGACATTGACCTGCCGTATTCCTGCCAGAGCGGTATGTGCACGGCTTGCCGGGGCAAATGCCTGTCGGGTAAAGTAAAGCTGGACGAAGAAGACGGCCTGTCGGAACACGAACTGAAGGAAGGCTACGTGCTTACCTGCGTAGGTCATCCGCTCACCAGCAACGTAGTGATTGAAATTGATTAAACGCTTCGCTGTCAGCAAAAAGGCTTTGTAGATCCGCCTGATCTTTGCGTTCCTCTGATAAATCATTCTAACAAAAAAGCTCCGCTGCCTTGTCATAAGCGCAACGGAGCTTTTTTTAATTGGAGCGTAGCAGTTCTGATCTATTTTCCCTCATCAAGGTGAATAGTTTTGCCCAGGCATTCCATCCTTCCGGGCATTTTTTCGTAGTTTCGGTGAGGAGAAAACCTGAGGTAGCAAACGCATGTTGCGGCCTGATACCTACTTTCTCATTTACAACCAGAAAACCAAACTCTATGCAAGTATCAGATACGCTGGAAGTGCCCCAGCGCAAAAGACGCCACTTCATTCCTGACTCCTTCGACTTTCAGGGTTGGGGAGATGTAAGACCCTTCTACGAAAACCTGAAAAACCGGCTCATTGGCTCATCGCAGGAACTGCGGAACTGGTTTATGGATCGAAGCGAACTGGAGTCTTTCCTTTCCGAAAACTTTGCCTGGCGCTACATCCGCATGACTTGCGACACTGCCAACCCGGAACTGACGGAAAAGCTTAACTTCTTCATTGCGGAGATCCAGCCGCACATGTCAGCGTACGGCAATGAACTGGATCAGAAAGCCCTGGAAAGCCCCTTTCTGTCGGAACTGCAGTCGGAGCCGGGCTTCGACGTGCTGATTCGTGGCATGCGGAAAGCCGTGGAGATTTTCCGCACGGAGAACATCCCGATCCAGACCGAAATTCAGACCGAAGAGCGGAAGTACGGGGCCATTGCCGGTGCCATGACTGTGTGGATCGACGGAGAGGAGATGACCTTACAAAAGGCATCTGACTTGCTTCAATCCACCGATCGGGCGGTACGGGAAGAGGCCTACCGCAAAATCCAGGACCGGCGGTATAAGGACAAGGATGCCCTGGACGCGCTTTATAGTAAGCTGATCAGCCTTCGGGATCAGGTGGCGCGGAATGCCGATTTTGCCAACTTCCGCGACTATATATTTGCGGCCATGGGGCGCTTCGACTATACGCCCGAAGATACCTTCGCTTTCCACGAAGCCGTAGCCAAAAGTGTGGTCCCGCTGCTGAATGAACTGGCTGAAGAGCGAAAAAAAGCTTTGAAACTGGAGACGTTGCGGCCCTGGGATACGCGGGTGGATGCTTCCAATCTTCCGCCCCTCCGGCCGTTTCGTACCGGTGAAGAACTGCTCGGTAAGACCATCGAATGCTTTACCCGCTTGAGCCCCTTTTTAGGTCGCTGTCTGGAGATTATGCAGGAAATGGGACACCTGGACCTGGAATCACGCAAAGGGAAAGCACCGGGAGGCTACAACTATCCGCTGGATGAGATCGGGGTGCCCTTCATTTTTATGAACGCCACTTCCAACCTGCGCGATCTGGTTACCCTGCTGCACGAAGGCGGCCACGCCGTTCACTCTTTCCTCACCCGCGATCTGCCGATCAATGCCTTCAAACACCCGCCATCCGAAGTAGCCGAACTGGCTTCGATGTCGATGGAATTGCTCACCATGGACCACTGGGACTTGTTCTTTGATAATCCGGACGACCTGAAACGGGCCAAAATTCAACACCTGGAGCAGATCATCGAAACCCTCCCCTGGGTGGCCACTATCGACCAGTTCCAGCACTGGGTTTACGAACATTCGACTCATACGGCAGAAGAGCGCCAGCAAGCCTGGGTGGAAATCTACCGCCGCTTCGCCGATCAGGTGACGGATTGGTCGGGTCTGGAACACTACCGGGCTTACCTTTGGCAGCGGCAACTGCACCTGTACGAAGTGCCTTTCTATTACATCGAATACGGCATCGCGCAATTGGGAGCGGTGGCGGTGTGGAAAAATTTTAAGGAAAATCCGGAAAAGGGATTGGAAGGATACCTGAACGCACTTAAGATGGGATACACCCATCCGATCCGGCAGATTTACGAAGCGGCACACATTCGCTTTGATTTCTCCGCCGGTTACATTACTGATCTGATGCAGTTTGTGAAAGAAGAACTGGGTAAAATACGGAATGAGCAGTAGTGGTCATTAGAGCGGAAATCGTTGTTTCAGCCTCACATTCTTTGCCGGATGTGCAGGCTGACGCGGTCGTATACGCCGGTGCTTTTGAAAGTAAAAAGCTTGTGACCGAAAAAGTTGGTGAGGAAGCTGAAGCCCATACCAGTAAGGTGAGCAGCCGTTTCCCTGAAAAAAAGCGAACGGCTACTCAGGTACACGTTCAGTACTTTCAGGGCCATAATGGAAGCCAGCAGGGTAGAAAGCAGGGCCAGTAAAGAAACAATCGTAAACTTCACCATTTCGCGATACGTATTGCCCGAGCTTTTGGCATTGAAGGCAAACTGCTTGGTGAGAAAGAAACCGACCGACATGGCCGTCACGTACGCCCAGACTACACTCCATTCAAAGCTCATAAACAGGCTGTAGAGGATTCGGACGCTGAAATTGACCGATGCGCCCGCCACTGCTACCAGGAAGAAGGTAATGAGCTCTCTGAAGTGTTGTTTGACCGCCACGCTTAATGAAATTAGGATGAAGTAAGATATGAGAGCAAAACTACCAAATTTAGGTTTTGTTTGAAACAGTTGTGGCTATAATAATGAGGGATAAAGGATTATAGGCTTCATCTAAGAATCATCGAGTGTGAAAATACGTCAGCTATGCAGCCGTAAAAGGAAAGGAAAGATAGCACTACCGAACAGTGCACTGAGCAGGAGGTATAGCGGTGGGGAAGGGGAAGTAGGTATGCGCAAGGATATTCAATCGACTTCGCGATGAAAATGTCGCTATCAGATGCGAAGAATACGCATAGGAAAACAGTCGGAAATGGATGCTATCCGAATGGGATGTCAGGTGAATCGCAACGCGGTTAGTTTTCGCATCCGTCTTCAATGAATTCTCTTACCGGTCCGGAAGGAACTCCCAGCCAGTCTTTGGGCATCCGGTCAACGAGCAGATCATCCAAACCGCTTCCGCTGGGCAGATCGAAGTCCGGAAAATTGTATCCGGAAGGTACGCCCCCGTCGTCGTCACTTCTGGGAGGCAGCTTTCTTTCGTGAATGTATTTGACGAGAATCCAGACTACGACGGTAAAGTTGAGCAGGCAAATGATGATATAAGCAGGTGTCATAATGATTTTTCACTTAAAAGAAGTCGGTCATATATAAACAAAAAGCATGCACTGAATCGGGCAGTCCATAAAAGGATTACTCCTTCACTACTGTAAATATTACAATTGTTGAAAGGTAAACAACCAAAAGCGAATCTTCGCGGAGCCGGCCTTTTTCAGTTGAAGCAAGAGGCCTCAACACCGCCAGTATCAACGGTAAATATACCGCAAAAGTTGTGTAATTGGTTCATAATGTGCTTTTACCGTCCCGAAAGCCATCATTGCCAGAGGGTTCGATTATCAAGGGGCAAGCGGAGAAAAAGCCTTGTATTTTCGACTTTGATCATTCAAAAAAGAAAAAGATCAGATTTTTTAAATCATTTTTCAGAAATGGTGGTTCTTGTAATAGGTACATTTCTCAAAACAAGTTTTTTTGTTTTGACCTCATAATTTTGATGAGCGGTCAATTGATTGGCGATTTGTGCCTATAATTGCAACCGCAGGTGGGGGCCAACCCCGGAAAATGGACCTGACCCGCAACATGTTGACCATTCAAAATATACAGGCGCCCATTGCTGACGAAATGAATGCTTTTGAGCATAAATTTCGTGCGTTCATGAAAAGCAACGTCATGTTGCTGGACAAGATCATGAACTACATCGTGAAGCGAAAAGGCAAGCAGATCCGGCCGATGTTTGTGTTTCTGAGTGCGGGCGTGTGCGGCGAAATTACGGAAGCTACCTACCGGGGAGCGGCCCTGATCGAACTCCTGCACACGGCTTCGTTGGTGCACGATGACGTAGTGGACGATGCCAACTATCGCCGGGGCTTTTTTTCAGTAAATGCGCTCTGGAAAAATAAAATTGCGGTGCTGGTGGGTGACTACCTCTTATCGCGGGGGCTGCTGCTTTCGGTGGAACACGGCGATTTTCACCTGCTCCAGATTGTGTCTACGGCCGTGCGCGAAATGAGCGAAGGGGAACTGCTGCAGATAGAAAAAGCCCGCCAACTGGACATCACCGAAGACGTGTATTTTGAGATTATCCGCCAGAAAACGGCTTCTCTCATTGCTTCCTGCTGTGCCGTGGGGGCCAGTTCGGTTGGCTCGGATGCCGACACGGTGGCCAAAGCCCGACTTTTTGGCGAAAAAGTGGGCATTGCTTTCCAGATCAAGGATGATTTGTTTGACTACGGCACGGATGAAATCGGAAAACCGGTAGGCATTGATATCAAGGAAAAGAAGATGACCCTGCCGCTTATATTTGCCCTCAATCAGGCGGGCTGGTGGGAAAAGCGGCGCATCATCAACCTGGTGAAAAATGAGAGCCATAAACCAGCCAAGGTGAAAGAGGTCATTGATTTTGTGCGGCAATCAGGGGGAATTGACTATGCCACCGGCGTGATGAAGCAGTACGAATCGGATGCCCGCCGCATTCTGCACACTTTTCCCGATTCTCCTTATCGCGAATCGTTGGAGCAACTGGTGCAGTACACGATTGAAAGAACGAAGTAAAAAGCCGGGTTGACTTTTATCCCCTTAAAAATCCAGGCTCACTCCGCTTGCTGTCACTCTCAAATGGGCGGTTCGTCCGCAGGGTAAAGCGTAATTGACGGCTTCGTGTCCGGTCGGGAAGTGATAACAAACCGGATAGTCGTAATCCGATACGGCTTCGGCAATGATTTCCCAGGGTGATTTTCCGAAAGGCGTGTCGTCCGGCTTATCCTGCATATCCGTCATTTGCCCAACGATCAATCCGGCCAGGTGAGCCAGCTTACCAGCCCGTTTCATTTGCACCATCATCCGGTCCAGGTGGTAGATGTATTCTCCGATGTCTTCAATAAACAGGATTTTGCCCCGGGTATCCACGTCGGAGGGGGTGCCGATCAGGTGAACCAGCAAAGACAGATTGCCCCCAACCAGTGGGCCACTGGCTTCTCCCAGTCGGTTCATCAGCGTCGGAACTACCTCATATCGCACTTTTTCCCCGAACAAGACTTTCTTCAGGCTGCTGATGGACGGCTCGGCCCCTTCGTAATTAAAAGAAACCGGCATGGCAGCGTGTAGGGTTTCCATTCCCAGCCGGTGCAGGTGACAGTGAAGCACCGTTATGTCGCTGAAGCCGATCAGCCACTTGGTCTGACGCATCAGCGCTGAGAAATCCAGCCGATCGATGATGCGCGAAGTACCGTAACCACCCCGGCTTGATACAATGGCCCGAACGTCCGGGTTGTCAATCATAGACTGCAGATCGCTGATGCGTTGCTCATCGGTACCGGCAAAAGCGTGGTGTTCGGTAAAGAGGTTAGGCCCCGTGACTACCTGCAAGCCCCACTCTTCGAACGTACGCATGGCTAGTTCTACCCGTTGTGGCGGTACTTTCCCGGCGATGGAAACAATGCCAATCTGCTGGCCGCGCTGCATGGGCGGGGGGCTTAGAAAAGTGGGATAATGGGCTGATGACATGGAAAAGGGGCGCTTTGATCAAGTAGGCAGGTCAAAGTTGAAGATTTAATTGTGACCGGACAAAAAGGAAGACGCTTTTGTTAAGCTCTAACCAGCCAGATTCCAAACTATTTTATCAGCAACGATAAAAAAATGGTTTTTTTATAAAAAAATGAAAATGAATGCTCCAAAACCATTAATTTGGGTTCTCTTTTTTTTATCTGAATGAAAGTATCAACGACGCAGCCCTTCCAGATCATTTATTCTCTATTCGAGCACGAATATTTAGGTTATTTGTTCGAATCTTTTGTAGTGCAGGTGAATAATAAAGGTCATCTGACCCTGCAGCACCAGAACATTTCATCTAAAAATGCCCAAGAATTTGCCAGCGGCCTGGACGAAGTAGATTTCAGGCTGGTTAAACTAATGGATGAGATTCAGCAGGAGGTGATTCTGCGCAAGTTTTATAACAAAAAAGTCACCCTGGCCGACTTTTTTCTAAAAGTATACGATTCCCAGAAAGGCGACAAGCCCCTGCAGGAAGCCATTGAAAATTATATTGAAGGTGTCCGCGCAGAGGTACTGGACCTAATTGCCGATAAGAAACTTTTCATCATGGGAAACGACGGTGACCCTACCTGGAAGCGCATCTATCAGGTGCCGGAAAAGGCTTCGGTGCTTTTTCACTTCCGGCGCAATCCCGATAATACCCATTACTTCCCGACCATCAAGTGCCAGAATGAAAAGCTGGAGTTCCAGTTCCGCGATGCCCTCATTATCTGCAACCAACCCGCCTGGATGGTACTGGGCGACAAGCTGTACAGTTTTGAAAAAAACGTGGATGGCAAGAAACTCAAGCCATTCCTGAATAAGAAGTTCATCGTCATCCCCAAAAACGTCGAAGACACCTATTACCGGAAATTTGTGGCCCCGCTAGTCGCGTCCTTCGATGTGTATGCCAAGGGGTTTGAGATTAAATCAGAGCAATACCCGCCCGTGCCCCTGCTTACTTTTTCGGAAACGAATCATTCCAAAGCCAAAGTGCTGGAGCTCTTTGGCGAAAATGTTGATACCGATGAATCCGAAGGAGAAGAAGAGAACCGAATGGTGTTCGATCTGTCATTTCAATACGGCACTTTTATTTTTCGGGGAGACAGCATTTCCTCCAACGGTGGCCGTCAGCTGGCCAGTGTCAGTGTAGAGCGGAACGACGAACAGTACATTTTTCATAAAGTAAGGAGAAACACCGATATCGAGCGGCAAAAACAGCAGGTGCTGAAAGAGCGGGGCCTGGATATGCGACACGGCAAGACGGTCGTTCCCAAGTCGGAGGCTTTTGAGTGGATACGTGACCATGCCGCTCAGTTACAGCAACAAGGTTTTATTATCCGGCAGAATCCCGCTGACCAGAAAAGGTATTTTGTCGGACAATCGTCCATCAATCTGTCTATCAATGAAAACAAGGACTGGTTCGATATTTATGCTGTCGTGAAGTTCGGCGATTACGAAATCCCCTTTATTAAACTGCGCAACCAGATTCTGGCCAAAAAGCGGGAGTTTACGCTTCCCAGTGGGGAGATCGCCGTTATTCCCGAAGCCTGGTTTACGCAGTACTCCGAACTGCTGGCTTTTGCCGAAGAGTCGGATGCTGACAATCAGCAGATGACGTTGAAAAAATATCACCTGTCGCTGGTGCAGGACCTGCACAGTTCGAACCTGGCCCAGCTGACCATGAGCCGCCGGCTGGAAAAGCTTCGGAATTTTGAAGAGATTGAAGACCAGCCTTTGCCAGCGCACTTTGAAGGCCAACTGCGTCCTTACCAGAAGGCCGGGTATAATTGGATGCTCTTCCTGAATAAATACCACTTTGGCGGCTGTCTGGCCGACGATATGGGCTTAGGGAAAACCGTACAGACCCTGGCGCTGTTACAGGCCCAGAAAGAAGCGGGCAATACCCAGGCCAACCTCCTGATTCTGCCTACTTCGCTGGTATACAACTGGGAAATGGAGGCCCGTAAGTTTACGCCCGACCTGAAGGTGTTTACCTACACCGGCACGATGCGGGAAAAGAATGTCGCCCAGTTTGAAGGTTACGACCTGATTATTACCTCCTACGGAATTACCCGGATCGACGTGGATATGCTGAAAACGTATTATTTCCACTACATCATTCTGGATGAATCGCAGGCCATCAAAAACCCTACTTCCAACATTGCACGGGCAGTTTCTGAACTCAATTCCCGCCATCGGCTTATCCTGACCGGAACGCCGCTGGAAAACAGCACGCTGGATCTGTGGTCGCAAATGTCGTTTGTCAATCCGGGACTGCTGGGAACGCAGTCGTTCTTCCGGAACGAGTTTTTGCTGCCCATAGAGAAGAAGAACGACGAGCAGAAGATGCAGCGACTTTACACTATTATCAAACCCTTCATCCTGCGCCGCCACAAATCGCAGGTCGCTACGGAACTGCCCGAAAAGGTGGAGAATGTACAATACTGTGAGATGTCGGAACTGCAGGAGCAGGAATATGAGGAAGCCAAGTCCTTTTACCGGAACAAGATTCTGGATTATATCGACGAAAAAGGGATGTCTCGGTCCCAACTGATCCTTTTGCAGGGGTTGACCAAACTGCGCCAGATTGCCAACCACCCCAAGATGGTAAACGACCAGTACGAGGGCGATTCGGGAAAACTGCGGAGCGTCATTCACCGGCTGGAAACCGCCGTGTCCGAACACCACCGCATTCTCATCTTCAGCCAGTTCGTCAAGCACCTGGATATCCTGCGGAAATACCTGGATGAGAAGGCGATCCGTTACGCTTATCTCGATGGCTCAACGCGCAACCGGCAGGAGCAGGTCGAGTTGTTTCAGTCCAACCGCAGTGTGCCGGTATTTTTGATCTCTTTGAAAGCCGGAGGTCTGGGGCTGAATCTGACCGCTGCTGACTACGTTTTCATTTTGGACCCCTGGTGGAACCCCGCTATTGAGGCCCAGGCCGTAGACCGTGCCCATCGCATTGGTCAGGAGAACAAAGTGATTACCTATAAATTCATTTCCAAAAATACGGTTGAAGAAAAGATTCTGGCCCTTCAGCGAAGCAAACAGCGCCTGGCCAGCGAATTGATTACTACGGAAGAAAGCTTCGTGAAAGCGCTTTCCAAAGAAGACATCATGTCGTTGCTGGACTAAGCGGATCCTTTAAAAACCGCTATTTTCTTACTACCCTATTCCTCTGATTGGATACCAATAACCAACCGGTTAGCGTTGTACTGGCTCCGCTTTCCGTTTGGTCAGTGCAGGTAGACACCAAAAGTGTTTCCTTCTTCCAGCACCACTTCCACGTGTTCTTTCAGCGTGGTCGAAAGCCCGTAACCCACGTAATCTGCTGAAATGGGGAAGAGTTTGTGCCCCCGGTCTACCAATACGGCAGTTTGTAACTTCTTGATTTCCAAGCTCAGGAAGGGTTTTAGACTGTAAATCAGGGTCCGTCCGGTATTGAGTACATCGTCGATCAGCACAACGCACTTGTTGTGAAGGACATCTGGTGTACAATCCAGCTCAATATTGCCCTGTAAAAGACTCAGCTTGTCTACGCTTACTTTGACCAGCCGGGATCTGACGGGCGATACGGCATGAAACTCCGTTTGAAGCAGCTGAGCAAAGCGGTAGCCCTGGTCGTAAATACCGGCCAGAATGATTTCCTCTTCGGCAAAATTGTGCTCGTAAATTTCGATGGCGATGCGTTTGATTTTTTGCAGCGTTTGCTTTTGATTGAGGATCAGGTTGGTAGGATTTGCCATAAGTGATGAAAAGAGTGCCTGTATTGCCCGAAGGCATCAGCTATGATTGGTACCGGGTAGCAGATAAATACGAACAAAAACGGATAGGATATCAATACTTAAGCGCAATAATATTTATTTTACAGTTCTTGCCAGCGTGGACCCCGTTTGTAAAGTTGAAAAAAAAATTATGATGACACGAATCCCACATGACCTACGGGTTCGTCGGATGGTTTTTATTCCTATTTTGGCACAGTTTTAGTTGATATGCTAAAAGTTTACAATCCATTATCCAGCATTGGCATTTTTATGAAACACATTTTTCAGTTGTGGTTGTTGATTTTCTTCATTGGCGTCGGTTATGAGAGCCGAGCGCAGAATGACGTAATCAATGGAGCCAAGACCGCATTAAAGGGAGGGAATTCGAGTGAGTTGGCCCGATTTTTCAATAATAGCATCGAATTAATCATCGAATCAGACAAAGTTGAATTTGACAAAGTGAGCAATACCCAGGCCGAGTTGGTATTACGCACTTTCTTCCAGAAAAACCCCGCCAAAGATTTTAGCTACGTTCACCAGGGTTCCTCACCCGAAGGTTTGCAATACAGTACCGGTACCTACGAAGCCGCTACCGGCTCTTTCCAGGTTTATATTCTAATGAAGCAATTTTCGGGAAAATACCTCATTAGTAAAATTCAAATATTTGATAAAGAGTGACTTAACGCTACGAAGTAGACGGTCAAATTTAATCGGGAAAGGCGCTGAAATATTTCAGCGCCTTTTTCTAATTTTGCGCCCGTGCAATTGAATTATTTATCTCCTTCATCCATTCTTCAGTTCATCGATTCGGCGTTGGTCGAAGACCTGGGTGAGCTTCCTTTGGGAGGTGATCATTCTTCTCTGTCGTCGGTGCCCGCCGATGCACAAAACCGTGCCCGGCTACTGATCAAGGGCGAAGGCATACTGGCTGGTGTGGCACTGGCCGAAATGATTTTTAAAAGAGTAGATCCGGAATTGCAAGTGCAGACGCTCCTGACGGATGGTACAGAAGTTCGTTACGGTGATATAGGCCTGACGGTCACCGGCAAAGCCCAGTCGATTCTGATTGCCGAACGACTGGTTCTGAATTGTATGCAGCGCATGAGCGGCATTGCTACTTATACCCACCGACTCAAAGGACTGATAGCCGGAACCGGTGCTCAGTTGCTCGATACCCGTAAAACTACTCCCAACTTTCGGCGCATGGAAAAATGGGCCGTAGCCATCGGTGGGGGAGTCAATCACCGCTTCGGCCTGTACGACATGGTTATTTTGAAGGACAATCACGTAGATTATGCCGGCGGTATCCGAAAAGCCATTACCTCCGCGCAAAACTACCTGAAGCAACACGGAAAAAACCTGGCCATCGTTATTGAAACCCGTACGCTTGACGAAGTAAAAGAAGCATTGGAAACGGGCGGAATCCTGCGAATCATGCTTGACAATATGACTCCGGCTCTGATGCAGAAAGCCGTTCAATTAATTGACGGACGGTACGCTACGGAAGCGTCGGGTGGTATCACGGAGGCTACAATCCGCGAAGTAGCCCTGTGCGGAGTGGATTACATATCAGTCGGGGCACTTACGCATTCGGTTAAAAGTATGGACATCAGCCTGAAAGCCTATTAAGTAGCAACAATGAAAATGAGAAGCAGGATTCGAATACCATCTCTTCCTTTTTCACCTCATCATTTTGATTAAATAACCCAATGATCATTAAAACCAAAAAGTACAAGCTGGAAAGTAAAACGTACGTTTCACTGGCGATGAAACACCTGCTGCGGACCCAGTGGAAATGGGCCGCCATTCCCGTAGCCATCATCCTGCTCAATATTATACTGAACGTTACCGGTGTCTATCACAATATCTGGATCTATTTCATGGCACCGCTGGCCGTGCTTTTATACCTGCTTTTCTGGTTCATCCAGTTTACCGGCGTCACGCAGATGGAACAAAGCAAGCCGATGTTCGAAAAGTTTGCCTACGAAATTGACAGCCGGCAGATTCTGATGAAGCTGAATACCAAGGAAGGAATGCAGATGAAATGGGAAAATATCCGGGAAGCTCATAAGGAAAAAGACCATTTTATTTTGTTTTTCTCCCGGGTGCAGTTTCTGCACTTGCCTTTCAGCATTTTCAATTCGGAAAACGACATCCGTTTTATGGAGTCCATTCTGAGAAGAAAAAACCTGATTAAGGAAAAAGAACTGGTAAAGCAGTAAATCCACTACGTATATCACAAAGGAGTCCGGTGAAACGCAATCGCCGGATTTTTGCTTTTAGTACATCCGGGCTGTTGCGGCCTATTCGTTTTAAACCATTTATGCCATTATGAAAAAGTACGCTTATCTGTTTCTACTTCTGACCTCTTTGAGCCTGGCAATGCACCCTACGGCCGCTCAGCAGAAGAAGGCCGTAACGCTGGAAGATGTCTGGGTAAAAAATGTATTTGGACAACGATCGGTGAGCGGGGTCAACTGGCTGGATGCGGCACCTGCCCGTGGCAAGGCGGCTTCGGGTTCTTACTACACGTCGCTGGTCAATGGCATGGTGGTACAGTACGAAGTGGCTACCGGCACACCCGTCGATACCCTGGTCAATGGCAAAGAGCTGCGTCCGGCACTGAGTATCGAAGCGTATGAACTGAGTCCCGACGGCAACCGACTGCTGATCAGCACGGAACACGAATCCATCTACCGGCATTCTTACAAAGCCACTTATTACGTCTATGACCTGAAATCCCGGCAGTTGAGTCCACTCTCTAAAAACGGCAAGCAGGCCAACGCCACCTTTTCGCCTGATGGCGCACGGGTTGCGTTCACCAGGGACAATAACTTGTTTTTGAGTAATCTGACGGAAGGTTCGGAGCAACCCATCACCACGGACGGGAAATTCAACCAGATCATTCACGGCAGTACTGACTGGGTGTACGAAGAAGAATTTGCTTTTGTGAAAGCGTTTGACTGGTCGCCCGACGGGAAGAAGGTGGCCTATTATACCTTCGATGAAAGTCAGGTGCCCGAATACAATATGCAGGTATGGGGAGAAAACCCAACCGATCGACTGTACCCGGTCGATTACCGTTTCAAGTATCCCAAAGCCGGACAAGCCAATTCTAAAATTGCCTTATCGATTTACGATTTGGAGAAAGGCCAGACCGTAAAGGTGGACCTGGGCAGTGAAACGGATATTTACATTCCACGCATGAAATGGACCAAAAACCCGAATCTGCTTTCCGTTAAGAAAATGAACCGGCTGCAAAACCGGCTGGACATACTGCACGCGGATGCAACTACGGGCAAAACCCAGAACGTGCTGACGGAAGAGAGCAAAACGTACGTAGACCTGGAGTTTACCGACGACCTCACTTATCTGGATAATGGAAAGCAGTTCATTCACAGCAGCGAACGCAGCGGTTTCAAGCACTTTTACCTGTACGACATGAACGGGAAGCTGATCCGGCAGATTACCTCCGGCAACTGGGAAGTAACGGATCTGGTAGGTATCGATGAGAAAGCGCAGTTACTGTACTTTACTTCCCGGGAAGTGTCTCCGCTGGAAAAGCACCTGTACCGGATCCGGCTGGACGGAAAAAGCAAGACCCGGCTGACGGAAAAAGCAGGTACCCATACCATCAACCTCAGCCCCGACCGGAAGTTTTACCTGGATTACCACGCCACCGCCGATGCGCCACTGACGGTGAGTTTGCACCGGGCACCAGCGGGCGCTTTGGTAAAAGTGCTGGAAAACAATGAGGCTTTGCGGAACCGACTGGCTGAATATGCCATCAGTAAGAAAGAGTTTTTTCAGTTCAATACTTCGGGTGGAGTGGCACTCAATGGCTGGATGATCAAGCCGGCCAACTTCGACGCCTCTAAAAAATATCCGGTACTGATGTTCGTGTACGGCGGCCCCGGTTCGCAGACGGTTACCAACAACTGGGATGCCCGTGACTTCTTCTGGTACCAGACGCTGGCTCAGAAAGGCTATCTGGTAGTGTCAGTAGACAACCGGGGCACGGGAGCCCGGGGACGCGATTTCAAACACGCTACTTACGCCAACCTGGGTAAGCTGGAAGTGCAGGATCAGATTGAAGGCGCCAAGTATTTGGGTAGCTTGCCATACGTGGATGCTGCCCGGATTGGCATCTGGGGCTGGAGCTACGGGGGTTACATGACTTCCCTGTGCATGACGGTCGGTGCCGATTATTTCAAAACGGGTATTGCGGTAGCCCCGGTCACCAGCTGGCGGTTTTACGATACCATTTACACGGAGCGTTTTCTGAAAACACCGCAGGAAAACCCGGGCGGCTACGATGATAATTCGCCCCTGACCCACGCCGACAAATTGAAGGGCAACTACTTCCTCATTCACGGCACCGGCGACGACAACGTTCACTTCCAGAATGCGGTGGTGATGGAAAACGCCCTAATCAAAGCGGGCAAGCAATTCCGGTCGTTTTATTACCCCAACCGTAACCACAGCATCGGAGGAGGCAAAACCCGCCTGCACCTGTACACCATGATGACCGATTTTGTGGAGAAGAACCTCTAATCAGGTCCTTTGTAAAGTCAGCTTACTCAAAGTCGGGTAACCGTGTTGTGATAGGTAAAGGTAGTTTCGCTCATCCCGGCTGTGCCAGTAAGGGGTGCCGCGCTTACCGGACTGGGGGTGCAGGCCAGCGGTATGTGGCCTTCGCCGGCAAACAGGCCGGAAGTAGGGTCCAGTCCGATCCAGCCGGCTCCGGGAATGTACACTTCGGCCCAGGCGTGCAAAGCCGTAAAGTCAGCCACCAGCGGCGAAGACTGGCTTTGCGTCTGCCCCTGACTTTGACTCTGCGTTTGGCTTTGGGTCTGGGTCAGTTCAGGTTCCGTGGCCAGTTGCACCAGGTAGCCCGACACAAAACGGGCGGCCAGGCCCAGCTGACGTAGAATCTGCACCAGTAGCCAGCCCGAATCACGGCACGAACCCAGCCCTTTGATCAGGGTTTCTTCGCAGGACTGCACGCCCGGCTCCATGCGTACGGTGTAGGCAATGTCACGGTACACCTGCCGGTTGAGCGTTACCAGGAAGTCTACCGTTTCGTGAGGCGTACGGTTTACTCCCTGCATCCATTGATTTAGATAAGGCCCCTGCTCCATTATCTCCAGGTAAGGGCCAAGGTCTTTTTTTAGCTGAGGTTCATATTCAAAAGGAAACTGCTGCGCGTAGTCTTCCAGAAAAAAGGCAAACGGATTGATTTCAACCAAATGGGCTGTCAGGTGCACATCAATCACCATTTCGCGCACTGCTCCCTGAAAAAGAACCCGGGCCAGGAAGTTCCCGAAAGGGTCCTGTTGCCAGTGAATCGTGTGGTTTTCTGGTCGGATGTGAAGGGCGTAAGCCTCAATGGGCGTCCGGCTGTGGGCCGCCGGCTTGAGCCGCAGTACGTGGGGAGACAGGAAAACAAGCCGATCGTACGCGTAGCTGGTTTGGTGGTGAATGGCAACGCGGATAGACATGAGGCGACGGATAAAGGGTTTGAAAACACCGATGATAGCCATTTTTTTAACCGAATCAAAACGGCTGAACCAATCCCACTTTTTAAAATGAGCGAATGATGACCAGCTATTTGAATGAATACGTGGCCGAAATAGGGAAATGGTCGGAATAGCGAATGTTTCGGTGAGTGGTGAAATGTTCTACTTTGATCGTTTTGTGAGCAAATTGGTTGTCAATGCGAAGGAAAAAAAGCTTGTCATTGTAAGTAAAGCCGAAGCCTGAACCTGCTTCTTCAAAGGCATTGTTGAGTACTTTGCGCAAACGGGTATACGTATAGCTATACGGCATATCATTCAGGTCGCTGCACACAATTACTTTGTAAGGGCTGTCAGCAATCCACTTTTCCAGTAAGCTCACCTGTTCGGCCCGGGAAATAAAACCGCGCTTCAAGCGCTTAAATATATCGGTAAGGTCATTTTTGGCAGATTGAAAGTGTTTTTCTCCCAGCACTTTCTCTACGCGGATGCTCATAGACTGCAGATGGACATTAAAGACCCGAATGGTATCTTTTCCGATTACAATATCAGCATACACACCTTTATTGATGCGGCTTTTGTCAAATTCCAGCTTTTTGTAATGAATAATGGGATAGCGGGAGAAGATGACGGCACCTACGTAACCCTGCTTATGCTCGTATAAATCCGGCGTAGGCGTGGAGTATTGCGGAAAGCGCTGGCGTTTGCGCAGCTGTTTCATAGAATTATATACGTGTGAGGTATCGGAATTGTATAGTTCCTGTATGCATTTGATGTCGGCGTCGGCATTAATAACCCAATCGAGCATTTGCGTCGAAGTAGCCGGATCTACTCCCAGGCGTTCGTGGTAAGTATTCAGCATTCGGACATTATAACTTAGTACTTTGAACGCTTGGCCTGACTCCGGTACACGATTGAAGGGGTGAATGGCCATGGTGCGTTGTACGTAGGGAAGCCCAATGAGCAATATGGCCACCGACCACAGGGCCCGCCAGGGCGAAATCAGGAGCCAATAACAGATGAACACAACGTGTAGCGCCAGCATCACTGGCAAAGACAGGGTAAGAAAGCCGGCCGGCCAGAAATCGGCGGGTGAGATGCGGGCAAACGCATAAACCAGCAAAGTATAGATGCAGATCAGTATATAGACGATGAGTACTGAAATGGACCATACCCTGCGCAGAAAAAAAGGCTTCTCAGAAGTAGTCATTTCAAATGAATATCAGGCGAAGGTAAGCAAGATCTGATGAAAACGTTCGGAAAAGGAATTCCGGGATGTTTGTCGCCCTATTTTGAGTAAGTCAGTTTGCTGATTCGTTGAGTTCCAATCTACCCATAAAGGCTGAAGGAAAAAGCGTTGAGTTGTTCACGTTGAACAAATTGTCCGTCAGTATTTGGTTCCCTGCAGAAAAGTAGTTAGTTTTGCATCACTAACGTTTTTGAAAAAAGAGGGGGCTTTAGTCCCCTCTTTTCATTCAGGCCGCTGATGACCGGGCGGTAGTACAACAATCATTGGGAAGCGATGAATTTGAAGGAAACCATTGAAGAACTGGTGAACCGGATTCTTGCAGCTGGCGATCGGGCCGAAGAGCTTTTTCTGGTGGAGGTAACCATCGCAGGTAATCCGAAGGCCCATCCCAAAGCCACCGTGCTGATAGACGGAGATAATGGCGTAGACATCGATACCTGTGCACTCATCAGTCGTCGGTTGGGAAACCAGATAGAAGAGCTAAACCTGCTGGAAAGTGCTTACGTACTGGAGGTGTCTTCTCCCGGACTGGATTTGCCACTTCAACAGAAACGACAATACACAAAAAATATAGGAAGAAAAATAAAGGTGCTGCTGAAGGATGGAAGCACAAAAACTGGTAAATTGACTTTGGTGGAAGCCGATAGTATTCTACTGGAAGAAGAAACTTCCGGGAAGAAGAAAAAAACAGCCAAGGAAACGGAAACCAGTCCGGCCCGGATATCCTGGGAGGATATCAGCAAAACGAACGTAATGGTCTCTTTTTAATGAATGTCATCAATGGCGGAAAGCCGCTTAACTGAAAATGAACACGAATGAATTAATTGAGTCGTTTGCAGAGTTTGCAAAGTCCAAGAACATTGATCGCCCGACGATGATCAAAATTCTGGAAGATGTTTTCAGAACCATGATCCGGAAAAAGTACGGCACCGACGAAAACTTTGATGTGATTATCAATGCCGAAAACGGGGACCTCGAAATGTGGCGTACCCGTGAGATCGTATCTGACGATTCAGAAGACATCTGGGACCTCGATAAGATTCCGTTATCAGAAGCACAAAAAATTGAAGCCGATTTTGAAGTAGGCGAAGAAGTGGCCGAATCAGTCAAACTGGAAGACTTTGGCCGGCGGGTGGTGCAAACGGCCCGTCAAACGCTGATTCAAAAAGTGAAAGACCTGGAAAAGGATTTGCTTTTTCAGAAGTATAAGGATATGGTGGGGGAAATCATCACTGCCGAAGTGTACCAGATTCTGGGTAGAGAAGTCATTCTGATTGATAGTGAAGGCAATGAGCTGATTCTTCCCAAGTCGGAACAGATCTCCAAAGATCGTTTTCGTAAGGGAGAAACCGCCAAGGCAATCATTCACCGCGTTGAAATGGTGAATGGAACCCCCAAAATTATTCTCTCGCGTACCTCACCGGCCTTCCTGGAACGCTTGTTTGAAAGCGAAATTCCGGAAGTGTACGACGGCCTGATCCTGATTCGTAAGATCGTTCGCGAACCCGGTGAAAGAGCCAAAGTGGCGGTAGAGTCGTACGACGACCGGATCGATCCCGTAGGTGCTTGCGTAGGGATGAAAGGTTCCCGTATTCATAGCATTGTTCGGGAGCTGGAAAACGAAAACATTGATGTGATTAATTATACCGATAACCTGGAGCTATTCATCAGCCGGGCGCTGAGTCCGGCCAAGATTGGCAGCCTGAAAATTGATCAGGAAGAAGGACGGGTATCCGTGTACCTGAAGCCTGACCAGGTGTCGCTGGCGATTGGGCGGGGCGGGCAGAACATCAAACTGGCCAGCCGACTGGTTGGAATGGAAATCGACGTATTCCGCGAACTGGAAGAAATAGAGGATGAAGAAGACATTGCGCTTTCTGAATTCGATGATGAGATTGAAGACTGGGTAATTGCTGAGCTTCGCCGGATTGGTTTGGATACCGCGAAAAGCGTATTGGCCCTCTCTAAGGAGGATCTGCTCAGAAGAACAGAACTGGAAGAGGAAACGATTGAAGAAGTGCTGGGTATTCTCAAACAGGAATTTGAAAATTGATCAGTATGTAAGCTGACCCTACACTTTTCTCCGTCAAAAGAAGCCTGACACCCTGCAACTGACAAGAATGTTTCGTGGTAACGACTCGTTCTTGTCAATTGTGTTTAGGCAGTATGAATCAAAATTCGTAAATTTGAAAAAAATTAATAAAGGAAAGCTATCACATGGCAGATGACAGAATGATGAGATTAAACCAGGTGGCAAGGCAACTCAATGTAGGGATAGCTACGATTGTGGAGCATCTTGCGGCCAAAGGTTTTCATATTGATAACAACCCGAACTCCAAGATTACGGTTGCGCAGTTCGAGATGCTGTCAAAAGCCTTCAAGTCGTCGGCATCCGATAAGCGGGAAGCCTCTGGCCTCTCGATTGGAAAAAAGCACGCCGACAACCTGGTGATAGACTCCGACTCCCCTTTTGATAAGAAGCATCGTCACGATGATGACGATATATTTGCCCGGCCAGAGCCGGTAAAGGCGACTACCGTAACGCCCCCCGCCCAAACCAAGCCAGTGAGTACTAATTCGGCCGATGATCTGATCAGCCCGGTTAAACTACCCGGTTTTAAAGTTTTAGGTAAAATTGACCTGAATAACCGGGGAGGTTCTGTTCAAAGCGAGCCCATAAAGCCAGCAGCAGAAACCAAACCCGTAGTAGAAGCCAAGCCAACGGTAACCGAGCCGGCTGAGGTAGCAAAGCCCGTAATAGAAAAGGCACCGGAAGTAAAATTACCCGAAGAATCGGTAAAACCCCCCGTGGTCGAATCGCCCAAAGCCGTTACACCACAACCCACACCGGCAACAGTTGAAACCAAGCCGGTACCAGTAGAAGCAGTACAAAAAGAGGACACTCCTGCCGTTACTCCACCGGTCCGGCAGGTCGAAGAATCCAAGCCCGTGACGACTCCTGCCGCTGATGTTGTAGTGCCTCCGGTAGCCAAGCCACCGGTTGAAGAACCGGAACCAACCACTGCGCCCGAAACCGGCAATGTGATTGAAGGCAAGGCTGAAACGTTGAAAGGATTAACGGTCCTGGGTAAAATCGATCTTTCTAATGACTGGTCCAGGAAAAAGCCCAATCCGGTTGCTTCTTCTGACGACAAAGACAAGAAGAAAGCGAAGAGAAAGCGCAAACGGGTCAGAATCGGTGAGCAAAATGCGCCCGCCGGTGGTACAGCGGCCGCACCTGGTACGGCCAGACCCGCTCAGACGCAGAATCCGCAAAGAACCGAAAATCGCGATGCTGCACGACCCGCAACCGGAGGCAACCGTCCGATAGTACCGGCGAAAGGGAAGAATACGCCGGCTGGTAAGTTTGCGCGCCCTGCTGATAAAAAAGAAGAGGTTACCGATAAAGAAATTCAGGATCAGATCAAAGCTACGCTGGCTAAACTCAGCGGTAATAAGCCCAACGTGGGTGCCAAGCTAAGACAGGCCAAACGAAGAGGCAAAGCCGAAGAGAAAGAAGCCCGTTTGTTACAGGAACAGGAGGAAGCTAAGACGCTGAAAGTAACGGAGTTTATCTCTGCCAACGACCTGGCTTCCCTGATGAACGTATCGGTTAACGAGGTGATTTCCGCCTGTTTGGGTCTGGGAATGTTCGTTTCCATCAATCAACGCCTGGATGCGGAAGCCATTACGGTTATCGCGGATGAATTCGGATTCGACGTAGAATTTACTTCCGCCGAAGATGAGACCGAAATTCAGCTGGAAGAGGCTGACGAAGAGCAGGACCTGAGCCATCGTGCCCCCATTGTTACGATTATGGGTCACGTAGACCACGGTAAAACCTCTCTGCTTGATTACATCCGCCGTGCAAAAGTAGCTGCTGGTGAAGCCGGGGGAATTACCCAGCACATTGGGGCATACGATGTAATGACTGATTCTGGCAAACGCATTGCTTTTCTGGACACGCCTGGTCACGAAGCATTTACTGCGATGCGTGCCCGCGGTGCCAAAGTAACGGACGTGGTCATCATTGTTGTAGCAGCCGACGATAACGTGATGCCTCAAACCAAAGAAGCCATCAATCACGCCCAGGTGGCCGGGGTACCCATTGTAATCGCCATTAATAAAGTAGATAAAGCCAATGCCAATCCGGAAAAAATCAAGGAAGAACTGGCAAAGGAAAATATTCTGGTAGAAGATTGGGGTGGAAAATACCAGTCGGAAGAAATCTCTGCCAAAACTGGCAAGGGGGTTTCCGAATTGCTGGAAAAGGTATTGCTCGAAGCCGAATTGTTGGATCTGAAAGCCAATCCGAAGAAAAATGCGGTAGGAACGGTGATTGAAGCTTCCCTCGATAAAGGGCGTGGCTACGTAACGACGGTGCTGGTACAGAATGGCTCCCTAAAAGTAGGTGACATTCTGCTGGCTGGTGCCCACCACGGACGGGTAAAAGCCATGACGGATCACCGCGGAAAACGACTGAAAGAAGCCGGTCCCTCTACCCCGGTACAGGTACTGGGTTTGAGCGGTGCTCCCCAGGCCGGTGATAAATTCCACGTAGTGGAAACCGAACGGGAAGCCCGGGAAATTTCCAACAAACGCGAACAGATTCTGCGTGAGCAGAGCCTGCGTACCCGTAAGCACATTACCCTGGAAGAAATCGGACGTCGGAAGGCCATCGGTACATTCAAGGAACTCAATGTCATTATCAAAGGTGACGTTGACGGATCTATTGAAGCACTTTCCGATTCACTGTTGCGCCTGTCTACCGAAGAGGTACAGGTACGTATCATATCTAAAGCCGTTGGACAGATATCCGAATCGGATGTTCTGCTGGCTTCGGCTTCCGATGCGGTCATTGTGGGCTTCCAGGTGAGGCCTTCTACCAACGCCCGGAAACTGGCCGAACAAGAGGAGATCGAAATCCGGCTTTACTCCATCATTTACGATGCCATCAATGACGTGAAAGACGCCATGGAAGGTATGCTGGCTCCGAAGCTGGAAGAGGTAACGGTAGGTACCGCCGAAGTGCGCGAAGTGTTCAAGATCAGCAAGATTGGTACGGTAGCGGGCTGCTTCGTACTGGACGGCAACATCCGACGCAATACCAAAGTACGACTGGTGCGCGATGGTATCGTGGTACATACCGGCGATATCGATGCCTTGAAACGCTTCAAAGATGACGTAAATGAAGTGAAGTTTGGCTATGAGTGCGGTATCAGTATCAAAGGCGTCAATGATATCCAGATGGGAGACATCATTGAAAGCTTTGAGCAGAAAGAAACCAAACGTACGCTTTGATCTTCAAGCGGTTATTTTAAGAGATAAAATGAGAAAGGGAACGCACAACGTGCGTTCCCTTTCTCATTTTATTGTTACCCGCCATACGCGCATACTTTTTCCTATACCTTTGCATCCTTCTTGGTAATAAGTCCAATGAAGACAATTTGAAGAGATTGCACAGGACTAATTATCTTCTATGTGGATATATGGAGGCGGTGGTCACGCCAAGGTACTGATAGATTGCCTCAGAGACGCAGGGATTGTTATAAAAGGAGTATTTGATGATGATCCGAAAAAAAAGGAAATCCAGGGATACCCTATTCTGGGACCCTATAATGCGGTTGACTTTTTGGATGAGGCATTGATTATAGCGGTGGGTGATAATGCCACCCGCCGAAAACTGGCGGAACAGATACGGCATACGTTTGGAAATGCCCATCATCCTTCAGCTCTGATTTCAGCATTCAGCCGGGTGGGTGAAGGCTCGGTGATTTATCATCGGGCAGTAATACAGCCAGGAAGCGAAATCGGCAGACACGTCATTATCAATACGGCAGCGACCGTTGATCACGATTGCCGGGTAGGGGATTTTGCGCATCTGGCACCGGGGGTGACCGTATGCGGAGAGGTGAGGATCGGAGAAGGGACACTGATCGGAGCCGGGGCAACCGTTTTACCGGGTATTACCATCGGAGCTTGGTGTCAGATTGGAGCCGGTGCTGTGGTATGCCGGCCCATCCCTGACTTTTCCGTAGCGGTTGGAATACCAGCGAAAGTAATTCGTCATCTTTCTCCTGCCTAAAAGAAGGGCCAAATTAGAGGGATCAAGCCCGTTTTAGTCTACAACCGAAGAATGAAGAAAAAGCAAATATGGCTTTCTCCACCGCACATGGGTGGAGATGAACAAAAATACGTGCAGAAAGCCTTCGATACCAATTGGATCGCTCCGGTTGGAGAAAATATACAGCTTTTTGAGGAAGCGCTCTGCCAGTACACGGGTGCCCGGTATGCGCTGGCACTGAATTCAGGAACCGCCGCTATTCACCTGGCACTGATCTTATTGGGTGTTGGATACGGAGACGAAGTGATTGTGCCTACTTTTACTTTTTCAGCCACCATTAATCCGGTAATTTACCAGGGGGCGGTGCCGATCTTTGTTGACAGCGAAAGAGAATCCTGGAATATATGCGCAAAAGAAATGGCCTGCGCAATCGAAAGCCGTCTTTCGTTGGGGCACCACCCTAAAGCCATCATTATCGTCCATTCCTACGGTCAGTCGGCGCATCTTCCCGATCTGATGGCGCTGGCCGACCAGTATCACATACCCGTTATTGAGGATGCTGCCGAAGCACTGGGAGCCACTTTCCAGGGGCGCAAACTGGGTACATTTGGTAAACTGGGTATCCTTTCATTCAATGGGAATAAGATCATCACCACTTCGGGTGGAGGAGCACTTCTTTGCGATGACCAAATCTTATTGGAAAGGGCCCGGTACCTGAGCACGCAGTCCCGTGATCCGGCTCCGCATTTCCAGCACTCTGAAGTGGGCTATAATTATGCGTTGAGCAATGTGCTGGCAGGTATTGGATTGGGTCAGATGGAAGTGCTGCAGGAGCGGGTCAGACAACGGCGGGCTGTTTTTGCTTTTTACCAGCAAGCTTTCTCTGACATAGAAGCCATCTCTTTTGCTCCCGAATTAGAATTCTCAGAGGGAAATCGCTGGCTAAGCTGTATACTGGTTAATGAAAAAACTTCCGGCGGTATTACAAGGGAAACGCTCCGCCTGGCCTTGGAGAGGGAACTGATCGAGGCAAGACCCTTATGGAAGCCGATGCACCGACAACCCGTTTTCCAGCAATTTCCTTATTTTGGAAGCCAACACGTAGCCGAGGAGCTTTTCAACCGCGGCCTTTGCCTGCCATCCGGGTCCAACTTGTCAGAAGAAGATTTGAATCGAATTGTGGCGCTAGTTAGGGGAGTATTCGGAAAGGGGGCCTGATCTGAATAAAAGTACCAGTTGCATTGTTTGCGTGGACTGTCCCTACCAATACCGAAATCGTATAGTCGCCTACTTTCCGTATCTTCGATGTCCATATCAGTGGCTTATCATATACAGCGCGTCACTGAGAGCCATGTACATACAGGGCAAATTTGCGATTGCGCTGCTTTTATTATTCGATTTTTTTGGTTCTCTTGACATACAGAACGTTCCGATCCCATGAATACCTCCGGCAAATACCTGATACTGTTCTTTCTGATCCTAAGCCAGCAGGCTTACTCCCAGCTCAATCCAGCGGCAGTACAAAGACCCGCCGCGTTGGAGGATTGGGTTTTTGGCCCCTTTACCAAAGTAGATGAAGCCAATCCTTGTCTGGAGCCAAGAACGGGGAAGGCGTTTTTCTGCCCGGTTCGGGGTGATTCGGTGCAATGGGAAGAGAAAGACGTATTCAATCCGGCAGCGATAGTTCGCAAGGGCAAGGTATACTTGCTGTACCGGGCCGAAGACAAAGTAGGTAAGTACCAAGGCACGTCGCGCATTGGGCTGGTCGTATCAGACAATGGCCTGACGTTTACCCGGCATCCGGTCCCGGTACTATACCCCGACAATGATCCTATGAAAGTATACGAATGGGAGGGAGGATGTGAAGACCCGCGGATTGTTGAAACGGAAGAGGGCAATTACGTACTGACTTACACCGCTTATGATGGAAAAACCGCCCGCATCTGCGTAGCTACCTCCACTGATTTATACACTTGGAAGAAGAACGGACTGGCATTTGCCAAAGCTTACGGAGGCAAATACAAAGATGTATGGTCTAAATCTGGCGCCATTGTATGCCGAAGGGAGGGTAGCCGCATCATTGCAACCAAAATTGGAGGAAAGTACTGGATGTATTACGGGGACACCGACATATACGTGGCGACTTCTCAAAATCTGATTGACTGGACTCCCTTAGAAAATGAGAGCCGTCAATGGGTAGTTGCTTTCGGTCCGCGCAAAGGCCGGTTTGACAGTCGACTGGTGGAACCCGGCCCCCCAGCCTTACTGACCAACCAGGGTATTCGTTTTATTTATAATAGTATGAACCTGGAAACCGGAGGCGATCCTGCTTTGCCAGCGGGCACGTACGCCGCTGGCCAGGTACTTATGGATCCGGAAAATCCGGCCAAGGTGCTGAAGCGCACAGCCTCCTATTTTATGCATCCCAATAAAAGCTACGAAATCAATGGACAGGTAGGAAACGTCTGCTTTCTGGAAGGTCTGGTCTATTTCAAAGGTCAGTGGCTGCTCTATTATGGTACGGCCGACTCCCGGATTGCCCTAGCCAGCTACAATCCCTAAGCTTGTTTGAGACCAAGTGATGCTTAGCATTGGCTACTGAAAATTTTAGATTTTACACCAGTCCTTTTACTCCCCGTCTCCTTTCTTTCTGAATTTCCTTTTGAAAAGTCTGTTTAAAGAAAACAGATAAAAGACACTGTTTGGCTTTATTACAGGTTACAATTCTGGGTTTCTACTCAAAATCTCACAACCCCTTCTTGGTGGATTCATACATACAGTTTGGGGGTATTTATGAAAATAGATAGCTTCATTTGGATGAAGAAGCGGATGCGGTGCCTCTCCAAATTGACGGGAAGCAAGTGTCTGATTACTGCTTTTTTACAATAGTATTTATTTAAATAAAGAAGGGAAAACCGATTGGAAAGACTTAGTAAGTCATCTTGCCAGATCGGGTGATAGTCAAAATTCATACAATTTATGCACATGCGTTGGAAACATCTTACTTTTGGCCTCTCTGTTATGATTGCTCTGAACAGTTACGAAGACGTCTGGGCGCAAAAGAAAGGACCGTCGAGCACTTCAGTAACAGCCGAAGCAGAGAAGGCGGATTTTTATTTCCGGAATAATGAATTTGGCAAAGCGCTGCCCTTGTATCAGCGCATTGATCAGGTGAAGCCCCATGACCCGCTCACGAATTACCGGCTGGGCGTTTGTCTGTTGAGCAGCAACAACGAAAAAGAAAAGGCCATTCCTCATCTGGAATTTGCTGCTCAGAGCAAGGATGAGAAAGTGCCTGCGAAGGTTTTTCTCCAACTTGGTCAGGCCTGTCACCTGGCTTACCGGTTTGAGGAAGCAGTAGGCCATTTTAAAAAGTATCGTTCGCTGATGACCAAGAACGATCCCAAAATCAAAGAGCTGGAGCGCCAGATTCAGGTGAGCCTGAACGGGCAACGATTGCTGAAAGACACCGCCGAAGTATTTATCCAGAATGTGGGTGCCCCCATCAACAGTACGGCAACCGAATATGGCCCGGTTATTTCGGCCGACGAAAGCGTACTGTTGTATACCGTTCTCAAAACGACCGCCGACAAATCAACGGCCGTGCAGATTGAAACCGAAGACGTGATGATCTCTCACAAGGATTCGGACAATTGGGGAAAGCCTAAAAGCATCGGTCTGAATGCCAATGCCAATATTGGTTCAGTAGGCCTTTCTCCCGATGGACAACGTTTGCTGATTTACATGGGAGGCCGCAATACCAACAACGGGAACATATTCAGTTGTCAGCTCAGTGGTAACCAGTGGTCCAATCCGGTAAAACTGAGCGGTAAGGTCAATTCCAGCTTTCAGGAGAGTAGCGGCAGCCTTACTCCCGATGACAAAACCCTGTACTTTTCCAGTAACCGCCCGGGTGGCCTGGGTGGATTTGATATTTATAAAGCTACCAAAAATGAAAAGGGAGAATGGGCCGACGTAGTAAATTTGGGAGCCCCGATCAATACGCCCTATGACGAAGACGCTCCTTTCATTCATCCCGACAAGAAAACCCTGTATTTCAGCTCTAACGGGCACAATACGATGGGGAACAATGATATTTTCCGGGCTGTAAATGAAAACGGGCAGTGGTCGGTTCCGTCCAATATGGGTTATCCCATCAATTCCGTGTACAATGACAACTTCTTTGTGCTCTCTGCGGATGGAAAAAAAGGCTATTTTTCTTCTGATCGTCCGGGTGGCCTAGGCGGACAGGATATTTACTTCCTGGGCATTCCCGAAGAGCAGGGCATTGTGCCCTTGACCATGATGAAAGGCCGGATTATTACCGGAGAAAAGCTGGTTCCTACGCGCATCCGGGTCATCGACAAGAGTACGAATGAGATCATCCGGAACGTATACAATCCCAATCAGAATACCGGTCAGTACCTGATTATCTTTCCTCCGGGGCGCAACTACGATATGGTCATCGAAGCCGAGGGCTTTATGCCACAAACCGTGAATATCAACGTGCCGAATCAGAATTACTTCTACGAATTATACCAGGAGATCAATCTGAAGCCGGTAATGAAGGCGGGAAAAATGGTTGGTCAGGAAATTGCGGTAAAAAATATATTCGAAGACGTAGAAAAAAACCAGGCTATGTTTGATCCGTCTAAGTTTGGAAAGAACAACCTGGATTTGTACGAACTGATGGACAACGTCATTGCCGCTGCCGATTCGGTGGCATTGGACTACCTCCTGTCGCTGATGTATTCCAAAGATAGTCCGATTTTGCAGGAATTGCCCGGTGAGCCGCTGCGGGGTACCTACTATTACGAAGATAACAAGGGCAAGCTCCAGCCACTCAAAGTAGACGGACAGACCGTATATGCCTTGCCTACGCCTTCACAAATCGCCGAGGCGAATGGGGGCAGCAGCCAGGTAAAAGTAAGTATAACGGATAAAACGGTGATCAAGCCCAATCTGACGTACATCTTCCACTTCGAGACGGACCAGACCAATTTGGATAAAAATGCCATTCCGGAGCTGGAAAAGCTGTATGAATACCTGAAAAAGAACCCTAATTATGGGATCAAGGTTTCCGGGTTTGCCGATGCAGATGGTACCCGTGAGCGAAATCTACAGATCTCAGAGCAACGGGCGCAGCAGGTGGCTCAGTATATGGTGCAAAAGGGAATTACCAGCAAACGCATTCTGGCCAAAGGATACGGTCAGGTTCCTGAAGCTGCCAAGGCATTAACTGAAGCCGAGAAGCGCCAGTTCAGGATTACGGAAATTACCGTGATGGAAGTAGCTAAAATGAAATAATTACCATTGAGTTTTCTATTTGAACACCAGTCCATGGGGGCTGGTGTTTTTTGTTGTCGTTTACCGAACAATTGCCAGGCTATCGAAGTACAATGCATTGGACACGGAAGCGGGGCCACTTGGTACTTTTTCTAAAATGTGTAATTTTGTTTCCGTTACGATACGCTGTTATGTCAGACAATCCGCTTCAAGAGTACTCAGAAAAAGACAAATACCAGATTTTTGATACCGAGTTCATGCCCCACATCGACTCGATGTATAACTTTGCCTACCGCCTTACTATGGATGAGGATGAAGCAAAAGACCTGGTGCAAGATACCTATCTCAAAGCGTTCCGATTCATTTCCTCTTTCCAGAGAGGAACTAATGCCAAAGCGTGGTTGTTCAGAATACTGAAAAACAGCTTTATTAACGATTATCGTAAGAAGAGTAAAGAGCCCGCTAAACTGGATTATCAGGAAGTAGAAACTTTTTACAATTCGGATGAAGCAGACTCTGATATTACGATAGACCTGCGCGTAGAAACCGTGCAGGATATGATCGGCGATGAAATTGCCAATGCACTCAATTCACTGGCAGTTGATTTTAAAGCGGTCATCATTCTTTGTGATATAGAAGGATTTACTTACGAAGAGATGGCAAAAATACTGGACATACCCATTGGTACTGTTCGTTCCCGATTGCACCGTGCCAGGAATCTGCTGAAAGAGAAATTAAAAGAATACGCCCAGTCAATGGGTTACAAGTCGGAATAACAAGCAACGATCGGAGCGTCTTTCCAACGCCCGCAAAAAATGATTGAGGGCAGGGCAGAGGAAGCAGTGAGTGATCAGGCAGGTCGTGCCTGACCGGAAAATAAATGTGTACCTACTAGCCTTACATTCATCTTATCGTTTTAGTCATGGAAGCCAATAAGTCAATTAAAATTGTATCAAAGAAAGAAGAAATGAGCTTAAAACAGTCGTGTTCGAACCACGCCGAATGTATGAAAGCCATTCAGTTGATCCTGGATGGAGAAGCAAGTAAGGAGCAACTGGAACATTTCAATCAGAATATTGATCACTGTCTGCCTTGTATTCAGAAGTACAATCTGGAAAAGGTAATCCGGGATACGCTTCGTTGCAAACTGGAAAAGAAGTGCGTTCCCACTGATCTGGTTGCTTCCATCAAAACGAAATTGGACGAAGCCCTCTGATCCGGTTTGTTGTGTCAATCAGCCTCTCCATGGATATGTCGGGGAAGCAGGGTAGAATATTTTATTTTTACCCTTACCTTGCACATCAAATCATACTTATAAGCATCGATGCAGCCTCCGGTAATGCCTGAATCAGGTAGCCAGTACCCTAATTCCCCCGCTCAAAGCAATCAGCCTACTACCTTTCAGGGTAAGCTAATCATTTTCTCGGCTCCTTCAGGATCGGGAAAAACCACCATCGTCAAACATTTGCTGGCGCACAATGCCAATCTGGGCTTCTCTATTTCGGCCTGTACCCGTGACCGACGCGGAAGAAACGAAACCCATGGCAAGGACTATTACTTTTATACGCCCGAAATATTCAAACAGCTTATAGACGAAGGCGCTTTCGTGGAATGGGAGCAGGTATACGAGGGCGCTTTTTACGGGACGTTAAAGTCGGAAGTAGAAAGGATCTGGAGCGAAGGCAAGCACGTAATCTTTGATGTGGATGTAAAAGGGGGATTGAGCCTGAAAAAATTTTATGGCGATCGGGCTTTGGCCGTTTTTGTAAAGGTGCCTTCCGAAGAGCAACTGGAGCAACGCCTGCGCGGCCGGGGAACCGATTCCGAAGAAAGCATTTCCCGGCGCCTGTTTAAAGTAAAGTTTGAAATGAGCTTTCAGGAACAGTTCGACGTAATCCTGGTCAATGATAATCTGGAAGATACCCTCGTAAAAGCCCAGTCCTTACTCGATGATTTCCTGCGCAAATAAAATTTCTGCGTAACAAGAACAACAAGCATGCTCATTTACCGGACTGCTTCTAATCGCTGATCAAATTACCTTGAAAATCGGATTATTTTTCGGATCGTTCAATCCCATACACGTCGGGCACCTGATCATTGCCAATACGATGGCTTGTACTACTGATCTGGATACGGTATGGCTGGTAGTTTCGCCGCAAAACCCGATGAAAAAGAGTAAATCCTTGCTGCACGAATTCGACCGTCTGGATATGGTAGACATGGCCATTGACGGAAACTCCCGGCTGAAGTCCTGCAACATTGAATTTTCCATGCCGAAGCCCAGTTATACCATCGACACCCTTACGCGGCTGCACGAAAAGTATCCGCAGCATCAGTTTGCCCTGATTGTGGGAGAGGACAATCTCCAGCATTTTGACAAGTGGAAGAACTACGATAAGATCATCGAATACTACGGATTGTACGTGTATCCACGCCCCAATGCGGCCGATAGCGAATGGAAGCAACACCCTAACGTAAAGTTCGTTGAGGCACCGCTGTTAGACATATCCGCTACGTTTATTCGTGACAGTATTCGGCACAATCGATCGATTACCTACTTAGTGCCGGAACGCGTAGAGCAACACATTCTGCGAAAAAAGTTTTTTGTTTGATAGGAAAGGAAAAGGATGATAAGTTTGTCGATACTTCGACCCATCGCATCTTAAGCCTTCTTATCTTTTATGTTAACTTCTTCCGTATTCTTGCCTTCCGTAAGCATTTTAGGTTGTGGCTGGGTGGGTTTGCCTTTGGGTGCTTATTTAATTGCCAAAGGATATAAGGTAAAAGGAAGTACCACTTCGACCCAGAAGTTACCCTTATTGGCTCAAGAGGGGATTCAGCCTTTTTTCATCCATCTCAATCCCAGCCCCGAAGGCGATCGTATCTCCGAATTTTTGTCTTCCGATGTCCTGATTATCAACGTACCGCCGAAAGTGGAGGCCAAAGGACCTGACTTCCACGTGCAGCAAATCCGCTCTCTATCCACTTTATTGTCTGGCACCGCCGTTACCCGCATCATTTACCTCAGTTCTACGTCCGTATACCCCGACCTGAACCGAGAAGTAACGGAAGCCGAAGCTTTGCCCCAACCCGGTTCTAATCTGACCCTTCTTCAGGCTGAACAACTATTGCAAGACCTGGCACCTGCTATTCAGACCACCATTCTCCGTTGCGGCGGGTTGATGGGTTACAATCGGATGCCGGCGCGTTATGTGGCTGGTAAAAAAGGGCTCACCAATGGCCGTATACCCGTCAATTATATTCATCGGGATGATGTATGCGGCGTTGTGGAGGCAGTAATCAGATCGAACAATGGGTCTGAGACATACAACGTAGTGGCTCCAATGCACCCTACCCGAGAGGCTGTTTGCCAAAAAAATGCCCTTGACTTCGGGTTGGAACCTGCCGAATTTCTCCATAGTGAATTGCCCCCTTTCAAAATTATTTCCCCTCAAAAGTTAATTCACCAGCTTGAGTACACTTTTCTGTATCCCGATCCGCTCACATTTCTGTACACCCGTCCGTAGCTGAATTTGGTCATCTCTCACGAGTCCAGCCATTATTGTCAGCATAATATTGTTTAATAATTATTAGAAAAATTTTAACAACAGATTTTGGCTTTGAGGCGGCTTAGGGTTTTTATGCTAAAAAAGTTTCCTTGTATAGTGAATCTTTATCCCGTATCTAGTCGTAAACCTTTTTGAGCTCCAACTTTTTTGTTTAACTATCCTTTATAAATATTAAACATTGGGCTTGTATTCTTGTTTAATGTTTGTTAGCTTTGATTAAACAAAATCTTCTTATGACTGCTCTTGAATTCACTTACTCCATTGATAGGCTTTCGAAGTCATTAAGGCCTTTTGCTATGCGATTGACAAAGGATATAGAAGATGCCAATGACTTAATGCAGGAGACGATGATGAAAGCCTTTACCAATCGCGATAAATATGCGGATGGTACCAATCTGAAGGCCTGGATGTATACCATTATGAAGAATACATTCATAACCAATTACCAGCGGCTGGTAAAAAGGAAAACTTTCATTGACACCACCGAAAATCTGCATTACATCAATTCGCGGGATAGTATCACCGACAATCTGGCTTACTCCGGATTTACGTTGAAGGATATTAATCAGGCCATTGCCAAGTTAGATGAAGTCTATCAGGTACCTTTCATGATGTATTTCCGGGGTTATAAATACCATGAGATTGCCGATAAGCTAAATATTCCCATCGGGACGGTTAAAAACCGCATTCACATTGCCCGGAAAGAGTTGAAGGGCAAACTGACCATTTACGCGCATTCTAATTGATTTTTCCTTCCAACCCTGATATCCTCCAAATTGCCAACAGGGTTGGAAGTTTTTGTTTATAATAGCAATTCGGTTCTAATTCGGATTACACCCCTTTTGATCATTGTTTAGCCCCAACCTGGCGACGATATAGCTTGTTTATGAAAAAAGTCATTGTGATCGGAGCCGGATTTTCCGGTATCGCGGCCGCTACCAGTTTGGCTAACCAGGGTTATGAGGTCACAGTACTTGAGAAAAATGCCACTCCGGGTGGCCGAGCCCGCGTATTCAGGGAACAGGGCTTTACTTTTGATATGGGTCCCAGCTGGTACTGGATGCCCGATGTGTTTGAGTCCTACTTTGCGCAGTTCGGTAAGCGCCCAGCTGACTATTACGAACTGGTACGGCTCGATCCTTCTTACAGCGTGATATTCGGTGAAGACGACGTAGTGAACCTGCCCGCCCGAATGGACCAACTGACGGCCCTGTTTGAGTCGATGGAGCCGGGCAGCGGAGTGCGACTGCAGCAATTTCTGAAACAGGCGGCGTATAAGTACGAAGTAGGCATTCACGATTTTGTATACCGACCCAGCCGCTCCGTTTCGGAATTTATGAGCTTCAAGCTGCTGCTGGATGTAATCAGACTGGACGTATTTCAATCTTTTCACCAACACATCCGGAAGTATTTTTCCAACGATAAAATTCTGCGGCTGATGGAGTTCCCGATTTTGTTTCTGGGAGCCCTTCCGCAAAATACACCCGCCATGTACAGCCTGATGAACTACGCCGAAATAGAGCTGGGCACCTGGTACCCGATGGGCGGCATGCACCGGATTGTGGAAGGAATGGTGCAACTTGCCGAAGCCAAAGGCGTGGATTTTCGCTACCAGGCGGAGGTCAAGCAGATAGAAGTGAAAGAAGGAAAAGTTTGCCAGCTGGTAACCACCCAGGGAACGTACAACACCGATGTAGTAGTGGCCGGAGCAGATTACCACCACGTAGAATCCCGTTTGTTGGAGCCGGCTTATCGCAGTTACAGTGAGCAATATTGGGAAAGCCGGGTATTGGCACCGTCTTCTCTGCTATTCTACGTGGGGCTAAGCAAAAGACTCAACAACCTGCAGCACCACAATCTTTTCTTCGATGAAGATTTTATGCCCCACGCCAAAGAAATTTATGAGCATCCCCGTTGGCCCACCAAACCCCTATTTTACGTTTCTGTCCCTTCCCGAACTGACCCCAGCGTAGCGCCGGAAGGCTGCGAAAACCTGTTTATCCTTATTCCGGTAGCGCCGGACCTGGAAGATAACGAAGCCATTCGGGAGAAGTACTATCAGTTAGTCATGGATCGGCTGGAAAAGCTGACGAAACAAAATATTCGCGAAGCAGTTATCTATAAGAAGAGTTACGCGCACCGTAATTTCAAGGAAGATTACCACGCTTTCAAGGGCAATGCGTACGGGCTGGCGAATACCCTCACGCAAACTGCTTTGTTGAAACCGTCACTGAAAAGCAAAAAATTGAGTAATTTGTTTTATACCGGACAATTGACCGTTCCGGGTCCTGGTGTACCTCCATCGCTGATTTCCGGCCTGGTAGTAGCCAAAGAAGTAGCGAAGGAATTTTCCTGATTTGCCAGTATACGTTCGAACCGGAAGCCAATCGGAATGAACGATTTTTAAAACTTAATTTTTCTTCCGATGCAGTTGTACAACGTGACCACCCTGAAGTGCAGCCAGCTGATTACTGAGCATTACAGCACTTCTTTTACCCTGGGCATCAAAACGCTGGATAAAAAATTTCATTGGGCTATCTACGCTATCTACGGTTTTGTGCGCTATGCAGACGAAATCGTAGATACTTTTCACGGGTACGATAAAAAGGAGCTCCTGGAGTGTTTTAAGAAGGACACGTACAAAGCCATCAGCGACAAAATCAGCCTCAACCCCGTACTCAACGCCTTTCAGCTAGCCGTACACCAATACCAGATTGAAGAGGAGCTGATTGAGGCTTTTCTCAAAAGCATGGAGATGGATCTGTACTTCAGCGAATACAACGAACGGCGTTACGAAGAATACATTTACGGGTCGGCAGAAGTAGTGGGGCTGATGTGTCTGCGGGTGTTTTGCGAAGGGGACGAAGAAAAGTATCAGGAACTGAAGGAACCGGCCCGTAAGCTGGGTGCTGCTTTTCAAAAAGTCAATTTTCTGCGCGATGTCAAAAGCGATTTTCAGGAAAGAGGCCGGGTGTATTTTCCGGGAGTAGACTTCAACGGCTTTACGAAAGATGCCAAGCGACTCATCGAAGAAGACATTCAGCGGGATTTTAATGCGGCCTACCAGGGTATACTTCGGTTACCCCGCTCTGCCCGCTTGGGTGTATACCTGGCCTACGTGTATTACTTGCGCCTCTTCAAAAAAATACGTCAGCTTTCCGCTTCCCGCATTCTGAATGAACGGGTACGCGTACCCGATAACCAGAAATTTGCCCTGTTGATTCAGACGTATTTCCGGCACCAATTCAATTTTATGTAATGCTGTCGTGTTTGTTTTCGTTGTACTTCTCATTCCTCCCTTTCACATTCCCTCATAACCTATTCTTTTTCAGCCCGTATAAGCTCATAGATTTTTTAAACCTTTAACCATTAAGAAAAGCTATGAGAAAGTTCATGTTATCTGGTTGCCTGGTGGCAGCCCTGTGTTTTGCTTCCGGTTGCGATTCAGGACAAAGAAATACCGACGCAGTAGAAACTGCCGAAGAAAGCAATGAAAATAAAGCGGAAGGTATGGGCGGAACCGCCGAAGACCGTATGGAAGACGCTTCCGAATTTGCTGTAAAAGCGGCTAACGGAGGAATGATGGAGGTAGAACTGGCTCGACTGGCTTCTACCAAAGCAACTAGCCAGGAGGTGAAAACTTTCGCCCAGAAAATGATGGACGATCATATGAAGGCGAATGACGAACTGCAATCACTGGCTACTCAAAAGAACATCACTTTGCCGGCGGCACTGAGCGATGAGTCTAAGAACAACGTGGAGCGGCTGTCAAAGCTCAGTGGTGCTGAATTTGACAGAGAGTACATGGAGTTTATGGTAGACGATCACGAAGAGGATGTCGAAATGTTTAGAAAAGCGGCCAATGATAGTAAAGACGCTGAGATCAAATCCTTTGCTTCTAAGACTTTGCCTACACTGGAAAGTCACCTGGAGATGGCCAAACAAACCAGAGATAAAGTAAATAAGAGAAGCTAATCGGTCTGCCCGACAGTTTGTATTTGTTTATATTCAAACAAAAGCCGCAAATGTTCACGCATTTGTGGCTTTTGCTTTGTTGATATCTTCGTATGAACACATTATTCTCAATTCCATAAATCTATCTAACTTGCACCAAATCACCCTGGCAGATATGAAAATTGGCATTTTAAGAGAAGGAAAAGTTCCACCCGACAAGCGCGTGGCCCTGTTACCAGATCAATGCCAGGAGTTGATGCATAAATTTCCCAATGTCTCCATCTTCGTTCAGCCAGGTAGCGTACGTTGCGTTCCCGACGCGGAGTACCTGCAGGCGGGTATTCCCCTGAGCGAAGACCTGAGTGGGTGCGACGTACTATTAGGAATCAAAGAAGTGCCGATTGATCAGCTTATTCCCAACAAAACGTATTTTTTCTTTTCGCATACCCTCAAAAAACAGAAACACAACCAGCCCTTGCTGCGTGCCGTGTTGGAAAAAAACATCACCCTGATTGACTACGAATGCCTTACCAATGAGCACGGTGAACGCATTATTGCCTTTGGCCGTTACGCCGGCATCGTAGGCGCTTACAATGGCTTGCTTACTTATGGAAAACGGTATGGCTTGTTTGACCTGAAGCCCGCCTACGAATGCTTCGACCTTACGCATCTACAATCAGAATACAGCCGGATAAAACTGCCTCCTATCAAGATTGTGATGACCGGCGGCGGACGGGTGGGCAAGGGAGCGATGGAAGTACTGGACGCCCTGCGCATCCGTAAAGTGACTCCGGCTGATTTCTTAAAGGAAAGATTTGCGGAATCCGTATATACCCAACTGAGTTCGCGCGATTATCATACGGAGCAGGCAAACCGGGAATGGGACAATGCAGACTTTCATCGAAACCCGCAGCATTATGCATCCAGTTTCCTGCCGTTTGCGCACATGGCCGATATGCTGATTGCTACGGCCTATTGGCATCCGCAGGGACCGCGTTTGTTTACTGCCGAAGATACCGCGCAACCTGACTTTCGCATCCGGGTAATTGCCGACATTTCCTGCGACATTGATGGTTCTATCCCCTGCACCATCCGAAGCACGACCATTGCCCATCCGGTTTTTGATTTCAATCCCTTCACCGGCCAGGAAGATCCGCCTTTTTCAGGGGAACGTAATATTACCGTTATGGCCATTGATAATCTGCCTTGCGAATTGCCCCGCGATGCTTCCGGCTTTTTTGGACGACAGATCATTGACAATGTTATGCCGCATTTTTACAATAATGACGTTGAAAAAGTACTGCAACGGGCACGTATGACGCAGAATGGCAAACTGACTGAACTGTTTACCTATCTGTCGGATTACGCTGGAGTAGCGGAATTAAAGTAGAGAAAGCACCAGTCCATCCGCCCTTTCCGCGTCGACTTCAATTATTCCGTTCGCAATGACTTTACTGGGTTGGTCAGTGCTGCTTTGATGGCCTGGAAACTGACTGTCAGCAGCGCAATCAGTAAGGCAGAGACCCCGGCCAAGGCGAACATCCACCATCCGATACCAATGTGATAAGCAAAATTTTCCAGCCAGCGGTTCATCAGGTAATACACCAGTGGCCAGGCCAGGAGGTTGGCTATCAAAACGAGTTTCAGAAAATCTTTGGAAAGCAAAGCCACAATATCGGAGACCGATGCCCCTACCACTTTTCGAATGCCAATTTCTTTTCGCCGTTGTTCAGCCGTGAAAGCGGCCAGTCCAAACAGGCCCAGACAAGCGACGAAAATGGTAAGCCCGGCGAAAATGCCCAGAATCTGCCCTACTTTCTGCTCAGATCGATAGGTTGCCTCAAATCTTTCGTCCAGGAACGAATAAGAAAGAGGTGCTTCGGTATTGAATTGGGACCATTGTTTTTTTACAGAAGCCAATAAGTCCTGGATATCTCGGGTTTTCGCCTTCACAATGATGGAACCGGAATTGTTGCCCAATACCATAATCAGCGGAGAAATACGTTCGTGCAAAGACTTAAAGTGGAAGTCTTTGACGATGCCAATCACCCGATAACTTTTCTTTTCTCCCTGGTTGTTGGAATTGGTGAGGGTATGACCCAGGGCTTTTTCTTTCCAGCCAAATAGATTAGCAGCGGTTTCGTTAATCACCACTCCTTCGGCGTCAGTAGCAAAATCTTCGGAAAAATTACGACCCGCTACCATTTCCATACCCAGCGTGGGAATGTATCGGTGGTCTACTTCGTACCGAAGCGTTTTCACCAACTGAAAAGCATTGTCTTCGGCATAGACGGTAAAGTTGTTGTAGTTGGATGGGCCGGCCGGTAGATACGCGGATATGCTGGCGTTGACCACGCGGGGGTCTTGCAAAAGCTGACGCCGGAATGCCTCTTCGCGGTTACCCAGCATCCAGCTTTCCTGCACGACCAGTACCTGCTCTTTTTCGTATCCCAGTTTTTTGTTCTGAATGTATTGAAGCTGCCGGTATACCACGCCCGTCCCTACCATGAGCGTAACTGAAACGAAGAATTGAAAAATAACCAGGGCACTTCGGAAGCCGATGCTCTTCCGGCCAGCAGTGAAGCGCCCCTTCAGTACGGAAACCGGATTGAAAGAAGAAAGGAAAAAGGCTGGGTAGCTTCCGGCCAGTGTACCCACCAGCAATCCGAATAGAATCAGGATCGGCAGCAGTCGGGAATCACTGGCCAGGGGCAGGTTCAGCTCCGTTCCTGCTAGTAGGTTAAAAAACGGCAGTGTCAACTGAACCAGGAAAACAGCCAGCGCCAACGCAATACCCGTTAAAAGAATGGATTCAAGCAAAAACTGCCGCACCAAGTCACGCTGCAAAGAGCCCAGTACTTTTCGGATACCCACTTCCCGGGCACGTTTGGAAGCACTAGCCGTGGACAAATTCATAAAGTTAATGCAGGCAATGAGCAACATAAACAGGGCAATGACGCCAAACAGGTAGACATACCGGCTATCTCCACCGGGCTCCAGCTCATAGAGATTGTCCGAATGCAGGTGAATACTGGTCAGTGGTTGTAGCATTAGTCCTAAGTCGTTGCCCTTCTGACGAAACTGAGCGATATTCATCCCCATGGCCTGTTGTAACTGAGGCCCCATATACTTTTCAATTACCTGCGGGAGCTTGGATTCCAGTTTTTTGTAATCGTATCCGGAAGGCAGCACCAGGTAGGTATAGTATTCTGAAGTCATCCAGGAAGGAGATTTCGCATCAGAAATACTGGCCATGGAAGCCAGCAGATCAAAATGGAAGTGTGAATTGGCGGGCATTTTCTGCATCACCCCGGTGATCTTATAGCTTGCATTCCAGCTTTTAATATTCAACACCTTACCCATTGGATTTTCGCTTCCAAAATATTTTTGGGCCAGTTCCTGGGTAATCACCGCCGTGTTGGGTTGACGCAGTGCGGTACGGGGATCGCCCTGCAGAAAGGGAAAGGTGAACACACTGAAAAAATTGGAGTCGGCGAACGCAAAGGATCCCTCTTTGAACTTTTTATCGGCGTACGTAACGATGGGCGTACCAGCCACCCGAAAACGGGTAGCTTCCAGCACTTCCGGATAATCTGCCTTGAGCGTCTGCGCGGTGGGAGGCATCACATGCCCTTCCTTCATCAGCTCTCCGTTGATGGAACCCCGGAAAACCACCCGTACAATACGATCTGCTTTTTTATGAAACTGGTCGTAACTCATTTCGTGCCGGACAAACAGCAGAATAATCAGGCAGGTAGCAATACCAATGGCCAGCCCGGAAATGTTGATGACCGAAAAGGCTTTGTTTCGCCAGAGGTTCCGGAAAGCGATGGTGAGAAAGTTGTGAAGCATATCCTTGAGATTTGGAAGAAGCAACACAAATGATTGGCCAAATGGAAAAGAGGGGTTTAAAACTGAGAATGGGAGCTTTTGGTGAAAAGACAGAGAAATAAACTGTCCGAAAGCGGACATGCTTTGTTCGCTTTCGAGCAAAAGCTAACCGGAGTAGGAATTTTAATTGAACCTCAAATGAGTTTAATACGCCCCTTCCATTCGAATCATTTTACTTGAGCGAACACTAACCGCAACGTGATCAAATGGTATGGGCTTAGTCTTTTACGAAGAAGGCTGTTCGGAGTCGGAGCGTTTTTCGTATTTCTCTGCCAATGCCAGCAAAGCCTGGGGAGCCATCAGGCTTTCATTACGGATTTTCTCCTGCAATTTCAAAAAACCACCAATCAGGGCTTCCGGACGGGGTGGGCAACCCGGTACGTACACATCCACGGGGATGATGCGATCTACTCCTTTCACTACATGGTAACCGTGTTCCCAGTAAGGTCCACCACAATTGGAACAGCTTCCCATTGAAATTACGTAGCGGGGTTCGGGCATTTGTTCGTAGAGGCGACGAATGCGATCGGCCATTTTGAAGGTAACGGTGCCTGCCACAATCATCACGTCGGATTGCCGGGGCGAAGGGCGCGGAAATACGCCAAAACGATCCAGGTCATAACCCGAAGCGTAGGTTTGCATCATCTCAATGGCACAACAGGCCAGCCCGAAGCCCATGGGCCACAGTGACGAAAGCCGAGCCCAGTTAATCAGGTCATCTACCTTGGTAATGACTACGCCTCCCGAATTGAATTGCTGATCGAGCAAGCCCATAGCTGGTAATGAGTATTTGTTTACTGTTTACTGTTTACTGCCTTACGAACTTCGTAGGTACGTTCGTTTACCCGATTGTATAAGTGTTTAGGCACTTTTGAGTTAACGACCGGCATTTTAACCGCTGGCCTTACCCAGTCGAGGTGGCCTTTTACCCAGGCGTACGCGAGGCCAATAATCAGAATCCCCACGAAGATAAACATCTCAATCAGCGCAAATCTTCCCCAAAGCCCCTGGGTCTGGTCAATTAATTCTTTTTGCCCAAATACCGTTGCCCAGGGAAAAAGGAAAATGAGTTCTACGTCGAAAAGGATAAAAATAAGCGCGATGATGTAAAACCGGAGGTTGAATTGACCATTGGCACTTACAATCGGCTCTTCTCCGCATTCGTAAGAACTCAGCTTTTCCGGATTCGGTCGGTTTGGCCGGATCAGACGGGCTACACCAAGCACCAGAGCTACAAAAGCCAGCGCTCCGATAATGAACAAAAGGATCATTCCAAAATCTGACAGTTGCTGCATGGCTTTTTGTTGGCGTTCTTCAGCCACGAAGATAGGTCTTTTGGTGGATACATGCAGAAAGGCGCAGACTCCGTACAATCGTAGCGGAGCCTGCGCCTTCTTATTTATCACCAATCGATCTACCGGGCTAAAGTCTGTAGCCGGTGGGCATCTAACTTCAGGAAAATAAAAAGCAGAATGGTAAACGACCACAGGGACGAACCACCGTAACTGATAAAGGGCAACGGAATCCCGATTACGGGTAGCAGACCAATCACCATCCCGATATTGATAAAGAAGTGGAAAAAGATAATGGCAGCTACGGAATACCCGTAGATCCGCGCAAACCGGTCTTTCTGGCGTTCGGCCAGGTAAATCAAACGGCTCAGCAAGGCCATATAAAGCCCGATTACGATCAGACCGCCTATCCAGCCGTGTTCTTCGCCAATGGTGCAAAAGATAAAGTCAGTGCTTTGTTCGGGTACGTAATTTAGTTTCGTTTGCGTTCCTTCCAGCCAGCCTTTTCCGTACAACCCGCCCGACCCGATGGCAATCTTAGACTGATTCACCTGATAGCCGATCCCTTGCGGGTCCATTGCCGGATCGACCAGCGATTGGATACGAATCTGTTGGTGCGGCTGTAACTTGCTGATGGCGAAATCAGACCCCCAGGCCATACCACACACAACTGCCAATCCACCCAAAACCATACCGATATTCTGAATATTGCGTCGGCGCAATTGCAGAATGACAAAACCAGCAATAACCGCAAAACCGATGCACAAATACGGAATAGGAATGAGCAAGGTAAGGATAAGAATAGCAACGGCTGCGATACCTAAAACCGGGATAATAGGAGGTAGGCCTTCACGGTAAAGAACCAGAATAAACGCACTGAAAACCAGGAAAGAGCCCGTATCGTTCTGAAATAAGATGAGCAACGCCGGAACGGCCAGCAGAATACCCACCGGAATGAGCGTTTTCCACTTTTCCAGGTTCAGACCGGGCTGACTGAGGTATTTGGCCAGTGCCAGCGATGTTGAAAATTTGGCGAATTCCGAAGGTTGAACCCGAAAACTGCCAATCTCAAACCAGGACTTAGCTCCATTTACGTCCTTGGCCAGAAACAGTACGCCAATCAGGGCGATCAGTGTCAACCCATAAATGATGTAGGCAAACGCATCGTAAAACCGATAATCAATCACCAGAATGGCAATAATGATCAGGGTAGCCGTGCCTACCCATAGCAATTGCTTACCGGAGTTGAGGCTCAGATCAAAAATGCTTTTCTGGTTTTCTACGTCGTATACGGCCGCGAAAATGTTGATCCACCCAATAAACACGCAGGCCGCAAAAAGAAGTACGGTCGGCCAATCCAAAAACGCGGTTACTTTATCTTCTCTGTACATGGTCATTCATCGCATTGGGCGTTGTGCGCTTCTGCTTACTTCCTCCTGCTTAGTAATTCTATATCTGTGTTAATTCGTTTTTCCCTGACTTACCTTGATCACCGGCGTTGTGGTATTATGCACCGTAATGACGGGCTTTTGCGCTGTCTTTCTATTCGTTGAATCCTGTTTGGCCATTTTATTCAGGTGTTCTCCCTGCGGTACTTTGGGTAATACCGGCGGTTTCGGAGTTGGCATGAAATTCTTTTCCCGGATTGCTTTTTCTACCGCTTTCTTCTTTTCAGAAATGTGCCCCTTGATGTGTTTTTCCATCAGCAGGGAAGCAATGGGAGCCGCCACTGCGGAACCAAATCCCGCATTTTCTACGTAAACCGCAATGGCAATTTTCGGATTGTCTCTGGGTGCAAAAGCCACGAATACCGAGTGGTCTTTTTCTCCTTTTTTGTTTTGGGAAGTTCCGGTCTTTCCGCATACGATCACACTGTCAATCCGGGCAGAAGCACCCGTACCCGCCCGCACTACGTCTTCCATAGCTTGTATCACCACTTTGAAGTGAGCACTGTCAACGCCCACTGAGTTAGGAGTCGTGTATTGAGGGTCAATCTTTCCGTCCTTACCGATGCCTTTCACCAGGTGAGGCGTAATGTAATACCCACGGTTAGCAATAATAGCCACCAGATTGGCCATCTGCAGCGGCACAATTCCTAATTCACCTTCGCCAATCGCCATGGAATACCAGTTAGAGAATTTCCAGCTGCCTTTTCCATACACCCGGTTGAAGAAGCTGGTGTCGGGTACAAAACCGCGTTTCTCATTGGGTAGATCAATGCCCAGTTTGCGGCCAAACCCGAATTTGCTCACGGAACTCCGCCAGCGCATCAAGCCTCTTTCGGAGTCTTTGAAGGTATTGCCCGTGCCCCCCTGGTAAATGTTTTGCCGGAAAGCCTGGTAAAAATAGACGTTACACGAATACTGAATGGCGTTGTGCATACCATTGTGGGCACCTGAGTGATGGTGGCATCCCATGGGACCTACATCGGGTAAAAGCTGAGTAGAAGTAAGCGCTCCCTGCTGCAGGCTAACCAGCGACTGTACCAGTTTGAAAATAGACCCTGGCCGGTATACTGCCTGCAAGGGACGGTTGTACAGCGGAATCAGCGGGTCGCGCATCAGGCGGTTGAAGTTACGGGAGTAAGCCCGGGTACCAGCCAGTTCGTTCGGGTCGTACGAAGGAGAAGAAACCATTGTGAGCACTTCTCCCGTTTTGGGATCAATGGCTACAATGCTTCCCACTTTGTTCTGCATCAGCGATTCGGCGTACTGTTGCAACTCAATGTCTACGGTAGAGGTCAGGCTTTCGCCGGCTACGGCATTGGTATCCAGGTCACCATTCTTGAAAGCGCCTTTTTCTACGTGCTTTACGTCTACCAGAACGTACTTCACGCCTTTTTTGCCGCGGAGCACGTTCTCATAACTGGCCTCTAAGCCACTCAGGCCCACGTAGTCACCCTGGCTATAGTAATTTCCTTCCTGCTTCTCCAGTTGCCGCTGGTTGATTTCGCCGATGTAGCCAAGCGTATTGGCCATGCTTTTATAGGGATAGTGGCGAATGGTACGGGCAGTGACGTAAAAGCCCGGATAGTCAATGAGGCCATCCTGAATCTTGGCAAAATCAACGGTAGAAAGCTGGCCCAGGAAAATAGAAGGACGCACCCGGCTATAACCTTTTTCCTTCTTCATTTTCACCACCAGTGAGTCAAATCCATTGCGTGAGATTTCCAGCAGGCGGCAAAAGGCAAGCGTATCTTCTATTTTGGCTTTTTTAGGGATGACCATCAGGTCATACACCGGCGTATTGTAGACAATCAGCTTGCCATTTCGGTCGTAGATCTGACCCCGCTGTGGATACTGGACTACCCGCTCACTGGAGGTAACCAGGGCTTTCAGTTTATAGCTGTCTTCAATAATCTGCAACTGAAAGAGCCTGGCCAGGTAAACCACCCCAATCAGCAGAAAGACGAATTGAATAATATAACGGCGATTATCGTTCATAGACACATCCTTCAGCCAAGGCTGCTAGAAGTAATAGTTTAACAAATTTTATTGGATTTATTATATGAAGTGTTGAATGATAAAATTAGTTCAACTACTTTTTTCATTCAAGTGCTTTTAATGAAAAAACCCACACGAGCTATAAATTAACTCAGGGCAAATAAGTCGATTCAGTATTCGGAAGGAGAGGAGCTATTTGCTTTTGAAGAATTGCAGGATTACGATCACCACCAACGAAAATAAGGTACTGCAAACGGTCTTGATCAGTGCCGGCATCGCCAATGATAGGGTAGCAGCCTCCAGAAAGAACAGAAAAGCATGGTGGACAAACAGCAAAGTTATGGCATAAGATAGAAACCAGGGAGCACCCATTGATTTGAGGCTCAGCCGCATACCTTCATCCAGGTCTCCGCGCGGCGTAATAAGCTTGATGACCGTAGGACGCAGAAAGGCCAGCCAAACGCAGGCAGCCGCGTGAATTCCTAAAGTATCATAAAACACATCAACGGTGAATCCGGTTACGAAGCTTATTATCAAAAGGAGTACCAGACTGGTTTCGAAGGGGAGTAACAAAAGAAAAGCTACGTACACAAAGCAAAAGGCATAACCAAAAAGTGACAGGTTTCTTACAAAGAATACCTGTGCAGCCATGAAAAAAATAAAGGAAAAAAGCTGCCCGATAATAGTGCCCATCAATTCGTCAATAAATTTTTCTGCTCCAGGGTCTGCTGTTCCTCCAGCAGTTTATTGTCAATCACGTATACGTAGGCCAGGTTGCCAAAATTGGTAGAGAGCGCTACGTCTATTTCATAATAAGTGTCATTCGGCTCCAGGCGGGTTGCCTGCACGGTGCCTACCATAATACCCGGAATGAAGGTAGTGTTGTAGTCGGAGGTAAGCACGGTGTCCCCCTTGTTGACCGATTGGTGACGGGGAACGAAGGTAAGGTTAATCACGCCGGGGTCGGTGCCTTTCCACTTGGCCGTTCCGAACACGCCGTTGCGCTTCACTTTCGACGATACCATCATTTCAGTGTGCAGCAGAGAGACCACGGTAGAGAAATGCGCTGAGCAGGATTTTACTTTGCCTACTACCCCCGTTGCCGAAATGACCCCCATACCCGGGCGGATCCCATCCAGGGTGCCTTTGTCAATGGTAAGATAGTTCTTGAAGCGTTCGGTAGAGTTGTTGATGACTTTGGCTACTTTGAAATCAAAACGGGAAGCCACCGTGAGGTCAGGTTTGTAGATAACCGAATCCAGTTGGGTTGGCGTCATCTGAATAACAGGCCGGCTGAGTTGCGCCTGGGCCAGCTCGCTGTGAAGACGCTGGTTTTCGGCGGCCAGGTCGGCATTCACTTCCTGAAGGTTCAGGTAGCCGGTGACCGCATTGGAGAGGCTGAGGGCCTTAGCCGCGTAAAAATTAGCCGAATTGAAAAAAGCAGCGCTTTGATAACTGTTATTTTTCACAATCAGCCAACCGCTTACCACCTCCAGCAGGATGAAAAGAAGAAAGGCGCGATACCGGTATAAAAACTGGAAAAGCTGCTGCATGAAAGGGAGGTTGCTATTTCCCGGTTAATAAATTAGAAGTAAAGCAGGCATCATTCCATCGTGGCTTGGAAAGAAAAAGATTTACTGCTTCAGAAGCCGTAAATGACTACTTTCCTGCTTTATAGAATTAGAAGCCGCTAAGGGCGATTCCAGAAACTAGTTGATCAATACCGCCCGGAAGGCGTTGAGATTCTTAAGAACAGCACCCGTTCCACGAACAACAGCCGTCAGCGGATTTTCGGCTACGTGAATGGCCAGTTTGGTTTTGGCCGCCAGGCGCTTGTCCAGACCTCTCAGCAAGGCCCCGCCACCCGTCAGGTGAATGCCATTCCCGTAGATATCAGCTGACAATTCGGGCGGAGACATTTCCAGTGCCTTCAGTACGGCTTCTTCAATTTTTGAAACCGATTTGTCCAGCGCGAAGGCAATTTCAGAATACGTGACTTTGATTACTTTGGGAATGCCCGTCATCAGATCACGACCGCGGATTTCGTAGTCAGCAGGGGGATTTTCCAGTTCGGTCAGGGCGGCACCTACTTCAATCTTCACCTGCTCGGCCGAACGTTCACCGATGAGCAGGTTGTGCTGCCGGCGCATATAGTCGAGAATATCTTTGGTGAATACATCGCCGGCGATCCGGATGGACTGCTCGCACACGATACCTGACAAGGCAATAACGGCGATTTCCGTGGTTCCTCCCCCGATGTCAACAATCATGGACCCTACGGGTTGTTCGATATCAATACCGATACCAATGGCAGCGGCAATGGGCTCGTGCACCATATATACTTCCTTGGCATTGGCGTGTTCGGCGGAATCTTTTACGGCACGTTTTTCTACTTCCGTGATACCCGACGGGATGCAGATCACCATGCGGTGAGAGGGAGAAAACAAACGATTGTTGGTATCAATCATTTTGATCATTCCCCGGATCATCAACTCGGCGGCAGTAAAGTCGGCGATTACGCCATCTTTCAGCGGACGGATCGTTTTGATGTTCTCGTGGGTTTTCTCGTGCATCTGCATAGCCTTCTTTCCGATGGCCAATACCTTACCGCTGATCCGGTCCTGAGCAATGATAGAAGGCTCGTCGACTACAATCTTGTCTTTATAAATGATCAGGGTATTTGCAGTTCCAAGGTCAATCGCAATATCACTCGTAAAAAAATTGAATAATCCCATTTCTTTAGAAAAACCTGTTTAAATCGGTTAATTAGTATGAAACAATAGTGCGAAAGCTACGAATTAATTTTAATAAGCATCAAAGGCAAAGTTTAATTTTTCTGATAAGTAATAAAACCGGACAGTTTCAACTTTTTAACGTTTTTTGCCCTAAAACTAGTGCTTAAAATGCCGGATTCCCGTGAATACCATGGCCAGGTTGTGGGCATCGCAGTAGCTGATGGAATCCTGATCCTTGATGGAACCTCCGGGTTGTACAATGGCCGTGATACCTGCCTGATGTCCAATTTCTACGCAGTCAGGAAAGGGGAAAAAAGCATCGGAAGCCATTACTGCACCCTGGAGATCGAACCCGAAATGCCGGGCTTTTTCGATGGCTTGTTTCAGGGCATCGACTCGGGAGGTCTGTCCGACGCCGCTGGAAATCAAGTAACCTTCCTTCGCTAATACAATCGTATTTGACTTGGTATGTTTGGCTACCTTAAGTGCAAAAACCAAAGCCCTTTTTTCCGCAAGAGTGGGTTCCTTACGCGTTACTGTACGCAAATCTTCTATTTTCTCGGTCGTTAAGTCCTTGTCTTGCTCAATAACTCCGTTCAAAAGGGTTTTGAACTGGACTTTTTCCACCCGCATCGGATTTCTTTTCAGAATGATCCGGTTCTTCTTGGTCAATAATAAATCCAATGCTGCCGACTGGTAAGAGGGAGCAATCAGCACTTCAAAGAAAAGTTTGTTCAGCTCTTCGGCCGTCGCCAGGTCTACCTCGGCGTTGGTAATCAAAACACCTCCGAAAGCAGAAACGGTATCGGCGGCAAAAGCTTTCAGGTAAGCTTCCCGCACCGTAGGAGCCGTAGCAATGCCACAGGCATTGGTGTGCTTGAGAATGGCAAAGGCCGTTTCACCCTCAAACTCATTGATCAGGTCTACGGCGGCATCGACATCCACCAGGTTGTTGAAAGAAAGCTCTTTGCCGTTGAGTTTTTCAAACATAGCATCCAGCTCACCGTAAAAGCGCGCCTGCTGATGCGGGTTTTCTCCGTAGCGGAGGCTCCGGGAAGGTAACTGGCCGAATTGTCTTAAGGCGCTATCTGCGATATCGGCCTTATCTTGCTCATTTTGAGAAAAATACTGGTGGATGGCCGTGTCATAATGGGAAGTCACTCCAAAAGCCTGCTGCGCAAATTTTTTGCGATCGCTCAGGTCGGTAAAGCCTTGCTTTTCGCGCAGCAATTGCTCCAATACGCCATACTGATCGCGCGAAGAAACGATCAGTACATCCTGAAAATTTTTGGCCGCCGCCCGGATCAGGGAGATGCCGCCGATGTCAATCTTTTCTATAATGTCTTCTTCACTGGCTCCTGATGCCACCGTTTCTTCAAAGGGATACAAATCTACCAGTACCAGATCAATGGAGGGAATCTCAAATTCAGCTACCTGTGATAGATCCTGGCCTTCTTCCCGCCGGTACAAAATGCCGCCGAATACCTTGGGATGCAGTGTTTTTACCCGACCGCCTAATATAGAAGGATAACCGGTCAGACTTTCTACCGCCGTCACTTCAATACCTAGTTGCTCAATAAACGTTTGGGTGCCACCGGTAGAATATAACTTTACTCCCTGCTCACCCAACAGCTTGACAATGGGAGCCAGATTGTCTTTGTAAAAAACGGAAATAAGGGCAGATTGGATCTTTTTAGTAGAAGGCATGGTGTGGAAAGCTCAGGTATGGAAAATAAAGGTGCAAAGGTAAAGGTAAAATTTAATAAAGTGCGGATGAGTAAAAGCGAAAATAGCGGGCAAAAGCTAACCTGAGGGACTGACTAAAAGATCATTATTCATGAGTGCTGCCGACCGGATCCGTTCCCAGAATCACCTGTTCAATAACGGGTGGAAAATACTGATGTTCTAAGGCTTGCACTTTGTGCGCCACCTCTTTCGGAGAATCGTCGGGACTCAACGCGCAGGTAGCCTGAAAGAGAATCTGCCCTTCGTCATAGTGCTCATTGACGTAATGGATCGTGATTCCCGACTCTTTTTCACCAGCCTGCACGATGGCTTCGTGTACCTTCATTCCGTACATCCCTTTGCCACCGTAGCGGGGCAGGAGCGCCGGATGGATATTTACAATGCGATTGGGAAAAGCCTGCACCAGATTCGGGGGCATCAGCCATAAAAAGCCGGCCAGTACAATAAAGGAGATGCGGTGGTTTTCCAGCACCCGGAGTACTTCGTCGGTCTGGTAAAAGTCAGTACGGTTGAAAACGTGGGTGGGAACTCCCAGACGGGATGCCCGCTCCAGTACGCCGGCCTTCGGATTGTTGGTCAGAACCAGGCTGACCCGGATGCGTGGGTGGGACCGGAAGTATTCGATGATTCGCTCGGCGTTGCTGCCAGACCCTGAAGCGAAAATAGCAATGGAATGCGCTTCGGAAGTATGACTGGACTGAGAAGCGGAAAATGGGGAGTTATTCTGCATGGACCTTTGAAGTTTTGCGCAAAGGTAAGCTTCAAAAGCAATGATCAACCTATTAGAGACCACTAAGTCTGTCTGGCATCATAACCAAAGCATACTCAATACACCACTGAGCATGATCCATTTACATAGGCTGCTCAGCGCACCAAACTCTCTCCGGGTATCGGCACGGGTCAGCCGGATGGTGAGCCATACGAGCGGAAGAAAGACCAGGACAAAGAAATAGCCAATGAGATATATATGCAGGTGCTCGGCCATGGAAAAGATCACCACTGGAAAAAAGGCCATGAGTGCGTAGATCAGTATTTTGGTGCGGCGTATGCCCCAGAGAATGGGCAAAGTCTGACAGCCAAACGTGGCATCTCCCTTTACATCTTCCATATCCTTGATAATTTCCCGAATGAGTGAGATAAAGAAAGCAAAAGCGGCGTAGGTGTATACCAGTTGTTCGTGCTGTCGGTAATAGGCAGCCAGCACGGCCAGCGACGCGGCCGTGAGAAGGGCAATCACCAGGTTGCCCACGAAGGGCAGGCGCTTAAGCTGGTTGGAATACAGCCACAACAAAAAGCCAGCGATGAAGTTATAAAGGAAGACCGCTTTGCCCAAGTGAAAACCAATGGCTAAGCCTAATACATTCAGTACCGTATGAGCCCCCATTGCGATGCGGCGACGCAACAGGCGACCTACTACGACCCTTTTAGGTTTGTTGATTGTATCAATCTTTACGTCATAGTAATCGTTGATGATGTAGCCGGCAGCGGCAATCAGGACCGTAGAAAGTACCAACAGGAAAAGGTGGTAATCCAGCACGTAGTTGCGCCATTCCTGACGGGGCCCAATCAGGAAAATGCGTACCAGGTACTGCGTCAGGGCAATAATCAGCAGGTTGGGCACTCTTACCAGTCGATAAAAACCAGCCAGAGTAAACCTTCTTGGTTTGCGTCGGCGGGATGTTTTCATGGGCTGAGTGAGAGGAATGGCAATTTCTGACATGATGCAAGTCGTTCCCTTTGAGAGGGCAGCGTAATGAAGTAAGGCAACAGTGTACGAATCTACGCCAATTTCACTGCAATATCAATGCGACAGGTATGCATCTGATAAAATAGCATTGGCATAACCGGTCTTTGGCAATACCCGCAAGGACCAGAATAAGACTGCTGATTTCTCAAAGAAATAAATTTATCAATGGCAAAGGAAACTAACCGCTTGGCTTGACTTGTTTGTACGGTTAGAACAGTGCTGGCAGAATTGGGTTTCTGATATTTGATCATTCATTTTAAAGCAAGCGAATCAGCGAAGTTAGGAAATGGCATTCCCCGGGCCTTTTCCCGAATCCTGAAAATATTCATCGCATGAAAATAGGTATTGTCTGTTATCCTACCTTTGGTGGGAGCGGCGTAGTGGCTACTGAATTAGGTAAGGCGCTTGCCAAGGTGGGCCATCAGGTACATTTTATCACGTACACACAACCCCCAAGATTGGATTTTTTCAATGAAAACGTGTTTTATCACGAAGTGGACATTTCCACTTATCCGCTTTTTCAATACCCGCCTTATGAACTGGCCCTGGCCAGCAAAATGGTCAATGTGGTAGCGTATGAACAGCTGGATCTGCTACACGTACACTATGCTATTCCGCACGCTTCGGCGGCCTACATGGCCAAGCAGATTCTCCGGTCGCAGGGGATCCACATTCCGGTGATCACTACCCTGCACGGCACCGACATCACCCTGGTGGGCAAGGATGCTTCCTACGAACCCGTAGTGACGTTCAGCATCAACCAATCCGATGGCGTGACAGCCGTGTCGGCCGACCTGCGCCGCGATACGTACGAACACTTTAATATTACCAAGGACATTGAGGTAATTCCCAACTTCATCGATCTGAGCCGTTTCAGCCGGCAGAAGAAAGAGCACTTCCGAAAAGCCATCAGTCCGAACGGAGAAAAGCTTTTGGTGCATACTTCCAACTTCCGGGAAGTAAAGCGGATTGGCGACGTGGTGAGCGTATTCAACGAAGTACGGAAGGTAGTGCCCAGTAAGCTGCTATTGGTGGGTGACGGACCCGAAAGGGCCAAGATTGAGAAGCAGTGCCGTGAACTGGGCGTGACGGACGACGTTCGTTTCCTGGGCAAACTGGATGCAGTGGAAGAAGTATTATCGGTGTGCGACCTGTTTTTGATGCCTTCCGAAAAGGAAAGCTTCGGGCTGGCAGCGCTGGAAGCCCTGGCCTGCGAAGTACCCCTGATTACTTCCAACACGGGAGGTATTCCCGAATTGAACATTCAGGGAGTGACCGGATTCCTGAGCAACATTGGCGATGTGCCCGATATGGTGCGGAATGCCTTATATATTCTACAGGAAGATCATCTCCCCACTTTTAAAAAGAATGCACTGGAGCGAGCCAAACTGTTTGATATTACCGCCATTCTACCCCAGTACGAAGCTTTTTATATAAAAGTAGTAGAAGAAAGTCGCGCCAATCTGATGTTACATAGCAAAATTTAATTGCTGATATGGGCCTTTCTGTGCAAAAGTTTTGCTGAAAGGAAACCTTATTGGCTGATTTTGCTAATAAAATAGCATAAATAGTCAATTATACATTTAGCTTTGTACCTGACATTTTGCCTGACACGTAAACTGAAACCTAATATGTCAACTATCTCTTCGATTAAGCCCAAAAACAAAGGTCAAAAGGTGATGTTTGACAATCCGATACTGGAAAAACTGACCCGAACCCATATTGCCGTTCCCATTTCCATTTTCGTTACTGCCGCCATTGCCCTGGCAACGTATGCATTTATGTATACTGATCTGCCTAAACCCATCATTGGCCTGTTGTTTTTCGCCGGTCTGCTGGCCTTTTCCTTTGTAGAATACATGATGCATCGTTTTTTGTTTCATATGAGCACGCACACGCCCCGGCGGGAAAAGCTACAGTATACTTTTCACGGCGTGCACCACGAATATCCGAAGGACAAAGGCCGGTTGGCAATGCCACCGATTGTCAGTATCGTACTGGCCTCCTCTATTCTGGGACTGTTTTACCTGTTGATGCAGGAAGCGGCTTTTGCCTTTTTTCCTGGCTTTATTCTGGGTTACGCGGCCTATCTGTTTGTCCATTACATTGTACACGCTTACCAGCCACCCAAGAATTTCTTCAAAGCACTTTGGATCAATCACGCCGTACACCATTATAAGGACCAGACCAAAGCCTACGGCGTATCTTCGCCCTTGTGGGACTATGTTTTCGGTACCATCTGACCATTCTATGGTCGTTAACAAAAAACCCCTATCAGCTGCTGACAGGGGTTTTTTGTTAAATGGATTTTCCAACAAACCGGTAAATTGACCTCTTCCTTTTTAGTATCATTTATGCATAGAATCATTCCCCTGCTCACGCTGATTTTGCTCAGTACACAGATCTGGCTACCCCTTAGTGCCCAATCCGTATCGCCGCTTTCGGTTGAAAAAATTATGCGTGATCCGAAATGGATAGGCAATTCTCCTTCTGACATTCAATGGGCCGAAGATGGCAAAACGATTTATTTTCATTGGAATCCCGAAAAGAACAAAGCTGACTCATTGTATGCCGTTGGTTTGAACAAATCGGAGCCGAAGAAGGTAGAACCAGCCGTACGTCGTGCTCTACCGGCAGCAACGGGTATTTACAACCGGTCGTTTACCCAGAAAGTATACGAAAAGAACGGGGATATTTTCTGGCTGGATATCCGATCCGGAAACGTACGCCAGGTCACCCGGACGGTGGAAGCGGAGACATCTCCCTCATTCAGCCACGATGAGCAGAAGGTGCTGTACGTGTACGGCGATAATCTTTTTGCCTGGAACCTGATTACGGGTACGACCAGCCAGCTTACCCAGTTCAAGAAGGGAAAAAAGCCGGAATCGAAGGAGAGTGAACAGGACAAATGGCTGAAGGCCGATCAGTTGAAGCGGCTGGAAGTACTGAAAGAACGAAGCGATAAGAAGAAGCAGACCGAAAAGCAGACCAAAATCGATCTGATGCGTCCGAAGGAAATCTACGTAGAAGATAAGAAAGTCACGACCGTGGTGGTTAGTCCGGATGAGCACTACATTGTCTATCGGCTGACCAACGCTCCGAAAGGGAATAAGACGGCCCTGGTGCCCAGCTACGTAACGGAAACGGGCTATACGGAAGACCTGCCCGCCCGTACTAAGGTAGGTAATCAGACGCCCGTTGAAGAACTATTCGTGCTTGACATCCGGCAGGATACCGTGTTTCAGGTTTCGGCGCTCTCCCTGCCCGGCATTTACGATGAGCCTGATTATCGGAAAGACTATCCGAAAAAGGCCGCCGGTCGATCAGAAGGAAGCAAGAAAGATACAACAGCCGGCAAAACAGCCCGTAAAGTGCACTTTGGCGCTCCGGTATGGTCGGAAGATGGCAAAAGAGCGGTATTAGCCATTCGGGCGGATGATAACAAAGACCGCTGGCTGGCTTTACTCGATGTGGAAAGTCACAAGTTGAAATCCATTGACCGTTACCGCGATGAAGCCTGGGTGGGTGGCCCGGGATCGTTGGCTTTCGGATGGCTGACCCACAATCAGATCTGGTTACAGAGTGAAGCTTCCGGATATGCCCATCTGTATGCGCTGGACGTAGAGAGTGAACAGAAAAAGCAGTTGACCAAGGGAAAGTTTGAAGTATCGGAAGTGCAGTTTTCGAAGGATAAAAAGCAGTTTTACTTTCTCTCTAATGAAGTGCATCCCGGGGAAAAGCACGTATACCGACTGCCGGCAACGGGCGGGCTGCCCGTCCGACTGACTTCCGGCAGCGGGGCGTACGAATACAAACTTTCTCCTGACGAAAAATACCTGGCCCTACGCTTTTCTGCCAGCAACCGCCCCTGGGAACTGTACCTGATGGAAAACAAACCGGGCACCCAACCCAAACAACTGACGCATTCTCTTTCGGAAGAGTTTTTATCGTATGAATGGCGCAAACCCGAAGTAGTTTCTTTCAAAGCCCGGGATGGCGCTGAGGTATACGGAAGACTGTATCAGCCTGAAAACGGCCGGAAGAACGGAGCGGCGGTCATTTTCGTACACGGTGCCGGCTACCTGCAAAACGCACACAAATGGTGGAGCCAGTACTTCCGTGAGTATATGTTTCACAACCTGCTCACCGATCAGGGCTACACGGTGCTGGATATCGACTACCGCGGCAGCGCGGGGTACGGACATGACTGGCGCACGGGCATTTACCGGCACATGGGTGGAAAAGACCTAACCGATCATATAGACGGTGCCCGGTTGCTGACCGAAAAATACGGCATTGATACCCGACGCATTGGTATTTACGGTGGCTCCTACGGCGGCTTCATCACGCTGATGGCCATGTTCACCCAACCGGATGTATTTGCCGCTGGTGCAGCCCTGCGTTCCGTCACGGACTGGGCGCATTACAACCACGGTTATACGTCCAACATTCTCAACGAACCTTTTACCGACAGCCTGGCCTACGTCCGCAGTTCGCCCATTTACTACGCCGAAGGTCTGAAAGGCCACCTGCTCATGTGCCACGGGATGATCGACGTAAATGTGCACTTCCAGGACATCGTGCGGCTTACCCAGCGGCTGATTGAGTTGAAGAAGGAAAACTGGGAACTGGCCGTGTACCCGATGGAAGACCATGCTTTCGTAGAGCCTTCCAGTTGGACGGATGAGTACAAGCGGATTTTAAAGCTCTTTGGGGAAAAGCTAAGTCGTCCGGCTCAGAAATAGTTGTATAAGCTTTCAGCGGTCAGCTGTTAGCTATCATCACCCTATTTAACCGTTCGCTTTCCAGTTGCAAACGAGTGGTTCTACGTCAGGATTTATCTGAGCATGGCATTTGTCTGCAACTATTGAGGGCAAATGCCTATTCGGCTTTGAGGTGCCAGCCAATCGTGCTGTTACTGACCATCACCCGGTGTACCCGCACGTCGGTAAGGCCTTTCTTCAGAGAGTAAACGGGGCGGGGCACTGCTTCGCGGAGCTGAGCTAGCATTTCCAGGACAAAAGCGTCATCAGCTGATCCCTGGTCGGGAATCGCAACGGCACCTCCTCCGGGTGTATATTTGGTGCTTAAGATCGCTACCGCCTGGGTCTCATCCGATCGGTTTTTAAAGTATTCTTCGGTACCGTGATTCATACTGAATACTTTCGCCGACTTGCTTTTGTCGGTAACGACTACGTTGGTGCCCACGATTACATTGATTAAGGTGAACTTGCCCGAAAAGCCATCTATTTCTATAGCCGCAAAATCAGGGTCGGTAGCTGCCATGTCCGGTCCTGGTCGGCCAGTTGCCGTTTTGGCACCATTGAGCGTAAAGGTTCCGGAACTGGCTTCGGTAAAATGGATGAAGCGGGGTGGAGCGCCTTCGTACCAGATATCTTTGACCGAAAGGCCAGCCCCTTTCTGCACGTCGTAAGAGAGCGTATTATTGCTGGAGGCACCGCCAAATATGGCCACCCGGCCGGGCATTTTTTTCCCGGCTTCCATACCCGGCCCACCAATGGCTCTGACTCCTACTTCTTTACAACCACTGTGGTAAAAATTGTACAGACTGACTTCGACCTGATCCAATCCATCCACCAGCAGGCCAATGCCTTTTTTTCCTTTGCCGTTTCCCCTGGTATTTCCCTGTTGCATCACGACTCGCGCACCCGGCTGATCACACTTTTCCATTACGACTCCCGCTGAATTTCCGTCGCCGACCAAGTGCATTTCGCGCAGTATCGCCCGGCTGGGACCCTTTAACTGCAAAATGGGTCCTGGTTCGCTGCCTTTCCAGTTTAGCTGAGTAGTGAGTCCATCGCCCACGAACTGGATGTCTTTCTCGGCGGGAATGACCAGCGTTTTAGAAATGGAATATTGGCCGCTGGGCAAATGAACAATGGCGCGTTCACTTTTGGAACGGACTGCCTGATCAATGGCTTGCTGGATAGCGTCGGCATTGGCTCCGGCGGCCACTTCAAAGACCTTACGTTTCTTAGAAGAAGGAGTGGCCGGCATACTTACGGAGCTGATTTTCTTTTCATCGGTTAATGTAATTTTATTCCCGATCATCCGGGCAGCAGGCTTGTCTTTTTTGGATACACTAATGGGATTGATAGTGGTAAAGGTATTGCCGACTGCCAATGTTGTTTCACCCAAATTGACGGCTACCTGGGGTTTGTCTTTCTGGCTATCTTTGGTACCAATTATTGTATTGTCAACTAACAGACAAGGGCCCAGGTTTCCATTCTGGATGGCAGTAGGCCCGGTATAGCCAAGCACGGTATTTCCCTGAATCGTCACCAGGCCAGCGCAACCGCGCCAACTACCCATAAAGAAAGCCTTGGAATTTTCCGATGTATTGTGCCGAACGGAAAAATAGCCGCAGTTGCTCATGGCAACGTCGGCTTCGGTGGAATTGCGAAAAAGGCTGTTGTGTACACTATAATAGCCGGCACCGAAAGTGTTGGTCACCCCCATCCGACAATCCTGAAAGGTACAGTACCAGACCAGCCAGTCAGCGGCATTGAAGTTGTACAGACTCACCCCGGCTTTGCTGCAACGTTCAAAACGGCAGCGCAGGATGACACATTCGGCATCCATTTTACCCCGACTGCCGCCCTTGATACCAAACTCCACATCTTTGAATACTTCATCGGCGTGTTCGCCGAAGGTATTGGCAAAAGGCACTTTCCCGTCCCAGCCGTGATTGATTGCCGTACCAGCCTTGCCAGCCCCATCCCAGGTAATGCGCCCAAAGCGGGAATACGACACTCCGTTGCAATCCAGCATGGCTCCTCCCTGCGGGCCATCCCATCGGATAATGGTTTTGAGCGGATCAGCACCCACAACGATAATATCCTTAATAGAAACCATCGTCAGGGTTTTGGTAATGCGATAGGTGCCTGCCGGTAAATACAGCACTTTGGGTTTCTTCGGGTCTTTCAAATCACTGAGTGCTTTCTGTAAGGCTTCCGTATCATCGGCTTTGCCATTGCCTTTCGCCTTATAATCCCGTTTGAGATTGGCCCAGCTGTCAAACGGACCATTAAATTCTTCGTCCCAGGTGTGGAGAGCTTTCCCTTGTGGGAATGGGCTTCCTTGCGACCTCCCAACAAACAATACAGGGAGCAATGCAGTTAAGAATAAAAAATAAAGCCAGTTTTTTTTCATGAGTAGAAATAGAATGGGTATTAATCGCCATTAATTGTAATGCTTTACACAATTGGATGTCAGAGGAGAAACGCGTTTTTAGCGGGAGTTGTTTTACGACGGTACCTTTCAATCCTCATCCAGTTCAAAAGCAAAAGCAATTCTCAAATAAAAAGCTCATTTAATTGTAATACTGATAAGAATAAATGACCAATAATTGCATTTTACTCACCCATTTCCCTTTCAAATACGTAGTAAAAAGCAGTGATATATAACCTTTCGATACAGCTATGAATACTTCCATGCAAGTGAAATCTATTTGCCGTTTGCTGCTGATTCCATTGGCAGCCGGGTTATTTTCTTCCTGTTCCAGAAGGCCCGTTTACACAAGCGTGACGCCTACCCAAGCTTACGGCTCAGTCTATAATCAGCCTTACGCTCCTGGCGCTACCGTCAACCGGAGCTACAATGTACCCAGGCAATTATCCATCGACTCCATCGATCAGAGCATTGATGGACTGAAATTGCAGCAGGCGGCGATTAAAGAAGACCTGAAAGCCGGTAACATTGATGAGCAGACGGCCAGAACCCAGTTAAAAGACACCAAGGCCAGCATCAAGCAAGCCAAGCAACTGAAGCGGGTGCAGAAGAAAGCCGAAAGACAGGCGAAGCAAAGCCAAAAGGCGGACAAACAAGCGATTCGGGCACAGAGCCGTCTGGACCGGGCACGAAGAAAAGCCGAAAGAAAATCGTTGCAGATGAGGAAGGCCAACGATGATTTGCGTGAGCAAAACCTGAACGTGCCTAACAACTAAAATCGATACAACGGTAAAGGCTTTGTTCTCAGTTCTTTTTCAGAAATTGGATTACGGCATTGGAAAAGGGAGGCAGCATGATCGTATTATTATGGTTGCCTCCTGATACGCTTTCGTAAGTAGCTTTGCCCAGCATATCCGCTAAGTCTTTCGCCGAACCGTTGTCCTTGTCCTGTTCTCCGGCAATGACCAGCACGGGCTTGCGGATACTGCGTAGTTCCTGGGGAGAAGTAGCGGGTTGAGCGCCCTGCATTTGAGCCAGGGCAATCAGGTCGGCACCGACGGATCTGGCGTATTCTACGGCTCCTTTGGCCCCTTCGGGCATTTCTCCTTCTCCTTTGAAAGCCTGGTAAAAGCGTTTTCGTCGCGGCCATTCGGGATCGGTAAAACCCGTACCCATTCCGCCCAATACGCCCGACCGTACGTTGGAATCCAGTACCAACACCCGGGAAGCAATGATGGCGCCCCGCGAATAGCCCACTACGGAGTAAGAAGACAGTTTCAGAAATTTGGCCAGGCCTATCACATCGCGGGCTTCGGCATCGTGCTGATAAGCCGCCAGTTCGTGCGGATGGTCTGATTTTCCGTTGCCCCTCAGGTCCAGTACGATCACCCGGAAGCCAGCGTGAATCAAATCCTGGTACAGTGGGCTCTTTTTCCAATCTGTGCTATTGTTGATGAATCCGTGAATGAGTATTACCGGCTTGCCCTTGCCTTCCGTTTCAAAATAGATCCGGGTGCCGTCGAAGGAACTGAACATCGAATCGCGGGGCGTGGTCAGCGTGGTACTGGGGTCCATCTGTTGCGCTGTCACTGGAGCAGTGAAAAATACAGCCTGAACCAGGCAATAAAGAAAAAAGAATGGGGCTGGGCGTTTCTTCATCGCAATCTGATTAGCTGTTTTCTTTTGTGGGAATCAAATAAATACAACACCGCATCTCGGTGCTTCCGGCTCATAGCCGTCCGCTACAGTATTTGCAGTATACTGCGTCTCCGTCGTGCCCTTCAGCGCCACAAACCGGACAGGCTTGGGTGGTCACCCGTCTTCTGGCCTGTACCGCCTGATTAATTTCAACCGTTACAATTCCGGTAGGAACGGCAATAATAGCATATCCCATGATCATTACCAGCGAAGCCAGCGCTTTTCCCAGAGGCGTTTGGGGAGAAATGTCGCCGTAACCGACGGTGGTGAGTGTAACAATGGCCCAATAGATGCTGGTTGGAATGTCTGAGAAGCCATTCTCTTCTCCCTCAATCATATACATGAGAGACCCCACAATAACTACCAAGGATAGGACTGCCAACAGAAATACGCTGATCTTGCGACGGCTTGCCCGTAGTGCCTCTGTAATAATAGCCGCTTCATTCAAATATTGAGTCAACTTAAGCACCCGGAAGATGCGAAGTAAGCGCAGTACCCGCACCGTAAACAGATACTGACTGCCGGGGATAAACAGACTTAAATACGTGGGAAGAATGGCCAGAATATCGACAATTCCGAAAAAGCTGGTTGCATACCGTAAAGGTCGTTCTACACTCAGGAGTCTCAGTACATATTCCAACGAAAAGAGGAAGGTGAAAAACCATTCGAGCCGATTCAGAATAGTACCGTATTCGGCCCGGATGCTGCTTACGCTTTCCAGCATTACCACCAGAATGCTTAGGAAAATGCTCAGAATGAGCGCTATATCGAAGGCTTTGCCCGCGGGCGTTTCGGCTTCGAAGATGATTTCGTGCAGCTGTCTGCGCCACTTGGGTGATGGTCGATCTGGTTCTGGAGTTGGATTTGACATTATACTGGAGCGTAAAAGTAGCGATCAGCCATTTGCTGTCAGCTTTTAGTAAAGGCACCTTTGCGAAAATGCGTAGAAAGTAATTTTACTGACCCACTACAAAGCAAATACTTTCTTTTCATGGATGCCTGCAAAGCTCAATCTTTAAAATTCTGGGTAATCATCAGTCCCCGCCGCCCCCCATCCAGAATGCCGATTCCTACGCGTCCGTAAGCCGGCTGTAGGATGTTCTTGCGGTGCCCGGGTGACTCCATCAGGCCACTGTGCGCGATGGATAAAGTAGGAGCCAGGGCCAGGTTCTCGCCCGCCGAACGGAACTTGATATTCGCCTCTTTTATGCGGTCAAAAGGGTCGAGACCTTCCGGGGTTTGGTGAGAGAAGTAGCCCCGGGCAAACATATCCGCGGCGTGCATTCTGGCTACCACCCGGAGCGTGGTATCCGCCCTAAGCGGCGACAGACCCGCTTCCCGGCGTTCATTGTTCAGCAATTCCAGCATTTGCGCTTCCAGGTCGGGTCGGGGCTTCGGATGGGCCACTTTAAAAGGCAGCTGCACCGTTTCGTCCGACTCCGGATTGATCGTCAGGTTATTAAGGGTCTGTTGGAATGCATCGTTAAAGATGGGCGTCAGCCGGGCTTCCAGGCTTTCGGTGTAGCCAGCCAAATGATTGACGACCCGACTTTCCCGGGTGTTTTCCTGCAAATTTTCGGGTAGTGGTATGGCCAGCAGAAAGGCAGAGAGAATAGCGGTGGTAATCAATCCGCTCAGAAAACCAGGAGCAATTCCCAGCACCCGATTGGCAGACCTGGCGTGGGTTTCTGAAGGGATACCCCGCAGCAGCAGGTGGCCGGCCAGATGAAGGACAATGCTGGCAGTAAGGGTGGTGAACAAGAAAGCAATCGGTTGGGTCCAGACTTCCGGCCACCAGTCAAAGTCAGGGCCCAGCCAGCCTACTACGTAAGGGTAGAGTTGCAGTCCCAGGACCAGGCTTCCAACCCAACAAACCAGGTCCAGCATTCCCAGAATGAAACCTTTGTTCTGCCCCCTGATTACACTCAGTACTATCAATACCAGCAGAAGGATGTCTACGTAATTGATCATAAGGTTCTGTACGTTGGCTATTTATTCGCGGTTGACCAATCCATACCGTATTTCAATAAATTAGGTAAATTGGCCACTGTGCAGCGTTGTTCCCAAAAATCAACTATAATTTTATTATTCCCTTGTCTTTACTGATTCATTTTCAGCATGTAAGCGTACGAAAGTTTGGTAAAACAATATTGTCTGATATCAATTGGTCGGTTCGTGCCGGAGAGCACTGGGCGGTAGTAGGTCCCAATGGCGCTGGCAAAAGTACGCTGGTAGAAGCGCTGGCGGGCAAAGGCTGGATTGCCGAAGGCAAGGTACACTACCGTTCCAACGGAGAAAACGGCGACCGAACCTTTGATATGAATCAAATTGGACTGGTCTCTACGGCCGAACTGGCTGCCCTGACTCAGTCGCCGGACCGGTATTACCAGCAGCGTTTCAATTCGCTCGATTCGGAAAGTGCCCCGCTGGTGAAGGCAGTGCTGCTGGGCAAATCACCGAAGCCAACCACGATTGACCGACTCAACCAGGTAGCTGAGACACTAGGCATCCAGCACCTGCTCGACCGTCGGCTGATCAAGCTGTCCAATGGGGAAACCAAACGGGTGCTGATTGCCAAAGCCCTGATCCGGCAGCCGGCCATGCTGATTCTGGACAATCCCTTTATCGGGTTGGATACCCAGGCCAGGGAAACGCTGAAAGGTACGATCAACCAAGTGGCTCAGACGGGTACGCAGGTGATTTTGATCGCATCGCCGGAGGAATTGCCGGAAGCCATCAGTCACGTAATTCAATTGGAAAATGGACAGGTAAAAAGCACGTCAGACAAAAGTGCTTTTTTATTAAACTGGCAAAAGAACCGCTCCCACGTTTCTAATCAGCCGGAGCAGTTAGTTCCTGCCGACTTTTCGTCTGTAGCGTCTAAAGCACCCTGTTTTCAGATTGCCGTACAAATGCGGGGTATCAACGTACATTATGGCGACGCATCGATCCTGAAAGACGTTTCCTGGACGGTCAAAAGGGGAGAAAAGTGGGCGTTGTTGGGGCCCAACGGCTCCGGAAAATCTACTTTGCTCAGCCTGATCAACGGCGACAATCCCCAGGCCTATGCCAACGACATCACGTTGTTTGATCGCCAGCGGGGAAGCGGCGAAAGTATCTGGGACATCAAGCAGCAGATCGGGTTTATATCGCCCGAACTCCATTTGTATTATCCGGCCGTCATTTCGTGCTTTCAGGTGGTGGCATCCGGTCATTTCGAACAGATGGGCGAAGAGTACAGTGCTTTTCGTCGGTCTTACACCGGCGACCAAGTCCGGCAAGCCAGAGGTTGCTTCCACTCATTGGGCATTGCGCACCTGATGGACCGGTCTTTTTCGGAAGTTTCCGTTGGAGAGCAACGGCTGGTTTTGCTGGCCAGGGCTTTGGTGAAAGATCCGCCGCTACTGATTCTGGACGAACCCTGTCAGGGCCTGGACGAAGCCAACCGGGCGCATTTTAAAGGCTGGGTAGATCACATTTGCCGCAATCCGCAAAAAACGCTCATCTACGTGACCCACTACGCCGCTGAAATTCCGAATTGCGTCACTCAGGTACTGAGGCTGGAAAAGGGGCAGGTAGTGGAGAGCAGTCAGTAAAGTCAGGCAAAATGGATTGTCAGTAGCCCATTTTGCCCGGTGTCAGAAATGGGCTATTGATAAACAAACTCCCCAAACTCACTCTTGATCGTCACTTTTTTTCCTTTGAAGGCTTCCACCCGGCCAATGATCTCCGCTTCTACGCCAAAAGTCTGAGAAATGAGCATAACCTCTTCGGCAAATCTTTCGGGTAAGTAAAGTTCAAAACGGTGGCCCATATTGAACACCTTGTACATTTCGTGCCAGGTGGTGCCGCTGTTTTGCTGAATGAGTTTGAACAGGGGAGGAGCCGGAAACAGGTTGTCTTTTACTACGTGAAGATTATCAATGAAATTCAGCACCTTGGTTTGGGCGCCGCCGCTGCAATGAATCATGCCATGAATGTGCGGACGGAAATCGGACAGGATGGCTTTTACAATGGGGGCGTACGTGCGGGTAGGCGACAATACCAGCTTTCCGGCATTGACGGGCAGTGAATCTACCCGGTCGGTCAGTTTGGATTTCCCGCTGTAAACCAAGTCTTTCGGAACGGCCGGATCAAAACTTTCGGGATATTTTTCGGCGAGGTAGTGAGCAAACACGTCGTGGCGGGCGGAAGTAAGGCCATTGCTTCCCATGCCGCCGTTGTAAGTTTTTTCGTAGGTAGCCTGCCCAAAAGAAGCCAGTCCCACCACCACGTCGCCTTCCCGGATGCGGTCATTGCTGATGACATCGGAACGTTTGAGCCGGGCAGTCACGGTGCTGTCAACAATGATGGTGCGGACCAGATCGCCCACGTCGGCGGTTTCGCCACCCGTGCTGTATATGCCAATGCCGTAGCGTCGCAACATAGCCAGCACTTCTTCGGTGCCATTGATGATTTCCGCAATCACTTCGCCCGGAATCAGGTTTTTGTTGCGGCCAATTGTAGAAGAAAGCAGGATATTGTCTGTAACGCCCGAGCAGATCAGATCGTCGGTATTCATAATCACTGCATCCTGGGCAATGCCCTTCCATACCGACATATCACCGGTTTCTTTCCAGTAGAGATAAGCCAGCGAAGACTTGGTTCCGGCACCATCGGCGTGCATGATGTTGCAGTATTCAGGATCGCCACCCAGGATGTCAGGGACGATTTTGCAGAATGACCGGGGAAACAAACCTTTGTCCAGGTGTTGGATAGCCTGGTGTACCTCTTCCTTGGTGGCCGAAACGCCCCTTTGTGAGTAGCGGTCTTGCATGGTGCTGATTTGATTGAGCTGGCAAAGGTAGGCAAAAATGAAACAGGAGCTAAAAAGGCAGGGCGGAATCTCAAATTACCGCCCTGCCTTTTTAGCTCCTGTTATGGAATAAAAACAGTTATTACTTATTTACTTCCAATACTTTAAATTCCGTCCGACGATTTCGCTGCCGGCCTTCCGGATTGTCCGATCCGTCGGGATTTTCGTTGGGCTCAATCGGCTGGCTTTCTCCGTAGCCTTTCGCCGTAATTCGGGTCGGGCTGATGCCTTTGGAAATTAAATAATTTACAGCTGACTCCGCTCTTTGTTGGGAAAGCTTCTGGTTGAACTCATCGCTGCCCTTAGAGTCGGTGTGAGAGCCCAGCTCAACCTTGATACCCGGATTGTCATTCAGCACCTGAACAAATTTATCCAGTTCTTCGGCGGCATCTTCCCGGATTTTCGATTCATTAAAATCGTAATAGATGTTTTCAACCGCGTAAGTCTTATTAATTTCTACCTTTTCCATCCGGATGGTTACCTGGAAGGTGGTATCGGTTTCCGGCTTGGTGAGTAGTTCCTGCGGAATGACGCGGCCCGCCATAGAGAAGCCTTCGCGTTTGGTGAAGTAGGGATCTTTTTCGGTAATGATGGTATAGCTCTTGCCCACTTCCAGGGGATAAGTGCCAAACTGTCCGTCGTCTTTCGTGGTGCTCTGCTCAATGATTTTTCCGTCGTCGTCCTGGAACCGGACTTTTACGTTGTCCAGGGTGATTTCCTTGCCGGAGGCTTCGTCGGTCGTCACGACTTTACCAGCCAGGAAGTAGCGCACTTTCTTGATGTCCGGGGTTTTGTCTTCAAAGAAATAAATGTCGTCATCGCCTTTGCCACCTTCGCGGTTGGAGGAGAAGAAACCAGTCGTTGCGCTCCGGAATACCAGCGCAAAATCGTCGTAGCTGGAGTTGATGGGAACACCCATGTTTTTCACCGTGGTTTTCCCACCCGAACGGGTAGCTACGAATAGATCTAAGCCGCCCAGGCCCGGATGTCCGTCGGAAGCGAAGTACAGCTTGCCGTCCTGCGACACGTAGGGAAACATATCATTGCCTGCAGTATTGATTTCCTTTCCCATATTCACGGCCCGGCCTACCCGTCCCGAAGCATCCAGCGATGCCCGGTAGAGATCAATGCCGCCCAGTCCACCTTCGCGGTTGGAGGCGAAATACAGGGTTTTTCCGTCGGCGGAGATGGCCGGGCAGGCATCCCAGGCAGCGGAGTCACTTACCGACAGCATTTTGGCTTCACTCCATACGCCTGCCTTCAGCTTGCTGATATACAGGTCTACGTCCTGCGTTCCCTTGCGACGGCCCGTATTGCCCCGGGCAAAGATCATCGTCTTGCCGTCCTTGCTGAACGTGGGGGAGCCTTCGTTTACGTTTTCAACTGTGAGTACGTCGCTAAACAACTTGGCGGAGCCGGAAGTAAGGCTGTCATTGTTGAACTTGTAGCTGTACAAGCCCAGAAAGCCCTGTCCGTTGGCCTTATAAACCAGTGATTTGCGCGATGACGTGAATAAAAGTTCATCATTATTGTAAACCGGCGAAAACTCAGAAGCTTCGGTATTGAGCGCTGACACATTCTGAATTTCAAAGTAGGTTTTCTCTTTGGTAATCTCTTCTGCCTTTTTCAGGTTTTCAATTTCCTTTTGCGCCCGGGCCACTTGCACCATGGTTTTGGGATTGGAGGCAACGTATTGGCTGAATTGTTCGCCTGCTTCCTTGTATCGTCCCAGGGCTTTTAGCGCAAAAGCGTAATGATAGCGGGCATCTTCGTCTTTGGTGCCGGCCTCAATGGCTTTTGCGTAGTATTCTGCCGACTGCTGGATCCGGTTAGACACCCGATAAGATTCCGCCAGGCCCAGATTGGTCAGTGCCGGAGAGAAGTTTTTGGCCAGGGCTTTCTCGTACTGTCCGATGGCCAATTGATACTCTCCTTTTTCAAATCGCTTATTGGCCTTCTTGTACAAGCGGATGCCTGAATTACAGGCACCTGCCAGCACGGCCAATGATAATAAGCAGATGGCTAAATGTACTCTTTTCATGAGTAGAAGATCAGATTATAATAAATGTAAGGCTACGTGAATACTCCATTTTGTTTCCACGAAGGTGGAACCGGTTTTTACGTAACTACTAACGCATCCGGATAAATATAAATTATGCGCAGGGACAGTGAACTGTGAAAATAGCGCTAACTTTGTCGGCTACTATTTTCACGCTGAGTTCTACCCCGCGCAATTTGTCCATTTTCCCGGCTTTTCGTGCTAAATAAACAAAATTAACCTCAAAATACAGTAGTGATACTGAATCCATATGAAAAAGTATTTCAGCCCCAAGCCGGATCAATCTGACAGCGCCGGTTCGCGTTCTGACCGTAGAAGTGATTCCAGAGACGACAAACGCCCTGCTGCCCGCCGGGAATCCGGACGTGGCGGAGAGTCGGGCGAGCGCAAGGCCTACGGATCGTCCGCTGATAAAAGGAATACGGAAAGAAAACCATACAATGCCGAAAAGCCCCACTTTGGCCGGCGTAACGACGATCCCGAACGTGGCATCGGTAATCGTACCGGGGAAGGCCGACGGGAGCGTCCGGATAATACAGAGGACCGGAAAAGGGGCGATAGTGCCGGTAGAAGACCATTTAATGAAAGACGGGAATCGGCTTTCAATGGCCGCAGCCGCGGGGATGCACCTGCCCGCAGAAGTGATTCGGATGCCCGCCGCAACGATTCGGGGGATCGGGTTCGTTCTTCCCGCTTCAGCGAAGAACGTCCGGCCCGTTCAAACGACCGGGAATTCCGTGGTCGCGATGACCGCCGGGAAAGCCCGGGTCGCGAAAGACCGGGTCGCGAACGACCAGAGCGAAGAGAGCAGGCAGACCGCGATGCGCCGCGCACCGAAAGAAGAGCCTATCCGGCCCGCGAAAATAACCGGGAGCGGAGAGAACCGATCCGCAGCCGCAACGAATACCCGCGCGATGGGGAAAGCAGAGGCAGGAGAGAAGAAGGAGGAAGACCCGAAAGAACGCCTTATGCAGACAATCGTCGTCCGTCTGATAGCCGCCGTTCCGGCGATGGAAGCCGGGAACGCAATACGCGAAGCACGTCTCCTGCCTATCACGAAGGCCGATTTGGTAAAAAGGAAGATCGTCAGGAAGGGTCCCGTGAGAAAAGATCGGAGCGGGGCAGGTCTGACAATGCCCCGGAAAGGCGTTCTGACCGTTCTGAAAAACCCCGGGAAACTCCTACTTACGATTTCAAACGCCTCAAAACCGACCGCCGAGCACCGGGAAGAAAACCCAAAGAAGAAAGGGAAGAAAAAAGTGCCGATAAGAGCGTTCGCCTGAACCGCTACATTGCCAATGCGGGTGTCTGTTCCCGCCGCGATGCCGACACGCTGATTGAGTCAGGTGAAATCAAGGTCAATGGGAAGGTGATTACCGAAATGGGCTATAAAGTGCAGCCGGGTGACCTGGTTAAATACGGAAACCGGGTACTCAACCGCGAAAAGCTGGTCTACGTGCTGCTCAACAAGCCCAAAGACTTCATCACCACCACTAATGACCCCAACGAAAGAAAGACGGTGATGGATCTGGTGAAGGATGCCTGCGATCAGCGAATTTATCCGGTAGGGCGGCTCGACCGCAATACAACGGGCTTGTTGCTGCTGACCAATGACGGAGAACTGGCCGATAAACTGGCGCACCCTTCCAATGAGATCAAGAAAGTGTACCAGGTAGAACTGGACAAGCCGCTCACTGTAGAAGATTTTGATCAGATCAAATCCGGGCTCACGCTGGAGGACGGACCGGTGAAAGTAGATGATCTGGCGATCGTCACACCCGATGGCATGGTAGCAGGAATCGAAATTCACAGTGGTCGCAACCGGATTGTCCGGCGGATATTTGAACACCTGGGTTACGAAGTACTCAAGCTGGACCGTACGGTGTACGCTGGATTGGACAAAAAAGATCTACCCCGTGGCAATTGGCGCTTCCTGAGCGAAAAAGAAGTGGTAAAACTGAAGTTTTTCTCATAGGTAGCGGTCGGCTTATGTCTGACCCGCTCATGAGCATAAACTAACTTTTGTGCACTTATGTAGTTCGGGTCAGTCGGAACGGACAGGTGCTGTATCGCTGATCGGGCATTTATACTGAATTTACTTAGCGCAAGGACTGTCCTACCAGACAGTCCATTTTTTTGCTCATCAACCAGGCTGGAGGCTCAAGCGGTTTACGGTTAAGTAGGGTTTATTCCTCCCTGATCAAAAAACCGATTGCCTCCTTGCTTTTTCTCCCAATCCTTTCTTCATCCAATCTTCATTTTCTCACGCTAGTTTTCTGGACAAATTTTTAATTGAAATATTCTCCGAACTTGACAAATGAAAACCATTGGCCTGGTACTTCTGATCCTGTTTTCGTCCGCCGGGGCTTTCGCGCAGGTTAGTTATTCTCCAGCAATACTTGCCAAATCCGAAGGTCGCGTTGTAAAGTCAGTCAGCACCCGGGGTGGGGCCGAAGAAGCGGCTAACAAGCCGGAAATAGGCGCAACGGACCAGTACGAAGAAACGGGCAGCTTAGATAAATGGATAAACGACGCGGATGCAAGCAGTCAGGATGCGCCTTCGCAGGAAAAACCGGCAAAAGACGTGAAAAAGGTAGCCAAGACCCGTAGCCAATCCAAACCCGCCAAGGTAGATCAGCAGCGTGCCCGTGGCAATGGTGCCAATCGTCCCAGTGCCCGGCGGCCCAATGGCCCCGGGAGAGCCGGAGGACCCGGACATCCAATGAAAAATAAATAATGCGCAGATATTTGTCAGTTATAACGGGAAGAGAAAGCAAAGCCCGGATGAGTAGGGCTTTAATGGCCTTATTTGTGGTACTTCTGGTAGGGCTTTTCCCGGTTGTGGCCCGGTGCGGTGCCTTTCCGGAATTTGAAAGGGTAACACCCAGGCACGTATCTGATTCACTACCCGACAGCACGGAAGCCAGTAAAAATAAATTGACCCTGGCACTGGATTACAGCTCCAATTCGGCTTTTTTTGGTCGGACGGGCGGTACAGTAAAATTCCCTTTCCTTAGCCCCTCCCTTACTTATACCAGCAAAAAGGGCTGGTGGCTGTCAGCAGGCTCCTACCATTTGCTGAATGAATCTGTGATTGCTCTCAATCAGATTAGCCTGGCTGCCGGATGGAGTTTCGACTTGTCTGACCGCGTGGACGGCGGCGTCAGCTACAGTCGGTTCTTATTTACTTCTTCCAGTCCTTTAGCGCAATCTTCTACACCTCATTACCTGAGCGCCTTCGTGGGCTACGACTGGTCGTACGTATACAGTACACTGACTGTCAGCTACGTATCGGGCCAGCACCAGGATGTCTTCGTCAGCTTTGAGCATTCGCGCTATATGGTGGTGAAGGCGGGAAACAAAGGCACGCTGGCTTTTGAACCCAAAGTAAGTATCATCGGAGGGAGCCAGCACTTTGCCACTGCTTTCGTGGAAAATCGCTCAAAAAGGAAAGGCAACAAAGGAAACGGCAAAGGGGCCACCACCGGCTCTTCATCCAATGGGGCTGGTTTTGGACTGATTGACTATGAATTCAGGTTGCCGGTAACCTATACGATCGGTGCAGTGGACCTGGAAATGGCCGGGCGCTACGTGATTCCGGTCAATCTGGTGGGCGATGATGCCTCTACCAGCCAATTCATTGTTTCGGCCGGTGTGTACTATACTTTTTAATCCTGGATGCTACTAACGTGGGGTCCTGACGCAAAAAGGCAACTCTCTTCCGGCATTGCACCTTAGATTGCTTCTTTTCCGAATCCCAATCCATCGTACTCAAACTTGATCGTACCAGGCATATGAATGTTCTGATTGTAGAAGATGAAAAAGGTCTTGCCCGTGAATTGGAAACCTTTCTTAGCCGGGAGCATTACCTGTGCGATATGGCTTATAACGGGAGGGAGGCTTCGGAAAAAATCTGCGTCAATCTGTATGACTTCGTATTGCTGGACCTGGGCCTGCCCGATTACGAAGGAATTCAACTGCTGAGTGAAGCAAAAAAAGCCAACCAGGAAGCAGCATTTATTATCATTACGGCCCGCGGAGCCGTTGACGACCGGATTCGGGGCCTGAACCTGGGAGCAGATGACTACCTGGCCAAGCCCTTTTCGCTGCTGGAATTGCTTTCGCGCATGCAGGCCATTACCCGACGTAGATACGGAGTAAAAAACAATGTAATAGCCTTCGCTGACTTTCAACTGGATACGACCAGTCGCAAGCTTTTCCACCAGAACACGGAAGTGATTCTGACCAAAAAGGAATTTGACCTGCTCAGCTACCTGCTGCTGCACCGAAAGCGCGTACTGACCCGGCTGCAACTGACCGAACACATCTGGGGAAACGTGCTGGAAGACGACTACGACTCCAATTACATTGACGTACACATCAAGAACCTGCGGAAAAAACTGGCTCAGCACTCCGATGCCGATTGGCTGGAAACTGTGCGGGGTATTGGCTACCGGATCAGAGAATGAGGCTTCAATCCAAACTGGCGCTTTTCAATGCCATATCGAAAATCCTGATCCTGCTGCTGTTTGTCGGCGTGTTGCCCAGCGCCATCAGCAGCCTGGCCATTGTCAATACCGACGAAAAACTCACCCAAAAGAAAAACAAGGTAGTAGAAATCATTCATAAAGAGGGCATTTCGCACTTTATTGAAGCCGGTCAGGAAGATGGTTACGGCAGTTACAACCTGCTGAAGGAAGAATTTATTTCGCTGGAAAGAGCGGACGGGCAGCCGGCAGAAAATGCCATTGAGAACAGCCAGCGCCAGATTGACGACGAAATAGTTGACTACCGGGTGCTCAGTTATACTTTCCGTTCGGAAGGCCACACGTATCTGCTCGAAATCGGACGCAGCATTGCTACCATTGTTGAGACCGAAAAGACCCTGCGGAAATTTGCCCTGTACTTGTTGGTCATCATTGTGCTGGTCACCATTCTGATCGACATTGCCTTTACCCGTTTTCTGCTCAGGCCTCTGAATGAGATCATCCGCACCAAACTAAAGAACGTGCGCGATCCGGCATCGTTCCGGCACGAACGCATCCGGACCAGCACCTCCGACTTTCAGCAACTGGACGAAAGCATCCACGAAATGATGCAGCGGATTGAAGCGGCTTTCGTGAAGGAGCGTGAATTTATTTCCAACGTTTCCCACGAACTTCTCACCCCGGTATCCATTCTGCAAAGCAAGCTGGAAAACCTGCTACAGGAACCCGGCCTTTCGGATGCCCACCTGCTGCGTCTGGTAGAAAGCCAGAAAACCCTGGCCCGCCTGCGGAATGTAATCAAAACGCTGCTGCTCATCTCCCGCATTGAGAATGAACAGTACCTGAAAAACGAACAAGTGCTGATTGGGGAGTTGGTAGCCGAAGTAGTGGACGAAATCAGTGACCGGCTGCCGGAAAAAAACATTACGATCATCAACCAGATCCGGGAAGATTACCTGCTTGCCCGTGGCAACCGGGCGCTGTTGTTTACGCTGCTTTTCAATCTGGTCAATAATGCCATCAAGTACAATCGTCCCGACGGACAAATCACGCTAAGCAGCACTTCGCGGCAGGGGCAATTCGTGCTGGAAATCCAGGATACAGGCATCGGGATTGCACCGGAGCACGTGCCTCTTTTGTTCAACCGGTTCAAACGCTTTGCCAAGAGCGACCACGACAGCTACGGCCTGGGTCTGCCGATTGTCAAAACCATTGCCACCTTTCACGAAATAGAACTGGAAGTTTCTTCGGTTCCCGATGAAGGCAGCGCCTTTCGACTGATCTTTCAAAAACAGGATTCATTCCGCGAATCCACCATTCCAAAGCCCGGTTTTGTTTTGGCGGATTAATATTCGGTTCAGATTGGGTACGCACTTTTAATGCGTACTCCTAAGATCATAAAGTCGGACAAGAGGCTGGTAATGACTTTTCCTGCCTGACCGAAGGCTAACAAAAAGGAAAGCCAATTATTTTTTCAGGCCCCGTTCATATTCATTTGATCTTCATTTTCCAGCCATAGTTTTGAGCCGTTATATTGATTTTTATTAATCACTCAACCCTATGATTATGAAAACATCCGTAAAATTAGTATCCCTGGGCCTGGCTTTGTCTTCCCTGGTTTTTTCCGGTTGCAGCAAAGAAGAAAACGGTAACGGAACTGTTCAATTGCAAATCACGGATGCTCCCATTGATGCCTCCAACGTAAGCGGGGTTTACCTGACAATTACCGGCATCGAATACCACCTGAACGGAAAATGGCAAAGGTATCACGAATTTCAGGGACCGGTGAAGCTCAACCTGCTTGATCTGCAAAGCGGTAAAGTGGCCAGCCTGGGCGACTTCGCTTCTCAGGCCGGGAAGTACGATCAGGTGCGTTTCATGCTGGACATCGTCGATGAAAAAGACAGCGATCCGGCCAATCCGGCCTGCTACATCTCCTTCCTGGACGGCAGCATCAAACCCTTGAAAGTGCCCAGCGGACAGGAAAGCGGTTATAAAGCGAAAGGCAAGTTCACGGTACCAATGAATGGATCAGTGACCATCACCGCTGATTTCGACGTGCGGAAGGCGGTCGTCCATACGGGCTCCGGCAAATACATCCTCAAGCCCGCGATTCGTCTGGTAGTCAATGACCAGGCTGGCCGTATCAAAGGGCAGTTGACCAATACCACCACCTCCTCCTCTGCCATTGTGGTACACGCTTACGAAAGCGGTAGTTACAAAGAGGACGAAACCACTTCGGGCGACCACGGCTTTGCCAATGCCGTGACCAGTGCCAAAATAAAAGGCAATTCGGGTGAATATACCCTGGCCTTCCTGGCTGCCGGTAAGTACGATCTGGTGGTAGTAGGTACGGACGATCAGGGCAATTTTACCAACGTATTGGGTACGGTCAAATCGGTAAGCGTGGAAAGCGGCAAGGCAACGAAGTTGGACATCAGCACCGCTTCTTTGCAATAAACGACTTTGGTTGAATGGTAAAACAAAACCGCCGGGAGGACCTTCCCGGCGGTTTTGTTTTACAGAGCAGTTTGGCCTACGCTTTTGTTTTGCGGAAGCTTCCGTTGCGTTTTATATCAGCACCCGTTCCTGTTGGTGTTCCCATAAAGTTCCGAACATCGCACTGTTCTTACGCAGGTCTTTAAACGTTCCTTCGTCGATGATCCGACCGTTGTGCATAATGTACACGTAGTCAAACTGGTTGAGCAGGTGCAGCCGGTGCAGGGAAGAAATCACCGCCTTATCGGAGAAGGTCTCAAAAAGCGTCTTGTACAGCTGCATTTCGGTGCGCGGATCCACGCTGCTGGTGGGTTCGTCCATGAGGACGATACTGCTGCTGCGGGCAGCCAGTATGCCGCGGGCCAGCGCCAGGCGCTGTTTCTGTCCACCCGACAAGTTGACTCCTTTCTCCTGAATCTTGGTCTCCAGTCCCTGAGGCAGTTGACGGATGATGTCGGCAAACTGGGCGGCTTCGCATACAGCCATTACTTCTTCTTCGCTGAAGGGCAATCCCAGCGTAATGTTATACAGAACCGTATTTTCAAAAATCTCCGGTTCCTGCGGGAAGAGGGTCACGGTGCTGGCCAGGCTGCCGAAATCTGCGTTGGGCTGCGTAGCGTGCCAGGGACCGTCTACCGTCACCTGCACGTCAGACTGAGGAGCATACAGACCCCGCAACAGGGCCAGCAGCGTGCTTTTACCGCTGCCACTTTCGCCGATCAGGGCGATGCGCTCACCGCGACGGATGCGCAGGTGGAGATCGTGCAGACTGCCGGATTTCCTTTTGTTCGTCACCGATTCGGTGCGGAGGAAAGTCAGGTGCTCAATGTCGATGGTTTGCCAATTGGCGGGCAGGGTAGTGGCTGCTTCCGGGCGGTGTTCCTTGGCATAGGCCTCCCCGATGCTCCGGGCGGTCTGCACGTCGGTGTTGTACTGTACAATTTGCGTGTACTGATGGGCAATGTCGTAAAACACGCTGGTAAACTGATTGACGTAAGCCAGCAACGTAACCAGTCCGCCGATGTAAAAGATCTTTCCCGGTTCGTGGTGCTCATATACGTAGCCAATTACCATCAGGGCATAGATCGACGCTACCAACATGTGGGCCGTAAACCACTTCCATTCGTTGATCGTGGCATTGCGCCGGAAAGCAGGGAGAATGGACGTTATTTTCTCAATTAAACTGGAGTGGATGCGCTTTTCCAGTCGAAGGGTAATGACCGTCATGATATTGGAAAGACTATCAAACAGGGTAGAGGAAACTTCGTGTTCTTTCTCGTTCACCTCCTCCAGCGATTTGATGAAAGGCTTGTCGAAACGCAGTATTACCCAGATGGTGAATATCCCCATCAATACGGCGATGGTACCAAACACTGGGGAAAAGTAGACCATCGCAGTAAATGAGAACAGGAATTTTCCCATGGCCTGCAAATAGATAAATCCGTGCTGAAAAAAGTCCTTCAGGGCTCCGTAAGCCTTGCGAAGCCGGTTGATGGTCGATCCGCTGTGGTGATCCTGGTGCCATTTGGCAGGCAGGTGCAGCAACTGATGGTACAGCTCATCCAGGTAATTGCGCGATAGATTGAACGCCAGCTGGCGCTCCATCACGCGGGCTGGTCCGTGAAAACTCCACTCCACCAGGCGTAGCCCCAGGTATCCGGCCGCGTACATCCAGACGTGCGACAGCACTTGCACCCCTTCGCGTTGGAGGGCATCGATAAACCAGCCGTACAGCAAGGGGTTCATCGCAATGGTAATGTTGGCTGCAATAAACATAGCGTACACCAACACGTAACGTTTTCGCTCCCGACGGGCATAGCGCCACGCAGTGCCGAGCAGGGAAAGGTAAGGATTGCGCATTCGCAATTAGAAAGTTAAAATGAGGGATTAGGGAATTTCAGAACTGGTGTCAGATGAAGCAGATTGGTCGATAGCAAAAGTAGAGAAAAGCGAAACCCCTTTTGAAAGAAGTAACCCTGAATAGAGAGTGCAATCTTACACAGCTAGGGCAGAAGCAAAAAATAGATGCCAGGAGGCAGGTAACAGCGCCATTTTTCCGTACGGCATCTGCTATTCGGTTCAATAACAGCACTTAAGTGGGGGCCTTCTTCGTAGGGGTAGGCGATCTGACAACTGCGTAGAAAGAAGGATTAAACCCGCATTTGGTTAATACATTCGTGAGCAGTCTAAAAGTGGGCAATAACTGACATGAACAGCGGGAGAAACACTAAATAAAGGTGACAATTAATGGTAAAGAGAGTCAGCTTTGGACATCCATTCCTTTCCCCTTGGGCTATCCCTTAGGTTTCAGGGCACGTATTGTTCGGCTACTTTTCCAACGGTTCCGTCTTTTAATTCAAGGATAAATGGAGAGAATTTAAAGTCCTTTTTTTTCAAGTCCTCCAATCCTTTTCCGTCCACCATTTCCCCGTCGTCATTAAACAGCCAGAGTTTGATAGAAGCTTTGTCACCGATTTCAAAAGTGCTTACGTTCTCATCCTTATTGACAACGTAATAATCATTCAGGACCGAATAAACGGTATCGCCGTTGGCATCTACCCGGGTTTCGGCTCCCCCATCCTTTCTGGCGGCTTCTACCGCTGCTTCTCCTCTGAAAAATTCGATCAGGTCTGCATCAATGAAATAGCGATTCTTGTTATGATACAGTTTTTTAATGTAGCAGTAATGCGTCCCGTTCAGGGCATCGATTTTGGGCTGATAAGAGATTTCCTCCACTATGTGGGTTTCGGGCAGTACAAGGGAATCCTGAGCAATTTCGAGGGTATCAGATTCGGCTTTATTTTCCGTACCGGAAGTACAGGTCCACAATAAAGCAGCCGTACTCACCATAGCTAGGTATTTTATCATTGTAATCGGTTAAATGATTTAAGACTCATCTCCGTGGCCCCGTTCAGTCCGGATTGGCGCTATGGAATTCGGTCGCAATATGCGCAGTAGAGTTTCAACCTTCAAAGGTAAAGTCTACCGGGCAAAACCCACGTTATTTGATACTCAATCGGCAGGCTGAATCCGACTGATTGTTAAAATAGCTTCAGCCAATAGTGACAGATGGCGATCCCCATCAGCAATTCAATAAAAATACCGGCCCAAAACCATTTGGGAAGTTTTTGGAAGAAACGATACCACTTCGGACGGATTTTGGATGGAGCAGGCAACAAATCATGAAGCGCCACGTCATCGACGTACAAGGCCAGGCGGTCAGAAGAATGAAAGGTTCTGATCAGTCTGACCCGGCCGTTGTGGACGTAGTATTCCACTTCAATAAAGAAGGAGCCTGAGTAATAAAGATTGATTTTTAAGGCCGTTTCCTGCCGTGTTGCCAGATAAAGGCATTTTCCCCAAATGTAATTGTATTGTTCTTCCCTGGGCAGCTTGTGAAAAGCAGTATGTGTAAGCATTGAATTAGGTTAGGTATTTAGGTGGATTTAGTCAGACGAAACAGAATCATCAAAGCCAATCAGTCAGGAATCAGGTACTGTGATAGCCATCTTCAAAATCAAAAGGTAAATAAGCAGGGCCCGGATGGGTCTGCAACAGCGGGAAATGCAGCCTGGTTTTGTGAATTGGGTAGTTGCTTCTCTGGAAGAATGGCCCAGTCGTTATAATGGTTGAAAAGGAGAAGCAATCATACATACGAGATGCACGCTTTTGCCAGGTTATGGGATGGAATGGAAGGGTAGTTGGAAAATGCATACAAATCCGCTAGTGGAACTTTATACAAGATAATACAACAAAGGTAAACGCATGAGTGCCCATATTCAAGCACCTTATTATTTATAAGTACCGGATCAAATATTACATGAGCTATTTTATAGATTTTTTGGCTTATACGGGCAGCAAACATGTCCGACCAAGGGGCAGTAATCTTTATCATCCAGTGTCCGGAAAACCAACGCGGAACCAAAGCTACCTGTACGCGTCATCGCACTTCTGACTACTAAGCGGCATTGCTCAGACTGAACAACGTGCAGTATTTAAGGGTTGTTTTGAATTTCCTAAGGGTGTGCCGGAGGTTATTCTTGAAAACATAGACAAATGGGATAAGCTTATTTTTTAATTTTAAATACCTGATTATAAATTTATTATATTCTTATTGGAGTTGGTTGCTCTATTTAGAAAAAAGGCTGAATGCAAGTTGTGTCTAAATAGTAACCCTTAGTGTAAGACTCTAGTAAATATTTCGTTTTTAAGGGTATTGCCTTCCTTGTGTATTTTAACCAGGTTGAGAATGTTTATTGATAAATAATCAATTAAATGCCTTATTTTTTGATGAATATCTAGTATATGGGACAAATAATTTTCATTTTTTAATGAAAAGGATGTGGTGGTATTCTGAAAAAAACCAAATAGACCCCTACATATATGACGTTAACTGGGTTTTACCCTTAAGCGTTTGTCTAGTACATTTGAATCGAAGTTAAGTTGAGATGCACACAAGGATTACTTAAACAGCTTAATGAACGGGCTTATGAAAAACGGAATATCCTTTCTCCTGTGTATGCTGCTGGTTTCGTTTTCGTCTTTAGGTAGCCATACCACTGCAGTCAAAAATGGAAACTGGAGCAGCCCATCTACCTGGTCTGCCGGCGTTATGCCATCAGAAGCTGATACGACCATTATTCCCGAAGGAATCATAGTAGACGTAGATTGTAACCTCACCTATACGGAGGGTTTTGCGCTCTTGGTGAAAGGAACCCTTAATTTAGTGGGCAATCATCATTTGGTACTTCACTACAGCAGCCATCTCATTCTCAGCCCGCTTGGACTGATCAAAGGTGAAGCTGCCAACGCTTCTCTCTACATAGGCACCACCATCGTGTACCGGCCTGATATTTATTATTACCCTTACCTGGATGGCCCGGTAGCCTGCACACTCAATGGTTGTAACGAAAAAGTGATTCGGATGGGCGTACAACTCAACTCTTTTCAGGCTTCATTTGAAAGAGCTGATCGGGTGGTATTGTTGCAATGGGAAACCTTGTCTGAAACCAATAGCCACTCTTTTACGGTGGAGCGCAGTAAAAACGGCCGGGATTTTTCCGTCGTGGGTAGTGTAAGTGCAGCGGGTTCCGCCCAAATCAGGAATAAATATGCTTTCAAAGACCAGGCCCCCGTATCAGGCACCAGTTACTATCGCCTGAAGCAAACCGACCTGGATGGCCGGGCAACCATTTTCAAAATGGTTCAGGTGTATAATCCGATGGTAGCGTTGGAAGTCCAATCTATGACCAGTGGTGAAAATGGTGGCGGATACCGGGTTTCCGTAAACCCATCCCTTCCGGTTTCCTTCGCCCTGTATAACCACCGCGGACGATTGATTGAAGAACAAATGCACAGCCCGGAGACAGAGGTGTTGGAGGTGCTGCTACCCAATAACCTGGCACCAGGTGTATATTTTGTGCGTATCCAGCAAGGAGAGCAACTGGTACAAAAGAAAGTATATTTGATGGAGTAAATCGGGCGTGCGGATTAAAGTGCAGGCACATCCATAATTGTCCGTTCGACAGGGCATCCCGTTTCACCAACCGGAAGCCGCCTAAATCAGATACTCTATTTCCTGAGTAAGCAAAGGAGATGTATTGTACCGCCAACCACTCAACTACTGATGTAGCTCACCCTACTGCACCTGGCAGGTGGTGCTCTGAATTACGAAAGAATGGGTGAATCAAAGAGGCGCATTTTTAATATTCTAAGGTGCTTATTGGTTGCTTACAAACGGAATACGGGTAAAGCGGCCACCATTCTGTTTTTGGTAACAGGTTTACTGCATGGCTTTCTGAGGGGCGGGTACTAAAATTGTATTTCTGCTAGTATACTTTTAATTGGGTGTATTAAGGTATTCGCAGTTTATATTTCGTAATCAAGGGCGCTTGTATTGCTGAGATTTTACAAAGACAATTCGTTTTAAAAATCACTCTCAGAAAAAACTAAAAATATCCCTGAGATATTACAAACAGTCCAATGTGCTCCATCCAATTGAGTGAGGTCTTATAGTCAAGCTTCTTGTAATTTTAGTGAATTGAAAAACCATCTCGGCAGCGGCACAATAATTTTATTGAGAAGGTAGAGCCTGGCTGTTTTGAAGTCGGCATTTTTTACTAAAAGCAGGTATTCCTCCTATGGATCGCCTTCCATCCAGATATCGTAGTTTTCTCCAATCCATCGTCTGGCTTTGGCTTATTTGCTTTGGCAATCAGCCAGGTGGCTTTTACGCTGAAGCGCAAAGCCTGGACGTTAGGTTTGGTCACCTGACTACGAAGGAAGGGCTTTCCCAAAGCCGCATTTATTGTATCCTGCAGGACAGGAAAGGATTTATGTGGTTTGGTACCTGGGATGGGCTCAATAAATATGACGGCTATAAATTTACGGTTTACCGTAATAACCCCGCTGATTCGGCCAGTATCAGCAGCAGCCGGATTATAGACATGCTGGAAGATCACCAGGGCAATCTGTGGTTAGCTACCCTGGACCGGGGCCTCAACCAGTTTGATCCGAACACCAATTCATTTGTGCGCTATTATCCGGATAAGAACCAGCGCGGCCGCATCAGCAGCAATAACCTGAGGTGCCTGACGGAAGACAAAGAAGGCAATATCTGGATAGGTACGCAGGACGAAGGACTCAATAAGTGGGACCGGAAAACCAATTCGTTTACCTATTACAAACACCAGGAGAGCGATCCGAATAGCCTGAGTGACAATGACGTCGTTGACGTATTATTAGACAGCCAGGGCAATTTGTGGGTAGGTACCAGTGGAGGAGGCCTGAATCTTTTCGACCCGGAACAGAACCGGTTCATCCATTTTCAGCACGACCCGGCCAATCACCGCAGTCTGGGTCATAATTTCGTCCGATCCATATTTGAAGACAGTCACGGAAATGTGTGGGTAGGTACCAACGGAGGAGGGCTCAATTTATGGGATGCCGGGAGCCGTTCCTTTACCCGGTATCAACACGACCCTACCGGCAGAAATTCAATCGGGCACAATGTGGTCATGTGTTTGGGTGAAGACGGCGAAGGGCGGTTGTGGATTGGTACCGAAAACGGCGGACTCAGTATTTTTGACCATCAAAAAAATCTTTTCCACCTGTACCGCCCCATTGCCTACGATCCGCATAGCCTCAACAGCGCATCCATCTATTCCATCTACCAGGATCATCAACATAACATGTGGGTAGGGACTTATAGTGGAGGCGTAAATGTATACAATAGGTACCGCAAGCAATTTTCTTCTTATCAAAGCAATCCTTCGGACAAGAACAGCCTGAATCAGAATTTTGTGTTTGCTTTTGCGGAAGACAAAAAAGGTAACGTCTGGATTGGCACCGATGGGGGAGGCCTGAATCGTTTTAATCCCAGCACCGGAGGCTTCACTTACTTCAAGGAAGAGCCGGGTAATCGCAACAGCCTGATCGGCAACTTTGTAACCGACATTATGCTTGACCGGGAAGATAACCTGTGGGTAGGGTCCTGGGAAGCAGGCGTTACCCGGATCAATCCGAACCGTACCGTTTTTACCCGTTATCGACACGACCCCCGCAACGTCAATAGCCTCAGTTCCAGCAGTGCCGTTGCGTTTTGTGAAGACCAGGAAGGCAATATCTGGATTGGGGTGCACCGGGGCGGTGTCAATCGGTTCGACAAAAAGAAAAATACGTTTACCCATTTCAAACACAATCCGGTCGACACCAACAGCCTGGGAAACAATTACGTTCGGTGCATCATGGCCGATAGCCGGAACAACATCTGGTTGGGAACGGAAGGGGCGGGACTGAATTTGTTCAATCCGGGAAAAGAACAGTTTGTCCGATTCACCACCGACGAAAAAAATCCCAACAGCATCAGCAACAATTTTATCAACGCCATTTTTGAGGACAGCAAGGGTCAGCTTTGGTTAGCCACCGGTAGCGGACTAAACATGTATGATGAGGCCAATCAACGTTTTATTGTCTACCACGAAGAAGATGGGCTACCAGGCAATACCATCAATAGCATCCAGGAAGACGCACGCGGCCATCTGTGGATCAGTACCAACAATGGGTTAAGCAAATTTGATCCGGCAAAGAAAACTTTCAAGAACTACTCCGTAGAAGACGGCTTACAGGGAAATGAATTTACCCTGGCATCCCTTCGGTCACGCCGGGGAGAGCTTTACTTCGGGGGGCCCAATGGTTTTACGGTGTTTCACCCGGATAGCATTAAAGACAATCCGGTTATCCCTCCCGTTTACCTCACCAATTTCCAGATTTTCAACAAGGAAGTCACAGTAGGCGGAAAGGACCACTTGCTGAGCGTGGACATCAATAACACCCGGGAGATTACGCTTTCCTATAAACAGTCGGTATTTTCCTTTGAGTTTGCCGCCCTGAATTACACTTCGCCGGAGAAAAACCAGTATGCGTACAAGATGGAAGGCTTTGACAAGGACTGGAATTACGTAGGGAACAAGCGACAGGCCACCTACACCAACCTGGATCCGGGCGAATATATCTTTCGGGTAAAAGCCTCCAACAACGATGGGGTATGGAATGAAAGAGGCACAACGTTGAGGGTAATCATCACGCCCCCCTTTTGGAAAACGGGATGGTTCAAGCTACTGATTTTCGCTTTTGTGGTCAGCGGTGCCCTGAGTTTTTATTGGGTGCGCGTCAACGCCATCCAGGCTCAGAAAAAGCAACTGCAAACCCAGAATGAGGAGTTGAAAAAGATCAATGCCGAACTGGATCGCTTCGTGTACCGCGCTTCGCACGATCTGCGCGCCCCCCTGACTTCCATTCTGGGCTTAATCAACATCACCAAGACGGAGGAAGACGAAATGAACAAGTGGAAGTACCTGGGTCTGATGGAGAAAAGCGTGCACAAGCTGGACACGTTCATACAGGGTATCATCAACTATTCGAAAAATGCCCGGACGGAACTGGTTAGCAAGCAGATCGATTTTGAAGCTATGATCTGGGAAACTTTTGAAGACCTCAAATACATGGAAGGGGCCGACCAGGTCGAAAAGCAGGTACACATTTCCTCCGACCAGCCTTTTTATTCTGATCCTTTCCGGTTGAAGATCATCTTCAGTAACCTGATCTCCAATGCCATTCGTTACCGCACCCGCGGCGTTGCTTCCTTTATCCGGATCCACATTGAAAACAACGGAAGCCGGATCATCCTGTCGGTATCGGACAATGGCTGCGGCATTCCCTCCGACAGCCTGGAAAAGGTATTTGAAATGTTTTACCGGGCCTCCCAATCCAACGTAGGTTCGGGATTGGGTCTGTACATTGTGCGGGAAGTGATTCTTACGCTGAAAGGCAGCATCCAGGTGCAGTCGGTGGTAGGGGAGGGAACTACTTTCCGAGTAGAACTGCCTTCCGTCCCACCCATCAACAAGCAAGCCCATCCAACGGATAACATCACGGAAAAGGATGATGTTCTGGTATGAAAAGAGGAGATGACAGCTTGCGTACGTAGTCTACGAATGCATCCAAATAAAAAAGCCACCTATCGCTAAATAAGTGGCTGATTTTTATGCGCTTGTTCCTGGGCTCGAACCAGGGACCCTCTGATTAACAGTCAGATGCTCTAACCGACTGAGCTAAACAAGCTGAACACGGGGGTTGACCCGAAAAAGTATGCAATATTAGCCCGGTTTTTTATTCTGTGCAAACAAAAAGGGGAAACTTTTATCGATAAGGAGAATGATTTCGCGTTGAGCGCCCGGCCAGCGGTTCCATACCCATGAAGAACAGGGAATTAGCGGGACGGAGAATCGAATTAAGGCCGATTGGCATTAGCACATCTGCACAATTCCGTTTACTTTTGCGAAAAACGATTCTACCTATGTCATTAGCCACTCAGACCGGCCTGAAAGACACCCGCCTTTTCGATCTTATCAGCCAGGAAAAACAACGCCAGGAGTCTGGTATTGAACTGATTGCCTCCGAAAACTTTACCTCACCCCAGGTGATGCAGGCCGCCGGAAGCATTTTAACGAATAAGTACGCGGAAGGTCTGCCAGGCAAACGGTATTACGGAGGCTGTGAGATCGTGGATGAGATTGAACAACTGGCCATCGATCGGGCGAAGCAGCTATTTGGTGCCGCTTGGGCCAACGTACAACCGCATTCGGGCGCCCAGGCCAATGCTTCGGTGATGTTGGCCGTGCTGAATCCGGGCGATAAAATCCTCGGTTTCGACCTGTCGCACGGTGGGCACCTGACCCACGGTTCGCCGGTCAACTTCTCCGGCAAACTCTACCAGCCGCATTTCTACGGCGTAGATAAGGAAACCGGTCTGATCAATTGGGACAAAGTAGAAGAGACCGCCAAAAAAGAAAAACCAAAACTCATCATCTGCGGTGCTTCCGCTTACTCCCGCGATTGGGACTACGCCCGTCTGCGCCATATAGCCGATCAGGTAGGTGCCCTGCTGATGGCCGATATTTCTCACCCCGCCGGTCTGATTGCCAAGGGGTTGCTCAACGATCCGATGAAGCATTGCCACATTGTCACGACTACGACGCACAAAACCCTGCGTGGTCCGCGCGGTGGTCTGATTCTGCTCGGTGAAGATTTTGAAAATCCTTTCGGTCTGAAAACGCCCAAGGGCGATCTGCGGATGATGTCCGCGCTGCTCGATTCCGGCGTGTTCCCCGGTACGCAGGGTGGTCCGCTGGAGCACGTCATTGCGGCCAAAGCGGTGGCTTTCCACGAAGCGCTTTCCGAAGAGTATTATAATTATGTCGTGCAGGTGCAGAAAAACGCCCAGGTGATGGCCAAAACCTTCCTCGACAAGGGCTATCAGATCATTTCCGGCGGTACCGATAACCACCTGATGCTGATCGATCTGCGCTCGAAAGGACTGACCGGCAAACTGGCGCAGGAAAGCCTGGGTAAAGCAGACATCACCATCAATAAAAACGCCGTTCCCTTCGACGATAAGTCACCCTTCGTAACTTCCGGGATGCGGGTAGGTACGGCCGCTGTGACCACCCGCGGGATGAAGGAGCCGGACATGGTGCGCATTGCCGAATACATAGATACCGTGCTGATGAACCACGACAACGAAGCCAAAGTGGCTCAAATCAAAGGCGAAATCAATGAGTGGATGCGCAGTTTTCCGCTGTATCAGTAAAATCAGGGCATAAAATCAAATTCCGGAAGTGGAATGAGAGATTGGTTCAATCTCCCATTCCACTTCCTTGCGTATGTTTGGAGTTGTCAATAAATCAAACCAATCGTGGATCAAATAGGAGAAGAGGAAAGAGAGACCGAAAGTGGGACGGAAGAAATGACGTTTCTGGACCACCTGGAAGAGCTCAGGTGGCACATCATTCGGGCAGTGGGTTCGGTTTTCGTTTTTGCCCTGATCGCTTTCGTCAATATCCGATTCATTTTCAATTCGGTCATCATGGCACCCGCCCGGCCCGACTTCTGGACCTACCGGATGTTGTGCAAGCTGGGTGATCAGTTCAGTATGTCGGCCCTCTGCATCGATAAGCTGGACTTTACGCTGCAAAGTATTGGCATGGGCGATCAGTTTATGATGTCCATTACGTCTTCGCTGATTATTGGTCTGCTGTTTGCTTTTCCGTACGCCTTCTGGGAGATATGGCGGTTTATCAAGCCGGGTTTGTACCCTACCGAACAAAAGGCGACTTCCGGTGCCGTGTTTTTCGTTACTTTCCTTTTTCTGCTCGGTGTATTCTTTGGCTACTACATCGTTTCGCCGCTGGCCATCAACTTCCTGGCCAATTACAAGCTGGATGAAGCCATTCAGAATCAGTTTACCGTTACCTCCTTTATTTCCCTGCTGGCTACCCTTACCCTGGCCTGCGGAGCTACCTTCCAGTTGCCCATGATCGCCTACTTCCTTTCTAAAGCCGGCATTCTGACGCCCAGCTTTATGAAGGAATACCGCCGCCACGCTTTTGTGGTCATTCTCATTGTTTCGGCGGTGATTACGCCTTCGCCGGATATTTACAGCCAGTTACTGGTTTCTTTCCCCCTGGTGCTGCTCTACGAAGTGAGCATTGTGGTTTCGGCTACCGTACTCAGAAACCGACTGAAGCAGTTAGACCGCTAAAATTGTAATCAGCACGGGACCATTGACGGTTACTGCTTTCACGGGTTCAGCAAATTTTCCAATGCCGGTTTGAGCTGTGGAAACTGATAGCGGAACGTAGTTTCCTGTGCAATGCGCTGGTTGAGCACCCGATTACCACCCAATACGACTTCGGCCATTTCTCCCAGTGCCAGCCGAAGGCCAAAAGCCGGAACGCGGGGCAGCCACAGGGGTTTGTCAAGCACCTGGGCAGCCAGGCGGGTGAGTTCTTCGTTGCTGACCGGCTGAGGTCCTACGGCATTATAAGCTCCCTGCATTTCTTCGTGCTCCAATGCGTAAATAAACAGCCGGGCTACGTCGTCCAGGTGAATCCACGAAAGCACTTGTTTTCCCGAACCCAGCGGTGCTCCGGCTCCCATCCGGATGGGTTGCACCATTTTTGCCAGTGCCCCGCCTTTTTCACTCAGCACAATGCCGATCCGGAGTTTGACCGTACGAATGGACAGGTCGGCGATGGCATCGGTAGCAGCTTCCCATTGGCGGGTTACTTCCGCCAGGAAATCACTGCCGGATGGGCTGTCTTCGGTGATAAGGCAGTCGCCGGTGTCGGCACCGTAGTAGCCAATGGCCGATGCGGATACGAAGCTCTGCACGTGATGCCGAACCTGCCTGAGCTGATTGGCTATCAGTTGGGTGGACTGGGTGCGGCTTTCCAGTATTTCCCGTTTGCGCGCGGAGGTCCATCGTTGATCGGCTACGCCCGTACCAGCTAGGTGTACAATGTGATCGGCCTGCAGCAGTGCCTGGGCATCCAACTGGCCGCTGGCCAGGTCCCAGAAATAGGTTTTAACCTGCGGAGACAGCGAAGATTGTTTGTTTGCTTTCTGTCGGCTCAGGTGAGCAACCTGGTAGCCCTGCTGCAGTAACAATTCGGTAAGCCGGGTGCCAATGAGGCCACTGCCTCCGGTAATCAGGACGTTTTTGGGCATAGATACAATGGGTTGAGCTTCGATCATAAACCAGAAGTGGGGCAACTTGTTTATAGCGCACCGATGCAAAGGTGGATGGTTGTTTCTTATTTCCAGGTAAAAATTACTTCTGTGCCGTGTCTGCACAAACTCACCAGCATCCAGTAAGGGTATCATTTATATTTAGATACCACATTTATTCTCTTGTTAGCTGATCACACCCTTTATTAAAGCGCATTATGAGACTCAAGAAAAAACCCGAAACCATTGCTGAAGCGAAGCGAAGGTTGTTGCTGGAGATTGAGGCCGCTCAATCAATGGAGGCTTTTGTAAGTCAAACCAAGGAACTGCTGAAACTGATTGTGGCATTTCCACCGGAGAACCCTGAGTTTTACCGCCGACTCAAAGAAATCCAGGATCGGCATCAGAAGCCATTGATCGACAAAATGCTTTTGGATATGATTTCTGACAACTAGCGTTTTACTATGGCTGGAGCAGGCTGTTTATAGGGAAGCAAAAAAAGTGATGCTACAAAAAGCCTTGCAGATGATTCAGTTTAAATGCTGATTTCCTACCGAATTTATACTTAAGTAACTCCCTTATTTCATTTTTTTTAATCAAAGAAGGTTGTTTGTTCTAACTTATTGAGGTATGGTGCGTAGAAGGGCATAACGGAATCAAAGATTTCTTAATTTTTAAACCTAGCTAAATCATGCTTTTTAATTGGAAAAATTTACGACGCGGTCTGATGAAAGGGACTTTTGTTCTGGCCGTAGCTTCTCTTGCCACTTTATCATCTTGCGGTGGTAACAGCGGAAATAGCAATGAGGGCACCGGGTCTGGTACGGGTACTGAAAGTGAAACGGGTACTGGCACTGGTGACGAAAGTGGAACGGGAACGGGTACCGACGCGGGAGCAGGGATGGATACCACCTCTACCATGGGTAGCACGGGTGGCAGCACCAGTGGCACTACTTCGGGCTCTACCGCTGGTACTACTGGTTCAACTTCCGGAACTACCTCCGGTAGCACGGACGGTACCACGGGTACTACTTCGGGTACCACTGCCGGAACAACCGCTGGCACCACTTCAGGAACCACCAGTGGTACTACCTCCGGCAGCACTGCGGGTACAACCGGTTCTACATCGGGCACTACTTCAGGGACCACGGCTGGTACGACCAGTGAAACAACCGCAGGATCTACTGCCGGCTCTACAACGGGAAGTACGACCAGCAAATAAGGGTGGTTTAACGCATATCAAATTAAAAAATAAATGGGCCTTGCTGCGGTTTTTCGGGCAAGGCCTTTTCTTTCACCTGTTAGGGGAGTTCATGAGCGACAACCAGCCGCATTGTCTTTGAGTGAATAAATAAGCGCTGATTTTAACACTCATAATCAGATTATTATTTCACGAATTAATTGACGGGCCGCTTTTTTCTCAACCCTACCTGAGTCTGTTGCGTACATAACTTCATCATTTTTTTAACGAACGCTATGGAAAATCTGGATAAGAAAGCCATCTTGGATTTGGCCGCGCACGCGGAAGATCACTGCATCACGGTGTATCTGCCTACCCACCGCAAAGGCCACGAAGTAAACGAGGATTACGATCGCATCCTTTTCAAAAACCACATTCAGAAGTTGCGGGCTGACCTGCAGCAGAAGGGTCTGAAAAGCCACGAAGTGGAAAATTTACTGAACCCCATGAATGAATTGCTGAAGGAAACGGAGTTCTGGAAAGATCAGCAGGAAGGTCTGGCGGTGTTCAGAAGCAAAGACTTTTTTGAGTATTATCAAAGCCCGATCTCATTCGAAGCGTTTTCACAGATTAACCATCGTTTTATGGTTCAGCCCTTGCTTCCCTTGCTGAATGGAAACAAGACATATCACATTCTGTTTTTGAACAAAAACAAATCTCATTTATACAAAGCCAGCCCCTACCACATTGAAGAAGTAGAAACGGGCGAAGCATTTCCGGCAGGAATTGATGAAATCACTCAGTATTATGAGTTTGAAAAGCAGTACCAGGGACGGGTGATGGGACGTGGCACCGGAAACGCTTCTTCCCGGGGAGATACAACCGAAATCAATAATGAGAAAGAACACCTGCTGGAAGAATATTTCCGCGGAGTGGATGCGGGCATCCGGCAGTTGTTGGGAGAAGAAAATACGCCTTTGGTATTGGCTTCGGTTGAATATTACCAACCCATATACCGGCACGCCAACACGTACAGCCGTCTTTGCAAAGAGAGCCTTACCGGCAACTTCGACAGCACCCCCTTGGTAGAGCTGCGCCGGATGGCCAATGAGCTATTACAAGACTATTTCCAGGATGCTCAGAAGAAAAGGATCGAACGCTACCAGAACAGCAGCGGATCGAACTTGGTCTCTTCCGACCTGAGGGAAATACTGGAAGCCGCCGTAACCGGGCGGGTAGATACCCTTTTTCTCCGTAAGAATGGGCAGGTATGGGGCAAGTTTGATGAAAACAACCTTCAGGCAACCATTCACGACGAACGGCAGGAAAATGATGAGCCTTTAACGGATAAAGCCGCCCTGATTACCATTCAGAACGGTGGGGAAGTGTACATCCTGGATGATGTGGATCTGTTGCACAAAAACGATCACGTAATAGGGGCGGCTTTGTTCCGCTTTTAAATTGAGTTGAAGAAAGAATGTTGTATTTAAATCATAGGAATACTTATGGGAAAGAATAGAGAGGGCAAGTACATTCCGCCTAAAGGCAGACCTTCCGGAGAGGGTCAGAGTAAGGCCGAAGTAAAAACCATTCCGCACATTGAAGACATGGAAGCCCACGATGCCATTGCGGAGAAGTATACCAACGGTCCGGACGATCCGGCACCCAACGTGAAAATGAGCAAGCCCAACCGGAACACTGATAAGCCGGATATTGATAAACCAAGCTACAGTTAAGAAGAAGAAATAAAACAGTCAGATCAACGTCCCTGCGCGTAACGTATAAGGTTTTCTTTGTACAGCTACGGCAGGGATGTTTCTTTTTTGGTCTTCGAAGCCATCCATCCCTCTACCACTGCCTTTACCTCCGCCACGCCAATCGCACGGATACATGCACAGTCCTGCGTTTTGCGGCAGTCATTACACGTTTTGTCAAGGCAAAGCCAGGAGGCATTTTTTCCCAAGGGAGCCCACCTACCCGGGTGCAAGGGGCGCATAGGGGGATAAATGCCCAATGCGTACTTGCTCAAGGCGGCCGCCATGTGCAGCGGCCCCGTACTGCAGGCCACCAATCCGTCAGCTACGGCAATGAAACCCAGCAATTCGGTCAGTGTCAACTTGCCCGTCAGGTCCGTTACGTTCGGGTGATTCAGTAATGCTGGCATCTGTTTTCGGATCAGTTCGCCTTCCGCAGCGGTGCCGGTTACGAATACCTGAAAATGATCGGGCGAAAGGCTTTGTGCCAGGGCTACGTAACTTTCCAGCGGCCATTCTCGCGCACTTCCCTTCGACTTCGGGTGTAATACCAGGTGAAAACGTTCGGGTTTTAACCATTCGGTTGGAATGGATGGATGGATTTTATAGAGTCCGTACCCTTTAGGAATACTGTCGATGGGATAAGACTCATCGAATCCCAGGGGTTGGAGCAGGCGCAAATTGAGTTGGGCTTCGTGCAGATCGGAGTTCTTCCGGCTTAGGTGAACCAACCGGTTGCAGTACCGCCAATGGTACCAGCGGTGGCTCGTACCGATTCGAAGCGGGATGCCTGCTTTTCGGGCCAGTTGGGCCAGTGCCCGGTCGGGAAATACAAATACAATAGCATCGGCGCCCATATTTTTCAGCAATGAGGCATCAGCCAGCAATTCTTCCCGGTCCAGAAACTGATCCACGTATACGCTGGCTTCGATCAGGGGCCGGGTATACGATTTGCCGATAAACAGCACCTGTGCCGAAGGGTTCTGCTGCATGATGAAGCCTGCCATCGGAAGGGTCAGAATGACATCGCCCAGGTTGTCGGTGCGGCTAAGAATGATTTTTTGGGGAAAATTTGCTTTCATTTTTTCTGAAACTCCCTCATCTTCACGTATTTCACAAAGGTGGCGTGGGCAGAAATGATCGAAACGACCCATCCGTAATAGCCATCCAGCCAACCCAGTTTGATCACGTAACTATGAAAAAATTTAAAAATCGGGCTGAAAATGATTTTGAAAAGAGAAGCTTTTTTACCCCGCGCGACGGCTTCTTTCGCCATAATCTCCGTAAAGAAATCGACCTGTTGGATGTGCTGGCTGATGGTGTGATACGTATAGTGCAGCAAATCGCCGTTCAGGTGCCGTATGCTGGCCGATTCCTGCATCATCACCTTGTCGTGGGGATTGCGGCCGCCCCAGTGCCCCTTGCTGCGCTGCCAGAGACGTAGTTTCCGGTCGGGGTACCAGCCGCAATGCCGTATCCACTGGCCACAATAGCTGGAAAGGCGGTTCATCGTGTACCCATCCGCCTGCCAGTTCTGTTTGACCTCCAGGATGGAACGGGTCAATTCGAGCGAAAGGGCTTCGTCGGCATCCAGGGAAAGCACGTAGTCGTGGGCTGCTTGGTCCAATGCGTAGTTTTTCTGTTCGATGTGTCCGGCAAAAGGGTGCTCCATAAACCGAACGCCTTTCTGCAAACAGATTTCCTTGGTCCGGTCGGTAGAGTAAGAGTCTACTACCACAATTTCGTCAGCTACGGCCCATAGAGAATCAATACACCGGGCAATGTTCATTTCCTCATTGTACGTGATGACGACCGCGCTGATTTTTACCATTATAAACTGAATAACAAAATGGATTTCCTGTTCAGTAAGAAAATCAGTTGATAAAAAGCCGCTCTCAATATTTTACCTGAATCCCGTGGTAATACTCCTGCAACTGGTAATCCTGACGCAGGGGATGGTCTTCCCAGTCGGCGGGAAGCAGGAGCCGGCGCAGATCCGGATGGCCGGAAAAACCAATGCCCATCAAGTCGTAGGCTTCGCGTTCGTGCCAGTCGGCAGTGGGCCAAACCTGACTTACGGTGGGAACGCTTGGCAGCGGCTCTCCGGTTTGATTGCGCGGAATGAGTACTTGTAAAGTAAGCGAAAGGTGATAAGGAATGGAATACAGGTTGTAGAACAGCTCCATCGTACCAGCTTCGGGGCCGTTGTCGATGGCGGTCAGGCAAGACAGGTAGTCGAAATAGGTTTGGTCAGAGTCGCGCAGGAAGAGGCACGCCTCCGCCATTTTTCCGGCGGGGATGCGCAGGCTGGGTTGCGGGCCACTCCCATTCTCCTGCTCCACTATCGATTCACCAAACTGCCCGATCAGAAGTTGTTTGATATCTTGAAAAGTCACCGTCAGATTAGATAGGTTTGTATGCCCTCACCGGATCGCCGGAGTGATGTACCAGGAGGGCCTTAAAAATAGAGAAAAAGGTTGACGATCAAAAACGCGACCGAACCCGCTGTACTATGGAGTTGTCGGAGGAAAAAGATACGTACCTCACCGTTCAGGGGCCTGCGGAAGCTACGTTCAAGGAGAAAAAAAGCAAATTCCTGGCTTTTGCCTATCCGGTGGAGAACGAAGCTGCCATTAAGGAGCATCTGCAAAACCTGCGCAAACAGTATTTCGATGCCCGCCACCATTGCTACGCCTACGTTTGGGGAGAAAACCAGGAAAACGTTCGGGCCAATGACGACGGTGAGCCCGGCCATTCAGCCGGCGATCCTATTCTGGGGCAGATCCGGGCCAGGCGATTAACCAACGTGCTGGTCGTGGTGGTGCGCTACTTCGGTGGGGTTAAACTGGGCGTGGGTGGCCTGGTGCAGGCGTATAAGAAGGCGGCCAGCGACGCACTTGATCAGGCAACCGTGGTGGAACGCATCATGACGGTTCCACTAAATCTGCGGTTTGAATACCTGCGCCTCAATGAAGTGATGAAAGTAATAAAGGATTTTGACCTGGAAGTAACCGAACAGCAATTTGATAACCTTTGCCAGATGCAGGTAAAAGTGAGAAAGAAATGGGTGGAGGCCGTTCGGGAAAAGCTGAAAGAGGTATTGGAAGCCAATGTCCAATAACAAATAGATAGCAGCTTGCGCAAGTAGCGTTGCTGTAATAGGTCTATTATTGTCTCACTAGCAAATCACTATTTGAAACTCAGTTTAAAGACCGTGTTACAGCCAAATAATGTACATAGGGTGTTGTATCAAATTGGCTCAGTCCCTGATTTTAATGATTGTCGTATTGAGTGGCTTATTCCGAACTTCAACATTTTTTTCCCTTTTAAAGAGCGCCTGCGCTTCAAAATGCCTAACCAATTCATAGAACAACTCCAAACACGCTGCAGGATATAGATCGTGTTTCAAAAGAGTTAAAATGCTTGGATTGCCTCACTGATGGATAAAGTCAGACCCGGAACGATGGAGCTGAGGTCAATAGGTTCTGTCCAGGGGTAGGAGGTAAGTTCGTCGTCGAACATCACCGTTTCGGATTGGGTGTTTACCCAAATGACTTTACGTACGCCAAATTCCCGCAGTTTAAGGGCTTTCTTCCGGTAGTAGTCGTGGGGAGTCGGAAAATCGGACATATCGGCCTTTATATCCACTTCGATCACAATCAGAGGAGCAACTTCTACGTACTGAAAGTTTTTGATGTTTGGAACCACTTGTGTACGATCGAAAACGGCCAGGTCGGCAGCCAGGTTATTGCCCTGGCCCAGGTGCAGGCCTGCCTCGTTGGTAAGAATCCAGTGGGTTTTTCGGTTGAGTAGGGAAAACAAGTGCTGGAAAATAGCGGATACCACTATTGACTGGGATTGACTGGAACCCATAATGTCTTCGATATTGGCCTGGGAGAGTAAAACCTTGTGGAAGTTTTTGTACATGACGGGGTGCCCATCCATTTCTTCGTAAACCAGGGCATCGTGGGTGAGTGTCTTCATGGCTTTGACTTCTGCATTGATTTAACCATTCTGGAAAATACATAAAAAAACGGGCAATTCCGTTCCAACGCTTAGCCAAGCTCAAACATTATCCAAATCCGGGTTGACAAATTCGATTTTTACAGCCGATATTTTACTCATTAAGTGATCACCGCCGTCGTTACCCGACCTTCGGCCGGGGTAAAAAATTGCGTGACGACTTCGTTTCTTTCGGCCATGTACGTGGCAAAATCGCCCTGGAAAGCCATTCTTGCCGCCAGTACTTTATCGTACTGACCTTGCAGGCCCAGGATCAGCTCACAAATCTCTCTTACCGCGTGGTTGCCACCGGAATTCCCGCTCATATAATCGGCCAAGCCATTCTGGGCCACGAACCGCTGGAGCAGGGGGCTGGCCGTACGGCTCACGAAGAAACGCAGGCCACACAAACGCGCTGCCGACAGGTCGATGGCATCGTCAAACACGAAGGCCACTTCGGCGGGCTGTAGTTGGTAGGCCTCCAGCAGGTGGTTCAGGGCTTCGGTTTTGTGCTTGAAACCGAAATAGACGCTGTTAAAATGCTCCCTTTTGGCCAGCTGAAAGCCCGTGGGATTGTTCAGGGCCGTGATGATGCCGGTCATCGGTACGGCACCGTGGAGCAGCCACTGACCGAAGCGCATCAGGTTGGTGCCCATGGAGTCGGGCTCCGAATAAAGGCTGGTCATGCCTTCTCCCTTGGTGCCGCTATTGAAAACGCCGTCCCAGTCGAACAGGAAAGCGCGGATGCTCAGCAGCTTTTCGGCAATGCGCGGTGCCGGCGTTACAAACGTACCGCCGATGGACTGAAAGATAGCTTCTATATCCAAGGAGCAAATTGGGTTTGAGGTGCAGGTTTCTTTCCCGGCAGAAGCTGACGAGAGGAATAATAACCAAAACTGGCTCAAGGTAGGGCAAAAGCCTTTCCCATTGAACCAGTTTTGAATTAAATTATAAAAAGGAGCTTAATCAGATTATCCAATCAGATTCATCTTCACCAGGTCCTGAATGTCCAGCATGCCAACTACGGTATCGGCCTGGGTCACGATCAGGTTATCTACGCGGTGTTTCTTGAACAGATCCACGGCTTCGATCAGCAGGGCGTCGGCCGAGACAGTCAGCGGCGATTTATAGGAAATGTCGGACATTTTCTGCTGAAGAATGGCTTTCCCATTGTCTTTCAGGTGTCTCCTCAGGTCACCATCGGTAAAAACGCCCGCCAGTTTGCGGTTGGCATCGATCACCGCTACGGCACCCATTCCCGATTCGGTCATTCGTACGATGGCATCGGTAACGGTATCGTTGAGGTCTACTTCCGAATTGACGTCGCGTAGCACATCACCCACTTTGATGGTCACCAGGCGGGTGTGTTCGATAAATTGTTGCGTACCCAGTTTGGTCAGGTTGTTTTCCGTCAGGTTCTTCATCACGCTCCAGGGAATGGTGCAGGTGTGTACACCCAGGGTAATGGCATTGCGGACGTGTTCGGCGTGGCGTACGGATGAGAACATAATTTTGCTCTTGTAGCCGTAGTGGTTCACCATATCCACGCACTGTTTGATCAGTGCCAGTGCATCGTAGCCCTGGTCCTGCAGGCGACCTACCAAAGGACAAACATAAGTAGCGCCGGCAATGGCCGCCATATAGGCCTGCTGCAGCGTATAAACCAGGTGGATGTTGACCATAATGCCTTCGTCCGTCAGGCGTTTGCAGGCTTTGATGGCTTCAATCGACACCGGAATTTTAAAAACAGTCGTTTCCTTCTTCAGACCCAGCGCCAGTAGGCGGTGGGCCTCTTTGTATACTTCATCGGCATTGTCTCCCAGGGCTTCTACTTGAAGCACCGGGACCATTTTAGCCAGCTTCAGAATGGTCCCGTCGATGTCGGTGATGCCGTGACGGTGCATAAAAGTGGGAGTCGTCGTCAGGCCGGAGAGCGTACCTAATTTGACTGCTTCTTCAATCTCTTTGAAATCTACTGAATCCAGGTATAATTCCATGGGATGGGGTTTGATGATATGTGAGGGAATCACTCCGGAGTGGTTGCTCAGAAAAAAAGCTGAATGGGCCGCTCCGGAAGTGCCTTCTATATTTATATAGTTTGAACTTGCTTGGAACGGTAGCTTACCTCCAGGTTGTGGATGTCGATCAGGGGTTTGACAAACTCCTCCAGGTCGAACATCGAAAGCTGGCTGGCCGCATCACAAAGGGCGTGGCTGGGGTCTGGATGTGCTTCCAAAAAGATTCCATCTACGCCGGCAGCTACGCCCGCCCGGGCGATCGTAGGCATTACCGGCCGGTTGCCCCCGCTGGGGTCGGCGCTGGGTATGCCGTATTTTCGGATGGAGTGGGTGATGTCGAACACAACCGGGAAGCCGGTTTGGTTCATAAAGTAAAAAGCCCGGGGATCAACGACCAGGTCGTTGTAACCGAAGGTAAATCCTCTTTCAGTCAGGATGATTTGATCATTTCCCGATTCCACCGCTTTCTGAGCGGGGTTCTTCATGTTATCGGGGGCCAGGAACTGACCGTGCTTGATATTAATCACCCGTCCCGATTTGGCGGCGGCTACCACCAGGTCGGTTTGCATACACAAATAAGCTGGTATCTGAATTACGTCCAGCACTTCGGCAGCGGCGGCAATCTGACTGGGGTAGTGCACATCGGAAAGAATGGGAAAGCCGAAGTCTTTCTTGATTCTTTCCAGTACTCTCAGCCCTTCTTCCAGACCAGGACCTTTGTAATATTTGAGGGAACTTCGATTATCTTTCTGAAAGGAAGATTTAAAAATAAGCGGCAGGTTCAGGCGTTCGGTCACTTCTTTCAGTTTCTCCGCCGTCCGCATCATAATGCTCTCGTCTTCAATAACACAGGGGCCGGAAATGAGGAAAAGCTGGTCCGTGCCACAGGCCACATCACCTACGTATACGATTTTCTTTTGCATGTTCTTGGTTCTGTTTAACAGCTGGAAATAGAGGCAGAGCAGCCTTCTTTTTGGGGATTAGGTGCGTTTCTGACGGTCATTTTCCATTCGGGCGGCAAGTTAGCACTTTTGAATAATTTGCCGGTATGACCCCGTCATTTTTGTGGGAGGCGCAAATCGGTAAGCCATTGAATAGCCGTATGAAATTGAGTAAATTAACCCGCTTTTCATCTCAAAATCCGCCCTTATGCCGAAAGCTCTTCCAGTTGCGTTACTACTCATTCTTACCTTCTTTTCTCTTACCAAGGCCCAGATTCTGATTACCCGCAATCACTTTGCCGTTCCGCTGGACGATACCACCGGCAAACGGGCTTTTTTCGGTCGTACGGTTTTTTCGGCCGAAGGGGCCCGCGGTTTTTTGTCGGCCCAGGGAGAGCAGGCCTGGAACATCAAATACGTCGGTTTTGTGGAACTCTATCGGTTCAACCCGCGAACGGCCATTGGGCTTACGCTGGCACACGAACTCACGGCCAACCCCCACAACAGCATTGGGTTTCACATGCGGGGTGCCATCTGGAATGAAACGCTGGCGCTCTACCGTCGCCTGGGCCGTATTACTGTCGAAGCTGGCTTCACCCACCATTGCCGCCACGAAATTGACAATTCGATCCCTGCCGACGAAGCCAACCCCTGGCCGGACTACAAACCCACCCGGCGACTCATTATTATGACCAGTCCCTTCGTGGCTTTTTCATCACCGAATGTGGCAGTCGGGCAGAAGGTGGATTTCCGCTGGTACGTGCGGGGCAACTACTATACCTATCAGGTAGATGGCCGTACACCCTCCGACAATCAGACCCAAAGTTGGGACTATCTGAAAGCGGCTGCGTTAGCGGGTTTTACCATGCACTGGCGGATCCATCCGAATCTGGCTTTGTACAACCGCTCCTGGCTCAATCTGTGTGCTTTTAGCCAGGGCCAGCCCGTAAAGTCCAATCACCGGGTGGAACTGGGACTGAAGGTAACGGGAGAGAAAGCCGCGCATTTTGAATTCTTCGGTGCCTATGAGCGGTTTTTCGACGATGTATCACGGGCTTATCCTATGCAATCGAACGTATTATACGTGGGAATCCGGGGAAGGAGCCGCCTGTTCTTTTAGAAAATTTGTCTGAAATTTTGCTCTCTTTTCCAAACTGTACAAAGGCCAAACTTGTTACCAATGAATACCTGCGTTTTATGTTCTTTTGTAATTCTTAAGGATGTTCTGCGTTAATCAGTTCGGGTAGCACCCGAATGAACATAAATCCATTCTTTCAAAATATCCAACAGACACCGTGATCCATCCAATCAAAAGATTATTCCAATATCCGCTGTTGGTAGTGGCCTTTGTGGTACTACCTTTTACCAGTTGTAAAAAAGACAAAGAGGTTCCCAATCCGCCGGAGGCAAAGTTTCTGGTCAACAGCAGCCTGATCGGGCAATACGATAAGAATGCCATTGTCAGTCGGGTGGCCACTTTTCCGGGGGCCGCTTCGCTGGCCCAATTTGCGATCAACGTGTATCGGCTTACCTATAAGACCACGGGAGAGAACGGAGAAGAAGTTACGGCCTCCGGCGCTCTGTTGATCCCTGCGGCTGGTAAGGCGGTTCCCCTGATCAGTTATCAGCACGGCACCATCCGGCAGACCGATGAGGAAATGGCACCTTCCAACTACAATCCGAACGGAGAAGTGTGGTCGGGCATTTCGCTGCTGGCTTCCACGGGCTACGTGGTCACGGCCCCCGATTACATTGGTTACGGGGAATCGAAGAACCTGCCGCATCCGTATGAACACGCGGCGACCCTGGCTTCGGCTTCGCTCGATATGATGCGGGCAGCTAAGGAGTTCTGTGCCAGGGAAAAAATAGTGCTCAACAACAAAAACTTCCTGCTGGGGTACTCAGAAGGCGGTTTCGCTACAATGGCCCTTCATAAATTGATTGAAGAAGAACACGCCTCAGAGTTTCCCATTACCGCCAGTGCTCCCGGTGCTGGTGCCTACGATAAGACCGGCTTTGCGAACTACATTATGAATTCCGACGAGCCCCTGAACTTCATCAATACCTACGTGTGGGTGCTGGATACCTACAATCGGATTTATGAGATCAATCGTCCCTTTTCTTATTATTTCAATGAGCCCTGGGCTACTCAGATTCAGGGCGATCTGTTTACACCGGTCAACCAGTATCCCAAGCAGCTGTTTACCGAATCTTTCCGCAACGGCGTGCTGACGGGGTCGGATACCCAGATGAAGGCAGCTTTTGAAGACAACAACCTATACGACTGGAAACCCAAAGCTCCCATTGCCCTGTTTCACGGAACCGCCGACGATTACGTGCCTTTCTTCAATTCCCAGCGCGCGTACGATGCCATGCAAGCCCGTGGCGCTACTCAGGTGGAACTGAGGCCGATTCAGGGGAAAAACCATTATACATCCATTGCGGATTATACCCTGGGTGCTTTTGTATTTATTTCCAGCTTCAATTGATAGGCGCCAATACTTATAAATAAAACCATTGCCAGCCGGTGTTAGACGAATATTCAAATGCATTCTGCTAGCGCCGGCTGGTTTATTCAATGACAATGGAATAAGCATTTCGTTTACATAAAATCCGATTCTTGATCTCCAACCTATGAGTAGAAAACTTTACCGCTATTCTCTCCTTCTTCTTTGCTGCGCTTCCAGTTTTGCTCTGGGAGCCTTTTTTCACAGGTCTGCCGATCAAAGTCCCATTACGGCGGCCATTGTCCGACAAGCCCAAAACTTGATCGGACTGGAATTTACGCCGGTTGAGATCGATTCTATGCTGACAGGCCTGGAAGAACAGCGGACCAGCTACGAAAAACTCCGGGCGCTTCCCCTGTCCAATGACATAGCTCCGGCGTTGGTATTCAATCCGCTGCCGGTAGGTTTCCAACTGGAAAAGGAACGAAATCCATTTAAAGCCAGCGATCCGGGAAAAGTTGTACTACCCAAAAATCGGAATGAACTGGCTTTTTACACGGTAAATCAACTGGCACACCTGCTTCGAACGCGACAAATTACGTCGGTTGAACTGACTCGGTTTTTCCTGGAAAGGCTCAAGACCCACAGCGCGAAGCTGGAATGTACCGTTACGCTGACGGAAGAGCTGGCCATGAAACAGGCCCAACGCGCGGATGACGAAATAAAGGCGGGTAAGTACCGGGGACTGCTGCACGGGATCCCTTACGGCGCCAAAGACCTGCTGGCAACCAAAGGCTACAAAACCACATGGGGAGCCACGCCTTACAAAGACCAGATCATTGAAGCAGATGCCACAGTCATTCAGAAACTGGAAGCCGCCGGTGCCGTACTGGTGGCCAAGCTCACACTGGGTGCTCTGGCAATGGGCGATGTGTGGTTCGGCGGTATGACCCGCAACCCCTGGGACATCAAGCGGGGCTCAAGCGGTTCCTCTGCCGGTTCGGCTTCGGCGGTCGCCGCCGGACTTATGCCCTTTGCCATTGGTACCGAAACCCTGGGGTCCATCGTATCACCTTCCAACGAATGCGGAACCACCGGACTGCGGCCCACTTTTGGCCGGGTCAGCCGATCTGGTGCCATGGCGCTCTCCTGGTCGATGGACAAAATCGGACCCATTGCCCGCGACGTAGAAGACTGCGCCATTGTGTTCAACGCCATTTACGGACCCGATGGAAAGGATCAATCGGTCATTGATGCACCTTTCAATTACGACGCCCAACGAAAGCTGAATGGCATCCGGGTAGGTTATCTAAAAAAAGCTTTTGAGGGCGACTATCCGACGAAAGCCAATGACCAGGCTACTTTACAGAAACTCAAAGACCTGGGCATCCAGTTGATTCCGCTGGAACTGCCCGACCTGCCAGCTAGCGATATGAGCTTCATCATCGACGTGGAGTCTGCCGCCGCTTTCGATGAACTCACCCGCTCTAACCAGGATGATCTGCTGACCAGTCAGAAGAAAAACGACTGGCCCACTATTTTCCGCGTCGCCCGCTTCATTCCGGCCGTCGAATACATTCAGGCCAATCGCCATCGCAGCCGCCTGATCGAGCAGATGGCCGGGAAAATGAAGGACATTGATGTGTACGTATCGCCTTCCTTCGGAGGAGGTAACCTGATGGTGACCAATCTGACGGGGCATCCCTGCGTAGTATTGCCCAACGGGCTGCGTCCAACGGGTACGCCTTCCAGTATTACCTTTATGGGTCAATTGTTCGGAGAAGATAAGTTGCTGACGGTCGCCAAAGCGTATCAGAAAGCCACCGATTTCCACCTGAAGCATCCGGTTTGGTAAGGAATGGCTAACTTCGCACGAATACGGCTTTTGCCCTATGATTCTGTTGCTCGATAATTTTGATTCGTTTACTTATAACCTGGCTGACTACCTGGAGCAGGCAGGCGCTACGTGTAAGGTCATTCGCAATGATGCCTCTCTGGACGACATCCGGCGTTTCGATTATGAGGGCATTGTGCTTTCGCCGGGACCTGGTATTCCACAGCAGGCCGGTTGCATGTCTCAGGTGATTGACTATTATCACAATCGTGTGCCGATGCTGGGTATTTGTCTGGGATTCCAGGCCCTGGGAGCGTATTTCGGCGCTACCCTGAGCAAAGCCATCCGTCCGATGCACGGGAAAATTTCCGAAATTACGACGCATACGGATCCGCTGTTTGCGCAGATGCCGGAACGATTTGGTGTGGTGAGATATCACTCACTGGTTCTCAAAGCGCTCCGATTACCCCTGGAGGAGCTGGCCTGGACGGCGGAAAATGAGCTCATGGCTTTCCGTCACCGCTACTTACCCCTGAGAGGCCTGCAGTTTCATCCGGAGGCAGTTCTGACGGAGCACGGCTTTCAAATCCTGAAAAACTGGCTAACTTTCCACCGGATTGTTGCCTGAACTCCATTCGATGGCTTAGCGTTTGAGCCATCAGCTGGGTGCTTCGCGGAAGTAGTGTTCAGGAAAAGTCGATTCAGTGGCCATAGAGATTTATTAAATTTGCTTTATTTTGCGTGAGCTTAACTGGCAACATGCCATACATTGATAATGAAAATTGAGGTAAAACAGGAAGGGACCTTTTCGTACATCGACGAAGGCGAAGGTGAGGTGTTGTTGCTATTACACGGTCTTTTTGGCGCTTTGAGTAATTGGGAAAGTGTGGTGGATGCATTTTCTCCCAATTATCGGGTGGTTATTCCGGTCATGCCCATTTATGAAATGCCCATTAAATCGGCGGGCCTGGAAGGACTGGTTGAGTTTATTGAGGAGTTCGTTGCTTTCAAATCCCTCTCTGATCTGACCCTGCTGGGTAATTCGCTGGGCGGACACGTGGGATTGATTTATACCTTACAAAACAAAGCCAACGTAAAGAGGTTAATACTGACGGGGAGTTCGGGCTTGTTTGAAAATTCAATGGGCGGTTCGTTTCCCAAGCGGGGCAGCTACGATTACATTCGGGAGCGGGTCGCTTATACCTTTTATGACCCGGCCACTGCCAGGGATGAACTGGTCGATGAGGTATTTGAGATCACCAAGAGCATTCCCAAGTGCATGCGGATTGTGGCCATTGCCAAGTCGGCTCAGCGCAACAATATGGCCAAGGAGATTACCAAAATTGACATACCCACCCTGCTTATCTGGGGTTTGAATGATACCATTACGCCTCCCATCGTTGCCCACGAATTCAACAGACTGATGCCCAATTCTGAACTCTGTTTTCTGGATAAATGCTGCCATGCTCCTATGATGGAGCAGCCGAAGAAGTTCAACCGGCTCCTGCGGCAGTTTCTGGAAGATAAGGAGCCCGTATTGAAGTAAGTTGCTCAGTGACGCGCTAAGCAGAAAATACAACCTAGCACAGTTATTGAGGTTAAACCAAATAACAGCCCATACATACGCCTCACTTGAAGACAAGGACTGTCAGTGGGGAGCCTTCTGGTTACCATCGGGGCTGATCTTCCAATTCAGAAATTACGTATGTTTACTCATGCAGCCGATAAGGTATGCATAGCAACCTATAATCTATTTTATGATAGCCGAGGAATTGATCAACCAGATGCTGCCCCCGCTGAAAACCACCGATACGGCGGAGAAAGCCCGTCATTGGATGGATGAATTTCGTATCAGCCAGCTTCCGGTTGTGAAAAACCAGGAATACAAAGGCTTGATCAACGAAGATACCCTGCTGCAGGCCAACAACGCCAGTTTGCGCATGGACGAAGTAAAGCTTACCTGCGAAAACGTATATGCCGTCCGGTATCAGCATTTTTATGATGTACTGAAACTAGCCCTGGACAACCAGATACAGGCCATTGCGGTGCTGGACGAAGACAAGCACTTTATGGGGGCCATCACCGTAAATGATACCCTGCTGGCTTTTGCCCAATCGGTGGGCATGCAGGAGCAGGGCGGCATCATTGTGCTGCTGATCGATGAGCGCGACTATTCCCTGTCGGAAATCAGCCGCCTGGTCGAATCCAATGACGCCAAAATTCTCAGCAGCCACGCCTCTACGGATGCCTACGATAAAACCAAAACCCGGCTTACCCTGAAAATCAACCGGAACGACATTTCCCGCATCATTGCCACCCTGGAACGATTCGACTATCACATCGTGGCCCAGTTTCAGAATACGGAAATGGAAAGCGCAGATAAAGAAAGACTGGATCTGCTGCTGAAGTACCTGAACATTTGAGCAGGAAATATCATCTTATCTCCGCTAACAATCAGATGAAGGCTTTTTTGTATACTTGCTGGTAGCTAAATATGGCTGTAAAGGGCAACCTCAATATACCTTATGAAAATTGCTATCCACGGAAGGAACATCAAAGAACATACGAAAGCCTTTGTTCAGGAAATGTTCGACGAATTGTCCAGCCGGGGCGTAGAGATTCAGATTTCCGAAACCTACAATGGCTTCCTGGAAGAGGCGGGTATCCAGAGAAGCAATCCGCTCGTTTACCGGTACGCTCAGGAAATTTTTGATGCCAATTTTATCTTCAGCCTGGGGGGCGACGGTACCCTGCTGGAAACGATCACCCACGTAGGCAAGCGGGAAATTCCCATTGTAGGGATCAACACCGGACGGTTGGGTTTTCTGGCTACCATCTCTCCTCCCTTGGTCAAAAGTGCTATTCACAACCTCTTCAACGGCTACTATACCTTCGACGATCGCTCCCTGATTAGTGTAGAATCGGACAAAGACGTTTTTGAAGGGTTGAATTTCGGTCTCAACGAATTTACCATCACCAAACGGGATACTTCCTCCATGATTGTCGTCCATACTTACATCGACGGTGAGTATCTCAACTCCTACTGGGCGGACGGCCTGATTGTGGCTACCCCAACCGGGTCTACCGGTTATTCACTGAGTTGCGGTGGGCCCGTTGTGCTGCCGCAGTCCAGTAACTTCATTATTGCACCCGTCAGTCCGCATAATCTCAATGTACGTCCGCTGGTAGTGTCAGATAACAGCGTGATTTCCTTTGAAATAGAAGGCCGTAGTAAGAACTATCTGGTATCCCTTGATTCACGCTCCAAAGTAGTAGAACAAACCATCCAGATCGCCGTTAAAAAAGAAAATTTTAAAGCGCGGTTGGTTAAAATGAATGGAGATAATTTCCTGAATACCCTGCGAAATAAGCTCAATTGGGGAATGGATACCCGAAATTGAGTGTTTCCCGACCCTTCAGGGCTTATTTGAATAAAATGAAAAACAAATGGGATTAGATTTTATAAATATAAGGTATAAAATTACCTTGCCTTTGTTTTTTTTTGACAATCAATAACTTTGCGATCTTATTGTGCCGCGGGATTTGATTAGTTTACAGTGTTAAATCTTTCGTGTTATAGGCTATTGAAGGTTTTGTATTCGCATTTATGAAAAAATCTACGGCACTATTCCTGCTTATTGCTTTCTGGATTACACTTTCTCCTGCTTTTGCTCAAAAAAAGAGACGGGTTTCTCCAACCAGTAAGTACAGTATGGCCAGTGCGTATTACGCGCAGAAAAAATACTTCAGCGTAGGTGGTAGTCTGAATGCAGTTAACTATTTCGGTGACATTGCGCCTTCCTCATCCATCATAAGTACTGACATCCGATTTACCCGGCCCAACTTCTCCATCTTTGTAATGCGGCGGATGACCCCGAGAGTAAGCTGGAAAGCCTCTCTGATGTGGAGCCGACTGCAAGGGGATGATTTCAATGCCAGTACTTCTGATCCCAACGATAAGTTCCGTTTCGTACGCAACCTCCATTTTCGGAACGACATCAAAGAATTGGACTTCGCCTTTGTTTTTGACCTCTACGAAAATCGCCAGACCTTTCTGAAAAGACCCAACCTGGTACCTTATGCCATGATTGGTCTGGGTGTAATGGCCCATAATCCGATTGCCAAGACCCCCATTGATCCGGTAACCGGAAATGAAGGAGAGTGGATCAGCCTTCAACCGCTTGGAACTGAGGGCCAGGGCCGCGAAGGATACAGAAGTAAGTATTCTTTAATACAAATTGTTATACCAGCCGGCCTCGGTCTTCGTTATAAAGTGAATTCCCGGATAGATGTTTCGCTGGAGTGGAGTATCCGCTATACGTTTACCGATTATCTGGACGACGTCAGTGGCAAGTACGCGGATCCTAACGATTTGGGTGGTCCTAATTCACTTGCTTATCGGATGTCGTACCGCATAGAGGAACCCATTGCTGCTTACGCTAATGAAAGCCGGGAAGCGGGTATGAGGGAATTTTTGCTGGAAGACAATCCAAGTGTTTTTCCCTTTGGTCCGCGTAATGGTTACGGACAGAAAGGCGACCAGCGGGGAAAACCGAGTGAAAAAGACTGGTATATGATTACTGGTGTACACGTCAGCTACATTATTCCTCCTACTGGCCGGAAATCCAGATTCAGATAATCACCAAAACCTATCATTTTGATTACCCAGTTCCATTCCTTACCCTGGCGGGCCTGCTTTCTTTTACTCATTATTTTCCATACTTCCATTCTTACCCTTCGGGCTCAGGAATGGGAAATCGGCGGGGGCTTAGGGGCTATGAATTACAAGGGCGATCTCTCTCCTGCCATTCAGCCCCGATTTGCCAGACCAGGCGGCAATCTGTTTGTCCGCTACAACCCCGGCCGGGCCGTTTCCTTCAAGTTTAATCTATTGGGAGGTAAAGTATTTGCGGAAGACCGACAGTCGGACGACCCCTTTCTGATTGCCCGGAACCGAAGTTTTGATGCCGCCATTTTTGAATTTTCCCCCCAGTTCGAATACAATTTTCTCAACTACCGGGATGAAAAAACCCGCCAGAACTGGACTCCTTATGTGTTGTTCGGTGCGGCCCTGTTTACCTATAGTGGTGAAGACAATACCCGCCGCGATTTCAAAGGCACCCAGTTTGCTATTCCTTTCGGACTTGGTATCAAATACGTACTAGGAGGCAACTGGAACCTGGGATTGGAGTTTGGCGCCCGCAAAACCTTTACGGATACCCTTGACGGCTTGGGGGGGCCACTCGTCAATAACCGGTTGCTAAACGGGAACCCCGACTCCAAGGATATGTACATCTACACGGGGCTGACGATCAGCTATACCTTCTACCGGGTTCTCTGTCCGGAGTTTTACTAGCTCTCTCTCTTTTGATTACCCACCTCTTTTTTGTAATTTGCATTTATTTTGTAGTACACTCTTGTGTAGAGAATGAAAGAAAACCTTGATTTGGGCAATTTGCCTCAACACGTCGCCGTTATTATGGATGGAAATGGGCGCTGGGCGAAGAAAAAAGGGGCTGCCAGAATATTTGGCCACCGGAATGCGATTCAGGCAGTACGGGAAACCACCGAAGCCTGCGCCGAATTAGGCGTTCGCTATCTTACCTTATACGCTTTTTCTACCGAAAACTGGTCCAGGCCCAAAGAAGAAGTAGATGCGCTGATGCAACTCATGGTATCTACAATAAGATCTGAGATTCAGACGCTTGTAAAAAATAACGTACGGCTTATTACCATCGGCGATACCGCTAATCTGCCTTCGGTATGCCAGCGGGAATTGAAAGAAGCCATCGAAATAACCAAAGAGAATACCGGACTTACCCTCAACATCGCCCTGAGTTACAGCGGGCGTTGGGAAATTCTGACGGCGGTAAAGCAGATTGCTCAGGCAGTACAAAAAGGTGAACTATCTCCCGAAGCCATTGACGAGGAGGTTTTCGTCCGTTTTCTGACTACCCGTAACATACCGGACCCGGAACTGCTCATTCGAACGAGCGGTGAAATGCGCATCAGCAATTTTCTGCTCTGGCAAATTGCTTACTCAGAGCTTTATATCCCCGAAGTACTCTGGCCTGACTTTCGCAAAGAACATTTGTACGAAGCAATCGCCGCCTATCAGAAAAGGGAAAGAAGATTCGGAAAAATCAGTGAACAAGTAAAATCTTAATACCTTTTATGAAAAGGATATTTATTATGTTGGCGTGCGCGCTGCTATTAGGCCCCGTTCTGGTAAAGGCGCAAATCCGCTTCGGCACCAACCGCTCCAGCGGTGCCAGCGATGCACTCGACTTCGATTACAGTAATCCCAAAGAATTTATCATTGCCGATATTACGGTCAGCGGGTCCAAGTTTCTGGACGCCAACTCATTGATTTCCCTGTCCGGCCTGAAGAAAGGCGATCGGATCCGGATTCCGGGCGATGATATCAGCAGTGCGATCAAACGCCTGTGGGACCAGGGCTTGCTGGGAGGCGTCGAGATCACAGCCACGAAGGTAGAAGGGGAGAATATCTTCCTGGACATTTTTGTGAAAGAACGCCCCCGTCTTTCCCGGTTCACTTTTACCGGACTGAAGAAAGGAGAAGTAGATGCCCTCAACGAAAAAATCAAACTGATTCGTGGCCGGGTGGTTACCGATGCGCTGGTGAAAAATACCCAGCTCCAGGTAAAAAAATATTTCTTGGAGAAAGGATATCTCAATACGGAAGTGAACGTCAACCAGGTCGCTGATACGGTGCTTTCCAACAGCATCGTGATGAAGATCAACGTAGACAAAAAGCGGAAGGTGAAAATCAATGCCCTGACTTTCCACGGACGGGAGGCATTGTCGGAGAAGAAGCTGCGTAAAAAAATGAAGGGTACCAAGCAAAGAAAACTCACCCGCATCTTCACCCCTTCCAAGTTTATCCCTTCCAAGTACGAGGAAGACAAAAAGAAACTGATTGCCTTTTATAACTCACAAGGCTATCGGGATGCCACCATCGTATCGGATACGGTATATAAACACGATGCCAAGACCATCAACGTAGAGCTCACACTGGACGAAGGTCGCAAATACTACTACCGTGATATTTCCTGGGTGGGTAACTACGTGTATAAGTCGGAAGTACTAAGCGAAGTGCTGGGTATCAAGAAGGGCGACGTATACAACCTGGAAGAACTGGAAAAACGCCTCAATTACAGCCCTACTACCCAGGACATTACTTCCCTCTACATGGATTTCGGCTACCTGTTTTTCAACATCGAGCCGGTGGAAGTAGCAGTAGAAGGGGACTCCATTGACATCGAGATGCGGATTTACGAAGGAGCCCAGGCCAACATCAACAAAATTATTCTCAATGGTAATACGCAGACCAATGACCACGTAGTACTGCGCGAAATCCGTACCCTGCCCGGTCAGAAATTCAGCCGCGCGGCCCTGATCAGGACGCAGCGTGAAATTGCCACCTTGGGCTATTTCGACCCTGAAAAAATTGGTATCAACCCGATTCCCAATCCACAGGATGGCACGGTTGACATCGAATATACGGTAGAAGAAAAACCCAGCGATCAGATTGAACTTTCCGGCGGCTGGGGTGGCTTTTACGGATTCGTGGGAACGCTGGGATTGGTTTTCAATAACTTCTCAGCACGCAATATTTTTAATCTCCAAAAATATCGTCCGGTACCCAAGGGCGATGGACAACGATTGGCCTTGCGTTTTCAGGCCAGTGGTAAGCAGTTCCAGACTTATTCTGCCACCTTTACCGAGCCCTGGCTGGGCGGCCGCAAGCCGAACTCTTTCTCAGTTAGTCTGAGCCATACCGTCCAGAACAACTACGGCTTCAATGCACTTACTGGATTTGGCTCTACCAGAGACCTGAATAATAAACTTGGTAGTTTCCAGATTTCCGGTGCAACCTTCAGCCTGGGTCGGCGTTTGAGAAAGCCGGATGACTTCTTTACGCTGAGCAACTCGTTAGCTCTGCAGGTATATCAGTTGCAAAACTATCCTTACTTCCTGCAGGATCTGCAGGATGGACACTCCAACAGCTTCGTATTTAATACCACGTTGGCACGGAATAGCATCGATAACCCCACTTTCCCGCGCGGTGGCTCTTCTATATCACTCAGTTTGTCGCTGACGCCACCTTATTCTTTGTTCCAGAAAAACCGCAATTTCAGTACTGAACCGGCCAGTGAAAAGTACAAGTTTATCGAATACCACAAATGGATGTTCGATGCTACCTGGTATACGCCACTGGTAGGGAAACTGGTACTTAGCACTCGGGCACACCTAGGCTTCCTGGGCAATTACACGCCTTCCCTGAGCAGCCCATTTGAAAGATTTGTAATGGGTGGTTCGGGTATGACTGGTCAGGGCTTCTTCATTGCCCGCGACATCATTGGTCTGCGCGGTTATCAGGACAACTCAATCGGACCGGTGGACCGGAATGGCAGCCCAACGGGCGGGGTGGCGTATGACAAGTTCGTAATGGAGGTTCGTTATCCTGTATCACTCAATCCTTCGGCCACCATCTTCGTATTGGGCTTTGCTGAAGGCGGTAACAACTGGGGCAATTTCCAACAGTATAATCCGCTCGATTTGAAACGTTCTGCCGGCTTTGGCGCCCGGATCTTTATGCCCGCCTTTGGTCTGATCGGTATTGATTACGGATGGGGCTTTGACCGGCCAGGTGGTCCGGCCGGACAGTTTCACTTCACAATTGGTCAGCAATTCAGATAGCCACTACTTGAACCAGCTATCGGAGCGGAAACGCTTTAGTCAGCTGCTATTAATAGCTTTTAACTTCGAACGAAGTGTTCTCTTACTATGAAAAGGAATATATTATTGCTAACTTTGGCCCTAATTTTGAGTTATCCTTCCGTGGCTCAGAAGTTCGGTTATATTGACAGCGATTTCATCCTGAGTAAGATGCCAGCTTATCCGAAAGCACAAGCTGAACTGGACAAGTTTTCGGCTAAGTCGCAAAAGGAAATAGAAGACCTTTATAATGAGGTAACCAAGCTGGAGAAGGCTTATCAGGCCGAAGAAATCCTGCTGACCGATGAAATGAAGAAAGAGCGCCTGAAGGCCATTGAAGACAAAAGGAAAGAGGCCCAGGACAAGCAAAATAAGTTGTTTGGATACGAAGGCGGTCTATTTCTGAAAAAGAAGGAACTGCTGAAGCCGATTCAGGACGAGATTTACAAAGCCGTTGAAAAGGTAGCCAGAGCAAAGCAACTGCAATTTATATTTGACAAGGCCAGCGATATTACAATGATATATACTGACCCACGCCACGATTATACCGATTATATCCTGGAGGAGTTGGGATTAGGCGACAAAGAAGATACCGCCGAAAGAAGCAATAAGTAAATTTATCAATTAACTATTACCCTGAATCATGAAAACCAACCGCTTTTTTGCTATTGTAACCGTTTTATTATTGGCTGGCGCTTCGGCCCAGGCCCAGATGAAAGTAGGCTACACCAACGTAGATTATGTATTGAGCCAATTGCCCGACAGTAAACAAATTGAGTCTGATTTGAAAACGTATCGTTCTCAATTGGAAAACTCTCTGAAGGCCAAATATCAGGACTTTGAAGCCAAAGCTAAAGATTATCAGGCCAATGGAGAGAAAATGAGCGAAGTAATCCGTAAGGACAAGGAAAAAGAACTGCAGAACCTTCAGGCTTCCATCCAGGAATTTGAAAAGAATTCCGAAGAGTCCCTGCAAAAGAAACAACAGACCTTGCTTCAGCCCGTACTGGAAAAAATTCAGAAAGCGATCAAGGAAGTGGCCAAGGATAACGGATATACTTACGTTTTCAACTCAGACGCTGGGTACGGTACTACCCCTATCCTTTTACACGCTCCGGAAGAAGACAACGTATCGGATCTGGTTCTGAAAAAGATGGGTGTGACTCCTGCGGCTGCCAATGCCAATACAAGCAAGGCAACGCCAAGCGCTCCTACTAACAATACTGCTACACCGAAGAAGAAATAGTTTCTTTTAACAATTTTTAAGAAAAGACCTTTTGCGTTAGCAAAAGGTCTTTTCTATTTTCAGAAGTAAATGGCGAACTGGATCGCTTGGAACTTATCTAACCATCAAATTAATTATGAAACGCAAAATCTTTTTGAGCTGCTTCTTACTCTTTGGGTTGAACAGTATGGGTGCTTTGGCGCAGTCGGGGCAAAAAATAGGGTATACGAGCATTAATTACATATTTAGCCAGATGCCGGATGCCAAGCGCGTGGAATCGGAGTTGAAAGCACATCAGAGCCAGCTGGAAAGCTCTATGCAGGCCAAAGTAAAAGATTTGCGGGAAAAGGCAGATAGCTACGACAAACTACCCAAAGATACTTCGCCGGTTATTCGCGCTGACAAAGAAAAGGAACTGCAGAATCTGCAGGCATCTTTACAGGATTTTCAACGGAATGCCCAGGCCGATTTGCAAAAAAAGGAAGCTGCGTTGGTACAGCCGGTAATCAAGAAAATATACGAAACGGCTTCGGTAGTGGGGAAAGAAAATGGCTATGAATACATTCTTAACTCAGACGAAAGCAATCCCATTTTAATTCTGGCCCCGAAAGAAAACGACATCTCCGATCTGGTACTGAAAAAAATGGGTATTACGCCGGGACAAGCTAAAAACACACCGACGGCCGGCAGTACTGCGCCTACCAAAAGCGGCGGGTCTACGTTACCAAAAAAATGATTGGTAATCATACGATTAAGAAAGGCTTCTTGCGTCAGCGGGAAGTCTTTCTTATTTTAGATGTCTCCCCAAAAACATTCCTTTATAAAACACGTTTTCAAGGATGAGGCGTATGCTACTGATCGAAAGAGACGGAGCTAACAACCATTACTTGACGGGAGCCCAGGCATTCATTACAACCACACCTATGGATAAAATTAATCTAAAAAAGCAGCAAAATAGATTAACCAAGCGGAGAGAGCCTTTCCAGTTTATGCTGATGCTTGGCCTATTCGGGAGCGCCATGCTTTTTCTGCTGCTTACAGTCGTATATCTTTCACGCAAAACGGCCTCTGATTGGATCAATTTTCAATTGCCGGAAGTATTCTGGTTGAGCACCTTTACCATTCTGATGAGTAGCTTTTCATTATATCAGGCCAATCGGGCTTTTCAGGAAGAACGATTCTTCCTCTACCGGATGCAGTTGGGTATTACGCTGATGCTGGGTTTTACTTTTATTACGATGCAGTTGTTGGGCTGGGGCCAGTTGATCGGGCACGGTCTTACTTTGAGCCGGAGTACTTCGGGGGCCTTTGTTTATCTGCTTTCCGGGCTGCATATTCTGCATATACTGGGCGGCCTTATTTTTCTGGTCATTCTTTTCATCGAATCGATGCGTAGAACCTCTTACGTAGACTCTTTTGTCTACAGCGTGAATCCACCCACTCAACTAAAGATAAAACTTGTAACTACCTACTGGCATTTCGTGGATGTACTTTGGATTTTTATCTTTCTGTTTTTGTGGTATCAGCATAGTTGAATAGGAAATAGCCATAAAAAAGGAGGCTGGTTCATAAACCAGCCTCCTTTTTTATTTCAAACATTGGGTTGTTCATTACAGCCTTACAATATCGGCACCCAGTGCCCGAAGACGGGCGTCGATCCTTTGGTAGCCCCGGTCGATCTGCTCCGCGTTATCAATGATACTAGTGCCTTTGGCTGACAAAGCCGCAATCAGCATCGATACGCCCGCCCGGATATCGGGAGAAGACATTCGCATGCCTTTCAATGCATTCTGGCGGTTGAGTCCGATGACCGTAGCCCGGTGAGGATCGCAGAGGATGATCTGAGCTCCCATTTCAATCAGTTTATCCACGAAAAACAAGCGGCTTTCAAACATTTTCTGGTGGATCAACACCGTACCTTTGGCCTGCGTTGCCACTACCAGCACGATACTCAGCAAGTCGGGGGTAAAGCCCGGCCAGGGGGCATCGGCTACGGTCATGATCGAGCCATCAATGAAAGTTTCGATTTCGTAATGTTCCTGCGCAGGAATAAAAATGTCATCGCCGCGAAACTCCATACGAATACCCAACTTCTGGAAGACATTGGGGATCATACCCAGCTGGTCGATGCGGGCATTCTTGATGGTGATTTCAGATTGCGTCATGGCAGCCATCCCGATAAAGCTGCCGATTTCTATCATATCCGGGAGCATCGTGTGCTCGGTGCCTCCCAGTTTTTCTACTCCTTCGATGGCAAGCAGGTTAGAGCCAATGCCACTGATGCGGGCACCCATGGAATTGAGCATGCGGCAAAGCTGCTGAATATAGGGTTCGCATGCCGCATTGTAGATGACCGTCTTGCCTTTGGCCAGTACAGCGGCCATGAGTACGTTGGCCGTGCCCGTTACGGAAGCCTCATCAAGCAGCATATAGCAGCCTTGCAAATTGCTGGCATCAATGTGATAGAAGCCATCGTTGGAGTCGTAATTGAATTTGGCTCCCAGCTTTTCAAATCCCAGGAAGTGGGTGTCGAGTCGGCGGCGGCCAATTTTATCGCCCCCGGGCTTGGGTATTTTGCTTTTGCCAAAACGGGCAAGCATCGGCCCCAATACCATGATGGATCCTCTCAGTGAACTTGCTTTTTTGCGGTAATCATCCGACTCCAAATAATTGATATTGATGTCATTGGCTTCAAATCGGCAGGAAGATTGTCCCATTCGGGTCACCTTCACACCCATATCTCCTAAGAGTTCGATTAGCTTGTTCACGTCCAGGATATCCGGAATGTTGTGAATCGTGACGGGTTCAGCGGTAAGCAAAACCGCGCATAAAATCTGCAGAGCCTCGTTTTTAGCACCCTGCGGGGTAATTTCTCCCTTGAGACGGAGTCCTCCTTTGATTTGAAATGATGGCATTTTATTCAGGCTATGTGATGGAAGTGCAAATGTGCAGATGTTTTTCTAAACGTTGAACGGGCTAGATACAAAAAAAGCCCGGGCTTTGGGCTCCGGACTGTAATGTTTTTTATAAAATGAATCCAAATCTATTATACTTTTCTATTTGTTTTTTCGCTTGTTATCGGGCGGTCTCCGGTTATTGTTGTTGTTATTGTTATTGGGTCTTCTGGGACCAGCATTCCCGATGTTACCGCCCATTGCATTCTGGTTATTGCCCCGGTTCATATTTGGGCTTACTACGTTGGTGCGTTCTCTCACCGGAGCGCTGTCGAACAGGCTTTCGGCTTTTACTCTTTCTAAAGATATATCTAATTGATTATTAGACATTTCTCTCAGATGATCAAGAATTACGTTATCGTCTACATTCTCCTTGTTCCAGGTACCGTAGAAGGTTTTCATCAGTTTACCGATGTAAACGATGGCAGCCAGCCGATCTTCTTCCGACTCCAGTTGAATGGCTTTCTCGATCAGTAATTCGATGTTTTTACCGTAGTGCTTATACTTCAGGTTGTGTGTATTATAGCCAACGGGCTTGGGTTTTTTTCCCAACAGGGTCTTTTCGGGCAGTGGATAAGGGCTATCGACGTCCAGGTTGAAGCGGGACATGATGTATAGATCATCCCAAAGTTTGTTTGAATAATCCTGTCCATCACGCATGCCGGGGTGAATCTGCCGCATCAACTCAACCAAAGTATGGGCATAGCGATTTCTCTTTTCGCGATCTTCCATGGCGGTAATGTGATCTACCAGCTTCTGTACATTTCTTCCGTACTCTTTCAAGATAAGATGATTTTGTTGGTTATTAAATTCGCTTTCCATAACAGTATGAGTTGAAGGTTCGTTACTGATACCGATGGGCACACAAATTTTAGGTAAAAATAACAATATTATACCGAACTATACAGCTAATTAGCAGATTAACTTTCCCCGATTACTCTCCACCCGATTATCCGATTACGTATACAGATACTCCAACGGAACTTTTACACCAAGGTTAATTGTAAATGCATAAAGCCATTTTAGTACTGTTGTAATTGGCCGCTTTGTACTGGAATTTGGCTATTTTTGCGGGCTTAATTTCTCTCTTCCGTTTTGAAATCCATTTATCGACTTTACCGTTCCGATGCGCGGGCAACCCTCCGGCTTAGCTATCCCATTATCATTGGGCAGTTAGGCATCGTGCTCATGGGGGTAGCCGATACCGTGATGGTCGGGAAGTTAGGGGCTGCCAACCTGGGTGCAGCGGGTATTGCCAACTCTGTATTCTTCGTAATAGCCGTGATCGGGATGGGTACCTTGTCGGTAGTGGCACCACAGGTGGCTACTGCCCGGGAGTCGGGCGACCGGTTGGCCTGTAGCCGTCTGTTGAGAAGTGCCATTCGGCTAAGCCTGGTGATGAGCCTGGCTTTGGGAAGCGTTTTATTCCTGCTGCAACAGAATTTCGATATTTTCCGTCAAAAGCCGGAGATAGACGCCCTAGCAACTGATTATTTGCTCATTATTACTACTTCTATGCTGCCCATGCTGCTTTTTATGGCGGTAAAGCAGTTTGCGGATGGTCTGTCACATACCCGGGTAGCTATGTATACTACAGTGGCCGGGTTGCTTATCAATGTGTTTCTAAATTGGCTGTTTATTTTTGGGAAATGGGGTTTCCCGGCCTGGGGCCTCAACGGGGCAGGCGTCGCTACGTTGCTTTCCCGGATCATTATGGCCGCTTTGATGTTTATCTACGTTTGGAAAGCACCCTTGTTCCGTGACTATGTGCAAGCCCTGCCGCTGCATGACCGACTCGCTCCGCTCGTAAAAAAAATGTTCAGGCTGGGCCTGCCCGGTGGTTTCCAGTTTTTCTTTGAAGTCGCTGCCTTTTCCGGAGCGGCCGTGATCATCGGCTGGCTGGGTAAATATCCACTGGCCGCCCATCAGGTAGCGATCAATCTGGCTTCGGTGACGTATATGATGGCTTCGGGCTTTTCAGCAGCCGGGGCGATCCGGGTAGGAGAGGCCGTGGGGATGGGCAGCCGGCAACGGGTATTACAGGCGGGCACGGTGGCGCTGGCGATGTCGGGGGGATTTATGGCCCTCTGTTGCCTTATTTTCCTAAGTATCAATCAGGAGTTGGTGGCGCTTTATATCAGCGATCCCCAGGTGGCTTCCATTGCTTCTTCGCTGGTCATCATTGCCGGATTTTTTCAACTCTCGGATGGCATTCAGGTGGTGGGTCTGGGTATTTTGCGCGGCATTGCCGATGTGAATATACCCACCGTGATTACGCTGTTTGCCTATTGGATTATTGGTCTACCCGTAGGCTATCTGCTGGGTTTTTCACTTGGTATGAATGTGCAGGGCATCTGGATTGGCCTGCTGATCGGTTTGTCGGTCTCTGCCATCCTGCTAACGGTGCGTTTCTATCGCTTGTCCACTTCCCTTACTTTCTCCTCCCGTTCCGAAGCATCCGTGGCATAAACGCGCAGAAAAGGACAGATCCCACTTTCTACCGGACTCATTCTTCCGGCACGCATATTTATCAATTGATCATATACGAAAAAAAGCAGTTGCCAAAAAACGGGTATTGACTCAGTAAATATCCCATTGATCTATCCGAAAAACGCCGCCCTTCAATGAGAGGAGGGCGGCGTTTTATTTTTATAGAAACCAGGAAGTACATTAGATAGCCTACTGGATTTCACACAGAGGAGCACCCATGAAATGACTGGAAAAAGGGCCATTTACCCCGAAAAAGACCCGTTTGAAACTAAACTGTTATAATTTGTAATATCCGTGTTAGCTTTCGGGCCTGAATTTGACTTAGGTTTGCATCAACAGAATGATCGAGGAGCGTTTACCTAATCGTTCATCAGGCATTAAAGTCAGCCGAAGTAGTAAAATCAAATTCAGATTTAAACATTAACAAAATTCTAAACAAAACTTAAAAACAAATTTACCAATGAAAAAGCATTTATTGTCCTTAGGAATTTGCCTGGCGCTGTTACAGATGGTTAAACCTGCCGAAGCACAAACGATGGCATCCGCCAAAGCCAGTACTTCCGTAAGCCACGCAGACGAGCGGCAACCCGCTGAAGCTTTACCTGCGCTGAGCAGTCGCTACAATTACAGTATCAAAGCCGTAAAGTCTGAATCTGGTTTTGAACAAGGCGACATCCTGATCAGCCCTGGTATTTCGTTCGGGGCAGTGGGTTTCGGTTCCGGAGTGGGTGGTAGCGGCTTTCTTCCCTTGCTGGTAAGTGCAGAGTACAGCATCAATGATAAGTTTGCGGTAGGGCCTTATCTGGGCTTCTACTCCCGCTCTTACTCTGACATTGATTACAAATGGACTTCCTTCTCTTTCGGAGCTAAAGGCACTTTGCACGCTACCGGTCTGCTTAACGATGCCTTTGATTCCAGTATGGATGCTGAAAAAATTGATTTGTATGCTTCCACCTACCTGGGTCTCCGTACGTACAGTGTGAGCGGTGCTTTTATTCCAGGTTATGTGTCGTCTTCCAGCAGTGAATTTAACTTTGGACTCACGATTGGCGGACGTTACTTTTTCAATCCCAACATTGGTGCCTTCCTGGAGCTAGGCTACGGAGCCGTGGGCGTTGGCACGCTGGGCGTCAGCTTCCGATTGTAATATTGCTTGTTGAATGATGATGACCCACCTTCGCTGTTCCCGTAAGAACAAGAGGGTGACACTTTAACCTGATTCGCGTAAAACCTGATTCTAAATCCTTTGCAATACTGGTTAGTCTTACGGACGCAATCGGTAAATGAACATAAAAAGCAAGACTGCTTCGCATAAAACCTAATTCACCATTCTATTTAACCATTTGATAAGTTAGACCGGGTTCCTGGGAAACTGGTGCTGAAGAAACACAATCCTCCCAGAGCAACAATCCGATCAACGGATGTAAAGCCATTGACGAAAATTAATTTTGGGTTAGATTCAGACAGCCTGCCAAGTAGTACTGGCAGGCTGTTTTATTTGTAAACAGTATCATTTAAATAATTAGCACATTCAACTATTCTATGAAAATCGGATTGTTCCTGCTCATATGTCTGTTTGGCCTGGCTTCCTGTCGCAGTGGAAAGCAAACCGAAGTCGGGATGGCCTCTTATTACCACGATAAATTTGTAGGTAAAAAAACGGCCAACGGAGAGCGATACCGTAAATCGAAGAAGACAGCGGCGCACCAAACGTTGCCCTTTGGCACAAGGGTGAAAGTGACGAATCTATCTAATGGGCGCTCCGTGAAGGTACGGATCAACGACCGGGGACCGTTTGCCAAAGGGCGGGTCATTGATTTGTCCAAGTCAGCCGCCCGTAAAGTGGGACTGCTCAAGGCCGGAGTAGCCAAAGTAAAACTGGAATACAAAAAGCCCTGAATGCTATCTATTATGGTTTAGTTAATGGCCTTTATCTTGCCTTCAGCACCAGAAGCGTAATGTCATCCTCATTGGGTTGCCCGTTCGCCCAGGTTTCGGCCAGTTGAGTAATGGAATTAATGATTTTTTGGGGAGGCAGGTGAGCCGATTCGTGAAAAGCCTTCCGGATGGCCGGCAGATCCAGCATCTGACGTTCCTTATTAAAGAGTTCCGGCAATCCGTCGGTCAGTATCAGCAGCGCGTCGCCTGGCTGGAGTGGCCGCGTCACGTGGTGGTAGGGAGTCGGAAGGGTAGAGCCCAGGAATGGCCCTTTCAGTAGAATGGCTTCCACTTCATGCGTGTTCTGCCGATGTAGATACAAAGGCGGCATGCCAGAAGAGGCAATTTTCATCTGGTTATCCCGGATTTCGATGACCGTTACGCCCATGTACATCGCGCGGATCTGTAGGTTACGGATACCCTCCGAAATACGTTGCAGTAGCTCTACCACATCGCATTGTCCGGCTAAGGTCTGGAAGTAGCTTTTTACGGTTGCTACGATAATCCCGGCTTTCAGTCCGTGACCGGTTGCATCGCCCACAATGACAGTCAAGGTGCCGTCTTCGCCTACTTTATAGTCATAATAGTCACCGCCCACCTCCACGCAGGTTTTCATATAGCTGGCCAGGGCTATGTGTGCCAGTTCGGGAGCTTCCTGGGGCAGCATAGAAAACTGCAGTTCCCGGGCCTCTTCCAACTCCCGGGTTTTGCGCTTATTGTCTTCCTCAATGATGTTCAGGTGTTGTTCGGTCTTGCGCTTCTCTTTCAGCAGTTCCTCCTGGCTCCGCTTTACTTCTTCGTAAATGACCCTTCGTTCGGTCACATCACGTACCCGGATCAGGTAATAGCCTTTTTCTTCAATCTGAAAAAAGCTGACGGCCACATTTCCCCAGAACGACCGGCCTTTCTTGCCGGTAAATTCGATTTCGGTCGACCAGTAGTTATGACAGCGAATCTGCTCCTGAATCTGCTTTCGCTCTTCGTCAGTGTAAGGCCTATTTTCCAGAGTAGGCCCCCTTTTTCCTACGTACTCCTGTTTGTCATTGAACTCAAAAAGCAGGACGGCCTGCTGGTTGTACTGTTCGATCAGTTCGGTCTGGGCATTGACCAGGAACAGGGCGTCGGCAGAGGCTTCGAAAATGGTCTGTAGCAGAATCTGGTTGGTACGGAGTTGTTCTTCGGCCGTCTTGCGTTCGGTAATATCCAGCAGAAAAGCAATCCCTTCGCCGCTCTCATCTTCCAACGAAGCAGCTCCCAGCAATACATTGATGATGTGCCCGTCTTTACAACGGTATTCCTTTTCGTAGGGCCGGCAATAGCCATACGTGTCAATTTCCTGCTTTGCCTGGGCATCGGCCTTTTCATAGCCGGGTAAGGTTAGTTTGCGCCAACTGATCTCTCCCTGGGCCAGCTCTTCGCGTGAATAGCCAATCATTTGCAGGAAATAATCGTTGGAATCGATGATCTTGCCGTCTTTTCGCCAGTAATTGACGCCCATCAGCCCTACGTCGTAGAGCCGCCGCAATTTTGCTTCGCTTTCCCGCAATCTTTCTTCCGCTCGTTTGCGCTCCGTTATGTCCATGCCAATTCCTTGCATCGCCGTGGCCTTGCTTTCAGCATCGTATTCCCCCCTTCCTCTGCCCAGCATCCAGCCGGAACTGCCGTCTGGCCGGAGGTAGCGAAACTCCAGGTCGTATACCGTCCGCTTCTTCAGGGCTTTTTCCACTTCCTGTTGTAGCAGAGGCAGGTCCTGGGGGTGAACCAGGCGTTGATAACCTTCAAAATTGCCACCGTATTGTTGTTTGAATTCGCCGCTTTTCAAACCGTGAATCTCTTCCAAAGTACCCGACCAGACGATTTCGTTGGAATTCAGATCCCAATGCCAGCTTCCCATCCGGGCCGACTCCAGGGCTAGTTCCAATTGACGCTGGGTTTGATCCAGTCTGGCCAGCGCTTGACTGAGTTGCGCATTGCTGGCTACAATGGCTTCATTGCGGGTGGCAAGCTCCGCCGCTTGTCGTTCTATCTCCCGCGTTCGTTCCTTTACTTTCGCTTCCAGCTCCTGATTGGAGAGCTCCAATAGTTCCAGGGCTTCTTTTCGTTTCTGCATCTGTTGGCGCAGTATCCAGAAAGCCCAAACCAGGAGCAGTATACTGACCACAGAGCCCATAATGCGGGTAAAGGAAGCCTGTGCGCTGCTGGTCTCCACTAGCTGGCTGCGGGCCGATAACTTCTGTCTTTCCAGCGATTCGAGGTATTGTACTTCCTGCCGCAAACTGTCCATTACTGCCTTTCCACTGCCAGAAGTCAGGTAATCAATGGAAGCCTGTAGCCCCTGCACCCGGCGTCGCCGGATATTCGACTCCAGCAAAAACAGGTTGCGCCTGACCAGCCGACTGATGTTGTGCAAACTCTTCTGGGGCAGTGAGTCGTTAGGAGCTACCGTCCGCCGTACGCGTCCGATGACAACATTGACGGAATCCAGGGCATTGGTATAGGGAGTGAGGTAGGTACTGTCCTTGGTAAGCAGGTAGCCCCGCTGGCCGGTTTCGGCATCTTTCATAATGGAAAGGAACGATTCGTAGGCCAGCAGGTTTTCGTTGCTTTGCCGCACTTGTTGGGTATGGTACTTGAGCAGTTCCGTGTTTTCGTACGAAACGTAACTGATCAGCAGAAAAATCAGCAGTGAAAAACCAAAAATCAGCGAAACAAAAAACCGCCTTTGGATAAATTCTTTCATTCAGAGATAAAGAAAAGAAGTGGTCGGCTGGCTGGGTGTACCATACGATGTCGTAGGGAAGCGTTGTCAAAGGAGCTTTCAAGTTACGCGATAAGTACGTTGATTTCAAATAAATCAAAATTCCATTTTTCCACTTAAGGGAAGGTTTGATTTTTTGGTGTCATAAATTATCTTACTTTTATGCGGCAAATAAGATTACCTCATTTTATTTGCCTATGAACCTCGATCCCGCCAAGTTTTTATTTGAAGCCCTCACGTACGACGACGTTCTGTTGCTGCCAGCCTATTCGGAAGTTTTGCCCAGAGATGCCCGAACCGCCACCCAACTGACGCAACGCATCCAACTCAATATTCCCCTGATATCCGCCGCCATGGACACGGTGACCGAATACGAACTGGCCATTGCGATGGCCCGGGAAGGAGGAATTGGCATGATTCACAAGAATATGTCCATTGGTGCGCAGGCGGAGCAGGTTCGGAAAGTGAAGCGTTCGGAAAGCGGCATGATCCTCGACCCGGTTACCCTCAATATGGACGCTACCCTGGGCGATGCCCAACGAATCATGCGCGACTTCCAGATCGGCGGTATTCCGGTGGTCGACAAAGAAGGAGTTTTAACAGGCATTCTTACCAACCGGGATCTGCGTTTTCAGCGCGAGCTTAGCAAGCCGATTGCAGATATTATGACTAAGAATAACCTCATCACGGCGGGAGAAAACATTGACCTGAGCCAGGCGGAGGAGATATTGCAGGAGCACCGCATTGAAAAATTGCCCATTGTAGACCGGAACCGGAAGCTGGTCGGCCTGATTACCTACAAAGACATTCTGAAGAAAAAAGACAATCCCAATGCCTGCAAAGATTCTTACGGACGCCTGCGCGTAGGAGCGGCCGTGGGTGTTACGCCCGATCTGTTGCCCCGGATCGAAGCGCTTGTGCAGGCGGGAGTAGACGTAGTAAGCATTGATACCGCGCACGGACATTCGTTTGGCGTTATTCGGGCCTTGCAGGAAGTAAAAGCACACTTCCCTTCCCTGGAATTGATCGTAGGCAACGTAGCAACCGGTGCCGGTGCCCGTGCCCTGGCCGATGCCGGTGCCGATGCCGTGAAAGTAGGCGTAGGGCCGGGCAGCATCTGTACCACCCGGGTCATTGCCGGTGTAGGCATGCCGCAATTATCAGCCGTCTACGAAGCGGCCAAAGCCCTGGAGGGAACCGGCATCCCCGTCATTGCCGATGGGGGCATTCGTTTTTCCGGTGACGTAGCCAAGGCCATTGCCGCCGGAGCCAGCACCGTTATGATCGGTTCGCTGTTGGCGGGCACCGACGAAGCACCGGGCGAAATCAGCATTTACGAGGGAAGAAAGTTTAAATCTTACCGTGGCATGGGCTCCATGGAAGCGATGGAGGACGGCTCGAAGGACCGCTATTTCCAGGATGCCGAAGATGACATTAAAAAGCTGGTACCGGAAGGAATTGTAGGACGCGTGCCCTTCAAAGGTAAAGTATCGGAAGTGTTGTATCAGCTAGTAGGCGGGCTGAGAGCGGGAATGGGCTACTGCGGTGCCAGAGACATTGCTGCCCTTCAGCAAGCCCGCTTTGTGAAGATCACCATCGCTGGGGTCCGCGAAAGCCATCCGCACGACGTACAGATTATCCGCGAAGCGCCCAACTATAGCCGGTAAGATGCAGTAATCGGCAAAAAGCATCCAACCGGAAGTTTATATCACTTTACATTTCCCATTTTAAGCGCTAGCTTTGCGCCTGCATAGAAGGGCCATGACTGTATAAAGGGCGAATAGCTATCGGACGCAGTAGTTTATTTCTTATCTTAATGAATGGTTTATTCCGTAATCGTGCCCGTTTATAACAGCCAGCAAACCCTGGTAGAATTGTTTACGCGAACGCAGGAAGTTTTCCGGTTGCTGGGTGCAATGTTTGAAATGATTTTTGTGGAAGACTGTGGTCCGGACCAAAGCTGGCAGGTAATCTTGGATCTGAAAAAGGCGTATCCCGAACAGATCAAAGCCATTAAACTGAGCAAAAACAGCGGCCAACACAATGCCCTGATGTGCGGATTTAACTATGCCCAGGGCGACTTCGTGATCACGATCGATGACGACCTACAGATTCCACCCGAAGAAATTCCCCTCCTGATCAGCCGGCAGCAGCAAACCGACGCCCAGCTGGTGTACGGCATTTACGAAGAGAAAAGGCACCACCTCCTCCGCAACTTGGGTAGCCAGGCCGTACAGCGCGTGTTTCGCTCCGTATTCAACACCAACGGGGACATCACTTCATTTCGACTCATCAGCCGGACTTTGTGTCGTCAGCTCATCAATCACAAGCAAAGCTTTATTTTCATTGATGGTTTGCTGCACTGGCATACTCAGTACATTGAGCGGGTAAAAGTAGTACACCGGGAAAGGGCCGTGGGGAAGTCTAATTACAGCCCCATCAAACTGATCCGGCTGGCCAATAACCTGCTGTTCAACTTCACTACTTTTCCCCTGCGTTCGTTGATCTATTTGGGCACCTTTTTTTCTTTGGTTAGCTTTATCACCGGAATTGTGTTTATGATCCGGAAAATGTTCTTCAACGTTCCGCTGGGTTATACGTCCATCATCGTCAGCATTTTCTTTACCAGCAGTGTACTGTTATTGGTCGTCGGGGTGATTGGAGAATACATCGGGCGACTGTATACGCTGCAAAACGACAAGCCGCAGTACTCTGTCAGGGAGGTTCTATAAGTGTAGGGTATGAATTATACAAATGTGAAGGCCGATGAACTGATCATCGGAAAAAATGTAGTGATTGAGCCTTCGGCCGTCATTCGGGGCTTGAATGGCAATGCCCGTCGGATAGTGATCGGAGATAACGTGTACATAGGCGATAGTGTACAAATTATCTGTGATGATTTCCGGTTGGGCGATTATTCCAAAATCCAGCACCACACCAATATCCACGGCTATCTGCCCTGCCACATTGGCCACAACGCCTGGATCGGGCAGTACACCATCATCGACTCCATCGGTGGCACCACCATTGGCGATAACTGTGGCATTGGCGCTCATTCGCAACTCTGGAGTCACATCAAATACGGTGATACGCTGGAAGGGTGCCGTTTCCTGGATGAAAAGCCGCTCATTGTAGGCAAAGACGTCTGGTTTGTGGGGCACTGCATCGTGTCGCCTATCGTAGCCGAAGACCGGTCGATGGCAATGGTAGGATCAGTGGTGACCAAGCCGATGAAATACAACGAAATCTACGCGGGTTCGCCGGCAGCTTCCATTTCTCATAAAATTGGTTATCAATTCCAGGAAGTGTCAGTAGATGCTAAATTCACTACAATGCAGCGCTACCTGGAGGAATCGGGGCTGAACGCAGGAAAAATTCGCATTGTGCGGAGTCCGGAAGAAATGAAAACTGACGACGACATTTCGTATTTCGACGTATCGACGCGGCAATACACCAAGCGGGGCAGTGAAGACGAAGTCAGCTTTATGAAGTACCTCCTGCCTGCCCGTGCCAAATTTACCCCTGTCTCCCAATAAGCCGTGCTGATTCCCTTCAACAAGCCTTACCTCTCCGGCAAAGAAACCGACTACATCCGGGAAGCCACGCTATCGGGGAAAATCTCCGGTGATGGAATGTTCACCAAACGCTGTCATCAGTATTTTGAGCAGCGGTACGATTTTCACAAATGCCTGCTGACAACTTCCTGCACCGATGCGCTGGAGATGGCTGCGATTCTGCTGAACATCCAGCCCGGCGATGAGGTGATTATGCCTTCGTTTACATTTGTCTCTACGGCCAATGCCTTTGTACTGCGGGGCGCCCGTATTGTCTTTGCCGATAGCGAAGCGCATACGCCTAACCTGGATGCCTGCAGGCTGGAGTCGCTCATTACGGTGCGTACCAAAGCCATCGTGGTGGTACACTACGCTGGTATGGCCTGCGATATGGACCCGATTATGGCGCTTGCCCGGAAGCACGGACTATACATAGTGGAAGATGCCGCTCAGGCAATCGATTCCTTTTACAAAGGTCGCCCGTTGGGTAGCATTGGTCACCTGGCCGCTTTTTCTTTTCACGAAACCAAGAACATCATTTCCGGAGAAGGAGGCATGCTGGTCATCAACGACGCGCAGTTTGACCAGCGGGCGGAAATCATTCGTGAAAAAGGTACCAACCGTTCGGCTTTCTTCCGGGGCGAAGTAGATAAGTACGGCTGGGTAGACATCGGCTCTTCCTTCCTGCCTTCGGAAATTATTGCCGCCTTTTTGTTTGCTCAGCTGGAAAATCTGGACCGGATTCAACAGCGCCGGAAGGCTATCTGGCAGCAGTACGATGCGGGTTTGGGTAAGTTGGCGCAACAGGGCTGGCTCTCTTTGCCACAAGTACCTGCATACGCTACCAACAACGGACACTTGTATTACGTGGTGTGCCGCAATCTGTCGGAAAGAGCGCGGTTGATTGAATATATGCGCGAAGCTGGCATTCTGACGGTTTTTCACTACCTGTCTTTGCACCAGTCCAGCTTCTACGCCCAGCAGCACGACGGACGGTCGCTTCCTCATAGTGACCACTATTCGGATTGCCTGCTGCGCCTGCCGCTGTATTATGAGTTGGAAGACGGTCAGGTGCAATGGATTGTGGATAAAATGGAGCAGTTTTTTCAGACAATTCAGCGACTGGAAGTAATTGGTTTAAATAAAGAGTGATCTATGGATGAGGCAAAAGCAGATTATGAACTGATTGACGGCGTAAAATGCTACGCTCCTGAAATGGCGTTGGAAAACCAGGATTTTTCCGGTGAATCTTTTCAATTTCTGTACGAAGCGGAGGAAAAAAACTTCTGGTTCGTGTCCCGCAATACCATCATCCAACACTTGATAAAAAAATACGTGGGCGTCGATCAACCCAAATCCATCCTGGAGATTGGCTGTGGAACGGGCTACGTACTGAAAGGCATCCGCAAACGGTTCCGTAACTTCAGTCTGACGGGAGCAGAGATTTATCTGAAAGGCATCGAATTTGCCCGGAAGCGGCTGCCCGATGTGGAGTTCATCCAACTCAATGCGACGGCCATGCCTTTTCGTGACACCTTTGATGCCATCGGTGCTTTCGATGTGCTGGAACACATTGAAGCCGACACGGCTGTGATGCGCAACGTACACCAGGCACTAAAACCCGGCGGGCATTTTCTGATCACGGTACCGCAGTATATGAGTATGTGGAGTGTGCTGGACGATATGGCCTGTCACAAACGCCGGTATACACGAAAAGAGATGGTTGGGAAACTGAAAGAGAGCGGATTTGATGTGGTCTACGTAGGCTCCTTCGTTTTTACCCTGTTCCCCCTGATGGCTATTTCGCGCGTACTTAAGAAGAATAAGAAGGCCGAAGCGCCCACACAAGCCAATCTGGCCGAACTATCTGAGTTGCAACTTCCCAACTGGATGAACACACTCTTTTCCGGAGCGATGAAACTGGACGAATTTCTGATCGGACGGGGTGTTTCGCTGCCATTCGGCGGATCGCTGGTGGTGGTAGCAAAGAAGGCCCCTGGAATGATTGATCCATAACCGAAAGGCCTTTGCTTTTCAGTACGTTACGTCACGGAGCATTTTTTTGAAAGATGGCGTGCTTGTCGTCTTTTTTCAGGACGGAGTAGCCAAACATGGACTGCTGAGGTTGTAAGTGGTCAAAGTCCACCATTTCCAGGATGGGCTGGCTGGTAAAAGCTTTGGAAAGGATGACGTATTCGTTTCCATTTTCCCGCGCAAAACGGAAAAAGTCTTCCGCACCAAATGAACGACTCCGGTAACGATTGCACAAAATTTCGTACGTCAGCGGAATGCAGATGTGGTAATTCTGTATCTGGTTAAAGAAGAAAAATTCCCCCGCTATCACTTTTACGTTTTTCTTTGGCAGGCTATGGCTGATCGCTTCGCTCTCCTGCACTATGTCGACCGAATGAACAATCAGGCGGGAAATGTAATACGCATTGGTTAGCCCGTAAAGCACCAGGGCCACTACCAAAACCGTTCTGGGTACTTTCGGGCTGCTGTTTAGTTGCCGGATCGCAATAGTGATTAAAATGGCCAGGTAGGGGAAATACAAAATGGCGTAATAGGGGGTAGGGCCGTGCGAAATACCAGCCAACCCGATAATCAGCGCCAGTGTGTAAATCAGCAACATCAGGTGTTTGGCCCGGATGCTACGGAAGTAAAAAAGCAGGCTTAGCAGGAAAAGCACCGAAAAGCCAATCTCCTTCGGACTGCGGAAAAAACGCATGTGATCATTCAAAATCTTGAGTAAAGGCGTATACAGGTGGAAATGCTGCTGGCCCAGGTTCGGATCGTTAGTAAACTGGTGCAGAAAAGCCTGAAATTCCGCTTCCGTACGCAGGTCGTAGAAGTACAACAACGCAAACAGTCCTCCTACCAACCCGTAGGCAAACGCCAACAGAACCTTCCGCTCAAACAGAAGGGTTACTCCACCCGCGAAAATAAAAATCAGGCCATTGAGGTGGGTGAAGGCACACAGTCCGGCCAATGCTGCCGAAACAAATAACCAGGCATTTTTCTGCTCATTCACCCCTTTTTGCAAAAGGTAGAAGCTAATGAAGCCCAGCGACATGATCATTGTTTCGGGGCGATATACGAAGGCGAAGTCGAAAAAAGTGCTGTTGAGTAGCAGCACAATGACGCAGATCAGGAAGTCATTTGCATCAAATACCTCTTTTCTTTTCTGAAAATACCGATTCAGAAAAACCAGAAAAAGCAGGAAAAAGAGCAGGGATATGCTGCGCAGGGCAAATAATGATACGCCAAACCAGTGAATAATCCAGGACCCGACCAGCGTGAAAAACTTGTGGTAGTGATACATCCGTTTTTCCCAGCCCATGCCCATCCCATCGAACATCTCTGCCTTCACGTAGCCGATTTTGTCCAGCCAGTAAGCAAATTCACCGATGATGGCTTCATCGCCATTGAATCTTTTGTGGAAAAAGCTGAAGACAAAGATTCCGGACAGGACAAACAGCGCTAAAGACAACCAGGCCCTTTTGGACAATTGCATACGCTCTACGGGAAGAAAGAAGTGAACGGATAGGTCATATCAGCGGGCAATCTACCCATTCACTTATTCTGCCGCAAACTTCTCCTTCAGGAAGCGGGCGGTGTAGTTGTCTTCCAGTCGAATCATGTCTTCGGGTGTGCCGGAAAAAGTCACGTACCCTCCCTGGTCACCTCCTTCCGGTCCTAAGTCAATGATCCAGTCAGCCGATTTGATCATTTCCATGTTGTGCTCAATCACGATGACCGAATCGCCCTGCTCTACCAGGGCATTGATGGCCCGCAGCAATTTCTTGATGTCGTGGAAGTGCAGACCCGTGGTGGGTTCGTCGAAAATAAACAGAGTAGCGCCTTTGTTCGGGTTGCCTTTTCCCAGAAATGAGGCCAGCTTGACCCGCTGCGCTTCGCCCCCGCTTAGTGTATCCGACGACTGACCCAGGCGCACGTAACCCAGGCCCACTTCCTGCAACGGCAGCAGCTTTTCGATCAGTTTTGGATCGGACTGGAAAAAGGCCAGGCTGTCGTCTACAGTCATATCCAGGATTTCGGAAATGTCCTTGTCCTGGTATTTCACGTCCAGAATTTCCTGCTTAAACCGTTTGCCCCCGCAGCTTTCGCAGGTGAGGTGCAGGTCGGCCATAAACTGCATTTCCACCGTCACGGTACCTTCGCCCTGGCAGACTTCGCAGCGCCCGCCGTCTACGTTGAAGGAGAAATGCGCGGGCTTGTACGAACGGGCTTTGGCCAGCGGCTGATCGGCCATGAGCGAACGGATGTAATCGTAGGCCTTGATGTAGGTGATCGGGTTGGAGCGCGAAGACTTGCCAATCGGGTTCTGGTCCACAAACTCCGTGGCTTTGATCCGGTCCATACTGCCTTCCAGACTACCGTATTTGCCCGAATCGTCGCTGTACTGGCCCTGTAGCTTGCTCAACGCCGGGTACAGCACTTTCTTGATCAGCGTCGATTTTCCTGATCCGCTTACTCCGGTAATCATCGTGAGCACCCCCAGCGGAAACTGCACGTCCACGTACTTCAGGTTGTTTTCGCGGGCACCTTTCACTTCAATGAAGTGCGTCCATTTGCGCCTTACAGCCGGTATCTCAATGCGGTCGGTTCCGTTGAGGAAATTGATGGTGTGTGAATACAGGCCGGTTGCCGGAATGATGGCCTGCGTCAAAGCAAGACCCTGAGCGATTCCGTTGCTGCCATTTTTATGTGGTTGTAGCGCAATGTCCTTCAAGCTTCCTTGGAAGACCAGTTTTCCGCCGTTGGAGCCCGCTTCCGGTCCAATATCGATGAGCTGATCGGCGGCCCGCATCACTTCTTCTTCGTGCTCTACCACAATCACGGTATTACCCAGGTCGCGCAGCGTTTCCAGCACGCTTACCAGCTTCTGCGTATCGCGGGGATGCAGACCGATGCTGGGTTCGTCCAGAATGTACATAGAACCCACCAGCGCACTGCCCAGCGACGTAGCCAGCTTGATGCGCTGGTATTCGCCACCCGAAAGGGTATTGGTCAATCGGTTCAGGGTCAGATAGCCTAGTCCTACGCGTTCCAGGTAATCCAGCCGGTTGCTGATCTCCAGCAAAATGCGGCGGGCTACGGTGGCCTGGTGTTCGGGGAGTTGCAGGGTGCGGAAAAAGTCCAGCAGTTCGGTGATGGGCATCAGCACCAGATCGGAAATGGACTTATTGGCAATTTTTACGTAGGCGGCGTCTTTCCGCAGGCGGGTGCCCCGGCATTCGGGACAGGTAGTGCGGCCGCGGTAGCGCGAAAGCATCACGCGGTATTGAATCTTGTGCGTCTGCGTTTCGATGTGCTGAAAGAAGGCATCCAGGCCGTCGAAGTACTGATTGCCCGTCCAGAGCAACTCTTTTTGCGCTTTGCTAAGGTCTTTATAAGGCCGGTGAATGGGAAAATCAAACTTGTCGGCGTGTCGCACCAGCGGGCGCTGCCATTCACTCATCTTATCGGTACGCCAGGGTGCAATGGCTCCCTGGTAAACCGACAAACCCTTGTCCGGAATGACCAGCTCTTCGTCAATGCCCAGCACTTTGCCAAAGCCTTCGCAACGCTTGCAGGCACCGTAAGGATTATTGAAGGTAAAAAGGTTGATGCTGGGTTCTTCAAAACGCAGGCCGTCCAACTCAAACTTATCGGAGAAGGTGCGTTTTTCTACGCCAATGATTTCTACCAGGCAACTGCCTTCGCCTTCAAAGAAAGCCGTCTGCACCGAATCGGAGAGGCGGAACTGCGTATCTTCATCCGGATTGCCTTCCGCATCCTTCCGGACTACGCTGCGGTCGATCAGAATAAATAGCTCAGCAGCCCGGAGTTCTTCCAGGTTTGGCTTTTCCAGCAGCTCCTCTATGTAAACCAGCTCTTCATGGGCTACCATCCGGGTAAAGCCCTTTTGCAGCAATATTTTCAATTCTTCGGCCAGGCTACGGCTCGGCACATCTCCCGTATTTTTCAACAACATGGGAGCCAGAATCATCAGCCGCTGCCCGTCGGGAAAAGACTGGATGTAATTGACTACGTCGGTAATGGTATCTTTTTTCACCTCCTGGCCCGAAACCGGAGAGTAGGTAATCCCTACGCGGGCAAACAGCAGCTTGAAGTAATCGTAAATTTCGGTGCTGGTTCCTACGGTGGAGCGCGGATTGCGGGTACTTACTTTCTGTTCAATGGAAATGGCCGGCGACACGCCTTTGATGTACTCCACTTCGGGTTTTTCCATGCGGCCCAGAAACTGCCGGGCGTAAGAACTAAGGCTTTCTACGTACATCCGTTGTCCTTCGGCAAAAAGCGTGTCGAAAGCCAGGGATGATTTGCCCGATCCGGAAAGTCCGGTAATCACCACCAGTTGGTTGCGGGGAATGGCGACGTCCAGACTCTTCAGATTGTGGACCTTAGCACCTTTAATCAGTATGAAATTTCTGGGATCTAATTGCTCAATCGGGGTAAGTTCGGCGGAGGTAGATACCGAAGCTTGATCCAAAGGACGAACGGCTGTATTCATTTTACAAAAATACGGGATTTTAACCAGATGCGTTGGGCAATTTGATCCGTTTTCCCGAAAATGCAAGCTATTAAAAACCCAAGGCAGACTGGCGTTTCAGAGGGAGATTTTGGTTCGTCAAACAGGATGGCACAGCTACCTCTGGAAATGGAAAATCCAGGTCTCCCGTATCAGGAAAGGCTTCTCAACCATTCCATCGCCTTGGTTTCCGATTCGAAATACTTGAATACCACCGAATATTGTTTACCAATGGCTCTGGCCATATTCATAACGGATACTTTGGCGAATGCACTCTCTGATATAACCACCGCAAAGTAGGCTTTCTGCTCACTGTGGGGCCGCAATAAAGGTCCCATCACCCGGACAAACCAGTCCTGATCGTCGGGTCTGACCACTTCCATTTTTAAAGAATTAGCAATCCATTTGTGTATTTTCCGGGATGCCGCTAACTCACCGGCAACCATCCAGGCATTTCTGAATTCAGCAGAGGTGCCAAAGCGTTTGTAGGTAAACACCAGGCAGGTAGGAGCGGGTTCGTAGGTGATTGAGGCAAAGGCATTTTCAAAGGTATAACGAAGGTCCTCCATGTTGTAGATTCAAATGTGAGAAAAGTAGGGCAGTAGACGGGCTTGGCATCGGTCTACGGCATCATAACAAGGGATCGTTGCGGGAAGGGAAATGGAAGGAAGAAGATTCGGTTTGCTGAAGCACATCGGATACCGCTTGCCTTACTCAATCACCTAACCGGTAAATGCTATGCTTCATCAAAAAAATAAAAAAAGGTAAACACGGGTCCTGTTGATAGAGAATACCAGCGCTTGGTAAAAGGCGTCGGTATTTAGGAGTTCAAATCAGGGTGGATAACCAAGCCGGGGATAAAGAAATGGAGCGGGAAACGGGTCTCGAACCCGCGGCCTTCAGCTTGGGAAGCTGACGCTCTACCAACTGAGCTACTCCCGCTTTTTGATAAAACAAAAATAGAAATATCACCCACAAATCAAAACGAAAGTCTTAAAAAGAAGAAAAGGAAACCGGATCGAAGAAGACGAAAAACGGATTTACTATCCATCAGAAGGAAAACTTCCTTCTGATGGATGGGTTAGACAGAAAAAAGAAGCGGGAAACTCATTTGCTGATTGGATCGGCACTTACCGGTAAAAGCTGTAATAGCCTCCTACTCCATTCTTATTGACTCCTTCAATTAATACCCGGCCAGAGACGTTGCTGAGCAGGTCGGCTACCTCCTGGGGCGATTGGACGGGCTGGCGGTTGATCGAAGTAATAATAAAGCCCTCTTCAATACCTAGACGGCTGATGAGCCCCCGCGTGAGTTTGACCACCCGCACTCCGCTTCCGATGCCCAGCCGGTCGCGTTCTACTTTCGATACGTTAACCAGTTCAGCACCCAGCCCGGTGACGGTAAAGGCATCCTGCTTCTTCAGAAGACTGGTCGTGCCTTCCTGATTGGTCAGCACCAACTGCACATCTTTGGTAGTCCCCTTGCGCAGATAGGTCACTTTGATCTTATCGCCGGGGCGGAAATAGCTCAACTGCTCATTGAAAGCGCTTTTTCCTTCAATGGCTTCCTCATTGATTTTCAGGATGACATCACCTTTCACCATGCCGGCTTTGGTGGCCGGTCCGTTGGCGTCCAGGTAGCTGATGGCTACACCGTTCAGCTGTTCGGCAATTGATCCGCTCAGGCTGAGTTCATTGGCCACTTGGGTATTCAAATCAATGACTTCAGCGCCGATGAAGGCTTTTTGAACGATGCCGTGCTGAATCAGGTCGTTGATGGTTTTGGCCACGATGTCGACCGGAATGGCAAAGCCGTAGCCGGTGTAGGAGCCGGTACGCGAAAGAATGGCCGTGTTGATTCCTACCAGTTCTCCCTTGGCATTGACCAAAGCCCCACCGCTGTTGCCTGGGTTGATGGCCGCGTCGGTCTGGATGAAAGACTCAATCGGGAACTGGCTGTTGAGTATACCGATGTCACGGCCTTTTGCGCTTACAATGCCCGCCGTTACGGTAGAAGTCAGGTTAAAGGGATTGCCTACGGCCAGTACCCATTCACCTACCTGTACATCTTTGGATCGGGCTTGTTTGATCGCCGGCAGGTTTTTACCCTCGATCTTCAAAACGGCCAGGTCAGTAGATGGGTCTACGCCCACGATTTTGGCTTCGTAAGAGCGTTTGTTGTGAACCACCTCAATCTTATTGGCATTTTCAATTACGTGGCTGTTGGTTACCACGTACCCATCGGCCGTGAAGATGACACCCGACCCCGAGCTGACTACTGACTGTTCACGCCCGCCTCCGTTGAAGAAGAAATCGAAAAAGTCGGTGCTGCGCGTGGTGGTGGCGGTCTTGATGTACACCACGCTGGGCGTACTTAAGGTGGAGGCCGCTACAAAGTCGCCGGTGAGGGGTGGAGCCGTGCGGGTAGTAAAAGCCACGGGCTGCGGCTGAAAGTCTGTTGCTTCGGGAAGAGAAGCAGGAACCTCTGGGCCAAAGGCCTGAAAAGTAAAAGCACCCAGTAGCCCGGCCGAAAAACTCAGAATAATGGTCTTGAAAGCTTGTTTCATACGGTTAAAATCAGATACGCAACAAACAGCATACAACAAACATTGTGCATGTTATAATGCTAAAATGCCATGGAAGATGGATTCGGACAATAGAGAATGTCAAAAATTATGCAGACGGGTTGGGATGACAAAAAGCAGGGAGCAATGCGGAAATCTGTTCGGCTGAACCTGCCAAATCGGGGGTCGGACGGTCTCCGACTGTCATAATTTCCTGATTTTGCTGTAAAAGTTGTCTTGATGCGATTTGCTGACCGGAATGTAATGCCCTCTGATAATTACCGAATTGTCTTCAATGGCTTCAATGTGCTTCAGATTGATGATGAAAGAGCGGTGTATCCGGAGCAGGTTGTCGCTACCTAGCTTCTCATCGATGGCTTTCATCGTAGCGTATACAATGTGCTTGTGCTTGTCCGTATGAATGAGAATATAGTCGTCCAGTGCTTCGATGTACAGAATCTCATCCAGCGCAATTTTTACCATTTTGTTGTTCACCTTCACAAAGATATCCGTCTGCTGATCAGCCTTCTGTACCAGCTGAATTGCTTCAATGGCCTTGCTTACTGCCTTTTCAAACCGCGTGTATTCTACTGGTTTCAGAATGAAATCGGCGACTTCCAGTTCGAAGGCATCCAGGGCAAAATCGCGTTTGGAAGTGATCAGGATGGTGGTGGGTCTTTTTGGAAGGGTTTTTAGTACCTGCAATCCGCTCATCTGGGGCATTTCTACGTCCAGAAACAGAATATCCAGCTCGTTACCGTGGGAAAGAATGTATTCCAGTGCATCCACGCCATTGTTCAGGGAGGCTGCCAGAGTGAGAGAGGGCGTCTGTTTGATATAATGTTCCAGGATGTGTCTCATCAGGTTGTCATCATCTACGATCAGACAGGTATAAACTTTTGAGTCTTTCAACACGCTTGGGGTTAAGCTGGGTATGTATAACTTGATAAAAATAAGTACGTATAGTGAAGCAATCAACTCATTCCGACCGGCTGCAGTCTCAGATACGGAGCTTCGACAAAGTTACCTGGTGATCGAATGAGGGCCATTGAACCTCTCTGTATTTGTCTTCAGCAAAGTGCGGTACCTCCGCAATTTCAGACAGGGAGCCGCTCTACCTCCTGCAATCTTATATACATTTTAACAATTAAGGGTAATTGTATAAATGTGTGTGGCGTTGGGTTCGCTTGCCAGGTAGCTATTACCATTCACCGGCAAAATACAGCATTTCGCCTAAAATTACCATTTGGACGGGAAGGGGCTTATACATTTGACTACTAAAAATCTTATACCAGCTGTTCAACAGGTGAAAAGCAGTAAAGGATCAATCGTTTCCGTGGGTAATTGATTCGCGGTCTTTCTACTACATTTTCACCACTTAGTCGATTGAAATTTATGCAATTAGCAATACAGATCAAGGGTTGGAAGAGGTGGTTCATTGGCCTGTCCATTTTATTGTATTCCACTGTCAGCTGGGGTGCTACCTATTCGAGTAATGGCACTGGTGTCTGGAACAACGCGGGTACCTGGAGCCCTTCCGGTATTCCGATGGCCAGTGACGTAGTGACGATCCTCAATGGGCATACCATCACGGTGTCCAGTGCGGCTGCCGCAACGAGTGTAACCATCAACACGGGCGGTACTTTGACGTTAGGTGCCAATTTTACGGGAAATATAACTGTGAACGGTACACTCAACAATTCGGGTACGGCATCGCCTACCATTACAGGTAGCTTAACCAATACTGCAAATGGAACAATTACGGTGGCTAGCGGAACAACTTTAAATGTCACTGGCGATTTGACTACCAACCAGCCAGATGGCTCCTTGCTGACTATCAATGGCCCTGGGTTATTAAGTGTAAGAAATTTTACGTTGGGTGATGAAGATAATGCTACAATTGGACCCAACGGTAAAGTGTTGGTCAGAAATAATTTTTTCCTGAGCAATAAAAGTAAGATCACTGTTAACGGGGTAATGGTGGTAAAAGGAAATTTCGATGCAGCCAACAATGGAAATATCACCACTACAGGTAATGGCTCCTTTTCGGCTCAAGGCACGGTTGACCCTGGCACAACGAACACCATAACTGCTACCTTGTCTTATTGTGAAGCGGCCGATCCTTGCACATTTTCCTTGGCTAATCCGGAGTCTAAATGCAATACCGTTTGTCGGGCTTTGGGAGGAATACCGGGAAATACCGGATCTACTACGCTACCCGTCACGCTGATGAGTTTTTCCGTTACTTACCGGCCGACCGAGCAACGTGTGCGTTTGGAATGGATAACCAGCAGTGAAATCAACAACGACTTCTTTGCCATAGAACGAAGCAACGATGCCATTCACTTTCAGGTGGTAGCAACCATCCAGGGAGCCGGAAACTCCCGCGAACGCCTGTCGTACGTAGCTTACGATGAGCAGCCGCTGGCCGGGCAAAACTACTATCGCTTGAAGCAAACCGATTTTGACGGGGCAAGCAGCTATTCTAAACTATTGGTTGTAAAAAATGGGGAGGCTGGCGTCGGCATTCAAAGCTTTAGTGTGTCACCGAACCCGTCGGAAGGGAAGCAGTTGAAGATCAATCTGAATGGAGAACAAGGGCCGGTAACACTGGCGATCTTTAACCAACTGGGCCAACCCGTGTATCAGACAAGCGCATCGGTAACGGAAGGTAGCCTGGAGGTGAAAATGGATCAACCCCTCGAAGCCGGACTGTACGTGGTGAAGGTGCAGAAGGGCGGACAGACGGCGACACAAAGACTGCTCGTTTCCCGGCGATAGGTTCACTTTGAGGAAAAAATATAGGATCAGCCGGGCATCAATTGTCCGGCTGAATTTTTTTGTCCATTTGAGAAGCACTTTCCTTTTGTTCGCGTTCGTACACCCGAACGTAGTCGACCAGCATATAGGTGGGAAAAGCCGTATTTACTTTGGGGTTTCCGGGCCACTTTCCGCCAATAGCCAGATTGAGGAGCAGGTGATAACGTTCGTCCATGGGTTGGGAAACCTTGGCAGTATGGTAAAGTTTGTTATCCAGGTACCAGCGAATGACGTAAGGTTCCCATTCGACCGAAAAGACGTGAAACTGTTCGGAAAAGTCGCCTCTCCGCAGCCGGAAGGTGCCGGTATTACTAGGGCGGTTTTGCGGATTGGAGCTACCGAAGTGGACGGCCCCGTGCAGCTCCGAAGGTTCGCGGCCCAGCACTTCGGCGATGTCTATTTCGCCTCCGGCGTGCCAGGCCCCGTAGCGGTTGTCAGTGGGCAGCATCCAGATGGCAGGCCACATCCCCCAGCCTTTGGGCAATTTCGCGCGCACGTCAAAACGACCGTATTTCCAATCTCCTTTATAGCGGGTATTGAGGCGGGCGGAGGTGTAGTTTCTTTCCCGGAATGATTCCTTCCGGGCGGCGATCACCAGGATGCCATTTTCAACGTAGGCGTTTTCAGGCCGGTCGGTGTAGTACTGCAGTTCTTCGTTGCCCCCGCCCCAGTCATTCACTTCGTGGGTCCATTTGCTGGTATCGATGCGGAGCCCGTCGAATTCATCCTGCCAGACCAACCTCCATTGCGGATAACGGAGCGGAGAAACATAGCCTTGTTCCGGGTAACTGCTTTTTATGGCTGGAGAAGCGCATGAAATGAGCATTGAAAAGAAAAGAATACAATTTCCGAAAATGCGCCAATTCCCAATCATCTACCGTCGTTTAGTACTTTTTTCAAAAATAAATAAATTCCGAAAGCAAGCACGGGTCCGGGATGATAACCTTCCAAAGAAACTGGATTTTAATTAGCTTTGTCTACTGTCCTCTTTCCATGACTTACCATTTGTCCCTTCTCACTGATATCCATTCCGATACCTTGGGGAAATTATTTCTCAGACTTCTGCCAGCCTGCTGCTGGATAGTTCTCCTTTCGGGAATGCCTACTCCGTCACAAGCCTTTGCCTTCTCGGATTCATTGACCGTAAAAATGGACAGTTCGGTGGTCAACCGGAGGCAATTTGACTCTGCCCGACTGGAATCATATCAGAAAGACAAGGAGTTCGCCTATGACCGTACGCAAACCCCCGACACACTTTCGGCCTGGGATCGTTTTCTGATGTGGCTGTGGGACAAGTTATTTCGTTTCGTATTTACCAAACAAACGGCCAGATTCTGGATGTGGGGTTTGTATATCACTTGTGCGCTGGTTATCTGTTACGTAATACTGAAGTTGAGCCGTACCAACCTGAGCAGTTTCTTTGGCCGGAGTGCGCTTCAGCAAATGCCCGACTCTGTCAGTGAAGATGAAAATATCCACGAACTGGACTTCAATCAATTGATTGCCGAAGCAATCAACCGACAGAACTACCGGCGTGCCGTTCGTTTGTATTACCTGCAGTCGCTTAAGCAGCTGACCGACCGCCATTTGATAGATTGGAAAATTAATAAGACCAATCACGATTATTTGTTTGAGCTGCGAAGAAATCAGCCTGATTCATCGTTGGTTACCACATTTCGCCGCTTAACTTCCATGTTTGAGTACATTTGCTACGGCAATTTTGCAGTGGGACTGGGTGAATTTGAGCAGGTGAGGGGCACTTTCCAGCAATTTTCTCAGGATGTAATCAACGCTAAGAAGAGAGTTTGATCGTTCTTTAAGCCGCCGGCAAAGGTTGTGGGGTTGTTCCCGTCCGGGTACCTCTATCTTTTCGGTAAGGAATGTCGTACAAAGCCGGACAAGAGAGATTTTGTTATGCAGGATATCGAGCCTTTTTATAATTGGGAAACCCATTACGTGGCCGCCGAAGACGAACGATCGCCTTTCTACGGCCGCGATTACAATATGCAGATGTACACCCACGATATCTACGGGTATTACATCCACCCGCTCTGGGATGAGATCGGGTCAGAAACGCTGTACGTGAAGATCCTTTTCGCTGACTACCAGCGGCGTTTCGTGGTCATTGAAATGTTCGGGGAGTGGAATGATACCCTGCACAACGACATCATGCACTTCAAGCGCAACGTGATCGACCTGCTGGTGCACCAGGGCATCAACCAGTTTATTCTGGTGGGCGAAAATGTACTCAACTTCCACGGTTCCGACGACTGCTACTACGAAGAGTGGTTTGAAGACGTGGAAGATGGCTGGATCGCTGCCGTCAATTTCCGCGATTTTGTGGAAACCGAATGGCGCAAGTACCACCTGGACTATTACATCAATTTCGGTGGCACCCTCAACATCGAAAACTGGCGCACGCTGGCGCCCAATCCCTTTTACGAAGCCGTCAGAGGAATGATTATGCGGCGGTTGAATTAGGGGCGTTTAAAAAGTTAATTGGAAAAGCCCGAACGGCCTGTTTCAGCATGTCTGGCCTTGAAGGCTGCCGCTGGGTGAAACGAAAAGATCCGCCTTTGAACCCATTCCGGGATACTGTTGACTTTCCGGATCATTACTTCCTGAACAGCACCCAGGTTGAAGCGGCGCCTGGCTGGTTACAGATAATGGGCTTTCTGCTGGAGAAGCCCATTATTTTTTTATCATTGTACCGCTGCTTGCCAGCCATTCTCAAATTCATCCGTTCAACCCAAAGTCATGCCAAAAACCAACCTTTCCCGCCGATCTTTCGTCAAGATAGCCGGTGCGACCGTTCTGAGTGCTTCACTTCCGCTTTCCCTGCTGGCTCAGAACAAACCCAAGGAACTCATGCTCTACATAGGAACCTATACTTCCGGTAAAAGCGAAGGAATCTACCTGTACCGGTTGGATATGGCTACCGGTGCGCTCAAACCGGTAGGTGTGACCAAGGGCATTAGCAATCCTTCCTTCCTGACGGTCGATCCGCAACGGAAATACCTGTACGCGGTCAATGAGGTTACTGAATTTGGTGGCAAGCCCACCGGTGCAGTCAGTGCTTTTGCCATCAATAAAAAAAACGGTGAGCTGACCTTCCTGAATCAATTGCCTTCGCAGGGCGGCGCTCCCTGCCACATCATTGTGGACAAAGCGGGTAAAAACGTACTGGTGGCCAATTACGTGGGTGGCAATGCGACCGTTTTTCCTATTCAGGCCGATGGCAAGCTAGGGCCGTCGAGCGACATGGTGCAACACGCAGGTTCCGGACCCAACAAGCAGCGACAGGAGAAGCCACACGCGCATAACGTTGTTCTGGATGCAGCCAATCGCTTTGCCTTCGTGACTGACCTGGGACTGGATCAGATCAAGGTATACCGCTTCGATGCGGACGAGGGGAAACTGACGCCCCATACCCCACCTGCGGTGCCGGCCCAGCCGGGAGCCGGTCCACGTCACCTGGCTTTTCACCCGAACGGAAAATTCGCCTATAGCATCCATGAGTTGAATTCTACGATGACGGCGCTGGCTTACGATGCAGCCAAGGGAACGATGCAACCCCTGCAAACGCTTTCGACGCTACCCAAGGATTTTTCTGGCGAAAGCTACTGTGCCGACGTGCACGTGTCGCCCAACGGGAAGTTTCTGTACGGCTCAAATCGCGGGCACAACAGCATCGTTGTGTACGCCATTGATGGGAAGAACGGCAAGTTAACCTACGTGGAGAACGTATCGACGCAGGGCAACTGGCCGCGCAACTTTGGCATTGATCCCACGGGCACTTTTCTGCTGGTAGCCAACGAAAAGTCAAATGATATTTTCAGTTTCCGCATTGATGCGAAAACGGGCAAGTTGAAGTATACCGGTCAGAAGGCCGAAGTACCGGCTCCCGTTTGCCTGCAGTTTGTTCCGGCTTTCGGCTAAGCCCTCATTGGGGCATCCACTTCATCATTTATTTGATTTATTCACCTTTGGCAACCGCAGATACAACCAGTAAGATCGTCACCTTCGGAGAAATCATGCTTCGGCTGACTCCCTACGGTGCGTATGAACGATTGGTCAAATCACCCCTGCTTCGGATGGGCTACGCCGGGGCAGAGTCGAACGTGGCCGTTTCGCTGGCCTGGTTCGGGCAGGAAGCTTTTTTTGTCACGGCCCTGCCTGATCACGCGCTGGGTGAAGGAGCCATCAACTCTCTGCGCGAATACGGGGTGGACACGCGATACGTGGTTCGGGAAGGAGCGCGGATCGGTACCTATTTCATCGAACAAGGCTTTGCCATGCGGCCGTCCGAAGTCATTTACGACCGGGCGGCTTCGGCTATTGCAGGTCTACAAAAAGGACGTCTGGATTGGAATCAGATTTTTGAGGGAAAAGACTGGTTTCACCTGACGGGTATTACACCGGCGCTGTCGGTTTCGTGCGCAGAGGTCAGCCTGGAGGCGGTAAAAGTAGCTAAGTCGCTGGGTCTGAAGGTTAGTTTCGATCCTAACTATCGGAGCAAGCTCTGGAGCCGGGAGGCCGCCCGCCAAACGCTGACGCCCTTTCTGCCTTACGTAGATGTTTTGCTGGCAAATGCCGGTGCCGCCAACGACGTGTTTGGCATTGTCCCGCCTTCCGGAGCGGACGGCGTGACCGAAGCGCAGGAAGTGGCCCAACAGCTGGCAAAACTGGGCCGCTTCGACCTCATTGCGATGACCATCCGCGACCACGCTTCGGCTACCGAAAACAACTACGCGGCCCTGGTGTATGATGGCAAGGAGTTTTACCAAAGCCGTACCTATGCGCTGCAGATTGCAGAGCGATTGGGTGGGGGAGATGCTTTCGGAGCGGGTATTATTCACGGCTGTTGCCGCGGCTGGAGCTCCCAATTAACCGTCGATTTTGCGACCGCTGCTTCGGCCCTCAAGCACACCATTCCTGGTGACCTGAACCTGGTGACGGAGGCCGAAGTGATGCGCATTGTGGAAGGTGATCTGGCCGGACGGGTAAAGCGGTGAGACGGGCGGTTAATTATTGAGAAAAATTAAAAAGAAAACCATTTTGCCTGGATATGGCTCGTATTGAAGTACTACAAAAAATATTGCAGGGAAAAATCGTAGCCATCATCCGGACCCGCCACGGGGGCTTGTATTCTCACCTGGCGGAAGCTTTGCTCCAGGGAGGCGTGACGACCGTAGAAGTAAGTCTGACTTCAGTAGAAGCCCTTCCGGCCATTGAGGAACTGGCTGGTCATTTTGGGCGGGAGATGCAGATTGGAGTAGGCTCGGTCTTGGATACGGAAAGCCTGAAAAGGGCGCATCAGGCGGGGGCGCAGTACATTGTGACGCCAGTAACGAAGGCAGAGGTCATTGAAGTGGCCCATCAGTACGACCTTCCCATCTTCTCCGGCGCTTTTTCGCCCGGTGAAATCCTACAGGCACACGAATGGGGAGCCGATGTGGTCAAGGTATTTCCAGCGGAAACATTGGGCATCCATTATTTCAAGGCGATCAAAGCCCCTATGCCGCAGCTGAACCTCATGCCAACCGGCGGAGTCAGTCTGGAGAACGCGGGCGATTGGATCAGGGCCGGTGCCTGCGCTTTGGGCGTGGGAAGTACTCTGTTCAACGAAGAACTGATCGCGGAGAAAAATTTTTCGAAGATCCGTGAGAATGCCAGCCGGTTGGTGAGTGCGCTGACCTGAAATCAAAAGAGCCTGGCTGCATTTGCTATTGAAATTTATTATATTTGATCAAGGCCTTTCACTTATTTCTTCCTGAGCTGCTATGTTAACCGATCCGATCTCCCTCCCGTTTTCCATCAAAAAAGTGCACAGTGGTTTTGCCAGGATGGATGGTATTGTTAAAGTCAGCGAAAGGGGGCTGACCATCGAATACGAAGTCAAAGTGTTGGGGCTGGTCAGACTACAAGTGCGGGAATGCCACGTCCCTATTTCCGAAATAGAGTCGTATCAGCTGAAAAAAAGCTGGTTTTCGACCCGGCTGGTGGTACGTACCAAAAGCCTGCGTACCCTGTGTACGTTTCCCGGCAGCAATCAGGCAGAAGTGGTTTTCAAAATCCGCCGTTCCCGCCGGAAGACGGCCGAACAGCTGATTGCCCTGCTGGGGCTGCATATATCCGATTACGTGCTCCAGTGCCTACTGAATAGGACCGAAGACTTCAATCGTTTTTCGGAATTGAATGCATCGGCAAAAATGAGATAACAGCATTTCCTCAGTTACTCCAGTTCTCCGTACTTTCCCTCCAGCATTTTCACGTACCGGTCTGCCGAACGGGAGACTATCGCTTTGGCACCGGTCGGAATGATCCGCCCCCACCAGGCTCCGTACATCCGGTCGAAAGCAAAAGGCGCCACTGCGGCGGCGATTCGCTGTACCGCCGACGCCGGTAGCGGAATCAGATTCGGATAGCTATACATAAAACTGACGTAATTCCGGTCAGGAATAATCTGGATAATATCGCCCGTCAGCAGCGCCCCTTTGCCATCGGCTCCGGCTTCCCAGTGCAGTACCGTTCCGCCCGCAAAATGTCCTCCGCAACGGATCAACGTAATGCCTTCCAGAATACCCAGCGTTTCTCCTTCCCAGAAGTGAACGACCGCATCGGGGCGCATCACGTGCGAAAGGTCGGCAGCGTGCAGGTAAATGGGGATACCTCCGAATGCCTGACTCCATTCTACCATCGAAGAATAATAATGCGGATGCGAAATGGCAATGGCAGACAGGCCACCTAAACCGCGAACAAAATCAATGGTGGCCTCATCCAGCAGGCTGATGCAATCCCAAAGCAGATTTCCTTTTGGGGTCTGGATCAGGAGCGCCCGCTGGGCAATGGCGAAGTCCGGTACGGTTCCGATGCCGTACAACCGGGCTTCTTTCTTCAGGAAGCTGTTGCGGTGACTTTTACGCAATCGATCCAGGGTAGTCCAGTTTTGTCCGCCGGGTGGCAGGTATTGTCTTTCGTCTTCACAAATCGGGCACCGGGCGGGTGGGTCAGCAGCAGGTGGGTATTGGGTACCGCAGGTAATGCAAAGGTGGGATGTTTCCATATGTGATAAGGAATGGCTATGAGGGCGAACCTAAATATTTTGCTTGAAATGTCCAGTCTCTTTTAGCAAAAAGCCAACTCCCAATTTCAAAAAGGCTTACCATGCCTCTGTGCAAAAAATGAGTACATTTGGCGAACAGCGAATGGGAATGAAAATAGAGCATAAAAACGGAAACCATTCGTTTTAGTATGTTGTCATTCTCGTAAAGAGTTTCATCACCTTTTACATTCTGACGTATGTTACCCGATACCCAATCCATTCTTCAAACCATATCAGTCGACAATGCCACTTTCGATTGGGACCAGTTACTGAACGAAATTCTGGTTGCCTTCGATTGTTCTACCGGCACCATTCACACCCTTGACCGGAGTACCAACCTACTGCACCTGAAGGCTTACAAAGGCATTCCGGAGTTTTTGCTGCCCAAAATGACCGTGATTCCGATTGGTAAAGGCATGGCGGGAGTTGCTGCCCAACGCCGCGAACCCGTGCAGATTTGTAACCTGCAGACCGATGAGTCGGGAGTAGCCAGACCTTCCGCCCGTGATACCAAAATGGAAGGATCGATGACAGCCCCGTTGATGCTGGATGGTGAACTGTACGGTACCCTGGGCATTGCCAAACCCGTTCCCTACGACTTTACGCAGGAAGAAACCGATGCCCTGATGAAAATAGGAAAAGCCCTCAGCCGGAGAATCCGGGAGCAGGAAACGCAGTAACGTATTCGCCAGATCAACTAACCTTTTTTCAATCCTTTTATTCTAAATGGCACAGACACCCTCTCAAATGGTGCCGCTGGGCACGATTGCTCCTGCTTTTGTTTTACCGGATGTGGTCACCGGCAATAGTCTTGGTCTGGAAAAGCTACGTTCGGATGTGGCAACGCTGATTATGTTCATCTGCAACCACTGTCCGTACGTGAAGCACGTGCAGGAAGAGCTGGTACGATTGGGGAAAGATTATCTGCCCAAAGGTGTTTCGATCATTGCCATCAGTTCCAATGATGCAGAGAAATACCCCGATGATGGTCCGGAAAAGATGAAGGAGGTAGCCCAACAGTGGAATTACCCTTTCCCTTATCTCTACGACGAAAGCCAGGACGTAGCCCGTGCCTACGATGCGGCCTGTACGCCGGATTTTTATATTTTCGACAAAAGTCTGCAACTTGTGTACAGAGGACAGTTGGATGATGCCCGCCCAAAAAACAACCTGCCCGTAAATGGCAAAGACATCCGGGCAGCACTGGATGCGTTACTGGCAGAGAAACCCGTTCCGGCAGACCAAAAGCCCAGCATTGGCTGCAACATCAAATGGAAGCCAGTGTAGAAAATATAATAAAGATTATTTAAACTCCTAAACTCCTAAACTCCTAAACTCCTAAACTCCTAAACTCCTAAACTCCTAAACTCCTAAACTCCTAAACTCCTAAACTGTCAATATTCTTCCTGTTCATTGGGGAAATCGCGGTCTTTCACGTCTTCCACGTAATGGCTGATCGCGTCGAGCATCACCTGGTGAAGATCGGCGTAGCGGCGCAGAAACCGGGGTTTAAAGTCTTTGGTCAGGCCCAGCAGGTCGTGGAGCACCAGGATTTGCCCGTCGGCTTGGCCGCCGGCCCCGATGCCGATGGTAGGAATGGTCAGTTGCTGTGAAACCCTTTGCGTCAGGGCGGCAGGAATTTTCTCCAATACGATGGCGAAGCAGCCCAATTCTTCCAGCAGCAGCGCGTCTTCAATCAGCTTATTGGCTTCGGCTTCTTCTCTGGCCCGCACGGTATAGGTGCCGAATTTATAAATGGATTGGGGCGTGAGTCCCAGATGGCCCATCACTGGCACGCCGGCGCTGAGAATGCGGGTCACCGATTCTTTGATTTCTACGCCTCCCTCCAGTTTGATCGCGTGGGCACCCGACTCTTTCATGATCCGGATGGCTGAACGCAGCGCTTCGGACGAATTGCCCTGGTAGGAACCAAAAGGCAGATCTACCACAACAAGCGCCCTCTTTACGGCCCTGACCACCGACACGGCGTGGTAAATCATCTGATCCAGGGTGATGGGCAGGGTGGTTTCGTGGCCGGCCATCACGTTGGAAGCCGAATCGCCCACCAGAATGATGTCTACATTGGCTGCATCCACAATTTTGGCCATGGAGAAATCGTAGGCAGTGAGGGCCGAAATTTTTTCGCCCCGGTTTTTCATTTCCTGTAGAATGTGCGTGGTGATACGCTTGATTTCCGGCCGGTGAACTGACATAAGTCTTGAGCAGTTTTGGGATGAATGGATCTGGCATTACGGAAGAACGCCAGAGCGAAGCAAAAGTCCGCTGAAAATCCGAGAACTACAAAACGGAAGTTGGGGATAGATAGAAAGTGTCCGATTATTTATCGAAGAGCCAGGCTTCCGGGTTGAGACGGTCGTAGTTTTTCCAGATCTGAAACTGCAATTCGGTCACGCCGTCTTTGTCAGTGTACACTTCACCCAGCGTATCCCTGGCCTTTACCTTCTGGTTGGCTTTTACGCTGGGCCGTTTGAGGTTGGCATAAATGGTGAAATAGTCGCCGTGCTGTACGGCCACCATCCAGTTGAGCCCGGAAATCTGCGCAACAGACGTAACTACGCCGTCGTACACTGCCCGGGCAGTTTCGCCCTTGTTGGTCTGGATGTTTACCCCCAGGTTGTCTACGAATACTCCTTTTAGCACGGAATGTTCGTGTCGGCCAAATTTGCTGGAGATAAAGCCCGACTTGACCGGCCACAGCATCTTTGACTTGCTTCCCGCAAACGAAGAAGCCAAGGCAGCATCTTCGGGGGTTAGAGCGATGGCTGTTCTTTCGGCCGTCTCTTCGGCGGCGGTCGCTTCTTCCTTGGCTTTTTCACGCGCCAGTCGGCGGGCTTCCGCTGCTTTCCGGATTTCCTCTTCTACAATATCAGTGATCAATTTTTCCAGCCGGTTTACGGCTCTTTCGCTTTCGGCTAGTTCTTCCCTCAACTGGCTTTCCTGTTGGTTCAATTGTTCTACCACCTGGCTTTGCTGGAACCTCAGGTTTTCCAGGTTCTGGTTTTCGGCGATCTGTACATTGAGAAGGTCTTCTTTTTCTCTGCGTTTAATGAGCAGCTTTTCCTGTTGGGTAGTGAGCGTAATGCGGATCTTTTCTACCTGCTTCACCTGATTTTTGCGTGCCAGCGAATACTGTTTCAGGTACTGAAAACGCATAACCAACTGAGTGAAAGTAGGCGCTGAAAAGAGGAAGAGTAACCGATTGTAGCTGGTGGTGGCTTTGGAAGCAGCGTAAACCATAGAGGCGTACTCTTTTTTCAGATTATCCATATCTTTTTCCATAGCGGCGGCTACCTGCGAAAGGTCACGCATCTCCTGGTCAAGAATATTTACTTCTCCCGATATGGAATTGATCAGTTGCATCCGGGTAGAAATCTGCTGTTTCAGGGCGCTTAACTGACCCATGCTGGCCTGTTTCTGTTCGGACGTTTCTTTCAGAATCTGATTGGTTTCGGCAATTTTTTTGAGGTTTTGCTTTTTTTCCCGCTCCAGTTGCTGTTTGCTTTTCGTTGCTCCATTTTGGGCAAAAGACGATTGTAGCCCCGCGATAATACACAAGCCAAGCAGCAGCCCTCTGATGTAGCATCCGGATGCGAAAAGGACTTTCAGAAGAGGTATACCTCTGAAAGTCCGATTAGTCAGGGAAGGAATACGAGTTTTTGTTAGAAGAAGCGCCCGATAATTACTTTCTTTCATATCGCTTCGGAATATTGAAAGGAAATTTCAATTCTTCAGTATGAATCTCCGCCTTTTTACACTCCACTGTGATCAGCGTATTCAGATTTTGCTGGTTGCTCACGTATTTGAGGTGAAGAGCACTGTTGTAAGGATACAGAAAATTGTTCAGCGGGCCAAAGTTTTCGTAATTGAGCGTAAGCTTGTTCTGGGAGGGCTGCTCGGTCATTTCTACCTTTTCCAGCTTCCTGTTCTGTTGTCCAATAAAGTTATCCACTGTTAAAGCGCCGTTCTCCTGACGAAGCAGATAGTAGTTATTCACTTTCAGCGCTCTGCGGTCCAACGTTTTAAAGGGGAGATTGCCCACCACTACCGACTGCAGTAAATCGTAGCTGATGGTAAAGTTGAATTGTTCGCTCAAAGATTTGAAATCCTTCACGAAGTACTCTTTCTTTACCTGATCCAGTACGTAGATGGAATCACGGGTAATCAAGGCCCGAAAGCCTTCGATGCCTACTTTATTGACCGAAAGCCAGATAAGACTGTCTTTTTTCATCCGAATATTGACAGTAGCAGTCTGGTCTTCGTTCTGGTCCCTGAAGTTAACTTTCGAGCGGGTACTGAAGTAGTCGAAATCAATTTCGTCCAGTTGTACCTGGAGGGTTTCCGGCTTGGCTTCAGTAATGGAGATGTCTTTGTTGGTGACGGAAGGAGGTTTTTTGCAGGAGTAAATCGTGATGAAACACGCAATAAAAAGCAGAATATGTTTATTGTTCATACAATTGTCCTGACGTTATTTTTTTCTCCAGCAAAGCGCTTGTTTCTCCCATCTTCTTGGCTTTCTTCCACTGCTCCATCGCTTTGTCGTGCTGCCCTAGTTTAAACAGTACATCACCGTAATGTTCCACGATGGTGCCGTTTTCTTTGTTCTTTTCCTGATTGATTTTAACCGCTTTTTCCAGGTATTTGAGTGCTTCCTTGTATTCTTTTGACACGAACAACACCCAGGCGTACGTATCCAGAAAGGTAGGCTCATCGGGATTTTTCTCTACCAGTCGCTTGCCCATTTCGCGGGCTTTGGTCAGGTTTTCTTTCCGCAAAGCCAGGTAGTAGCTGTAGTTATTGAGTACGTGTGCGTTGTTGGGGTCGTTTTTCAATACTTCTTCGTAGGCCTGATCCGACATTTTATGGTTGCCGACTCCATTGTACGAATCGCCCAGCAGCACGTTGAATTCGTTGAGCAGGTCAATGTTGCTGATGGCCAAAGTCTGGCCTTCTTCCAGTACTTCCGTGGCTTTTTTGTAATCCTTCCGGTTCAGGTGCGCAATGCCATTGAAGTAATACAACGTAGCCTGGTTGGGAAATACTTCCAGTGCCTGTTCGGAATGCACCAGCAGGCTATCCAGTTGATTCAATTCCCCATCCAGCCGGATGATTCGTTCCCATACTTCAAAGATCGAACGGTCGATCCGGGCAGCAGCGGCGTACATATTGCGGGCCTGGGCTTTCTCATTTTTCATCATGAGCAGGTCTCCGTACACGGCATATACCTTGGCATTGACCGGGTGCAGTTTGGCAATGGTTTCAGCCAGCTTCAGGGCCTTGTTTTTCGATTCGTCGTCCTTGATGCGGGTGATGAAACTGGCCAGGATGCTTACTTTGGTGTCGGCGTCCAGGTCGGGATTGGAGAAAGCGCGTTCCAGTTCCCGGTCCGATTTGCTGGCGTCGCCCCGGCTGCGGTACACATCCGACAGTACCAGGTGCGCCTGGGCGTTTTCCGGGTTATTGGCTACGATTTCTTCCAGCAGCGGAATGGCTTTTTCTACCCGGTTGTTGGAAAGCAGCAGTTCGGCCAGGGCAATCTTAGGGCCGGCCTCTTCGGGTAGTTCTTTGATGAGTTTTTCTCCTTCCTTGATGGCGTCCTCCAGCTTATTCTGTTTCAGGTAAATCTGCTGCTTCTGCCGGGTGATTTCCTCATTCACGCCATAGGCTTTTTCTACCCGGTCGTAGGCTTTGATGGCATCTTCATACTTACCCTGGTAGATGTAGATTTTGGCCAGCTCAAAGTGGTATTCGCCTTCTTCGGGGCGCTTTTTGATCAGATCCTGAAAAACTTTGGCGGCCTGGTTATACCGCTTGTCTTTTTCGTACAGTTGCGCCAGCAACAGGTAATAGTACTTGTTATTTTCGTCCAATTTCAGGGCCTTTTCGGCGAAGGGAATGGCCTTGGTAAATTCTCCGGTTTTGACCAGCGCATCGGCCATCATATAATTGGCACCGGAATTTTCAGAGGAAACCTGTAGGCTGCGTTCAAAAAAGGCAATGGATTTGGCGAAGTCATCGGTAATGTAAAACTTCATTCCTTCCGTGAAGTAATGCTCCGCCTCCGCCAGGTTTTTGGCGTTACGTTCGCTGGTTTCCACCCGTTTTTTGGTTTTCTGGGCTGCAACGGGCACACTGGTGATACCAATGAGCAGTATCAGCCAGACAGCGTATGAAATTGAAGCTTTCATTTTAAACACCTATTGAGGAAGCATTGAATGATGGAACCGCAGAAGCGCTGTTTTGCAGTTCCATTTATACAAATTACGCAAAATTTTGATTCCCACCTCAAGGATTACTCCTTGATCACGTTGTAGTCACCGATGCTGAGATCAGCCGATTTACCTTCGAATTTAACAAAATTTCCCAACATAGAATTACTGATATTGGCCTGACCAATGTAAGTATTTTCCTGTACGATAGAGTTTTTGATCACGGAGTCGACAATCTGTGAGCCATTACCGATAGAAACGTGCGGTCCTACCACCGTATTATGAATCCGGACATTTTCTCCGATAAATACCGGAGGAATAATCACGGAATTTTCCACTTTGGCCGAACCAGCGACCAGTTTGGTATCTTTGATGTATTCCAGGTAGCGTTGATTGGTGTATACAGTCGCATCTTTATTGCCGCAGTCCAGCCATTCGGTTACCTGCCCGGGCTCAAATTGCGTACCCTTATTTTTCATGTTTTCCAGCGCATTCGTGATCTGGTACTCACCCTTGTCTTTGATGTCGTTGTCGAGCAGATACTGCAGCTCACGACGCAGGTAAGCGCCGTCTTTGAAGTAGTAAATGCCGATAATAGCCAAATCGGAAACAAATTCAACGGGCTTCTCCACAAAATCCGTGATCTGGTTCTGAGCGTTCAGCTTTACCACGCCAAAAGGACGCGGGTCTTCTACTTTCTGCACCCAGATAATTCCTTCCTTGGAGGTATCCAGGGTAAAATCGGCCTTGAACAGGGTATCGGCAAAGGCCACGACTACGTTGCCTTCCAGGGCCTCTTTGGCACACAGAATGGCGTGGGCCGTACCCAGGGCTTCATCCTGGTAGTGAATACTTCCTTTGGCTCCTACTGAACGGGCTATTTCCAGCAATTTCTTTTCCACTTCTGTTCCAAACCGTCCAATAATAAAAGCCACTTCATTGACCTTCGATCCGCAGACTTTGGCAATGTCTTCGACCAATCGTTGTACGATGGGTTTGCCGGCAATGGGAATCAAAGGTTTGGGTACGGTGAGGGTGTGAGGGCGCATCCGCTTACCCATTCCAGCCATAGGAATAATGATGTTCATAAATTTTCTATAAAGGTTGTAGGATAAAAATTGAGGTGTAAATAATTCATATTTTCCATTGATGCCAAATTATACGCACGCATAATCAGCATATATCATTTTAAAAGCAGAAAGTTCGTGATTGGACATAGATATTTACGGTGCGTTCGGAAAATCGCGTCCGCGCCAGCATTTTGAATATTGAAGTGCGATTGCGAAATTAGTACGGAGATCCCGGCTATTGGCTGCAAAACTACGGAATGGTTCCTTCACTTGATTTTCTTTCCCTGATAAATTTACTGGGTGTAGTGCAGGGAATTTTTCTGTCCATTACCTTTTTTACGGTTCGTTCCGGTAACCGGCTGGCCAACCGGCTGCTGGCCTGGATGATGCTGTTCTTGGCACTGGTAGTGGCCGACGTAGTTTTGTGTTACTCCGGTTACATCATCTACGCGCCTTTTTTGGTCAATAGTACCGAATCCCTGATTTTCCTGCACGGACCGCTCAGCTATTTTTACGCCCGTTCCCTTTCGGAGCCCGGCTTCCGTCTGAACGGAAGACACTGGCCCCACGCCATACCATTTGTCGCGCATTTTATCTACCGGTTTCCGTTCCATCTCCAGAGCAATGCGCATAAGCTGGACGACGTATTTGATGCCCTGCACCGACCCGATTTCAGAGATATTCCGGCCAAATCTATCCTTTGGTACCCAACATATGAATTCAACGGATACGTGCTGGACTGGCTCATCTTTTTCAGTCTTTCTTTCTACGCTTACCTCACCTTTAGAGTTATAGCTGACTACGCGCGTCGCCAGCATACCTCCTGGTGGCGCACGCGGAATCCGGATATCAACTGGCTGGGACGGGTCTGGATCTATTTTTCGGTGATGCTGTTTATGTTCGTCTTCTTCTCCGTCACTTTTCAGCAGGACCTGGGCGATATTTACATTGTTACGGCTTTTTCTGTGGTGCTGTATTTTATGAGCTTCCACATCATCACCCAGTCACGGTTGATGGAATTTGGCAACGATGCACCGTTGTTGGAAAAAGAGACTAAAAAAAAGTACGAAAAATCGTTGCTGGATCCGGAAACTTCGGAGGAGTCGCTAAGGAATCTACTGACGCATATGGTGACGGAACGACCTTATCTCAATAGCAACCTGACCTTACCCGAACTGGCCAGGAAGCTCAACCTTTCTACGCATCACCTTTCCCAGATCATCAACGAACGCCTGAATCAAAACTTTTTCGATTTTATCAATGGCTACCGGATAGAAGAAATCAAACGAAAGTTAGTTGACCCGGCCTTGGCACACCTGAAGATTGAGGAGATTGCTTTTGATACGGGCTTCAATTCCAAATCCGCTTTTCACACGGCTTTTAAGAAAGTGACCCAGACTACCCCTTCCCAGTACCGGAAGGCAGCTACCGAAGTGGGCAGTTAGCCTATCGGCGGTTGTCGTCGCCCTGGAGCATGCTGAGGTAACTGTAGTAACGGCTTTCGGAGATGTCTCCGTTTTCTACGGCTTCCCGCACGGCGCAATCCGGCTCGTGCAGGTGCGTGCAGTTGTAAAATTTGCATTCGCCCATCCGTTCGCGCATTTCGGGGAAGAAGTGACTCAGTTCTTCCTTTTCAATGTCGATCAGGCCCAGCTCCTTAATGCCCGGCGTATCAATGATAAACGTATCGGGTTCTACCTCAAACATTTCGGCAAAAGTGGTCGTATGGGTGCCCTTGTTGGCAAAAGTAGAGACCGCAGAGGTGCGTAAATGAAGATCCGGGGAAATCCGGTTGACCAGACTGGATTTGCCCACTCCCGAATGCCCGGAGACCAGGGTAATTTTGTGGTGCAGGCATTCGCGAAAGGCTTCAATGCCTTCGTTGGCAGTCACGGAAGTAAGCAGACACGGGTAACCAATGCGTTCGTACTGCGCTACCAGTTGGCGCTGGTGGTGCCAGCCGGTTTCGTCGAGCAGGTCGGTTTTGTTGAAAACGATGGTCGTGGGAATGCGGAATGATTCGGCCGTTACCAGAAAGCGATCGATGAAACCCAGCGAAGTACGGGGAAAGACCAGCGTGGCAATCAGCACCGCTTGGTCGACATTGGCCGCCAGAATGTGCCCGAAAGCCGCCTTGTGCACCGACTTCCGGATGATGTAGTTTTCCCGGGGCAGCATTTCCTCAATTACACCGGTTTTTTCGGCCACGTCTTCCAGTTCAAACTTTACCCGGTCGCCTACTGCCAGCGGATTGGTGGTTTTCAGGCCCTTGATCTTAAACTTGCCTTTCAAGCGGCATTGGTAGACCTGCCGGTCCGGTGTAAGCACCTCATACCACGAACCCGTCGAACGAATCACCAGACCTTCCTGCATAGAGCAATGAACAGTTATTAGTAAACAGTGAACAATGAAAAATAAAGCAGCTGCTGAGCGGACGGGAACGCTACGATACCGACCTCGGCGGTCGAAGCAATAGCGGCCAGCTTGAATTATAAACGTTTTTTATTTATTCAATCTTCAATCTTCAATTCCATTAATCTTTCCTACGTAGTTCATAATCTGCTGAGTGGCTCCGGTGCGTTCGGCTACATATCGGCGGGTAATTTCGGCTTTCTTAGCCCGTTCTTTTTCATTCTGAAACAAAAGGTTGAAGCTTTTTTTGAAATCAGCCGTTTCCCTTACGGGAAAGGCGGCCTCCAGTCGGATCAGATCTACTGCCTCCTGAAATCGCTGGTGGTTAGGGCCAAAAAACAGCGGCATTCCGAAAGTAGCTGCTTCCAGGATGTTGTGTATTCCTGTACCGAATCCACCGCCAATGTAGGCAAATTCGCCGTATTGGTAGAGGGAAGAAAGCATGCCAATGTTGTCGATAATCAGCACGTTTGCTTCCGGTAGGTTAGCCTCTGTGGCCTGAGAATACCGAACCGACTTTCCTTTCAATCCTTTTTGCAAAGCCTGCAATTCATTTTCGTGGATTTCGTGCGGGGCAATGATCACCTTCAAGGGACCCACGAATTCGTTCAAAAAAGGAATGAGTACTTCGGTATCGGCCGGCCAGCTACTGCCGATGACCAGTAATGGCTGCCCGTTTTTAAATGCCGCCGCCAGAGGGATTTCCCTTCTGGCTTCAACTACCTGTTTTACTCGGTCAAAGCGCGTATCGCCGGCTACGCTTACGTGGCGGATTCCGATGCTTTTCAGCAACTCACGCGAACTTTCGTTCTGTACGAACAAATGCGTAAAGTAACCCAGCCAGTTACGATAGAAGCCGCCGTAGGGTTTGAAAAACAACTGCTCCGGGCGGAATATGGAAGAGACGGAAAGAATGGGTATTTTATGGTTGTGCAGGGTACGCAGGTAATGGTACCAGAATTCGTATTTGACAAAAAAGGCAATTATAGGTTGCGTGATGCTGACAAAGCGGGCGGCATTCCGGGCTGTATCGGCGGGCAGGTAAAAAATAAAGTCGGCACCGGCGTAATTTTTCCGGATTTCGTAGCCAGAGGGTGAAAAAAAAGTCAGCAAAATCCGATGCTCAGGATACTGTAACCGATAGGCCTCTATCACCGGACGGCCTTGTTCAAACTCTCCCAGCGAAGCGCAGTGGAACCAGGCGACCGGAACCTGATTGCCCTTGAAAGCCTGCTCTATTTGATTAAAAATGTTTTTCCGTCCTTCGGTCCATTTCCTGGCTTTGGCGTGAAAGGGAGAGATGAGCCGGAGCAGCCATTGGTACAAATGAATAGAAAGGTTGTAGAACAGTAAGGACATTCAAACAAATTTGGAATCCGGGTGCTTATATTACCAAAATTATCCTTTCTCCCCGAACTTTGTGCAGAAAAACCGGTCTTTGGAGCTAAGGGATTCATTTACAGGCTCTCTGTTTGATAAACAATCCTTCTATCCGTATGGGGAAAAGACTGATTCGCATTTTCCAGAACCAAATAGCGCAGCAATTGCCCGGCTTGGTGGGAGAAGAAATGAATGTGATTCTGAAAAACGGGGTAACTTTGCACGGCAGAATTTACCGCTTCGATTCATCCACTCTTTTTCTGAAAGATTTGCTTGGCCGCCCGCATACCATCAGGCTATCGGACATGGAGGAATTGGTACTGGATAAAGTAGCTTCGTATTGATTATGAATGCGTTATCTGATAAAAGATAAGTGGAATAGTAGATTGGTTTTACTTTATCGAAGGTATTGAAACCAGCAATAAGGCCATCTGTGACAGATTTAATATTTGGCTGTCAGATCGAAGGCATCGGGGCTATTTTACTAAGATGGGTGCTCTGTTAAGTAGCGAAGAAATTTTACATATTTGTTGATTGGGGAAAACTTCCCCTTGGAATGTAATTATCCCAAAACCTGAGAGCGTTGAGGCAGCTCCGGATAGAAACCAGCATTCATTTATGCTCACTAACCTTCTGATCAAGAATTATACATTAATTGAACACCTGGAAATGGGGCCGGATTCCCGCCTCAACATCATTACGGGTGAAACCGGAGCAGGAAAATCCATTATGCTGGGGGCCATTGGCCTGTTGATGGGCAACCGGGCGGACGTAAAAGTGCTCTTCAACCCGGATGAAAAGTGCGTAATCGAAGGCGTCTTCGATACGGCAGGCTATGAAATCAGAAGCGTATTTGAGGACGAAGACCTGGAATACGATCCTACCTGCATTGTACGGCGGGAAATCAGTCCCAGTGGCAAATCCCGGGCTTTTGTCAATGACACACCGGTCAACCTGGATTCCCTGCGCCGGGTGACTACCCAGTTGATGGACGTGCATTCCCAACACGATACGCTCCTGCTGGGGGCCAACGAATACCAGTTGCAGATTGTGGACATCTACGCCCGCAACCAGGAAGTGCTGGCCAGTTGTCGGGAGGATTACCGCCTGTATAAACTAGCGAAAGACGCCTATGAAAAAATGCGGGCAGAGGCGCTGGAAATCAAGCAGGAGTTTGACTTCAACAACTTCCTGCTTGAAGAGTTGCACCAAGCCAAACTAGAGGAAGGTGAAGAGGAGCGACTGGACCAGGAGTTGCAGATTCTCGAAAATGCCGAAGAGGTAAAACTCCGGCTGCATACCGCTTCTCAATACCTGAGTGGCACGGAGCAGTCTATTCTGGGCGATTTGCGGAACGTACGGACCAGTCTGAACGCCATCAGCGATTTTTCGGAACAGTATACGCAGTTGTTTGAGCGGGTAGAAAGCAGCCTGATTGAACTGAAAGACATCGCCGATGAAATTGAACGGGCCGTTGATAACGTGGAGTTTGACAACGACCGGATTGAAGAGATCAAAGACCGGCTCAGCCTTATTTACCGGTTACAGCAAAAGCACCAGCGCCGCACGGTGGCCGAATTGCTGGAGTTGCAGGCATCCCTGGAAAGCAAAGTAAACAAAGTGCTCAATCTGGACGAAGAGCTGGCCCAGGCCGAATCGCAGGCGGAAAAGGCGTATCAGGAACTCATGTCTACGGCACAGGAGCTGTCGGCTACCCGCCACGCGGTGCTCAAGTCCATTGAAGAGGAAATTGCGGCGCTGCTCAAAGAATTGGGAATGCCCAATGCCTCCCTGAAAATCACCAGTGAAGTGGGCAAACCCACGGCGAATGGCATCGATACCATCGGCTTCCTGTTCAGCGCCAATAAGGGGGTAAAGCCGCAGCCACTCAAAAACGTAGCTTCCGGCGGTGAGTTCTCCCGGCTCATGCTGGCCATTAAATACATCCTGGCCGATAAACGTTCGCTGCCCACCATCATCTTCGACGAAATTGATACCGGTATTTCCGGAGAGATCGCCATCAAAGTAGGCAGCATGATGCGCACGATGTCGCGCAACCACCAGATCATTGCCATCACGCACCTGCACCAGATCGCCGGCAAGGGCGACGCCCACTACTTTGTGTACAAGGATAACTCATCTGAGCGGACCATTAGCCGCATTCGTACGCTTTCGGAGGAAGAGCGCGTGCTGGAAATTGCCAAGATGATTGGTGGGGAGAAACCTTCGGCCAGCGCGCTTAAAAATGCCCGGGAGTTGCTGCATAAGTAGCTAAGTGGTAGACAGTTTAAAGTAAAAAGTGTATGAGTCGCTGTCATTAATGGACAAAGAGCTTGGACATTTGATAAATAGATGCTTAGTTCTATTATAAAAAAGCCCTGACATACGCTGTCAGGGCTTTTTTGTATAACGGTTCAAATACGAAGTAATGAGTTATAAAAATGCATAGCTAACGACCAAGCGCTGACAGCTAATGGCTTCGTGCTATTTGTTGCGGCTGGTGAGCGTGGTTGAATTGTTGCTTACCAATTGGATCTGGTTTTCGGCCCACTGCTTTTGAACCAGCGCTTCGTGGTTGGAAGGTTGAATTTCCACCGCCTTGGCAAAGTCTTTCAGTGCCGATTCATACTTATTCATTTTACACTTAACCGCTCCTCTGAGTACGTACAGCTCCGATTTGTTCGGATTCAATTTAATGGCTTTGGTATATTCTTCTACCTGATCCTTGTGCCGGTTCAGTTTGCCGTATACACTGGCTCGGCCCAGGTGAGCACTTGTCAGTTGTGCATCCAGCCCAAGGGCAATTTCGTAATCCTGCAGCGACTCCTTGTACATACCCAGGAAGGCATATATGTCAGCCCGGTCTACAAATGCTTCGGCATAATCAGGAGAGGCTTCAATGGCGGAACCATAATCCTCCAGGGCTTCCTTCAGGTTACCCAGTTTCTCCCAGGATAGTCCCCGGTTGTGGTAAGCCGTTACGTAATCAGGCTGAAACTCCAGGGCTTTGTCAAATTCTTCAATGGCTCCGGTATAATCTTTCTGGAGATATTTCACGTAGCCTTTGCCGTTGTGTACTTCCAGCGAATTGGAATTAAGCGCAATGGCCTTATGGCATTCTTCGATGGCCCCAAGTGTATCACCAGCCGTTAGCTTTTTCTCAGCATTGGCATAATATATATCAGCCGTTTCCTGAGCAAACGCGCCGCAGCAAGTGATGACCAGCAAGGAGAAGAGTAGCGGTTTTTTCATATCGGGTACTTTGGTTGAGACTGATGTACGTGAATTTGATTCTATGTAAGTTTTTGTACATAAATCTTTAATTTCGGATGAAAGTAACCTGACATACATGGGCTTTATACAAGATAGTTTGGCGTAATTTGACACAAAGGATGTATTTTGGCGATATATTTATATTATTTATTGATGGAGTATAATTGTACTTTACGGGCAAAGAAAATTTTCCAGGAAAGAAAGGGAGCTAAAATTATGGATTACCCTTATGTTTTTGGCATTATATACTTATTCTTACCAGAATACCCTTACTGATTCGGCCATTGCCCGAAAAGGAAGTAGCAAAGTCAATGCGGCCTAGTTTAAGAATATTTTCAATGCCAAGCGTGAGTTCGGCATAATGCAAGAAACGGGTAGTAAGAAGGTGTCCACCTATAACCTCCTGAAATTTGAGTTTTCGGAAGAGCGGGATCTTATTAAAAAGGAATCCGTTGAAATGATGCTCATAATGCCCCTCCAGGTACGTATCCGTTGTGCTGTAGTGGTAATAAGGCAAAAGGAAAAAGGCGTTGAGGCGCGGAAGGGAAAAGAGGGTCTGATTGCCATAAAAGTGCCGTAAGTCTACGAAGGGTACTGACCGGCGGCTAAGAAAAGTGCCCGCCGAAGCGTCGAAATCGCTTTGACCCAGCAAACCCAGGTTCAGGTTGTACTGTACCCTGGCCGCCACAAAGTCATAGTCTGTCTGACTGTTTAACACGCCCCGTATCCCTTTCCGATAGCTTACCGTAATGCGCGGATACTTGGAATCATTCAGAAACTTGAAATCGGGACGTGAATAGTAAGTTTGTCTGAAGCGAATCGCCAGGCTGACCCCTACGTTAAGTGCACGATAAGAAGAAAAAGGAGGGGCTGCATAAAATGATTCCGATCCGTCGGCCAATGGATAGTTGGCCGTCCAATCGTTCGTGTTGCGATTTGAAAACGAATAGTCGGTCCGATTGGGAAGCGGATTGCGTTGTGCCAACTCTGCGTAGGGGAAGAGGTACAAACCATTGGTGAGTTCCTGACTATAATTCAACTTCAGATACGTTTTTTCAAATAACTTCATGTGGTTTTCCTTCCACAATAACGAATAGAGCGTATTGATGAAGGGTGTAATGGGCGCATTCTCATTGTACTGGCTGACAAATTTCCCTCCCTCCAGATTGATACTTTGCCGGTTGGTCCGGTTGAAGGTATAGGAGACCTCTGTTTTCGCGTAAAATGTACGGCTGACAAATCCGTAACGGAAGGAGCTTTCGATGCTGAATAGTTTCTTGCGCTCCTGGTAACTGCGCCGGTAGCCAACCGGAAGATTCAAAACAAAACCTTCTACCGTATTGTACTGAAAGTTTTCCAGCAGGGAACCAAAGGAAAACGATTCATTTCGATAGCGGTTGGAGTACGTGTACCCCAAAATCATTTTTCCGGGTTTGAATTTATTGGAAATGGCATCCAGCGAATCTTTATAAGCCTTGGTTTCGCGTCTTGCTTCCAGGGCTTCTTTCTCCTGATAGTCCTGGTTTTCTTCTTCCGTAAGGGGTACTGCCCGCACGTTGTTCCAATACGTAGTATCTTTTTTGTTTGCACCTGGCTCTATTTTCCCGATTTCTCCTTTCTTAAAAGCCGCCAGCCGGGGTGCTTCCAGTTCATAGTTGGAGTAAATTCCCACGTAATAGCCATTGCCTTCAAAGCCAAATAAGCCAAAGTCGAAGTCCAGTTTCTGAGTCCCCAGCATCCAGATGCTATCGCGGACGGGCAGGTAGGTTTGCGCCACCCGGAAGGTATCGACAAAATCGATTTTGGCCTCTTTGGTCAGGTAGAGGTCGGTGCTGTGGATGCGCCAGTACTGATCCTGGATGTACAGGTAGCCCCGGAAAGCCGGATCTTCCCGTCGTCGGGGTGTCACTTTGATCTTATGAATGTGGTAGTTGCCTTCGGGATAAGTGCCCTGCAATTGATAGTCATAAAAGAAAAGAGCATTGGCCGACACCGGCGAAACGAACCCCCTTTCGCTCAAAGCGTCTATTTTGATCAGATTGCGGTAAAAGTTAAATGCCAGTCCCAGGGCGCTGTTGAACGTAAAGGTCTGGCTCTGTCCGCTTACCTTCGAAGAAACAATCACTTCTTTTTCCTGGTCCGGTTGCCGGAAATAATACTGAGATACGGCCTCCGACAAATAGACAATGCCACGTCCGGTGGAATCAATTCCTGGAATCAGGATATCCTGACCCAGAATCTTTTTTGGTGACCGGGACAGTCGCTGCAAACCCTTTAAGTATACATCCGCCGAAAATTCGGGTACCTGCTCCAGGTAGATTTTCCTTCGGGCAATCGCATTTCGGATGATGCGGTACGCCGGGTCTTCCCTTTTTCCACCTTTGGAAGTTACTGTAAAAGTCTCCAGCACCAGCGATTCCGGCTGCATACGCACATCAAGCGTCAGCGGAGCATCGATGAGGCTTATTTGCCGCGTGAGGGTTTTATAACCGATGAACCGAAACACAATTTCATAACTGCCGGCTCCCAGCTCCAGGGTATAATGGCCATCGGCATTGGTCGTGGTGCCCCGGGTGGTGCCCTGAATGTATACGTTGGCAAAAGAAAGCGGCCTGCCTGCTTCGTCAGAAACAGTCCCGCTGATTCGCAGGGTATTTGGTAGCCGCCCAGTTTGCGCCTGGGAAGGACTGAGCCAGACCAATAGAAGCATGAGACCAGGCAGAAGTACACGCAGGCAGCAGGTCATGGCAGAGGGATCGTGATTTCAATGGTCAATATATAACCGGATTTGCCTGATATGCAATATGATTAGTACGAATTGCCGGTGATCAGCCGGTTTCTGCCTCTGTTTTGCCAGTCTGATGCACCCGTTAAGGGGAAATGTCCATCACGCTGTCGGGTCGGGTAGCGTGAACGTAGACATAAAATAGTACTTAAACGGAGTGCTTTGTATTTGGTATGCTTATCGAATGCCCTGCCGCATTGATTCATGTCTCCGTTATTATGATCTGAACACTCAACTCCATAGGTGATGCATTCTTGCACTGACTATGAGCGGCTTATAGGGTTGTCGTGGGTGAGATAAAAATATTTATTGCTTTTTTAGGTGAAACTGATATTCGTTTTAATAATTGATTAATACAAAAAATTGCCAACTGAAGCAAAGTACAATGAACGGATTATTATTAGAATAATTCTAATAAAAAGGTTGGTTTGTCAGCCACTATATATACTGATTTTTGTTTTAATGAACATTTGACTGCGCTTCACTTTTGGATATTTCCTATATGACCTTTCGTAAAATATTATTCTGATATCATAAAATTATTGAAATAATATTTTACGAAAGTGTCATTTTGCTTATATAAAATTTTAATCGGGGCGTTGATAATTATTCATACAATCTATAAGTTTAGATGCTGTATTAATTCTAACCAAAACAGATTAATGTATGAAGAGGATTCTACTGATGAATTCTGTCTTCGTGTGCCTGCTTTTTTGTCAGGCCCTGGCACAAGACAGAGTAGTAACGGGTAAAGTCACCGCTGAGGAGGATGGGGCCACGCTACCCGGAGTGAATGTGCAAATCAAGGGTACCCAAATGGGTACTACCACCGCTGCCGATGGTTCCTACCGCATCAATGTCACGAATGATGCCATTTTGGTTTTTAGTTTTATTGGTCTGGTCAGCCAGGAAGTAGCCATTGGCAACCGCACTGTCGTTGACGTTGCTATGCGCTCCGACGTGAAGCGGTTGGGCGAAGTAGTGGTTACTGCACTGGGTATTCAGCGGGAAAAGAAAGCGCTGGGTTATGCCGTTTCCAACGTAAGTGGTGATGCCCTGCAACAGCGTTCGGAGCCGGATCCGCTTCGGGCGTTGACTGCCAAAGTACCTGGGGTAAACATCGTTGGGGGCGGGGGCGCACCAGGTCAGGCCACGAAAATCAACATCAGGGGCAACTCTTCGCTCACGGGCAGTACGCAACCTTTATTCGTTGTAGATGGAATTCCATTTGATAACTCAGTCAATGGCGGCGATGCCGCTGATTTTGCCGGAAACACAGCCACCTCTAACCGGGCGTACGACATTGATCCCAATAACATTGAGTCGATGACAGTGTTGAAGGGAGCCGCCGCTGCCGCCCTGTATGGATCAAGGGCTACCAATGGGGTCTTTGTGATTACGACCAAATCCGGCGGCAAGAACCGGAAAAAGGGGATGGAAGTGACCTATAACTTATCTTACGCACAGGAAAGGCTGGCTTCCCAACCCGATTATCAAAACAAATACACGCAGGGTTCCAACCAGAACTACAATGGTGGTTTCATCGGCAACTGGGGCGCTCCTTTTCCGGAGTACGTAGATGATATCAATGCGCAGTACGGCACCAACTATACCAAAACGTACAGCCGATACCGTTTCGGACCCAACCAAGGACAGCCTTATCCGGATGGTTTCATTGAAATCCCTTTGGCCCCCAGACCCAACTTTTGTGTACTGTATCCGGAGCTGTGTGATGAATATGGCAATGGAAAGGCCATTAAATTGGAGCCTCACGATAACATCGGCGGGTTTTTTAAAACGGGTCACTTACTGGAGAATAATATCAGCATCAGTTCTACCGGTGACAAGACCAGCCTCAATTCCGGCATATCCCGGATGACCAATGAAGGGATTGTAGAAAACCTGAAAGCTACCCGTACCTCACTCAATTTTGGCGGTAATGCGATGCTGGCGAATCATTTCACCCTGAGCGGCAACGTTAACTTCGTCAATACTACCCAGACTTCGCCTCCGGTAGGAGCCGGCTATTATACCGATTACGGCGGGTATGGAAATGAAGGGTCCATTTACGGACGGTTGTACTACCTGCCGCGCAACTTTGACCTCAACGGCTATCCGTTTGAGAATCCCGTTACCGGCGACAATCTCTTCTATCGCTCCGGTCTGGACAATCCGCGCTGGAGTACGAAGTACAACACCTATAACAGTGTGGTAAACCGGGTGTTTGGTAACATGGCTTTATCCTATGACGTAACTCCCTGGTTGAATCTGCTGGTAAAGGGAGGGATCAATACCTACAGTGAAAACAGAAAAACCATTACAAGAAAAGGAGGTACGTCTATCCCATTGGGCCGTATCCGGAACCAGGACCTGACGAATACGGAACAGGATTACAATCTTATTGCTACTATCACCAAGGACATTGGAGAAGATTTTTCATTTCGTGGCATTATCGGAGCAAATGCCAACGAAAGATCGTATAACTCACGCGTAGTGATTGGTACGGATATTATTCAGGCGGGTCTGAACAATACCAGCGCTACGGCTACCCAAATCGTTCCTCAGGACATAAAACGCTTAAGAAGGTTATACGGAGTATATACCGACCTGCAGTTTGCTTACAAGAACATATATTTCCTGGGCTTTGTGGCGCGTAATGATTGGGCCTCTACGCTGCCGACCAATAACCGGAGTTATTTTTATCCGGGGGTGAATGCTGCCGTTGCTTTCACGGAGGCCTTAAAAATATCGTCCAGGGTACTTAGTTACGGCAAAATCAGGGCTGCTTACTCCAAAGTAGGCAGGGAAGCAGATCCCTATCAGGTGGAAACCGTGTATAGATTGAGTTCCGCCTACAGTAAAGCAGGCGGCAGCGGCCCTCTCTTCAATGCATCTCTGGATAATGAGTTGAAAAATGCCAACCTGAAACCGGAGTTCACGACTGAGTTTGAAGTGGGTACGGAGTTGCAATTTTTCCAGAATCGCATTGGCATTGATTTCAGCTATTTTGATCGCCAGTCAAAAGACCTCATCGTATCTCAACGCGTAGCCGCCTCATCGGGCTTTCTGGAAAAAGTAGTCAATGCCGGTGCAATCAATAACAACGGGATTGAACTACAATTGAACATCACACCGGTCAGAACCGAAGGTGGATTTGAATGGATCTCCAGTTTTGCTTTCACCCGTCTGCGTTCGAAAGTGATAGATGCCGGTCCGCAAGGAGAAATATTTCTGGGCGGTACAGGTCTTTCTTCTTTAGGCACGATACACCGCACCGGTGAGCCTTACGGGATGATCTTCGGTACCAAGAATGCCAGGGATGGACAGGGAAATTTATTGATCAATGAAAATACGGGTTTGCCTTTTACGCTTCCTTCATCGCAGATTATCGGCAATCCCGCCCCTGATTTTACCCTGGGATGGAACAACACTTTTTCCTGGAAAGGTTTCACCCTGAGTGCATTGCTTGACTACCGGCAAGGTGGTAAAATGTGGTCTTCTACGGCGGCTTCTCTACTGCTGAGAGGGCAATTGAAAAACTCAGAAGATCGTGAGGCGCTGAGGGTAGTCCCGGGCGTTTACGGTGATCCCTCTACCTATGAGGCTATTTTAGGAGGCGACGGCCAGCCAATCAGAAATACCACCGGAGTGACCGCCTTTGATTATCACTTCACCGACGGTTTTGGTGCTTACGGGGCCGATGAAGTAAACGTGTACGATATCACCACCATTCGTTTGCGCGAAGTAACCCTGGGATACAGTCTTCCCAAATCTTTGTTGTCCAGGACCCCTTTTGGTGTAGTCAGGATATCCTTATCGGGAAGAAACTTCTGGTTCTATACCCCCAATATGCTGGAGGGACTGAACTTTGATCCGGAAGTATTGTCTACTTTCCCCGATTCCAACATTCAGGGATTTGATCTGGGAGCCACTCCTTCAACGCGTCGTTACGGGGTCAACTTGTCCATCAGTTTCTAATTCATTTCTAAATACCGCCTATTATGAAATTCAGAAATCGTTATATACACGCAAGTGTGCTGGCTCTGTTTTTACTGGTTGTTTCCGGCTGCAAGGAACAGCTGGATATCAATGAAGACCCCAATAATCCCAAAGTAGCGGCACCCAACCTATTACTTACCTCAATACAGTTAGATGCCGTCAATGTGCTGGAGGGATCGTCGGTCGCCGGCTTAAATAGTGTGCGGGGGGTGAACAATGGAGCAGGCTTGAATTATGACGCCCACGGATTCGTAGGAATTCTGGCCAGTAATGATGCCTTCAACCTGAACAACAATTCGTACAACGTAAGCTGGAACAACTTTTACTCCGGCCCGGCCAAGGACCTGGATGGCTTGATTAAAAGCACTGAGCAAGCAGGAAACCAACCGCATTATTTAGGGATCGCCCAGGTGATGAAGGCTTATTTCTTTGGAATGATGGTAGATATGTTCGGCGACATTCCTTACTCAGCGGCTTTGAACGGAGATGCAGATGAAAGCGAAATCAATCCGGCCTTCGAAGATGATCAGGTCATTTACGATGACCTGATTCAATTGTGTGACAAAGCAGTTGAAAACCTGAATAAACCCTCTGCAACGACAGTGAGTGGAGACTTGTTCTATAACGGATCGGCTACTAGCTGGAAGCGGCTTGCCAATACGGTAAAACTGAGGCTGCTCATCAATTCCCGTCGGGTAAGAACCACTGCCGCTCAGGAAATTCAGGCAATTGTTACGGCTGGTGACTACATCCAAACCAGTGGCCAGGATTTCGTTTTTAAGTACAATCGCATTCCTACTCCGGAAGGGCGCCATCCATGGTATCAGCGGGCCTATGCCCAGGCAGATAATGCCTTTACTTATTTTCTACACCAGTACGTATATGAGATGATGCGTGATGATGATCCGCGGCTTCCCTTTTATTTCAAAAGGCAAACTTCCGCCATCCTTAATCCGAATGATCCAACGGATCGTTCCACTATTCCCTGTTCGCAAACCCAGGGCTGCAAATATGCTTATTGGGTATTGAATCCCTTTATCTGGAAAACACTATATACGGATAAAGGCAAATTGGCTACCAAAGCGGATTCTGCGTACATAGCCGGGTTCTTCGGACGTGACCGTGGAGACATCTCAGGCGTTCCTCAGGATGTGAATCAGCGCCTTGCTCCGGGTACCTATCCGGCGGCCGGCCAGTATGATGTAGCCAAGTCTAGTACAACCGGAAACGTCAATACCAGTGGGGCTGGCGATGGAATTACACCGTTGATCACCAGCTGGATGGTGAAATTTTACCTGATTGAGGCGAACTTAACCCTAGGAGTGGATATCAGTTCGGCCGGAACGACCCAGGCCCTGTTTGAAGCTGCCATTCGGGAGCAGATGGCCAAGGTAGAAAATCTAGCCATTGCCGCCGACCCGGCAACCCAACCGATGGAAGCAAGTGCCAAAAATAATTATGTCAATCTGTATCTGACTAGGTATGAGGCTGCTCCCAGCAACGAGGCCAAGCTAAATCTGGTGCTCAAGCAGGCCTGGTTCAGCAACCTGGGCAACGGATTTGAGATATGGAATGCCTTCCGGAGAACGGGTTATCCCAGTGATATTCAAACTCCCATATCCCGTTACCGTCAGTTTGCCCTCCGCTTGCCGTATCCTGCTCAGGAACTTTCATTGAATAAAAATGCTCCGCAAAACCCGCCCGCTTTCGATGGAAGCGAAGGTGTTTTCTGGGATGTGTTAAAATATAAGTTTCAATAAATTACTAAGCGAAAACGCATATGAAGACGATAATAAAACGACTCACTTCTTTCTGCCTGTTATCTCTGCTATTGATTACTTCCTGTAAGGACGAAAAGCTGAGCCCTTATCTGGAACCGGAAGCAGCGGCCCACGGATACGGGGAATTGACAAACGGGGCTTTTAATTCGGCGAATATGCCTGCCTCTTCGGTAGACATTGCCGTGCAGTGGATATCTGTGGATAAAAAGGTTGAAATCAACGAAATAGTGTTGTTTGTGCATTTTTTTGAAGAGTACATCGATAAAGATGGGAATCCTGCCGTTGCCGCACACGGAAGTCAGACAGCCCCTAATCTGGTATTGACCGGATTGGCAAACCGAACCCCGGGTACAGTAAAAATAAGCGCCGAACAGGTATATCAGCTTTTCAAAGATGTTACCTTCAAGTACGATGGTACCAACGCAGTTCCGGTGTTCGCCAATCCGGGCAAGCCACGCCAGGCAGAGAGCAGGTTCCTGGAGGGGGACAGTTTTTCGGTGACCTGGAGTCTGAAAGGGAAGAATGGATTGGTATACAAAAGCTGGAGCCCTAGTGTTTGTACCGAACTGCTGGGAGCGAATTGTGAAGTTGCCTGGAAAGTAGAATAAACGGGCTCATCTACCTCTGACCGCCAACCATCAACTTTCAACAGAGGAAGCGGATGGTTGGCGGTCAGTTCATGACAAAGATAAATGTGATTGTGATGCAATCGAACCAGCTGCTTACCTGGCTATGCCTCATGTGCTTTTCAAACGTAGGGCAGGCCCAATCGAAGAAGGTGACCTTCTACCAGGATATTGAGCCCATTATTCATACCAACTGCACGCCCTGCCACCAGCCGGGAAAAATCGGGCCCTTTAGCCTGATTACTTACCAGGACGTAGCCAAGCGGGCCAAGCACATCGGCGAAGTTACCTGGTCGCGGTACATGCCACCCTGGACAGCCGACCGAAGTTTCCAATCGTTTGCCAATGAAAGAGGCTTGTCCGAAAAAGAGATCGAAACCATCCAGGCCTGGATCACGAACGGTTTGCCGGAAGGGAAGCCAAAGAAAAAGCCCACACCCATTGCCCACGGACCCAATCCGCCCCGGCCGCCCGATCTGTCGCTTACGATGCAGAAGCCCTTCCACATCCCAGGCAATAACACCGAACAATTCCGTTTCTTCAGCATTCCTACCCAATTGCCGACAGATACCTACCTGGAGGCGATTGAATTTGTACCGGGCAATAGTCAGTTTGTGCACCACAGCCGCGTAATGGCCGATACGACCAACGCAATCCGGGGCATTGACGGTATGTCGGAAGACGATCCGCACGTGCATGAGTATCACGATAAGCCCCTGGCCGATGAGTTTATGTACGGTTGGGTGCCCGGTAATTTTCCCGTCTTTTTCCCAAAGGGCACCGCCAAAAAATTGCATGCCCGTACCGATCTGGTCGTAAATATCCATTATGCACCAACTTCGACCCCCCAGACCGACCAGTCGACCGTCAATTTATACTTTGCGAAAAGTCCGGTGGAACGGGAAGTGAAAACGTTGACGCTTACCGAAAACCAGATATCCAACCAGCCTTTCTATTTACCAGCGAATACCAAGCCTACTTTTTATATGAGTTCAGGGGTTTTGCCGGAAGACATTTCCCTGATTTCCATTCTGCCGCATATGCACGTACTGGGAAAGCGTTTTAAGGCCTTTGCTGTGTTGCCCGGAGGCGACATAGTCAATCTGATCAAGATAGACCAATGGGATTTCCGCTGGCAGACTATGTATCAGTTCAATTCACTGCTGCACCTGCCTAAGGGGTCGGTCATTCTGGCGGAAGCCACCTACGATAACACGGCCGAAAATCCGGAAAACCCCAGTCGCCCACCCAGAGACGTCGGTTACGGCTGGAACACCACCGATGAAATGATGAACCTGGTGATGTATTACGTACAGTACAAGCCCGGCGATGAAAAGGTAACGATGGGGAGACAGAGGGATAAAAAGAAGTAAACCGACTATTAAGGTCTACCGCTTCGCTTTATTACCAATGCAAAACTCAGGACCCTCTGATTATATGGCGATACACTAACATATCAGGACAAATTGATTGTGTCTGTATGAATGTTTGTATTTGAATTTTAATCGATTATAAATAAAAAACGAACAATTTTGTTGTCGTTTGTTAATTTGTAATCGTTTATCAGAGTATTTTTTTGCTGAAAATTTATTTTTGATCTACTTATTCTATCTCTTACAATTCTACCTCTTAAGGCGCCACTCTTATTTTTTTATGCTTCATTAATCTATGTTTAGTTAATGGTCAATTGTTAAAAGGTTGATTATTAAGTAAACAGGAATAGTAAATTGTGTTTTTCTCATTTTTTAATAGAGATATTCAAATTGTGTTTTGCTCGTTTTTGTAACAATTCTCATAAAAAATAGTCGTATAATAGAATAACGTTGAATATTTAATTTATAGGGTATTAGGCCGCATTCGTCTAGTATTTGGATAATTATAATTCGCTTGTAAGTAGAATATTATTTTATAAATGATCATTTCAGTAGGTTATAATTTCATAAATTAGCTAAAAGCATACTAAAAATTTCAACGAAATGCTTTTTTAGTTGAAAAATTAGTATCTATGCTTTTTCAGTAATTTTAATTTTAACCTAAAACAAATTTATGAAGAGGATTCTACTGATGATCATGGTCATCCCATGCCTGCTATTGACTAAAGTCTGGGCGCAGGACAGGGTAGTGACGGGGCGGGTAACCGCCGTGGAAGACCGGTCTGCATTGCCGGGAGTAAATGTACAACTCAAAGGAAGCCAGACGGGAACGACTACGTCGGCGGACGGCACCTACAGCCTGAACGTGCCCAATGATGCCACCCTGGTATTCAGCTTCATCGGCCTACTCACCCAGGAAGTAGCCGTTGGCAACCGCACGGTAATCGACGTGGCAATGGCCACCGATACCAAACAACTGGGTGAAGTAGTAGTCGTTGGTTATGGTTCACAATTGAAGCGTGAACTGACGGGCAACATCGCCAAGATCAAGCCACAAGAGATTCAGGATATTCCTATGACCTCTTTTGACCAGGTCATTCAGGGAAAGGCGGCCGGGGTCCAGGTCAATTCCGGAACCGGTAAACTGGGCCAGGCACCTCAAATCCGGATTCGCGGACAATCTTCCGTATCGGCCTCCAACCAACCCCTATACGTAATCGATGGCATTCCTGCTACCCAGAATGATTTATCGTTCACTGGTCTGAGCAGTGGTAGTCAGACCAATCCACTGATTGATATCAATCCACAGGACATTGAATCCATCGATATTCTGAAAGATGCTTCGGCGGCAGCTATTTACGGTGCCCGGGCGGCCAATGGAGTGGTGCTGATTACTACCAAGAAAGGCAAGCAGGGCCGTACGAACGTCAACTTTGGAGCCCAGTTTGGTAGCAGTGCACCCACGCGTAAGGTAAAGTTCCTCAACAGCCAGCAGTACGTAGATTTTTATCGTAAGGCGGCTGCCAATTCTGATCGAATTGACGAAATTCCGGTTGACGACCCTGATTCGTATACCAGCTATATGGAAGGCTTTTTTGAGGGTGCCAGCCTAGGTACTTTTGGTACGCCTCAACAAGCTGATACTGACTGGGGTTCATTGTCATTTCAGGATGCGCCTATGAGTCAGTACGATCTGAACATCAGCGGAGGAAATGAAAAAACGACCTTCTACGTCTCCGGACAGTATCTTGATCAAAAAGGCATTCTGATTGGCAATGCGCTCAACAGGATGACCGGACGAATCAACATCGACCATAAGTTGTCAGAGCGCTTTCAGTTTGGCTTCAATATGGGCCTAACGCGTACCTTGAATGAGCGGATATCGGGTGACCGGCAGTTTGACAACCCTATGCAAATGGTAGCTTTAACGCCGCTTTCCCCTTCCACCGATCCGGAAACCGGCCTGCCCATTGGTACTCCGCCCGGAGATATTGAGCAGCCAGCCTATTATAACCCCATGATCAACATTGGCAATGCCTATTATAATACGACGGTTCACCGCAACATCAGCAGCATTTACGGGCAACTGGAAATTATTAAAGGTTTGACTTTTCGTTCTCAATTGGGCCTGGACTTGCTCAATCAGCAGGAAGAACTGTATTATAACAGCAAAACGCAGCGCAATTTTGGTGCACCCCAGGGCTTAGGGCAAAACCGTTTTGTGAGGGTAGAAAATTATAACCTGGAAAATTTCTTCAATTATGTGAAGACAGTTGGGATAGTAGATCTGACAGCTACTATCGGTATGTCTTACCAGCAATCGCAAGCTAAAACCAATCTGGCGGAAGGCCGGGATTTTCCATCTGATGCCTATCGCATGATTGCGAGTGCTGCCCGTAAGACCGATGCATCATCTACCCAAACCGACTTTCGTTTCCTTTCCTATTTTCTGCGAACGAATTTCAAGCTGTGGGACCGCTTTTTGGTAGGATTGAGTGCCCGGGTTGATGGCTCTTCCCGATTCGGGGCCAACAGCCGGTATGGCTTCTTTCCATCAGCTTCGGCTGGCTGGATCCTTACTGAAGAACAATTTCTTAAGGACAATTCTGTGCTCAGCTTCCTGAAGTTGCGTTCGAGTTACGGAAGAACTGGAAACGCTGAAATCAGCAATCTCAACAACTTTCCGCAACTAGGTTTGTTTACCGGCGATGCTGCTTATGGCGGTTTGGCCGGGCAGCGGCCTACGCAGATTGCCAACCCCGATCTTCGCTGGGAAACGACCGATCAGGTAGACGTAGGCTTTGACTTCGGTTTTCTGAAAGATCGGATTACCGGTGAAATAGACTATTATGAAAAACGCACTTCCGGATTGCTGCTCAATGTGAACGTACCCGGTACAACCGGTTTCAGAACCCAGTTCCGCAACGTTGGTAAGTTAAGTAACAGAGGTTTTGAGTTCGTGCTGAATACGGACAATTTCGTCGGTGACTTCAAATGGCGCACCAGTCTGAATATGGCCACTAACCGGAACAGGATTGATGACCTACAAGGGCAGATCATTGAAGGTGGTTTGAACAATATGAGTCGAGCCGTAGAAGGCCAACCACTGGGTGTATACTTCACTGCCGAATATGCCGGCGTAGATCCCGCCAATGGCGATGCCCTCTGGTACCGAAACGCAACGGATGCCAATGGAGTAGTAGACCGTTCTACCACGAACGTATACAGCCAGGCCCAAAGAGTAGTAGTTGGCAGCCCTTTACCTAAATGGGTAGGTGGCATCACCAACACGTTCAGTTTCAAAGGCTTCGACGTGAGCGTGTTCTTCAGTGGATCTTTTGGAAATAAAATCAATTTCTATGGTGTCGGACGTTTCTCTTCGGCCAATGGTCGCTTCGAGGATAACCAGACGGTAGACCAACTAGCAGCCTGGACCCCCGAAAATCCCAATACCAATATTCCCGAAGCGCGTTTGTTCTTCAATAACGGGGCGCAGCCTTCCAGCCGCTTTATCCTGGATGGTTCTTTTGTACGTCTGCGTAACGTGACCCTGGCTTATAACCTTCCTAAACAAATACTTTCTCCTGCTAAGATCAGCTCCTGCCGCATTTTTGTGACGGGTCTGAACCTGCTCACCTTCACTGACTATGCGGGTTGGGATCCCGAAGTAAATGCTGATGATGTCGTGACCAATGTAGCTATTGGGTACGATTTTTACACGGCACCCCAGCCACGCATCATTACGGCTGGTATCAACCTCGGATTTTAACAGGAAACTCTAAAAATGAAGACGAAGATGACTAAACATATTTTCTGCGGATTACTAGCTGGCCTTGGTCTGCTGGTTTCTGCCTGTGATAAAAAACTGGAAGTGCAGCCTACCCAGAGCATCGATCAAAGCAACGCACTCACTACCGAACAGGATGTACGAGTAACTCTCGTAGGAGCCTACGATGGACTTAGTGACGTAGATTCGTACGGAGGGGCCATTCAATTTACCAATGAGTTGCTTGGCGACGACCGGGAAGTGGTTTTCGGGGGAACATTTACCTCCCTTGATGAGCTGTGGCGTAAATCTATTGTAGCAACTAATTTGCAAGTGCAGGATACTTGGTTAGATACGTATAATGCCATCAACCGTGCCAACAATGTTCTTTCAGCCATTGACCGGGTAGGGGAAGATAGCCGTGCGCAAATTGAAGGTGAAGCCCGATTTGTTCGGGGAGTTGCTTACTATGGTCTGGTCCGGCTATTTGCCAAAGCCTGGGGAGATGGTGACAACAATACGAACCTGGGTGTACCTCTGGTGCTTACGCCAACCCGTACGCTGACCGAAGCCGATAACCGCCCACGCAATACTGTAGCGGAGGTATACGCTCAAATCCTGGAAGATTTGAATCGGGCGGCGGAACTTCTACCGGCTCCATCTGCTAATGAGAATCCCGGCTTTGCTACTGGCAGCGGTGCCTTGGCTATGCTGGCTCGTGTTTATCTGAATCAAGGCAACTACGCGGCTGCCCGCGATGCCGCCGATCAGGTGATTGCCGCTAAGGGACCCTTGACCCTGAGTTTCGCTGATGTATTCAATGATGCTTCCAGCCAGGCTGAAGTGTTGTTTAAAGTAGTAGTTACTGATCAGGATGGTACCAACGCAATGAATACATACTATGGTTCGGTAACCAATCAGGGCAGGGGAGACATTCGGGTGCAAACCAAACATATGGACTTATACGACAGTCCTACCGATGAGCGCGCTCAGTTTTTCAATCTGACTAACAATGGTGCCCGGCGATTTACCAATAAATACAGTGACCAGTATGGTGATGTGCCGGTCATCCGGCTGGCTGAGATGTACCTGATTCGGGCGGAAGCCAACTTCCGACTTGGTACTGCGGTCGGTGCTACTCCGCTGGAAGATATCAACGCGGTTCGGAGCCGTGCAAAAGCCTTGCCCATTGCACCTGGTGCGCTCAGTCTGGCTACCATACTGAAGGAACGCAGGCTGGAACTGGCTTTCGAAGGTCTGCAACTGGACGATCTGAAGCGCACCCAGGGAAGCGTTACCATTGCAGGAACCGTTTCTCCTTACAGTGACAGCCGCCTGGTGTTGCCCATTCCACAGCGTGAAATCGATACCAATCCGGCGCTGAAAGGACAGCAGAATGCGGGTTATTAATTGCAAAACGCTCCTCATGCATTTCACACCTTAAACCTGAAATAAATTGCCTAACAAAAAAGCCTGAGCGAACTCAGGCTTTTTTGTTTGAACAGCAATAAAAAAAGGAAGGAGAATGGCTTAATCAGGCCAACTTATTCTAGTAGAGGGCAGAATGGGTATAACCCCAATCACTTCTTGAAAATTAAGCTGACTGCCAGTGGCTGATTGCTGACCGCTACTTAATAAGCGTTCCCTTGAACTTCTTGCCGTCCAGATAGTCGTTGAGGTTGGTAAAGTTGCGGCCGTTCATAATGGCGATCTTCAGACCCAGGCTTTCTCCTTCGCGGCTGGCAATCGGGTCGAAAGGAGCCGACATGCCCGGGTCCCACTTGTTGCCCACGATTTCACGAAATTCCTTCCAGGAGATGTTTTCGTACTTCTTGGCCTCCGGGTTCAGGCGCGGGTCTTCGGAATAGACGTATTCGATGTTTGACAGGTTGACCACCGACTTGGCGCCGTATTTTTTGGCCAGCAGCACGGCAATGTAGTCAGTACTCCATCCGGGCTTCCAGCCGGCACCAATCAGTATTTTCTCTTCGAAGTTGATATCATCCTTGTCAAAATTCTTAAAGATGCGCGGGTTGGCGTGGAGTTTGAAAATGGTGCGCAGCAGGTGAGCGTTCAAACGGGTAGAGTGAATACCCAGCCAGTCTTTTTCTTCATCGTCAATCCCGCTGACGTGCGCCGCTGCTTCCTGGTACTTGCGGGCAATTTTTCCGCCTCCGGAGATAAGGATAAAGCGGTCACCCTTTTCAATTCTTTTAATGATAAATTGTTTTAAAGCTTCCAGGAAAAGGATGTCAATTTGGTCGGGTACGATCAAAGAGCCTCCAACAGAAATTACGTGCAGCGCCATAGGTAGGTTTAAGTGGTTACTTTTAGAAGTTTCACGATTTGGTGGTGCAAAAAAAGAAAGAAAAAGTGGAGTAAAAAAATGTTCGGAAATTCAGAGCGGATGGTGGTCAGTCTGATTGAGAGTCCTCCTTGCTTTTCCTGAGGCGCGGTCTTTCCTTGGGTTGGTGGAAAAAGGCGCAACCTTATCCTTTTTTGCACGTCCCTAATTCCACGAATCTTCCCTAACTTGCCATTCTCAGCAGAAACCATCGGTTGTCAATTATTTGATCATTCATAATCCATATTCTATGAAATTCGGAACCAAAGCCATACACGCCGGCGTAGAACCCGATCCCAGTACCGGGGCTATTATGACGCCCATCTACCAAACCTCCACGTATGTGCAGGAATCGCCGGGTAAACACAAGGGCTATGAATATTCGCGTACGCAGAATCCCACCCGCCACGCGCTACAGAATAACCTGGCGGCCCTGGAAAACGGCAAGCACGGGCTCGTGTTTGCCTCTGGTCTGGGTGCTACCGATGCCGTACTCAAACTGCTGAAGCCGGGCGACGAAATTATAGCGACCAACGATCTGTACGGCGGTACGTATCGCATTTTTACCAAAATCTACCAGGATTTCGGACTGAAGTTTCAGTTTGTAGGCATGGAAAATGCAGCGAACGTAGAGCAGTACATCACCGACAAGACGCGGCTGATCTGGGTAGAAACGCCCACCAACCCCTTGCTGAACATTATTGATATCCGTAAGGTGGCGCAGATTGCCCAAAAGCGGAACGTGTTGCTGTGCGTAGACAATACCTTTGCTTCCCCCTACCTGCAAAACCCGCTCGATCTGGGTGCCGATATCGTTATGCATTCCGTTACCAAGTACCTGGGCGGCCACTCCGACACGGTTATGGGTGCCTTGATCACCAACAACGATGAAGTAGCGAAACGGCTGGCTTTCATTCAGAATGCCAGTGGAGCCGTAGCCGGACCGCAGGATTGCTTCCTGGTGCTGCGGGGCGTGAAAACGCTGCACCTGCGCATGCAACGGCACTGCGAAAATGCGCAGGCAGTAGCCGAATACCTGCAAGCGCACCCGAAAGTGGGCAAGGTTTACTATCCGGGATTTGAAAGTCACCCCAATCACGCCATCGCCAAAGCACAGATGCGGGGATTTGGGGGAATGGTTTCGTTTACCCTGAAAGGGGACGAAATGAGCGAAGCCGTTAAACTGATGGAAAGCTTCAAAGTGTTCTCCCTGGCCGAATCACTGGGGGGCGTGGAGTCGCTGTGTACGCATCCGGCTACCATGACGCACGCCAGCATTCCGAAGGCCGAAAGAGAAAAAGGCGGTTTGAAAGATACGCTCATTCGCCTGAGTGTGGGCGTGGAAGATGCCGAAGACCTGATCGAAGACCTGCGCCAGGCCATTGAGCAGGCAGTAGGAGTAGTCGCTTAAATAGACGTTTCATCTGAAACAGCAAAGGCAGCCATCACGGGCTGCCTTTGCTGTTTTATTCCTCATGGAAGCAAGCAGGCTTAACTTTTCTTCTGCTCCTTGGCCCAGGTATCTTTCAGCGTGACCGTCCGGTTGAACACCAGACTTTCAGGTGTGGAGTCGGCATCCAGACAGAAGTAGCCTTTGCGCATAAACTGGAAGCGATCTCCCGCATGGGCCGATTGCAGGCTGGGCTCCAGGTAGGCCTTTTTCAATACCTGCAGCGAATCCGGATTGATGTGATCCTTGAAGTCGCCTTCCGCATTCGAAAGATCTTCTACCGTAAACAGGCGGTCATAAAGCCGTACTTCGGCCGTGATGGCGTGTGGCACCGATACCCAGTGCAGCGTGCCCTGCACCTTGATGCCCGACGTGTCCGAACCGCTTTTGCTTTCGGGAATGTACGTACAGCGCAGTTCAGTCACTTCTCCGTTGGCATCCTTGATTACTTCTTCACAGCGAATGATGTAGGCGCTCTTGAGCCGCACCATGCCACCGGGCGATAACCGGAAGAACTTCTTGGGCGGATTTTCCATAAAATCTTCCCGTTCGATGTACAACTCCCGGGAGAAGGGCATGAACCGCTGGCCGGCGTTGGGATCTTCCGGATTGTTGTCCGTTATCAATTCTTCGGTTTGGCCTTCGGGATAATTAGTCAGCACTACCTTGATCGGGTTTTCGTCCAGCACGGCCATGACACGAGTCGCCGTCTGGTTGAGGTCTTCGCGGATGCAGTATTCCAACAGGGCCACATCAATCAGGTTATCGCGTCGGGCTACCCCGATTCGGTCAGCGAAGGCGCGGATAGAAGCTGGTGTAAAGCCCCGGCGGCGCAGACCCGAAATGGTCGGCATGCGCGGGTCGTCCCAACCGCTTACGTGGCCTTCCTGTACCAGTTGCAGCAATTTGCGCTTGCTCATCACGGTGTAGGTCAGGTTAAGACGCGCAAACTCAATCTGGCGGGAAGGGAAAAGCTCCAACTGCTGGATGAACCAATCGTACAAAGGCCGGTGCACCTCAAATTCCAGCGTACAGATGGAGTGGGTGATGTGCTCAATGGCGTCGGATTGACCGTGGGCAAAGTCGTACATGGGGTAGATGCACCACTGATCGCCGGTACGGTGGTGATGCGCGTGCTTGATTCGGTACATCAGCGGGTCGCGCAGGTGCATATTGGGAGAGGCCAGGTCTACCTTGGCCCGTAACACCTTGCTTCCTTCCGCAAATTCACCTTGGCGCATCCGGGCAAACAGGTCCAGATTCTCTTCCACGCTCCGATCGCGGAAGGGGCTGGGCTTACCGGGCTCAGTGGGCGTTCCTTTCAGCGCAGCAATCTGCTCCGCGCTGGAGTCGTCTACGTAGGCCAGCCCTTTCTTAATCAGCTGCACGGCAAAGTCGTACAGCTGTTCAAAGTAATCGGAAGCGTAAAATTCATTCTCCCAGTTGAAACCCAGCCAGCGCACGTCTTCACGAATGGAGTCCACGTACTCCACGTCTTCCTTCACCGGGTTGGTGTCGTCGAAGCGGAGGTTGGTTTTGCCGCCGTACTTGTCGGCCAGGCCGAAATTCAGGCAAATGGATTTGGCGTGGCCGATGTGCAGGTAACCGTTGGGTTCGGGCGGGAAACGGGTAATCACCAGTCCGCCGTTTTTATGATTGGCCAGGTCCTCCTCTACAATCTCCTCAATGAAGTTGAGCGATTTTTCGGAAGGTTCCTGTAATTTGGTTTCAGCTGACATATTTGGGTACTAAAGTTAATTTCTGTGCTAATAACAATACTTATATCCTTCAAATATAGGCCCTAAAACGGAAAAGTTGCTTACGCTTTCCATAAACAACTTTTCCTGAAACCCTATTTGGTAAAATGACTATCCTGGAAGGACAGCGAACAAAGTGCCATGAATGTTTAATTGGCTTCCAGTACTTTGAACAGTTCGTCCAGTTTGGGCGTCAGAATGATTTCGCTGCGGCGGTTGCGCTGCCGGGCATCGGCGGTTTTGCCTTCGGCTACGGGCACAAATTCACTGCGTCCGGCGGCAGTCAGTTTAGCTGGTGGCGCTCCTTCCGTTACCAGTACTTTCACGATGGAAGTAGCCCGCAAAGCGCTCAGTTCCCAGTTGTCGGTAACGCAGCCGGTACCCTTGGCAAAGGGCACGTCATCGGTGTGGCCTTCTACCGTCACGCTGATGTCGGGTTGCTCCTTCAGTACCGAAGCCAGTTGCTTGATGGCATTAGCCCCTTTGGGGTCGACCGCGTAGCTACCCGACTTGAAGAGAAGCTTCTCCGACAACGAAACGTACACTTTGCCATTGCGCACGTCTACCGACAAGTCACTGCCTTTGAAGCTCAACAAAGCGTTGTTGACGCGCGTACGCAGGTCGTTTACAGCTTTTTCCTTGTCGGCCAGCACTTTTTCCAGTTCCTGCACGCGCTGTTCACGACTTTTCAGGTCAGCGCTCAGCTTTTCGTTTTGGGCTTTGGCCGCCAGAATGTTTTCTTCCATTGCCCGCAGTTCCTGCTCTTTTTTGGAAAGGTTTTGGGTCAGGACGCCCTTTTCAGTAGAGCTATTGGCCAGCAGAGCGTTGTAGGATTTATCCAGCAGGTTGTATTTCTCGAACAGATTGTCAGTTACGGCTTTGTTGCGCCGGTAATTCAGGCCCAGTTGGGTGCTGTCCTGGATGAGTTTCTGGTTCTGGTCCTGCAGCCGGGCGTACTGCCCCTGCAGGTCCTGGTACTGCTTCCGAAGCGAAGCCATGCTGGTATCACACTGGGCCTTCAATTTTTCCAGTGCCATGTTTTGCCGCATCAGGGTATCGTACTTCCGGGCCGTGACGCAGCCCGATAAGTTGAGGACCAGTAGGAGCAACGCCGAAAAAAGGAGGGTATAGTAGGACTTGTTCATAGTTACGGGTTGTTAAGGAAAATCAAAAATAAATAAGGTTTTGAGTTGATTACATACTTTCACAAACGAATTTGGGCAATGTAGGTTTTTTTTAAATGAAAAACCCCTGGCGTTTCTGATGATAGGGCCAGGGGTAAATATAGGTATCGCTGCGATTTGATCGCTATACCTTTTAACGATTACAATAGGCCTTCTTTGAAGAAAGCGCCATTGGCTTTACTGCTTCAGCACCCAGGCGAAAATCAGCGGTGCCACAATGGTTGCATCGGATTCCACGATGAACTTAGGCGTGTGAATGTCCAATTTTCCCCAGGTGATTTTTTCGTTGGGCACGGCTCCGGAATACGACCCGTAAGAGGTCGTAGAATCAGAAATCTGGCAGAAGTAGCTCCAGAAAGGAATGTTCTCCATCTCCATATCCTGATACAGCATCGGTACCACGCAGATGGGGAAGTCACCGGCAATACCGCCCCCGATCTGGAAAAAGCCGATGCCTTTGCCTTCGGAATGCTGAACGTACCAGTCGGCCAGCCAGGCCATGTATTCGATGCCGCTTTTCATCGTGGAGGCTTTGATTTCTCCTTTGATGACGTAAGAGGCAAAGATGTTGCCCATTGTAGAGTCTTCCCAGCCCGGTACTACGATGGGCAGGTTTTTCTCCGCTGCCGCCAGCATCCAGGAATTCTTAGGATCAATCTCATAGTACTGCTCCAGATCGCCGTTCAGCAGGATTTTGTACATGTATTCGTGCGGAAAATAGCGTTCGCCCTTGTCGTCGGCATCCTTCCAGATCTTATGAATGTGTTTCTGCAGCCGGCGGAACGCTTCTTCTTCCGGTATACAGGTGTCCGTTACGCGGTTGTAGTGGTTTTCGAGCAGATCCCACTCATCCTGCGGACTGAGGTCGCGGTAGTTGGGTACCCGTTTGTAGTGAGAGTGTGCCACCAGGTTCATCAGGTCCTCTTCCAGGTTGGCACCGGTACAGGAAATGATGGCTACTTTGTCCTGTCGGATCATTTCGGCCAGGGAAATGCCTAACTCAGCCGTACTCATCGCACCCGCCAGGGTGATCATCATTTTTCCGCCTTCTGCCAGGTGAGTTTCGTAACCTTTGGCAGCATCTACCAGGGCAGCGGCATTGAAATGACGGTAGTTTTTCTCAATGAATTGGGAAATGGGACCTCTTTGAATATTCATACCTTTTAAATTCAGTAAAATGGGAACAATGAAAAATCAAATACAAACCTGAAACTGTCTATGCGGCCATCCACCAGTGTAAGCGCCTGAGCTTTGGGCCATTGCTACCGAATGAAGGTTCAGGAATACGAAAGACCTGTCGGAGACTTATTGTCGGCCTTCCGTTCGGGAAGCACCTCCAGTCCAATCCAACAGGTCTTTTTCTTTCGCGGTGCAAAGGTACTAAAGTTGAAAAATTCGGGGCCGCTTTAGCGGATATATTTTTACTTATCACATCCATGCGGGGTCTGATCGGGTTTTCGTACTTTTGAATTTTATTTTTAACGGGATGAAAGCGCAAAAGGATGAAGTGTTGAACCTGTTTTATCTGTTCAACGAAGGGGATCTGTACAAAGTAGCCGGTGAAAAGCAGCCTCCCGCCAGGTCTTTCGATTTGAAAGAGCAGGAGAAGAAAATGCCGTCGCTCCCGGCAGTGGAAACAGCCGAACCGACTCTGCCGCACACCTCAGTATCATCGGAAAGCGATTTTGTAGCTACCACTCAGCAGGAAGACGCCCTGCCGGACGTGGTGGCACAGGCCGAAATAGTCCCTGAGGGGCAGGAAGTGACATCACCCACTCAAACGCAAGAACTCGTCATTTCTCCGGCCTCCATTGAGCAGGAAAGACCTTCCATTCAAACCGACCGACCCCTGACTCCTGAACCGCCTGCTGCCACCAGTCCCATCTGGCTGATTGTACGGGAGCCCAAAGCCGCGGCACTCAATGCCAAAGACGAAGCTTTTCTGGATAAAGTATTGCAGGCCGTGGGCCTGAGTTTGGCCCAGGTAACGCTGATCAACGTACATTCCATTCCAGAGCCGGACTACTACTATATATTCAAGACCAAAAACGTCCGTCAGTTTATCTCTTTCGGCGTACCTATGGACGAAATGAATATGTACCTGCCGCTGGAATCCTACGAAGTGAAACCCATCTACGGCATCCAGTTCCTCTGCGTAGATACGTTAGAGCGCATCCGTACCGACGTGGAGTTAAAAAAAGCCCTCTGGAATGCCCTCAAGCAAATGTTCAATGCATAGTTGATGGTCATTTATTGCAAAGGCTCTTTGCCAATTCGCTATTGGACCAACCTCTAAAAGGCAACGGTAACGGATACCTTATCCATTGGATAACTTCTGGCATTCGGCTGCGTTAACAAGCGTATGAGCCGAGCATTTGCAAAAGAAGATCAGGCGGGTCCGCCTCCCATTATACCGCCACGGGCTGCCCTTCCACCGGGAACGCCTAACTACGTTACGCCGCAGGGATTGCAGTTGTTGCGCGATGAGTTGTCTCAGCTGGAGAAACAGCGGGCGCAGGTAGAAGCCCACTATCAGGATGAAGGAGACCGTTCACAACAATTGTCCATTCTGAACGGCCGCCTGAGTGCGCTTACCGAACGCCTGGCCAGCGCCAGAGTAGTAGACCCGGCCCATCAGCCAGCCGACCAAGTGCGATTTGGGGCCACCGTAACGCTACTCACCAAGCAGGGGCCGCAATCGGGCACTACCAGACAGATGACCATCGTAGGAGTAGACGAAGCCAACCTGTCGGAGGGACGCGTAGCCTTCGTGGCACCCGTTGCACGTGCCCTGCTGGGTGCCAGGCCGGGGCAAACGGTCAATTTACGTACCGGCCGCGGAGAAGAAGTGGTTCAGGTGTTGGAGATTACTTACGAAGGAACTTCGGAGTCGCGTAGGACCAGCACGGAGTAGGCTTTCGTTTTACATTGGAAAAGGCAAAGCGTGGCTCTGTTCAGGTTCAATCTTCCAGGTATTTCTTAGCCCTATAGTAGTAGCCTGCTTCTTCCGTAAGCCGGTGCGTTTCCAAAGAGTCAAGTAGCTGTTGATTTCTGTCAACCAGGTCAAACTGCCAGTTCCAATACAATTTCTTCAGGCAATCAGTGCACAAATGGGTGGGACGCTCATCAGATTCGGCTAAATGATTGGAACCATTCATCAGGCATTCGGCCTGGATGCAGTGCCGAACGGAAAACATATGGCCAATTTCATGGGTAGCGGTTTTCATCAAACGCCGAAGGCAGAGTGGATAGTTGTTATTGTTCAGGGGCCAATCGCACAAGCGATACAACGAAGATACACCCACCCTTTTTTTCAGATCTGCCTGACCAAAAACATAGTTCCACTGCTTTCCCGGATACAGATCTTGGGCCGTAAGGGCCATCAGCACAATGCCGTCAGTAGGGATTCTTTTCACCAGCACACTATCCAGAATGTAAAGCGATTGGAGTTGCTGATCGCCAAATTCATTGTTCCTTCTGGCATTCGGTGGGATGATGGAATCGGGCATTGCGGGTAAAAGCACAGTTTCTAAACCAAAAAAGGCCTCTACGTAATGCGCGGTATATTCCAAAATCTGCTGTTGTACAAAGGTAAAAGAACCAATTGGCTGTAGATAAATCTTTCGTTTTTCGCTGGTAGGGCGAACCGGCGAATGAGATCGGTAAGTTTCGAAAGATTGCCCCGCTTCATCAAAGGTTGATAACCATTCTCCCGGTTTAGGTTCCGACAACTGGGTATCCAGGTGCCGTAGCTCATCAATCCGTTCCATATTCTCCTCCAGCCGCGCTTGCGGACTTTTAGGCTGACAGCCAGTCAACAGTAAAATGCTGAGGACAATCTGGAAGGTGTATATTATGCGAACGCCATAAACCATCAGGCCTTTATGGGTTTTAAGCAGCTTTTACGCCTTTTTTGGAACGGTCGGCCAGTACGGCTCCTACGATGATGATGCCAATGATGATTTCCTGCACGTAATTGGGGACGCCCAGCATGTTGCAGCCGTTGCGCAGCACTGCCATGATCAGGGCTCCAACGATGGAGCCCAATGCACTGCCTTCGCCCCCGCTGAGGGAACCGCCTCCGATAACTACTGCCGTAATGATGTCCAGTTCCATGCCCGTTGCGGCGGTCGGATCACCCACGTTGAGGTTGCTGTACTGCATGAGGGCCGCAATGCCCACGAAAGCGGAATTGAGTGAGTAAACGAAAATTTTATTCAGGCTGACGTTGATGCCGCAAAGTCGGGCCGTCTGTACGTTGGAACCAATGGCAAATATATAACGCCCGAACACGGTGTACTTGAGCAGGACGGAAGTAAGTACCAACAAGCCGATCATGAGCCATACGCCGGGTGCAAACACCAGCCAGGCCGGGTCGGGATCGACGGCCATGAGTTCCTGCAAACCATTGGGAGGCGTGGGCACGGTCTGTTCTTTGCCCAACCACTTGGCCGCTCCCCGCGCTACCTGCATCATCCCCAGGGTGACAATAAAAGGAACAATATTGAAACGGGCGGTAATAAGTCCGATGATCAGCCCGCACACTACGCAGGCCACCGTGCCCGCCAGCACCGAAAGCAAAGCCGTTCCTCCTCCGGCCTGAGACACATCGGTACCACCCACATTCAGAACGGTGGCAATGGCAACGGTTCCCAGCGCGATTTGGGAGCCTACACTCAGGTCGATGCCGCCGGATATGATGACCAACGTCATACCCAGTGCGGCGATGCCGACAATCACTGATTGGGTGAGAATGGTTTTGAAATTATAAAAGGTAAAGAATTCTTCCGGGCGAAGGACAGCAAAGATGGCGTAGACAAAAAATAAGCCCAGAAAAGGGCCAAACCGGGAAAGGAGTCGTTTGATGTTATCCTGCATGGACGGTTGATGAGGTATAGGTTTTAAATCGATGGAATATAATTGGGTGCTTCTTAATAAAATCAGGCAGTGCCTTCCCCCGCAGTACCGGAGGTGGCATACAGCATAATTTCGTGTTCATTCCAGGCGCTTATCGGTCTGACCGGCGACATTTCCCCTTTGTGCATCACGGCCAGCGTATCGCAAACACCCAGCAGTTCGGGTATGTAAGAACTGATCATCACTACGGCCTTCCCCTGGGCGGCCAGCGAATGGATGATCCGGTAAATTTCGGCCTTGCTTCCCACGTCAATGCCGCGGGTCGGTTCGTCCAGGAAGAGAATGTCGCTGTCATGGTGCAACAGTCGGGCAATGCAGACCTTTTGCTGGTTGCCTCCCGAAAGGGTACCAATGGGCCGGCTGGCATCGCTGGTCTTTACGGCCAGCTTGCCAATCCATTCCTGGGCGGCTACCCTCTCGCCTTGGAGGTTCAGTAAGCCCGCCCGGCTGTATTTGCGCAGGGCCGATAAGGTAAGATTGGAGAAGATGGACAGGTTCAGCGCCAGACCTTCTTCTTTCCGGTCTTCGCTCAGTAAGTCCATTCCCATTGCCAATGCCGTAGCCGGGGAGAGGTAACTGGCTTTTATCTTCGGTTTTCCCTGGACGGAAACCTCTCCATTTTCGGCCTTGTCAAGACCAAACAGGCTGCGGATGGTTTCCGAACGTCCGGCCCCCACCAAACCCGCCAGACCCAGAATTTCGCCCCGGCGTAGTTGGAAGGAAGCGCGCTTGGGCAGCATTCTTCCACTCAGTTGGCGGATTTCCAGTAGGGGTTCGCCAATGGCGTGCGGTACGTGCGGGTACAGTTCATCGGGTGTACGGCCTACCATGTGCTCAATAATCTGGTTCAGACTTACATCGGCCATCCGTCCGGTGGCTACCGTGGCTCCGTCGCGCAGTACAGTAAATCGGTCGGCAATCTCCTGGACCTCCTCCAGGAAATGGCTGATGTAGATGACGGCAATGCCCTTGTCGCGCAGGCGGCGGATCACGTTGAAAAGCGCCTGGGCGTCGGAGGCGGAGAGCGAGCTGGTCGGCTCGTCCATGATCACGATGCGAGCGTCGAAAAGCAGCGCCCGGGCAATTTCTACCAATTGCTGCTTGCCAATGCTCAAGGTGCTTACTTTGGCCTGTGGATCAATCTGCTCCTGTCCCAGCCATCGCAGGGCTTCTTTCACCCGGCTTTGCTGACTTTGAATCAGGCCAAAGCGCGATCTTTCCAGGCCCAGCGTCACGTTTTCTTCGACCGTCAGGTGCAGGGCCAGCGTCAGTTCCTGGTAGATCATGGCAATGCCGGCGGCCCGGCCTTCGGCGGGAGATGCCGGCTGGTAAGGCTGGCCGTTGAGCAGCATTTCGCTGCCCTTGTCGGGCTGGTGTGCGCCGCTGAGCACTTTCATCAGCGTACTTTTACCCGCACCGTTTTCCCCGATCAGGGCGTGTACTTCGCCCGGAAGCACCTGAAGACTTACGCCCTGCAAAGCCTTAACCGGCCCGAAGGTTTTCCGGACGTTGCTCAATGAAAGTAGGTATGCGTAGGTGTTCATCAGGGGGAGAAAGGAGAGAATGAACCGGTTATTCTTTTAGCCATTTTTTCAGATCCGGATGAAGTAGGTCATTCACAGCCGGATCGTTTACATTGTCTTTGGTAACCATTACTACACCGGTGTCAATTACTTTCTCATAAGGATCGCCCTTGATTACCGCTACGGCGGTTCTGACGCTTTCGTAGCCCATTTTGAAGGGGTCCTGTACGGCCAGCCCGGCAATCTGTCCGTTGTTGAGCGCCGCCAGCAGGGCATCGTTGTAGTCAAAGCCCACAAATTTTACTTTACCGGCTCTGCCGGAAGTCTGTAGGGCACGCAACATCCCCTGCGTAGCCGATTCATTGGAACAAAAAATGCCATCGACGTTGTTGCCAAATTTATTCAGCAGGTTTTGAGAAGTCTGGAAGGCCTTTTCCATAGTAGCACCGGCGTATTGGTCGGTAGAAATGAGCTGGATGTCCGGACCAAATTCTTTCATTCCATCCAGGAAGCCCGTTTCTCTTTCATACGTACTGGCCGAGCCTTCCTGGTAGCGCAGCATCAACGCCTTCCCTTTACCGTTCATGATTTCAGCCAGGCGTTTGGCGCAAAGACGTCCTCCTTCGCGGTTGTTAGTGGCCACGTAGCTGGAGTAACTCTTGTCGCTCAGGTCCGAATCGAAAATGACGACCGGGATCTTGCGTCCGATGGCGGCCTTTACCGGTGGCACCAAGCTTCGTTCGTCCAATGGTGCCAGAATTAGGGCGTCGACTCCGCGGCTTACAAAGTTTTGTACTACCTGAATCTGCAATTGGCGGTCGTCTTCCCGCTGGGGCCCTTGCCAGAACACCTGCACGCCCAATTCGTGGGCGGCTTTTTCGGCTCCGGCGTGTACGCTCTTCCAGTGCTGGTGGGTGCTGCCCTTGGGTATAACGGCAATTTTGAGTTGCTTTTCTTCTCCGGTAGCAGTCTGGCTTTCGGATTTTTTCGACGTATTTTCTCCGCAACCAGCTGCCAATAGCCACAGTGCCAGGCATCCGGCCAGGAGACTTTGTTTATTTCTGTTCATTCTGAAATAGACAGTTAGAGTAGATTAAAAAATAGATCACTTTACAATTAAAGGAAAATTCACGGTTGTTTTTCCCTGCCCATTATAGGAAATTTTTGCATTGCCCGGTCATGACCGGAGAAGAAAAGCCAGAAAAGGAGAGAGGTGTAACAAAAAAGCCGCCTTGTTTGGAGACAGGGCGGCTTTTGCGATAAGAAACAAAAAGGGGTTAAAAATCAGAATTTTACGCCCAGTTCGATGCCAATGAGGTGGTTGAATGAGCTGATTACCTGTTTCACCTGCGACCCGTCGAAAGGTGCGGCGGCAGAAGTGGCACCGCCCATATTTTCGGTCAGGCCACGGTTATAGGCCAGCCCTATGTAGCACTTGTTGGTGTCAGTAAGTTGCAGCTCTACCCCGGCAGCCAGTAACAGCCCTGCCCCAAAGGTTTTAAACACATCTTTGTCCTGTCCCTGGGTAGAAATGTAAAGAAAGTTGGTCGACTTGTCCAGGGGCTTTTCTGCCAATTTGAAATCCAGCGTACCCCCCACCTGAAAGTACAGACGGGTATCCTGGGAAATTTCACTGGTGAAAAGCTTGAGCGAAACGGGCAACTGCAGCGTCTGGTGGTTATAGAAGCTGGACTGCGCCGCTCCTGAAGTATTTTCGAAGCCGGAGCGCTTGATGGTATAACGCAGGCCGGTGCTGAATGCATAGTGTTCGGCCAGAAAAAAATCGGCTACCAGACCGCCGCTCAGGCGAACTCCGGAACCGTTATTTTGGAAATAACTGCTTTCTACGCTATTGGTGGCCACATTGAGACCTACCTGCAAGCCCAACTCTACTGACTTGTCCTGAGCGTAACCCAGTGAAAAAGCCATTACAAAGCTTGCCAGAAGTACGATTTTCTTCATTCGAATGAGGATGGATAGGGTTTGGGATTTGGTTTCACACATCATTTTTCTGACCGCCAAATATAGAGGGATTCTATTGATTAAGCAGAGAAGCAAAAAAAGATTCCGTTTTTCAACGTGAAAAGAAATGACCACGTGGCTACTTTACTGAATGATGGAATCTTCATCCGTTGAGTAAAATGACCTGATTCTTCGGTTTCCCACTTCTTACAATGGCAATGGTCAGAACTTTAACCCTACCTCCAGCGATAACAGGCTATTGAGTGATTTGATCTGATCCTGGTAGCTATTTCCGGAATCGTCTTTCAAGCCATCACGGAGGACATTGATCACTCCCCGGTTGTACGTGAGGCCGGCAAATACGGAATTGTGCTCCGTGACCCGCAATTCAATTCCGGCGCCCAGCAGAATGCCTACGTCAAGGGGCTTGTACACTTTCGCCCCCTGCTCACGCGCCCGTTGGTACACCGCATTTTCTCCCAAACTCTTGGCTTTCTCCGCCAGTTTGATGTCCAGTGTGCCACCCACCTGGAAGTAAGCACGCATATCGGGTGAAATTTCATTGGTGAAAAGTTTCAGACTCACCGGCACCTGCAGGTACTGCAAATTATACTCACTGACATTATTGGGCGTTGTTGAAGGACTTGAAGTAGGAAAAGGCATGTTTTCAAATGCCGAACGCTTGATAGTGTACCAAAGTCCGGTGCTGAAAGCGTAAGTTTCAGCCATGAAGATGTCAGCCGACAAGCCGCCGCTGAGCCTGACGGCCGGTCCGGCGTGGGTGATGCTGCTGGCACTCCCTTCCGATTGCGCGGAGTTAAAGGCCAGACCTGGCGCAAAACGAAGACTCAGTTGAACCGGTTTAAGATTAATCGTAGGACGCCCATCGTAGAGATGGGTGCCGGTAGCCGGTTCCGGTGTACCCGGATACGTCGATTGGGCGAATCCACATTGAGCCAGTAAGACGATATAAGCAAGTAGTGCGATCTTTTTCATATTTTTGCGGGTCATTTTCCCGTTTGAACCTTGTTTCATGAGTACGACGAAACTTTTATTAGGTTTTCTTTTCGTAATTCCACTATTCTATGCCTGTAACCCCGATTCGGAACGGGGGCCCGACGTATCGGGTATCCAGATGGATGTAAAAATCAGACGGCTGGAGCAGGAGTTATTCAAGTTGAAAACGAAAGAAGAGGTGCGTGCTTTTCTGAAATCCAACCCCGATTTCGCCGAAGGCTTCCTGGAAATGACCGGCTTGCCCGACGACTCCGTGGTGGTCAACCGTATGTACCGGATGGTGACCGACCGCAAGCTGGATACCCTGTATCAGCAGACCCAGGAAGTATTTTCCAATGTAAGCTACCTGGAAAATGAGTTTGCCCATGCCTTCAAACACATCAAATACTACTATCCCAACTTCAGCCCGCCCCGGATCTATACCCTGGTGTCGGGATTTGGAACCGACCTGTTCGTGTCGGACAGTGTGATCGTGATCGGACTGGACTTTTATCTGGGCGATCGCGGGAAGTACCGACCCAACGTGCCGGCCTACATCCAGAAGCGTTACCGCCCGGAGTATCTGGTGCCTTCGGCGGTTACCCTGCTTTCGCAGCCGTACAATGCCACCGACTTCCTGGACCATACCTTGCTGGCGGAAATGGTTTTCTTTGGCAAAGCGTATGAATTCACCAAGCAGATGATGCCTGCGGTACACGACAGCCTCATTATCGGATACACCGGAAAGCAACTTACAGATACGGAGGCCAATCAGTCAGTGGTTTGGGCGCATTTCCTGGATAAGAACCTGCTGTATTCTACCAGCGGTGCCGTGAAAATGAAGTACACCGGCGAAAGGCCCTATACCGGCGAAATCAGCCAGGAAAGTCCAGGAGCCATCGGGCGCTGGCTGGGTTGGAAACTGGTGCGGGAATACCGTGCGCAACAGCCGAAAGTAACGCTTCCCCAACTGATGCAAATCAAAGACGCCCAGCTGATTCTGACCCAATCGAAGTACAAGGGGAAATAAGGGGCAATGAGTAATGAATAGTGAATAATGATGAATGGAAGTAGAGACGCGATTCATCGCGTCTTTGGGCAACCACGCAACGACGTTACCGGATAACGCCGTATTGCAGCGTACGGAGCCGTCAGGCGACCGAAATCAGGAACAGTAAACAGTGAGTCTGACAAAGAGTGCAATGAAACGGAAAGTAATTTCCAAGCGGATACCCGGCAGTTAATCGCTGAAAGCGACTTTTAAAATAAAGGATCAGGTTGGCCGTCATTCTGAGAGGCGGCATTTCGCCTCCCAGAACAATTAAGCGGCGTATTTACAAATCATTCAAGTGAGTTTCCGGTTATATTTATTCGACCGGCACTTTATTCGGCAGCCCATTCGGGCAAACTCAAATTATGGCAAAAAGACGGGAAAGTTTCGGGGCAGAAGCCGAAGCAATTGATAAAAAGAAAATCAGTAAAGAGGGTTTACTGGAAACCCTGAAAATATTCCGGTTCGTATGGCCTTACCGGGGCAAATTTATTGCCGGCTTTATTATGCTGGCACTTTCTACCGGCACTTCGCTCACGCTGTTGTGGCTATTTGGAGAAATGGTAGATGCTACTGTCGGAGAGTCTCCTTTCAACATTAATCAGGTGGCTTTAGCCATTGTGGGGGTGCTGGTTTTGCAGGCCATCTTTTCCTTTTTCCGGGTATTCCTCTTTGCCCAGGTCAGTGAGCGCTCCATGGCCGACGTGCGTACTACGCTCTACAGTAAAATTGTGACGCTGCCCATCTTTTTCTTCGAGCAGCGACGGGTAGGGGAGTTGACCAGCCGCCTGACCTCCGACGTATCGCAGCTACAGGACGTACTTACGACTACCCTGGCCGAATTCTTCCGGCAGATTGTCACGCTGATCGCGGGTATTGCGGTCATTCTGTTCATTTCTCCCCGGCTCACGGTGTTTATGCTGGCTACCTTTCCCGTACTGATTCTGTCGGCCATGGTGTTTGGAAAGTTCATTCGTAAGCTCTCTAAGAAGGCACAGGATGCCCTGGCCGATGCCAATGTTGTCGTAGAAGAGACCCTGCAGTCAATCAATATTGTAAAGGCCTTTACCAACGAACGTTTTGAGATCGGACGGTACTCTTCGGCATTGGACCGGGTGATTGGCAATGCCCTGCACGCAGCAAAATATCGGGGAGCATTCGTCTCCTTTGTCATTTTCGCTTTGTTCGGTGGCATTTTGGGCGTTTTGTGGTTTGGTGCCGGTATGGTCGTCAATGGCACTATTTCCGTAGGTGAACTGACCAAATTCGTGCTCTTCACCGGCTTCATCGGAGGAGCAGTAGGCGGTATGGGTGATATGTACGCCCAGATTCAACGTACCATCGGCGCTTCCGAACGCATCCGGGAAATTCTGAATGAAAAGTCGGAAATTGAGGTTAGTGGGCATGCCATTGCTGCTCCTCACATCGAAGGAGATATTACTTTCCGGCACGTGAAATTTTCCTACCCATCGCGTCCCGACGTGGGCGTACTGAAAGATATTTCGCTGGAAGTGAAGGCCGGACGTAAGATTGCGCTGGTAGGGCACAGTGGAGCCGGAAAATCAACCATCGTGCAGTTGCTCATGCGCTACCACCAGCCCGAATCCGGACAGATTCTGATCGATAACCAGCCGATTGAAAGCTTTGACCTGACCGGGCTCCGGCAAAACATGGGCGTGGTGCCGCAGGAAGTGATTCTTTTCGGCGGAACCATTGCGGAGAACATTGCTTACGGTAAGCCGGGAGCCAGCGACGCCGAAATCCGGGAGGCAGCCCGCAAAGCCAATGCCCTGGACTTTATTCTTTCTTTCCCCGAAGGCCTGCAAACCATCGTTGGGGAGCGGGGCGTGAAACTGTCGGGTGGCCAACGTCAGCGGATCGCCATTGCCCGGGCCATTCTGAAAGACCCGGCCATTCTCATTCTCGACGAGGCCACCAGTTCGCTGGATGCCGAATCGGAGAAGCTGGTGCAGGAAGCCCTGGACGAACTCATGAAAGGCCGTACCACCATCATCATCGCCCACCGGCTGGCTACCATCCGCAAGGTAGATATGATCTACGTGCTCAGCGAAGGCCGTATCATCGAATCGGGACGGCACGAAGAGCTGGCAGAAATGGAAGAAGGTCTCTACAGCAACCTGATCAAGCTGCAGTTTGAAGTAGAGCGGCCGTAGATACCAGCGCCGAATCCGCTTCATTCAGAGGATACTGATCGGCTGCTTTAAGCAGGTCCTTTGTTTGTCCCTAAGTCAGCTCCGGGATAAACCGGCGCTTTACCGCTTGCCGGTTGGGCCATGTCAGTTTTTCTTCAAATCAGACTTGGCTTACGGTTGCGATTCCAGATTTGAATCCTGAATTTTGGGCACCTTTCACCGCCGCCCTTCCGGTGGCGCATTTCATCCCTGATTCATGGAAGATCTTTTGAGTAAATTCGAAAACAAACGCCCCGAAATCGTTTTTGAGTGGAAAGACACGCAGACGGAAGCCGAAGGCTGGGCCGTTATTAATTCACTTCGCGGAGGAGCCGCCGGTGGTGGTACCCGCATGCGGAAGGGACTGGACCGCCGGGAAGTGGAGTCGCTGGCCAAAACCATGGAAGTAAAGTTTACCGTTTCCGGTCCTGCCATCGGTGGTGCCAAATCAGGCATCAACTTCGATCCCAACGACCCGCGCAAGCACGGTGTGCTGGAACGCTGGTACAAAGCAGTGTACCCTTTGCTGAAGAATTACTACGGAACGGGCGGTGATCTGAACGTAGACGAAATTCACGAAGTGATTCCCATTACCGAAGAATATGGTCTCTGGCACCCGCAGGAAGGAATAGTCAACGGGCATTTTCAGGCCACCAAGCCACAAAAGATCCACAAAATCGGTCACCTGCGCCAGGGTGTATCCAAACAACTGGAAGATTATAACTATACACCCACGCCCGATCATCCCAGAGATGGCGTTTCCCGCAAATACACCGTTTCGGATATGATTACCGGCTTCGGTGTAGCGGAGTCGGTCAGACATTACTACCGGTTGTGGGGCGGTGACATTACACAAAAGCGGGCCATCATTCAGGGCTGGGGCAACGTAGGTGCCACGGCGGCTTTGTATCTGGCCAAGTACGGAGTAAAAGTGGTGGGGGTGATTGATAAGAACGGTGGGCTGCTGCCAGCGCAAGCCTTGGGACTGGATGCGGTAAAGGAATTGTTTTTCAATAAAGCCGGCAATCAATTGCATGCACCCGGACTGGTTCCGTTTGCCCAGGCCAACGAACGGATCTGGCAGGTGCCCGCCGATATTTTTGTGCCCGCAGCGGCTTCCCGTCTGGTAACCGCTGGGCAGGTGCAACAAATGGTCGCTCATGGGTTGGAAGTCATTTCATGCGGGGCCAACGTGCCTTTTAGTGATCCCGAAATCTTTTTCGGTCCTACCACCCGCCTGGCCGATGCCCATGTGTCGCTGATTCCCGACTTCGTGGCCAATTGTGGCATGGCCCGGGTGTTTGCCTATCTGATGCAGAGTCAGGTGGAAATTACGGACGAAGCCATTTTTACCGATGTTTCGCATACCATCGAACAGGCCTTACAAAAAGCCAGGGCGGTGCATTCAACGAAAACCGGTATTGCCAGCACCCTGTTCAGATTGGCATTGGAACAGCTGCTATAAACAGAGGAAAGCCTATTTATTTTATTATTGGAACAAAATCATTATGCAAGGATTGGATTGGAATGAATTGTTGAGCCGCCGGGCTTTGGGCAATGAGTTGGTCGATTTTGTCTGGTTTATCGGTATTATAGCAGCGGGCCTGCTTTTCAAAAGGATATTTTCCTCATTGATATCCCGCCTGCTCTATAATTTTGTCAAAGACAAGACGGAAAACGTTCCCATTACAGAGTTTGTCAGGCTGCTGCGTACCCCTTTTGAAACTTTTACACTGCTTATCTTTTTTTACCTGGCTTTTCAGCAGCTGGATTTTCCCGTGGAGTGGGATCTGGCACCCGTAGAAGATTTTGGCCTGCGGCAGGTCATCATCAAAGGCTTTCAGATCGTACTGATCTTATCAATCACCTGGATACTGCTCCGGTTTATTGAGTTTTTTGCCCAGGAATTTGCCAAGAAGGCAGAGAAGACCGAATCACCCCTGGACGATCAACTGGTGCCCTTTTTCAAGGAACTGGTAAAGGTGCTGATGGTCATTTTCTCTATTTTCTTCATCCTGGGCGTAGTTTTCAACCTGAATGTAGCCTCTCTGATTGCCGGTTTGGGCATTGGGGGCTTGGCAGTAGCACTGGCCGCCAAAGAAAGCCTGGAAAACCTGTTTGCTTCCTTTACCATCTTTCTGGATCGGCCCTTCGTCGCCGGCGATGTTATTCAGGTAGGTACTATTCTGGGTAAAGTAGAAAAAGTAGGATTTCGCAGCACCCGGGTGCGTACCCTGGAAAAAAGTTTTCTTACGGTACCCAACAAGATGTTGATCGATCAGGCGTTAGATAATCTGACCCGTCGGCAGTTCCGCCGTGCCCGGTTTACCATTGGGCTTACCTATAGTACTCCGATTGAAACGTTGCAGGCCATTGCCTCCGACATTCAGGACGTGCTGAATGCGAATGAAATGACCCGCACCGAGCCTGGCGTAGTCAAATTCGACGGCTTTGGCGAGAGCTCATTGAACTTATTGATTCTGTTTTTTGTAGAAACTTCTGACTGGGGCGAATACATGCGCCTGAAGGAAGAGATCAACTATCGCATCATCCAGATCGTACACCAGCACGGAGCTTCCTTCGCCTTTCCGACTACTACCATCCATTGGCAAGGCCAGACCAAAGTATTGGAAAAGGAAGAGAATAGGGCAAACCTTTGATTTGATCGACCGTATAATCCGGTAAGTGTCGGAAATTGAGCGCCGGTGGTTAGAAAGGAAGACAGGTATTCAATACTTTACGGCAGACAGATAATCGAAGCAAGTCCTGGCATGGTAAGGTAAGTGGGTGAGGCTGAGCATTTTTAACATAAAAAAATGGAGCCTACTTGACAATTTAGAACCAATATCCTATCATTGCATATTCTAAAACCGAGACCCGGGTTTTTCATCATCTTTGCTTCTCTTTTCTTTTTTGATTAAATCAAATTCTGTCCTTTTTTCTTACTGTGATTTTCCCATTTGCCCCAAGCAATAATACCATTCTATTACCCCATCTATTTTATGTACAATATTGAAGAACTGAATTTCAAGCTCCTTTCCGAGTTGAAGGAAATAGCGGAACAGTTGGGTGTGAGCAATTTTAAAAAATTAGCAAAAAAGGAGCTTATATATAAAATTCTCGACCAGCAGGCCATTTTACCCGAAAGCGCCATTCCAAAGCCCGAGCCCACCTTAACGTCTGAGAAAGTCGAAGAACCCGTTGCCCCCACGGTTGTTGCTACTCCCACTCCTCAGGAGGAGAATACGGACCCCAGAAGAAGACAAAGAATCAGAAGGGAGAATGTGAAAGAAGTAGAATTGGTAGATCGTCCCCATTCAAACGGATCGACGCACACCAATACCGTCCCCGCATTTAAGAAACCGGCCAATCCGGCCCGTAAAGAAGAAACTGTTAATAACAAGCAGAACCAAAACCGTCCGGTAAGGGAGCGGGAAATCCTTCCCATTCCTTTCGATATGCCTGATGCTCCACTTGACATTGAAGAAACAACTGTGTCGGTAGTTCCGGTAGAAACGGTAGAGGAACGTCCGGTTGTTCAGGAGCGTAATGAAAACACGACACCTCCCGTTCAGGAAAAACGCGAAGAGCGCCGTTCGCAACCCCGGGAAAATGAAAACCCCAATCGGGACCAACAGCAACCACAACCTCAGCCGGATAACCGCGATAATTTCCGTCAGCGCAAACCCGCCAATACGGTCAATATCCGCGATTTCGACGGTCTGATCGAAAATGAAGGCGTACTGGAAATCATGCAGGATGGCTACGGCTTTCTGCGTTCGCCCGATTATAACTTCCTGGCCAGCCCCGACGACATTTACGTGTCTCCTTCCCAAATCAAATTGTTTGGTCTGAAAACCGGTGATACCGTGCGCGGACAGATCAGGCCGCCCAAGGAAGGTGAAAAATATTTTGCATTGTTGAGAGTAGAAACCATCAATGGCAAGACAACCGAAGAAATCCGTGACCGGATTCCTTTTGAGTTCCTTACTCCGCTCTTTCCCGAAGAAAAACTGAACCTGAGCACCCGTCCCGACCAGATGTCGACCCGGATTCTGGATCTGTTTTCCCCGATCGGGAAAGGACAACGGGGTATGATTGTAGCCCAGCCCAAAACGGGTAAAACCGTATTGCTGAAAGAAATTGCCAACGCCATTGCCGCCAACCATCCGGAAGTGCACCTGATTGTGCTGCTGATCGATGAACGCCCCGAAGAGGTAACCGATATGGCCCGTAACGTAAAGGCAGAAGTGATTTCCTCTACTTTCGACGAACAGGCCGAACGCCACGTGAAGGTGGCCAGCATCGTGCTGGAGAAAGCCAAGCGGATGGTCGAATGCGGTCACGACGTCGTCATTCTGCTTGATTCGATCACGCGTCTGGCAAGGGCGTATAATACCGTGGTGCCTTCTTCCGGAAAGATCCTCTCCGGTGGTGTAGATGCCAACGCCCTGCACAAACCCAAGCGTTTCTTCGGTGCGGCCCGTAACGTGGAAAACGGCGGTTCGCTCACCATCATTGCTACGGCCCTGATCGACACCGGCTCTAAAATGGACGAAGTAATCTTTGAAGAATTCAAGGGTACGGGTAACATGGAACTGCAACTAGACCGCAAACTGGCCAACAAGCGCGTTTACCCAGCCATCGACGTACCGGCTTCCGGTACCCGCCGCGAAGACCTGCTGCTCGACAAGGATACGATGTCGCGCGTGTGGATTCTGCGCAAGCACATGTCGGATATGACTTCAACCGAAGCGATGGAGTTCCTGCTCGATCGGATGAAAGGCACCCGCAACAACGAAGAATTCCTGATTTCGATGAATCGGTAATCGATTTGCTTATATTGAAAAAGGCTGGCCTACTGAAAAGTGGGCCAGCCTTTTTATTGAATAAAAATAAGATTTATTGTTTGCGGAAATCCAGCAGATTGACTCCCGTCTCCGGTTTATAAAAATTGCCGATTCGGAGCTTTTTTTCGGTGGCGTTTATGTTGAAGTAATAGCTGGGCATGGCCGTGGAGCTGCTCAACATAGATCGGATTTTAATAGACTCACCCTGAATTTCGTAATCAAAAATGCCACTTTGGTACTTGGGCCGACCGTTTACTCTTTCCACCCTCACTTCCAGCCATTTCGCATCGATTCGATTGAAGATGAGCGTGTCTTTACCCGTTGCTACGTCCACCCAGGGGCCCATTAGCAGCGATTCGTTCAGGGGCGCATCCTTCTTACATCCCCAAAACGTTGATGCGGTGAACGTCAGCAAAAAAAGCCAAGGGATGGGCTTCAATGGAAAGAATGGAAGCGGGAAGAAGTTTTTCATTTGATGCCAGATAAGGGGTAAGACGAAGTAAGCTTACTGACTGCGCCAAAGCAATCTTTTATTACGGCGTTTGTCCATAAAGTCAGATTGTTTCCGGTAATCCATCCAGTAAATTTTGTTGCCGCTACACCCGTAACTTTCGCATTCCAGACAGGATTGAACCGGGCTGTAAAAAACGAAAACGTTAGTATCATTATACGTATACTGATACAATTCCATGGGCCCGTAACCCGACTGAAAGCTTTTGATCTTCTGATTCAGCCAGGGTAGGTTATTCACCGGATCTCTTACGCCACACGCAGTGGGCACCGCATCGTTCTCATTGCAGGAAGCCACGAGCAGCATTACAATCAGAGAAGCGAAAGCCAATCGGGTATCACTTTGCATACGATAATCGTTTCGGACGGGTGGACTTTAAACGCCTAGGGTTGGATGACGGGAATGACGCTCAGCAGCTTCAGGTCTTTCGGATTGGAATAATCGTACTGATAGAGGCCGTCTTTACCAATCACCAGCAGAATGTGACCCAGCGCAATGACATCATACGCATCTTTGTCCTTGAAGTGCGCCAGCAGATTCTGATCAATGGCTTGCACGTTTTTGGCGTCGAATACTTTCAGTCCGTATTCTCCTTCACAAATAAACAAGGTTGAGCGATCAATCCCCAGGCCGTGCGGGTGCTGCATCGGATAGGTTTTTACCAGGCTGGGTGCCCGCAGATTGCTGATATCCAGCACTTCCAGCTGATTGGTAAAGCCCTGGCAGGCAGTCCCGGAGCGCAGTGTCACGTAAGCATAATTGTCTTCTACTACCACCGGATCGCAGCTCTGCACGTGCTGATAAGTAGAAAGCAGTTCCGGATTAGCCGGATTTTTATTGTCGTAAATGTGCATCCCGTTTTGAGAACCAATGAACAGTTTGTCTTTATAAGGGAAAATGGTTTCGATGTTCCAGTTGCCAAGACCGATTTTGGTTGCTTTCTGCGGATCGGTCGGAGTAGTAATATCGAACAGCTGCATATCGCTGTAGCTGACCGTATACAGGTACCGATCATAGATGGTGAAACGAGCCATTGAGCCCCCGATACCCGGCTTACTGGCCGACCCTGGTGTATTGGGTGCAGCAGATGAAAGAGCCTTGTCAGCATAGAAATAGTGGGGTTGCGGACCTCTATTGACCACATTGGGGCTGCCGCAATCGGCGTTCAGGGTTTGGGTTACCCATTTCTCCTTGTAGTCAACCAGGATGGTGGTCGATTGCTCATAACCATAGGAAGGAAATACATTCTCCACCCGCTTGATCAGTTCCACCTGGTTGGGATTGCTGATGTCAAGCGCTACCAGATCGATGTAACTGTCGGCATACAGGATATTGTTTTTCACCGCTATGTCCACGTTGCCGGGAATGTTGATGAAACTGATCACCTGTGGAGAAGCGGGATTGCTGTTGTCAATGACGTGTATTCCTTTATTTATTTCATTGACAAACAAGAAGTTGTCTCTCACATAAATTTTCCCCGGTTGTTCCAGCGTTCGGGCAGGCAGGGCTTCCACGGCACTTCTCAGGTCTTCGCGCAGCATGTATACCGGCTCATAAGACTTATAGGTAACGGTTGTTTTGCACTTATCCTGGCAGGAAGTCATTCCTAAGCTAACCACTGTGAAAAGGGCAACCAGCCAGGTCGCGGGAACCATTTGAGTACGGGTAAGCAGCGTAAGGAAAGCTTTCATAAGATGAAGTGGGGGGAATGATAAAACGTACTACTTGCCGACTGGTAAAAGCCTAGAAAACCGATTGAATTATAAATCAGGATTATCTGAGTTGATCACTTCAATACAAGTGATTTCCACCGCTTTGCCTACCATACATATGCTGCCCCGGTCGTTCAGTTCCTGATACCCAATGGTAACCCGTTGTCCGTCTTTCCACTCAAATTGAGTGTTAGGGTCGTTGCCACATCGAGCAAAAAGAACGGGTTCCAGCCGCTGTCCATTGTCCAGTTCCAGTACAAAACCGCAGCCATCCAGTCCACTCAGGTCGCGCACGGTAGCTGGGGTGCCACAGTTTTTGACCAATCCTTTTTCTTTGCTGCAGGAAGTCAGGGATGCCAGCAAAAACATCGAAGCAAGCAGCATCAGAAAGAGGCTGGTGAAATAGCGAATTTCTTTTTTTGTCTTGGTGGTAATTCTCAACGTTTTCATTTAATGGGGCCATTAGGTTTACTAGATTCATGACCCGCCTGAAAAATGAATGGTTGTAAGACAAAGCAATTTTTTTCAGAAATGGAACTTCATTCCTAACCCAACACCTATATTACTAGGCATCGTGCGCACATTGCTGGTGGTTTTGGTTGTAGAAAAGAAGGCAGAGCGATAAGTGGGCTCCAGCATAAGAGAAAGCCGGCTGGCGTAGCGGTAATGAATACCAATTCCCAGCAACCCGCTGAAGTTGATGGTACGGTAGGCGGATTCCTTCCCGGCGCTGATTTCAGTCCGGTACACATTCGACTGGGTACCGCTAATGGTATTTCTCAGGAATAAATCCGTGGATAAGCCGGCCGATACCACAAAGCGCAGTTTTTCCTGGCGATTGAGCTGATAACCCAGCTTGACCGGAAATCCAACGTACTGATACTCATTGCGCAGCTCAATGGGGGTTGAAGTAGGATTAAGCTGGGTAGGTAACGCACTGTTCAACGGGGCCGAATAATCCATATTGGCTTTATATACCGGTGATTCGGGCGTATTGTTGGTCTCGCTCAGCAGGTCCGCAATGATCGGATATTTTTCCAGGGTCGCCGTATTTTCTACGTACGCATGCGTCTGGATGCTGGCATTGTTATAGATGTATTGTACGCCTCCTTCAATGCTCAATCGTGAACTGAGGTCCTTGCCCGCGTTGACTCCCAGCGTATAGGAAAAGTTCGGACGATTGACATCCCCCTGTTGCTGAACGTTGGTCAGGCTACGCGAACTGTAAGACGCCCCATTGAGTACGGCTGCCGGTTGGTAAAGAGTCTGCACATTGGAGCTGAAATAGTTGGGCATAAAGGTGGAACTGATCCAGACCGGTGCTTTCTTGATCGGTGTCTTTTCCTCAGCAGGTTGAGCAAACAATAAAGCTACGGGTACCTGGCTGAGCAACTGTTCATCAGATAGCCTGATTATCTCTGCGTCATTGTCTATGCCTGTCACAGCCAAAGGCTCAATCACCGATGCGTATGCCAATGTCTCTTCCGGTTGAGGGGCAGGGACGTCTTCTTTTCCGGTATTCCCTGAGTGGAATGGGAGTGCCGAATCCGCATTTTTCAGCTCCTGGGCAATGCGGGAAGCGTTTTCGCCCGGTTTGGATTTAGCTAACGGGGCGCTGTCTTCACTATTGGTCAAAATAGGGTTGCGCGGAGTACGGTGAGCCGAAGGCAAGGTTTTTCGGGCATTCGCCAGACGATCAGGTGCGGAGGAGTCCGCTGGCCGGGTGGCTGAACGTCGTTTGTCCTTCGCTGGAGTTGGATCAAGTCCTTGGTTGGCATGGGCTAACCGGCTGTCTATTTGGGTAGAAGAAAGATTGTCGGAAGCCACGCGTTCGTCACCTGACTGATCGGCGGAGACAGCTGGGTCAGCAGGTGGAGTGGTTTGAGAAAGGGTAGGATGAGCGGGTTGGGATGACTGATTCTGGTGATTCTTGGCAACTGATGAAGAAGCTTCTTCGGAAGCCGTTGCGTTGCTTTTGTCGGGTGCATTTCTTTCCTCCTGCGTAATGGCCACCTGATCGGTGCCCGAATGGTTGATGGTCCACCAGCCGACTCCAAAGGTAAGGAGTAGCAGTACCGAGGCGGCCACACTGTAGTAGATAAAACGCTGACGGGATTTCCGGCGTTTGGTTTCTATCAGGCGATCAGATACACCTGCCCATACCCGATCGCTCGGTTTGAGCTCTGCTCCCTCGAACGCTTGCCTCCAGGCGTCTTGAAAGCTTGGCTTATCTTGTTCGGAATTGCTCATAGTCTACGTCTTTATTCCGTTGTAGCATACTTTGCAGCAGCACACGCGCCCGTGCATACTGCGATTTGGAAGTTCCTTCCTGAATACCCAACGTATCAGCGATCTCCTGGTGTGAATACCCTTCAATCGCGTATAAGTTAAAAATAATCTGACAACGGGCGGGAAGGCGCTGAACCATTTCAAGCAGTTCCTGAAAATGAAAACCCGACAAGGTGAGTTCTACTTCCGGAATCACTTCATTCAGCGTGTCTACATCCACGGCCGGATACAGATACAGCTTGCTTCGGTTCTGTTTCAGGGCAGTGTTGATCACGATGCGCTTGATCCATTGTTCGAGCGGACATTCACGTCGGAACTTCTTAATGTTCTCATAAACCTTAATGAAAGCTTCCTGCAAAATATCTTCCGCTTCAAATCTACTTTTGGTATAGCGCATCCCCACCACGAGCATCCTGCCAGAAAACCGCTCAAAAAGCTGCTTCTGGCTGCTCTGGTCATTGTTGCAACAGCCCTTAATCAGATCTTCCTCAGAAAGCATGGGCGAGTATCAGTGGTTTATATGCATATACCCCCTCACCCAAGACCCTCCGACGTAGAAAAGGGTTGGAATGAGGAGAAAATTTTTTAGGATAACGAAATGTGTTGCTACTCCCTATGGAAAAGAGTTGAAAAAAATGATTTAGATGAAGCGCAGGGTTATTTAGCCACCAAAGATAGTTCAACAAATGCAGAAATCCAGATGTTTAATCAAAAGCTGCTACGCTTGTCTGGAGAAAATACCTGGTAATAGACGTAAATAATTGGCTTTGTCATACTTAAGGAGCCGGTTGCCAGGAGTACAGACCGGCGGGCGTGGCGCTGCAAGCCAACTTTTTCTTTACAGCTTGGCTAACTTCAGCACCCGATCCGGATAGTCGGAAATAATCCCATCCACCTTCAGGGCCAGCAACCGTTTGATTTCTGCGGGCTCATTGGCCGTCCAGGGGATAATCTGCATTCCCTTTTGCCGAACGAACTTCATTAACTCAGTATTGACCAGCAAATGATAGGGGCTGTAAATGGCCGGAGTAAAACCCAGTTGTTTCAGGTTCTCTTCGGCACTCAGCTGATTTTCAACCAGCAGCGCCAACTTTACTTTCGGGTATTTTTTTCTCATTACCCGTAAAGTACGCGGATCGAAAGATTGAATGATGGTTCGGTCGGCAATACCTTTCCGGTTGACAATGGCCATCACCAGATCCACGAATTCATCGGGAGCCGGATGAAACACGCCATCTCCGGCCGGATCGGATTTGGTTTCGATGTTGTATTGTACCGGAGGCAATTTGTGTTGCTTACGGTACGCCTCCACGGAATCAATAACGGCGGATAGGAGGGGTTTGTGGGCAACCATCTTTTGCTGAACGGGGAAACGGGCGTGCTTTTTGGAGCCGCAATCGCAGCGCTGAATGTCCGCGTACGTCATTTGGTAGAGGTTGTACTTCTTTTCGTTGGCTTCGGTAATCTCCCCGCCCTCTCCGTTCAGGCAGATTTCGTGCGACAGAAAGGGTTCGTGCGAAAGCACAACCTGATTATCTTTGCTGATTACGGCATCCATTTCCAAGGTATTTACTCCCAGCTCCAGGGCCTTCATAAAAGCCGGAATGGTATTTTCAGGCATCAGTCCCCGACAGCCCCGGTGCCCCTGAATATCTAGTTGCTGAGAAAAAGAAGCATAAGAAAGGGAAGTGAATAACATTAGAAAAAGCAGATAAAGTCTTGACATAAGTGCTAAGTTGACAATGTGCTAATTGAGCAATATGCTGATGTGCTAAATCATAAAGCAGCCCGCTTACACTTCATTTCGCAATACTTCCAACGGTGGGCGGTTCAGGACGCTTCGGCTGTTGAGTAGTCCGATCACCACCGTAAGCATGGAAATCGTCACCAGGATAACTAGTGCGGGTTCCGGTGAAGGGATGAAGTTGGTCTGGAAGCTGAATTTTGCCAGCATCCAACTGCTGCCAAACGAAAGAAGAATGCCCGTTAAAGCCGCCAGGCTTCCCAAAAACATATACTCTAAGGCCGTAATGACCAGAATCTGCAACCGGCTGGCACCCAACGTACGGAGCAATACGCTCTCCTGAATCCGTTGGTATTTGCTGATAATGACCGAGCCGATGAGTACCAGCAAACCGGTGACGATGCTAAACAACGCCATAAATCGGATGACGAAAGAAACTTTGTCCAGAATTTCGTCCAGCGTAGACAGAATCAGTTTCAGATCAATCACTGAGACGTTGGGAAATTCCCGGACCAAAGCTTCCTGAAACTGCGCCGATACTTTGTCGGATGGCACCCGGGTGGCCAGGACGTGAAACTGGGGCGCATCTTCAAGCACACCCGCCGGGAAAACGACCAGGAAATTGGTTTGTACCCGGTTCCATTCAATCTTCCGGAAACTGCTCACCACAGTGTTGATCAGGGCTCCCTGTACATCGAAGGTGAGCCTATCGCCCAGTTTTACTTTCATCGACCGGGCGTACCGGTCTTCCATCGAAATGTAAATCGTGTCGTCAGGAGAATTCACCCGGCCTTTCCAGACTCCCTCCGATATGGACTCCGAATCGGTGAGGGTATCGCGATAGGTAGCCCGGTATTCGCGGGTAAACGACCAGCGGGGCACTTTTGAGGTCGTGTCCTTGAGAATCTCATCGGTGGTACGTCCATTGATTTCAGCCAGGCGCATTGTGACAATGGGAACCTGCTGAATGAGTGGTAATTTGAACTGCGTGGCAAAACGGGCTACCTGCTCTTTCTGGGGCGTCTGGATGTCGAACAATACCATGTTGGGCTGGTTGTTGCTGCCCGCAATCGAGACCTGGTTGATCAGCAGATTCTGCGTAAAATACAGCGTGGTGATTAAGGTAGTACCCAGGCCAATGGCTACAATGAGGATGAGGGTCTGGTTGTTGGGCCGGTAGAGGTTGGCCAGGCTTTGGCGCCATAAATAGCTCCACGATACCGGAAAAAACCGCCGGACCAGCCACATCAGCAAAGCAGCAACGCCGGCCAGAATCAGAAAAGAAAACAAAACGCCCCCGGTAAAGGCCAGCGATTCCCGCCAGTTGCGGATTTGCCAGTAAGCAAAAGCGCCGACAAACAAACCGATGGCCAGGTACAGCACCCACCGCCAGGGATCACGGCCCACCGATACCGATTCGTACGAAGCACGGAGCGTACTGAGGGGCGACACTTTGCGAATGGAAAGCAGGGGCAACAGCGCAAATAGCACCGAAACCACCAAACCCAACAGAATACCACCCAAAACGGCACTCCAGGAAACGGACAGGTTGATCTCAACCGGCAGGAAATCGCCCAGTACTTTGGGAAGCAGCAGTTGAATGCCGCTACCCAGGGCTGCTCCGATGACGGAACCAATCAGGCCCATCGTGGTAAGTTGAATGAGGTAAATTACAAAAGCCTGGGCTCCCTTCGCTCCCAAGCAACGCAGAATGGCTACCGTAGCCAATTTTTCTTTAATGTAGATATGCACCGCACTGGCTACGCCCACGCAGCCCAGCAGGAGTGCTACGAAGGCCACCAGATTGAGAAAACGGGTCAGATTGGAAAACGCATTCCCGATATTGGCCTTCCGGCTTTCTACCGTTTCGTAACTCATCGCCTCCTGGTCCAGCCGGGGCTCGATGGCACCGGCCAATTTTTCTACATCCACACCCGGATCAAATTTGTAGTAGTACTTGTGCGAAAAACGGCTTCCCCGTTGAATCAGACCCGTTTCCTGCAAGTAAGCCATTGGAATGTAAACTGAAGGAGCTACCGATGTGGAAATGCCGGATTGTCCCGGCGCTTTATTGACTCTCCCCAGAATGGCCAGGGTGACGTTGCCCACACTGACCGAATCGCCCACTTTCATGTTAAACTGCAGCATCAGCGTATTGTCCACCAATGCGTACCGGCCGGATTGGAACTGTCGGCTGGCCGCTAGGGGAATGGTCTCGATGTTACCGTAGTAAGGAAAATCGCCTTCCATAGCTTTGATCTGCACCAGCCGCGTACCACCGGACTCTCCGGTTTTTCCTCTGAATAGGGCCATAGAAGCAAAACTGCTCTCCGTAGAGAACTGCGAACCCGGGGTATGTTCCCGGATGGAATCCAGCAGGGCCCTGGCTTTTTTGTTGAGTGCCTGGTTATGGTTGATGACCAGATCAGCGCCCAGTAATTCCCTGGCCTGGCTTTCCAGGTCATTCCGAAGACTGTCGCTGAATGAGTTGATGGCGACCAAAGCCGCAATGCCAAGGACAATCGACGAAATGACCAGCACCAACCGCGAACGGTTGCGCCGGCTGTCGCGCCAGGCCATCCGGAAAAGCCATGGCAGGTTCATTTTGGCAGGTTGTACGCGGATAATGGAATCCATTGGAATGGTGAGAAAGTTCGGTTGAATAAAGAATCAGGCAAAGGGAAGGTTGGCCGGTACGGAGGAAATGTGGTTGCCCTGCATTTAAAATTCGACATTTCGCGCCACGGTATCCGAAACCACCGTACCACCCTTGATGCGAATGATGCGACCGGTTTTTTCGGCCAGTTCCAGGTCGTGGGTTACTAGCACCAGTGTGGTGCCTGCCTCCCGGTTGAGCTCAAAGAGGAGATTAACTACTTTTTCGCTGGTTTCCGCGTCCAGATTGCCCGTGGGCTCATCCGCAAAAAGAATTTTGGGTCGGTTGGAAAAGGCCCTTGCCAAAGAAACCCGTTGCTGCTCACCACCCGAAAGTTGGGTAGCGTAGTGGTGGTGCCGGTTGGCCAGTCCTACCCGGTCGAGCAGTTCAAGCGCCTGTTTTTTTACGTTGCGTTCGCCCCGCAGTTCCAGCGGCACCATCACGTTTTCAAGGGCTGTCAGCGTAGGGATCAGCTGAAAGTTCTGAAAAATAAACCCAACGTACTGGTTTCGGACCGAAGCCCGTTCGTCTTCGCTCATATTGTCCAGCTTCACGCCATTCAGTTCCACCGAACCGGAAGTGGCCCGGTCCAGCCCGGCACAAAGACCCAATAAGGTAGTTTTACCGCTGCCCGAAGGACCCACAATAGCGAAGGTGTCGCCGGCGTTGAGAGCGAAAGTAACGTTATGCAAAACCGTAAGTGTCTTGCCGCCTGATTGATAAGATTTATTGAGATTCTTGACGTTTAATATAGTGGTCATGCGATATTAGAAAGGGTAAGAAGGTGAACGAAACGCCACGCGGATTGTTTAGCGTAAAAGCAGTTTAACGATTTGCTTCCTTTTGTTAAATAGACGATAGAAGCGGTACTAAAATTGTTCCATCTTTCGTCAAACCGGCAATTCGTTTGAAGATGCCCAAATTACCAATTCCCTGACTCACTATGAATATGCAATTGATCAAATACCTTTTCTGCGGGTTTATTGGCGTAATGAGCGGATGTAGTACCGACAGCAAACAGGCCGATACGCCGGCGACTCATTCGCCGGGTCGACAACCGGAGGCAAACGCGCAACCCAGGGATACCTCAGCAGTAACCAGAAAAAACATTCTTTTCTTCGGAAACAGCCTCACTGCAGGATATGGGCTGGAGTTGTCACAGGCTTTTCCCGCCCTGATTCAGAAACGGCTCGATTCATTGGGTTTGCCTTACCGGGCCATCAATGCCGGCCTGAGCGGAGAAACCACTGCCGGTGGCAAAGGGAGAATTGACTGGCTGTTGAGGCAGAAGGTGGACGTATTTGTGCTGGAACTGGGAGGAAACGATGGCCTGCGGGGCATTCCTACCAAAGAAACCCGCCGCAACCTGCAGGAAATCATTGATCGCGTAAAGAACAAATATCCAGACGTGAAGATCATCCTGGCCGGGATGCAGATACCGCCCAATATGGGGCCTCAGTACGCCGCCGAATTCCGGGACATCTACCGCGACCTGGCCGAAAAGAACGGTACGTCGCTCATTCCTTTTTTGCTGGAAGGAGTAGGCGGCATCCCCCGGCTGAACCTGCCGGATGGCATCCACCCGACCGTGGAAGGTCATAAAATTGTGATGGAAAACGTCTGGAAGGTCTTATCGGATGTGATCCAGGAGCAGTTGGAGCCGGTAGCCGATAGTACGCAGCAGGCAGTAGGAAGCTGAGGTAAATGGATCTTTACATTCCCAATCCGCTTCCCATTTTTATTTTTGCCAGTACCTTGTTCATTTGCAGGCCGAAATGCTTTTGCACGGCGTAACGGATGAGTTTCCTCACGGCGTCTGAGTCCATCTCAGGGCACACCAAACCGGCTCTACGAATGACCTGCTGTTCGTTGCTGGTGTCGAAGAGTTTGGGCGGGGCATTCAGATAGGCCTCAAACAAATTCCCAATGCGACTGTAAAACAATTGCTCTGAAAAGGTCTGATCGACCGGCATGCTGCTCACCGCTGTTACGCCGGTAATCCCCATTTCTTCGGCAGCCGCGGCCAGAAAATCGCGGTAGTTGCTGTTTTTCTCATTCACCAGATGGAAGCTATCGCCGGGCGTGTCCTGCAGGCAGATCTGGTAGAGCAGTTTCACCAGGTAATCCACCGGAACGAAATTGGCGCTGCTATCGGACGAAAAAACAATTCGCAGTTGGAGGTCAGTAAGGGAAGAAGCATGAGCGTTTCCGTTCAGCAGCGCCTTGAGCAGGTAGAAGAAACCAAATAGCTGGTAGAACACATCAAATTTGCTGACGTAGCCCAGCGGGGTTTCCATTAACCGGCCGCACACGATAGAAGGTCGAAAGATGCGACAGCGGATACCACTTGTGGACGCAAACTCACGCACTGCCATTTCGGCCAGCATCTTCGACTTTTCGTAGGGGTTATTGAATTGCCCGTCCGGATTAAGAAAGTCGGGGGCAATGCGGCCCCCGTGTTTGCCGCACACAAAGGAGGTACCGATAAAGTCAAATTCCTTCACGTGACAAGCCCTAACCAGATCGAGCAGTCGTTGGGTACCGGCGTAGTTGACCCGCATTACTTTCGCCTCCGTCTCCGGGCGGTCACGGAGGTCGGGCAGTGCTGCCAGGTGAAAGAAATAATCGATGGGTGTATGGCGCAGGGCTTGCAAAGCCGCTGTAAATCCCGCCGGCTGATCGAGCGATAGCTCCAGACCAATGAGCTGATGGCGAAGAAAATGATTCAACTCCTGCGGATCATAACCCGTGCCCAGGTAACTATAACCACTCTGCACAAACAAATGGATCAGCCGTTCCTGCAAAGATTTTCCTGCTTTGTGCCGGCCCAGTACGTAAATACGGATCTGGCTGAGCCGGTGCAGATTCTGTTTAACAATCTCAAAAAGCAGGTGGCTTCCCACCAATCCGGTTGCTCCGGTCAATGCAAATGTGGTCATGCGGGCAATGGTTGATTTCCGGCTTTTTTAGAAGCGGGCTTCAAATTAAGCAGAAACGGGTAGACGAATGGCATTTCATCAGCTGATTAAACGATTACCTCCCAAATGCCAATTATCGGGAGCCTGGTTTTAAAAGTTGAAGAGGCGTTATGAAATCATCTCTTTTTCTTCAGGAACCTTCTGCGGGCTCTTTCGTACATTCTTCTATTCTTTATTATCAACCATTTAAACCGAATAAACATGGACACACCAGGAGAAAAGTATATGGCCGATAACCTGACCGGACAGAACCACGAAGGCAGCAACGCCAATTGGCCGGTTCGAATTCTGACTGCTTCCAGTATCACGGGTGATCGGGTTGAAAACCGCCAGGGAGAAAACCTGGGTAAAATAAGCGACATCATGCTGAACATCCGCAAAGGAAGCATTGAATACGTTGTATTGGAATATGGTGCAGGTTTACTGGGTATTGGTGGCAAGCTGTTCGCCATTCCTTACCGTTACCTGGAACTGGATGCCGCCGACGAAAAGTTTATTCTGAACCTGGACAAGGAAACGCTGGAAAAAGCGCCGGGTTTCGATAAGGATCACTGGCCGGGTACCAACAACAATGAGTATTATAACGAAGTAGGTACCTACTGGGGCAATTTTATGGGTCCTCATACGGGTTCACCTATTTAATCAGGGCTTGCATTTTATTGATATTAAAGCAGATATATCTGAAAATCCTGGCGGCTGAATTTCTCAGCGGCCAGGATTTTTTATGATGCTCCATGATCCTTCCGAATGAATAGCGCTATATCGGTAGTAACAGCAGATAATTCGACCAAAAGCAAGCCATGGCCACGGTAAAACACGGGAATGCGTGCTTGCTCAAGGCCCGCTTCCGTGTTCCAGCAGATGACCTGATAGTTTCCTGCCGACAAAGCAGGGATACCAACTTGTACCCGCAGTGGCTTTGCCGCTTCGGAAATCAAACCCGACCGGTTTTTCAGATCCTGTCGCAACAGCCATACAATCGCCTGGCTTTGATCTCCGCAGGCAAATCCGGCAAATGCCCCGGACGAAATCTGCAACTCATGGTTCAGATTCTGCCTTTTGAAATGCGACCAGTCGATCAGCCGAACGAAAGCGGCCAGACTTTGCTGTGCTTTTCGCATGCCCGGTGTAAGCGTGTGCGGATGGCGGTAAGGCCAGCGCATACCTCCTCCGGCTCCGCCTGCTGCCAGGTGCGCCCATTGGATATGGCGGAAATATTCGTCGTCGAAAGCCTCCGGTAAAGTGATGCGCCGATTTCGGAAGGTATAGATGGGGCCGTGTTCGCTATCGAAGAAGGGTCGGTTGTCGGTGATGTGACGCAGGGCTTCGCGTACCAGTCCGCCGGTTGTGATGGCCGGAGCTACCGTATTGCGCGGGCGGTTGATGGTAGTTGAATCATAAAAATGCGTGCTGGCAAAGTCCAGGGAAGGATGACGGAAAATGACGTTGGCCAGACCGGGATGGTTTTGTATTTCCGGTCCAAACACCGATACCGTCTGCGGATGAGCACGTCCATAGAGTTGCATCTCCAGCTTTCTGAGGAAGGTGCTGATCTCCTCCACGAAGCAGGCAAAAGTTTCGGTATTGCCGGCGGCTTGAGTGGGGTGGAGTTCATTCCAGATGTCCCAGGCAAAAAGGGCACCGCTGCCACCCCAGCGCCGGGCCGCAAACTCCAGCCGACCTTTGATGGCCTGCAAAGTGTTCGGGCAAAGCAGCCAGCGGGAGCGACGATTACAAGGGCCGCCATTGGCCTGATTGTACGGATGGTATTTCCATTTTCGCCACATCCAGAAGGTGTCGTAAGGTGTCAGGAGAATGCGGATGCCGTGTTTTTCGCACTGCATAAAAAGGTCGTCCCACAGCCTGACCATGTTCGGCTGGAAGTTTCCTGCCGGGTTTTCCAGATAGCGATGCCGGGTCTGACTGTATTCCAGCATCAGACGCAGGCAGGTAACCCCTTGCGAACGGACGTAGATCAGATAATTCTCAACGGAGGTGAGGTCTTTTCGGCGAAATAGCCCCGCCAAATCCGGCCAGGTGATCGCGTCGTTCTGACCGATGGGCGTCCAGGTATCGCCGTGTTCGTTGATAAAGTAGGGAATCCCGGGAATCGTTTCTATCCAGGGTAGAGATGCTTCTTTGGTTGAGATCAATAGAAATGAAAAAAGGTTGCGTCAATCCGGATTCCAAGCCGATTTGTGTAATGAGCGCGAATCAGTTCATTCACGTAGCAAAGGATGAGTGAAATCTCTTGGCAAATTTAGGGCTTTTGTCTTCTTTCGGAACCTGCCCGGGTGTTTTACTTCGTTCAGCCAGGAACAGATCAGAGAAATGCGCTGGACACGATTTCCCAACTGAAAAGATGCGTAAATGAAATTTCTGAAGCAAACAGTGAGTTACTAACGGAAGCGGGTCATTGGCAATTTACCAGTCTCTGCTTCAGTGCGAAGCCAAAATGATACCCAATGTGAGAATATTTGATCAGTAAGGCTGAACCTGATGGACAATTCGTCGTATCCTGTTAGAAAACATCGGCTATGACAACACAAGATTTTCAACCAACGGGTGCGCTCAGTCTGGAAAGCGGCGAAACACCCGGCCAACCCAAGGCAACCGGCTCCAGCCAGATTAACGTAGGCGACACGGAGCGAATCATTTCTCTGGCGGGAGGTGCGTTGCTGACCTTTCTGGGGACCCGAAAATTTTCGCCAGCCAACCTCATCCTGGCCCTAACCGGCGGCGCATTGCTGTATCGGGGAGCCAGCGGGAATTGTCCAGTCAATTCGGCTATCGGGCGAAATACGGCGACGAAGGAAGCGGAGGCAATTGATATTACCCGGGTCATCACCATCCAGAAGCCCCGACAGGAAGTATACGCATTCTGGCGACAGCTGGAGAATCTTCCCCGATTTATGAAGCACCTGAAAGAGGTAAAACAGTTGGACAACCAACGCTCTCATTGGGAAGCCAATATTCCCGGTAACATCGTGGCCTTGAAATGGGATGCTGAAATTACCCGGGAAGAGGAAAATACGTTGCTGGCCTGGCAATCCGTTCCGGGTGCCACCGCTGACAATGCCGGGGAAGTGCAGTTCAAAGACACGCCGGTTGGTAACGGAACCGAAGTTCGGGTTCGCATCCAGTATCGCCCCCCGGCCGGAGCCCTTGGTAGCACTGTGTCGGCGTGGCTCAATCCGGTATTCAAGGAAATGATCCTGACCGACCTGCGGCGTTTCAAACAATTGATGGAAACCGGCGGTTTGCTAACCAATCAGAGCAGTTAAGTGAACCATTTTAAATACAAAGTGGATGAGTTCAACAATGTGATAAGTAATTGCTGAAAGCCACTTTCTCAGCAGGAATGAGAAGAATCTGACCTCACAAAAGCAGGGGCTTTTTTCATTGGGTTGTGAAAAAAGGACGGAGGATCAGCGGAAAAGATGGATGATCAAATTGAAAGTATAAATCAAACGAAAGATGAAGAATGCCCTGTTATTGATTTTGGCCGGAATTATTGGAGGAGTCGTTACCCTGGCTTCCTATAAGTACCTGGGATTTGACAATGCCATATCTCCGGCTTCCTCCCGGGGCGATTCGCGGCCATCGCTTACCCGACCCGTCAACTACAAAGGCAACGACGTAGGAATCGATTCGCTGAACGAAGTGTTCAGCGTCGGTTTTGGGGAGGCTGCCGACCAGTCACTGATGCAGGTAGTACACATCCGTTCCCGTTCGCGCGCAAGGCAAAACGTGCAGCGGGTTCCGGATCCTTTCCGCGAATTTTTCGGTGAAGAATACGGAAGGCCCTTCCAGCGCGAACGGGGACCAAGTCAGCAATCGAGCGGGTCCGGGGTAATTATCCGGAAGGATGGCTATATTATCACCAACAACCACGTAGTGGAAAATTCCGAAGAACTGGAGGTATCGCTTAACAACAAACGCGTGTACAAGGCCAAAGTGATCGGAACGGACCCGTCTACGGATCTGGCGCTAATCAAAATCGAGGAAAGCAACCTGCCTTTTGCCACCTTTGCCAACTCCGACCAGGTGCGGGTAGGCGACTGGGTGCTGGCCGTAGGCAATCCGTTTGACCTGGCTTCTACCGTGACCGCCGGTATTGTAAGCGCCAAGGCCCGGAACATTCACATCCTGCAGGACAATACGGCCATTGAATCGTTCATCCAGACCGACGCCGCCGTAAACCCGGGAAACAGCGGTGGAGCGCTGGTTGACCTGAGGGGCAATCTGATCGGTATCAATACGGCCATTGCTACGCCGACGGGTACGTATGCCGGATACGCTTTTGCCGTTCCCAGCAACATCGTGGCCAAAATTGTGGACGATTTCCTGCAATTCGGTTCCGTACAGCGTGCTTTCCTGGGCATTACCATTCAGGACCTGGACTGGAACCTGGCCAAGGACCTGGGACTGAGCATATCCGAAGGGGTGCTGGTCAATGGAGTGGTAAGCAACGGAGCCGCTGCGCAGGCCGGAATCAAACAAAACGACGTGGTGGTACGCGTAGGAAATCGCATAGTGCGCTCTTCTGCTGAGCTACTGGAAACGGTAGCGACCCGTCGCCCGGGTGATGAGATTACGGTAACCGTCAACCGGGGTGGCAAGGAAATGGATATCAATGCCAGATTGAAAAACAGTTCGGGCGGAGAAACGCTTAGCAGGACCAAGAACCAGTAAGGAATAAGCAAGCAACACAAGCAACAACCGATACCATCACCGTATCGCTTGTTGCTTTTATGGGGTTCAGCCAGCCAGGCTGGTTTCTTTGTAGTCGGGTGGCTCACCTGGCTTGTTGGTAATGATACTGATGTTGCCATCGCCCTCAATGTAGGCTTTTTTCACTTCCTTCACGTCCTCTACTCCCTGCTGTCGCAACTGGCTCATTATTTCTTCTTCCGTGATCATTTCCTGACGCATATTGCGCCGCAGTACTTTGCCATCCAGTATGAGCGGCAACGCTTTGGGACGGGTGAGCCTTTCAATCAGTGGGAAGCGATGCCCCAGCCAATCAAGGGTGTAATTCCAGAATACAATGGTTCCCACTAACAAAATTCCTTCAGTAATGGATTTATAATCGTTGCTCATGGCGTTCTGGGCCGCATCGGCAATGACTACAATGACCAGCAGGTCGGCAATACCCAGTTGACCGGTCTGCCGCTTCATAAAAAACCGCAGGAACGCAAACAGCATCAGATACGTGATCGTACCGCGCAAGATAATCTCCACGATGGAGTCGGAAGGAATAAACATTTCCTCCCAGTTTATACTGAATAAGTCTTTCTTCATTGTACAGCTTCTTTGCACAGCGGACCATTCCGATGCCGGATTATATACGAAGCGAATGAGGAGCAGATACAGGGAAATAAATCAAAATATATGTACTGCCTAATAAGAAAGTACCATGCGTGTGGCTTCTCATGGACAGAGAAAAGTGTTATCAAAAAAGTTATTGAATAAACGAAGGATAGGGCGGAAACCTTTAATAAAAAATATTTAAAAATATTGTGGGTATTTGAGGTTTTTCTTTATCTATACGTTAAATGCGTATTTACCCTTACTTCTTCGTATGAAAATACAATTGAGAAAATTTCTCAATGTTAGTTACGTTCTGGCCACCTTGTGTCTGGTAATCATTGGAATCGCGATTTACCGAAGTAATGAATCGGTTCTGCAGAGAGCCGGTTGGGTGGCGCACACGCATCGGGTCATTGAAGCCTCCAGCAAGCTGAGCGCTTTACTCAAAGACGCCGAAATCGGGCAACAGGGGTTTCTGCTCAGCAGCGACAGTACTTATCTGACCGCCTACCAGCAGGCGATCGATTCCGTTCCCGCTTATACCAAACACTTGCGGCTGCTCACCCGTGACAATCCGGAACAAACCCAACTGCTTCAGCAACTGGAAACGCAGATATATACGCAATTGTCGCTGCTGGGATACGGGCTGACACTGGAGAGTGAAGAAGAAAAAATGGATCAGAAGGTGTTTTTCCAATCCCGAAAAAGCAGCGAACAAATGAAGAACATCCATTTGCTCGTAAATCAGTTTATCTCAACGGAGGAAAATCTGCTTCAGGTCAGAAGCAAGGCCTTGGATCGATCGCGCGCTTTTACCAAAAACGTTATCTTTCTGGTCATACTGGCAGCCATTGTTTTTTCGCTCGTATCGCTGGTTTTCGTTGCCCGGCAAATGCAGGCCAGGGACGCGTACGACAAGGAATTGCAGCGATTGAATCATGAACTGGCGGCATCCTACGATGAACTACAGGCCACGCACGAAGAACTGACTTCCAACACCGAAGAGCTCATTCTGGCCAACAAGCAACTGGAAGCCCTCAGTGAGGAGTTAGAGGTGAAAGTAAGGCAAAGAACGGCTACGCTGGAAGAAATACTGAATCAGCTTACGGTTGAAACCGCTCAGCACAAGCAAACCGCCGAAGCTTTGCGCGAAAGCGAAAAATGGCTCCGGATTGCACTGGAAAATGCGCCGGTGATAGTGTTTAGCAACGATACTGACCTGCGTTTTACCTGGATGTACAGTCCTTTTTTGAATATTTTTGGCCGCAACAACGAAGTGATAGGTAAGAGGGTTACGGACTTTTTTCCGAATCAGAGCGCTCTCCGGGTCACGGACATTATGAACCAGGTGCTCGATACCGGACAGGGCGTAAAAGAAGAGGTGGTGTTAGAGAACGAAAGTCGGAAACGTTGGTACACCTTGAGCCTGGAGCCGATTACCAGTGCCCATAATCTGATCACCGGGATCACGGGTGCCGCATATGAAATCACGGAAATCAAGCAGTCGGAAGATAAGCTGAAGCAGACACTCACGGAGTTGGAAAACCGGAACAAGGAACTGGACCACTACGTCTACAAGGTATCGCACGACCTGAGAGCCCCCCTGACGTCGATGATGGGCCTGGTGGCACTGATTGAGATGGAAAGCGACCCGGAAAAGATCGCGCATTACGTACAGCTGATCAAGAACCGCCTCTATCGCTCCGACGATTTTATCCAATCAGTACTTGATCATTCCCGCAACCTGAATTCAGAAGTGAAACATACCGTTATTCATTTCCGGGAGATCATTGATAACTGCGTGGACGAATTAAAATACCTGCCGCACGCGTCCAATTTACAACTGCGGGTCAAAGTCGGAGAAGAAACGGTTTTCTGTGGAGACAAACTCAGGGTAAGCATTATCTTCAAGAACTTTATCTCCAACGCCATCAAATACCTCAATCCGCAGGCAGAAGTTCCTTATCTGAGGATTGATATCCGGGTGACACCCCAGCAGGCGCATATTAGAATAGAAGACAATGGAATAGGTATTGAAAAACAGTACCTGGACAAGATCTTCAACATGTTCTTCCGGGCTACCAACAAAGCCGACGGTTCCGGCTTAGGATTGTACATTACCCGGCAAACCATCGAAAAGTTGCAAGGGAGCATTTCGGTAGAAAGCAGCCTGGGAAAAGGAACTACCTTTTTGCTTACCCTACCTAACCTACAACCCCACGGGAAGGCCAACGTAGATGAACAAGCCATTCCAGGGCAGGGCAACAACCATTCGTAAGCCACTATTGGCAGCTATTTCACGGCTGAGCGTGTATAAGGAAGCCGCTTTTGTCATTTATTGAGTACGACCACTGAATCAGAAAGAACAGCCAATAGATAATACCCATGACTAAAATGCCGCCAGCACTGGTTATTTTACGGCTTTCTTGTACCTTGGGAAACAAATTGATTGGGCAGCTTTATGCGGAAATTTATCTTATTCTTATGTATATCCCTGAGTTGGGGAGCAGCACAGAACAGCCGGGCACAGGAAGTCGGCGAAATCGCCATTGGTGTAAAGGGAGGAGCCAACATTTCTTCATTGGGTGGCAATGATTCGCAGATCGGGTCGGCGAAGGTGGGGTTCCACGCGGGCTTTTACTTTGCGGCCCGCATCACTGATAACGTAGCCCTGCAACCCGAATTTATCTTTTCCCAGCAGGGCTTTCGGGTCACCGACAACTTTGCCTTACAGGCCAGCTCTTTCAATTACAACTATATGAATCTACCCATCATTGCCAAAATCTACGTGGCCGATGGGACCAGTGTACAGTTGGGTCCGCAATTTGGCTATCTGCTCAGCGCCCCGGAGGTAGGTACGGACAACGTCAAAAAATTCGACTTATCGCTGGCGATGGGTCTGGGCTATGAGCTGCCAAGCGGATTAAACTTTGCGGCCCGTTACAATCTGGGGCTTACCAATACCGTAGCCAATGCCAACAATTTGATTTCTTCCACTACCAACCGGGTTTTTCAATTATCCATCGGTTACACTTTCGGTTTAACGCCTTAGAAGCGCGGCCACGACCTCCGTACAAAGACGTATTTTTGAAAAAAAAGGCTTAGCCTACCTACCCTCCGGCCATTTTGACGTACATGGATTCGGTCGACAATTCACTTGTGAAAGTGGCTTGTGTACGACCAGATTCAATGTCTTATCTCTTTTAACCTTATACTTTATGGCTACTGAACAAAATAACAACCGGCCTGGTGAGCAGACCAATCGGCCACCTATTGTACCAGGAACTGCCGATAACCGGGAAGCCGGTTCGGGTCGTCTGGATGCGGAACCTTCACTGGGTGCGGGTTATACCCGGCCGAGCCGTGGCAACTCCGGAGCGGCTGCTGCTATGGATGATATTGCGGCGGCTTCTGCAATGGTAGGTGCCAATGCATCTCATCAAAACCAGGCCAACGCAGACGACGAAGCCGATACCACTACCAATAATTACGCTGCCAGTGGAGTAGAACACGGCACTACGCCTTCCGGTGCTGACGCCGGTGCAGGTAGCGCCGGAGCACTTTCGGGCGCCGACCTCAACGACGCCGACGCTGGTACCGGTAGTGCCAGCCGCAGCCGTACCCGCAACGACATCGATACCGACCTGGGAGGCACGGCTTCCGGCACAATGAGCCGCAGCGAAGATGACATGGACGCGGCCCTCTCCGATGATGACGACATCGTGGATATGGATGATGATGATGATTTCGAAGATGACGATGATGATACTTTCCTGGATGACGACGAAGACGAGGACAATTATTCAGGAAGATAAACCAAGATCTGTTTAACCAGCTATAGACGCCGCCTGTTCAACACAGGCGGCTTTTTTATGATATCAAAGTTAACTGCCTGGCCAGCTACTAGATGGCGATGCCTGCTTTCTGACCCACCGATCGGATGTAGGCAGCTGCCTGCGTGTATTCTTCCTGGGTTTCCAGGTGCTCCATCATGAGTGGAATGTTCGGGAGTTTGCTGAGTTCCGTGAGGAAAACGGTGTAATCCATTTGTCCCAGCCCCGGCCGGCATTCGGAAAGCTGCGGGGTATAGGCATCTTCTTTCATCACTATGTCCTTTCCGTGGCAACTGCGGATGTAAGGCCCCAGCTTTTTAAAACATTCCCGGATCAGGCTGGCGTTGTCGTAAAAGCTGCGCGGGCTCACAATCAGGTTCATCGGATCCATGTGGACGCCAAACCGCTTGTGACCGATGGCTTTGATCAGCCGCAGGTACGAATCGGCGGAGTCGGGGTAGGTCCAGGGCATGGGCTCCAGAGCGAAGTAGGTGCGGGTAGGCTGCACTTCGGCCAGGATTTTCCGCGTCACTTCCACCACTTCATCGAAGGTGGTCTGCTTGAAGTTATCAGCGTGAGGACCCGCCCAGTGCCGGGGATTTTTCGATCCGCTGATGTTCACGCAGCAGTTGGCACCAATGGCTTCGGCCAAAGCCAGCGAATCTACGCATTTGCGGAAGGCTTCCTTCGCCATCGTTGGGTCGGGGCTGATGGGATTGCTCCAGGCACCCACTTCCGAAATCACGATGTCTGCTTTTCGGGCAGCCTGTTCGTACGCCCTGATCTGTTCCACGGAAGCACCGGGTTTCAACGGGCAATAAGCCGACCGGTAGCCGTATTTCTGCAGGGACGCAATCCACTCTTCCGGTTGTTCAAACTTTTCAAACAAAGGTCCGCCCAGCCGGACGTAAGGCTTGGGCGTTTTGAGTGCGGACCAAGCGGGAGAAAGCGCTACAAAAGCAGCGGCCTTCAGGGTTTTCTGATGAAATGTGCGGCGGTTCATAAAAATGATGCGTAAGAGAATTGAGAAACGGCGTTTTGCCTACTTCCCGGTAATCTCAAACTCCGTGCGGCGGTTTTGCTGGCGGCCGTCTTCCGTGTCGTTGCTGGCCACCGGTCGCTCGGCTCCGTAGCCTCTGGAAGTCAGGCGCTGGGCTGAGATGCCCTTGGCAATCAGGTGGTCAATCACGGCCCGGGCGCGGCGCTCCGAAAGACCCTGGTTGTAGGCTTCCGTTCCTACATTGTCGGTGTGTCCGGTAATCACGATCTTCAGGTTGGGCTCGTCACGGAGCAGACCGATCACTTTTTGCAGTTCCGCCGTCGACTCTTTGCGGAGTTCGGCTTTGTCGAAGTCGAAGAAAATATTTTTCAGAATAATTTTAGAGCCTACTGTAGAGCGTTTCAGGGCTATGTCCAGGTTCAGTTCGCGGTAGCCAATGCTGGGCGGCACGTTGTAGTTTTCGGAGTGGAAGAGATAACCTTTCTTCTCTACCGCCAGCCCGTAATTGCGTCCCGAAGGGATAGAAACCTTGTATTTGCCGGTTTCCGCTTCCGTAGTAAGCTCCGAAACGACTTCATTTTTTTCGTTGTCTGTAAGCACCAACCGGGCTTCCAGCGGCTCTTTGGTGAGGGCATCCGAAACAATGCCCCGCAGAATGGTAATAGGATTTTGGTTGGCATTGACTTCCGAAGCACCCTGTTCCAGCTTCAGGTCCTTGTTAGAAGCCTGGTTTAAAGTATCAAACATCGGCATGGAGAGCAGATAGATATCCTTTTCTCCCAATCCCTCCTCGTAGACCGAAGCGTAGTAGCCGTGGCGGTTATCGGCCGACAGCACAAAGTACGTATTGTCGTCGGCCGTGTTGATGGGGAAGCCCAGGTTTTCGGGTTCCGTCCATTTGCCGTTTTCCAGGTAAGATTTGAAAATGTCGTACCCGCCCATGGTGCTGTGGCCGCGCGAACTGAAGTACAGGGTCTGCCCGTCGGGGTGAATGAAAGGGGCATCGTCGTCGTAGGGCGTGTTGATGGGCGCTCCCATATTGACTGCTTCTCCCCACTTGCCGTCCCGTCCGCGGCGGCTCATATAAATGTCCAGGCCACCCATCCCGCCCGGGCGATCACTGGAAAAATAGAGGATCTGCCGATCGGCAGTCATAGAAACGGAAGGCTCCTGGTATTTGGAGTTAATGGTGTTACCCAGGCTTTCCGGTTTGGACCAGCGATAAGAGACCGAATCGAGCAGGGTAGAGTAATAGATGTCGCCGTTGTTGGTGTCGCGGTAGATGAAGAGTTGTTTGCCATCCGCTGAAACGGCAATGCAGGCATCGTGGCCTTCGGTGTTGATGCTGGGGCCTACATTGCGGGCCTGGGTCCATTTGCCATTGATATTGAATGTCACATAGATGTCTTCGTAAGGCAGATTGTCTTCCGGAGCCAGGAAGCCGCCCAGTGAGCCTTCCCGCCGGGAGGTAAAAAACATGACGGACTCATTGGCAGAAATCACCGGGGCGTAATCGGGAAAGCGACTGTTTACTTCTTCACCAAAGTTCTTGATCACCACCCTGACCGGGTTTTGAATGTATTGCAAGCCGTTCCGGCATTCTTCTATCTTGCCGTCTACCCGGCGATTTTCGTTGGGATCTTTTCCCCGGTAGTTTTTCTGATACGTCTGATACCAGGAAATGGCTTCCTTGAATTTGTTGTTGTACTGATAGGCTTCACCCAACAGGTATTCAATGGCCGGGTCGATGGCCGGGTTGATTTGATGGGCTTTCTGAATAAAAGGCAGCGCCCGTCGGCGGTAGGAGGTTTTCAGGTAACAGATCCCCGCATTCAAATTGGCTTCCGGATTGTCGGGATCTACTTGCAATACATCCAGGTATAGATTGAGGGCTTCTCCAAACCTTTGCTCTCTAAAAGACTCTGCAGCGCTTCGCATCACCTTTTTTACACTCTGTGCGCACAAGTCGCTCGACAACAAGATGAAGGCCCCAACCATACCCAGGCACGTAATCAGATAAATGTTTCTGCGAATCGGTACATTGAGAAGCATACAAATAAATGGTTTACGGTGCTTAATAGAACAAACCTAATCAAATATTGTACATTTTCAACCTTCGTGCCCTCTGAAATGGATATAATTAAAGAGGATATTTCAATTGTACGCTCAGAATGAGAAAGTTAGCGAAGTGGAATGAAATTAAGTCCACAGTCAACAAACATGGTTGATCAGGTTACTCGTTAGGATTTATAGCCATATAGGTAGATTGAATATACAAAATTATCCCTTTCCCATGCCTGACTTTGTTGATCGACATTCAATTGTTCGCTCCATCTGGGGAGATTCTGATACCGTACTATTGGTTTTCGCCGGTTCTTCGGCAGAATTTGCGCTCAACCGGGCAGTAGACTGGCTGTTCTTCACGGGACGCCTGCCCGCCGATCCCATTGGGCGGTTGTTTTCGACGGTGCGTTACGCGCAGGACATTGTCTTCTCCGATTATGAAAAAGCTTCCCGTACCGTGGGGCGGATGGCGGCCATTCACAGCGGCGTAGAAAAACAGCGTGGCTACACCATTCCTGATTGGGCGTATCGTGACGTGCTCTACATGCTCATCGACTATTCGGAGCGTGCGTATGAATTGATGCACCGACCTTTGACCCACTCGGAAAGAGAGGAAGTGTTTCAGGTTTTCAGAAAAGTAGGAGAGGGCATGCACGTTCCCGAACTACCGGCTAATTACGCCGAATGGAAGGAAGACCGGAAGCGCCACCTGGACCGCGATCTGGTACGCAGTGAGTACACGGACCGGCTTTTTACGCGCTACCGCGAAGAACTGGGCAAATGGCGGTACGATCTGCTGTTGCAGGCGCAGGCCCAACTGGTGCCGGATCAGGTGCGTCAGTTACTGCACATGGAACCCAGTCCGGGCTTTGCCTCTGCCGTCTGGATGTACCGCCTGCTCAACCGGCTCAAACTGAAGCCACTGTTGCAGCGGGTACTGTTGCCCGCCCGTTACCTGGAAGACATCCGCCAGTTTGAGAAGGCGGCCGCGTAAATGGTTTGGGCTTTATTTTAGCAGGGTTTGCGTTTGCGGAAAAGGAGCGGCCTGATTAAGTTCGCCAGCCGAAAAAAACAGATCCCTTTCCGCTTATGACTGAGCCCTGGCAACGCCCCCAAGTAGTCGCCCACTGCCGTCTTTTGGCCGACAGCTATTTTCACTGGACGCAGCAGCCTTTATTGCCGGAAACCGGAGATGACACGCAGTTGGCCAGAGCCTTGTACGAAGCGCCTTTTGTGCTGGTATCGCACGGCACGGAGTACGACCCGATCTTCAATTATGCCAACCGCTGTGCGCAAAGTCTGTGGAAATTGTCCTGGGAGCAGTTTACTATTTTACCTTCCCGGGCTTCGGCTGAGCCCATCGAAGAAAGCCGGCGGCAGGAGTTGCTGGAAAGTGCCAAAAAGCAAGGATTGATTCAGAATTACCAGGGTACGCGCATCAGCAGCGACGGACGGCGTTTTTACATCATCGACGTAACGCTCTGGAACGTGCTGGACCACAACGGCCAGTACCACGGTCAAGCCGCCAAATTCGACCGCTGGGAGTTTGTCTGACTGAGTAGGTAAATAAAGAAAAGCTCTCCAAGAGTAGCTAACCCTTGAAGAGCGAATCATGCTTTAAAAGCCGGTATTATATATTGGAATCCTTCAGAATCACGTCGTGGGCCCCGCCTTCTACGATGCTGGTGGCAGACACCAAAGTAATCTTCGCTTTCTGCTGCAATTCGGCAATGCCAATGGCACCGCAACTGCACATCGTTGACTTGATTTTGCTCAGCGTGATGTTGAGGTTGTCTTTCAGCTTGCCGGCGTAGGGTACGTAGCTGTCTACGCCTTCTTCAAACTTCATGCCTTCGCTTTCGCCGCCCATATCGTAGCGTTGCCAGTTTCTGGCCCGGTTGGAGCCTTCACCCCAGTATTCCTTCACGTAGTTGTTGCCGATCTTTAGCTTTTTGGTCGGGCTTTCGTCGAAGCGGGCGAAGTAACGGCCCATCATCAGGAAGTCGGCGCCCATGGCCAGTGCCAGTACCATGTGGTAGTCGTGTACGATGCCGCCATCGCTGCACAGGGGAATGTATACACCGGTTTGTTCATAATATTCATCCCGGGCTTTGGCTACTTCGATCAGGGCGGAAGCCTGGCCGCGGCCAATGCCTTTCTGCTCACGGGTAATGCAGATGGAGCCACCGCCAATCCCCACTTTTACGAAGTCAGCCCCGGCTTCTACCAGGTAGAGGAAGCCATCGCGGTCCACGATGTTGCCGCCGCCTACTTTCACTTTTTCTCCGTACTCCGCCTTGATGTGCTCAATGGTTTCCCGCTGCCATTCCGCGTATCCGTCGGATGAGTCTACGCAGAGCACGTCGGCCCCGGCGGCTACCAGTGCAGGTACTCTTTCCTTGTAATCTTTGGTATTGATGCCGGCTCCTACCAGCAGCTTCTTGTTGGGATCCAGCAATTCAAGTGGGTTTTCCTGGTGGTCGTCGTAATCTTTCCGGAAAACGAAATATTGTAGGTGCTGCTCCTTATCGATAATGGGCAGGCAGTTGAGTTTGTTGTCCCAGATGGTGTCGTTGGCTTCGCTGAGGGAGATCCCCAGGTCACCGACGATGAGCTTGCTAAAGGGAGTCATGAAATCTTTTACCTTCTTACTCATCGGGTCGCGGCTCACGCGGTAGTCCCGGCTGGTCACCAGGCCCAGCAGTTTGCCGTTGGAAGAGCCGTCTTCGGTGATGCCGATGGTGGAGTGACCCGTCCGGCGGTTGATCCGGATTACGTCTTCCAGGGTATGTTCGGGCGTCAGGTTGGCGTCGCTGATTACGAAACCAGCCTTGAATTTTTTGACCCGCCTCACCATTTCGGCCTGACTCTCAATGGACTGGGAGCCGAAGATGAACGACAAACCTCCGTTTCGGGCCAGTGAAATGGCCAGGTGATCATCGGAAACGGCCTGCATAATGGCCGATACGAAGGGAATGTTCAGTTCGAATGCCGGGCGTTCCCCTTTCCGGTGTTTTACCAGGGGCGCTTTTAGCGATACGTTGCCCGGAATGCATTGTTTGGTGGTCAGACCAGGGATCAGTAAATACTCGCTGAATGTTCTGGATACGTCATTGAAATACTGAGCCATAATAATTGTCTTTCTTGGGTGGGTTGCTTAGCATCATCCGCACTTTCGGTGGCTTCGGATAATTAAAATTCGGCAAAACTAATCACTTCCGGGCGATTAAGCTAAACGCTCGCCACGGAATGATCAGATATTTTAAATCTGTACTGGGTAGTAAGGCCGAAAAATGCGACACCGAAAAATGAAAAGGTATTAGGAGAATGATCTACCGGTTTTCTGGCTTCGGGCAGTTGGATGAAGAGAAAATTGTGCAAGGCAACAATTCGGCGTGAGAGCGGTTATCTTTTTTGAGGCCGCTGGAAAATCGACGGTTTTCTTACCTCTGCCCGGGGCGAACCATTTTTGGGCACAGTATTCGTTATGACAAAGGCTACATTCGTCCAAACAAGTAAACAACGTTATTCAACCAGTATATGAAAAACATCCGCTTATTGTCAGTTGCTGCGCTACTGATGCTGACATCTTCCTTCAGTTTTGCTCAAATGGGAATACTGAAAAAAGCCAAAGATGCCGTTTCCGGTAAAGGAGCCGGCCTGAGTACCGAAGACGTAGCTCAGGGTCTGAAAGAAGCGTTGAGCCAGGGAGCCGCCAAAGGTTCGGATCAGGCTTCTAAAGTAGACGGTTATTTTGGCAATCCCCAGATCAAAATTCCCTTTCCGCCCGAAGTGCAAAACGTAGAACAGAAACTGCGGTCGGTCGGCCTGGGAAACAAGGTAGATGAATTTGTCCTTTCCCTGAACCGGGCGGCGGAAGATGCCGCCAGTGAAGCCAAGCCAATTTTCCTCAAAGCCATTACCAGTATGACGGTTCAGGACGCTTTTGGCATTCTGCGCGGTGAGAAAAATTCGGCTACTCAATACCTGCAGCGCACCACCACGCCCGAGTTGACCTCCGCCTTTACGCCCGTGATCCAGAGTTCGCTCGACAAGGTAAATGCCACCAAACTGTACGCCGACCTGATCACGACCTACAATAAGATTCCGCTGGTGAAGAAGGTAAACCCCAACCTGACCGAATACGCGACCCAGAAAGCCATCGATGGTATGTTTACGCTGGTGGAAAAGGAAGAAGCCAACATCCGCGACAACCCCGCCGCCCGTACCACCGATCTGCTGAAGAAAGTGTTCAGCAAGTAGTTGTACTTTGGTAAATAAAAAATCCAGTCATCGACATAGTTAAATGTCGATGACTGGATTTTTTATTTACACTTTGATCAACGCTACCGTTCGTAGATTTCCAGGGGAAGGTCATCGGGATCGGCGAAGAAGGTGAATTTACGGCCGGTCAGTTCGTCGGTTCGGATAGGTTCGGTCGCAATGCCCCGGGCGTTGAGTTCAGCGGCCGTCTGCGCTACGTTGTCCACTTCAAAAGCCAGGTGCCGCAGCCCCCTGGCTTCCGGAAAGCTGGGACGGGGCGGCCGGTCGGGGAAATAAAACAGTTCGATCTGGTATTGCCCACCTACCGACAGATCCAGTTTGTACGAATCGCGCTGGGCACGGTAGGTCTCCTGCACCACTTCCAGCCCCAGCTTGTTTACATAAAAGTCTTTGGATACTGGATAATCGGAGCAGATAATGGCTACGTGGTGGATTTTGTTCAACAGCATAAAGAGTAAATTCGGAATTGATAATAAGCGCGAATCAGCAGTCAGCAAATTAGCTATCCGCTCTATTTTAAATTGAACTGACTACAATCAAAGATTCCATCTTTCAAAAAGATGGAATCTTTGATTGTAGTGCCCTCTGTGCTACAATTCTTTGATCCGGATGTTGCGGAACCAGATGGGAGCGCCCGCGTGCTTTCCCTGAAAGCCAATGTGGCCTTCGGTAGGCATGGAAGCCAGGGGTTTGTTGAGCCAGGAAGGAATTTCAGAGCCGTCGGGATTCTGCTGGCCGGATGTCCATTTCGACATATCCATTTCCGTTACCAGTTCTCCGTTCAACGTTACCCATATTTTCTGTTCCTGGCAGGTAATGGTGTAGTGGTTCCATTCGCCGGGTTTTTTCACTACTTGCTGCTTTTTGGCCGCCAGTCGACCGAAAATGGCCCCGCACTGCCAGGTAGGCGATGCTTTCGACCATTCTTCGGAATAATCGTCGGCAATCTGAATCTCTACTGAATTGGGAATCCAGTTGGCCGTGTCGCTGGCGTAGACGATGACGCCGCTGTTGGTGCCGGGTGCCGTCTTGAACTCCAGGTCCAGGATAAAGTTGTTGTAAGGCCGTCGGGTCCAGATCGCTTTGTCTTCGGTGGCCGTCATGACGCCTTTTTCTACGCTCCAGAGGCCTTTTTCGTAGGCCGCATCCGACAGGTCGGGTTTGAACAGGTTCACCCAGCCGGGGCCGGACGTCTTGGGATGACCCTTGGGTGGTACCTAGGCGTAGGCCTGGATCAGGGCAAACAGGATAGTGGCAAAGGTCAGGAAGCTTTTAATCACGGAGATAAGATTTAGGTTAAAACGATCGGTTGTATTTTAACCCGAAATTTAGTGATGTTCCGTTAAGAACGAAGCCAAAAGGGAGAAAGAGGAATTATTCCAGCTTGGTCAGCAGCAATCCACTGGGTTCGCAAATACAAACCAGGTACTTCTGATCCGGCGAAAGACTCATGCTGTGACAGGCTTCTCCGCCCGAAGACCACAATTGCTGACTTTTTCCGTCGGCCTGCGTAGCGACCAGCGCCATACCATTGCCCTCCGGTTTCAGGCTGTAAGTCGTGCCGTTCGTTGTCCGGATTCGGACGGGTTGTATTTCGGAGGCTGCGCGGTACAATTGCAGGTCGCTCTCACTCAATTCGTGCAGGAGCGCCGGATTTTTCAGCAATCCCACTTTACGGCCCTGCCATTTGCCTTCTTTCAATTCCACGTTGGTCAGCGGTATTTTCATCCACTTTCCCATGATTCGGCATGCCAGGTAGTCCGATTGAGGCGACCACAGCGCCCGTTCTTCGACCGCACTGGAATTGACCACCAGGGCCAGGTTCGTTTTCAGGCTGGCTAATTCACTGATCAGCGTAGGCGTCGTTTGTGCCCAGGTGTGCGTATGAAAAGCCATCAACAGGCTCAGCAGAAAGGTACGTTTCAAAAAAATCACAGTTTGGTTGATGAAAGTGTTTGGAATAATCGGCAAGCATGAAAACGGCAATTTAATGCAATTCGTACTTTATCTGCATTAGCGTTGAAATGTAAATGATTGGCTCGTCAAAGAATGCGTGAAAGCCCTTACGGATCAGTCCCGCTTTCAGGATCATCCGCTTTCGGATAGTGCCATTTTCTTACCCTGTTGGTGTTCTTATCGGCTGATGGTCTGCCTGCCGCTTTTCAGGGCAATGGTTTCCCCTTTCCATACAAACGTGCCCGACAAACCTTCCGGCAAGGTAATTTCGGCGGAAATCCCTTTTGCTCCTTTTCGTCTGAGCTTTACCCCAATATCGCCCAGCGGGTGGGGCATTTTCCCCGAAGCCTCCTTCAATGTGCCTAAGTAAGGCTCAATGCGGACGGATCGGAAGCCCGCTTCGGCTGGTTCGATGCCACAGACCGTAGCCAGGAATTCGATGAGCGGGCTGGCACTCCATGCGTGGCAGTCAGAACGGGTTTTCAGTTCGGTTTCGGCAAACGTAGTGAGTCCCTCATTCAGCATCGACCTCCATACGCCCAGGTGTTGCAGGTATTGGCTACCCATTCCCGCTTTTTTCAGGGCATTCATCAGATAAAACTGGTAGTAGATGGTGCACTGGGTCAGGTTTTGATCGCTCAACAGGCGTTGCATCAGGGCCACTTGCTCATCAGCGGGAAGGGCATCGGTCAGGATGGCCATCACGTTGGCGTGCTGGCTGAATTCCTTTTTCTCCGGCGTGTCGGCAAAAAGCCGCTTTTGGGCATCGTAGCAGTGATCGTGCACCGCTTTCCGAACGGATTGAGACAGGTTTCGGTAGTACTGGGCTTCGCTGTTTTTGCCGAATGATTCGAACAACTGCGCCGCCCGGTCGAGGGCGTACACGTATTGCAGGGTAATGATGGCCGAACCTTTTTCATCTTCCGCTCCCTTGGGTACACCCCGTTGAAATTGAGGTGCCCAGTCCACAAAGTTCCACCAGCCCATGTTGCTCAGTAATTTATTCTGGTCTAAATGCTGTTCGTACCAGCTCAGCACGCTCCGGATGCCCGGCAGAAAAGACTGCACGAAGACCGGATCGTGGCGGTAACGGTGGTAGTCGTGCACCATATCGACCCAGTAGAGTGAAAAGGGCGGAATGATTTGCGCAAAATCGGTAGGATAGCGGCTTTGGGTAATGCCTTCGGGGAGGCGGGAATGATCGAACTGCTGCAGGGCATTGCGTACCAGCCGGTCGTCGCCAGCTACGTGCAGCGAAATCAGGGCCTGAATGCGGGTGTCACCAATGTATTGCAACTGCTCGTAATACGGACAATCGAAATAGGTTTCGTAGGCGCAGAGCCGGGCCGTACGCCAGCCCACGTTCCAGATGTTTTTGAGCACAGGATCGCTGCTGGTAAACGTGGCCTTCTGTTCGAAAGGATAAGCCGAAAAGAGGTTGTAGTAATCGTGAATGGTCAGCGGTTCGGCCGCAGTTTCTATTTCCAACTGGGCATAGCGGAAGGTACGCCACCACAAAGGGCGGAAGAGCCGATTTGCTCCGCCATCGGGCAGAAAGGTATCGTGGTAGCCGATCAGGACTTTGCCATCGGTTTCGTTGCGGTTGCCTTTCTGTTGGTTGGCATCCAGCAAGGCTTCGGCGTAGCGCAAACGCACCTTCGCTCCGTTGCCACCACTCACCATCAGCTCCGGATACCCGATGGTCAGGTAACTCTGGTCGACCAGGAGGGTAGCTTTGGTTTGGGCGGGAATGACCAGTGCCTGGGTGCCCTTCAGGAAACCATCGTTGGCCTTGATGCCCGCGGCCCGGACCAGCCTGGGAATGCGCTCCTTCCTTTCCTCCATCATCGGGATGTTGCGTGGAATTAGGTTGGCGTCGCCTTCTCCGTAGCCAAAGGCAAAATAGGCCGGTTTTCCTCCCCGCATGATTTTTGCCGACAGCCATTCCTGATCGTTAAATGCCGTTTTTTCCCAGCCCCAGGGATAAGAAACGGCGTTGAGACTGTCGCTGGCTCCGGCGGCATAGTAGCCATTGACCGACTGGTGGCTGATGGGAATGGGCCGGTAGGAAAGATTTTGCGTTACTTTCCAGGGCTGCACGCCGGTATTGATCAAACTTTCCTGCTCCGTATCTCCCTGCATCAGAAAGCCCGTTTGCCAGGTTTGCTGGGCAATGGGCCGGTCGTCGCCCGCATTCCAGACCAATGCCGCAATCAGGTTGCTGCCCGCCTGCAGGTAAGGGGCCAGGTCGTAGGTTTCGTATCGCCAGTGCATCTTGTCGCCCCGGGCGGGGCCCAAACCCACTGGGTTGCCATTGACAAACAGCCGGTACCGGTTGTCGGCCGTGACGTGCACGATAAAGCGCTCTGGTTTGGTCGGCAGGTCGATGGTGCGGCGGAAGTGGAAGACGCCATATTCTTTTCCGCTGGCCGTCGGGTGCGCCACCCAACTGGCCGGCCATTGTTTGGTGAGCAGGTCGGGATGGATGGGGAGGTCTTGCGCCTGCGTACGCACGAAAGTCAAAAACAGGAAGCAAAGAAGGTAATGCTTTTTCATAGATAAGTTTGATGGATGTCGGGCACTGTTGCTTACTCTGCGCATTTGCCTTTATGGCAGGTGAGGAAGGATCTTTCTGGCTCGGGAATGAAAGGCGGCAGAAGTTCGGGGTAACTGATCTTCGATGACCAGCCGCATTTCCTGACGGATATCCGGATAGGGCCGGCTCAGCTTCTCCAATACAGTCAGGGCGAAGGTTTTGTTGGCTACCGGTTCGCCAGGTAGCGTGATCAGATCGAAACAGGCATTCATTACCTCCCCGGCCAGAGACTCCGGAATATCCACGAACTGAAGCAGCCGTACCACGTTCCTTTTGACGGCATTGTGCACCGGCTGATTCAACTGTCCGATCAAAGTAGCCAAGTAGTTGTTAATGAGTGCCGGGTGTTGTTCAACGCAGTGGCTAATCAAGTTGGAAGATCGCTGGGAAAGCCGGTAATCTTCCGCCAGAAACAGCTGCATCAATTCATCGAAGCGCTTCGGATCAGCTCCCACGTAATGGGCTACCTTCAGTTTCTGTTGCCGGGAGTAAGGCTGCAGGATTTCCTCTTTCAGATTCATTTCCGAAAAGTACGGGGTTGAGCGCTCCAAATTAAAGACTGCAATCGAAAAAAGCCATCCTGCTGCATCGGGTTTACTGGGTTTGTGGTGCTCCTGAATCAAAAAGCCCCCGCTCTGATAAAGAACGAGGGCTTCGTAGGTTTAAAAATGAAGGAATCAAGCCTGCCGGTCAGAAGATCCGGTAAGAGCAATTTCTGCTACTCCACTTTCAGCGTTCCCTGCATCACGGTGTAGTGACCGGGGAAGGTACAAACGTACGTGTAGGTACCGGGCTTGGTAGGGGCCACGAAATAAATGGATTCCGACGTGCCCGGCTGCAGCAGCTTGGTGTGGTTGAGTACTTTGGGCGATTTGGGCACGTAGTTCATCTTTTCTGCGTTCAGGCCCAGTTTCAGCGCCGCGCTTCCTACCTCTTCGGCATCGCCGGGCAGTACCAGCACCAGGTTGTGCAGCATGTCGTCGCTGTTGTTGAAGGTCAGCTTCACTTTGCTGCCGGCTTTTACCGTCAGTTCTGTCTTGTCAAACTTCAGCCCGGGCTTGGTGCCGATTGCCAGTTCAACATCCGGTTTCGACCAACCGGCGGGCATTTTGGTTACCCGCTTGGCCAGGTTTCCGCCCGAAGTGCTTGCAGAGCCAGAAGAACCCGCTGCTGCAGCGGTTTTGGTATCTTTGCCAGCTTTGGCCGAACCACTTACACCGGCCACGCCGCTTTTGTGTCCGGCGTGTAGGTTACTGGCTTTGGGCAGGTCTTTTACGGCCATCTTTTCTCCCTGTGGAATTTCGTTTAGCGTGTAATAAGCCGTGTTGTGCAACAAAGCCAGGTTATTCTGGGAGCGAACCCCTTCTGCCTTCAGTTCGTGCACGTATTTCTGACGCAGACCATCTACGGCCAGCCGGGCTTTCATCCCGTCGGCAGATACTTCGATTCCGCGAATGGCGCATCCTTCCTGGTTGATCACCGGGCTGCCGTACACGGGATGGTACTTGTAGATAAAGCCGGTAATTTCGTAAGAAGCCGGATCAGATGCGGTTTTCTTGTCGACTGGTTGGGTAAATTCCACTTCAAAGCCATCGGGCATGGCGCGGACGGCTTTCATTTCGAAGGGCGTCTTGCCGGTCCATACCAGCCGTTGGATACCGCCGGGTTTTTGTCCAGTAGAGCCCCAGCCGCGGTTGGTCTGTCCTACGAACATCGAACCGTCTTTGCCCCACGCCATACGCAGTACGCCCGATTCAAAACCTTCGCGGAAAGCAAATGCGGCTCCCTGGTATACGCCATTTACTTTTTCCAGGAAAACCCGGTCCACTTTACTTTGTCCCTGGTCGCCCACGAATAGTTGTCCGGCAAAGGGGCCGAAAGCACCGTTGGTTTCGTCTACTATAATCTCAGAAGTAGAAATGCCCAGGATGCCGTGGGGCAGCCATACGGCGGGCAGTTTTACACCGGGCAGTTTTTTGGCTATTTCAAACAAAGGCGTTCCCTTGTCGTTCGGGTCATTCTCGGGTTTGATCGGTGCTTCGCCGGGTTTGGCCATCCGCGGGTCGGCAAGGGCATATACCTGACTGGTAGTAAGCTTCACCGGCGATTCGGGTTGGGTAGCCCAACGCAGACCGGCCGGGTGCCCCGTAAAGTCACCTTTCTCCAGGTGAAAAATCGCTCCGGAGCCCATCCAGTCACCCTGGTTGTCGGCGTAAAAGAACTGTCCGTCTACCAGACCAATGCCGCAGGGAGAGCGCATGCCGGTGGCGTAAGGTGTCATTTTGCCATCCGGGGAAATCTGCATGGTCCAGCCCCGCCACGGCACCCGGCTTTCGCCCCGCCACCATTCTACGTCGCCAAAGGCCACGTTGCCGGTTACGTACATGGTGCCGTCCGGGGCGATTTTCGGACCGAAAGAATACTCATGGTAGTGTCCGGAAATCGGCCAGGCGTAAACCGTTTCGTAGCTGTCGGCACGGCCATCGCCGTTTTTATCGCGGAGGCGGGTCAATTCGCCGCGCTGGGCCATGTACAGGGCTCCGTCTTTGTAGGCCAGTCCCAGGATTTCGTGCAGACCACTGGCAAAATGCCGGTAATAAGGCGCACGGCCGTTGTTCATATACGGGTTTTCGATGAGCCATACGTCGCCCCGGCGGGTAGAAGCCGCCAGGTTACCATCGGGCAGTACGGCCATGCCGCCTACCTCCATCACCATGCCTTCGGGAATGGGCAGGGTCACCATATTATAATAGGAGTCTTCCGTGGGTACGGACTGGGCGGAGGTAGCCAGGGGACTCAGCAATCCGGCCAGAGAAAGAGAAAGGGCCAGGCTGCTGAAGGGCTTTTTAAAGAATGATTGTATGGAAAGTTGGGTTTTCATGTCTGAATGGATCTGTGTGGATGCTGGTGAGGCGCAGGCGCCTTACCAGATGATGGAATATTTGACGTTGGCTCCCTTGTCGATACCGCTCACTGGTACCAGCAGTTCCTTCCGGTTGTTCACCGTGCGTACCATCGGTTTGGCGGCTCCCTCAACCTTCACGTAGTATTCATTGCCGTTTACTCCGTAGGCACCGTCGCTCAGTGCGGCAATATCCTTTCCTTCGGCTACGCGTACGTACAGATTCGCTACGTTCGGACCGCTTACTTTCAGGTTGCGGGTAATCACGCGGCCTTCTTCTTCGGGGGCAGTCAGGTCTTCTACTTCTGCTCCGTAAAGTGTGTACTTGAAGACCGGCCGACCGTTTTCGTCAATGTCGTAGCCTTTGAAGCGATAGGCAGCCTGCTGGCTTAGCGTGTCGATCCAGGCGGCATTGGTGTTGCTCAGTACTTGCATCACCGGAGCGTCGCCCAGGAGCACCATGCTGCCCAGTGGACGGGAACTGCCATCGCCGCGGTCGTGCCACATGGGAGTGGTATTGAGGAAGCCCCCTTTCCACACCTGTACCAGCGCACCGTTGTCCAGGTCCATGGTATAGTGAGTACCCAGCGGACTGCCTACGGAAATGGCGTGGGTAATGCGTTTGCCACGACCCCCTTCCGGCCGGAAATCCATGAAGCTGCGCAGCAGCCGGGGTTGGGTACTGTTGGCTTCCAGCATAATCGGATCAACGGGATTGCGCAAGGGCACGGAACTCATCAGGTGCAGGGGCTGACGCCGGATGCCGGGGCCTTCCACAAACAAACCCAGCGCCGGATTCACCCAGGATTCGGCTTTGCTGTAGATAATTTCAATGGGCTGGTTGCCGGGTTGTAAAGTGAGCGAACCTTCACGGGGCCAGCCGTCTTGCGGAACCACGGTCTGGTTGCCTACCTTTAACGTACCATTTCCACCGGTGATGAGCGAAAAAGTATACTTGCCGGCTTGCTTGATGGGCAACGTAGCCGTATAACGGAGCACAAAATCATTGGGAGCCTTGGCTACTTCCCAGGTCAGATCGGGCGTGCTGCCCGTTGTTTCGGATTTCAAACGGGAGAAATCCGGGGAGCGCTCAAACTTACCGTAGTAGCTGTATTGTAGATTGGTGAGAGCCAAGGGAGTTTGGTCGTAGTTTTTGTACCGAATGTTGCGGAAAGCCACCGGGCCGTGGTCACCCTGAATCAGCAGGGGGCCGGTAGCTACCTCATTGGGTGCCATCGGGCCGCGGGTGGGGCCGGTCAGCTCCACGTTTTCGTGGATGGTGACCCCGTTGTGAACGATCTCCAGAATGCGGGCGTTCTGGATTTTCTGGCCCTGGGCGTTGAAGCGGGGAGCCTGGAAGGAGATGTGGTAGTGCTGCCACAAGCCCGGAGCCCGGGTCACGTTGAAGCGGGGGGCACTGCCCTGGTACCCTTTCTGGCCATCGGGTTTGCTGTCGTCCCAGCGTTCGTAGATAGAACCGCAGTCGTGTACACCGGGATTTTTTACGCCCCAGCTATCGTACAGTTGAATTTCGTACCGTCCCTGCAGGTAGATGCCGGAGTTAGAACCTTTGGCCATCATAAAGTCCAGGTCCAGTTCCAGATCGCCGTGCTCCATCACGGTCACCAGGTTGTCTTTCTTCTTTTCGGTGGGAATATTGATCAGTACCCCTTTCCCGGAAGTCGCTTTCATCGCTTCTTTCTGATTGCGATCGGCAATGGCTTCCCCTCCGATGCGCCAGTTGTCGGCTACGGGGCGGAAAGCGCTCATATCGTTCAGCGGTAATACCGTCATGTCCGATTCGTCGGAACGGGATTGGGCTGAAACGACCTGTGCAGCCCCGATCCATGCCAGGAGGGTGAGCCTGCCCACGCGTCTCAATAATTTGGAATTTTTTGTCATTGAATAGAAAAGTTGAATTTGTATGGTGTAAAATGTATGAAGAGTTGATAAGTAAGTTTTCGCTAAATTAGTAAGAATTCACACTAAAAAGCCAATATTCATCCAGCGTGCCAACCCGTATAAGGCTCTGCTATAGTTAAATCGGATAAGTCAGAAATTACCCTAAAAAGGCATCCAGAAAAGCGGACGCAGGTAATAACAACACCCGGTGGAAGGAATTATTAAACGAAACCCCGAATAAAATCTACTATTTTCTGGCTTTATTCTATACCTTGTATTGCATTGATATAAATATTGTATAAATTACAATATGGGTTCTGAACCTTTCATCGTACACCTGGCGTGTAACAAATTAAAAACGAATTGAAGTCCAACGGCAAAGCAGGAGGACATGATTTATGAAAAGAAGTAATTACTCCATCGTAACGGAAGGCATAGACGAAACAAGTCTTTGGAAGCGGTTCAAAGAAGGGGATGAGCAGGCCTTTGCCGGGATATTTCACCTGTATCACCGCAAGCTTTGCCACTACGGTTATCGCATCGTCCCCGACAAGGATGTGGTCAAGGATTGCGTACAGGAGCTGTTCATCAATCTTTGGAACAACCGTGAAAGGCTGGAATATACAGGAGCCATTCACTTTTATCTGATTAAGTCTTTGCGAGGGAGAGTGCTGCGAATACTGAACAATCAGAAAAAAGCTGCCGCGGAAAGCCTGACCCTTGAAGAAGCGAGCCACGAATTTCAGCTTTTCTCAATAGAAGATAGCCTCATCGCCGATCAGTCTCAGAAAGAACAGCACGAACAACTTTTGAGAGCCGTCAATAATTTATCCAAGCGGCAGAGAGAGGTCATTTACCTTCGTTTTTTCCTGGATCTGGATTACCAGCAGATCGCCGAAACGATGTCACTCAACTACCAGGTTACCCGCAACTATGCCTGCCAGGCCGTCAAACTGCTCCGCGAAAAGCTGGACCTGGTTACCTGTCTGCTGTTGATCAGTGGATGCATGGACTCTATTCAATTCTGACTGATCAATCCATCCATAAAAGCCAAGCCCCATTCACCTGGGTACCCCGAATCAGCTACTGCATCCTGTATCCCTTTGCTGGGGTTGGAAGATGAGTGCTGCTCTTTTATCCGCTTACCCCTTCCTTGCTCCGTACCGCACTTTCCCATTCCGCCAGCCTGACTGAATTATGCAGGCGCTGGCCCCGCTTTATTTTTTTGGTAAAGTGTTCGTTTTCAGTGTGTTTCATCTTTGGTGAAAATTTTTTCAAAAAATATTCATTACAAAATTCAAACCCTGGTATTCTGTTATCAAACAGACCATTCTCAGCGATTTCAATTCAAAGGACACCTCCATGGATTACTCTGATTACTCCCATTACGCCGACTATTCAGAAGAAGACTTTATTCTGGATGAATCATTCATCGATTGGTTCAAAGGAAAGGACTCTTCAAACGCGGCTTTTTGGGAGGCTTGGATCGAGGCGCATCCTGAAAAAAGGGAGACCGTAGAGAACGCCCGCAAGTTTCTCAGCAGCTTTTATTTCAACGAACAGGTTTTTTCCGAAGAAGAAACCCATCAGGAGTGGCGGCTGCTGCAGCAAACCCTGCACCGTTCGGAAGAATCCTTGGCGAGCCAGCCAGTGGTAGAGTTCGTGCCGGCACCCCCGGTCAGAAAACCATTTGGCGGATGGTACCGGGTAGCGGCGGCAGTAACGGGTATTTTACTGGTAAGTGTGCTTGTCTGGATGTTCCGAATGTCGGAACAGGAAGTGAGATACGCCACCGGCTACGGAGAAACCAAAGAAATCAGCCTGCCCGACGGATCGGTGGTAGTACTGAATGCCCATTCATCCATCCGATACCCAGGCGATTGGGACAACCGGCCCGAGCGGGAAGTATGGCTGGAAGGAGAAGCCTACTTTGAAGTAGTAAAGAAACAGACCAAAGAAGCCAATCCAACAAATGGCCGCCGGGTGAAGTTTGTGGTGCATACCGATCAGGTAAACGTAGAGGTGCTGGGCACCGAATTTAACGTAAAGGAAAGAAGGGGAAATACGCAGGTGGTATTGAATTCCGGTCGGATCAATCTGAAGGGAAGCGGAAAATTAACTGCCGACAACCTGCTGATGAACCCCGGTGAACTGGTACAGTTATCCAGGCAAAGCGACGCGGTAATCAAAAGGAAGGTAAACCCGGAGATGTTCTCCTCCTGGCGTAAAAATATCCTCATTTTCGATCGGACTCCACTGCACGAAGTGGCTTCCATTATTGAAGATACCTACGGGTTGAAAGTAGTATTCGAAGATCAGTTACAAGCCAATAGAGTGCTCACTGGTACCATTCCGGCCGGTAACGTGGATGTTCTTTTGCTGGCACTGGCAAAGTCGTTCAAGTTTGAAGTGAGCCGTCAGCAAAACATTGTAAAGCTTAAAAACAGTCCTTTATAAACAGTACCCGATGCGCTGATAAGCCGTGCTGTTTAGCAGCAGATCAGAGAAGGATGATTCATCGTCTTTTACTTACACTTTAACTAATCATTATTAAAAATTAAAAACCAACACCCATATGAACAACAAAGTACTCAATTTAAAGCGCCCAGGTCGAAGGGCAACGCTGTGCTTGGCGTTGTCTGCCAGCTTGTTGTCGCAATCATCTTTCGGACAAAGCTTTGCGTTCAATCAGACGCGATTGGCCCAACCGGCTTCTGAACGGATCGGTTCAAAAAGCCTGAAGCAAGCTTTGTCGGAGCTGGAGAACCGTTTTCACGTATTCTTCATTTATGAGAGCCGCCTGGTAGAAGAGAAGAAGATTCTGCTCAATGCTTCTCCATCCGACCAACTGGAGGAGTCCATGAAATCACTGCTGACTCCGCACGATCTGAAGTTTGAAAAGGTAAAGGAAAACGTATACGTGATCGTCTCTTCTGAGAACAACGAAAGAAGCCTGAATGAGATTAAGCCGAACTCCCACTTACTGACCGAGCCCACGGCCGATCTGGGAGTAAATATGCTGCATACTTCGATACTGGCCCGAATGGAATACGTGCCCGTTCATTCCAATCGGGTAGCAGACATTCAGGTAAGCGGAAAAGTAACTTCCGAAGACGGCGAACCCCTTCCCGGCGTGAGCGTGCTGGTGAAAGGCACTTCCACTGGTACCGCTACCAGTGCCGATGGAACCTATCAACTTACCGTGCCGGAAACAGCAACGCTGGTGTTCAGCTTTATTGGTTATACCACCGAAGAAGTGGCGGTAAACAACCGGACCACCATCAACGTAAGTCTTCAGCCTGACATCAAGGCCCTGAGTGAAGTGGTGGTAGTGGCCTACGGTACCCAGAAGCGTACTTCGGTAACGGGAGCTATCTCCAGCGTTTCTTCCAGAGATATCGTGGCCCTGCCAGTGCCCAGCGTAGAACAGTCCATTCAGGGACGTGTTCCGGGCATTCTGGTAGTCAACAACGGCCAGCCGGGCGATGCGCCGCTCGTGCGCCTGAGGGGTGTCAACTCCATCAATTATGCCTCCAGTCCGCTATACGTTGTGGACGGAATTCCGCAGGTAGGCGATTTCAATATCTTCGATTCGCGCGATATTGAGTCGGTTGAAGTGTTGAAAGATGCCAATTCTGCCGCTCTGTACGGTTCGCGGGCAGCTCCCGGGGTTATTCTGATCACCACGAAGAAGGGCAGCCGCGACGGAAAACTGCACGTCAATTTAGATTCGTATTACGGAATTCAGACGGCCTGGAAACAATTGGACCTGCTCAATACAGAGCAGTATTTGCAATACGGCACTGCCTTGCTGACGAATTCCGGTCAGGCATTGCCAACCCGTTTCAGCAATATGGACCAACCGGTTTACCCGGGAGCCTCCCAAACCTACCGCCAAACCAACACCGACTGGCAGAAGGAGATGTTCCGCACGGCGGGTATTACCCATAACTCCCTGTCTATTTCGGGAGGAAACGAAAAATCCCGCTTTTATACGTCAGCTGGTTATTTCAAGCAAGAAGGCATTATGCTGGGAACGGGTTTTGAAAGGATTAACCTCCGGCTCAATTCCGACCACAACATTGGAAAGCGTTTTACTTTTGGGCAAACCTTATTGGTCGCTTACGGCAACCAGAACCAGGAACCCAGTGCGGGTGGCCGTACCCAATTGGCTAATATCATTCGGATGACCCCTTACATGCCGGTTAGAGACCCCAACCAGATCGGCGGTTTCCGTGGTCCGGATGGCAGTGATGCTTCCGATCCGCAAAATCCGGTGCGGGCTGCCCTGCAGGACCTGAGCAATAACAAAACCGTTCGTTTATTAGGATCAGTATTCCTGGAAGCTTCTATCTTCCCCTGGTTGAAGTACCGGATCAACGTAGGAGCGGACTTCAGCTCTGCCCGTCTGTATCAGTATAACCCAATTTACAACGAAAGCTTCAATGGCCGTGCCTTTACCGGCATTGTGGATCGCCGTACTACTTATTTTTCACCCACGGTGACCAACCTGCTGACTTTTGAAAAGAACCTTGGCAATCACCAGATCAATGCCATTGCGGGTATTGAACACCAGAAGTTTACTACCTTGAGATTGATTACGGGTGGTAACACTACCAGTACGACCATCGGTGAGTTGACTGGTGCCCAGGATCTGACCATCAACCAGAGTACCAATCCCGGTGATCGCCCCCGCGATGAGGCCATTATCTATTCCTACATTGGTCGGGTGAACTACGAATACGCTGGCAAATACCTGCTGAGCGGTTCCGTTCGCTACGACGGTGCGTCGCATTTTGCTCCCGGCAAGAAGTTTGGTACTTTCCCATCCATTGGTTTGGGTTGGCGCATCAGTGAAGAAGCCTTCCTGAAAAACAATCCGCTGATTTCGGAATTGAAAATTCGTGGTAGCTACGGATTGATGGGTAATATTCCCGGTAACTACTTGTGGCAGACGGCCATTGCTACCAATACCAACGCGATCTTCGGTGGAGCACCGGCTTCAGGTGCTTTCTTCAACCAATTGGCTAACCGGGATCTGGAGTGGGAAATCACCAAAATGAGCAACGTAGGTCTGGACCTGGGTTTTCTGAGCAACCGGATTACGTTTACGGCAGAATACTACAGCCGTCGTTCTGAAAACCTGATTCTGAATGTGCCCCGGATTCCTTCTCAAGGATTTACTAATAGCACAATTGCCAACATCGGCGATATGACCAATTCCGGTCTGGAATTTCAATTGGGCTACAACAAAACCCAGGGTGATTTCCGCTGGAATGTCTCAGCGAACCTGAGTACCGTGAAAAATACGGTCAATAAGCTGAGTGGTGAAAACTCCTTCATTCTGACCGGAAACAATGCCGATTACGGCGGATTTGACATCGCCCGTACTGAAGCTGGTCACCCGGTACAGTCTTTCTGGGGTTGGCAAACCGATGGCATTTTCCAGACCGACTCAGAAGTAAGGGGGCAAAGCAATGCCAAAGCGGGTGATATCCGCTTCAAGGACCTGAATGGTGATGGCGTGATTGATGCCTCCGACCGTACGTACCTGGGTTCTTTCCTGCCCGATTTCCTTTACGGTTTGAATTTCTCCGCCAATTACCGGAACTTTGATTTCACCTTGTTCTTCCAGGGATCGCAGGGCAACAAAATCTACAACGGCACCAAGGTAATTACCCAGGGTATGCTGCGGTTGTTCAATGCCGGCACCGACGTACTGAACGCATGGACGCCAAACAATACCAATACCGATATTCCCCGGGCGGTAAGCGGTGACCCGAACAGCAATACCCGTACCTCCGATCGGTTCGTGGAAGACGGCTCTTACCTGCGCCTGAAAAACATTAGCCTGGGTTATTCGGTACCGGCCAGCGCCCTGCAAAGTTTCTCTCGTGGAACCCTTGCCAATGCCCGCATTTACGTAGCCGCGCAGAACCTGCTGACGTTTACCAAGTACACGGCTTACGATCCGGAAATCGGATCCCGTTTCGGTACTCAGCTGACCAGTGGTATTGATTATGGTCAGTATCCGGCCGCCCGTACCGTAATGGTAGGTTTGCAGGTTGGATTCTGATGAATGGCTGATTGGTTTTAATAAGACAACAAACGTTAAAAACTACAACAAATGAAACATCGATATTTAACCCTGGGACTGAGCCTGGTACTATTGCTACCGGCCTGTAATAAGGACTCCCTGGAAAAGATCAACCCGAATGGAGCCACCCTAGAATCATTTTATAAGACACCCCTGGAACTGACGCAGGCAGTGAACTCCGCCTACGCCGTATTGCAGGGAATCAACCTGGGTGGCAGAGAATACTTCTTTACCCACGATATGCGTTCCGACGACGTGGCTACCGGAGGAGGGCAGTTGGAAGCACCGCGGGCCCAATTGCTCAATGGCAACCAAACGCCCGACAATGCGCTGATCAACAGCGTCTGGAATGGTTTTTACGTCACCATTCTGCGCGCCAATGCGGTGATTGAAAATGCCTCTAAGACCGAAGGAATCACCGAAGATCTGCGTGCCCGTCTGGTAGGGGAAGCCAAGTTTTTGAGAGCCTGGTCGTACTACAACCTGGTTGCTCTTTTTGGCGGTGTGCCGATGGTAGTTACGGTTCCCAAAGCCTTTGATGAAGCACAGGAGCGCGCTAGCGAAACGACCGTTTATCAGCAAATTGTAACGGATCTGAATGATGCCCAGGCCAGCTTACCGCTTTCCTACTCAGCTACTGACAAAGGACGGGCTACTCGGGGGGCTGCCCAGTCATTGCTGGGTAAAGTATATGCTCAGCAGGGCAATTATGCGGCAGCCAAGGCTGAACTGGACAAAGTAGTTACTTCCAACGTTTATTCGCTCGTTGCCAATTATGAGGACAATTTCAAGGAAGAAACGGGCTTCAACGCCGAATCGATCTTCGAAATCGGCTACGCGGGTCAAACTTTCAACTGGGGCAGTGCCGATGGCGATGGCGCCAGCGACGCAACTGTACGGACGCAGGAATATTCGGCGATCGGATGGCGGAACCTGATTCCCTCGGATGGATTGCTGGCAGAGTTCGAGCGGGTTTCCAAAGGCGATGCCAAGAATGATCCCCGGCTCGGCTACAACTTCTATCGCAATGGTGATACCTTTAATAATGGCAATAATGTCATTTCAAACACCATTGTACAGGGAAATGAGTCCAATTTTGAAGGTAACCGAGAGAAAATCAGCTGGAAAAAATACACCAGCCTGTACAAGAACAACGAAACCTTCTACGTAGGCCCCATGAATTTACGGATCATTCGCTATGCGGATGTGTTGTTACTACTGGCTGAATGTGAAAATGAACTGGATAATCCTGGGAGAGCCATTACGTTGCTTAACGAGGTACGCAGTCGTCCAAGTGTAGCAATGCCCCCTTATCCTACCACACGTTTTCCCGTGAGTACCAAAACGGAAATTCTTCGGGCCGTCCAACACGAAAGAAGAGTGGAACTGGCTGGTGAGCAGGTTCGTAACTTCGATATTCTGCGGTGGCGGAAACAAAATAAACTGGCTGCTGAACCAATTAGTTACTTCCAGGCCGGAAAGCACGAATTGTTGCCTATTCCACAGGGTGAAATCTCCAACAATCCGAAATTAAGCCAGGCCAACCAGAATCCGGGTTACTAATTCATTTAAAACGGCTGCCTGAATCTTGATCGGTTTTGGCATCAAAAATTCCAAGCCCCTTTCCGCCACGGCAGAAAGGGGTTTTGTTTGTCAACTGGGCAGCCAGCTCAATAATAGTTGTTTGATTTTAAACCAGGCCGCCAAAGGAATTTGCTCTAGCTATTCGTCTTCCGGTTTGGTACTTAATTTAGCAGTCCTGATTTCTCTTGTATAACCTTTTTTCAAATCGAATGAACCCTATAAACAAACCAAAAAAAACAATCTATCTTTTTTGTCTGATGCTCACTTTGCTGAATTTCCAGGCACAGGCACAGAATAGTAAGCCCAAAGGGCAGTTGTCGATCAATGAGCTGGAGTACCTGGAAATGCCCGGCCTCAACGTGATGCTGGCCCACGACTACTATCCCGAAAGCCACCAAGGCGGGGTGGGCGTCATTCAGAACGGGCTGCGGGTAGCTACCAATGGCGACCTGCGCCTGGAACCTACGCCCGGCCAGTGGCAGCCCGTACCTAAGGTGGGCAAACGGATGGTAGACCGCACTACCCAGGAGATCAGCGTACGCATGGAATATCCCGACCCGGATAAGAACCGCAAGGGTTTCAATCCCATTTTTTATCCCGATCTCAACTTCAGCTACGTGGTGAAAATCCGGCCGGAAGGGAAGGCTTTCCGCATCATCGTGGACCTGGATCAGCCCCTGCCCGAAGAATGGATTGGAAAAGTGGGCTTTAACTTTGAGCTGTTTCCGGGCATTCTTTTTGGAAAATCCTATTATATGGACAATCAGTTCGGGATTTTTCCCCGCCAAGCCAACGGACCGGGCTACCTGGACAAAGAAGGGCAGTACCAGTTGACTCCGATGGCCACCGGCAAAAAGCTGGTGGTCGCACCGGATGTGGAGCAGCAGACCATGGCCATCGAAAACCTGAAAGGCAACGAACTCCAACTGATCGACGGCAGGGCACAGCACACCAACGGCTGGTTTGTGGTCCGTTCGCTGGTACAGAAGGGAGCTACCAAGGGGGCCATTGAATGGCTGGTTACGCCCAATGCCCTAGTCGGTTACAAGTACCAGCCCGTGGTGCAAGTGTCGCAGGTGGGCTATCATCCGAAGCAGCAGAAAGTAGCCGTGATTGAGACCGACCCGACAGATACCAACCGATCCAACGCCGTTCTGCTACGCGTTGCCGAAAACGGAGGCTATGAGAAAGTGCTGGACGAAGCGCCCAAAGACTGGGGCAAATTCCTGCGGTACCGGTATTACCAACTGGACTTTACGAAAGTGGAAAAACCGGGCATGTACGTAGTGAAATACGGTAACTACCAGACCGAGCCTTTCCAGATCAGTGCCGAAGTGTACAAGCGCAACGTGTGGCAACCCACGCTGGAGTACTTCCTGCCAGCCCAGATGTGTCACGTGCGCGTCAATGACCGCTACCGGGTGTGGCACGGCTTCTGCCACCTCGACGACGCCCGCATGGCTCCGGTTGACACCAATCACTTTGACGGATACTTACAGGGCCCCAATACATTTACCAAATTCAAGTCGGGCGAAACGGTGCCGGGATTGAACCGCGGTGGCTGGCACGATGCCGGCGATTTTGACCTCCGGGTAGAGTCGCAGGCGGCTACTATGCACGGTCTGGCGCTGGCGTACGAAGCCTTCAAAGTAGATTACGACAACACGACCATCGATCAGAAGAACCTGGTGGTAGAAGTGCACCAGCCCGATGGCAAGCCCGATGTTTTGCAGCAGATCGAACACGGAGCCTTGTCGGTAGTGAGCGGCCATAAGTCGCTGGGACGGTTGTACCGGGGCATCATTGAGCCCACATTGAAGCAGTACGTGATCCTGGGCGATGCCATTAACCAGACCGATAACGTGCCTTTCCGGGCCAGCGAAGTTTCGGGGAATGCGCCGTCTGTGGGACTGCCCAGTTCGCCCGACGATCGCTGGGTATTTACCGAAGACAATCCCGGCCGGGAACTGGAAGTGGCGGCGGGGCTGGCGGCTTCGTACCGCGTGCTGAAAGGGTACAATGATCAACTGGCGCAGGACTGCCTGGATGCGGCTTTGGGTATCTGGAACGTAACCAAAGAGAAAAATCCTTTGCAAAGAATAAATGCTGCCGTAGAATTATATCTGTCCACCAAAGACAAGAAATACGCCGACTTTCTGGTAAGCCAGGCGGATGGGATCAGTAAGAATATTCAGCGCCACGGTTGGACCGTAGGACGGGTATTGCCGCTGATCAGGAACAAAAAGTTTGATACGGCCATCCGGACGGCGGTGAAAGGGTACCGGACGAAAGTAGATGAGCTGGAACGGAAAACGCCTTATGGATTGCCTTACGAACCCGATATCTGGGGTGCCGGCTGGGGTATCCAAAGCTTTGGCGTCGATCAGTACTTCTTCCACGTGGGCTTCCCCGACATTTTCCCAGCCAATTACATGCTGCACGCCATGAACTTTGTACTGGGTTGCCATCCGGGCTCCAATACTTCTTCCTTTGCTTCCGGCGTAGGTGCACGGTCTCTGACTACCGCTTATGGTTTCAACCGGGGCGACTTCTCTTACATTCCCGGTGGCATCGGTTCGGGTACGGCCCTGATTCGCCCGGATTACCCGGAATTGCTGGTGTGGCCTTTCCTGTGGCAGCAGACCGAATACGTGCTGGGCGGTGGCACTACCGATTACCTGTTCCTCATCCTGGCGGCGGACCATCTGCTGAATAAGGGTAAATAGAAAAGTTTATTATTTATTGGCTATATAAACAGGCTGGCAGACTACCCTTCTGCCGGCCTGTTTTTTTGTTGGAAATGAATGCGGTGCTGAAGAAAAGTTAAGAACTTATTTATAAATGGCGGTTGGTTATCAGGCTAAGCGGTCGAGGTTGATCTGGTCATTCGGCCGGAGTACCTATGCTTCTACACTTTTGGTTGTTTTTTCGTAGTCATTGTCTAGGTGCATGAAGAAATCAAATGAGCCGAAAGCGCGTTCGGTAGCTCAGCGCCACTTCACCGGAACGAAACCTTCAGTGGTAAGTGGAACCGATGAGATGTTCAGGTCCACTGCTAAAAAACCAGGCAAGGGGTGCAACGTATAACACAACAACCATAGCGAAGTCGCTGACAGGCATTTAGATTCTTTAGGTAGATATGAGTTATACCATTTCACAGCCACCTGAACACCTGAGGCCATTTGTTCAATACTTCTGGCAAGCCAGCCTTGACTTGGATGACCAAAAGTCATTTACCCATATTTCAACCGCTTCGAGCTGCTCGGGACTACAGTTTTATTTTGACGGTGGATTTGGTGTTGCCCAACAAAGTACCTTGGAGAGTTTTGAGAGGACAGCCGTTTTTCACGGGCAAACCAATGAAGCACAAGACTTTATTACGAATGGGAGTGCCGGCATATTTGGCGTTACATTGTACCCGTATGCCCTTGCTGCCTTGTTTGCGATACCTGCCTGTGAACTGACCAATCAACTGCTTACTTTACGTATGCTGCTTGGACGCAAAGGAACTGAGCTGGCCGAGCGCATTTTTATTGCCAGGAACTTTGCTGGCAGAGTAGAGGTGATGGTTCGGTTTCTGACAGAACGAATGGATGTAACGAAGCAACCTGACGGACGGATATTGAATGTGCTACACTTCATTGATTCACAGCGTGGCAACACGACCACAGAAAAAGTATTGAAAACTGTTTTTTTATCGGAACGTCAACTGGAAAGAAAATTCAAAGAAATCGTTGGCCTCTCACCTAAAGCATACGCTAGAATTGTGCGGTTTGAACACGCCAAAAACCGCTTAGAAACCAGTCAGCAATCATTGACAGAAATTGCCGTTTCCTGCGGCTACTATGACCAGGCTCACTTCAATCACGATTTCAAAGCCTTATCAGGCTATAATCCTAAGGAATATTATCAAAACTATTTACCAATTAAGTTCACCTGACAACAATGTCGGTTTTCTACAAGCTTGCCAGTGAAAGGAAGCTTATTTTTGAGCCATAAAAGTTTTATAACAGGCTACTTCATGAAAACCAGCATTGTACTCATCTTTTTAATAGGGTTTTGCATAAATGCCTCCGCTCAGATCGTAAAAGACTCTATCCCAATAGAGGTAAAGAAAAATTTCTTTAGCACCAAATACTTCTACGATGGTCAGAGAATTTATAGTCCCTACGGTTTGCAAATTCCATTACTGCAACTTCAAGACGCCACGGTTAATAAGCATTTCATGGTTTTCAAAAGGTCAAGAAGCACCGCTAAAGCGATCAGTTTGCTTTCCGCCGGATTTTCACTGTATGCTTTTTTCAACAGTGATAAGGTATCAGGTAGTACTTACTGGATTACTGTGGGTAGCATAGGGGTGGTTTCCGGTTATTTCAACGTTCGGTCAGATGTGCATTTAGACAAAGCAATTAAGCAGTACAATAAAGTGATTGCAGTAAATAAGTTCGGTTTTCATTATGACAGAACGTATCACGGACACGGGATTTTAAGTGTGGGCATCACCGGTAAGTTCTAACTATTGCAAACACTACAGCTATGAAACACAATCGGAAATGGCGTAAGTTTCTGTTTGTCGCAGGAGCCGTGCTGATCAGCGTGATTATTCTTGGTATTGCTACGTACGATTCAAGCCCGGTAGGACACTGGCGTCCCCCCGAAGGGCAGGCAGCGTATACGAAGACGTATCAGGAAGCTATGGAGTTGCTCCCGCAACCGAGCCAGACACTGGATATTTCCACCAGCTTTGGCACAGTGCGTATGTATAAATGGGAAACCGAAAAAACGCAATCAGCTACGCCTATTGTTTTAATTCCAGGTCGCTCAGCTGGAGTACCGATGTGGTCTGAAAATCTGCCTGAGTTGGCAGATAAATATCCTGTGTACGCTATGGATGTTTTAGGTGACGCTGGAATGAGTATTCAGACTGCCAGAATTCAAAACGAAGCCGATCAGGCTGCATGGCTGCATGAAGCGCTGTCTTCTTTATCCGTAGCCAGGATGCATCTGATGGGGCATTCCTTTGGTGGCTGGGCAGCCGCTAATTATGCAACATACCATCCGGAAAAAATTGCCTCTCTTATTTTGTTGGAACCGGTATTGGTTTTCCAGAAACTCAGAACAGAAATAGTTATCAAATCCATTCCGGCCGCCCTTCCTTTTTTGCCCAAAAGCTGGCGGGAAAATATGTTGAAAGATTTTGGCGGGGCAGCAAGCATAGACCACAATGACCCTGTTGCACGTATGATTGCGGAAGGAACCGAATACTATGCTCAAAAATTACCTGGGTTGCCTGAACAAATCTGCCCTGAACAACTACGTACGTGGAAAATGCCGGTGTATGTTGGATTAGGGGCAAATAGCGTGATGCACGATTCCGAAAAAGCCCTGGCTGTCGCTCGAAGTCATATAAAACACATAGAGGCTAAGAACTGGAAAGGGGGTGCGCATTCGCTGCCAATGGACTTTCCCCATGAAATAAATGCTTCGATTATCGCTTTTATCGCTGCGAACGATTCTAATACATTAAGGTGAATAAGTTTATCTGACTGAAGTCATTGACAAGCCTGCAGCGTTTTTCTATTGCCTGCTCAGCAATGCCGGATCGCTCCGCCCCACTTTCCTGACTTTACCGTCAAAGGTATGAATGGTGGCTTCCGTGGCTTGAAACGGCCAGGGACAGGTTCTGGAAGATTGGGACAGGTAGGTGGAGCCGTAATAAAATTCCTGCCGGACGGTTTTTCCATTTGGCAGGCTAAAGACGGCGAAGGCATCAGTGGGCTGAAGGGTAAGCAATCCCTCCGATGAAGGAGCCGTTTTCTGGTAAGCCCGCACGGCACCGTTGTTCTGCGTCACCAGCCACAGCAGTTGACCATTGCCCAAAGCCAGCTGCGCCAACCCCTTGGCGTCACCATCCACTACAAAGCCGCTGCGAGTAGCAGCTATGGGCTGAAAATGGCCTTTTCCGTTCCCCTTAAGAGCCAAACCGATGGAGGCATTGTAAGGCCCTGTCTGCACTTCCGTAACGTAAGAGTTGCCCACACTGATCAGATCCAGGTTCCCGTCATCATCGTAATCGGTGGCGACCAGGCCGAAGAGGGGAGATAACTGGGCCTGAATGGGCAACGGGCGGATATGGAACTGGGGCACCTTTCCTTTACCATTGCCGGTATTTTCCAGGTAGGCACTTTGAAAATATTCACCGGTGGTTACGTAGGCCTCTTCCAGTTTCTTTTTGGGGAGCAAAGCATTCGTTTGCACCTGCGCGTAGATGGCATAGGTGGGCAACAGCTTGCGCAGACCCACCATCTGGTCAGTCATGGCATCGCGGGGATGGGCCGGAAAAAGGTGCTTCTTTCCGTCTTCTCCCATTATGTAATAGTTCAGAATGGCATCCATGCTTCCATTCTCATCAAAATCGTTGGCAAATACCTGTACGGGTTGTTCAGGAGAGGCATTGAATTTATTATTCATTCCCAGGTTGCCCAGCACGTAATCTATGTCGCCATCGTTGTCAAAATCGCCAGCAGTCAGGCTGTTCCACCAACCCCGGGTATGCGTCAGGCCGGTGGCTTCGGTGACATTGACCAGTTTGCCGTTCTCGTTCCGGAAAAAACTGATCGGCATCCATTCGCCCGATACGACCAGATCGGTCCAGCCGTCGTTGTCGAAGTCAGTCCATAAGGAAGCGCATACCAGACCGGCATTCTGAAGCGGCGGGGCCAGACTGGCCGTTACGTCTTCAAACCGGCCACCATTATTGCGAAGCAAGACGCTTTGGGCCGGAATCGGATACCGATTGGGGATAATGCGCCCACCGACAAACAGGTCCAGGTCGCCATCGCGATCAAAATCGGTGGCCGTAACGCAGGAGCCGCTGGTCCGGATGGGAGGAATGGCAGCGGCATCCCTGACCAGGCGGGGCAGGCCATTGCTGCCATTGCCGGTGTTGCGGTAAAAGCGATCCTGGTAAGAGGGAGAGTCTTCCGCAAATTCATTGCCGCCACTTACTACGTACAGATCCAGGTCGCCGTCCCCATCGGCATCGAAAAACAGGGCTCCCATGTCTTCTTCGGCTTTCAGGGCCGAATCCAGGTCCGTGCTCCGGAAAGAGACCGATTTGTCGTTGGTCGCGAACTGATAGTATATTTTGCCACTCTTTCCCGAAGCACCGCCTACGAAGAAGTCGTCCAGGCCATTTCCGTCTACGTCGCCCACCGCAATGCCGGGTCCGTTGCGGGAGTACATGTGCGGGAGGAGGGGCTGTACCTTAAAATCAATGAACTCATTTTCGTGGTGTACGTAATCGATGCCGTACTGGCTGGCTACTTCCCGGAACAAAGGTGCTGGCGCAGCAGGCGGTTCAGGAGTCGATTCCCGGGCATCCCTATGCGACAGCGTCAGCAACTGATCGGCTTTCACGTTGCGTAAAATCTGCCACCTGCCGTCCGGCCACGTGATGGTCAGCGTGTCGATGCTGGCATGCTTTCCCAAGCCGAAGTGAATGATATTTTCTACGGAAGACTGAAAACCGCGGACAGTAGAATGTTCGTGAAACTGCAATTGGCCTCCGTAACGAATTTCTACCTTGGCTCCGGTAGCCAGCCGGTTGCCCGGTTTTCCCTGCAACTGTACCCGTAAATAATGATTGTCCTGTAAAAGGCCTTTTCCATCGGTTTTGCGCGAATCGTTGCGGTAAATACCAGCCAGGTCATTGATGTTGTTGACCACCAGGTCCAGGTCGCCATCGTTGTCCAGATCGGCAAAGGCGGCTCCGTTGGAATCGGTGAGCATATCAAATCCCCATTCCAGGCTCTTATCCGAAAAAGAGAGGTCGCCCGGCCGGTCACCGCCGTTGTTGCGGTACAGGTAGTTGTGCAGCTTGATCAGGGGTAGCTCGTTGGCGGCCTTTCTCAGCTTTTCCTGCACGCTTTGCCGGGTGCCAAACATGGATTGGTTGCTGCGGTAAACAATGTAATCCAGATCGATGATGTCTTTCGGATAACCATTCGTGATGAACAGGTCGCGGTAGCCGTCGTTGTCGTAGTCGGCAAAAAGGGCGCTCCAGCTCCAGTCGGTGGCGTATACCCCTGACAGTTGGCCTATCTCGCCAAAAGCCGGCGCACTTACCCCCGGTTGCTTGCCGGGAAGGTGTCCGTTGTTGAGTTGCAGGGTATTCCGGACAAACTGCGGTTGGTATTTCAGATACACACTATTCTGGTAACGATCGTAGTTCATGATCGACAGCATGGTTTTCTGCCGCTTGTTGGTTTCGGGCAGCATATCTACTTCCACGATGTCCACCAGGCCGTCGTTATTGAAATCGGCAATGTCCATGCCCATGCCGTTGTAGCTGGTGTGTCGGAAGTAGCTGGAGGCACTGTCGGTAAAGGTACCATCGCCATTGTTGATCCAGAGCAGGTCGTTGGTGATAAAGTCGTTGGCGCAGTAAATGTCCGGCCAGCCGTCGCGGTTGATATCGCTGATGCCAATACCCAGCCCGTAGCCTTCGATCAGGATGCCCGCTTCTTTAGAAACGTTGGTGAACACCGGATGGCCGGTAGCATCCTGCCTGCCTTCATTGCGGTAAAGTCGGTCGGTACTGATGCCTTCGCCCGCTTTCTTTTTTGCCCGGAGGTTGTTGTGGTTGAAATTCTCAATTCCGTTGGTCAACAGGTACATATCCAGGTCGCCGTCGCGGTCGTAGTCGAAAAAGGCCGCCTGGGTGGAATGGGCCGTATCGGCCAGCCCGTAGGCTTGCGCCTGCTCCCGGAAAGAGGGGACTCCGTTTTTCTGTACGCCCTGATTGATGAAAAGCTTGTTGGTCTTGTGCGAAGTGGTATGATTGCCGGAAATGCTGACGTAAATATCCAGCAGACCGTCATCGTTGATGTCGGCCATCGTCACACCCCGAGCCCATTCATTCGTTTCCACGCCCGCTGTCTGGGTAATATCTTCAAACTTCAGGTCGCCTTTGTTGAGGTAAAGTTTGCTGGAAACCTGGTTGCCGGTAAAATAAATATCCGGGAGGCCGTCATTGTTCAGATCACCGACGGCCACGCCCCCTCCATTGTAGATGTAAAAGAAGTCAACAATATTGACCGAATCGTTCTCTACAATCTGGTTATTGAAGTGGATGCCGGTTTCTTCCGGCGCCATGAGTTGAAACAGCTTTTTTTGTTTCTGGCACCCACTGATGAAGTAAACAGCAAATAAGAAAAGAAGAAAAGAATATCTCATGGGGAGTGTACTCAATGCGTACGGTTGGTTGCTGACTGATGAATACGACGCTACTGGTCAAGGAATAAAGTGCAATTTAATCCATTATTCTTTGGAAGGAAAGGGATAGCCAGGTAATGCGCACATTCCTCCAGCGGCAGATTTTCATTGGGAAATGCCGGCCACAAATGAAGCAAGCCCCGTTGGGAGGGGCTTGCCGGTTTTGCGTGCGTGGCGTCTAGGGTTGGCTGACTTGCGCCACCTTGGGGCCATCCTTACGGGTGTGAATTTTGGCCAACACGCATTCGCCTACTTTTCTGCCTTGTGCCGACCCCAGTGTAATGGCCGGCCGGAAGTGAATGCCGCCGTACAGACGGCTGATGGCAGCTTCTTCGGATGCCTGAAAAAAGGACTTATACTGACGGGGAGGCATCCCATACTCTAATTCAGTAGAGTCGGTATAGGCGAAGGAGTCACCCACCAGGTGCGTCAGCGTAGTAGCGGCAGCACCGGAAACCACGCTGTGCCCGCTGGGAAATTCGGGAAAGGGGGGCGTTTGCAGAATCGGATCCCAGTTGGGGTCGATGTAGCGCTCGATGTAGGTTTCGGGGCGGATCATCTTTACCTTGTACTTTTCGTCCCAGCAGCTGATAAACCCATCGGCCAGACTGATGCTCACCAGGGCAAAAGTTTCAGCGGTCTGCATCATATCCATATTTTTGCCTTTGGCAGCAATGGCGGCAATGGACATCCAGTGACCACCGGGCGAAATTTTCTGATTGAAGAACGTAGCGTGTCCTTTGGTAGTAGATACGTTGGGATTGCAATCCCAGAATTTGGCAACGGCCAGTTTTTCTTCGTCCAGGTTTTTTACCGCGTTGTATACTTCCAGGGCCTCTTCGTGAAATTTGCTTTTGGGTAGGCTGTCGAAGGCAGTGGGAGTGACGGGGCGGCATTGCGACGCCGAATCCAGGGCGAAGCTGCGCAGGGTGTTCCAGTGCGGCTCAATAGCGGGCATGTAATCCGGGGGAGTGGGTTGCCATTCGCCGGGCGCGTTGGTGAGCACGTAGCGGGGCATAGCTTTGCTTTCACGGTAGCCGTCCTTGCCGGCCCAGGCCAGGATGTGGGCACCCACCTTTTCACCATACTCCACGGAGTTCTTCAGTACTTCTTTTTTAATACCGACTTTTTCAATTTCCTGCAGGTACTCCTTCCGATATTTGCCGATCTCCTCTACGGAAATGACCAGCTTTTCGGCCACAGTGGCAAAGGCAATCATGCTGGAGAGGGGCAGGTAGTATTCCTTGTTCTTGTCGGGTTGGGGCACGTCTTTCAGGCCATTCAGCTGACCAGATAAGGATTGGTATTCCGGATACGCAGATACCAGTACTTCGTAAGCAGCCACGTTGGGATACGTGTAGATGCGACTACAGACGGGAGGCGTAAAAATGTCCCGAACCACTACATTCGTCAGTTTCTTGTTCCAGGCGATGTGTTGCTGTTTGGAAAAGGCATCCAGCTTCGCCAGGTCTTGCTGAGGTTCGCAGGCAGCCAGGAACAAGAGTCCGATTACCGCCAAACTCCCTTTAAACATCCTCATAGTTTGTCTTTAATGAAGTAAAATTTGGATTCAATAGATATCATTCAGGATGAAACATGGAAGAAATTTACCTCTATTTTGGCAGAAGCACAACCAACGGCCTTTTTTTTTATGTCAAATCCCGGTTTCATCGTGTCAATGGGGCATGCGAATGTCTGAAAAGTGGGAAGTAAAAAAGATACCTGAATGCCCACGACAGACTTTTCTGCGAACTGAATCAATGATGGAAGAGGGTGGCTACGTAACTGGTTATTAATAAAAAAATCCCCTCTGCTGGTACACAGAGGGGATTTTTTTAATGTTTGAAAATCGATCGGTTACTTAACGTTGTGGTTGGGCGGCCAGTATCTTCTCGTCTACATGCCCTGGCTTACGATTGCGCATAATGAAGTACAGCACGCCGAAGGCCACGATCAGAATACCCGGGAAAAAGGCCATGTTCAGCAAAGTGGCTTGGCCGGCGGCCAGCTCTGCCGCATCTCCGGTAAGTCCCTGGGCGGCTGCATTGGCTTGTTCTTTGTCAATCCAGCCTCCAATGATGGGCTGGAAGATGGATGTGGCAAACATACCCATACCACCCATAATGGACAGACCAAAGGCACCGGTACGGGGCGTATATTCCGCAACGAAACCTAGCATAGTGGGCCAGAAGTAGCATACCCCGATGGCAAACATGACGGCTGCTACGTATACCATAGCACCCGTAGCCTGGCTCATCAGCACAATGCCGATGGTAGCGAAAATGGCCGATCCCAGCAAAACTCCGGTAGGGTTCAGGCGGTGCACAATCGGGCCGGCGAAGTAACGACCTACGGCCATCAGGCCGGTTACCAGGGCCAGAATCAGCATCGGGCTGGCACCGGCTTTACCCAGAATGGGACCTACCCACTGGTTAGGACCAAATTCGGAAATGGCCGTGAGGGCCATACAGGCCAGCATAAACAAGTACAAGGGAGAACCCATGGCCACAAAATTCTGACCCGTGGAAGCAGCACCTTCTGCCCGGCTGGCAGGGAATTTTTGTCCCAGAAAAAGGAACGCGTAAATCACGGCGGGAATTAGAATCGCACCGATTTGCCACTGCCAGCTCAGTCCACCATCCGTCATGAATTTTGACAGCAATGTTCCGATTACGATACCGCCCGGAAACCACATGTGAAAACGATTGAGCATTTTGGTCGTGTCGTTTCCTGTGTACATGTTGGCAATCAGCGGATTACAGGCGGCCTCGATGAAGCCATTGCCCAATCCGACCAGGAAGGTGGAGATGAGCAGTGTCCAGAAACCACCGGCGTAAATGGTCATCAGCAGACCTAATACGTGCGCAAAAAACGCGGTCCAGGCAATCAGTCGGGGCCCGAGGGCATTATAAAGTGGCCCGCCGATGATCATAGCAATGGGAAAGCCCAGGAAGGCCATCTGATTGACGTAGCCCAGTTGCTCGTTGCTCAGGTTAAATTCTTGCCCTAACTGGGTAAGAATGCCCGCCCGGATACCAAAAGCCATGGCGGTTGTAATGAGGCCGAAGCAACTGGCCAGAAACAGGCGCGAACGGTCGATAGTTAAGCTCATTGTTGAAGTTTTTAGTTAGTAGTTGATTTAAAACACAATCCGTTTAGACTCTCTGTGGGGCGGGTGCTGATTCAATACCCAATACCCGGCGGTTGAAATTCTCATCGCTGCTGCTGCCAGCAAAATCATCGAAAGCCTTTTCCGTAACGCGGATAATATGGCTGGCAATGAAATCAGCTCCTTCGGCAGCGCCGTCTTCAGGGTGTTTCAGGGCACACTCCCATTCCAGCACGGCCCAGCCTTCGTAGTTATACTGCGTCAATTTGCTGAAAATACTGCCAAAGTCCACCTGTCCATCGCCCAATGAACGGAAGCGGCCGGGACGATCTACCCAGTCCTGGTAACCACCGTACACGCCCGAACGACCGGTCGGATTGAATTCGGCGTCCTTGACGTGGAACATCTTGATGTATTCGTGGTAGATATCAATGTAGGCCAGGTAGTCGAGTTGCTGTAGTACAAAGTGACTGGGATCGTAGAGCAGCTTCACGCGCGAATGGTTGCCAGTGGCAGCCAGGAATCGCTCAAAAGTCACCCCATCGTGCAGGTCTTCGCCGGGGTGGATTTCGTAGCACACGTCCACGCCCGAATCTTCAAAGGCATTCAGAATCGGCATCCAGCGCTTGGCCAGCTCTTTGAAGCCGGTTTCGACCAGACCTGCCGGGCGTTGGGGCCAGGGGTATACCGTGGGCCAGAGCAGGGCACCGGAGAAGGTAGCGTGCGCATTGATACCAAAGTTTTCGCTGGCTTTGGCGGCGTATTTCAACTGGTTGACTGCCCATTCGGTGCGGGCCGCCGGATTGCCCCGCATTTCGGCCGGTGCAAAACCATCAAACAGGTCGTTGTAGGCCGGGTGTACCGCCACCAACTGGCCTTGCAGGTGCGTAGACAGTTCAGTGATTTCCAGGCCGTGCGACTGCACAGTGCCTTTGATTTCGTCGGCATACGTCTTGCTCTCCGCTGCCTTTTTCAAATCTATACAGCGCCCATCCCAGGTGGGTATCTGTACTCCTTTATAGCCAAGACTGGCTACCCACCCACAGATGCTGTCGAGGGAATTGAAAGGAGCTTTGTCATCCATAAACTGGGCCAGAAAAATGGCAGGGCCTTTGATCGTTTTCATAAGGTTTTAAGTTTTTCAAATAAAGCTAAAAGGGATTACAAAGAAGGAGAACCCCCGGAATTTTTCCAATTTTAGCAATTATTGTAAATGAAACAAGAAGCGTTGTGATATTGAATATGATAAATTTATTATTGAGGTAGCTAGTAATGCACTGCCGACAGATTATCAGCAGTTTATCTAAAAATAGGTAAAAAGAATCTCATTCCGTTTCTCTTCAGTAAAAGGCACGCGGGCACGTAAATTTTTTGATGCAGGGGTGTTCAAATCAGCGCCAGCAGCGTAAATAGGGGGAGCGGTTCGTTCGTAATAGATCTGCTCCACGGACAAACCGCTCCCACTCAGCGCTTACAAAGCAAAATATGCGCAAACATTCCGTCGTTTCCAATCATTCCATCTCCTTTTCTCCAGTCTTCCTCAATCCGCACTGAGCACTCAGCTTTTCATGCGGTACCATTTTTCTTTGCTCTGATTGGCTTCCACCACCGTTTCAATAAAAGCCAGTCCGCGCACGCCGTCCTGCGCCGATGGGAAGTCCAGGAAAGCCGGGTCGGGCGTTTCGCCTTTGAGGCGGCTGCGCAGGGTAATGGCAAAGTTGCGATACAGGTTGGCAAATGCCTCCAGATAGCCCTCCGGATGCCCGGCCGGTGGGATGCGGATGTGTTTGCTGGCCGCATCCGACAGTGCGCCCACGCCCGTACGATAAATCTGCTGGGGCTGATCCAGCCAGACGGCTACCAGCGTATTTGGCTCCATTTGTCGCCATTTCAGGCCCCCCTTTTCCCCGTAGATGCGGATATTGAGGTCATTTTCTTCCCCGGCCGAAATCTGGCTGGCGTGCAGAATGCCCTTGGCACCGTTGTCGAAGCGCAGCAGCACGTTGCCATCGTCGTCCAGCTGGCGGCCTTCCACGAAGGTGCTCAGGTCAGCACACATTTCGGTGATTTTCAGCCCGGTGATGTACTCGGCCAGGTTTTCGGCGTGGGTACCAATGTCGCCCATACAGCCTGCGGCACCGGAGCGCTTGGGATCGGTTCGCCAGTCGGCCTGCTTGTTGTGAACGGGGGTAGAAAGCCACCCCTGCGGGTATTCCACCACAATTTTGCGGATTTTGCCCAGCATCCCGCGGCGGATCATGTCACGGGCCTGTTTCACCATCGGGTAGCCGGTGTAGTTGTGGGTGAGGCAGAAAAGCAGCCCGGTTCGTTCTACCAGGGCGGCCAGTTCCTTGGCTTCGCTCAGATCGAGCGTCATAGGCTTATCGCAGACCACGGCAAAGCCATTTTCGAGCGCCATTTTCGCCGGCGGAAAATGCATGTGATTGGGTGTCACAATAGAAACGAAATCCATGCGTTCGCCTTCAGGCAGTTTCTTTTCTTCCAGGATCATCGTCTGGAAGTCGGGATATACCCGGTTGGAAGGAAGGTAGAGGGCAGCACCGGAAGCTTTGGAACGTTCGGGGTCGCTACTGAAGGCGCCGCAAACCAATTCGATCTCTCCGTCGAGCGCAGCGGCCATTCGGTGTATGGCCCCGATAAAGGCGCCGTGACCTCCGCCAACCATGCCCATTCGCATTTTTCGGTTGAATGTATTAGACACGATGAAGGTTTGGATTTGAGATTAGAAAATAAAAGATTTTGGTGGGCATATTAGGCATTCGCCAAAGAAAATGCAAATGAATATTGTATTTCCAACAATAAATGCCTGGCCATAAGCGCATCTTTTATCAAACATTCAGTAGATTTACAGCCAACTTTTTGATCAGCCTCAACCAAATCAACCAACTCAACCAATTCAATACATGACTACTTTGAAAAAGTATTTAGTCCGGCTGCCTTTCTCCATTTTTGCGGCCGCTTCCTTGGTAACAGCCTCCGGAGTATTGCACGCTGAAACCGCCACCCTGCCTTCGGGTTCTGTCCCGGTGGTCATATCCAACCCAACGCCGGCGGGTCCCTGGAAAACCCTCTTCGATGGCAAAAGCCTGGATGCCTGGCGGGGCTACAATAAGGAAACCCTTCCAGAGGGCTGGCAGATAAAAGAGGGTACACTGACGCTGGTCGGAAAAGGGGCCGGCGATATCATCACCAAAGAAGAGTACGAAAATTTTGAACTGGAACTGGAGTGGAAAATTTCGGAAGGCGGCAACAGTGGTGTATTTTATAACGTCGTAGAATCGCCCGAATATAAAAATACGTACGATACCGGTCCTGAAATGCAGGTGCTGGACAACGAGCGGCATCCCGACGCCAAGGCCGGCAAGAACGGCAACCGGACGGCCGGCTCCAACTACGACCTGATTCCGGCATCGAAACCTTCCAAGCCGGCAGGACAATGGAACAAGGTAAAACTGGTGGTAAACAAAGGACACGTGGAGCACTGGCTCAACGGTGTCAAAGTGGTGGAATACCAGTTATGGAGCCCGGAATGGGAAAAAATGGTGGCGGGAAGCAAATTTGCCAGTATGCCCGCTTACGGAAAAGCCAAAAAAGGCCACATCGCCCTGCAGGACCACGGCGATCCGGTATGGTTCCGTAACATCCGGATTCGGGAATTGTAAAAACTCAGCCCTGGAAATGTCTGGGCAGGAGGCAGGTTTGGGTGGAGTCTTCAAACTGAGGTCCTTTGTCAGATGTCCCTCTGTAAGTTTTAAGTTGACTTTCAATGAATTCATTCCCGAATTCCTTTTTCATTTGTAAACCATTCACTCAATTCCAAACTATTCCATGTTAAATAAACCGCATACCAGGCAAATACTCCGGCAATTCTTCGGGCTGATTTGCGTAGTAGCCGTCCTCTGGGCGTGTTCTTCTGAAAAGAAAGAGACGCGCGTATTGGTCTTTTCCAAGACGGCCGGCTTCCGCCATCAGTCCATTGCAGAAGGAGTTGCCGCTATTCAGAAGTTGGGCCAGCAACACGGGTTTTTGGTAGATACTACCGAAGACGCCTCCAACTTTACGGAAGAAAACCTGCAGCGCTATCAGGCCGTGATCTTCCTGAACACCACCGGCGATGTACTCAATGACGAGCAGCAGAATGATTTTGAGCGCTTTATTCAGGCCGGTGGCGGATTCGTGGGCGTACACGCGGCGGCTGATACCGAATACGGCTGGCACTGGTATGGCAAGCTGGTGGGCGCTTACTTTGAGAGCCATCCCAATGGACCCAACGTACGCAAAGGCGTTTTTCAGGTGGTAGACAAGGGCCATCCGGCGACGGATTCGCTGCCCGAACGCTGGGAGCGCGAAGACGAATTTTATAACTTCAAAAAAATCAGTCCTGACATCAAGGTACTGGTGAAAATTGACGAGAAGTCGTACCAGGGAGGCACCAACGGTGACAACCACCCGATGTCGTGGTACCAGGAATTCGATGGGGGCCGGGCTTTCTACACCAGTATGGGCCATACCGACCAGAGCTTTTCCGAACCCCTTTACCTGAAACACCTCTGGGGCGGAATCAGCTACGTGTTGGGCGGCGATGCCCCCAAGAACCTGGATTACAAACTGGTGAAGTCCCAGCGGGTACCCGAGGAAAACCGTTTCACCAAGGTAGTTCTGGACGAAAAACTGGATGAACCTACTGAAATGGCCGTACTGAAAGATGGCCGCGTGTTGTTCGTGCAGCGCAAAGGCGAGATCAGACTGTACGTTCCCGGCGCTGGCACCAAAACCATTGCCAAGCTGCCGGTGAGCACCAAATACAATCCGGATAAAGCCGGCAAGCAGAAAGAAGCCGAAGACGGCGTGCTGGGTCTGCAACTGGATCCCAACTTTGATCAGAATCACTGGGTGTACATTTACTATTCGCCCGAAGGCACCAAGCCGGTCAACACGCTCTGCCGTTTTGAGATGAAAGGCGATGAGATTGACCTGAATTCCAAAAAAGTAATTCTGGAAGTACCCGTACAACGCGACGAATGCTGCCATACGGGCGGTTCCATTGCTTTCGATGGCAAAGGCAACCTGTTCCTTTCTACCGGCGACAATACCAATCCCTTTGCGTCTAACGGCTACAGTCCCAGCGACGAACAGCCCGGCCGGAGCGCCTGGGATGCCCAGCGGTCTTCCGGCAATACCAATGACCTGCGTGGCAAAATCCTGCGCATCCACCCCGAAGCCGATGGTTCCTATACCATTCCGGAAGGCAACCTTTTCCCGAAAGGAACACCCAATGGCAGCGGCCAACCGACCCGTCCGGAAATCTACGTGATGGGCAACCGCAACCCGTACCGCATTTCGGTAGATCCTAAAACCGGTTTCCTGTACTGGGGTGAAGTAGGTCCCGATGCCAGCAAAGACACGGTAAACCGCGGACCCCGGGGGCACGACGAAGTAAACCAGGCGCGTAAGGCGGGCAACTTTGGCTGGCCGCATTTTGTGGGCGACAACAAGGCGTACGTCAAGTACGACTTTGCTACCGGTAAGTCAGCTGAAAAATTTGATCCGGCTAAACCGATGAATACTTCTCCCAACAATACCGGTATGCAGCAACTGCCTCCGGCCAACAAAGCCTTTATCTGGTATCCGTACGCCGAATCGGAAGAGTTTCCGCTGGTGGGAGCCGGGGGGCGTAACGCGATGGCCGGACCGGTATTTTACAAAGAAGATTTTGCCAATGCCAAGCGGGCTTTCCCGGAATACTTCCACGGCAAGTTGTTTATCTACGACTGGATTCGCGGCTGGATTATGACGGTGACCATGGACAAAGACGGAAATTTTGAGAAGATGGAACGGTTCATGCCCAGCCATAAATTCAGCAACCCCATCGACATGCAGTTTGGTCCCGATGGCGACCTGTACGTACTGGAGTACGGTGCCGGCTGGTTCAAACAAAATGACGATGCCCGCCTGGTGCGCATCGAATACAACGGAGGCAACCGCAAACCCATCGTGCAGATTGCCGCGGACAAAACCGTAGGAGCCACGCCGCTGACCGTCAATTTCTCTTCCAAAGGCACCAAGGATTACGACCGCGATAAGCTGACCTACGAATGGTCGATTGGGCCTAAAGGCGGCGGTACCCAGAAAAAGCTGACGGAAGAAAACCCTTCCTTTACTTTCGACAAACCCGGCGTGTACCGGGCCGTGCTGACGGTAACTGATGAGAAAGGCGAAAAAACAACGGGAGAGGCCATTATCGAAGCCGGTAACGAGCCGCCGCAGCTTTCCTTCGACGTCACCAGTGGCAACCGTACTTTCTTCTTCCCCAACCAGTCTTTCGATTACGCAGTGAAGGTAAGCGACAAGGAAGATGGCAGCCTGGAAAACGGCAGCATTTCGCCCGACCAGGTGGCCGTCAACATTGACTATATGAAAGAAGGATATGATCAGGTTGAAGTGGCACAGGGTCACCGCCAGGCCGATGCTTCGGTCAGTTTTGCCAACGGCAAGAACCTGATCGAAAAGAGCGACTGCAAAGCCTGCCACGGGATTGACACCAAATCTATCGGACCGGCTTATACGGAAGTAGCCAAAAAGTATAAAGGCGATAAAGAAGCACTGGGTCGACTGGCCAACAAGATCATCAAAGGTGGTGGGGGCGTATGGGGCGAAAACGTGATGTCGGCTCACCCGCAACATACCCTGGCTCAAACTACCGAAATGGTCAGCTACATCCTGAGCCTGGGTGACAATAAGGCGAAAGGCACCAGCCTGCCCATCAAGGGAAGCTATACCACGAAGGTACCGGTCGGCGAAGGCGACAAAGGCGCTTTCGTGTTGCGGGCTTCCTATACCGATAAAGGAGCCAATTCCATCGAGCCACTGACTTCCGAGCAGATGTTCGTGTTGAAAAATCCGAACGTATCGGCGTCGACGGCCAGCAAGATAGCCGATATCATGAAGTACAAGATTGACAATACGGCCATTGTGCTGATGATCGGTGAAAAATCCGGCTCGTACATTGCCTTCGACCAGATCGACCTGACGGGCATTAGCCAGATTGCTTTCTCGGCCTTTGCACTGAAGGGCCAGACAGCTGGTGGTAAGGTAGAGGTTCACCTGGGCTCTCCGACGGGACAACTGTTGGGTGAAACCCCGGAAATTGTACCGGCACCCATGGCATCTGCAACGGCCATGCCGGCTCCGCAGGTAGTGAAAGTGGCTATCAGCCCGACCAGCGGTCTGCACGATGTGTACCTGGTTTACAAGAAAGATAACGTGCCTGCCGGTCAGCCCTTGTTTGCCCTGCTCACCGTGCATTTTCAGAACAATGGCAAAGGAGCCGCGGCACCTAAAACTGCCGTTTCAATGAAGTAGAACAGCTTTATTTTTAACTGCTGACAGGTGGCTGTCGTCCGTGGATCAAAGCGTGATGGCAGCCACCGGGCTTTTATGGGCAAACGGAAACGCGTGGTGACTTCACGGTGTCGGGAGTAATGTTGCGAATGGAATTTTCGTAGCCGGCACGGTTGATTTTTTCTTTTGTTGATCGGCCAATCATTTTTTCTTTCTATTTTTCTTCATCCAAAAACTAAAACCATGAAAAGCATTTTTCCATCCGTTATCAGAAATGGCCTGACTGGGTCTCTTCTTTCGCTCTTAACCCTTTGTGGAGCCACATCATACGTAGGAGCCCAATCGCAAGGACAGGCTCCTGCTGGTACGGCACCGGCAGAGGTAGCTTCATCCAGCGCCCCCAAAGTACTGGTGTTTGTAAAAACCAGGGGCTATCACCACACTTCCATTCCAGCCGGAGTGGCCGCCATCACCAAGCTGGGCGTTGAAAATGGCTTTGAAGTAGATGCCACCGAAGATTCGCTGGATTTTTCGGAATCCAACCTGAAGCAGTACAGTGCGGTGATCTTTCTGAGCACCACGATGAACGTACTGGGCGATGCCGAACAAGGCGCTTTTGAAAACTACATCCGGAGCGGTGGCGGATACGTTGGCATCCACGCGGCGGCTGATACCGAATACGACTGGCCCTGGTACGGCAAACTGGCCGGTGCCTGGTTTCTGAGTCATCCCAAGCAACAGAAAGCCATTGTACAGGTAGTAGACAAAAAACACCCTTCCACCAGCTTCCTGCCCGACAAATGGGAGCGTTTTGACGAGTGGTACAGCTACAAAAACATCAATCCCGACCTGAAAGTGGTTGCCAAACTGGATGAAACCTCCTACGAGGGCGGCAAAAACGGCGACAACCATCCCATTGCCTGGTACCACGACTTCGACGGCGGCCGGGCTTTCTACACGGGCGGCGGTCATACCAAGGAAAGCTACAAAGAGCCCCTTTTTCTGAGGCACCTGCTGGGCGGCATTCAATACGCCATGGGCAAGGAACTTAGTCCGGTGAAGGCACCGGGAAAAGCCCTGGGAAAAGAAATGAAAGACAACAAGCCTAAAAAAAGCAGTAAACAGTAAACAGTAAACAGTGGATAATGAATAATGTGCGTAGCGAAAAGAAGCGTTTAGGTCACTGCGTTCCACTACAGGAGCGAAGCCGAAGTGTCGGATCACGATGTGCCCTAAACGTTTCTTGAAACGCCCGTAGTAGAACGCAGATGGAGTCGAAGCCAAGAATGAATTATTAGTGAATAGTTCCCAATCCCTCAATCCTTCAGTCCTTCCACCTTAATTATGATGAAAGGTATTCTTTTGTTGAGTTCTCTATGTGTAGTGGGTATGCTGGCGGGGAGTACAGTACGACATGAGCCTTTGGCTAAGAACGAACGCATTCAGTTGATTGACCGGGCAGAAAGCAAACGGGTGGATGTACTGATCGATGGCCAGCCTTTTACGTCTTATATCTATCCTGAAACCATCAAGAAGCCGGTGCTGAATCCCCTGCGGGCGGCATCGGGAACGGTGGTGACCCGGGGTTATCCGCTCGAACCCCGGCCGGGCGAACGGGTAGACCATCCGCACCACGTCGGCCTCTGGTTCAATTACGGCGACGTAAACGGACTGGACTTCTGGAACAACTCCGATTCAATCAAACCCGAAAAAAGGCATGAATACGGCACCATCCGGCATCGGAAGGTAAATCGGATGACCAACGGCAACGAAAGCGGTACACTGGAAGTGAGCACGGACTGGCTCAGCCCCGATGGAAAAGTCCTGCTTCGGGAAGACACCCGTTTCGTCTTTCGTGGTTCCAAACCCAACGAAAAAACGGGGTTCCGCACCGTAGATCGGATTACCACCCTGACGGCGCAGCAGGAAGCGGTTTCTTTCAAGGACAACAAAGAAGGGATGATGGCACTGCGGGTAGCCCGAGAACTGGAGCATCCTTCCGACAAACCCGAAATTTTCACTGATGCCAGCGGCAAACCCACTGCCGTACCTGTGATGAATAACGAAGGCGTAACCGGGCTTTACCGGAGCAGCACCGGGTTGGAAGGCGATGCCGTTTGGGGCACCCGTGCCGCCTGGGTGAGCCTGTCCGGACAGATTAACGCACAGCCGGTGACTGTCGCCATTTTTGATAATCCGGCCAACGTGGGTTATCCGACCTACTGGCACGCCCGGGGCTACGGCCTGTTCGCCGCCAATAACCTGGGACAGAAAGCCATGAGTGGTGGGAAGGAAGAGCTCAATTTTCGCTTGCTGGCGGGTAAATCCGTCACTTTCCGACACCGGGTGGTCATCTATTCGGGTAGCAAACCCACGGATGCCCAAATGAATCAGGAAGCCAGCCGGTTTGCAACTGACAAGACTAAGTGAAAGTAAGGAGATTATGATATCAGCAATAGAAAAGGCTTCGGAATCCGGAGCCTTTTTTATTGCCATCCAAGTTCACTGTGTAATGATCGTTCAGGGGGCCAGCAGGCTGAAGGGATAAGCCGGGATATTGCGCAATAGCCAGAAAATCAGCACCAGTCCACCCACACTGTACAACCATCGTCGTCCGGTCGATAGGTAATCTTGACGGCGGTTTTGAACTTGAATCCAGGCAAAATACAGCAGAAAAGGGATGGATAGTACCAGAAGCAGATTGTGGCGAATGGCGGTTTGCCAGTGCCCATGCAACAGTTCGTGAAAGGCCCGCTGAGAACCGCAACCCGGACATAGATAACCAGTGGTGCGGAAAAACGGGCATTGGGGAAAGAAGGAGGAGAGCGCCGGATTCAGGAAGTAATACAACAAGCCCAGCCCTGTCAATGAACCCAACAGCAAGGCGATTTTCAGGTGCGTTTTCATAAGTCCGGAAAGCATTTACAGCCGGAGTTGAATGCCCGGTCCGATCATCACGAACCATTTCCCTTTCGACAGGTAATAGCCACCGCCCAGGTACAGGGGAAATGTGAGTTTTACATCCCTCCGGGTAGGGTAGAGGCTGCCCAGCAATACCACGCCCACGTCACGGTCGATGTTGCTGTTGGAGCTAAGGTTAAAAGCATTGAAGGCCAGGAAGCCGGCACCGATTTTATACGGGCGGTAGCGGGCAATTTTCTCCGGATTGTAAAAACTAAACTGCGCAATAACCGCCAGACTCACCCCGTACAAGTTGTCGAAGCCATCCTTTCCTGACTGTTTTACCAACAGGCCCGCCGGAAACGATACGTCAATGTCGAAACGGTAGTTTTTCTTCAGCACAATGGCGACCTTTTGCGTGAAGCCTTCTCCGCCGTATTTGGCCCGGTCGTGGCGTACCGTCAGTTCAATGGTCGACCAGTCGTCCAGGTCGTAGGTTTTCCGGGAAATGAGTTCATTGAGCAGGATGCTGCCCTTACGACATTGCGGATCGTTGTAATAGGCCGCCCGGGGTGAGTTGTCGCCCGGACAAATCACCAGGTTTTCGATGGTTTTTAACTCTACCAGTTCGCCCCGGTTGCCCGTAATGCGCACGTCGATGGACAGGTACTGTTTGCCATACAGCCGCTTATCGGAGTCGATTAGGTTGCGGTCGAAAGAGATAACCAGGTCTTTTATGGTCTGACTATACAAAAGGGGGCGGGTGAGCGCCGAAACCGCGCGATCCCCGTCGCCTACGTTCAGGAGCACAAAGTCCAGCGGGCGCGGGCTTTCGTATTCGCGCACCGACAAGGACAGACCGGTACGTACCGAATTATTGAAGATTTCCACCTTTTTCCGCGTGATGTTTAGCGGCACCCGCAGTTTGTACACCACCAGGTTTTCGTTGCGAATGAGGGAATCGCCCCCTACGTTGACCAGGTCTTCGAAGTAAAAATTGGCTTTGTTCAATCCCTGTCCTTCTATTTTGACCGAAATGGTTTCGCCCGGCCGAATGCTGAGGTTGCCGGTCCAGTCGGAGCCTTCGCGCAGTACGTTGACCGAAGCAATGGTGGTTTTGGGGGTGATGCTGAAGTTGGTAATGAAGCGGGGTGCATCGCCGTCTTTCAGGTATAGGTAGCCATCCGATTTGCGGTGGTAATTAAACAGTCGCAGCCAGCACAACACCCGTCCGTTACTCAGGTGGCTGCGGGTGAATATCTCCGCGATCAGCGTACCTCCCGGCTCCTCCTGGTTTTCGATGCGGTAGGTCTTTTGCAGCGCCAGCAGCCGGCTGTTGTCCAGCTGTATTTCAATCCCCTTTCTCTGCGATTCTTCATCCAGGGTCACTTCCTTCAGGTCTACGTTCAGAAAAGCCAGCCGGCTTACTTTCACGTTGAAGCTTTTGGTAATCAGCGGCAGTTTGTAGCGGATCGTCTTCCTTTCGTCTACGAAAGGTTTGATGGTCTGAATTTCCAGGTTCAGGGTTTGGTTGCCCAGTTTGGTAGGAAGCAGGTGGAGTTTCAGTTTCCCATCCTGCTCACTCAGCCGGTAGTCAATCCCCTGCCCGTTGGTCCAGGTGTTGTTTACCCGTATGTTGGCTAGTTTATCCGTAACCAGCTCAAAGGTCTTCTCTTCCCCGATGTAGAGTTCCTCATTTTCGGAGTAAAACTTGACGAAGGTGTTGGTATAAGGAAACAGTTTGAGCTGGTAAACGGCATCGTTGCGGGCCGCGCCATTCTCAAAGGAAAAATTGAACGTAAGAAACTGGCTTCGGGTCAGGCCGTTGAACCGAACTTTAAAGCGAAAGTACTCCTGGTTGACGTTGGCAACCGAATCGATGATGTCATAATCACCCGAGGGCAGCAGACTGGGTTTCCCGGTGTTTTCGAAAGAATACGGATACAGACGAACCTCACACACTTCATCTTCGCGGGTATACTGGAAAGCCAGGTGTTTTTCTCCCTGCACCATCATCATGTCCCGCGCAAGGGAAAAATGCAACGTATCGGTTTTCAGAACAATGTCCTTAAAAAAGGCCTGCGCATACACCGAATCCAGGCCCGGACCAAGGAATATCCCGATGCTTAGCACCCATTGGATCAGGTATTTCCTCATATCTGTTTTCTGGTAAAGAGATCAAAGGGTAGTTATACCTTCAAAAATACCAAAAAAAGCAGGGATACCGGCAATGCCTGGCTTTTGTGCTCGATTTGTCATGTCATGGTCGGGGCTGCGGCGGCGGGTTTTGGAGCAACTCATTTTAAAAAAAGCCTTGATGGAGCCATTAGATTATAAGCGGCTTTTACCAAAATCAAAGAAGGGTTGGCATAAGTTACCTCCACTTTTTAGACTGAGTCAAGCAGCAATGTTCATACAGAGTCGGGAGGTTTGTTAGTTGAAAAATACAATATTTTTATAAGGCGCGTTATAATGGAAAATGTTCATTTTTGTGAATAAAAATTGCGTAAATTGATAAAACAGGGCCCTGAATTTGCTTGCTTATAAATTGAAAAAATACTAAATTATGGTATTGTTCAATCCCTTTAAATCAAGTCTATGCATACCCTTACCATCCGTGATGAATCGGCGATGGGCGACGTTTTGCGCCAGATTGAAATTGAAATGAAAGGCGAAATATGTACGCTGCGTGACCTAATTGAACAACGCGTTCGCCACGAAGTAGCCACCTACAATCAAGCCCTGCCGGAATACTTTTTTGGGCTGGTACAACCCTCCGAAGCTGAAAAAGTGCTGAACGGTTTTCGAATGCGTTCGCGTCAGGTCATCGACGCGGAAAAGCAGGTGTATCACGCGCTGCGGGCTTTCCAGCAGAACGGCTTTTTTGTGCTGATCAATGACCGGCAGGTAGAAAGCCTGGAAGAAGAAATCTGGCTGGGGAAACACAATACCGCCAGCTTTATTAAGCTCACTCCGCTGGTGGGCGGTTAGTCCGGGGCCTGTGGCCTGATCCTATTTCCATGGGTCAACCCGGGCGCTTGCTGTTTACTTTTTTATTCCTCTCTCTCTTCTTCTACCGCTTATGATCTTAGACTCACTTCTGAAAACATTGGTACCTAAGGAAAGTAACCCGGCTGCAACTTGTTTGAAAGACATTCAACAGGAATGGAAGCAGACCCACCAATCGTATGAGCGCATTAAACTGAACAAACTCTCCACGTACGAATCACTCAAAAATCAGGCTGACCCGCTGAAAATCGAACTGATCCACCTGATGTGCCAGCATTTGAACCAGTTGTACAACAAATCTACTTATCACCCTTCCGACTATAGCCTGACGGAGCTGTACAAAACCCTGCTCAGCCAGCTTTTACAATCCGGTCTGGCTTTACCAGAAGAAGTGCTGCATCGCATCGCGCAGGATTTTTCTCAGGAGACGGCTTATGGCAGACACGCCAGCCAGTATCCTTACCATCCCTTACTCACCAGGCTGGAAGGCGTGTTTCGTGAAAAGGGCCTGACGCCCACCATCAAGCAAGCTTTACAATTGCTCTACATCCGGAATGAAGGTGCCTACTCCGTTCGCGATGACAAGCAGTTAAATGCGCGGATTGATGTGATGCTGAGCAGCCAGGGGCGTACCATCCGGCTTTACCACCGGGGTGACGCAGTAGGTCAAGCCATTGAAAACCGGATGCATCGCTCAAACCAACCGGAGCAAGACTGGCAGCGGTTGCTTGCCTTGCTGGCAGAAGGAAAAGAAAAGGCCATTCCTACGCAGAAGTGGCTGAAAAGTGCCGCGCAGGAAACGGCACGGTGGGAGCCGGAAGAGCTGAAGTGTTTGCTTCGGGAGCTGTTTGAGGCAGCGATCGACTTACTCAGGCAAGCCCATAAGCAAGACCGGGTAAGCGGCATTATCTACGACCAGAACGAACAACTCCTGCGGGGAGCGGTCTGGCTGACCAGCCTGTTACAAGAAAAAGAAAGCCTGAATGCGCTGCTTGAACTGGGCATTTTGTGTTTCAGGAAATTTCCTGGTGTAGGCCCTTTGCTCACCCGCATCGGCAATGCCTGCCTGTATACGTTCGGGTCGCTGCCCTGCCAGGAAGGAATGGCTTATTTGTACCGCATGAAAAACCGGCTGAAGTACGCCTCCGCAATCCGGCTGGCTGAAAAATACCAGCGCCAGTTGGCGCAGAAGTCCGGCAAAAGCGCCGATGAACTGGAAGACATGTCTTTCCTGGATTTCGGCCTTGATCAGAACCACCAGTTGGAGATGCCATTGGGAGCCTATACGGTCAGGCTGAGCATTACGGAAGATGCTAAAGTTGAAACCAAGTGGCTGAATGCTGAAGGCCGGGAGCAGAAATCAGTGCCGGCGGCCGTAAAAGCAGCTTTCCCTACCGAACTGAAAGCCTTCCGGTTAAAAGTAAAAGATATGCAAAGCCTGTTGTCCCTTCAAAGCCAACGAATGGAAGGGTTTTATCTGCAACGCCGGACCTGGAAATACGGTGAATGGAAGAGAGACTTTCTGGAACACGGACTGACTTCATTTCTCACCAAAAAACTGATCTGGTGCTTTGCTAAAGAAGATAAAAAAGCCCTGGCCGTGCAACTGTCCGGTCAGTGGCTGGACGTGGATGAAGTGCCGCTAAATTGGATTGACGATGACACGGAAGTGCAGCTCTGGCATCCGATCGGATTTTCGGCAGCCACCGTACTTCAGTGGCGAAACCAATTGGAGAAATGGCAGATTACCCAGCCTTTCAAACAGGCTTATCGGGAAGTGTATCTCCTCACCGACGCGGAGCTGAACACCCGGTCTTATTCCAACCGCTTTGCGGCGCATATTCTCCGTCAGCATCAGTTTGCTGCCTTGTGCAAAGCCCGGGGCTGGCACTATACCCTTCAGGGCCAGTGGGATTCGCACAATAACCCGTATATCGACTTGCCTCTATGGAAACTCCGGGTAGAATACTGGGTGGAGGCAGATTGGCAGGGAGCCGCCAATGACATGGGTATCTTCAGCTACGTAGCTACCGATCAGGTTCGCTTTTATAATCATGAGCGTTTGCTCAACGTAGAGGAAGTACCAGCACTGGTGTTTTCGGAACTGATGCGGGACGTAGATCTGTTTGTGGCGGTTGCCAGTGTAGGAAACGATCCGAATTGGCAGGACAACGGTGATGATCGGATGAGTCGATATTGGCGGGAATATTCGTTCAGCGATTTGTCGGTTTCGGCTCAAACCCGAAAAGAGGTACTGACGCGGCTCCTTCCGCGGCTCAAGATAGGGAAAGTGTGTGAACTGAAAAACCGCTTTCTGATAGTGAAAGGCAGTTTGCGGACCTACAAAATCCACCTGGGAAGCGGCAATATAATGATGGAACCCAATGATCAGTACCTCTGCATTGTCCCTGACCGGCGAACTGGCAATGGCACTGAAAAAGTTTTTCTGCCCTTTGAGGGCGACAGTATGCTTTCCATCATTCTGAGCAAAGCATTTCTGCTGGCCGAAGACACCCGTATCACCGATCCGACCATCACCCGGCAAATCAATCAGAAGTAAACGAAACGCCCAACAGGGACTTCCGGAAGGAGGCCGCTGTTGGGCGGTTGCAAAAAGAAATGAGTAAAGTGGGCGGTTGTTGCCACTGTAGGCCCATTTCCGACATCTTATTCCTTCAGCACCATATCAATGCACATCACGGCGGCAATCACCAGGCTGCGCAGCGGGTGATCGGTAGGCACCTGGTCGGAAACCTGCAGCACGTAATTGTCGGCAGTGGTGAATAATTCGCGGCCAATACCTGCCCATTTTTTGTTGATGGAAGCAAATTCCGTCCCGTCGTTGGCGGTAAATTTGAAATCCCAGCTGGACCAGCTGCCTTTCAGTTTGGCCAGTTCGGCTTCGTTGGGATCCAGTAGTTTGAATGCCCCGCCGAAGGAAAACACTTTTTGTTTGAATTTGCCAATCACCTCATCCTGACTGTTCAGTACTTCTACCGTAGAGCCGAAGAAGGAAACGCCCCTTTTGATGGTAATCAACTTCTGGTCGTTCGGTGTGGAGATTACGATCTCAAACGGTGTCATCCGCTTGTAGTCCGAAAAGCGGAACAGCTTGGTGAAGAAACCCAGGTTGGGCTCCCGGCAATGCATCACTACTTCACCGGAATTGGGATCGTAAATGTCAAATTCATTGGCGGCCTTGAACCAGCCAACGTGTTCTTTGACCAGGAATAAGTTTTGATTCAGTACGGAAGCGTACGACATAAGAAATGGGATTGAGTTGATACACCTGTTGCGCGATGAATGCAGTCGCTGCGTAGTAGGTAAATGGCGTTATCACTCAGCCGATTTTGGGTTATGTAATAAACTTCCGCTAATTGCGCTGTCGACTGCGACAAAGGCCTGTGTGATGGATGGGAAGAGGCAATTCACAATGATAAAGGAAGAATGCGCGGCCAAAAACCAAAACAGGCTCCCCCGGGGAGGATGAGCCTGTTTTGGAAAAGCGGTCTGAAGAGGATCAGTTGATTGTAATTTCGAACTGCACCAGGTCGATGAATTCCTGCACCCGGTCATCCAGCTCTTCCGGCGAAAGATTGACAATGCGTTCGGTACCGAATTTTTCTACGCAGAAAGAAGCCATGGCCGAGCCGTAAATCAGTGCCCGCTTCATGTTATCGAACGATACATCGCCCGTGCTGGCCAAGTAGCCGATAAAGCCACCCGCGAAGGTATCGCCCGCTCCGGTGGGATCGAACACGTCTTCCAGCGGCAGGGCCGGCGCAAAGAATACCTGATCGCCGCGGAAAAGCAGCGCACCGTGTTCCCCTTTTTTGATAATCAGCACTTTGGGTCCCATTTCCAGGATCTTTTTGGCGGCCTTTACCAAGGAATATTCCTTCGATAACTGACGGGCTTCCTCATCGTTGATGGTGAGTACGTCAACCAGTTGCAGAGTTTGCATCAAGTCATCCCAGGCAATGTTCATCCACAGGTTCATCGTGTCCATCACAATCAGCTTGGGGCGTTTGCGTAGCCGCTCAATCACCGTGCGCTGAATGGAAGGCGTAGCATTGCCCAGCATGAGGTATTCACAGTCCTGGTACGCTTCGGGAATGACGGGATCGAAGTCGGCCAGCACGTTGAGTTCAGTCACCAGCGTATCGCGGGTGTTCATGTCGTTGTGGTAGCGCCCTGACCAGAAAAAGGACTTTTCGCCTTCTTTGATCTGTAACCCCTGCGTATCGATGCCGTGGCTTTGCAACATGGCAATGTCCGATTTCAGGAAATCATCGCCTACTACGGCCACCAGTTTCACCTTTTTGGTGAAGTACGAAGCGGCTAGGGTAATGTACGTGGCCGATCCGCCAATGATTTTATCCGTTTTACCGAAAGGGGTTTCCAGGGCGTCGAAGGCCACCGATCCTATAACCAGAAGACTCATGCAGTATGGGAGTTAAAAGTTAATGAGTAATGAGTAATGAGTAATGAGTAATGAGTAATGAGTAATGAGTAATGAGTAATGAGTAATGAGTAATGAGTAATGAGTAATGAGTAATGTTGTTTAGCTGCTTGCTGAGGGAAGCTAAAGCGATGCAAATTTATTTACCAGCGTACCCGTTAAATTTTGCTATATAATGATTTTGGAAAGGGGGCCAACTCAATTGTCTCCACAGCGTGGAGACAATCTGTTGCCATCCTTCACGTATGAAATTTTTTATCTCCTCCTATCAATGCTGCTCTGAAAGTAGGTAAGCCTTCTCTATTGTTCATACTTCAGATGTCTGGTTGTTGGACGAATTTGTTTCCTTTCGGAACTTAAGCAACTTTTTGACTTTTCGTATTGGCCCTGGCTCGTTTTACCTCTTTGGTTTCGTCAAACATCTTCCGGTAGGTGATGTGCGTCTTCTTGATGGTGCCGCCCACCTGGGTCACGAAGCGCATCATGGCCGGGTTGAAGTCGCCGATCCAGTTCATCTCAAATTCGTCGTAGGGAAAGGTGTCCTTCCAGCCGATGGTCGTGTAAGCCAGCGTAATGGCGCTTTCCACGCCTTTGCCCTGGTGCTCGGGAACCACGCCGAACACCACGCCGAACACCCGCGTCATTGTGCCTTTCCACTTGTGATACAGAAACTTGAGCTTGCCAATGAAGTCCAGCTTTCCGTTCAGGTGTTTGACAATCTGGTTGAATTCGGGCAGCACGATAAAGAAAGCCACCGGCTCATTTTCGTAATAGGCAAACCAGATGATTTCCGGGTTCATGATCGGCTTCAGCTTCTGGATGATGCTCTGCGCCTGCTCGGCCGACATCTCTTTCACGCCTTCGTGCTTTACCCAAGCCTTGTTGTAGATCGTACGAAAGTCTTCCGCGTACTTATTCAGTTGCTTTTTGTCCAGGTGGCGAAATTCGTAAGCCGGGTTCTGGTACACCCGTTCGGCCCGTTGGTGAACCGAATCGGCCACGCCCAGCCCTTTGGCCGGCCGGCCGTAGGTATATTGTTTAAAATAGTCCTTGAAGCCGTAATTTTCGAAAAAAGGCACGTAGTACGGCAGCGTGTAGGGCATGCAATACGTGGGTTCGTATTCAAAGCCCTGCACCAGCAAGCCCCACCAGTTGTCCCGTTCGCCAAAGTTGATGGGGCCGTCCATGGCTTCCATGCCCCTGGCCTGCAACCAGGCTTTGCAGGTATCGAAGAGCAGAAAGGCCGCTTTCTGGTCGTTGATGCACTCAAAAAAGCCCATGCCACCAGTCGGCTGGTCATGGGTAAAAGCCGTGTTGCGGTCGATAAAAGCGGCTACCCGACCAATGGTTTTTCCCTGACTGTCCTGCAGAATCCAGCGGGTGCATTCGCCGTGACTGAAGTACTTGTTCTTCTGCGGATCGAATACGTTTTCGATGTCGTTGTCCAGCGGTCGGATCCAGTTCTTTTCGTGTTGGTAAAGCCGGAGCGGCAGCAGCAGAAATTCCTTCTTCCAGCGCGGATGATCACCGACTTCTACAATGTTCATGGGATGCAATAAAATGAAAGAAAGGCCCAAAGATAGATGATTTCGATTTTTTGTTGGTGCATGCCCTTTTTTTCTTTCAATAAATTGCTGCCCTATCAAATACTTTTTGGGGTGGACCAAAGGAATTGGGTGCTTTCATTCATATCAGTCTCAAGCTCTTCCTGGGTTTGTGGGGATAATTATTACCTTTGCGCCCGATTGTAAAAGAGAGTAGAGTCCATAAATTAGAAGGCCTATCCGGCCTCAGCATCCGATACTTCCATGCAACACAACCTGCGCCTGTACAATACACTCAGCAAGCAAAAAGAACTTTTCGAACCCCTCAATCCGCCCTTCGTGGGCATGTACGTGTGTGGTCCCACCGTGTACAGCCACGTTCACCTGGGCAACGTCCGCACCTTCCTCACTTTCGATATCCTGTACCGCTACCTGCTGCACCTGGGCTATAAGGTGCGCTACGTGCGCAACATCACCGACGTGGGGCATCTGGAAAACGATTCGGATGAAGGAGAAGACAAAATATCCAAAAAAGCCCGCATCGAACGACTGGAACCCATGGAAATCGTGCAACGGTACAGCAACGACTTCCACGACGTGCTGCGGCAATTCAACCTGCTGCCGCCCAACATTGAGCCTTCGGCTACCGGCCACATCTGCGAACAGATCGAAAGCATCCAGACCCTGATTGACAAAGGGCTGGCTTATGAATCGGGCGGATCGGTGTATTTCGACGTGCTGGCGTATAACCAGTCGCACCACTACGGCAAGCTTTCCGGCCGGGTGATCGAAGACCTGCTCAACGAAACCCGGGCGCTGGACGGGCAGTCGGAAAAGCGCAATCCGCTGGACTTCGCCCTCTGGAAAAATGCCAGTCCGGAGCACATCATGCGCTGGTCGTCGCCCTGGGGCACGGGTTTTCCCGGCTGGCACATCGAATGTACGTCGATGAGCACCAAGTACCTGGGCGAAACGTTCGATATTCACGGCGGCGGCATGGATTTGAAGTTTCCGCACCACGAATGCGAAATTGCCCAGGCCGTGGGAATCAACGGGGTAGATCCGGTTCGCTACTGGATGCACTCCAACATGCTCACGGTCAACGGAGAGAAAATGGCCAAGTCGAAGGGCAATTCCTTCCTGCCGGCTGAATTGTTTGCCGGAAACCACCCCCTGTTGACGCAGGCTTACAGTCCGATGACAGTGCGGTTTTTCATGCTGCAGGCCCAGTACCGCAGTACGCTGGATTTTACCAACGAAGCCCTGCAGTCGGCGCAGAAGGGCTACAAGCGCCTGATGAACGGCCTGCGGATTCTGAAGCACCTGGACTATCAGCCCGACGAAACCGTAACTGTAGACGAAAAGCAGCAGAAAGAGGTCAAGGGATTCTGCGATGCCTGCGTACAGGCGATCGAAGACGACCTGAATACGGCCGTGGTCATCGCCAACCTGTTCAATCTGCTCCGGAAAATCAACACCATCCATACCGGCCAACTCAAGACCGCCGCTTTGGGTGAGGAAACTTTCAACCGGATGAAAAGTACGTTCATCACCTTTATCGAAGACATCCTGGGCCTGCAGGAAGAAAAAGCCACCGATGCCGCCGGACTCATCACCTCCCTGCTGGATTTGTACCGCGATGCCAAAACGGCCAAGGAGTACGACAAGGTAGACCGCATCCGCAGCTACTTCAAAACGCAGGGGCTGGTGATCAAGGATATGAAGACGGGCATCGACTGGGCGTATGAAGAGTAGTGCTTTGGCCAGCCTCAGATGAGAAATAGGACCGAAGACTTTCCAGGTCTTTGAGACCCTGGAAAGTCTGGTTTCGCATTGACGCCTTTGAAAGTTGTTGGCACGAAAACAGCCTTCCGATGAGTAAGAGCAGTATAAAGGCTGACGATCCAATCGGATAATTTTTCCCGGGAGTGGGCGTTTTCCTTTTCTCTGTACAACCTTTTGCTTTAGTTTTGACCGCAATAGCCCGTTCCCTGCGTTCGGGCACAAATCCATTCGCATGATAATAGGCTCCAAATACGCATCCTTTCCTTTTATCCTATTTGCTTGCTTTTGCCTTCTTTGTTTCAACAGCTGCGACGACAAAAAGAAGCCGGACGAACAAAAGCAGGTAGTAGAAGTTCCGCTGGTTAAAGCACCGTCATTCAACGAAGATTCGGCGTATTTTTTCGTAGAAAAACAGGTGAAGTTTGGTCCACGGGTACCTAACTCCCGGTCTCACGTCCAGTGCGGCGACTATCTGATCAGCCAGTTGAAAAAGTACGGAACGGAGGTGACCGTGCAATCTTTCGTAGCCACTGCTTTTGACGGTACCCAACTTCAATCGCGCAACATCATTGCTTCCATCAATCCGGCGGCTACCAAGCGCATCCTGCTCAGCGCCCACTGGGATACCCGCCCCTTTGCCGATCAGGATACCGCCCGGCAGCGCCAGCCCATAGACGGAGCCAACGACGGTGGTAGCGGTGTGGCCGTTCTGCTGGAAATTGCCCGCACCATCCAGGCCGATTCGCTGAAACCCGGCGTAGGCGTAGACATCATTCTGTTCGACAGCGAAGACTACGGGGCACCGGAATGGGACGAAAAGGAAGACAATTCCAAAGTCTGGTACTGCCTGGGTTCGCAGTACTGGGCCGCCAACAAGCACAAGCCGGGCTATTCGGCCTACTACGGCATCAACCTGGATATGGTAGGGGCTGCCGATGCCCGCTTTGCCCGCGAAGGCACTTCGATAGAATACGCCGGCAGTGTCGTCAATAAAGTCTGGAGCCTGGCCAGCCGCCTGGGGTACGGTACCTACTTTATTCCCGCCCAAAGCCCGGCCATTACCGACGACCACGTATTCGTCAACCGCATCGCCCGCATTCCCACCATCGACATTATTGAGTTCAATCAGGCCGGCGACAATTACTTCGGCTCGTACTGGCACACCCACCGCGATAATATGAGCGTGATTGACCGCAAAACCCTGAAGGCGGTGGGCCAAACCGTACTGCAGGCAGTCTACCAGGAAGAAGCGCCGGTCGTGCAGTAAAAGAAGAAAGGGAGACCGGATAAAAGGAGACCGAAACACGGAACGGTAATTGGTTTTTAATCATCCAACCCATTAGCACATCAACCCATCAGCACATTATATATGTCTTCCATTCTCATTCTCAATGCCCGGCTGGTTAACGAAGGCCGGCAGTTCGACGCCGATGTGTGGATCAGAAACGGTCGGATTGAGCAGATTGGCCCCGATTTACAGCACCGGGAGGCGGATGTCCGGATTGATGCGAAAGGCAGGTACCTGCTGCCGGGTGTGATCGACGACCAGGTGCATTTTCGGGAGCCCGGCCTGACGCACAAAGCCACGATTGGCTCCGAAGCCCGGGCAGCAGTGGCCGGCGGCACGACCACTTTTATGGAAATGCCCAACACCGTTCCCAATGCACTGACCCAAAGCCTGCTGGAAGACAAATACCAGATCGCCGCCCGTACGTCGCTGGCCAACTATTCCTTCTTCATGGGTGCCTCCAACGACAACCTGGAAGAAGTACTGAAAATGGATCCCCGGAGCGTGTGTGGCATCAAAGTGTTTATGGGCTCTTCTACCGGCAACATGCTGGTCGACAATGAAACCACGCTGCGGAACATTTTCCGCAACAGCCCAATGCTGATTGCCACGCACTGCGAAGACGAAGCCACCGTGCGGGCGCAGACCGAATTGTACCGCCAACGCTATGGCGACGACGCGCCGGCCTCTATCCATCCCGAAATCCGGAATGTGGAAGCCTGCCTGAAGTCGTCTTCAATGGCCGTAGGTCTGGCCAGGGAGTACGGCACCCGGCTGCACGTGCTGCACATTTCCACGGCCGACGAACTGTCGCTTTTCAGTAATGCCATTCCGCTGAAAGACAAGCGGATTACGGCGGAAGTTTGCGTGCATCACCTCTGGTTCGATAAGGGCGACTACGAACGACTGGGTACACAGATCAAATGTAATCCAGCCATCAAGGAAAAAAGCCACCGGCAGGCCTTGTTGCAGGGTTTACTGGACGATCGGCTGGATATCATTGCCACCGACCATGCGCCGCACACCTGGGAAGAGAAAGGGGCGGGGTATTGGAAAGCGCCTTCCGGCTTGCCACTGGTGCAGCATTCGCTACAGGCCATGCTGGAGTTTTACCGCGAAGGCAAGATCAGCCTGGAAAAGATCGTGGAGAAGATGAGCCACGCGCCAGCAGTGTGTTTTCAGTTGGCAGAGCGGGGTTATCTCCGCGAAGGCTACTGGGCCGACCTGGTGCTGGTAAACCTGGAAGCGTCGGTGCAGGTGGGCCGTGATAACATTCTCTACCAGTGCGGCTGGTCGCCGTTTGCGGGCATTACCTTCCATTCGCGCGTGACGCATACCATCGTGTCGGGACATCTGGCCTACGCGGAAGGCGTTTTTGATGATCGGATGAAAGGAAAGAGAGTGACATTTGCCCGATGAACCGGCAAAACTGAGTAATTGTACTTAAAGGAGATACCGGCTGAAGTAGCAATAAAAAAGCCCTTCCGAATCACTTCAGAAGGGTTGACATTATCGGAAGGATGAATTAACCTTTGGAAGGTTCTATGGAGCCACCAAAACATCGTTTCAATACCGTAGCATATACTTTGCCGAAAGTTTCGTAGCACCAGGCTTTCAAGGCCTTAATTTCGTCGGATACGAGCAGCGCAATCGCTTTTCTCAATTCTTTTTCAAACAACTTCCCATCGAAGCTGACTTTTTGAAGGATGGTTTTAATGTACTCAAGCATACTGTTTTACTGTTTAACCGTTTCACAATTCAAAACAAATTGGAAAGCTTGATTCACAAGATTGGATTTAACCATTAATGTGTTGCACAAATATATACGTATATTTGACAAAAAAAAATTTGGCGGTAATTTGTGATTTGCTTTGAAAACGGCTTCGATCAATTTTTAGTTTAGAGAAATGAAAATAAACAAGCCTAGATACGCGGGGTGGTTAATTTTGTTATGCATTTGTGCATTCAGGCCTGCTTTTGCTCAAGAAGTATCCATTGAACTAGGCAAGAAAACAATGGCGCTCAACGAGCCCTATACCATTACGCTCACCATCAAAAACGATAACATCCGAAATTACAGCAACTTTCCCGATATTCCCGGGTTGAGTAAAAGAGGCGTTTCCTCTTCTACTTCCACCAATATTATCAACAACAAAATCAATACGGTTCAGAGTATTATTCAAAATTACGTAGCCCAAAAGGAAGGGACGTACCGCATCAAGCCTTTCAGTATGAAGGTCAACGGAGAAACGTACCAGTCGCCGGGTGGAACGGTGACGGTTACGGCACCCCGGCAGTCGCCCACCAGTAATTCGGCCGACCCCTTTGGCAACGACCTGTTCGATGAGTTTTTTGGCAATAAGGAGAAGAAAGAATTTGTGGATGTGAAAGAGAACGCCTTCTTCGCCCTCACCACGGATAAAAAAAGCGTGTACGTAGGAGAAGGATTCACCGCTTCGCTGGCCTTTTATGTGGCGGATGATAACCGTGCCGAAATGAATTTCTATCAGGTAGGGAGTCAGTTGGTAGAAATTTTGAAGAAACTAAAACCTACCAATTGCTGGGAAGAAAATTTTGGCATCGACGAAATTCAGCCTTTACCCGTATCGATCAACGGGAAAGAGTACACAGAGTATAAGATCTATCAGGCAACTTATTATCCACTCAATGCCAGGCCGGTGGTTTTTCCCTCCGTTGGGCTGAAGATGATCAAATATAAAGTGGCCAAGGAGCCGGGCTTTTTTGGACTGGACCGTCAGCAGGATTTCAAGACCTTTTCTTCCCAGCCCGTAACTGTTATCCCGAAAGAATTGCCGCCGCATCCCCTGAGGGAAAAGGTGGCCGTGGGCAATTTCCGGCTTTCCGAAGAAATTGAGAAGCGAAACCCCAGTACCGGTGAAAGTGTGAACTACAACTTCCGCATATCAGGAGAAGGAAACATTGCGGCGATCAATATGCCGGGAATGCCGCGCATCAACCAATTTGATTTCTATCCGCCCAATACCAAACAGGACATCTCACGAAGTAACGGCAGGGTAACGGGAACCAAATTATTTAGTTACCAGATCATCCCCAAGGAGCCGGGTCAGTATCCTTTGAAAGAATACTTCAGCTGGATCTTTTTCAATCCCGTTCGTGCCCGTTACGATACCCTGCGTTCCAACATCACGCTGAATGTGAGCGGCGAAAGTATGAAAGACCAGGGCATCTCTTCGACCGATCTGGGTCCGCTTTACAACTCAATCGACCGACAAAACAACACCCTGCAGGCCAGTGGACGGTCTGAGCTGATTCGTACCGGAGCCAACATTCTGATTCTGCTGATGCTCATTGCCACCGCCGGACTCATTTTAACCAGACAATAATGAGTAATGAGTAATGTTGTTGCTTAGTCAAAGCTGGTGGTTGAGCGAAAGGGGCCGGTGCGTACCGACCTCGGTGGTCGAAGCAATAGTATTGAGCTTTTTTTATTAGGTGTTCCTTGAAAAGTAATGATGGCTATAACTACCCCGCGTCGGAATTTTAGTAGGTTTATCAACTTCCCTTCTGTTTTAGGAGGGGCTAGGGGTGGTAAATTAAACATCATCATTACTTTCTAAGGACTACCATTTATTATAAGAACCACTAACCATTTACCAGTTCAATCCTTCAATTCTTCAGTCCTTCAATTGTAATGAGTAGTACTTACGGTAAAATATTTAAAATTTCTACTTTCGGAGAATCACACGGTAAAGCCATTGGAGTCATCGTAGATGGCTGTCCGGCGGGCCTGACCATTGATGAAGAATTTATTCAAACCGAACTGGATCGTAGGAAACCCGGTCAATCGCGCATTACGACGCAGCGAAAAGAAGGCGATAGCTGTCAGATCTTGTCTGGTATATTTGAAGGAAGGTCACAAGGTACGCCCATTGCCATGGTGATCTTCAATGAGGACCAGCGGAGTAAGGACTATGCCCACATTGCACAGCAGTACCGGCCTTCGCACGCCGATTATACCTACCAGCAGAAGTACGGTTCCCGCGATTACCGGGGCGGTGGACGTAGTTCGGCACGGGAAACGGCCGCCCGGGTGGCTGCCGGTGCCATTGCCAAATTGCTTTTAGATACCCAGAATGTTTCCGTCCAGGCTTTTGTATCGCAGGTGGGTAAGCTGAAACTGGAAAAGGACTACCACGAACTGGACCTGCACCAGACCGAAACCAACGCAGTACGTTGCCCCGATCCGGAAATGGCCGAACGCATGTTTACTTTCATTGATGAAACCCGGAAAAAAGGCGATTCGGTGGGAGGGGTTGTTACTTGTGTGATTCGGGGGGTTCCCGTTGGATGGGGTGAGCCGGTCTTCGATAAGCTGCACGCCGAACTGGCGAAAGCCATGATGGGCATCAATGCCGTGAAGGGCTTTGAGTACGGAAGCGGCTTTGCCGGCGTGGAAATGTATGGCTCTGAGCACAATGACGCCTTCTATACCGAAGTCACCGCCGATGGCAGCCATACGGGCAATACCCGGGTCAGAACCCGAACCAATCATTCAGGTGGTATTCAGGGAGGCATTTCCAACGGAGAAGATATTTATTTTCGGGTGGCTTTCAAGCCGGTCGCCACCATTATGCAGGACCAGGAAAGCCTGAACGAACAAGGGGAAGCAGTGGTAGTGTCCGGAAAAGGCCGCCACGATCCCTGCGTAGTGCCCCGCGCGGTGCCCATTGTGGAGGCCATGGCGGCCCTGGTACTGGCCGACTTTTACCTGCGTAACAAATCTTCGCGGATATAAACACAGGACACAAAGGACTCAATATTTTTATTATCCAATCAAACGAAAAAAGGCAGGTCATTAGACCTGCCTTTCTGGTTTTTGGCAACCCTGACTTATTCTGCTACCTCTGCAAAATGAGCTTCTGGTTGACCGACTTATCACCACTGGCCAGGCGACCGATGAAGAAGCCCGACTTGAGCAGGGCCGCATTCCACACGACCTGGTAGTCTCTGCCGGCTTCGGCTTCTCCTTCGAATAGTCTCTCTACCAGCACCCCTTTCAGGTCATAAATTTCCAGCTTAGCCTCCTGGGTCTTCTCTACCGTGAAATGGAGCACTACTTTCTGGTTGAAAGGATTGGGTGAGGCTTGCAGGGAAAGCTTCAGCTCCGGTTCTACACTCTCACGAGCTGCCGCGCTGGTGCTAAAGGTAGTGGCCGAAGTGACGTTGGAATAAGGACTGCAGCCCGCCGAGTTACAGGCCCTCACCCGGTAGTAGATGGTGGTGTTAGCCGTGAGTCCGGTGTGGTTGTAGAAAGGATGGTTGGGCGAATTGGTGTGGAATACGCTCCAGGGACCTGCTGCCGAACTGGCTCTTTCCAGCTCAAAACGGTTCTCATTGCCCGAATTGTCGTTGTAAGTGAGGTTGATCTGAGAAGCCGACACGGCCGTAGCCACCAGGTTAGAGGGCGCTACCGGCGGCAGCACCAGTCGCCAGTTGAAGTTGCGGTAAGTGCCCGTGGCACCACCCATCAGGAACACGTTTCCGATCGAATTCATCGTTACCATCTCACCCACCGGCTGGATCAGTGCCGGACCACTGGCCCAACTGTTGGAAGAAGGCGTGTAAATCTCCACGGTGTGGAAGAAGGGCCCCGTGTTGTTGAAGTAGCTGGCCTTGCCTCCGATGATGAAGATGCGTCCGTCGTTGTTGCGGAAGGTACCGAACTGGTTCTTGGCAATGGGCATCGGTGCTCCGGTACTCCAGGTGTTGCTGGCTGGGTTATAGATCCGCACCACATCGCTCAGGCCACCACTGGAAGAGGTTCTGCCGCCGAAGACGTAGATCTTGCCATCGTAGCCGGTCACGGCCCGGTGCTGCATCAGGGCCACGGGCATGGGAGCGGCCGTCGACCAGGTGTTGGTGGCGATGGTATACACCTGCGTCAGATTGGTAGGTCCGCCGGCTTCTCCCCCGAACACGTACACCTTGCCGTCGGTGGTAGCAGCAGCGGCACCTTCCCAGACCGGGGTTGGAATGTTGGCCAGGGCCGTCCAGGTGTTGGTCAGGGGCGTGAGCCGGTGGAAGGTATTGCCTCCCGATGCCCCACCGAAGACGTAGATGAGCCTATCCGGGCCGATGGCGTAGGAGAAGCCACGGGAGGCTACCGGCATGGGCGCACCAGCCGCCCATGCAAAGTCGTTGGTGGTGTAGACCTGCATGGAGTTGAGCTGATCCGATCCATTGGTGGTGCCGCCGAAGAGGTAGACCTTGCCGTTGGAAGTCAGGGGGATGGCCCCGTGTTGTCCGCGAGCGGTGGGCACGGGAGTTTTGGCCTGCCAGATGGAGGTAACCGGTCCGATCGTCAGGTTGCTGGCCGACGTGGCGGTCACGCCGTTGGAGACCACCTGAATGGGGCCGGAGGTAGCTCCGGCGGGAATGGTGGCCACCACCAGGTTGGGACTTTCCAGGCTGATGTTGGTAGCGGCGACCCCGTTGAAGCGGACAGTAATGGGAGCGGTAAAGTTGGTTCCTTTAATAGCCACCCCGGCTCCTACTGGCGCATTGTTAGGGGCAAAGCTGCTAATCGTCGGTGTGCCTACGCAGGAGATACTTGCTACCCAACCAGAAGCAGTAATGATCGCATCAGACGTGAACTGGAAGGTAAGTTGTCCGGTAGCGTTTGTAGCCGTTACCACTCCGGGAGAGGTCGTGCCCGTATAGGTACCAATCAGCGGCGAAGCCGTAGAAGGCCCATTGTATATGCGCAGGAAGTCGTATCCATTTTCAATGTTGAAGCTGCTGAAGCTGACCCTTACTTTAGAACTGGCCGAAGTGGGAGTGAAGGTTTGGGTGAAAGTCTGGTTGACACTGTAATTGCTGGTAAAGCCGGGATCGTAGAAGGTGCCGCTACAGGTGGTTGCCGATATACCATCCATCACGTAGTCAGACAGAGAAGCCGTGGTGGCATTGGCCGAAGGCGACGAACCCGAATTGCCAGAAGAGTTATAAGCTTGTACAATGTAGTAATACTGAGTACCCGCTGCCAGTCCACTGTTCAAAAAGGTGGTCACATTGGCTCCGACAGTTGCAATTTCGGTATAAAAACCACCAGATGGTGCCCGATAAATCCGGTATCCGATCTCACCACTCACGTCGGACCAGTTCAGCCGGATCTGGCTCCGGTTCAGAGCGGTAGCGGTGAGTGTAGCCGGAGCCGGGGGAACCGGAATTGTGGAAACCCGTGCCCACCAGGTACCCCAGCGGTCATTGGGAGATACGAAGGTTTCGGCGTATTCCTGGATCGTCCAGAAGTCCTGGTCGTTCACTGGGTCTACCACCGTTGCCGAATAGTCACCCCAGCGGTTGTTGCCCGAACCGAAGGTTTTTACGTACGTGTCTTCTCCGGCTTTAAAAGTGAAATCGGGTTGCAGGGTATTAGCGGCGTCCGTTCCCAGGCGGAAGGAGTAGTTGGCACTGGCGTATCGATTGGCTGCAAACCGCGAATACCCAATGAGCACGTTATTGGCGTTGTTGACGGCAATACTGGGGAAGGCATAGAAGTTAGTAGCTGTCCCGTCGTCAATGCGGCCGCGTTGGCTGATGCCTCCGGCAGTAGTCACCTGCCACCATTGTACCGAAGCCCGGGTAGGTGAAGCAGCTGGCAGGAAGACCGTGTGGGCAGCCCAGAGCGATCCATTTCGATAGACCACGTTCTGCATCCGGTTGTCATTGGTGCTGATGCGCGTGGTGGAGCCAAGCTGAGGCGCGTTGGGTCCACTACCCGCCCAGGGATTAGGCGTGCTGATGAAGGGACCGTACGTAAGCGTTTCGGAGCCGATAGCCCCGGAGATAGTATACAGCCGCAAAAAGCCATTTCCTCCGGAATTGCCATTCCAGGTTTGAAGCAGATATTGTTCGTTGATGGCATTGTTATAAGTAATGGCCGGGGCCTGGGTGCCGCCAATGTCGCTCCGATCCCAGAAGCGCCAGGTAGCGAAGCCTCCGGCGTAAAACTCTGACTTGGTCAGGGCATAAATCCGGCTACCCATAAAGGCATTGTCGGAAACCCGGAAACGGTTAATCTGGATGGTAATCCAGTTTTTGTTGAAGCCTACGGTCGGATAATCAGCCCACTCTACGTTGCTGGCATCAAAATCAATGACTCCGTAGATGGACCAATTGCCGGTGGGGTTGCTGGTCTGCGAAACGGCGATGCACCAGCCCGAATTGGCTGCCTGTGCATTGGCCGTAACCACAAAAATCCAGCGGTTGTTGTAGGGATCGTAGTGGATGCGGGGATCAAAAGCATTGGTGCCGAAAAAGCTGTCCAGAGAAACGGTGCTAAGCGTAGTGCCCGTTCGGGTCTGAATGCGTACCTGCGTATTCAGGGTTACCATCAGGTGATTGGGACCAGCTGCTCCGTGGGTATCGGGAGGAATGGAAGTGTTGTTATCTTCCAGAGCGGCAAAACTGGAAACCGGACCCGGAGACAAAGTTGCCAGGGTATCGGCCGGTGGCGTAGCATTGAGACTGTTTTCCATTGGTCCGAATTGATCGCTGATGATCTGGGCGTTGGCTGGCAATGGAAGGTTATTGGGCAATGGCTCTTTTGTACGGGTGGGCCCGTAATTATTTGGAATTTTGGGTGCCTGCTGCCCTTTTTGCGGACTGGATGCTTCCATTTGAGCCAGTTGAGAGAAATTGACCGTTCGGACCGGGGCCATTGCACTTCCTGAACCTGTAAAATTCTGAGCGAAACTACTTTGAGCTAAGGTGGAAAGGAAAAACATAGCCAGCCAGCCATACAGGCCGGTTCTCATTTTGAAATCGTACCAACCGATTTCAGTGTAAAATACCCTGCGAACATCAAGATATTTTGTAAAAAGTGTTCGATACATAATTGAATTGAGGTTTAGGTGAAGAAAAAATTGGAAAGCAGACTTAGTGAAAGAGGAGCTTCGGAGAAGCAATACGGAAGCAGATTTGGAATCAAACCACCTTATAAGACAAGGTGTCATTCCTATGAAAGATTAGATAAACTGGTAATTAGTATATCGTATACCATAGACTACTGATTATGTCATTGGTCTTCGGAGAGGGGGATGAGTAAACAGTAATTTTCTAATTTTTTTTTAAATTTTTTCAAACGCCTTCTGATTCGCCCAAAAGAGAGTTTTCTCTTTTCGTTCTGGAAGTGAGGAAGCTGATCGGTAATCTGCTTATACTACGCCAAGCCGTGAATTCAATCAGGTAGTCATCCATTAGCTTTGATTTCCAACCATAGTTCCGCTCGTGCGTACGTATCCAAGAAATACTGCAAGAATTCGATAGGAGGCAATAACAGTAAAATGTGAAGGGGAGAAACTTTAATTTATATTGCTTCAAAATACCGGGGACAATACCTTTGATCGAAATCAGAAACCATATTCTCATTCATTCACCATCTTATTTCTAACCCGCATGTCTAAAACCAAATTAACCGTCAATAACAACGGCTCTTTGAAAATTGAAGGCGATTTTGAAATTGTGGACAAGAACGGCAACGTATACGGTCTGGCCGGACGCGATGTAGTATCCGTATGCCGCTGTGGCTTGTCAAAAAACAAACCTTTCTGCGATGGGTCGCACAAAGGGCACTTTGAACACGAAGCGGTTGCTTTCGACCTGCCTCCCAAAAAAGTGTAATTCAGTGAGCAGTAAATAGTGATTTGAAAGGAGCAATCAGGAGTCAGGAGATAATAGAGGCGTTTTCTCTTTGTAGTAAAGAGTTTACAAAAAGTTGTTTGATTATTAATCCACTCAATCACTCAATTCTTTCTAAAACCAATCGCTGGTGTATGTACCGAATCAAAGTCAATTCCAGTCAGGTATTTGAAGTACAATCCCAAGCCAAGGGATTGCGGGTCAACCAGGAACCTTTTGAATGGGACCTGCTGGAATTGAGCCCGCACGCTTTCCACATCCTGCACCAGCATCGTTCCTACCGCGCGGAGGTCATCAAAGCCGATTACGAAAACAAAACTTTTGTAATCCGGCTGGGCAAGCGCGAATACCAACTGCAGGTGCAGGATCAGTTTGACATCCTGCTGGAAAAAATGGGGATGACCAATGCCCGGTCGGCTCAACTCAATCAGGTCAAGGCTCCGATGCCCGGGCTGATCCTGGACGTAAAGGTGCAGGCAGGCGACCAGGTCAGTAAAGGTGACCCGCTGGTGATTCTGGAAGCCATGAAGATGGAGAACATCATCAAGTCGCCGGGCGACGGCCAGGTGAGGGCAGTGAAGGTGCAAAAAGGAAAAAACGTGGAAAAAAACCAGGTAATGATCGAATTTTGATCCCTTCGACCGGGAAATCGGATAATAAACTACGCAGTGAATTGATTTTGATGCGTTTTTCCGCTCAATTGTGCTATTTGTGTGCGCATGGGCTGGCTGCACTTTCAAATTTAACTTTATCTTTGCCCGATTTTCAGACCTGGATTCTAACCTAGAATATGCAACAGTCGCGATACAAAAGAATTTTATTGAAGCTCAGCGGTGAGGCCCTGGCCGGTGCGCAGGGATTCGGCATTGATTCTGCCATTCTGCAACGCTATTCGGATGAAGTAAAAAAAGTGGTAGACCAGGGCATCCAGGTCGCCATTGTGGTAGGCGGCGGCAACATCTTCCGTGGCGTAGAAGGCGAAAATTCGGGGATGGACCGGGTACAGGGCGACCACATGGGCATGTTGGCGACTGTCATCAATGCGATGGCGCTGCAGAGTGCCCTGGAAAGCAAGGGCGTATTTACCCGCCTGATGTCCGGCATCCGCATGGAGCAGGTGTGCGAACCTTTCATTCGCCGGAAGGCCGTGCGGCACCTGGAAAAGGGCCGCGTCGTGATTTTCGGTGCCGGCATCGGCAATCCTTACTTCACTACTGATTCTACGGCCAGCCTGCGGGCCATCGAAATTGAGGCCGACGTCGTGCTCAAAGGCACCCGCGTAGACGGCGTATACACGGCCGATCCGGAAAAAGATCTTTCTGCCACCCGCTTCTCCAACATTTCCTTCGACGACGTATACCGCATGGGCCTGAATGTGATGGATATGACGGCCTTTACCTTGTGTAAGGAAAACGATTTGCCGATCATTGTGTTCGATATGAACAAGCCCGGCAACCTGCTCCGCATCGTGCAGGGAGAAGAAGTAGGAACACTCATTCAATAAACAATACTTGTACAAGCATCTCACCGGCGCACGCCCCTTTGCGTACGGTGGGTGGTTAAATGTCAATTGATGAATTATGGAAGAAATACAATTATTCCTCGACGATGCCAAAGAGACCATGGATCGTGCCCTGAAACACACCAACATCGAACTGTCTAAAATCCGGGCGGGAAAGGCCATGCCTTCCATGCTGGACGGGCTGATGGTGGAATACTATGGTGTGCCGTCTCCCATTCAGAACGTCGCCACGGTCAATACGCCCGACGCGCGCTCATTGGTCATCCGGCCTTTTGAGAAAAAGATGCTGGGAGAAGTGGAAAAAGCCATCCGCAACAGCGACCTGGGCCTCTCTCCCAACAACGACGGCGAAGTAGTGCGGCTTAACATTCCACCGCTGACCGAAGAGCGCCGCCGCGACCTGGTAAAGCGGGTAAAAAGTGAAATTGAGGTGGGCCGGGTCAACATCCGGAACATCCGGAAAGATACCAACGAATCGCTACGCAAACTGCTAAAGGAAGGCGCTTCGGAGGACGACATCAAGCGGGCAGAAGAAAAAGTACAGGCCCTGACCGATACCTACATCGGCAAGATGGACAGCCTTTCCAGCGCGAAAGAAGCCGAAATCATGACGGTCTGAGCTTTCACCGCACATTCCAACCCACAAGACCTCAAAGACCTTGTGGGTTTTTTATTGATTCATCCAAAAACCCACTACTTTTGTCGCCCGTTCCATCCGGTTGATTGTTAACCGGTAACCGACTCAATTCATCATGGCAGAAAATACGAATACCCAGGAAAATACCCTCAAGAAGATCATTTCCCACGCCAAGGAATACGGCTTCGTGTTCCCCTCCAGCGAAGTGTACGACGGTCTGCAGGCCGTTTATGACTACGGACAGTACGGCGTAGAGCTGAAAAACAACCTGAAAACGCTTTGGTGGAAAGCAATGACGCAGCTCAACGACAACGTAGTCGGGGTAGACGCCGCCATCTTTATGCACCCGCTCACCTGGAAAGCCTCCGGCCACATCGATTCGTTCAACGACCCGATGATCGACAACAAGGATTCCAAGAAACGCTACCGAGCCGATACGCTGCTGGAAGACAAAGCGGCCCAGTACGAGCGCAATGGCCAGGCAGAAAAAGGCGAGCAACTTCTGCAGAAGATGGGTCGCCTGCTGGATACCGGTGATCTGGCCGGGGTGCGTGAACTGATCATTTCCGAAAATATTACCTGCCCGATCTCCGGCACCGCTAACTGGACGGAAGTACGGCAGTTCAATCTGATGTTTTCTACCCAGGTAGGTTCCGTATCGGAAGATGCCAGCACGATCTATCTTCGTCCCGAAACGGCCCAGGGCATTTTTGTCAATTTCCTGAACGTGCAGAAGACCGGCCGGATGAAAATTCCCTTCGGCATAGCCCAGATTGGCAAGGCCTTTCGGAACGAAATTGTGGCCCGGCAGTTCATTTTCCGGATGCGGGAATTTGAACAGATGGAAATGCAGTTTTTCCTGCGGCCAGGGGAAGAAATGAAGTGGTATGCCTACTGGAAAGAAGTACGGATGAAATTCCACCAGGCGATTGGTCTGCCCGCCGAAAAGTTGAAATTTCACGACCACGTCAAGCTGGCGCACTACGCCAACGCCGCCGTGGATATTGAATACGAATTCCCCTTTGGTTTCAAAGAAATCGAGGGAATTCACTCCCGCACGGATTTTGACCTGCGCAGCCACCAGGAGTTGTCGAAGAAGAAGATGCAGTACTTCGACAACGACCTGGACGAAAACGGCAAACCCTACGGAAATTACGTGCCTTACGTGGTAGAAACCTCCGTGGGTGCCGACCGGCTCTTCCTGGCCACGCTTTGCGAAGCCTACACCGAAGACCAGGGGGTAGACGCCGACGGTAACGCCAAAGAGCGCATTTACCTGAAGTTGCATCCGGCGCTGGCGCCCATCAAGGCTGCCATTTTCCCACTAGTGAAAAAGGATGGTTTGCCGGAAAAAGCGAAAGAGATTGTGAAACTGCTCCGGCTCGACTTCAAAGTGATTTACGAAGAGCGCGATGCCATTGGAAGGCGCTATACCCGGCAGGACCTGATCGGTACACCCTTCTGCATCGCCGTAGATTACCAGACGCTGGAAGACAATACCGTGACCATCCGCCACCGCGACAGCACCGCCCAGGACCGGGTGAAAATCGAAGACCTGAAAAGCATCATCGGCCGCGAAGTGGCGATGGAGCGGATCTTTGAAAAGCTGTAGGCAAAAGGAAACGCATAAAACTAAAATCGCTCTGGCTGAAGGATGATTTCCTTGTAGTCAGGGCGATTTTGCTTTTATGATGGAAGAGAGGAGTTCTGATTAAAAAGGCGCTATTCGGTTCTCAGGTTTTTAACCGGGTTGGCCAGCGCTACTTTCACTGCCTGAATGGCGATGGTCAGGAAGGCGATGCAGAGGGCCAGTGCGCAACCGCCCAGGATGATCCAGACGGTGAAGGGAGCCCGGTAAGCGAATCCTTTCAACCAGAGGTTGACGAAGTACCAGGCCAGCGGAGTCGCCACCACGAACGACAGCATCACCAGCTTCAGAAAATCCTTGGACAGCAGCAGCACAATCCCGGCGGTGCTGGCTCCCAACACCTTCCGAATGCCAATTTCCTTGGTGCGTTGCTCAATACTGAACGTGGTCAAGCCAAACAGTCCGATGCAGGAAATGAAAATGGCGATGGCTGTGAAATACTGAATGATCAGTGCCAGTCGGTCTTCGGCTGTATAGTTTTTGGCAAAATCCTGATCCAGAAAGCTGTATTCAAATGGTTCGTTCGGATTCAATCGGGTCCAACTGGCTTCCATGCGCGCTAAGGCAGGCTTCACATCACTGGCTTTGAGGTGGGCAATTACGTAGTTGTACATTGGACGCCGATTGAGCAGAAAGCCATACGACTCGATGTTGGTGCGGAGGTCTTTGAAGTGAAAGTCTTTCACCACACCCACCACCGTAAAGAGTACCTGTCGGTCACCCCGGTCCGCTACGATGTTTTTGCCGATCGCATCCGCCGGGGACGCAAACTCAAACTGGCGGATGGCTTGTTCATTCAGAATGATCCGGTTGTTGGTGTCGGCCGGAAACTCCCTGGAAAACAGCCGGCCGGCTACCGGTTGGATGCCCAGCGTAGATAAATAGGTTTCATCCACAAAATTCATAAAAACGGTTCTGGTTTGGTCCGAAGCATTGCCTTGCTTGTACAGCAGCCAGTCAGTGACGTTGGTGATTCCGGGGTAAAAAATGGAAGCCCCGGCCTGGGAAACGCCAGGATGAGCCAGCAATTCATTTTTAAGAGTAGGATAAATGCTTTTAGCGGTAGTGGTCCGCAATGGAATCACCACCTGCTGGTCCTTTTCAAAGCCTAAATCCTTGGTGCGCAGATAATTCATCTGGTTGCTAATGGTAATCGATGCCACAATCAGCGCAACGGAAATCACAAACTGGAACACCACCAATACTTTGCGGAATGAGATGGCAGCCAAGGAGTTGGCAAACCGTCCTCTGAGCACTTTCACTGGTTTGAATGCAGACATGTACAAAGCCGGATAAATACCCGAAATCAAACCGGTGAGCAAGGTAATGAGTAAAAAGCCGCCAGCTAAATATAGGTACTGCTCCCTTGAAAAGGTAAAGCGTTTGCCCGAAAGTTGTTCAAACAGAGGCGTCAGCAGCAGCGTGAACATCACCGATATGACAAACGCTACGAAAGCCAGCAGGATGGCTTCCCACAGGAACTGCCGCACCAGAGAAGCTCTTTCGGCTCCCAGCACTTTCCTGACTCCAATCTCCACCGCTCTTTTGGCCGAACGGGCGGTAGACAGGTTCATAAAGTTGACGCAGGCGATGAGCAAAGTAACGAAGGCAATGGCCATCAGGATGAGAAGGTAGTTGGGATTCCCGCCGGGAGTAACGTTACCCTGGGTGTTGGCGTACAGGTGGATGTCTTTGACGGGCACCAGAAACTGCTTCCGGCCCCGTCCCATTGTTTTTAGGTCAGCACCCGCATATTTGGTAATGAAGCCATCAAACTTGGCCTCCAACTTTCTGGAATCCGCACCCGGCTTGAGCAACAGGTAGCTGAAAAACATGTTGTTGTTTACCATATTCGTGATACTTCTGACCCACTGACCCACTTCCCCGCTCTGCATCGATAGCACAAAACGGGCGTCGATGTGCGAAGGAGTACGGGAAGGCGCAAAGACCCCGGTAATTTTGTAATCCAATGCCCCATTGGTATTGCTGTTGATGTGGATGGTTTTGTTGAGGGCCGGCTGGTCTCCGAATATTTTTTGAGCGATTTCCTCCGCGATCACTACCGAATTAGGTTCGTCCAGCGCCGTAACCGGATTGCCTTCCACAAAAGAATAAGTAAACAAACGGAAGAAGGTAGAGTCGGCCATATAGCCATTGGTTTCGTAGAACGACTGCACTTCCTGACCGGCCTGGTACTGGAGCAGGGTTTTATCGTCCTCAAATAGCTTCATGAGCCGGGTAGTGCTTTCTACTTCCGGAAACTCCTGTTGCATCGTGGGAGCCATGGGTGCGGGAGTGGTGGAATACCGGTCCTGCTGATTTCCCTGCAGGCTCAGCGTACCCAGCTGGTAGAGCCGCGCTCCCTGTGTGTGGTGGGTGTCGTAGCTGAGCTCCTGCGCGATATACAAGGTTATCAGCAGGCAGCAGGTCAGGCCAATGGACAGGCCAAAGATATTGATGAAAGAGAAAACCTTGTTTTTTTCCAGGTTTCTGATGGCGAGTTTGAGGTAAGTCTTGATCATGAGCGGAGAATGAAAAGTAGAATGATCAGTGAGCATTGGATACAATTGGTCTATAACTATTGTGCCGGACTATAAGCGGTTGACTAATAGATAAATAGAGTGAAAAACTTCTTTGACTTGTTCGTTTTCGGACAGAAAGGTGTACCAGTATTGATACAAGCTAGAACGGGTCTTTGGTTACCCATCGGCCACTGATACGCAATGGCTTCGTTTTTAATGGACAAGTCAAACCCTTATTGAACGAAGCCATTGCATCCAACTGGGTATTAGAACAAATGCAGGTGCTTGTCCAGATGAGCCAGGAGTAATTGGATGGCCGCCTGCGCGACTACCTGCGCCAACCGAACCCAGACGGCTTGCCGGGAGCTCGAGTCCCCCAGTTCCGGCCAGACATCGGCTTTTCGTATTACTTCAGGCAGCACCGTTGGTTGGGGCTTGCGTTTTTTCTGGGTTTTCCGGAATGCATTCCCGTTCTCATCGCACAAACTCACCTTACTTTCCTGACCAGCCTGCTGCCGAAAGAAGTAAAGTATATAGCCCCAATCATCCAATTCTCGCAGGCATTGTTCTACTGCGTTGGTTGAATGAATTTTACCCGCCTCTCTTAAGAGGCCTTCATTTACTGCAAATGGGCTTCTTTGGTTACGGGCATTCCATATTTCCACCAAAGTATAGTAAACGGCTACGTGGCGGGTGTCCAGCCGATCATCGTATTTTAGTTTATCTAATACACGACGAAGTGGTAAGGTCCTATTCATTTTATTTGCTGGATTTAGTAAATTTTTATTGGGTATGGGAAAGCGATTGGCTACTGTTTGCAGATATTTCTCTATAATTTGCAACCCGTTATCTTTTTTTTTACTGGAAACCAATGAGTTGAGCAACAATATTTCAAAAAAATTTGCATAATATAGATTGGTTTTCCTACCTTTACTGAAAGTTTAAACAAATTTAACTAATAAATTTTGTATATTAAAAGCAGATTTTACACTTTTTTCAAACAATTATTAAATATTTAATTTATATGGACATTAGCGAAAGAGTATCGGCCTTGCTGGCTGCTTTGGATATGACCCCTTATCAATTGGCCAAAGAATTAGGGTATAAGGCACCGGAGAAGATTTATACTATCATCAATCGCAAGAGCAAACCCGGTTTTGATACCCTAACGGACATTTTAACCCGCTTCACTGAGTTGAACAGTGAATGGCTGATGCGTGGCGAAGGAGATATGTTCAAAAAAGCAGCACCCGATCCGGTTGTTGATGTCCATCCCGGTGCCAAAGAGTCATTAGGTAGGAGCTCAGATTTGGAGTTGACCGACGGAAATTATACAAAAAAAATGGTACACGAAGAGTACCTGAGCGGGAAGTCCATTCGCCCCCTGGCCGTCACCGTAGACCGGATGGGAAATGATACCATCCTGCTGGTACCGATCAAGGCCCAGGCCGGTTACCGGCAGCGGTACTTCGATATGGACTACATCAAGGAATTGTCATCCTTTACGCTGCCCAACTTCAATACCGGTACCTACCGCGCATTTGAAGTGGAAGGCGATAGCATGCATCCCACGATCCGCCACTCCGACTTTGTGATCTGTTCGTACGTAGAAAATTGGGAATACATTCGCCCCCGGCACGTCTACGTGATTGTTACGCCCGAATACGTGCTCATCAAGCGCATTGCCAGCGATCTGAAAGAAAGGCCATCGGTCGAATTGCAGTCCGACAACAGCTATTACCCGCCTTTCCGCTTGCCCATTGACGAAATCAAGGAAATATGGCAGGTACGCGGTATTCTGACGACTCAGATTCCCGCCAATCAGTACGAAATGCAGGAACGGCTCGTAACGATGATTGAAACGCTGGGACGAAATGCCACTGATACCCAGAGCCTGGTCAAGGAATTGCTGTCTAAGCTGACAGTAAAGGAAATAGAGCGGCTTTAGTGGGAGACGTTTTCGGCAGGTGGCGTATCCGAAGGAGAAGGATCGTTCCAGTGCTGATAGAATAAGAGCCCAAAGCCGATCAGGATCAGGATGTCAGCGATGTTAAATACCGGAAAGCTGTATTGGTACTGATAGTGCACGTGCAAAAAGTCAATAACAAACCCGTTGCTGATCCGGTCCAGGATATTGCCAAAGGCACCACTTAGGATCAGCACCAGGGGCAATAGTATCGTAAATTCCCGATGTCGCCAGTGCCAGAGCAGTGCCAGCAGTAACACAGCAGCCATCGTCGAAAGTCCAAATATCAATGGGAGGCGTATTTCTTCGGCCAGGCTATGCAAAAAGCTGAAAGCAATGGCGTTGTTTTCCACGTAGCGCAGCTCAAACCAGTACGGTAGTACTTCAATGGCTCCTACTTCCTTCAGTTGGGAAGCCGCCCAGTCTTTGGTTCTCAGGTCGGCGTGACAGCCCAGCAGCCAGATTGCTCCCAGCCACAAGTATTTTCTGATGTTGAATTGAAGTTTATCCATGGCTGGCGAAGTGCGCACTCATTTCGATGAATTTAGGCAAATTTCGCGCAGGAGACAATCGTGCAGCCCGAAAGAGCCTCTTCCTGGAGAGAAACGAAGGTAAACGCCGTTTTGATATGGCAAACAGAGAAGAGACAATCGAAAGAAGTACAATGTTTATGAGCGAAAAAACGCTTATACCTAAGAGTAAGTCATATTCGGATAATCCCTTGCTGCCCTTGCCAGTGGTAACACCCGGTGTGGATGCATTGGCAAAGGCAAAACTCATCAACTCTCTACTCTAAACTCCGCATTTACTTCATTCAATACCTTCTCACCTGATCATTGCGGCTGCGTTCCAATCGTTTGCTTTTACTCAAAGCCGAAGCGCACCCAATGCCCACCAGGGCGCCCATCAGGTGCGACTCCCAGGATACACCCGGCATAATGGGCAGCACTCCCATTACAATACCGCTGTAGAAGAAAGCCACCACAATGGACACGGCCAGGGATTTTACGTCTTTTTTGAAGAGGCCGATGGTCATCAGAAAAAGCGCAATGCCGTAGACCAACCCACTGGCACCAATGTGTAGCGAATACGTACGGCCAAAAGTCCATACCAGCAGATTGGTCAGGAAATAGCTGGCCGAAAAAACTGTGTATGCTACGGTCGGGTACAGAAGAAAAAGCGCCGTTCCTAAAATAAGCAGGGGAATGGAGTTGGAAAGTAAATGATACACGTTGCCGTGTAGCAACGGAGCAAAGAGGATGCCCACCAGTCCGAAGGTATCGCGGGGACGGATGCCTAAGCCGGCAAAACTGATATTTAGACCCAATTCTACCAGCTTAATCAGCCAAAGGATGGCCACAAAGCGCAAGGGAATTAACCAACTGCGGTTGTACTCAGTCATATCTGTGTTTATTCCGGATGCTGACCACAGGTTGGTCAGCTCCCTTTCTTTGCCTAAATTTAAAGTTCAACTTTTATTAACCTATATATAAATTCATGAAAAAACGAAAATTAGCCTTATTGGGAATGGCTGCTGCTTGCCTTTTAACGGCCCATCCGGGTGAAGCCCAGAAAAAACCGGCACCCGCCAAACCCGTCAAGGCGATTGATGTAACCAATCTGGACACCAGCGTGCCTCCTTGTGAAAACTTCTTTCTGTACGCCAACGGTGGCTGGATCAAAAAAAATCCCATCCCGGCATCCGAAAGCCGCTGGGGAAGTTTCAATGAACTGGCCGATCAGAACAACGCCACCTTGCGGAGCATTCTGGAAGAAGTGGGGGCCAGTCGGGAAAAAGTAAAAGGCAGCAACGCCCAGAAGGTAGGTGATTTTTACGCCAGTGGCATGGATTCACTGGGAATCGAAAAGGCAGGGCTGACCTATCTGAAGCCCGAATTGGAAAGCATCGACCAGATTCGCGACGTAAAATCCATGTTGGAAACCAATGCCCGCAACCTGAAGAAAGGAACCGGCACCATGTTTAATCTGTACGTGGGACAGGACGACAAAAAAAGCGATGAATACGCACTGAATCTGAACCAGGGTGGTTTGGGGCTTCCCGACCGGGATTATTACCTGAAAGATGATGCCCGCTCACTCAACATCCGACAGGAGTATGTGAAGCATATGCAAAATGTGTTTGTGTTGCTGGGTCAGGACGCCATCGTGTCGCAACAGTCGGCCGATAAGGTAATGGCCATGGAAACCCGTCTGGCCAAAGCTTCCATGACCCGCGTGCAGATGCGTGATCCGTACGCTACCTACAACAAAAAGACAGTTACCGAACTCAGCCAACTGACTCCCAACATTACCTGGACTGCTCTTTTCAGCCAGTTGGGCGTTCCTTCCATCCCGGCGGTCATTGTGGGCCAGCCAGATTTTTTTAAGGAGTTGAATGCGATGCTGACGGAGGTAGAACTCAACGATTGGAAAACCTACCTGCGCTGGCACCTGGTACGCCGGTCGGCTTTTGCGCTGCCGCACGCTTTTGTCAAGGAAAATTTCAATTTCTACAGTGGCACTTTGGGAGGAGCCAAACAGATGCAGGACCGTTGGAAGCGGGTTGCCCGGGTAACGGATGCCTCATTGGGTGAAGCCCTGGGGCAATTATACGTGGAAAAGGTGTTTCCCCCCGAAGCCAAGCAGCGGCTGCTTAACATGATCAAGAACATCCAGGCGGCCTTTGGTGAGCACATTCAGAAAGTAGACTGGATGAGCGAAACCACGAAAAAGCAGGCCCTGAAAAAACTGGATTCCTTCGTTTCCAAAATCGGTTATCCCGATAAGTGGAGAGACTACCAGGGCCTGGAAGTTTCGCCCGAATCCTACCTGAAAAACGTGTTGCGGGCCAATGAGTTCGATTTTGCTTACAACATCAATAAGCTGGGCAGGCCCATCGACCGCGGTGAGTGGGGAATGACGCCGCCCACAGTGAATGCGTATTACAATCCTTCTATGAATGAGATTGTGTTCCCCGCCGGCATTCTGCGTCCGCCTTTCTTCAATGCCAATGCCGACGATGCCGTGAATTACGGCAGCATCGGGGCGGTAATTGGCCACGAACTGACCCACGGTTTCGACGACCAGGGCCGCCAGTACGACGCCCAGGGCAACCTGAACGATTGGTGGACACCTGAAGACGGAGATAAGTTCAAACAGCGGGCTGAAGTAGTGGAAAAGCAATTCAGCGCCTACCAGCCCTTGGACAGCGTATTTGTAAACGGTAAACTGACATTGGGCGAAAACCTGGCTGATCTGGGTGGCTTGTCCATTGCGTATACCGCGTTTCAGAAATCGCTGGCTGGCAAACGTCCCGCCAAGATCGATGGCTTTACGCCGGAGCAGCGTTTTTTCCTGGCTTACGCGCAGGTTTGGCGCACCAGCGCCCGCGATGAGTTTCTGCGCCGTCAGGTACTGACCGATCCGCATTCACCGGCCGAATTCCGGGTAAATGGGCCGCTGTCCAATATGCCGGAGTTTTTCAAAGCGTTTGGCTGCAAAGAAGGAGACAAAATGGTCCGCCCCGCCAAAGACCGGGCAAAAGTCTGGTAGATTTCAAACGCTCAAAATAAAAGGTCCGCTTCAATTGAGCGGACCTTTTATTTTTATAAAAATGTAATTATACGTTAGCACATCAGCTCTATTCATTGTACGTCATCACGCGGTGGCCGCCTTTTTCCAGCAGTTGATCGCGCTTGAACAGTTCTACATCAGAGTGAATCATATCTTTCACCAGAGCGGCCAAATCGTACTTGGGTTTCCAGCCCAGTTGAGTCATCGCCTTGGTCGGATCGCCAATCAGCAGATCCACTTCGGTAGGACGAAAATACTTCTTATCTACGGCTACTACCTCTTTGCCAATGGGCAACTGGTAGTCGGGCTGGCTACAGGAAACGACTGTGGCTACTTCGCTTTCGCCTTCTCCGGAGAAGGCCAGCTCAATACCCAGTTCGGCAAAGGTCATGCGCACGAATTCCCGTACGCGGGGGGTTTTACCAGTAGCAATCACGAAGTCTTCCGGCTTGTCCTGCTGTAAAATCAGCCACATGGCTTCCACATAGTCTTTGGCGTGTCCCCAGTCGCGCTGGGCATCCAGGTTGCCCACGTAGAGTTTGTCCTGCAGGCCCAGGGCGATGCGGGCGGCTCCCCGAGTAATCTTGCGCGTCACGAAGGTTTCGCCCCGCAGTGGCGATTCATGGTTGAACAGAATGCCATTGACGGCGTACATATTGTACGCTTCCCGGTAATTGACCGTGATCCAATAGCCGTAGAGTTTGGCTACCGCATACGGGGAACGGGGATAAAAGGGCGTGGTTTCCGACTGCGGTACGGCCTGTACCAAACCGTACAGTTCGGAAGTAGAAGCCTGGTAGATACGGGTTTTGTCAATCATTCCCAGCAGCCGTACGGCTTCCAGAATGCGAAGCGTACCAATGCCATCTACGTTGGCCGTGTATTCGGGTTCATCGAAGCTCACTTTCACGTGCGACATCGCGCCCAGGTTATAGATCTCATCGGGCTGTACTTCCTGAATGATGCGGATGATATTTGTCGAATCGCTCAGGTCGCCGTAGTGGAGGATGAAATGAACGTCTTTTTCGTGCAGATCTTCGTACAGGTGGTCGATTCGATTGGTATTGAACAGGGAGCTTCTGCGCTTGATGCCGTGTACTTCGTAGCCTTTTTTCAGCAGTAGTTCTGCCAGATAGGCCCCGTCCTGACCGGTGATACCCGTAATGAGTGCTTTTTTCATGGGAAAAATAATGGTGTGCAGATCAATGGTCCGCAAAGGTAGGGATAATTAGAAAAATCAAGGAGTAAATTTTGAAGGCACTGATTAAGCGCATTCTCTGTACCCGGAAATGCAATTGGGACAAAGGGAGGCCATCAATTGCCCGAAGCATTCTTACGGATGTCCACCTTGTCCGGCACCACGATGGCCGTTGGGTATTTGGCTTTGAAGCCCACGTAATACTTTTCTGCTTCTATCCGATCCAGGAAATCACCGGCTTTGACACGATACACCGGCTGGGCGTAGATCAGATAAGGAGTAATATCCGGAAAAAGCTGGTAAGAAGCGGCTTTGGCGGCTTCGGCTTCTTTGCGGTCATTGCCGGAATAAATCTGAATGCGGTAACCCTGAGCGTATCGGATGCTTTTGTTGCGAACCGAAATGGTATCCATGATCACCTCCAGTTTGTTGGTGACATCCAGGCTGGTTTTCACCGGCGCTGAAACAATGTCTCCCTTAATGACCGGGGTTTCCGGTTTGGTGCCGGTTTCCGTTGGGGTTACTTCAGCGGAATAAGTCGGACGCACTTTCGACAAATCTTCCTGGTAGCGATTGATATCCGAAGTGGAGGAAGTCGGCACGCTTTTAGGTCCGCAGGCCGCCACGACGGCAAGAATGAACAGAAGTGCATATTTTTTCATCGTTTGTTAGGTATGTCAGTAGCTTGTTGCATAATTTCTATTCCCGAAGAAGTGCCCAGTCGGCTGGCTCCGGCAGCAATCAGCTCCTGCGCCTGCTCCAACGTCTGGATGCCGCCGGATGCCTTGATCCGAATGTGCCCTGGTAACTGCTGCCTCATCCACCGCACATCTTCCACCTTGGCACCGTAGGGGGCAAATCCGGTGGAAGTTTTAACGAAATCAACCCCGGCTTCGGCACAAATTTCACAGATTTTCTGAATTTCTTCTTTTGAAAGGTAAGCCGTTTCAATAATGATCTTGATCAGTGCCCCGTGACTATGTACCAATTGAGTAATCTGTTCAATTTCCAGTAGCACTTCTGCGTATTTCCCGGACTTAAACTGACTGATGTTTATCACCAGGTCTATTTCCGAAGCACCCTGCTTCAACGCTTCTTCCGCTTCCATTCTTTTTACGGAAAAGGTCTGGTAGCCCAACGGAAATCCGATTACGGTACACACCGCCGTTTGTTGGGTTTTCAGATACTCAGTCGCCAGTGGTACATAGCAGGGAGGAACGCAGACTGCCTTGAACCTGTATTGCGCGGCCTGGGCACACAATTGAATGATTTGCTCCTCCGTCACAAAGGGTTTAAGCGCAGTATGATCAATAAAGGAAGCTAAATCGGTCATATAAAATAAAAGCGCCGACAGAAGTTACTTCATATCTGTCAGCGCTTTACTAGTTAGTCAATCAGGACGCACTTGTTGTTAAGTACATCTGCCTCCACCGTCTTGTATTTCACGTCTCTTTTCACGCTGCCATCCCGGTACTGTACCGATACCCGGTCGTTGCGGTTGGCGATCTTCTCCGAACGGATAGGTGCCGCCTTTTCTACCGGTGGCGGCGGAGGCATCAATGCCGATGTGTCGGGCTGGTCATTTCCAATGCTGGATCCGGCTTCCGCTTTGTTAGCTTTTAGTTTGGGCTGTGGCTGTTTGGCGGCCTCCTGTTGCCGACGGGCTTCGCGGACGTGATCCGAATCCTGCGATGGAATGTCGGCTTTCATCAGGAAGGAAATGGTGTCCTGGTTGACCCGGCTCACGAAGCGCTTAAACAATTCCACGGACTCGAACTTATAAACCAGCAAAGGATCTTTCTGCTCGAACACGGCGTTCTGCACCGACTGCTTCAGGTCATCCATATCGCGCAGGTGTTCTTTCCACTCCTGGTCAATAATGGCCAGGGTAATTGCTTTTTCCATTTCGCGGATCAGTTCGCGGCCTTCACTTTCCACGGCTTTGCGCAGGTTGGCTACTATGCCCATCTGGCGAAGGCCTTCTCCGAAGGGAACCACAATTTCTTCTACCACGGCTCCTTTTTGTATCAACACATCCTGCAATACCGGCAGGGCTTTGCTGGCAATCTGCTGATTCTTTTCGTGGTAGTGCTTTTCGGCTTCCCGGTACAGTTTACCCACCAACTGATTCACATTGGGCTTTTCAAATTCTTCCCGACCGATTTGCGTATCCAGGCCCAGCACACTAATGACCTGCAGTTTGAAGTTTTCGTAATCGCCCTGGTTGTTGTTGACCAGGTCTTCGCAGGTGTCGTACATTGTATTGGCGATGTCCAGCGCCAGTCGGTCTCCGAAAAGGGCGTTGCGACGACGTTTGTAAATGGCTTCGCGTTGGTAGTTCATCACGTCGTCGTATTCCAGCAGTCGCTTCCGGATGCCGAAGTTGTTTTCTTCTACCTTCTTCTGCGCCCGCTCGATGGATTTGGTGATCATGGAGTGCTCAATCACTTCGCCTTCTTCCAGACCCATCCGGTCCATCCACTTGGCGATGCGATCGGAGCCAAACAGGCGCATCAGGTTGTCTTCCAGACTCACGAAGAACTGGGAAGTACCCGGGTCACCCTGCCGGCCAGAACGACCTCGCAGCTGCCGGTCTACCCGCCGCGATTCGTGTCTTTCCGTACCTACGATGGCCAGACCACCCGCCGACCGCGATTCGGGCGTCAGCTTGATATCGGTACCACGACCAGCCATGTTGGTGGCAATGGTCACGGTAGAGGGCTTACCGGCTTCGGCTACTACTTCGGCTTCTTTCTGGTGGAACTTGGCGTTCAGTACCTGGTGCTTGATTTTACGGATGGTGAGCATCCGGCTCAGCAGTTCGGAAATTTCAACGGAAGTCGTACCCACCAGCACCGGACGGCCCTGTTCGGTCAGCCGTACAATCTCATCGGCTACGGCGTTGTATTTTTCACGAACCGTCTTGTATACCTTGTCTTCCTGGTCTTTACGTACGGCCGGCTTGTTGGTCGGAATGACCACCACGTCCAGCTTATAGATTTCCCAGAATTCGCCGGCTTCTGTTTCGGCCGTACCAGTCATACCAGCCAGTTTGTGGTACATCCGGAAATAGTTCTGCAGCGTGATGGTGGCGTAGGTCTGGGTGGCATCCTCTACCTTCACGTTCTCTTTGGCTTCGATGGCCTGGTGCAATCCGTCGGAATAGCGCCTGCCTTCCATGACCCGGCCGGTCTGCTCATCCACAATCTTCACCTTGCCTTCCACAATGATGTATTCCACATCCTTTTCAAACAAGGTATAGGCCTTCAACAACTGGTTGATGGTATGTATGCGTTGGGTTTTGATTGTGTAATCTGTGATCAGGCTTTCCTTTTTGTGCAGTTTTTCCTGGTCAGAAAGGCTTTTGTCATTTTCTATGTTGGCGATTTCACCACCAATATCGGGCAGAATGAAGAAGCTGGAATCTTCTCCTTCACCCGTAATGAAATCAATGCCTTTTTCGGTGAGGTCAATCTGGTTGTTTTTCTCATCGATGGTAAACAGCAGGGGCGCATCGGCTTCCGGCATCATCTTGCTGTGGTCCTGGAGGTAGTAGTTCTCCGTTTTCTGCAAAATTGCCTTGTTGCCCGTTTCACTCAGCAGTTTGATCAGCGGCTTGTTTTTAGGAAGTCCCCGGTATGCCCGGAACAGAGGTAATCCGGCTTCTTTTTCGTCGTTGGCGGCCAGTTTTTTGCGGGCGTCGATCAAAAAGTCGTTGACCAGCTTGCGTTGCGCTTCTACCAGGCGGGAAACCCGTGGTTTCAGCATATGAAATTCGTGTTCGTCGCCGCGGGGAATCGGACCGGAAATGATCAGTGGCGTACGGGCGTCGTCGATCAGTACGGAATCCACTTCGTCGACCATGGCGTAGTGGTGTTTGCGCTGTACCAGATCGCTGGTATCGCGGGCCATGTTGTCGCGCAGGTAGTCGAAGCCAAATTCGTTATTGGTACCGTAGGTAATGTCTGCCAGGTAGGCATTGCGACGGGCCTGGGTATTGGGTTCGTGCTTGTCGATGCAGTCGACGTTGAGGCCGTGGAATTCAAACAGCGGTGCCATCCATTCGGAGTCACGTTTGGCCAGGTAATCGTTGACCGTAACAATGTGTACCCCTTTTCCGGCCAAAGCATTGAGGAAAGCGGGAAAGGTCGCTACCAGGGTTTTACCTTCACCGGTTGCCATTTCGGCAATTTTTCCCTGGTGCAACACCACCCCACCGATAATCTGCACGTCGTAGTGCAGCATATCCCAGACAATTTCATTGCCGGCGGCGATCCAGCGGTTGTGCCAGATGGCGCGGTCTCCGGCAATTTCCACGTTTTTCTTGCGCACCGACAAATGGCGGTCGTGTTCGGTAGCAGTTACTTCCAGCCGGCCATTTTCCTTGAACCGACGGGCGGTTTCTTTAATGACGGCAAAAGCTTCGGGAAGTATATCCAGCAGAACAACTTCCAATTGTTTGTTCTGCTCTTCCTCCAGCTTATCAATCTGATTGAAGATGTTTTCCTTTTCATTGATATCCAGGTCGGGGTTTTCGGATATCCGGGTTTGCAGTGAAGTCAGCGTTTCCTGAGAGTCTTTCAGTCGCTGGCTGATGGTCTGACGAAGTTCCTGCGTTTTAGCCCGTAGTTGGTCGTCCGAAAGGGCGGTTAACTGGCTGTAGGCTTCATTGGTTTTCGTTACGTAAGGCATCAGGGTTTTGATATCCCTATCTGACTTGGTGCCAAACAGCTTGGTGATTATATTAAACATAGGTGTAATCTTATTTGAATTGATTATCAAACGTTACGTTTTTGGCTAACGTCGGTTTTACAAAAGTAGCCTTTTTTGATGATTTGCACCATGGGTTTCCCATCCATAAGTAGATGCTTTGTACAGCGCTGGTGGGTGCTCTCTCTGTGTCATAGATCGTGAAATGATGATTGAAAGGTATTGGCTACCCGAACGCGCCTGCTTTTTGCGATTAAAACGAAGAGGAGAGATGGGGCAGTGACAGCTTTAGAAAAAACTGTACCATTGGGAGCAATATGTCAAGAAGGCAGTAAATGACCGGACAGTGTCTTATTGCTGAGTGGCAGACTTTTCCGATTGCCTGACTTTCACCTTTACCTTTTTGATTTTCTTAACGTCTACTGCCACGATGTGAAAGTCAAAATCACCGTAGGAGATGTGTTCCCCCGCGCGTGGAAGTTTGGAGAACAGTTCCAGCAGCAGTCCGCCCAACGATTCACTGTCACCTCTTACCTTATCAAAGGTGCCCGCGTCGATGTCGAGCACTTTGCAAAAGTCATTGAGGGAGATTTTTCCTTCAAACAGATAGGTGTGCGCATCTAACTGACTATAGGGTCGGTTGTCTTCGTCGAATTCATCATTGATTTCACCCACAATTTCTTCAATGATGTCTTCCAGGGTAATCAAGCCGCTAGTGCCTCCGTATTCGTCTACCACAATGGCCATGTGCACCCGCTTCTCCTGGAAGTCGTAGAGCAGGTCATCGATCTTCTTGTTTTCGGGAATAAAGTAGCCAGGGCGCAGGAGCTTTTGCCAGGCAAAGTACTCATCGCGGTTGATGAAGGGCAGCAGGTCTTTGATGTACAGGATACCTTCTATTTTGTCAATGGTTTCCCGGTACACCGGCACGCGCGAATAACCGAACTTATTGATCTTATCCATCAGTTCGTGAAAGTCAAGCTCTACATCAAAGGCGGTAATATCTACCCGGGAGCGCATAATCTGCTTGGCCGATATGTTGCCGAAGTTGACGATGCCTTTCAGAATTTCCTTTTCCTCCTTGGTCGTATCTTCGCCGGTGGTCACTTCCAGGGCATTGTTCAGTTCGTCCAGCGAAATGCGATACCCCTTTTTCTGAGCCCTTTCCTCTACCCACTGCGTCAGATTAATTAGTAGCCAGGTTAGGGGGCGGAGCAGGGTAGAAAGGACAGCAACCAGTGGGGCGGAAAATTTGGCGAAAGACTGGTTTTTATTGCGGGCGTATACCTTGGGAATGAGTTCCCCGAAGAAAACCAGGGCGAAAGTGAGTGCAACGATCAGCGAAACCAGCAGGGCATCGGGTAGTTCCGCTGCGTGGACCAGGTACCAGTTCAGGTAAAAAGCCAGGATAATAAAGAGCAGGTTGAAAAGATAGTTTCCGGCCAGCATTGTAGCCAGCAGGTGGCGGGGAGTGTCCAGTAAAAAGGCGACTTTCCTTTCCCGTTCATCTCCCTCCCGCAAGCGGCTCCGGTCGTCGGAGGTAAGGGAAAAAAAAGCAACCTCCGCCCCGGAGACGATTGCTGAAAGAAAGAGCAGAATCATCAGGGCGAAGGTCAGACTGATTGATAACACCGAAGTCAGTTGGGCAAGATTTGTCGCATTGACCAGCAGCAGGGTACACGACAAAGGGTCTCCGGTATCAAGTGATGTTTCCAAAATAAGTGGGTTTGGTCCGAAAATTAGAATGGGAGGTCATCCACATCATTGCCGGCTGCCATGGGAGGAGCCGTTTCATTCACCCGGCCCCGGCTACTATTACTTACCGAAGCAGGTTCGCTGTAATGGGCCGTTCCTTCACCCTGGCTGTCGGAAGGTCTGCCTCCAATAAGGGTCAGGTTCTGACCAATGATTTCGGTTACGTATTTTTTCACTCCTTCTTTGTCTTCGTAAGAACGGGTACGCAATTTTCCTTCAACGTATACCTGGCTCCCTTTTTTGAGATACTTCTCAATGACTTCGGTCACGGGGCCCCAGAATTCTACGTTGTGCCATTCTGTATTCTCCACGCGCTGGCCGTTGCGGTCCCGGTAGGCTTCGGTCGTAGCCAGGGTGAATTTTGCAACTTTTTTGTCTCCTTCCAGGTGCCGTACTTCGGGATCTTTTCCCAGATTACCCACTAAGATTACTTTATTTACGCCAGCCATGATTGATAGGTTTTGTTTAAAAAATGATGAATAGCAGGTTAAAGGTAAGCTAAAAAAAAGACCTATTCAAATAATTGTCAATTAAAATTGGCTTGGGTAAGTGCATTATTTCATCCAGTGAAAAGAAGTCCTGAGGGCTTAAATATGAAGGAAGTACATCGTCAGGAAGGCGCAATTTCCAGAACCTGACCTGGATCCGCTGGTGGGTAAGTACGTGGGTAAAAATGTCCGACTCTCCTTCCACCAGGGCTGAGCGGAGTAAGTCACCGACCTCCGCGTACGCTGCCAGGTCATCCAGGGTAACCAGTTGCTCTGCTTCCCGTAAATAAAAGTCGTACAAGCCGGTCCAGATGTCTTTTGCCCGCCGTTCTTTCATATAGATCAGTTCTCCCCACTGAATGACCAGGTAATGGAAAAACCGCTGAGTCACTTTGGTCTTCTTGCCCTTGACCGGCAGCAGCGCTTGGCGCCCCGTCAGATTTGCCACACAGTAGGCATTGAATGGGCAAAACATACAGTCGGGCGACTGCGGTGTACATTGCATCGCCCCGAATTCCATAATGGCCTGGTTGTATACGTCCGTTTGTTCATCGGGAAGCAGTTCGTTGGCCAGCTGGGTAAAAGTCTTTTTTCCTTCGTTACTTGTAATGTCCTGGTCAACGCCAAAGACCCGTGCCAGTACGCGGAATACATTTCCGTCCAATACCGCTGCTTTCTCATTGAAGGCAAAGGAAGCAATGGCCGCCGCCGTATACGGACCGATGCCTTTTAACTTCAATAACTGGTCATAGGTACTTGGAAAGGTGCCTCCATAATCTGCAACCACCATTTTAGCCGTCAGGTGCATGTTGCGGGCTCTTGAGTAGTAGCCCAGGCCTTGCCACAGGCGCAATACGTCTCTTTCATCGGCGGCGGCTAATTGCTGCACCGTGGGAAAAGCTTCGACGAAGCGCAGGTAATAAGGCAACCCCTGTTTGACGCGGGTCTGTTGCAGGATCACTTCGGAAAGCCAGATATAATAAGGGTTGCGGATGTGTCGCCATGGCAGGTCCCTCTGGTACTTTTGGTACCATGGTATCAGTTTGTGAACGAAGATTTGCTTCTCCAAGGAAAAATAGTACTTTTTTTATAAAAATAAATCAAAGAAAACTTTGTGTTTTTCATTGACGTTAAACCCAGTCAGATTATAAAACCGTAAAATTAAAGTAATTGAAGGAATTGGGACAATTTTTTCATGTTTATACGTTTAATGAGTTCCATCAACGAAAAGCATAGCAAAAACGTGAATTCTTTTCGAGGATTTATTTTTAAATTAAATAAGGAAGGCTTAGCTTTGTGCTCATTTTTGGGCGGTTATCGTCTTCATCAAGAATATCTTAAACTATTAAATTTATATCCCAGTGACTAAAGCAGAAGTAATATCAGAAATTGCAGAAAAGACAGGTATTGATAAGGCAGATGTATCTACTACCGTAGAAGCTTTTTTCACCGTTGTGAAAAATTCCATGGCCAAAGGTGAGAACATCTACGTGAGGGGCTTTGGCAGTTTTGTCAACAAGAAAAGGGCTAGGAAGACCGCTCGCAATATTTCTAAGAATACCGCTATGGTGATTGATGAACACTTTGTACCCAGTTTCAAGCCCGCAAAAGTATTTGTAGAAAAAATCAAATCGAGCGATAAACTGGAAGTAAAGGCTAGCTAAGCTAGCCTTTATTTTCTTCTTTTTACCCTCCCCGACGTATACGATCAGACGCGCATGAAGAAACCAATGATGGTTGCCGTGGTATCTGCCGGTGCCCTGATAGGAGTACTTTACAACTTGCCGAAGGTAATTGTGAATGATAAGAAGGGCCTGGGAATTGAAGCCGCCAAACCTTCCACTGATTCCGTTAGCCACCTCTCTACTGACCATACGGTTTCCCTTACACCTACGCAGCAAGCCGATATCAATCGGTTAAGAAATAATTTCCTGAGCGAAACAAATAAAGAAAAAAAGCTTAAGTTTGCCGATTCTTTGGCGGTGATGTTTACGCAAGTGAGCAAGCCCGACAGTGCGGCCAGCTATTGGGAGGAAATTGCCCGTCAGGAACCTTCGCTTGCTAACCTACTGAAGGCAGGTAATGGCTATTATGATGCATTTGGCTTCACCGTAGATACCGAAAGGGCCAATCAGTACGGTGAAAAAGCCCGGGGTTTCTACCTGAAAGTGCTGGACAAAAATCCGGAGGTGCTGGAGGCCAAATCCAAAATGGCGATGACGTACATCACCACTGCCAACCCGATGCAGGGAATCATGTTGTTGCGCGAAGTAATTGCTTCGGATCCAAAGAATGAGTTGGCCTTATTTAACCTGGGGCTGCTATCAATCCGCTCCGGTCAGTATGACAAGGCCATCGAACGGTTCCGGCAGGTGATCCAAATCAACCCGGAACACATGCAGGCCCAGTACTACCTGGGAGTATGCTACGTAGAAACGGGTAAAAAAGCGGAAGCGCGGAAGGTATTCCAACTGGTAAAAGAAAAAGAAAGCGATCCGGCGGTACAAGCATCGGTAGCCGAGTACTTAGAGAAACTTAATTAATCACTTATAAAAAATTAACCTTATGCCCTGCGGTAAGAAAAGAAAAAGACACAAAATCGCTACTCACAAGAGAAAGAAACGTCTTAGAAAGAACAGACACAAGAAGAAGTAGTTTTTATAACCACTCGGAATAGCTAACACCTGACTACAGAGGCACTGCTTTTATGGTCAGGCGTTACCTGTTTTCCCGAGTGGTATTTTATTTTGCCGTAGCTTTTGGCTGCGGGAGCTTCTTGTTTTATTATTCAATCTAATTCATGAATCGTCTTGAGTAACGAATTAGTTATCAATTCCACCCCCAAAGGTGGAAGGATAGCCCTTTTACAGGACAAAAGGATTGTAGAGTATCATATTGAGGAAAGCGAAAACACATTCACTGTAGGCGATATTTACCTGGGTACGGTAAAAAAATTGGTGTCAGGTCTGAATGCTGCCTTCGTCGATATTGGCTATGAGAAAGATGCGTTTCTGCATTACCTTGATCTGGGACCCAATATCAATTCCCTTAGTAAATATACCCGCGATACGATTGCCAAAAGGCAGCAGACTTTCAAACTGAATGGCTTCAAACTGGAGCCCGAAATCGACAAGCTGGGGAAAATATCCCAGGTTCTGCAGAAGAACTCACCCATCCTGGTGCAGGTTGTCAAAGAACCCATTTCCACCAAAGGGCCGCGACTTTCCTGCGAAATTTCCATTGCCGGACGCTATATTGTGCTGGTGCCCTTTGCCAACGGCGTGAATATCTCCAAGAAAATTACGGATAAGGAAGAGCGGACCCGCCTGATGCGACTCCTGTCTTCCATTAAGCCGCCCAACTTTGGAATTATTGTTCGGACGGTGGCGGAAGGGAAGGACGTGGCCGAACTGGACCGGGATCTGAACAATCTGCTCGAAAAGTGGGAGGAAGGATACAAAACCCTTCGCGAAGCCAAGCCCAAAGATAAAATCATCGGAGAGATGAGCCGGGCTTCTTCCATGCTCCGCGATATGCTCAACGAAAGCTTCGACAGCATCACGGTAGATGACAAAGATATTTACGAAGAGATCCGCTCTTACATCCGGACGATTGCGCCCGATAAGGAGAAGATTCTGAAGCTTTATTCCGGCAAGGTAAAACTGTTTGAAAGCTATGGCATTGAAAAGCAGCTAAAATCGCTTTTTGGACGTTCTGTGAGTCTGCCGGGAGGCGGATATCTCATTATTGAACATACGGAGGCGCTGCATGTCATTGACGTCAACAGCGGCAATAAGTCCAATTCGGAAGCTGACCAGGAAGCCACGGCCGTGAGCGTAAACCTGGAAGCTGCCCGCGAAATAGCCCGTCAGCTGCGCGTGAGGGATATGGGTGGCATCATTGTGATCGACTTCATCGATATGAAGAAGCCGGAAAACAAGAAGCTGATTCAGGATAAAATGAAGGAGGAGATGAAAAACGACCGCTCCAAGTTCACTATTCTGCCCCTCTCCAAATTCGGCCTGATGCAGATTACCCGTCAACGGGTACGTCCGGAACTGAATATTGCCACCGGTGAAATATGCCCTACCTGCGACGGAACGGGTAAGGTGACCGCCAGCATTCTGATTTCCGATCACATCGAAAACAACCTGGAGTACATTGTTGGCAAACAGAATGAGAAAGGCGTGACCATTGTGTTGCATCCTTTCCTGTACGCTTACTTCAAAACCGGCTTCCCTTCCCGCCGGATGAAATGGTTTTTCAAGTACAAAACCTGGGTGAAAATGGTGCAGGACACCTCCCTGGGCCTTTCCGATTTCAAATTTCGCAATCAGCAGGGAGAAGACATTGAGCTTAAACAGGCCTAGTCTTCTCCCTGTTATTTAGATTACCCCGCAAACTCATTCCTGCATTTTCTTTATTTTCGGCCATTGTGTCTTGTTTTTCTTCTGTAAATGGCCCAATTCGGCCATATTGTCGTACTAGTGTGTAAAAATTTCAGACCAAAGGGTTCCAAATAGGGCTGGTACGTGACTTGTTAAATAGTTTATCGTAATTGATTTTAAAAACAAGTCGAACTAAACATATTTTGAGCCATGACACTGATTAAAAGAGTAAACAGCAACTTGCCTGGTTTGTTTGAAGGCTTTCTGGGACGTGATTTCAATGAATTTCTGGCCAATGACTTTGCCAGCACTTTGCCGGCGGTAAACGTAGTAGAAAGCAAAGAAGACTTCCGGATTGAAGTAGCTGCCCCTGGTCTGAAGAAGGAAAGCTTCAAGCTGAATGTGGATCACAACCGGCTAACCATTTCTTCGGAAGTTGCCAGCAATCAGGAGCAAAAAGAAGAAAAATACACCCGTCGGGAGTTCAGCTACGGTTCTTTTCAACGCACCTTTACGCTGCCCCAAACGGTAGATACTGAAAAAATCAGTGCTACCTACACGGATGGCGTACTGCACATTGTATTGCCCAAACGGGAAGAAGCCAAAGTAAAGCCTGCCCGTGCCATCGAAATCGCCTAAGTTGAGGTAATTACAACAGGCCTGATGAGTGGATTCTGCTCATCAGGTTTTTCTGTTTTATTTAAATGTTAAAGTTTGTTAAGAACGTGCTGATAAAATGTTAAAATTTGATTCCTGCCCGTTATTTGCAAAAAGAGAAAGAAATTAAACTTTTAACAGACCATGAAAAACATCAAGTCTTATTTAATGGTGGGCGTCCTTTGCAGCGGCCTTACGCTGGGTGCCTACAAGATAGCCGGGTTGGATAATAAGCAGATTGTCATTACAGAGGCTCCTTCAGCCAGTTCGGGTATTAAATTGGCCAATAACACCCCAGTTGCCGGTGTAGGAGCTATGCCGGTTGACTTTACCTACGCGGCCGAAAAAACCACTCCGGCGGTTGTTCATATTCAGTCTACGGTCGTTTCTAACCGCCCGGTGCAGAATATGGATGGGCTACCCGATATTTTCCGCGATTTCTTTGGTGAAGGAATGCCCCGTCAGCGTCAGGGCGGACCCCAGAAGGCGAAATCTTCCGGTTCGGGCGTGATTTTCAGCAGTGATGGTTATATCATCACGAACAACCACGTAGTGGAAGACGCGTCGGAAGTAGAAGTGATTCTCTACGACCACCGGACTTTCAAAGCCAAGGTAATCGGTACGGACCCCTCCACGGATCTGGCGGTGCTGCAAATCAAAGCCAACAACCTGCCTTATCTGGTCCTGGCCAACTCCGACGACGTGAAAGTAGGTCAGTGGGTATTGGCAGTGGGGAACCCCTTCAACCTAGAATCTACGGTAACGGCTGGCATTGTGAGTGCCAAAGGCAGAAGCATTGGCATTCTGGGTCAGAAAGAGCGCCAGCGGGCTTATAGCCAGAATCCGGACCAGCCTTTTGTCGCCTCTACGATTGAGTCATTCATTCAGACCGATGCTGCGGTGAACCCGGGTAATAGTGGCGGCGCGTTGGTAAACCTGCAAGGCGAACTGATCGGTATCAATACGGCCATCGCTACACCCACGGGTACTTTTGCCGGTTATTCCTTCGCCGTACCTACCGGTATTGTGAAGAAAGTGGCCGAAGACCTGCTGAAATACGGAACCGTACAAAGGGGATACCTGGGCGTGGAAATCCGCAACCTGGACAGCAAACTGGCCAATGAACTGAATCTGAATCTGTACGAAGGGGTGTACGTAGGTGGCCTTTCCGAAAATGGTTCGGCCAAAGCAGCGGGTATCAAGCAGGGCGATGTAATTGTAAAAGTCAATGGCACGCTCGTGAGAAGTTCTTCTGAACTGCAGGAATTGGTGGCCCGCCATAAACCCGGCGAAACCCTAACGATAACGGTGAACCGGGAAGGCAAGGAAAAAGATATCCCAGTGATGCTAAAAACGCGTGAAGGCAAAAATGAAATTGTGAAGCGGGAAGAAAAATCCGACGTATTGAGCACGCTGGGCGCTACTTTCCAGGAACTGACTGACAAAGAGAAAAAGGAAATGAGCTTGGATGGTGGCGTGAAAGTAAGCAAAATCGCTCCCGGTAAACTGCGCAGCGAAACGGAAATGCGCGAAGGGTTCATTGTTACTAAGGTAGATGGCAAACCCGTACGTACTGTGAAAGAGCTGACCCAACTGCTGGAGAAGAAGAGAGGCAGTGAAGATGGCGTCATGCTCCAAGGCGTATATCCGGACTATCCCGGTAAATACGTGTACGCTTTCGTATTCTAATTGAACACTCATGATTTAATATAAAAAAGGCGGGTTCTTTACCCGCCTTTTTTATTGGTATCCCTTCAGACACTATAGTTTTTTTGCCTGCTCCCAGTAGACATCCATTTCGGCCAAAGTCATATCCTTGAGCTGTTTGCCCGCTTGCTTTGCCTGCTCTTCCAGGTAGCTGAATCGCTTGATGAATTTTTTATTGGTTCGTTCCAGGGCCGTTTCGGGATTGAGGTCAATAAAGCGGGCGTAGTTGACCAGTGAAAACAGGAGGTCACCAAACTCACCTTCGGCTTTTTCCCGATTGATTTCACTGCTTACTTTGAACTCCTGTTCAAACTCATCCATTTCCTCCCGCACCTTTTCCCAGACTTGCTCCTTCTCTTCCCAATCAAATCCGGCGCCCCGGGCTTTTTCCTGAATGCGCATGGCCTTTACCAGTGCCGGTAATGAAGCGGGTACTCCGGACAACACCGACTTGTTGCCTTCTTTCAGTTTGAGCTGTTCCCAGTTTTGCTTGACGATTTCTTCCGTATCGGCGATGACCGGACGGCCCTCGGCATCCCCGTAGATGTGCGGGTGACGACGGATCAGCTTTTCGGAGATGCTCTCAAGAACGTCGCCGATGTCGAAAGCCTGCGATTCGGAGGCGATGCGGGCGTAAAAGACCAGGTGCAGCATCAGATCGCCCAGCTCTTTTTTTATTTCAGGCAGGTCTTTTTCCAGAATGGCATCTGACAGTTCGTAGGTTTCTTCGATGGTGAGGTGACGAAGCGTATCCATTGTCTGCTTTTTGTCCCAGGGGCATTGTTCACGCAACTCATCCATAATGGTGAGCAGTCGGTCAAAGGCCTGCAATTTCCGCGCACGGTCGGGCTTAGTATTTTCGAGCATAAAATGCGATTTTGAGTGATTGTATGCTTCCGGCTAAAGGAAGTACGTAAAGGTAAGAAGTATGTATAAGGTAAGGGGCATCTGAATTTGTTAAAACTGGCTCTGCTAAAGCCTTTTTGAGTATACTACTACAAATGTTACATAAACTTATCCACTTAAAAAGGCGTCTTGAGATACCAATATTACGCGAAAGCTATCCACAAAGAGCAGTTGGTTGTCCACAGTTTTCCCGGCAGCAAAATCATCCGCTTATGAACCAAAACATTGCCTTTTGTAGTTTTCCACACAAGACTGCAAAACTACACTCAAATGGCACGGGAGAACCAGTGGTCAATTCGGGTCTAATCCTTATTTTTCGGTCATCATTATTACTTTACCAACCACTGGCAACCCCTTTGGACTACGATAAAAATAATTATGCTCAAAGCAGTTATTCCGGTAGCCGGCATTGGTGCCCGACTCCGTCCTCATACGCATACCCAACCCAAAGCCCTGGTGCCCGTGGCTGGCAAGCCCATACTGGCCCACATTGTAGACCGGTTGATTGAAAATGGTATTCAGGAATTTGTATTCGTAGTCGGATACCTGGGTGACAAGATTGAAACGTACATCACCTCTCAGTATCCTCAAATCCGATCCCACTTTGTGGTGCAGGAACCCCGGGAAGGGTCGGGGCACGCCATTCTGCAAACCCGCTCATTTATAGAAAATGACCAGGAAGTACTGATTGTGCTGGGTGATACCATCGCCAGCCTTGACTGGCAGGCACTGATCAAATCGCCTTATACCATGCTGGGTGTGAAGAAAGTAGATACGCCCGGTCTGTTTGGGGTAGCGGAGATTGACAGTGAGGGAATGGTGCGGAAACTGGTGGAAAAACCCAAAATTCCAAAATCCAACCTGGCTTTGGTGGGTATTTATAAAGTAATCAATCCGGGGCGGCTGCTGGCTTCTATCCAGTACCTGATTGACCACGATATTCGTACGCAAAACGAGTTTCACCTGACCGACGCGCTGATGCAAATGGTGCAGGAAGGGGAGAAAATGACGGTGATGCAAGTAGACAACTGGTACGATTGCGGACGCAAAGAAACCCTGCTGGCTGCCAATGCCATTTTGTTGCAGCATTATGAATACCAGAGCCCGCAGGTCGTTCAATTTCCCAATACCATCATCATTCCGCCGGTCAGCATTGGACGCGATTGCCAGGTAGAAAGCTCCATCCTGGGCCCCAACGTTGCCATTGGCGACCAGAGCATCATAAAAAACTCCATCGTCAACAATACCATCATCGGATCTTTTTCCGAACTGGAAAACGTCGTGTTGCAAAGCTCCATTATTGGGAATGACAGCACCCTGAAAGGTGCCTATCAGAGCCTGAACATCGGTGACAGTGCGGAGATCAACTTGGGAAAATAGGTAGGAGAGCCAACCGGAAGTCGCTTTGTGCCGTATATACCTTCGTTTGAAAATAGCTGGCGGGCATTGTGATTGAAAAGGCCTTCGGATGAAGAATGAATAGAATGCCCTTCAAACCCCAAAGTGAATCTATACTTAAATGACAGGAAGAGTTGAGCGGAGTTATAGGTAACGTTTTTCGTAAAATATTGAAGTTTTCTCTCTACGCGGTAGGAGGAATACTTCTGCTGTTTGCTTTGATCTGGGGGGCTTTGCAGTTTCCTCAAGTGCAAACATTTGTAGTAGGTAAAGCCACCAGCTGGGTTTCTGGTAAAACACATACGCGCGTAGAGATTGGCCGGGTAGACATTGACTTTTTTAAAACCCTGGTGCTGGAAGACATTTATCTGGAAGATCAGCAGAAGGATACTTTGCTGTATGCAGGCGAACTAAAAGTAAATATTGGGCTGCTGGGACTGCGAAACAGTACGGTTGTATTGAATCTGATCGGTCTGGACAATGCAGTGGTCAACCTGAAAAAGTCGCCCAAAGACTCCACATTCAATTACCAGTTTCTCATTGATGCCTTTGCTTCGGATACAACGACCACTACTGATACGACCAGTTCCTCCTGGACGGTCGATCTGGAGCAACTGGATCTCAACAATCTTCGATTTAACTACGCTGATCCCATTGACGGGAATGACCTCCGGCTCAGTTTGAAAAAGCTGGAAACCAACATTGAAACGCTGGGCCTGAACGAACAGCATCCGCGCATAGAAAATATTTTGCTGGAAGGCCTGAACGTGGCCTTTGAACAGCCTTTTGCCGAAGCCGACACCTTGGGAGCCACGTTGGCCAAAGCCACCCAGGCCGATTCCATCGCGGCGGCGGTGGAGCAGTCCGTAACCAAAGCGCCAGCCAGTACCAGTGAACAAGACTCCCTGTTCAATAGCAGCGGTTATGCCCTCAACATCGGCGAAATTCGCGTGGTCAATTCCACGGTTCGCTACGAAGTAAAAGGAGCCCCCCGGGTAGCCAACCAGTTCAACTACCAGCATTTGTTTATGCAAAACCTGAACCTGCTGCTGAAAGATCTGGTAGTGGGTGAAAATAATTTTGCCGCGAAGCTGCAGAATCTGGCTTTTAAAGAGCAGAGTGGCGTGCAGCTCAATCAGTTGGCCGTAGATCTACAGGCCGACATGCCACGCGCTGAAGTGAAATTGAATACCTTTCGCACCCCCAACTCTGCCCTGGATAACATTCGGATCGTAATGGCCTCCACCACCGATACCGAACGGATGCTGCGCAATCTGCGGGTGGAGGCCGATTTTGAAGATGATTCACTGGCGGTGCGTGATCTGGCCTACTTTACGGATGCCTTCGATACCATTCCTGTCCTGCGCAATCAGAAGATGTATATCGACGGTGATTTGCGGATGGCCAATGCCCGGGTAGATTTCAATGACCTTCGACTGGCGGTCAATGATCAGAACTACCTCCGGGGCTCAGTGTCTGCCACTGAAATAGACAGTCTGCCACTGACCTATGCCAATCTGCAGATCGCGGAGTTGCGGACGAATATGGATTTCATTTCCCGCTTCCTTCCTGCCGGCACGCTCCCTGCCGAAGCCATGAAATTGGGCCAGGTTTCCCTAAGTGCCGACGTAGCCGGGAAACTTTCGGGTGCCAAAGCCCAGATGTCGCTGCAAAGTGGCGTTGGTCAGGTAGATGCGGATTTGAATCTGCGTACCAATGACCAGTTCGACCGCAATTACATCAGTGGCACGGTACGTTCTAACAATCTCAATGCGGCCAAACTGGTAGGCAACGGACTGGGACAAGTAGCATTTGTGATGGAACTGGATGCTTCTCAGGTGAAGGATCAGCTTTCCGTGAACAAAGGCGACCTGCTGCTGACAAGGCTTTTTTACAATGACTATACGTACCGGAATATTCAGCTGCGCAGCACCTATCTGAAAAACCTGGCCAAAGCCAGCGTGTCTTCCCCCGATACCAATCTGCAGTTGGAAGCGTACCTGATAGCGGACATGACCAAGCCTAAAAACCTGTTCAATTTCAACGCCGAAATCAAAAACGTCAATCCCCGTAAATTAAACCTGAGCACCGATACGCTGGCAGCCGGACTGAAAGTAAGTGCCACCATCGAAGGCATCGAACCGGATGACATGGTGGGAGACGTGATTCTGGCCGATATCCGGGTAGATAAAGCCGGTACAAAACTGGCGCTGGACACCATGGTGATTACTGCCCGTAAAGAAAATCAGTTACGCACCATCAACCTGGATTCCGATCTGATGAAGGCCGGTATGTCCGGACAGTTTACGGTAGAAGGCTTGCCATTGGCACTGGACTACTTCATCAATAATTATTTCTCCACCTATCCCTTACCCAAACAGAAACTGACCTCTCCGCAACAGGTCGATTTTACTTTGTCCATTAAGAAAAATCCGGAATTGATCGAAGCATTCGTTCCCGGATTGCGTATTCCGCAAGCTATCAATATGAAAGGAGCGTTCGTGAGTGAAGCCAACCGACTGGCTATCAACGGTTCCGTGCCCCAAATCATTTACGGCGACCAGCGGATTGACAGTTTGCTGATCAAGGCCGGCACCAATGAAGATAAACTCAGCCTGAACATAGGAGCCCGGCGAATCGTCGCCGGTACGACCACCATTCCGGAACCTTCCATTTCGGGCGTTTTTGATAAAGACGATGCTACCTTCGGCCTGAGGCTGGCGGGCGACGATGCCGACTCCCGGCTCAACCTGAACGGACGGCTGCAAATTCGCCAGGATACCTTCTATCTGCACCTGCTTCCCTCCGAAATTTTCTTGGAAAAACAACGCTGGGAAATTGCTGACAATGCCGCTATTACCTACGGACCGGAGTACATCTGGATCGACGACCTGATTATCCGGCAGGGCGATCAGACCATTTCGGTAACCAGCCGACAGCTTTCGGCCAACAATACCCTGCTGAATGTAGAGATTCGACGACTGAACGTGGGTGAAATTGTCAATCTGGTGCAGCCAATGGGATATACCATTGGCGGGTTGGTATACGGGAACGCCACGTTATCCGACATTTTCAAGAATCCTTCTGCCCGGGTAGACCTGAACATGGTTAATTTTGCGGTCAATAACAGCGAAATAGGTGACGTATCGCTACGAGCCAATAAAGCCGCTGAATCCGAACAACTGGGCTTGTCGGCCAGCATTTTAGGACAAGGCAATGACATTACGCTGGATGGGGAATACAACACCGTTCAGACCGAGAATAACCTGAACCTGAATTTAAGTATCGGACAAATCCGGCTGGAACAGTTTGCTGCTTTTGCCAAGGACTACATCAAGGAGATGGAGGGTGGCTTACGGGCCAATATGCTGGTGAGAGGAAGTACTTCGAAGCCAATAGTGACGGGTAGTATTTTCTTCGACGATGCACTCATCAACGCCGTTGCCGTCAACGTTCCTTACCGGTTCAATAAGCAGGAAATCGTCTTTCGGGGTGATCGGGTCAGCTTCAATAAGTTTACCATTCTGGACGATGAGCAAAGGACTTTGGTACTCACTGGCGGCGTCAACTTTGCCGATCTGGAAAAGATGGCCGTGGATATGAAAATCAATTCCAGTGGTTTTCAGTTCCTGAATACCAGCGAAGGAAATGACCAGCCGGTATATGGTAAAGTGTTCGCCTCTACCAATCTATCCGTTACAGGGCCGCTGGAAAGCGTAGTGATTGGGGGCGATATTCAAATTCTGAAAAATACCCTACTGGGCGTACCCATTCTGGACGGCAGCAATGAAGTCAACAAAGCGGACTACATTCAGTTTGTCACCTACATCATTGATAGCACACCACCGCCACCCGATACCCTTCGCGTCGCGCTCAACAAGCAGCCCACTCAGGTCACCGGATTTACCTTAGATACCCGCATCCGGGTAAGTCCGGAAGCCATTATGCGCATAGTTATCGACCCCGAAAGCGGCGATATGCTGGAATGTTCCGGTCAGGCCGATCTGCGTGTCAGAATGAACCCCAACGGCGACATCAATATGGTGGGCGACTACGTGCTGGAAAGTGGACAGTATTCTATGACGTTGTTGGGAGTAGTGGGCAAGGAATTTAGCATTCGGAAAGGTAGTACCATTCAGTGGACCGGCGACCCGACCAACGCCAACGTGGATATAACGGCCGTATACGAAACCCGGGCTGCCCGATATGACCTGGTTGGTGACATGATTTCGGAAAATTCGGTGGCAGAGGCTGCCCGTGCCCAGGCTCCGGTATTCGTGTATCTAAAAATGCAGGGGCAACTGCTGGAACCCGTCATAAGTTTCGATCTCGAAATTCCCAAGAGTATAGCGGGTGGTGCCTTAGATCAAATGGTAGAGGATCGATTGAGAACCATCAAAAATGATGAGTCAGAGTTGAATAAGCAGGTATTTGGTTTGATTGCCCTGAATCGCTTCATTGGTATGGAAAGCGGCAATGCGGCCGGAGGTTCAACCGCTGACGCAGTAAATGAGAAGATCGGACAAAGCGTAAGCCAGTTGCTCACCAGCCAGCTCAATAAACTATCGGATGAATACCTGGGTGGTGTGGAGATCAGCGTGGATCTGAAGGATCGGGCGCAGGATGGGTCCTACAGCAACCGATTGAACGACAAGCAACTGGCAGTGAACCTTTCCAAACAGCTGTTGAACGATCGCCTGACGGTTTCAGTCGGAAGCAACGTGGGGCTAGGCAATACTAGTGCGGCAGCGGGAACCAACACCAATACCAATCCCAGCAACGTGAAAAACATCATCGGCGACTTCAGTGTACAATACCGCCTGTTGGAATCGGGCCGGCTCAATCTGAAAATATTCCGCCGGGTAGACCCGAATCCATTGAATACCAGTCAGGAGATAATCGGCGTATCGCTGATGCACACCAAGAGCTTCCGTCGTTTCAAAGACCTGTTTAGAAAAAAGAAGCAGCGGGAAGCGATTATTCAATAAACTCAATCTCTTTCAGGCTGAAATGCCGGAGAGAGCCATTGGTAAGCACCACCAATCTTCCGAATGCATCTACGTCTTCAATCTGACCCTCAAAAATCTGATCATTTTGCCGGAAGCGATGGGGAGTTTGATAACGGTATAAATTTTGCAGGTACAGTTCTTTCATCGTAGCCTGTCGGCCGTTTTTCAGAAGCAGGTAGTTTCTTTCCATTGATTCAGCCAACGTAGCAAGCAGTTCTTCCAGGTTGTAATCCTGGGATTGTCCGCTGGCCATTTTCATAGAGACCGCTTTTTCATTGGCAAATGCAGTCTGATTGACGTTTAAACCGATTCCGACCACCGAAGTCTCGATGTCGTATTTTTTTAATGCGTTTTCTATCAAAACTCCTCCTAACTTCCTATCTTTATGGTATATGTCGTTAGGCCATTTGATCTTGATCGCTTCTTTCGGGAAGTGCACGCTTAAGAAATCGTGAATGCCCAGGGAAATGGCAATATTTAATTGAAATTGATCGTTAGCTGTAACAAATGTCGGTTTGAGAATCACAGAAAAAGTCAGGTTCTTTCCGGCTTCTGCCTCCCATTGATTTCCTCTTTGCCCCCTTCCCCTGGTTTGATCAGAAGTAATTACGATGATCCCTTCCCATACTTCGCCTTCTCTGATGAGCGAAGCCGCAATGTCATTGGTAGAATGACAAGTTGGCAGGAAAAGAACTTTTCTACCAATAAATAAGGTTTTGGGCGTAATATTGTACAATCAAATCATTTATATAGTGTGCAAGTTTAATAGTTTAGAATGGAAGTAACCAAAAAGAATATAAGTTCGGATGAGTTGAGCCAGCTGGTTGTAAAAGGCATGCAGGAAAAAAAGGCCTCATCCATTGTCATAATGAATTTGAAGAAAGTAAAGAATGCTGTAGCAGACTATTTTATTATCTGCTCTGGTAACTCTGATACCCAGATCGACGCCATTGCCGATTCAGTGGAAGAGGAGATTTACAAACTATTCAGGCAAAACCCCTGGCAGCGGGAGGGAAGAGAAAATAAAGAGTGGGTACTGATCGACTACGTAGATGTAGTCGCTCACGTATTCAGGAAAGACCGCCGCGATTTTTATGCCCTGGAAGAATTGTGGGGCGATGCGCAGATTACGCACGTGGAAGATTGATTTCTCCGTGGTTTTACAACCTACGGGTCCGGAAATACGATAAACAAACTTGAGTAATGTGCGGTTTCTACAGTACCGTTTTGATATAATTTATTTTTCAATTTTATTGAGGAGAAAATGGCTGATAAAACAAATAATAAGAAAAAATTGATACCTAAGCCACCACAAAAACCCAATTACCAGGTATGGATCATAGCGGCACTGCTATTTCTGATCCTTGGGATTACCTTTTTCAACCGGAGTACTTCGACCATTGAAATAGACCGGGTACGATTCGAAAAAATGCTGAAAGCGCACGATATCAAGGACATTGTCATTGTATCGAATCAAAACCTGGTAGAAGTGACTTTGAAAGACGAAGCCCTTCAGAACGACAAATACCGGGATGAAATCGCTAAAAAAGGCCCCTTTTCCACGAGTAATCAAGGTCCGCACTATCACTTTCAAATCATCAAGCCGGAAAGTTTTGAACAAGACCTGGAAAAGCTTCAGAAGGGAGCTACGGACGAAGAAAGAGTATCTTACAAGATTGAACCCCGTAGTGACATGACTACTTTTATTGGCAGTTGGGGCATTCTGATTCTGATGTTCTTTGCCCTCTGGTTTCTGATGCGTCGTATGACCGGCGGGGCTGGTCCGGGCGGACAAATCTTCAACATAGGAAAATCACGTGCGGCCCTGTTCGACGCCGAAAATCGGGTGAAAGTGACTTTCAATGACGTAGCCGGGCTCGATGAAGCCAAGGAGGAAATCCGTGAAATCGTAGAGTTCCTGAAAAACCCGATGAAATTCACCAACCTGGGTGGAAAGATTCCGAAAGGTGCCCTGCTGGTAGGCCCTCCCGGTACTGGTAAAACCCTGCTGGCAAAAGCCGTGGCGGGCGAAGCCGGTGTTCCCTTCTTCTCTCTGTCCGGTTCTGACTTTGTGGAAATGTTCGTTGGAGTTGGTGCGGCCCGGGTACGTGACCTCTTCAAACAAGCCAAAGAAAAAGCGCCCTGTATCGTCTTCATCGACGAAATTGACGCAGTAGGTCGTTCCAGGGGCCGTGGCCAGGTGCCCGGTTCCAACGACGAAAGAGAAAATACGCTGAACTCACTGCTGGTAGAAATGGATGGTTTTGCTACCGATTCCGGCGTAATCATTCTGGCTGCTACCAACCGCCCTGACGTACTGGATTCGGCGCTGCTGCGTCCCGGTCGTTTCGATCGGCAGATCAGCATCGACAAACCCGATATTGTGGGTAGAGAAGCCATATTCAAAGTACACATGGCTCCCCTTAAACTGGCGGGTGAAGTAGATGCCAAAAAATTGTCGGCTCAGACGCCGGGCTTTGCAGGTGCTGAAATTGCCAACGTTTGTAACGAAGCTGCCCTGATTGCTGCCCGGAATAACAAGACGGCCATCGACATGCAGGATTTTCAGGATGCGATGGACCGCGTCATTGGGGGATTGGAGAAAAAGAACAAAATCATCCTGCCCGAAGAAAAGCGGACTGTTGCTTACCACGAAGCCGGACACGCCGTAACGGGCTGGTTCCTGGAACACGCCAACCCACTGGTGAAAGTAAGTATTGTACCACGCGGAGTCGCCGCACTGGGATACGCCCAATACCTGCCCCGTGAGCAGTTCCTGTACACGACTGAACAGCTCATCGATGAAATGTGCATGACGCTGGGCGGAAGGGCTGCCGAAGACATTGTGTTTGGCAAGATTTCTACCGGTGCTTTGAGTGACCTGGAGCGCATCACCAAGATGGCTTACAGCATCGTAACAGTGTACGGGATGAATGAGAAGATCGGTAACGTTTCCTTCTACGATTCCAAAAAGAACGATTATGAGTTTAATAAACCGTATTCGGAAGCTACGTCCAAGACGATTGATGAGGAAGTAAGAAACATCATCACGGAAGCCTATGAACGCACGAAGCGCTTGCTGATTGACAAGCGCAAAGAGCTGGAAATCATTGCCCAGGAGCTACTCAAAAAGGAAATTATTTTCCAGAATGACCTGGAGCGCCTGATTGGAAAGCGTCCTTTTGAAGCAGAGACTACTTATCAGGCCTTTACCAATGGATCGGCGGGCAAAACCCTGGGTAAGGATACGGATCGATTGGCGCAAGAAAATGAAGAAAATATGCCCGCTCCTACGACTGATTTGTAGTAAACGGCAGGTTTTATATTGAGGCGGGTTTTGCTGGTTTTCAGTAAAACCCGCTTTTTTTTTATTTTTGGCACAAAAAAGTGTTTACTAATGGCCAGTCGGGCTGACATATTTCATACGTACCATTTTATCGGGAAAAGCGCATGACTTTCGCACTTTTTCTTTTAACTAGCATTGTCAACTAACTACTATACGTTATGAACTACGATTTCTTCACCAGCGATATGGAAGAGTCAATCAGCAAACTGACTGTAGTAATGAATGAATTTCAGTTAGCTATCTACAAGCTGTCGGTACAAACTTTTGAAATCGACGGCAAGGCCAATCCATTGATGAATTAATTTATTCTCTGCTTTGGCAGAATACGTAACCGGATTCAGCACAGAGACTTCCCTTTCTTATTGGCTGGATTTCATTCTGTAACCATATTTACTTTATTGGCCTTTGCAACAACCCTTGTATTTTTCTGGGCAGGTGCAATGAGTATAGCCGTCTCCGACCGGGACTGTGGTACTATCGCAATCCTCCGTATCAGATTCTGAAAAGATTGCGGATATGAGCCGCTTTCAGCAAATTTCGGGTCCAGTCGGCAGCCGGAATGCCCAGCAGGTTAGCTGTTTCGTCACCCAGCAGGAAACGCATCTGATTGGCCGGAAGATTTTTGGGTGCGGACTCCGGCAGGGAAGCCACCATCGAATCCAGTAGTGATTTGGTAAGTGCCACGCCGGCTTCCGACGCGCGGTTATTCCGCCGCTCAATCAGATGACCCAGGTGATACGCTTCGCGCAGATTTTCCGGCAGCAGTTCTTCTCTGATTCCCAGTAAATAGCCCACCACTTTCCAGAGGTGCAGATACGCCTCCGATTCCCGGTCGTCGGGCACCAGATTGATTTTTCTCAAGCCCCGGATCGGCACGTACGACATAGCCAGGTTGGTGCCGGCCATATCCTCCTGGTTGATGGGCAAGCCCCAGGCATCGTTCCAGTGACCACTGTGCAGGGTATAGAAACGAATGGTCGCGTGCATTAATCGGATCTTATTACAAGCCAGAAATCCATTGCCATTGGGTCCGAAGGCGTCTGGTTGGGTTACTTCCAGTACAAAGTGGGCCGTTTCCAGCAGTCGGTTATACGTGTCTTTTTGAATGCGCTGGGAGAGATACAATACCTGTGCTCCATCGGCGGCAGCATAGCAGTAGGGCAACGAATAGCAACCCAACAGCATCATTAATTCATCTACGTACTTTCTGAAAAAAGCGCAACCTGCTTTCATTGCAGTGAGATCCGCCCAGGCGGGTAACTGTCGGTGAGCAGCAAAGAAGTGGCCTATTGCAGCAGGCAAATCGGCGTCTGGTTCTTCTTCAAAGGCCAGTTGCGCATCTGCTACTGCCGATTGTATCCATTGAGAATGGGTCTGGTGTGCTTTAAAAGTATTAAAAGGAGGTTTGTTTTGGGATGGGTCGTTCTGGCTATCTATAGACCGTTTTTTTCTTTTTCCCAAAAAAGCCATTAACTGACCTACACCGGCCATTCCTTTTTCCTGATAAACCGTCGCAACTGCCTCATCGGCCGGAATGTCGGACGTTTGTCGCATAGTACGAAGCTGAGAAGGAGAAAATACCCGTGTTGGTTTTACGTTGTGCATAGCAGAAGAAAAAGGCTTCTGCTGTTTAACCCATTTTTCGGTCATTTGGTTTAATCACTCCAGTTCTAAAATCAGTACATTCGCCATTGTTTGTATCCCTGATGCCGCCTTTGATGAATTATATTAGAAATGAAGAATTAGCAACCATTTTGCCCGGCTGGAAAGGCAATCCTTTGGATGCAGACGGACGTTTTGTCAATGCCTATCAACCTTTTAAAGCCTCTTTCTCCAAAGTACTCCGCTGGCAACTGACACGGAATCCCCAAAAAGCCGAAAAATTGGCCGAAAGCTGGAAACTTCGCGTACGAACGGACGGTGATTTTCTGAATGAGAAAGAAAATATGCTCACCTGGCTGGGGCACGCCACCTTCCTGATCCGGCTGGAAGGAGTTACCTTCCTCACCGATCCGGTGTTCTTCCGGGCTTCCCCGCTGGTAAGGCGATTATGCGAACTGCCAGTGCCGGTTTCTCAATTACTGGGCATTGACTATGTGCTGCTCTCCCACGGCCACATGGACCACTGCGACGAAAAAAGCCTGCGGCTTTTGGCAAAGGGAAACCCACAAATGGAAGTGCTGACGGGACTGAAAATGGATTCGCTCATTGCACCCTGGTTGCCTGGGCTGCGCATCCAACCGGCCGGCTGGTACCAGGAATATCCATTGGGCCAAACGGGAATTCGCGTCTTTTTTCTGCCCGCCCGGCATTGGTACAAACGTACCTGGAACGATGACAACCGCCGGCTCTGGGGAAGTTTCGTCATCCAAACGCCCCGCCTAACGCTGTACTTTAGTGGTGATACCGGCTACGATAACCATTTTCAGGAAACAGCCAGGCTATTTCCGCAACCCGACGTTTGCCTGATGGGGGTAGGAGCCTATTCGCCGGCCTTTATGATGCAGGAAAACCATATGAATCCGGCGGAGGCAATACGCGGTTTCAATGAAATGGGCGGCAAGACGTTTATTCCCATGCACTACGGCACCTACGACCTGTCGGATGAACCGCTGGGTGAGCCGGTCCGATGGTTACAAAAACTGGAAAAGGAAGGAAAAGTCAATGGCAGGATGAAAATACTGGACATAGGTGAAGTATATAAGCTATGAGCAGCAAGCGGGTTCTGCTAATTTGGAATGCCCGTTAGAAAACATCGTTGATCCGGTATACCTCTCCATTCAGCCGGAATTCGTCTCCCTTTCTTTTTCCCTTCAGTTCCTGATACACGTCTGATTCCAGCGCAATACCCAGGAAATGGGTTCCGTCAACGCTGATATCCGTCAGGCTGGTAACGACAAAAAAATTTCTCACGTCCGTCATCACCACTGCTCCCCATTCCACTTGGGTCAGCAAAGGGTCAATGTGCATTGTTTCAAGCAGTTGCAGCTGTTGTTGCGCCACCTCTGCCTGCGAAGCTTGACGTTGTACCGATGCCATTTCTTCCTGCCATACGGTTTCTCCGGCACTCTCAACCTCACTGGCCCGGCTGTCGGCAATGTTTTTTACCTGCTGAAGCGAAGTGTTGCGCAGCGTTTCAACCAACTCCCGCTGAGCGCTTTTGCAGGCTTCCAACAATTTTTTCTTGAATTCAAGCTGATCCATCTTATTCATTTTTGCGTCAGAATAATACTTGCCAAACTATCAGAGAGCGCCTCTTTTTCCCAATTCAATTGCCTGCATGCCCGATATTTTGCCGCTGTTGATCTCAAACCGCAGCATCGTTTTGATCTGGTGAAAGCCGTGCTGCCCGGCGGCACCCGGATTGAGATAGAGCAGGTTGCCCAGTTTCGGGTCGGGCATGACGCGCAGGATGTGCGAATGTCCGCAGATAAAGATATGGGGCGGTTGCTGACGTAATTCGCGCAGTACGGCCGGATTGTAGCGGGGCGGATAGCCACCAATGTGCGTAATCCAAACGTCCATTCCTTCGCAGTGGAAGCGCAAATCTTTCGGATACATTCTTTGGAGCGTGGCATCGTCAATGTTGCCGTGTACCGCCCGGAGCGGTTTGAAAGCTGCCAGCCGATCGGCTACTTCCAGGCTGCCGATGTCGCCGGCGTGCCATATTTCGTCGCAGGCGTCGAAGTAGGTAAATACTTTTTCGTCCAGATAACTGTGGGTATCCGAGAGAAGGCCAATTTTCATAAAGGTACGATCAAGATTGATCAGTCATTGGTTTGCGCTAAAGATATACGGCGGAAGGACAGAATGGGTAGGCGATTTTAAATACGTTTTTCATTTTTATCCCTCTTTGCCGAATTCCCTTTCTGAAGGTTGACCCTTGTAGTGATTTTATTTACTTTTCCACCACCAACCTATCACTTCTAACCCGGTTTCCGCTTTTCCTATGTCTGATCCAGAGTCACTTTTTCAAATTTGTAATACGTTAGCCATGCTCAACTGGCTATTGCTGATCTTTGCGTTTCGATGGAAATACGCGCGTCGCATTGTTTTTTCCGGTACGATCCTGCTGTTGGCGGCTCTTTACACGTTGTTGATCGTCAGTACTTTCGGGAATTCTCAGGGTGGCTTCGGATCGCTTGAACAGGTGTCCAACCTTTTCGACAATCGCTGGGCTTTACTGGCCGGATGGGTGCACTACCTGGCTTTCGATCTGCTGGTGGGCTGCTGGATCAGTGCCGATGCCCGTCGCAACGGCATTCCGCACCTGGCAGTAGTGCCTTGCCTGTTTTTTACCTTTATGCTGGGGCCTTTCGGCTACCTGCTTTATCGGGCAGTACGTCTTTTCACCAGACCATCGGTATTCATTGACATTTATGAAAACCCTGCGTAACGCATTCCAAATGCTCCATCAAGGGAATGCGGTCCTGGCAATTATTGGCCTGGCTCACCTGATCGCTGGGCTGCTCCTGGTATTGTATCTGCCTTTTGAATCGCGGCAGGTACTGGGCATCAACCTTTGGATCAAGCCCATCAAGTTCTATCTATCCAGTGCCATTTATCTCTGGACTTTCGCCCTATTTCTTCCTTACTTGGAGCCCAGACATCCGAAGGCGGTTCGCTTTATTGCCTGGTCTATATCCATTGCGATGATCGTGGAGAATGCCTGTATTACCGTACAGGCGGCAAGAGGTACGCTGTCGCACTTTAATGAAACATCGCCGTTTGATGGAATAGTATTTGGCATAATGGGCATGTTCATCGCTTTCAATACGATCGTAGTGTTGCATGCCACCCTGCTGTTTTTTCTCACTTCGCCGGTGATTGCCCGGCCCTATCTCTGGGGCATCCGACTGGGGTTGTTGATCTTTATGTTTGGTAGTATGATAGGAGGGATGATGGTGGGACTGCGTTCGCACAACGTGGGCGTAACGATGGGAGAAGCTGGATTGCCTTTTGTCAATTGGAGTACGCAGGGAGGCGATTTGCGGATTGCTCACTTCTTAGGCTTGCACGGGTTACAGATCATCCCACTGGTAGGGTACCTGATTGCACGTTTTGAAAAGGCCACGACTGCGTTCAGGTCCGTTTTATACGTGCTGTTAGTGGCCATTGCCTATGCCGGTGTCACTGCCCTGTTGTACGGGCAGGCGATGAGCGGATATCCACTGATTGCTGCCTTTAAGTAGCACGATCTACCCAATGCCTGCCGTCAGAATATAATGCGCAAGACCCGCCAGCGCACTGATGCCGATCCAGGGGATCATGCCCATTTTGAAGCGGTACATAGCTATCACGGAAACAATGATCCAGACCAAGCTGAAGTAGTCTATATGCGTATACTTGCCGGGTTCGGTGAAGATTACTGCCCGGCCAAAGTAGACCGTCAGGTTGAGGATTACGCCTGTCACGGCGGCGGTTACGATGCTCAGGATGGATTTGATGGTAGGATTATGCTGGGTGCGTTCAATGATGGGTGCTCCAATCAGAATAAAGAGAAAACAGGGCAGAAAGGTGTAAAAAGTAGTAAGGCCCAGCCCCAGCGTAGCCATCCCGATAGAGCCGCCGAAATGATTATAGCCCGCCATAAAGCCCACGAATGCCAGCACCATAATCAGCGGTCCGGGCGTGGTTTCACCCAGTGCCAGTCCGTCAATCATCTGTAGGTTGCTTAGCCATTGCAGTTTTTCCACGCTTACCTGGGCTACGTAGGGCAATACGGCGTAGGCACCCCCAAAAGTGACCAGCGCCGCCTGCGTAAAGAACAGCGAAAGGGTTTTCCAGAAGCCAAAATCGGCGGTCAGTGCGTATAACAAGCCGAAGGGAAGAACCCATAGTGCTACTCCCACTAATACCTGCCTGAGCACCCGGCTCCCCGAAAAACCCGTTCCCTGCACCTGGCTGTGGAGATTTAGATAATATTCCGATTCATTGACTGCCTGCTTATTTTCGTTTCCTTTTTTCGCAGTCAAGACGGATGGATACGTACGTTGAAGGATATAACCCAACGCAATGGCTCCCAGAATGAGGAAGGGAAAAGGAATGTGCAGGAAGAAAATGCCCACAAAACTAGCCACTGCAATGGCATAGTGCAGCGGACTGAGGAGCGACTTCTTCCCAATCTTGATCATAGCCAGCACCACAATGGCTACCACTGCCGGTTTCAGCCCGTAAAAGAGAGAAGCTACCCAGGCAATTTTTCCCAGCGTCACGTACACCAGACTCAGGCCCCATAGAATGAAAACCGAAGGCAGCACAAAGAAGATACCGGCCACCAAACCACCCCGGGTGCCGTGTAGCAGCCAGCCTAGATAAGTAGCCAACTGCTGGGCTTCGGGACCTGGCAGCAGCATGCAGTAATTGAGTGCGTGCAGAAATTTGGTGTCGGACACCCATTTTTTCTTGTCTACCACAAATTCGTGCATAATGGCAATTTGCCCGGCCGGGCCACCGAAGCTGATGAAACCCAGCCGTAACCAGAACAGGAAAGCTTCCCGAAAAGAGGGTTTGGTAACCGGTGAGGTAGTCGCCATCATTGAAAAAGGTTTTTCTCTGTGAAGAGAGGTGTTAAGCAGAAATACGGCTTGTTTGGCTCTTTCTTACCCATCTTTACGACGAAGATCCAGGTTGTGGAAAAAGAAGAGCCGGAGCGCGTGGTTGTTATTGAACTGATTGCCAGTAGGTAATTGCTGGAACAGATTCATATAGCCCAGCTGCACATTCATTGTCTTGCTGAACTGATAGCCCAGGCCCAGGAAAAACCGGTTCTGGTCGAAGTAGTTGTACGTGATCTGTTTACCGGCATTGATGTGTACTTCATCACTGAGTACCAGAAAGGGGGTGCCCAGTTGAATAAAATCTCCCTTCAGGGGTACCATCAAAGAAATCTGATACCGGACCCGGAAGTTGAAAGCATATTCATCCAGCAATTCGTTATTGGCTACCTTCCGGTTAAACCGCTCTTCCAGGCGTACCCATTGCAATGTCTGCAGCTTTTTAGACCGGCTGGTCCACATTACCTGTTGCCAGGGACGGTGCTCCGGACGAACTGGGGCTGCGCTGTTGGCCGGAAAATGGGCGACGTAAGCATACCCGGCCGTCAGTCGGACGTGGTCATTCAGGTAATAAGTCAGGCCGGGACGGAAGATCATGGTATTCCAGCGATCCAGGAAATCGGTGCGGCGGGCGTGGACATCCAGCCAGATGCCCCATTTGTCGCTGAGTCGCGTCTGATTGAAATAGGCCGTCCAGACCTGAGAATGCTCCCTGACTTCTTTAGGAGCCTGTTGGGCCAGCAAAGGCAATGTGGAACAGGCAGTGATGATGAAGAAGGTAAATAATTTTTTCATACCAGTTTATGAATAAGGGTGATGGGCAACAACAGCAAAGTAAGGCGATAAATTGGTACTCAAAACACGCTTTTTCCTTTAACTGATAAGTACTGTTGCCAACCAGTGGATAAGTACCTGATTCAGAGGAAAAGTAGCCAGACCTGCGTAGTATTGAAGCAACGCAAGCCTGGGTGCTGGTCCGAAACAAAGAGTAAATGTGTCGTCTACTTATTCAGCAAGCCATCCAGCGTAATGGCCACGTAGTACAGGCCTCCGATGGTAGGGCCGGCGGCGTACTGGATGTAGCGGTTGTTGAAGAGGTTGGCCCCTCCCGCTTTGATGGTGGTTTTCAGTTCGGGCAGCCGGTAAGTCACCTGGGCGTCAAAGGTGTGGTAGGCGGGTACAATGCCATTGGCCAGCGGGCTTTCCCATAGGAAGGAATCCTGCCACTTCCACACAACGTTGAACCCAAGGTTTTTAGCTACTTCCCGGTTGCCAAATGACAAGTTGGTGATCCATTTGGGCGTATTGAATCCGGTTACGAAAACGTCCCTTTCCTGATTCGTTCGGATATTGTTATAATTCACGTTGGCAGTCAGGGTAAATTTCTTGTAAACATTGTAAGTGACACCCAGGGAAGAGCCGTAGTTGTAGTACGTATTTTTGGCATTGGTATATACCCGATAGCGGGTCTGCTTGCTCCGGTTGGCGGCCAGCATATCCGTTACCGACGCGTCGGAGCCTACCTGACCGGAAGCCGGCACCGCTACTTCTACCTGGCCTAAAAAGCCATCGTATTGGTTGGTGTAGGCGTCGATGTCCAGTACCAGTTTGTTGTCCAGCAGTACACTCTTATAACCTACTTCAAAAGAGTTGATGCGCTCGGGCTGAGTAGGCGAAAGGTTGGTGACTTCCAGCAACGCCCGGTTTTTGAGGGCAGCTTCACTGGCCGTTAGTCCAGCAGTCACGTCGCGGTTCACGGCGGCATTGAAAGTATTGACGGAAGCCAGCGTATAGGAATTGTCCAGGTAGCCCAGCCCTTCATTGATGTAGGACAGACCGCCCACCCGACGCACATTACCATTGTTCACGTAAGAGATGGCCTCAAAAAGCGCCGGGAACCGGAAACCGTTCTGAAAGGAAGCCCGGAAGTTATGCTTCTCTGCCAGCGTATAGACGGCCGCCACCCGTGGGTTCAGTTTAGGGTCAAATTCAGGGTTGTAGTCCAGACGGAGCGAGCCGAACAGCTTCAGTTTGTCACCCAGCAGGGTTTTGGTAAGTTGGGCAAAGGTGCCGTATTTCTTGTAGTACACATTGTTGCCACCCGGTTGCGTGCGCTCCGAAATCGGCCTGGAAAAGTCCACAAAGTTGTTCCCATCGGGAATGACTTCGTAGACGCGGGCATCCAGGCCCACCAGCAAATTGGCAAACTTGATTTTATCGGTGAAATCCCACTGTCCGTCCGCGTGGTACATCCGGCTGCGTTGGGTCAGGTAGGCGCCTCCCGTGGCGGGCGCACCAGGTATTACCTTCCCGTGGTCCCAGTTGTTGATGTACCGGATCGTGTTTTTCAAGGTTTCAAACTCAGGCGTTCCGGGTTCGGCGCGTCCCAGGTCGGCGGCCTGCCGGGCCAGATTCATAGCAGTCGCCAGTTCGGTTCCGTTATTGATCTCCCTTTGAAGGGCCGACTTAAACTTAGCGCCCCATTCGGAGTTGGAACCGCCACCGGTGATGTCCAGGTTATCGGTCAGGGGTTTCAGGTTATACGAATCACCCGTATTTTCCAGCGACACGTAGGTTCGCAGGAAGAAATTCGACCCTTTCAGCTCCAGCCGATGGTTCTGCACCACCACGTTGTCCAGCTTTATTTTGTTACCGCGCTGAAAGATACCGTCCATCTTCCCAACCCGATATCCGTAAGACAATTCCACTTTGTCGCTCAGGCGGTAGTGCAGCGCCGCATCCAGTTTCAGGTTGTCAACGGCGGGGCTGGCCAGGTCGCGTTCCCAGTAGCCGGTTCTCCGCACCAGGAAGGTCTGGCTCCGGTCCTGGTATTGGATGCCGCTGATCGTAACGGCGTTGTTGTTTTCGTCGCCGTATTTGTTCCAGGCATCGTAAGCCGGATTGTTGGCTCCGGCCAGTTCGGGAAAGTTGGGGTTAGCGGTATTGAGGGTATTGGGATTCTGATCGGTTGCCGTGTTGGAGCGCCAGTCGGTGCCCCGCATGTAGCTGGCATTGATCTTAAAGGCCCACTTGTTGCGAATGGCCCTGGCGTAGCGAACCGCCGTTTCGGTGAGCAGGCTGGGGGCGTGGTCGATGCCATCGACGTGGTTGATACCCGTTTTCTGGTAAATGCTCAAACCCTGGTGCAAAAAGGGACTTTTGGTAATCAGGTTGGCCATTCCGTTGATGGCATTCATCCCGTACAGCGCCGAAGCGGCTCCTGGTGTAATTTCCACGCTGGCAATATCCAGTTCCGTCGGTCCGATGGCATTGCCCAGTGGTACGCCCAGCGTAGCTGCCTGCATGTCTACGCCGTCTACCAATTGCATAAAGCGGAAGTTATTGGGAATGTTGAAGCCGCGGGTGTTGGGCACTTTAAACGTCAGGCTGGAGGTGGTCATCTGCACGCCTTTTACATTTTCCAGCGCATCGTAAAAACTGGGAGCGGCCGCGTCCTTAATGGCCCGGATATCCAGTTTTTCAATGGCTACCGGCGATTTGAGAATACTTTCTTCTACCCGCGAAGCCGTCACGACTACTTCACTGCCCAGCAGCGTCTGGGTCACCATCGATACCCGTAGTTGGGAGGTCAGACCGGTTACATCAAATTCCTGCGTCTGGTAGCCTACCATCGAAAATACCAGGGTAAATGGAAACCGTAGCTTGGTTCGCAGGGTAAAGTTGCCTTTGGCGTCAGCCACCGTTCCCGTTACTGTATTTTTAATGGCAATGCTGGCACCCGGAAGGGGTTCTTTAACATCGTTTACAACGGTTCCTGATATGATTACTCCACTATCCTGCGCCTTACTATTTGAAATGAAGAGTGATAACGTTAAAAAGAGTAGTAATTTAATATTTTTCATTTTTAATCTATAGATTTAATAGGGTTTTAGATCAAAATAATAAGAGATAGGTATCTCTTATTCCCAATTCTTATTTCAAATACAAAAACAGCGTACGCAGGCTCAAACCGATAATCAGGATACCCACCATGATCATCAGGTTTTTGGCGGGGATCTTTTTGCACAGGAAGGCAGCGAAGGGAGCGGCAAATGAACCGCCTATGATCAGACCGGCAATGATCTGCCAGTTGCCCATACCAATCAGGGCTACGAAAGTACCGGCACCGGCCGTGGCAATGAAAAACTCGGCCAGGTTAACGGATCCAATGGTGAAACGGGCGTTGTGTCCTTTGCTGAGCAGGGTAGTGGCCACAATAGGACCCCAACCTCCGCCGCCAACGGCATCCATAAAGCCACCAAACAGCGCCAATCTGGAGATATGCTTGAGTTCCCGGTTTTCCTGGGCCTTTTTGAACGCCTTCCGCAGTACCACCACGCCCATAATGAGCAGGTAAACGGCTACAAAGGGCTTGATCGACTTTTCGTCAATGCTGGTGAGTACGTAAGCACCCAGCACGGCACCAATGACTCCGGGCAGCAGCAGGCTTTGGAAAAGCTTCCGATTTACATTACCCAGTTTCAGATGCGACAAGCCGGAAATGCCCGTGGTAAAAACCTCCGAAATGTGTACGCTGGCGCTGGCCATGGCCGGAGATACGCCCAGACCCAGCAGGATAGAGGTAGAGCTGATTCCATAAGCCATTCCCAGGGCACCGTCGATCATTTGGGCTATAAAGCCGGCAATGATGAAAAACAGGACTTGTTCGGTAAACAGCCCTTGTACCACTCCGGGGGCTTGTGCAATCAGTTCCTGAAAAGGATTGAAAAATATATAAAGACCAGCAATTACTCCTACCAGACCAAATCCAATTATTGGGGCCAGCCATAATTTAGGTTCGCTTTCCGGTTTGGGACTGGTTTCAACGGTTGATACGAAGGTTTTAGTTTCCTGGATCGGCATGATGGCAATCGTTTCTGGTAGCATTTGTGATCGGCCGTGTGTTTTTATCTTCAAATCTACACGATGGAACAAAAGTATATAATATCTATTAATTTACTATAGATTAGAAATAATTTTTTTTCTTTTGAATTGAGTTCAATAATTTCAAGAAAATAAAAAGCCAAATGAAAGCAAGGAATTGAGTTATATAATTCTGGTATTCAGTATTCTATCTAGAAAATCTTTCGAATATACTGATTACTGGATAAAATCTGGAAGATTGCAGGTAGAATATCGCAGTGGCGTTCCGTTCGCAATTACACAGTAGCTGTCACTGGTGTTGTACATAACGACTTTATTTTAAAATGTCCAATAATGAGTCGAATCTGATTTGCTTAGCGCCTCAGTACAATTCCATCGTAAGGACCTAACTGAGCCAGATTAAACTCCAGCTTTCCATTTTTCCAGGTATAAGGAATGGTTTTTCCACTTGCCATGGAAAACAAAGCTGAAGGTTTGAAATCGCACGGCATCCTGAAGGAAAGGTTGTAAACGGGTAAAGGTTCAAAGTACGTATTGCCGCTGAAACCCGTCAGGTTGACCAGGTGCACAATCATTCCGTCGTCGGTAGTGGATTGACGATTGTCCGGCAGATTCAGGGTGTATCGCTTCAGAATGACTTCCACTCTTTCGGGCGCATTGGTTTCGATCAGCTGAGTCGCTTCGGGACAGACCGAATCAATCACGTCCAGCAGGATATTCTTGTGCTCTTCGTAACCACGCAGATAGTACAAGCGGCCAATGTTCACCGGTAAAATGACAGCAGTGCTGCGGGCGTGCTTTTTCACTCCCATCGCGTAATAGCCGGTTGGTTCGTGGCCGCCGATGATTTCGGGAGGACCGGGTCTTCCTTTGGACAGTATCGGAAGAAAAGTGCTGTCGGCCGCGCTCAGGTCGTACAGACCCAGGTTGTAAGCCCAGAACAGCATCTTCTGCTGGCGGAAGCGTTTAAAGAGCTGCTTGTTTTCCGGCTGCAGGTAATTGCCGCTCCCTTCGTGGTCTTGGTTGACAATCCGGGCACCGAACAGCTGGAGCAAGGTTTCCGGATCGTTGAAGAGAGAACGATTGGTGGCAATCAGGCTGGTGCTGCCTTGCAGGCAGGCTTCTTTCAGGGTTTGTACGGATTGTGCATCCAGGTAAGTGATTTCGGGCAAAATGACGAGCCGGTACTGTTTGAGCCGTTCCTGCTGATGGGCGATCTGGGCGTCTTCCAGAATATCAAAAGGAATGTGTGCCTCCTTGAGCATCAGTTGAATACCCCGGTATTCCTGCATAGCTTCTCCGCTGGGCCAGGTACCGGGTGCGATCACCGCCACCTTGGCCACCGATTGATACCGGCCAAAATAAGGTTCGTACTTTTTGTGGTGCGCGTATACTTCCCTCATGACGCCAAAATTTCGTTCGTCTTCGTAACCCCGCATATCGCCCATCATGCTGATGTCCAGCCCGGAACCATTGGCAATGTTCTCGTACAGCCGGATGCGTACTTCTTCTGGCTCCACGGCATTGTACCGCGATTGAAAAGAGATCTGCTGAATGCTGCTGTTGCTGATGATGTGGTCAGGGTAGGAGTTGGCGGCATTGCCCACGTTATCGGAGGCGGTGTAGGGCCAGTAGGGCAGGCTGTTGGTCTGTGATTCGTGCCGGATAATGTCGACGTACCGATCCAGGTACGTACAAATGGCAATCCGGCTGTTTTTCGATTTGACCAGCGTGTGCAGTCGTTTCGACCAGTCTTCCACCGTGTATTTTTTAAATTCCTGGTACTTCTGAAAGACCGGATCGTCCTTTTTCTCCTCCAGCGGCAAAGTCATTCCCTGACTAAATTCCGCGAAGCGCTTGCGGTCGTATTCATTCTGGTCGATGCCGTGGGTTGTGCCTTCGTAGGGGTTTTTGGTTTGGTAGCCGGGCATGTTGAGAAAAATGCCGTCGATATCAAAGCGGTCAATCACTTCCTCCATAATGCGGAAAGCGCGGTCTTGTACGTAGGGTGCATTGATCGATACCACGTACATATCGGTATTGATGATCCGCTCGCCCTTCGGCGAAATGTAGCACCAGTCCGGATGTGCCTTGAAAATGCTTTCGTGTACCCGGCTGAAGTCGAAACGGACAATGACCCGAATACCCTGCCGGTGGCATTTTTCAACCACGTCAGCCAGCATACTGGGTTTCATGTACGGATTGGTATAATGAAAATCCAGTTGGGTCGGATAAAAGGCCATAATCCCGCCTGCGTTGATAATCAACGTATTGGCTGAGCAATCCAGCAGGTCTTTTACCAGGGAGTCGGGGTTGAGCGTTGCAGCTTCGTAAGCCGGGAGGTTGGTCTGAATCAGTCGCAGGTTGTTGCGTTTCCACCAGGGAATGGAATCCGGCCAGGTTTGGACGGAGACCGGAATGGAGGTTTTGGTAACGGTACATTGCAGACAGGCAAAGACGAAGCAGGAGAAACAAAGAAACAGCCGCTTGTTCATCAGGGAAGTAGAATTGGTTGCGATAAAAATGGCAGGAAAAGTGGCAATAAAAAACAGTTTTTGTCTTCAGGTGAAATGCCTGCTTCGTTTTGTAAGGGCAAGTGATTGGCTGGAATTAAGTTTTTATCCTCTTTTTACGCCCTTGACCGTGCGCTTCCCGTAAAAGAAGAGCAACAACCACCTTTAATTCAAACCGCCATGGAAACCGATAACCGCCCTAAAGACCACGCATATAATAACCCGGAAGACAACGCTGCCGGAGATTCACTCTCCGATTGGGTAGATGAAAACACCCTGGGTGGCGAGCCATCCACCGGCTTCCGTAAAACGGACGATTCCGATCAGATTGATGCGGCTGCCGAATCGGAAATCGGAACGGAAATTTACGATTACGGAGATAGCGGCGGCCCCGATGCCAGCAGCAGTGGCCTGCGTGGCGGCGCTGCCTACCGGGATGACGAACCCGGCGCCGAAAGTGACTCCGAGCGCACCGAAAGAGAATAAAGCTTAAGTTGATTTGTTTGGTAAAAGGAGCGGGGCATTGCTGTCCATTGGCAGAATGATTATCTTTCGATAAATCCTGCGTATGGAACCAGCAAGCCCCGATTTTATTGATACCACCCCACCGACGGAATAAAATATCAAACTCAGGCTGGAGAAGCAGATTAGATAGCTGCCGGCAATAGAGATATTCCTCCTTTACAATTCCGCGCAAAGAAAGTAGCCCTCTTGCCACCAATCATCCGGTAAATCCATTCAGATATTACATTTATCCCTTGTCACCTCAGGCGTGGGCGCTTGCAGAAACGGACTGTAATTTGCTTTAATTTGCGAAGTTAATTTCATTCCGTTATGCAATCGTTCCGGTCCTTTTTGTTTCTGTTTTGTCTGGTGGCGCTGGCTGCCTGTACTTCGGGTAAGCGTGCCCTGGAAAGGGGTGATTACGACGCGGCGGTACTCAAGGCCGTAAATCGGCTCCGCAGCAGTCCCAACAATGAAAAAGCCCGTCAGACCCTTCGTGACGGGTACGCGCTGGCTTTGCAGTGGCACCTGGAAAACGTACGTCACCTGCAGAATTCCAATACCCGCTTCCGCTGGGAAGGCGTCGCCCAGAATTATGACCAGCTGAATATGCTCTACGAAGAGATCCGGCGCTGCCCAAGCGGTCTGCAGGTGGTGGGCAATCCGCGTCAGTACCTGAATGAAGCTTCGGAGGCCAAGATGCAGGCGGCCATCGACCGCTACAATGCCGGTAACGAACTGATGTCACAGGCCAAAAACAATCGGTTGGTTGCCCGCGAGGCGTTTACGCACTTTGCCGTGGCCGAACAATATTCTCCCAACTACCGCGATACCCGCGCTAAAATGGACGAAGCCCGCTTCTACGCCACCCTGAAAGTGGTCGTTGAGCAGGTGACGGTAGGTTCCCGAACGTTCAGCCTGAGCAATGAATTTTTCCAGAACAAGATCAACGAATTCCTGAATACCAATCGCCGCCTCAACGAATTTGTCCGTTTTTATACGCCCCAGGAAGCCAACGCCGAAAAGCTCAAGTACCCCGATCACGTCATCCGCCTGCAATTCGACGATTTCGTAGTCGGTCAGACCCTGGTGGTTTCCAACACGGATAATATCACCAGCAAAGACAGCGTACAAGTGGGAGAGGTGGTCGTGGATGGAAAAAAACGGCCCGTATTCAACAAGGTATCGGCCAAACTCACGGTCAACAAGAAAACCGTGATCTCCAAAGGCTTGCTGGACATGCAGATTTTTGATCCCAATACCAGCCGTGTAGTATTTCAGAACAAAATGCCCGGGGAGTTTGTCTGGGTCAATCAGTGGGGAAATTTCAATGGCGACGAACGGGCGCTCTCCAAGGAACAAAAGCAAATCTGTGGTACCAACGAAATGCTGCCGCCGCCGCCGCAGGATTTGTTCGTTGAGTTCTGCAAACCCATCTATAGTCAGGTCACCGATCAGATCCGACGCTATTATCAGAACTACTAAGGCAGTCACTGGCTGGGGGTTTCCTTCAGCCAGTTTTTTTTAGAACTCTCCGGTTGCGATGGACGTGCCGATCAGGACGGCGTTGTACAGACCGTGCATCAGCATCGACCAGGGCAGGCCGTAGCGCACGCGGGTATAGCCGAAGAACAGAGCTGCCGTCAGTTGAGGCAGAACAATCAGGGGCGCAAAAGCCAACTGCCGGGCCGAAGGGTTGTAATTGGTGATGTGATACAACGCGAAAACCAGCGCCGTAAGGTAGAAGACATACCCGTACCCTTTTCGCCAGCGGGTTTCCAGCGCCCGGATCAGGGCCGAATCCTTGGTAAGCCACAGGGCAATCAGTCCGACGACGGCAAAAAAGCCCAGCAGAAAGTTGATGATGGGAACGCCGGGTGTCACATAGCCCGCCACGATCAGAAGAAAGGAAATGGTGAAAAAAGTGACCGAAAGCCGACTGGAAGTCAGGTGCCAGCGGAAAAGGATTTCTTCCAGAACAGGTGCTACCAGGCAGCCCAACACCAATAAGCCCTCAACTCCCCACTTTTCAATCAGAAGCTTCATGCGCGACAGATCCAATGGTTCGATCAGCCCGGATTTTTGAAGCAAGCCAGGTACAATCCCCGCCATCACACCCGCCGATACCGCAAACACTGAAAGAAAGATCACCGGTAAAACTTTTTCAGCGGATGGAATTTCTTCTGCTTCCGGCTGGGGGTTTTTCAAAAACCGGAGAAAGTCGGGAAGTAAGTAGCTTAACTGCATGAAAAGGGTTTACGGGAGTTTTGAACCGGGGATGAGGAAAGATAATGAATACTTTCTAAACTTGTAACTCCGACCAATCCGTCTGTTTATGAGGGCTTTTTTACTGTTTGCCACTTGCTGTCTGCTTTCTTTTTCTTCTTTTGCCCAGGAACCAGCCATACACTACGAAGTCTCTTTTCCCCGTGTAGATCACCACGAAGCGGAAATCACTGCCACCTTCAGTCAAGTGCCTGCCCAACCGCTGGTGGTGCGGATGAGCCGCTCTTCGCCGGGGCGTTACGCCACGCACGAATTTGCCAAGAACGTGTACCGTGTCAAAGCCGTTGACCAACAGGGGCGATCGCTGAATCTGGTACGGGTAGATCCCAGTACCTGGGAAGTGCCGGAACACGGATCGACGGTAAAAGTGTCGTACACGCTGTTTGGTAACCTGGTCGATGGCACCTATACCGACATTGACCCCATTCACGCCCACCTGAACATGCCGGCCTCTTTTCTCTGGGCCAAAGGCTGGGAAAAGCGCCCCATCACGATTGCGTTTCAGTTGCCCGATGATTCGGGCTGGAAAGTGGCCACCCAACTGAAGGCTACCGAAAAGCCCAATACTTTTTCAGCCCCCGATATGCAGTATTTTATGGATTCGCCGGTGGAACTGAGCGCTTTTTCGTTGCGCGAATGGACGGTCACGAATCCGGATAAAAAGCCCCAGACGATCCGACTGGCGCTGCATCACGATGGTACTGAAAAGGACGTGGATGAATACGCGGAGATGGTGAAAAAGGTCGTGCTGGAAGAAAAGGCCATCTACGGCGAATTGCCCGCTTATGACTTCGGAACGTACACCTTCCTGCAGGACGTACTGCCCGGCGACGGCGGCGATGGAATGGAACACCGCAATTCAACCGTAGTGACCGACAACGCCACGATCCGGGAGAATAAAAACGGATTGCTGGGTACCATGTCGCACGAATTTTTTCACTGCTGGAACGTAGAGCGCATTCGTCCGCAAAGCCTGGAGCCGTTTGACTTCGAACGGGCCAATATGAGCAGCGAACTGTGGTTTGCCGAAGGTTTCACCACGTATTATGGCGATCTGGTGCTGGCCAGGGCCGGTTTTACCAATACGGAGCAGTGGGCGCAAAGCCTGGGAAACCGTTTGAGCAGCGTACTGAATGCTCCCGCCTCCAAGGCCTTTTCTCCCGTAGAAATGAGCCGCCAGGCCCCTTTTGCCGATGCCGCCACGGCCGTGGATCCCACCAATTTTGCGAACGTATTCATTTCCTACTATCCGTACGGGGCAATCGTTGGCCTGGGACTGGACCTTTCCCTGCGGTCCCGTTTTCCCGATCTGAGCCTGGACAATTATATGCGGGCAGTTTGGCAGACGCACGGCAAGCCGGAAAAGCCGTATACAATGAATGATTTGCAGCAAATTCTGGGTACGGTAACCAAAGACACCGCCTTCGCCAACACCTTCTTCCGGAAACACATTCTGGGACACGAACCCATCGAATTTACGTCTCTGTTGGCCAAGGCCGGTTTTCTGTTGCGGAAAGCCCGACCAGGTGCTCCTTATCTGGGCCATCAGATCGGGCTGGATGGGGGGAAACTGACGATTGTGCAGTACACACTCATGGGTACCCCATTGTACGCCGCTGGTTTGGACAAAGGCGACGTGATTCTAGCGCTGGACAACACGCCCGTGCGAAGTGCCGATGACTATCGGTCGGTGCTACAAAAACACAAGCCGGGTGATAGAATTCCCGTCCGTTTTCTGCACCGGGGAAAAGAACGACAGGCAACCATCACTTTCGCTGAAGATCCGCAACTGGAAGTAGTGCCTTACGAAAAAGCCGGCCTGCCCCTTACCAAAGAGATGAAAGCCTTTCGCAGCAACTGGCTGGGAAGTAAACAGTGAGTAATGAGTAGTGAATAACGATGAATGAATAATGAAAAGTAGAGACGCCATTTATGGCATCTTGGGTTGGCAGCGTTACCGGTATCGCCGTAGAGCAGTCGAATAGCGAAAAGAAACCAAACCTTCCGGTCACTGAGCGTAGCCGAAGTGCCCGGAGGGTTTCTTGGAGCGGACGCCGTCAGTTCGTACCGCACCTGGAATCGAAGCCTGGCAAGCGAATTCTCAATACCGGAACACCGTCGTATATCGCTGATAGCCGGCCATAATTCCCAGTCCTCCCTGTACGTTGCTGTAGAGTAACGTAGGTTCTGAAAATGGGTTGTCGCCCACGTAGTTGACCAGTGCCCGGTGATATTCATAATAACCCCGGTCGGTTGTCATCAGCACCACGTTGATCTTTCTTTCCATCCGGTCCGGTTCGCCGGAGCCGGAAGGGTCGTACAGGGAGGTAAATAGCCCGTTCCTCACAATGAATTTGCGCCCATCCTGACCGGCATCGCGGGTAAACGCTTCGCCCTGATCGAAGCCAATGGAATAGTACAGCGTATCGGTCTTGCCGGGATTGGAAGGATCGAAGCCCCGTTGTACGCTGCCCGGCCTTTCCGCAAAAAGCCGGTAGTAATCTCCTTCGCCGGGCGCATCCTGCCATTCCACACTCAGGCTGTATTCGGTGTAGCGGAAATCAGTATTCCGGACGGTCGAATCCAGGCGGATCTGGGTAATGGCTTCGTTCCTTCGGGCGGGAATCGTACAAAAGGCTTCGGCCTGGAATCCGCCCGGTGCCGTTACGTTCAGAAAGTAGGTGCGTCCCGCCAGAATGGGCAGGTTGCTGGCCCGCGTTGCGTAAATACCGGTATTAGGTCGCGTGAGGTTGAGGCTTACTGAAGTACTGCCATCCGACAAAGTGACAGTGGCATCATTCACCGTCCGATCGAGATTGCCAATATCATTGTTCCCGTAAATCGGGACCGATTTACTGACCGTTACCGTCAGCACGGTATCCTGGGGAGAAAGGAAGCAGGTAAGCACCAGCCGGGGTTGAGACTGGGGCACTTCCACGTTGGCATCCGACTCACAGCCGGCCAGTCCCAGCAAGCCGCCCAATACCACTGCCAACTTTACCCATAGCCATGCTTTAATCACTTTTTTCATCGCTCAGAATTTCACGTGGTAAGAGAGAGAAGGGATAATTGGAAACAGCGTAATTTGCTTCAACACATTCCGTGAGGTGCCGTTTGAGTTGCTTTCCGAACCCGTGTAGTAGAAATACGGATTCTGCCGGTTGTACACGTTATACACACTGATCTCCCAGGTACGCTCACCCCAGCGTTTCTTTTTGTGGAATTGAATGCCCAGGTCCATGCGGTGATAGGCGGCCATGCGGAAGTCATTTTTCGGACCGTAATCATTGACCGTCCGGTAGTAGGAGTAACTATCGTTGGGCCAGGGAACTCCTGGATTGTGCTCCACGGGCTGGTATTGGGCCAGCGGTAAGGTAATGGCGTTGCCCGTTCCGTACACCCAGGTGCCCGATAGCGTGATGTGATCGTTCACTTTATAAAAACCTACCAGCGATACATCGTGGCGGCGGTCATAACGGGCGAAGTACTTCCGACCGAAGTTCAGTTCGTCGAATTGCAGCTGGGTCCAGGAAAGCGTGTAGCCCAGCCAGCCGGACAAACGACCGGCCTTGCGCTGTAACAGCACTTCCGCTCCGTACGACCAACCCTGCCCCCGGGTGATGTTGTCTTCCCAGCTCACTTCTTCCGCCGTGGTCGGGTCGTCGATGAGCAGAAAACTGGCTCCTTCGCGGTAGCCGATCACGTTGCGCGTTTTCTTGTAATAACCTTCCACCGTGAGGGAAAGGTTGCGTTCGACGAAATCCTTGGCCAGCCCCAGGGCCACCTGGTCGGAGCGCTGCGGCAGAATGTTTCGCGTGGAAGGTACCCACAGGTCGGTGGGTAAGCCGATGCCGGTATTGGACAGCAGGTGAATGTACTGGTTCATGGTGGCGAAGGAAGCCTTCAACGCCAGGTCGTCCCGCAGTTTGTAAGCCCCCGACAACCGGGGTTCCGGATTGAGGTAGCTGCGGCCTTCGTTCACAAAATGACTCAGCCGAAAGCCGGCGTTGATCGTCAACCGGGGCGTGGGTCGGTAGGTGTCTTCCACGTACACGCCCGATTCCAGCGCGTCGATGTGTTGCACCCGCTGGTTGAGCATACTGATGTCACTGTCTTTCACCACGACGGCACTGGGCGTAAACCGATGAAAAGTAGTCTGCAGCCCTACCCGAATGGCGTGTTGGGGGTTGGGCAGGTAATCCATGTCGTATTTGAAAGCAAAGTCGCGGATGCCCGACTGGTATTCCAGTTCGTACTTACTGGTCCGGTTCTGATCCAACTGGTAAATGTTGAATCGGTAATGGCTGAAAATCAAGGAGGCGTTGGCAAAAAGCCGGTTGTTGAACAGGTGGTTCCAGCGCAGCGTGCCCGTGGCATTTCCCCAGTCCAGGCCCCCTTCGGTAGTACGGCCGTCATCCAGGTTGCGGGCAAAGAAGGCATCGCGGCCGAAGTAGCCGCTGAGGTACAGCTTGTCCTTTCGCCCGAAATCGTAATTTACCTTGGTTGTCAGGTCGTAGAAGTGGTAGCCGAACTTCTGGTCGGCAGGCAGAAAGGGCATAATCAGCGCATCCAGGTACGTGCGCCGGCCGGAAACCAGAAAAGAGGATTTATTTTTGACAATGGGTGCTTCCAGGGTGACCCGCGAAGAAATGGCCCCGATGCCTGCTTCCCCGTGAAAAGCTTCCTTGTTGCCTTCTTTCATATTCATCTCCACCACCGACGACAGGCGGCCGCCGTAGCGGGCGGGAAAACCGCCCTTGGTAAGCTCTACGCTTTTGAGCGCATCGCCGTTGAACAATGAGAAGAAGCCAAACAGGTGGTAGGCATTGTAGACCGTGGCATCGTCCAGGATGATGAGGTTCTGGTCGGGGCCGCCGCCGCGTACGTAGAGCCCGCTGTTGCCTTCGCTGCCTTTCTGTACGCCCGGCATCAGTTGCAACACCTTCAGCACATCCTTTTCGCCCAGCAGCGCCGGTATGTCCTTAATTTGCTGAATGGGCACTTCCACTACGCTCATCTGCGGATTCTCACTCACCCTTCGAAGCGATTCGCCACTTACCACTACTTCTTTCAGGGCCGTGGCTTCGGAAGAGAGTTGGATGTTCAATTCGGTGTCTTGATTGAGCCGTAATTTACGTGCCTGCGGCTGGTAACCGACGAAACTAAATACCAGTTCGACGCTGTCGGCGGGCAGGGTGATGGAATAAAAACCGTAGGTGTTGGTGGTGGTGCCGATTTTAAGGCGGGGCAGGTAGACCGTTACACCGATCAGCAGTTCGCCGCTGCCGCTCTCCCGCACGTAACCGCTGATGGTCTGCTTCCGCGGAGCGTTCGTCTGGGAGTAAGCCGGTAAACAGCCCGAAAGCAATAGGATCAGCAGTAAGCGTTGAATCATCAGACCAGAAGAAGGAGGGTGTTTTTCGGATAGACCCAACAAATGACGCCCGGGTGGGAAGCAATGTACGAATGAGCGCGTATTTTTTATAAAAACGATCCGGTATTTGATTGCAGGATGGTGGAACGAAGGCATTGAGACATCAGTGATCAGCTTTGTATTGGCTGATCACTGATAACTACTTATCGGTTTCAAACGTGTTTCTGATAGCGAATGTGTCGGTAATCACTTTGATAAAATGTCAGCTGTACCGGTCGTTGCGCCAGGGGTAGGCCGTATTGGAATAGCCGCGTTCCTCCCAGAAACCCAGCTGATTGTAGGGCAGAAACTCAATGCGGCTGATCCACTTGGCCCCTTTCCAGGCGTAAAGTTGCGGGGTAATCATCCGGACGGGGCCGCCGTGTTCGACGGGGAGTGGCTGCCCTTCGGCCTGGTGTACCAGCAGAACGTCGGGCTTCAGCGCTTCTTCCAGGGACAGGTTGGTCGTGTATTCGTCGTAGGCGTGGCACAGTACGTGGGTAGCGGTATCTTTGGGTTGTACCAGCGCCGCCAGATCCACGAATCGGACGCCTACCCAGGGAATATCCAGTTTCGACCAGGTAGTGACGCAATGGAAATCACTTACGTCTTCCACCTGTTCCAGCGCCATGAAATCTTCCCAGTTGAGCGTCACAGGGTGCTCCACTTCGCCGTCGATGGTGAGTTGCCAGTCCGGCTTTGCTATCTGGGGATGAAAACCCAGGTCGAGCACCGGCCACTTGCGCGTAACGGTCTGACCTACCGGAAGTACGGGCATGCCGTGCCGATTGGGACGACCGGTGCCCATCGGACGCGGATCGGCCACGGAGGGGGTGCTTTTTATGCCTTCCTCAAAGCGACGTTTGAGTTTCAGGCGGGCTTCGATAATCCTTTCCAGTTTGGGGTGATCTTCCATAAAGTATGTTTCGAAGTAAATACGTTGTCCCGGTTAAAAATGGCGGGAGTGCGGCAAGCGGAGCAGAAGGAGGTTACATCCCATCGAAGGCGCATTCCCGCAGGATATTCTTTGAGAGAAAAGGGATTGTTCGCTAATCACACTTGCCCTGATTTTTTCAAAGAACGACTCACTTATCAATCACTTCCAGGTTGTCAATGACAAGGCCGTCTCTCAGCAAAGTAAAGTCGAGTTGGCGCAGGCTGCCAAACAGGTCTTCGGCGCTGATTCCTACCTTAAACTTTTTCACCTTCATCTTGCTGGTGGTGTCGCCCTTGGCGGGTGCATGGCCCCGTTCCGTGGCGTATATGGTCAGAATTGCTTCCTTGTCCAGGTACAACCGCATGGCAACGGGTTCGTACAGGTTGGGGTCTACGCCGGCTACCCGCGCAGCAAAAGTGGCAAAGTTTTCATTTTCCCGGAAGTTGATCGACATCGTTCCGCTCAGGTCGTCGTAACGGGTTTCGGTGTGCATCGCGTGTTTTTCCATTTCCTGTATAAATAAAAATTGATTGAAAATAGGGGCTATCCGTTCAACGGAAGGAACAGGAAAAAGGATATTACTCATCGGCGGCTAAGGCGAATTGTACCTTTTGAAAAGTAAGCGCGTATAAGCAGAAACAAAACAGGATAACCAAGATTATGGAACCAGACAAAGAAAATACCGTAGGACAACCCGATATTTCGCAGTCACCGGGACAGCAGCCCGCTAAAATTGCCCCTGCCGACCGGGTAGCCGATCAGCCCCTACAGGAAGCGATCAGCGCTACTACCACCTACCTGGAAGGATTGCCCACCGGAGTAAACATCGAATCGGCGGTGGAAAATATCCAGGCCTGGCAGCAGAAGCTACGCCAAGCCAACCAGCCCGAACTCAATGAAATCGCCGATCACCTGGGTAGCTTTATCAAACACATTTCCAATCCCGAACCCGACGGAAAAGCCATCGGTCGTTCCATGATTCAACTGGGCGAAATGACGATGAAGGCGGCCAATCAGGCGGACGCGGGCGTTGGTAGCCAGCTCAAATCACTGGGCAACTGGCTGAAAGAGGCCGGTGAAGCGATGTAGTCTCCGAAAAATGAAGTCACCTTATTTACAGTAAATTAACCTGCCTATAACCATGTCACCAGAACCATTTCAACCGAGCATACCCAATCCGGAAATTCCGCCAGTTCAGGAACCCATACCACCACCCGTACCCGATCCGTACATGCCGCCACCGACCGAGCCGTATCTGCCGCCGGTAAGAGAACCGGAAATTGTACCCAATACGGAGCCCACTACGCCTCCGGTAACGGAACCGGTAGTACCCCGGGTATAAGGTAACTGGACTGGAAAAAGTCTGCCTGCGAATCGTCTCCGGGAACTGAAGATATCTTCAGTTCCCGGAGACGATTCGCCATTTTAAAGAAAGTTGAAATCTCAGCGCCAGATAGATCAGTGCTTAATGATTTTGTTACGATACACCTGCGTTCCCTGAATGGTCTGTAAAAAGTATATGCCCGCCGGTAGATTCCTCAGCTTTTCGTTCAGCTGGGCCTCTGCGTCGTTCGGTTCCGCTTCACACTGCGCGATAATGGCTCCCTGGATAGAACGAAGCGACAGGTGGGCGATGGGGCCATCTGGAATGGATAAGTGCACATTACCGGCCGTTGGATTCGGATAGAGGAGAAGTCCATCAATGGTGGAAGATGTGTTTCCTGCCACATAAATCGCTTTACTGTACTGAAACTGTCCGTTGTGGTCCAGCTGTTTCAGCCGGTAGTAACCATTCCGGGGCTGGTTTTCGTCCGTAAAAGCGTAGTGGTGGGTATTTTGCCCGTCCTCACCGGCTTCTACAAAGCCGATTTTCACGAAGTCTCGCATATCCGCCGACCTTTGTACTTCAAACCCGGCGTTGTCTTTTTCGGAAGCCGTGCGCCATTCCAATCGTACCCCAGTTCCTTCCCGGTGCCCGCTGAAAGAGAGCAGCGTGACGGGAAGTGGTACAAAGGGATTATCATAAGCGGTGAAGAACGTATAATCAGATGAGTTGGCATCTCCAAGAGTCGATAACATGAAGGGATCGGCGCCTCCCAATGCTTCTGCCTCCAGATTATCCCAGGAGCCACCCGCCGGAGCTGCCGCTATACGGAGATTGTCGCTCGTTGCAGGATTAGCGCGGACACTCTGGAAAATGGTGCCTTCATTGGATGCATTCCATTGTAACTGCACTTTTGCGGCGGCGTTTCCACTTTCCGGCAGAATATTCCAGGTCTTTTTAACTACTTCTTCTTTTTCTCCAACTTCTGTATTTCCATTACCATTTAGATAGACCAAATCAAACACCCGCACTTTATAGGGAACGCTACCGGTGACAAAAGCGGGTGTATAATCGTTGGAACTGGAGCCAATCGGGAAAGTCTTGCCGCCCGTCGTGTTCTGGATCAGGAAGCCGCTGGTCGAATTTTTAACACTGTTAGTGATGATGTAGCGGGAACTGTTATAACCGGAAAGGGTGTTGACCGTCAGATTGAAATTATTCAACGTAATGCTGCCGCCGGAAAGCTGGATAATGCCATTGGCTGTTACGTTGCCGGCTAAATCCACAGGTTTGTTTACCGCCAGTGATATGTAGGTGCCAAACGTCAACGTGCCGCTTCCGCCTATTTGTTGTATTTGCTGATCAGTGCCGCCTTCCAGATAAACAATCCTGTGTGAAGAGGCGGTAACCGTTTTAGCGGCGCTGCAGTCCAGTTTAGTGGCCGTAACGCGCAGACCAGCGGTGCTCAATTCCAACTCGCCGCTTCCGCTAAGTTCTGCTGAAGGACCGGTGATGCGAAACTCCCCGGAGCTGGCCGCCTGGATCACTTTCGCCGCTCCTCGTATTCCATTCCGGAACGTCTTGAGCCCGGCATTGGCCCAAATAATTTGGGGATTCGTTTGGCCGCCAACTGCCTCTAATACGCCATTGATCACAGTAGGAAAACTAGCACCAACGCTTACATTTGCCCTAATTCTGAAAATAGGAACTTCCGTAGTTACGTTAGGAAAGTAAGTCAGTCCATTAGTAGAAAACGCCAAGTTGGTGTTCCATTCAAAAATAGCACCCGTCTCCCAATTCATTCTGTCTTTGATGGTATTGCTACTCTCATTATTAGCATACCAATGCGCTCCTCCTCCCCCGGCATTTTCCACTTTTAAAATGCCATTGTTGCGGACCCTAATGTTGCCGTTACCTCCTGGGACACTGCCGTTAATAGAAGGATTACCACTTCCGTGAATGTATGTTCCACCAGCTTGTATTTCTAGGTCTTCTATAGGACCGTGACTATTATTAATTGTCCAGGCAACTCCTGCTGTGTTTACTCTTAAGATTCCCCCATTTTGAATCACCACCTGATCCAACGTTACGTTGCTGGTAACTGAAGCGGTATGAGCATTGCGAATAATAATCTGTCCGTTGGCTGATGTAGGAGCAGAAGTGGCTGCTACCCATCCGCTACCGTCGTAGCGCTGCCAGTTAGTTGCATTATCAAAAGTTACGTTTCCCATGGTACGGTAATCATCGTCAGATTGGGCTTGTGTACCTGGTAGATTAAAAAACGAAACAAAGAACAAGCAACAGACAACCGCGCACTTTCGGTGAAAAGGCATCATGGGCTTCAACAGGGAATTTAGAATGACTGGTTTTCAAATCAGGTCGCTGCTATCCCAACCTCAAATAAGATGAAGAGATAGTTTTTGGAATATTTCCCAAAAATGCAAAAATATCTTAATAATAGAATAATTAGAATTAATAATATTTGAAAACTTAGTCTGGCAATAGAGTCAATGTTGTCCCGAATGAGGGAGCAGGCGGGCCTGGGACGACTGGAGGAAAACGTATGTGATTTGGCCTACCGCTTCTCCAGCTTGTTGTGATAAACCTGACCGTTCTGTCTGATTTGCAGCAGGTAAAAGCCGGCGGGAAGTCGGCTCATGGTTTGGCTTAGCTGCTCATGAAGCACATCCGGTAGTGCCGACAGCGTGAACAGACTCAACCCGTGCGATGAAAAGAGAGATACCTGCGCAGCGCTTTCGTCGGGTAGGGAAAGGTAGAGGCGGCCTTCCGTAGGATTGGGATACACCAGCAGGCTGGAGAGAGTAAAAGAAGTATTTTCTTCTACGTAAACTGGCTTGCTGAACTGATAAGTGCCATCGTGATCCAACTGCTTCAGCCGATAGTAACCGGCTTGTTGGCGGTTCTCATCGCGAAAGTTGTAGCGGTGTAAGTGCAGTTGGGCTTCGTTGGCGGCCACAAAACCAATTTTCTCAAACGCTTTCAGGTCCGTCGACCGCTGTATTTCAAATCCGGCGTTGTCTACTTCGGCGGTGGTGGTCCATTCCAGTAGTACGCCATTTCCTTCCCGTCGACCGCTGAAGGAAAGCAGCGTCACTGGCAGCGGATTGTTGGCATCGGCGGCGGTCCAGTCGCCGCTCAACGCAAACAGGCCGGAACGGATGAGGGTGTTAGCCGCCGGATCAAGCGTACCCTGTTCGTCGGTCCAGACGGTGCCGTTGTCGACGGAGCGAAACAGGCGCAGGCCCAGGTCTTCGCCAACCACTTCGGCATCGAAATACCGGAAGGTCATTTGAGCATCCAGGTTCGCATCCGTAGTTGGTTCGATGCGAAAATACCGGGCAATGCTCTGGTTGCCATCGGAGCCGGTGCGAATGGCAGCTGGTCCGGTGAATCGGGTAATCGTGGTCAGTCCGGGAGCGGTACCGTTTGCCTGAATTTCGAGCCCCATTCCACCAAAATCCTGACTGCTGCCCAGCGCCAGCACCCGACTGCTCCGGACCCGGCCCAGCACCCGGCTCGGCTCCGATTCGGTGAGTCTGGCTTCGGGTCCCAGCACAATGGTATTCGTCCCCGATTGTAATAGGCCGTTTTGCATCCGGAGCGTACCCACTACCTCTACGTCCTGCTGTAATAGAATGCCATTCGTATTATCCACCTCCGTGATGGCGTAGCGTCCAATGACAATGTTGCCATTACCGCCAACACTCTGCGAAATAGAACCATTTAACCGGAACGTAGATAGGGCACCGGGAATGGAAGGATTGTAGTCTAAAGTACCTTCCGTTGATACGGTCAGATCATTCCGAAGGGAGATCGACTGGCCGGTGCCATTGCGGAGGGAAAATCGGAAAATGCCCTGGCTGATTATCAGCGCATCCATTTCAGTTGTATTGCCTCCTTGCATAATGTCCATTACCGCAGCTGCGGTGGGCAGCGCCAAGTCGAAATTGGCGTACGTACGGCCAGCCAGCGAAGGAGGGAGGGCCGTTTGCTGATGTCGGTAAAGGCTTCCCGCGTGGAAAACGGTCACGGCAGCCGGCTCCGGCAGCGCAAAGGGATCGCTGCCCGCAACGGACACGTAAGTCGATCCGCTTTCAAAACGGACAGAATTACCGGTGGCCGTTCCAAAGGCGTTTCCAGTAAAATTGCTTCCCGCCGTAAAATTACCCCCGTTCTCAAACCGGATGCCCGTGGTAAGGTCCGTGACAGCCTCTGCTGCTGTAAGCCGGTGGTTGGCACCGGCATTTTCTCCCCGGAAAGTGAGGGTGCCGGCTACGCGTCCGTTGGCACCGGCTGGCAGGTTGATCTGTAGATCGGCGTTGGTAGCGGAGTTGGTCACCGTCAGGGAGGAGCCGGCTTCGATGAGAAAGTCATCTCCCGACACGGTGTTGACGAACGTCAGTTGCCGGTCCTGCCCCGTGCTGAAAATTGCCTGCACGCCATTGACGAAACGCAACTGCCCGATGGTTTGGGGAGAAGTAAAATTGAGAATCGCCGCCGGGCTTGGCTGCACGTTTCCGTCAAACAGCAGAATGTCATTGAGCCAGGGAGCGTTTCGATCGGGTGCCCAACTCTGGGGAGTGGTCCAGTTGCCGGATGCTACGTTCCAGGTATACTGTCTGGGTTCACTGACGGGAATGTAAACGTCGTCGAAGGTAGCGTAGTCGCCGGGGCTATTGCTGTGGTGCCAGTCGAAACCCAGGTTGTTCAAGCTTTGTCCGGTATACGTATTGTCGATGGTGGTGCCGATGAGGTTACTGGTCTGTCGGGGGTCAGCGCGCGGATAAGCAGTCGGGCTGGCTTCCACGTACAGGCTCCACCTTTCATCAGCCGGATTGTAAGTCACCCGAATACTCAGGAATTCGTTGCTGTAGTCGGCATTTGTGGTAATGATGTTGGAGAGTGCTGAATTACCTATTTGTCCATTAATGCTTACCAGCCGGATCTGATCAATGGTACCTGGCTCTCCGAGTACCACCGCATAGCCTCTGGGGCTTCCGAAAAGAAAAGAATTATTTACACCCAGAATGAAAGCCATTCCATTGGTGGTAGTTAGGTTGGAAGTAGAATTAAATCCGTTGGGATTGGCCAGCGTCTGTCGCATGTTGATCGCCCAGGTGAGCACGTTGGCATTGGCCCGAAAAACGGTATTGTAGCGACTGCTGACATCCCGATACACAAAATCGGCGCTGGCGTCATCAGATGCAATGCGAAGGGCTTGATTCTGAATACGACTTTGATTAGCGAAAAAGAAATAAACGGATGAAAGTTCCGTCCATCCGTTGCCTACCGTTGCATTGTCCGGTCGGTTGAAGTTATCGAGCAATACCTGGCCGCAAGCCAGGCGGGATAGGCCGAACAGCATGAGAGCAAGCAGCCACGGGTAGAGAATTTTCATACCATTTGGGAAAGGAGTGGAAAAATGCCGGCTTACCTCAACGTGCCTTAAATGGAATGGATTTGAACGGAACGTTTGTAGAATATCTACGACAGTTCAGGTAGAAAGTTCATGGTAGCTTTTGCAAGTTGGCGGCCAATAAAAAAGCACCCGCCAACAGGTGTGGCAGATGCTTTAGAAAATGGTTTTTCCAGTAGGTTAACTCACCTGGTGCACGCCGTTGCCAATCTGGCTGGGGTAGAAGTCAGCTTGTAGACCGGTCTGGCTGTAGTAAGAGGAGCTCACGGTCTTCTTAAAGTCTTCCACACTTTCGTTCTTGACCAGCGCGATGGCGCAACCGCCAAAGCCGGCACCCGTCATCCGCGCACCCAGGCAGCCGGGATGCTGCTGCGATTCGTGGGCAATGACGTCCAGCGCCTGTCCGGTTACTTCGTAGTCGTACCGCAGTGAATGGTGGGATTCGTTGAGCAGTTGGCCGAAGGTCACCAAGTCATTCTTTTTCAGCACTTCCACCGCTTTCAGCACCCGTTGATTCTCCGTAATCACGTGACGGGCACGTTTGCGGAGGGTTTCATCCTTCACCAGTTCTTCCACGGCTTCCAGCGGGGCAGCGCACAAATCGCGGTAGTCGTATTTTTCGTTGAGGATCGCCAGCACCTGGTCGCATTCTGCCCGCCGTTCGTTGTATTTGGAATCGGCCAGCTCCCGGCGCTTATTTGTATTCATAATGACCAGGCTGTAGTCTTTCAGCTGGAAAGGAATGTGCTGATATTCCAGCGAATCGGTATTGAGCAGCAGCGCGTGGTCCTTTTTGCCCATGGCCACAATAAACTGATCCATAATGCCCGAATTGACCTTGATGTACTGGTTTTCTACCTTCTGGCAGAACCGTGCCAGCCAGACCCGGTCAATTTCTTTTTGCTGAGCCGAAGGAAGCAGCGACAGCATCATAAAAGTAGTGACGACTTCGATGGCAGCGGAAGAGGAAAGGCCAGCCCCGTCAGGCAGATCGCCCCAGTACAGGATGTCATAGCCCTTGAGTTCGTAGCCTTCCTGGCGCAGGAAGTAAAATACGCCCTTGGGATAATTGCCCCAGTCGTCCTTCTCCTCAAAAAGCAGGTCACCCCGGGAATCTACCATGACTTCCTGTTCTGTATTCAGCGAATTCATTCGAATAAAATGGTCGTTGCGGGGCCGGGCCAGGGCCGCAATGCCAATGGTAAGCGCTCCCGGAAAAACGAAGCCGCCGTTGTAGTCAATGTGCTCACCAATCAGGTTGACCCGGCCGGGAGCAAAAAAAGTGTGAATGTCTCCTCCTTTGCCGTAAAGCTTCTGGAAAGAGGTTTTTAGTCTGTCAAAATCCATATATTCAGTTTCAGTATTTCATTAGCAATCCGCTTTTAGCGATCAACTGTTAGCTAAAAAAGAAAATAATTATTAAACTCCTAAACTCCTAAACTCCTAAACTCCTAAACTCCTAAACTCCTAAACTCCTAAACTTACTCAATGCCTGCCTTAGTTCTTCCGCGGTTTCTTCTACCGCCCGCGTATTGGCGGCCGCCCAGGCCCCCATTTCCGAACCCGCGTAGTACTTAATACGGCTGGCATCGCGCAGCGGCGGGTAAAATTCAATATGAAAACGGTAGTATTGCGCACTGTCGCGGTATTCCTCACTATTTACCGGCGTCTGGTGAATGCACATCATATAGGGAAAGGGGCGGTCGAAAAGCGCGTCAAAGGCTCCCGTCAACTCACGCAGCATCTGAGCCAGGTCTTTCTTTTGCGATTCGTTCAGTTCGGTAAAATTGCCCACCTGCTGCCGGCTGACGATAAAAGCGCCGTAGGGATAATCGGTGAAGAAAGGCAGGTAACACAGAAAGCTTTCATTCTCCATCAGCACGCGTTGGCCGAATGCCAGCTCCTGCTCATTCATATCGCCCAGCAGGTCACGGCCGTGCTGCCGGTAATAGTCGCGACAGCTGTCCAGCTCCACCCGCAGTTTCTGAGGCACGAACGGGTACGCGTAGAGTTGCCCGTGCGGATGCGGCATGGTTACGCCTACTTCCGGTCCCCGGTTTTCGAATTCAAAGATGTATTTCACCTTCGGATCGGCGGCATAGACGGCAAAGCGCGCTGCCCACAGATCGATCAGCTTGATCAAATGATCAATGGAAAGCTTAGAGAGCGAAGCATGGTGATCGGGTGAAAACAGGATGACCTCACAGGCTCCGTAGCTGGGTTCCACTTCGTACATCGCCTGGCTTTCCAGATCGGGCAGGGGCGGATTGACGGAGAGGGCCGGAAAATCGTTGGCGTAAGGAAATACGTCGTAGTAATCGGGCACTTTGCCGGAACCGGGGCAGAACGGACACCAGTCTTTGGGCATCTGGGGCCTGGCCTGGCGGTTGGAGGCCACCATGGTGTAGGTTCTCAGCAAAGGATTCCAGCGAAGTTCTGACATACGTTACGATTTGATTCCCTCTCCCTTTTCTCACTCTCTATATTCGTGAGACAATTTTAGAAAACATACTGGACAATCCGGTTGGCTAACTGCTTTTTTCGAAATTCTTTGGGCTTCGCCGGCTATTTTGTACGTTCGTGCCTGCATTCGGAGCTTACTTTCCGAAGTCTAACTTATTACCCCATTCCCCTGATGTATGTTTCTCATTGAAGAAGAACCCTTTGGCGAACTCACCCTCTATACGCTTCGCAACGAAGATACCGGCGAATACGCTTCCATTGTGCCCGGCTACGGAGCGATCATTCACCGGCTGGGCCTGATGACCGAGTCAGAAGAGGTAATCCAGGTGTTGGAAGGATACGAGCACAGTGAACAATTGTTGGCAGATGGCTCCCATTCTTTCAAAGGCAACGTGCTTTTTCCTTTTCCCAATCGGGTGAAAGACGGGAAATACGCGTTCGGAGGACAAACTTTTCAACTGCCCATCAACGAACCATCGCGCGGACACGCCCTGCACGGCAACCTGTACAACGCTCCTTTCGATGTGGTGGCGCAGGGCGCTTCGCACAAAGGCGCTTTCCTGGTGCTGGAATACGAAGCCGATGGCAAAGCCGAAGGGTATCCTTTCAAATACATCCTGGACCTGGATTTCCGCCTCACCGACGAAGGTTTCAGCTGCAAGGTGGTCGTACAGAACAACGACGAAAAGGAAATGCCACTGGGCTTTGGCTATCATCCCTACTTTGCGCTGAGTGGGAAGGTAGATAACTGGTTGCTGAAAATGCCGGTTCGTTCGCAGCTGGAACTGGACAGCCGGATGATTCCGACCGGAAAGGACATCACGCCGGAACGGTACATCACTTTTACGCCCATTGGCAACGATATGCTGGACAGCGCGTACTTCGTAGGCGATGAGAAGGGAACCGTGGTAACGCAACTGGTCGATCCGGGTCGGAATATCACGCTGGAAGTATGGCAGCAGACGGGCCCGAACCAGTTCAACTACCTGCAGGTATTTACCCCGGAAACCCGGCAAAGCATTGCCATTGAACCAATGAGCTGCCCGCCCGACGCCTTCAACAACGGCAAAGGGCTGATCCGTCTGCAACCCGACGAAAGCATGGAAGCCAGTTTTGGCGTGCGACTGAAGTAAATAAGTGCTTGCTCTTTCTGATCGAAGGGTTTATTCGTACTGATTCAGAATCAGCTCCAGCTTGTCTTTGTAGTTGCGGCTCAGCTTAAGTCGGGTGCCGCTTTTGAGAGTAATCAGATAATCGCCGTGAAAATGCGGCTCCACCGATTCTATCTGGGCCACGTTGACCAGATAGGATTTGTGGATACGGATGAATTTTTTCGGATCCAGTAGCTCTTCCAGTTGCTTGCAGGTATAGCTGCCAATCTTCATGCCGGCAGCCGTATGTACTTTCACAAAATTGCTTTCGCTCTCCACGTAGTGAATCTCTTCCACCGGCACCAGTAGTACCTTTCCCTGCTGCCTGATGGCCAGCTTCTTCAGGTAAACCCTTGGCCTTTCCTGGGTTGCCGTCGGCAACATTTTGAGCAGGTTTTCCAGTTGGGTAGCTTGTTCCTGCGTTCGGGAAGTACGCAGGGCCTGTCGGGCTTTTTCCAGGCTCCGGTAAAAGCGGGCGTCATCGTAGGGCTTCAGCAGGTAATCCAGGGCATTGGCATCGAAAGCGCGGATGGCGTACTGGTCGTAGGCGGTCACGAAGATGAACAAGGGTAGCGGACAGGCTTGGGCAGTCAACGCCTTCAACACGCCAAATCCATCCATTTCGGGCATCTGAATGTCCAGCAGCACCAGATCGGGCTGATGGGTTGCAATGGATTCGGCGGCCTGTAGCCCGTCTTCGCAGGAATCGATCAATACCACGCCGGGTTGGCTGGCCAGCAGCACCGCCAGGGAAGCGCGGGCAGCAGGTTCGTCATCGGCAATCAGGACGCGCATCGGTTCGGTTTTCATCGCAAGGGAATTTGAAGGAGGGCCATTACCCCTGGCCGGTCCGGATCGTTTTGCAGTCGGAGGGAAGCGGCACCGGCATACAATTTATCCAGGCGCTGCTGTCCGTTTTGCAGGCCAATACCTGGATTGTTGTTTTCGTTCCAATCTTCCGGAAGCGGAGCACCGTCATTATAGAGGCGAATTTCCAGCTTGTCGTTCCGGACCGCTGCTTTGATCTCAATCAGCCGTGCGTGCCGGAAACGGGCAATGCCGTGCCTGATGGCATTTTCGATCAGGGGTTGCAGAATGAGGTAGGGCACCGAAACACCCAGGCAATCGGGAGCAATGTCTTTGGTGACCACAAGCCGGTCTTTGAACCGGACGGTTTCAATGTCCAGATACAAATCCACGAAAGCCAGCTCCTGTTCCAGGGCCACCAGCTGGCTGTTGTTCGAAGCCAGCGTAGCCCGCAGAAAGTTGCCCAGCCGGGTATTGACCTGGATGGCCGTTTCGTACTCCTTCGTGCGGATGAGTGCGCCTACGGTATGGAGGGTGTTGAACAGAAAGTGCGGACTTAGTTGCAGTTTCAGGGCTTCCAGCTGTGCCTGATTCAACTCATTCCGAAGTTCCTGGTTGCGCAACTCTACCTGGGCCGCGTACAGTTCCCGGTCTTTTCTCAAGGTACGCGAACGGTTGGCGTACAACACAATCAGAATCAGCAGATAAATGGCTACGTCCCAGGCCAGTTGGGCTACAATGCTGGAGCCGTAAGTGCGCCAGGTCAGGTTGTGCAACATCGCCGGATTCCACAGCAGCAAAATACTGAACAGGCGCAGGTTGCTGAATACCAATAGCATACCCGGTACTGCCCGAAGGTGTTTGGCCAGGTTCTGTTTCCATTCGGGTGTATCCAGGGGATAGGCTTCGTACAGACCCATCACTACCGGAGTAAACAAAGCGCACAGATACCAGACCGGCAACTGCAGGAAAAATAATGTCAGCCAGCTATCCGCCGGATTCCTGGACAGGGAATTGAAATAATATTGAGTAGCCAGACTGAAGGCCGCCAGGGTCCAGATGCCAAAAATGTAGCCCCACTGGGCAGGTCGCACTTTCCGGTAGGAGGATGCAATCGAAAACAAGCTGAATCAATTTTGAAACGCAATTTGCCAATACTAAGGAGAAAAATCTTTCTTCTTTTCACTGCCGACAAAAAATTAGTTAGGATCGCGCAGGATGGCTTCTGGTACGAACCCCGCTCTTTGGTTTTCATCGGATCACGCGGTATTGCTCCGATGGGTGGAATGACAACTACTAGTTAAACTTATTCACTTGACACTATAATAAAGACCCTTAACGGATCTGGCCTTCAGAATTTGACCGACCAGTGTGGGGATACCGGTGCTTCGGGCAGGATAGCGCAGGATGGATGGGCTGTGGTTTCCGGTTAATTTTAAACTACACTTCATTGCCTATCTATGACTGAATCCGTAGCAACTTCTTCCCTGACCGATCGGCTCGATTCGCTGTATGAGTTCGACAAAGAACCCGTCAGCCAAAGCAAGCTGTCGGGCTGGAGCAACTTCATCGGTTTGTACGCCGGGGAACACATTGCCGGTACTGAATTTATCATTGGTCCGCTGTTCGTGGTCCACGGCGTGTCGGCACCCGACCTGTTTCTGGGCCTGATTTTTGGAAACGTGCTGGCCATTCTGAGCTGGGCTTTCCTGTGTGCGCCCATTGCCGTCAAAACCCGGCTCACACTGTACTGGCAGCTCCGGAAGATTTGCGGACCCTACCTGCTGGTCATTTACAATATCATCAATGCGCTCATGTTCTGCTTTCTGGCTGGTTCCATGATTGCAGTTTCGGCTACGGCGGTAGGTATTCCCTTCGATATGCCCATGCCCGTGCTACAGGATCTCTACCCGACCAGCCTGGCCTGGTGCGTGATTGTCTTTGCCGTGGGAGCGGTTGTGACGGTGCTGGCCATCCTGGGTTTTGAGTCGCTGGCCCGTTTTGCCAACGTCTGTGCGCCCTGGATGGTACTGATCTTTGCGGCCGCCGCCCTGGCTACCCTGCCTAAACTGGGCGTCAACCAGTGGAGTGATTTCTGGACGGTGGCCAACGAAAAGATCTGGACGGGCGTACCGCAGCCGGGTGCTTCCAAGTACACGTTCTGGCACGTCATGTTCTTTGCCTGGTTTGCCAACATGGCCATGCACATCGGAATGGCCGATATGTCGATTCTGCGCTACGCCCGCAAGTGGTACCACGGGTTTGCTTCGGCTTCCGGGATGCTACTGGGACATTTCATGGCCTGGATTGCTTCGGGTATTCTGTGCGCAGCGGCTACGGGTTCGGTAGCACCGGGGCCAATCGCCTATGCCGGAGCGGGCATTGCCGGAGCCGTTTGCGTAGTTATTGCCGGCTGGACCACGGCTAATCCGACGCTGTACCGGGCTGGGCTGGCTTTGCAGATCATTTCGCCCAACTGGAAACGCTGGAAGGTGACGTTGGCAGCGGGTCTGGTTACTTCCATCGCGGCCCTGTTTCCCGCACTGGTGATGCAACTGCTCGACTTTGTGGCACTGTACGGACTCATCCTGATGCCCATGGGCGCCGTCATCTTCTCCGACTTTTATCTGCTTCCCCGATTTGGGATGCGTGCTCATTACGCCGAAGCTACCAACGCATCTTTCAGCATTCCGGCGGCGCTGGCCTGGGGACTGACGCTGCTGGTGTGCTACCTGCTGCCGGTCGATCTCATCTTCAAAGCGCTGCCCGGCTGGTTCATCGCCTGTGGAGTGTATATCGTAGCCAGCAAAATCATTCAGAAGAAAACCGTATCCATCGCCAATCCGATTGCATCATGAAAAACATGCTGAAACTCTTGTCTTTTCTGGGGCTGGTTCTGACCATCGTCCCGTCATTGCTGGTCTTTTACCGGGTGATCAGTCTGGATACGCATTACACCCTGATGGCGGTGGGTATGGTGGTGTGGTTTATCAGCGCTCCGCTTTGGTTAGGAAGGAAAACAGTGATGAATGAGTAATAAACAGTAAACAGTAAACAGTAAACAGTAAACAGTAAACAGTAAACAGTAAAGCCACTTAATCGTGTCTTTAAGTAGCGGGATTACTTATTAACGCTGTTTAGCAATGCAAAGGATGAGAAAAATAGTTTTTCTGGACTTACTGACCATGGGCGAAGTGCCCAATCTGGACCAACTGAGACAGTTTGGTGAACTGGTTACTTATCAGACCACGGCGCCGGAACAGCTGGTGGAAAGGATTCGGGAAGCGGAAATTGTCATTACCAATAAAGTGGTCGTGGGCAAAGCCGGCATGGATGCCGCCAACCGGTTGAAGCTGATTTGCGTGGCGGCTACCGGCACCAACAACGTAGACAAGGCGTATGCTGAAACGAAGGGCATTGCCGTGAAAAACGTGGTGGATTATTCCACCCACAGCGTGGCCCAACTCACCTTCACACTGCTGCTGGCATTGCTTAACCAGTCAGCTTATTACGATAAATATGTGAAGTCGGGAGCTTATGCGCTGAGCCCCATTTTTACGCACCTGGACCGGCCTTTCTGGCAGTTGCACGGCAAGCAACTGGGTATTATCGGGCTGGGCAACATCGGGAAGCAGGTGGCCCGGATTGCGGAGGCGTTTGGCATGCGCGTGGTCTACTATTCTTCTTCCGGACGGAACAACGATGCCGCTTATACCCGGCTCGACCTGGACGAACTGCTGTCTACTTCCGACGTGGTTTCCGTTCACGCCCCGCTGACGGACAAAACCGCCGGGCTGATTGACTTCGAAAAAATGGGACGGATGAAGCGCACGGCCCTGCTGCTCAATACCAGCCGGGGAGGCATTATCAAAGAAGCCGACCTGGTACGGGCGCTGGACGAAAACCTTATCGCCGGAGCCGGGCTGGATGTATTTGAGAAAGAACCCATGGCTGCGGATAGTCCTTTACTCCGAATTCAACGGCCCGAACGGCTGATCCTGACACCGCACATCGCCTGGGCCAGCGTGGAAGCCCGCACGCTGCTGATCGATCGGGTTTGCGAAAACATAAAGACGTTTTTAGAGGATGAGAATGCAAAAGGAAGTGCTGCCTGAAATAGTATTCAATGTGAACCCGCAAAGGGGATAATTTAGATTCAATATTCAATCCAATGGAAAAATTAACCGTACCCGCCTATCAGTACGTGAGCTATGGCTGGGATGAAGCAAAAGCCGGCGCATTGGGCAACGACCAGGTCGCCCTGCTGATTTATCGTTCCAACCTCCTGGGCTCCGACCTGCGCCTCACCAATTACGCCGGAGGAAACACCAGCTGCAAAGTGACGGAGAAAGATCCGCTCACCGGCGCTCCCGTAGAGGTGATGTGGGTGAAAGGATCGGGCGGTGACCTGGGCACGCTGAAGAAAAGCGGTCTGGCGGCCTTGTACACGGAAAAGCTGCACAATCTCAAAAAAGTGTACCGTGGCCTTCAATTCGAAGACGAAATGGTGGCCCTGTTCAACCACTGCATTTACGACCTGGACTCCAAAGCGCCTTCCATTGATACGCCCCTGCATGCTTTCCTGCCTTTCAGGCACATCGACCACCTGCACCCCGATGCCATCATTGCCCTGGCAGCGGCCAAAGACGGGAAACAGATTGTACAGGAGCTATTTGAAGGCCGGCTGGCCTGGGTGCCCTGGCAGCGGCCGGGCTTCGATCTGGGCCTGCAGATGGAACGTGCCATACAGGAAAATCCGGGCATCAACGGAATCGTGCTGGGTAGTCACGGCCTGTTTACCTGGGGCGACACGGCCTACGAATCGTACGTCAATACGTTGGAAACCATTGAAAAGGCATCCCAATTCCTGCACGAAAACTACGGAAAGAAGCGTGCGATCTTTGGAGGGGCTAAACTGGAAGCGCTGCCTAGGGAGCAGCGGCTGAGTCAGGCCAATGCCATTATTCCGGTGCTGCGGGGATTGTGCTCCGGACAGCAGCGCATGGTTGGCCACTTCACCGACGAAGAACGCGTTTTGGAGTTCATCGACAGCCAGGACCTGGACAAGCTGGCTCCGCTGGGCACCAGTTGCCCTGACCATTTCCTGCGCACCAAGATCCGTCCGCTGGTACTCAACCTGCAAAAAGACGCCGACCTGACCCAGGCGGAAGAGCTAAAAAAACAACTCCGGGACCAGTTTGAAGCCTACCGGGCCGATTACACCGCTTACTACGAACGCTGCAAGCACTCCAACAGTCCGGCCCTCCGCGATCCCAATCCGGTGGTGCTGCTGTATCCGGGCGTGGGCATGTTCTCTTTCGCCAAGGACAAGCAGACCGCCCGCGTGTCAAGCGAATTCTACATCAATGCCATCAACGTGATGAAGGGTGCCGAAGCCGTTTCTACCTACCAGGGACTGCCCGAACAGGAAGCCTTCGACATTGAATACTGGTTGCTGGAAGAGGCCAAACTGCAGCGCATGCCCAAGGAAAAGGCGCTTTCCCGGAAAATTGCGCTCATTACCGGCGGCTCCGGTGGCATTGGTAAAGCCATTGCCCAAAGGCTGGCCCAGGAAGGTGCCTGCGTCGTGCTGGCCGACCTGGACGAAAATTCCCTGAAAACGGCGAAGGATGAATTTGACAAAGCCTTTGGAAAAGACATCTGCGCCACCACGGTCATTGACGTAACGAAGGAAAACGCCATCGAAGAAGCTTTCAAAGCCGGGAACCTGGCTTTTGGCGGTGTAGACATTGTGGTCAACTGCGCGGGCATTTCCATCTCCAAGTCTGTAACGGATACGACGGAGCAAGACTATGATGCGCTGATGGATATTCTGGCCAAAGGGCAATTCTTCGTATCGAAGAAAGGGGTAGAAGTGATGCGGAAACAGGCCCTGGGTGGCGACATTGTGAACATTGTGAGCAAAAATGCCCTGATGTCGGGTCCCAACAACGCTGCGTACGGTTCGGCCAAGGCGGCGCAACTGCACATGTCACGCCTGATGGCGGCGGAGTTCGGCCCCGAAAAGATCCGCGTCAACGTGGTCAATCCCGATGCCGTAATCCGCGGGAGCAAGATCTGGGAAAGCGGCTGGGCCGAAGGCAGGGCCAAGGCGTACGGAATCAAAATTGAAGACCTGCCGGCCTACTACGCCAAACGCACCGTGCTGAACGAAGAAATCCTGGCCGAAGACATTGCCAACGCCGTGTTCGTGTTTGTGGGTGGATTGCTGCACAAAAGTACCGGCAACGTGCTCAACGTAGACGGCGGCATCCCGGCTACCTTTATGCGGTAAATGCAGATTTTGCCGAATGCTTTTGCCGTAGCTTTTTGGAGATCGCTTCAGTAAAGTGAATGATTGAAAAGCTTATTGCACAGATTTGAATTCTTATAGAAACGTGAACTATGGATTTCAACCATCAAATCTTTACCTCGTGGGAGCATTTTGTCACTTTTTGCTTGCCCAAAAAGTAACCAAAAAGGGCACTTTGCCCAATGCTTCTACGCTCAAGCTCACGCGCTCCTCGCTGGGCAAAGAGGCCAGCCCGCCTTTTTTCTATTAGTAGTTTGTGCTTTAATTAAAATGTTTGTAATCAACTATTTACATTAACTCTAATCCATAGTTGATAGTACCAGAAATAAAAACGCCGGGTTCAACCGGCGTTTTTATTTCTGGTACTGTTATAGTTTAAAAGCCCAATCCTACGGCAAAACCGTTTACGGAAGAAGCAAAATTACCCAACGCGGTGGCTGCGCCCGTGCTGGTATTAATGGTATAAAGCTTGGTGTTGCCGCCGGAAGTCAACAACGCATAGGCCACGCCCCGGGTACCGCCGATGTCAAAACCGTTGGCGGCCTCCGCATTGATGCCCAGGCTGCCTATTTCTACCAGTGTGCCAGCATTGGGCGGATTTTGCAGATACAGCTTATCGGTGCTGGTATCAATGTCGAACAACTGAGTAGCAGTAGTACCGGCAAAATTGTTGGTGTAAGCCGCGGCCGTTACCGCTGGCATTCCCGGATTGAGCGAACCGTCCATCAGCACCGTTCCGTCGTTCGGATTGAACCGTAGGTTTTGACCGGTGTTGCTCACAATCCGGATGCGGTCAACCAGCGGGTTGAAGTCGAACCCGAATTCCGTACCGGATAGCGGGATGCTCAGCGTGCCAACGGCCACGGCCACGCCCGATGAAGTATTCACGGTATAGATTGTGCTGGTGCTTCCCAGCGCATACAATTGCCCATTCAAGGGACGAAAGTCAATTCCCACCACGGTTTCACCCGATGCCAGGCCAGAAAAGGGTTTGGCAGTCACCGTAGACGGCATTTCGGGGTTAAAGATCAACAGGTTGTTCATTGCGTCTACGGCATAGGCAACGGGTTGGGTGGGAATGGCAATGCCCGTGTACATCTCTCTTTTGTCATACTTGGCCAGAATCCGCGTGTCGCCGGTTGCCAGATCGATGGTAAATAAGGTTGATTTTTTGTTCACTTCGAACAGGCCCAGACCTACTTCGTCTTTATCAGAAATATCAAAACCGCCTTCTCCTTCTAGTTTCAACTTCAGGGAGCCCACTTCTACCAGGGTACCTTCGTTGGGAGGCAGTTGTTTGAATAGCTTATCGGATGCAATGTCGATGTCGTATAAGGTAGTTGTAGTGGCGCCGGCTACGTTGTTGGTATAGGCCACTGCGTTAATCATAGCTCCCGCTTGCCCGTTGATATTTCCGTCGGTGGCGACTACGGTGCCGGTCTCGGGATTCAAACGCAAATTCTGCCCGGTACTGGTCACCACCCGGATGCGGTCGACAGTGGGATTGAAGTCAAATCCAGCCAGATTGCCGGACAAGGCGGGGGTAAATGGACCGGCACCTATCATGCGGGCAGCCCCGGTTTCAGGATTGATCACGTACAGACGGCTCGTACTGCCCAAGCCGTACAATTGCCCGGTAGCCGGACGGAAATCAACGGCCAGTATGGTTTCGCCCGATTGCAGTCCCATAATAGAGGCTGAATTCAGCACTTTTTCAGGGTTGAGCGTCGAAAATTTATCCAGCGATTTGCCGCCTGACAAAGCATAGAAAGTAATATCCAGTACACTTTTTCGGCCGTTGGAATCTGCGTTCGGATCGAGCGAAAGATTCTCTTTTTGACAGCTGTTTAACGATAGCAGCAGGCACACGAGTGCACCCATTCTGCCAGGATGGAAGAATTTTTTCATTTTACAAGTTTTAGGAAATGAGGTAAATGACAAGTGCACTGTCTTCCATACCTACGCAATCAAAAACCCGGACGGATTTCGTAAAAGAAAAAATATATTCTGCAGACGTTCAACATTTGCCAACCTGAATGTTGTCAGTACCCATCCAGTTATTTTATGATCAGGCGTTTATGAAAAACACCCTTCGCCGATTGCACCCGTAGCACATACAAGCCAGAGGCCGTAGCAGGAAGGGTAACCAGATAAGCGCCGTTTTCTTTAATGTGGGGGAGATTTAGGTAGCTTTTCCCGTTGGGATGAATGAGATCGACGGTCTGGACCGGCGCAAGCCCGGGAAGCGTAAAGCGGAGGTAGTCTTCGGCAGGAACCGGAAACACTACCAGCGATTGGTCTAATTCAGAAGGTGCCTGTCCGGTAACTACCTCCGGGTTGAGCGTCAGGCGTAAGATTTGTCCGTAACCGCCCGTAGCGTAAACGTACTGACCCGACCGGGCCATCGCGCGGATGGGAGAGTCAATTTCCAGGGCGAGCGTTTCTTCCTGCCAGTGCTGGCCCCCATTCATTGATTTCCAGATCGCTCCGAAGGTGTTGCCATTGACTTTCCTGGAACCGTATGCAAATACCTGTTGCGGAGAAATGGCTAAAAATTCAGTAACGGAAGTTTCCGTCGAAAAAGGGGAAACGGATTCCCAGGAACCACCCTGATTGGTGGTGCGAACTACTTTGCCGGACAACAGCGCCGCGAAGCCCGTATCGGTATTCAGAAAGACGATACTGGTTATGTAGTCGTTTGCGTATTCAAGCATCTTCTCCCAGGTTTTGCCACCATCAGTCGATTTCCGTACGCTGATACTGGTAGCCAGGTACAGGTGATGGCGGTCAACCAGTTCAAAGTCCACAATGGGGTTGTCTTCCGTAACGATGGTTTGTGTCTGCCAGGTTTTTCCCCAATCGCCCGACTTGAGCAGGACATTCCCCCTGGGTACCAGACCATATCCTGCTGTATACACCGTATCATCCCGGATGAGGGTGTGGGAGTCGTACGTAAAGGTGACGGGCAGTTGAACCGCCTCTATCTTCTTTCCTCCCTGGCTGACGTGATAGTGAAAATTCCGGAAGCCGTAGAAAAAACCGTGGTCGGCATTGGCCATTTCCATGCGGAAAATGTACATAGAGTCGGACTGGGGCTGAAACTGCCAGCTGACACCACTGTCATCGGTTTTGTAAAAACCCAGTCCCGAACTGGCAAAGCCGGTAGTAGGAGAGATGAAGCCCAGGGAAAAGAAGTCAGGAAAGGCCTGGTTGCTGCTCTGCCAGGTTCGACCCTGGTCAGCCGTGTACACCAGACTTCCGCCCGCCCCGGCCAGCACGCCCCGGTTCTCAGAAAGAAAATGGATGTCCTTTACCCCATTTTCCAGGTGGTCCGGGAAAATAGGTAAGGGAATGGGAGCCCAGGACTGCCCGCCATCTTCGGTGCGGAGTAGCTGTGGCGTGCCATAGAGCGGTTTTCCGAAAATCAGGCCCACCTGAGCGTTGATCCAGTACGCACTTCTGATTCGCTCAAAGGAAGGGGGCGAATTGAGGGTCCAGGTTTTTCCCCCATCGGTGCTCCGGTAGGTTTCGTCTATTGTTTGTGAAGTATGCAGGTGAACGAATAGAGTGTCGGCCGATAACACGTGCATTTTGGTATAAGAATGGTCCCACTTCGTAGGAATGACCGACCGGCTCCAGGTACGTCCGGCATCGGTGGTTTTCATGACGAAGGCGGTGAAGCCGAAATTCATGGCGGCATCATCTACTTCGAAGCCGGAGACGAACCCTTCCTGCTCATTAAGGAAATGCACGTCGCTGTACCGGATAAAGGGAGCCGAACGGTTGCTCCAGCGCAGGGTATCCCAGGCAAGGCCGCCATTACGGGTCCGGAAGATCTTATCGAAGTCGCCCACGGCGTAGCCCACCTGGTCGTTGAGAAAGTGGAGTGCCTGAAAGTACGCGCTGGACTTGTACTTACTGTGATTGGGCTGGAGTTCCAGCACTTTTTTCCAGCTCACTCCCTGATCGGCCGTCTTGAATATTTGGTTGTTTTTGACCAGATAACCCACGTGGGCACTGCTAAAGACCGCGTCGAAGTAAAACAGGTCGGAGTCGGTCATCGGAACCGGCAGTTGAAAACCCGGCTTCAGTGACCAGGTTCGGCCTTCATCCGAAGAGATTGCCAGGTCTTTGCCGATCGCATAACACTGTTGGCTGTTTCCCGGTCTCAATACGCGGTAAAAAGAGCGATGAATGGATGAACCGGGGTGTACGGCTTGCCACTGGCTAAACGCCGGCGTGGCCAGAAGGAGCAGGGTAAGGCTCCGGAGCAAAAATTTCATGGAGGGAACAGGATTTAGAATCAGGTCAGTCAGTAATGGCTGCTGATCATGAATGATATTTAAATCAGCTCACGTTCAGCGCCATTTTTGCCACGACCCACCCCAATGCAAAATGGTTGCAGCCAACCCTGGATAATCAGGTCTGGCGGGGAGGTATCTGAATGCCGTAAAGAGAAAACAGAGAATAACCGATCAGCTATTCAACCGGAATAGAATTAATACAGCCGCTTTTCGTAGCTCTCCTTTAGCGCTTTGGCTATGCTCTCTTCCGTAATGTCGGTGGTATTGACGTGATCGGCCACAATGCGGGCGGGAGAGGGCAAAGATTCCTTTTCAGGCCAGGAAGCTGCATTCCACAAGCCGGAACGTTTGAACGATTTGGCGCAGTGAATAAAACATTCCTCTACTTGCACGCCGATGCCCAACTGCGGAACCTTGTCCTGCGCCGGTACCTTCGCCAGCCATTCCGGGTCGGAAACTACGCAGGCCTGGCCGTTGATGCGCAGGGTTTCTTCCAGACCGGGAATAATAAAAATCAGCCCGACGTGCGGATTGGACAAGATGTTTCTCAGTGAATCCGCCCGTTTGTTGCCCGGCCGTTCCGGAATGAGCAGGTGCTGATTATCGACTACGTACACAAATCCGGCCTGGTCGCCGCGCGGCGATACGTCACATTGTCCGCTGGCGTTGCTGGTGGCCAGAAACAGCATCGGTGAACGAGCGATGAAATCCCGGCAGTGCGCATCGAGGAAGGTAATACTCTTGTTCTGTACTACGTGGCTGGGTTCGCCCAACATGGACCGTAACGCTTCGGGAGAACTTACCACTTGATTAAAAGGAGATGGCATCATAGAAATCGGGGTTCAGCGGAGTGAATGCGCGTCAATCAAAATTAATACTATTTGGCTGCGATGCAATCCCCCGCAACCCGTTGATTTCCCCGCGCTTTTATTCTTCAAAAGACAACCGCTTGGCCAGTCTGCCAATGGTCATTCCCTGCCCGATGATCGACAGCACGACCACAATGTAAGTGACAAACACGATGATATCCTTGCTCATATTGCTGTTGAGCGAAAGTGCCAGGGCAATGGAAATCCCTCCGCGTAAGCCACCCCAGACCAGGATTTTGAGCGTATTGGGAATAAATTTACGGCGAAGTCTGAGCAGGGAGATGAGCGCTCCCACCGAAACCAGCCGGGCGGCCAGCACAATGACGGCGGAGATCAGTCCAGCGTAGAAGTATTCGACCCGGAAAACCAGGATGACGACTTCGAAGCCAATGAAGACGAACAGCACCGAATTGAGGATTTCATCTACCATCTCCCAGAATTCGTCCAGGTGCTCACGGGTGACGTCGGACATGGCTAGGGAACGGCCCTGGTTGCCTACCAGCAAGCCCGCCACTACCATGGCCAGCGGACCCGACAGGTGCAGGTACGAAGCCAGGCTGTAGGTGCCCATCACCAGCGCCAGCGTAATCAGCACTTCCACCTTGTATTCGTCGATAGAGCGCAGCAGCAAAAAAGCCGTATATCCCGCCACCAGGCCCAATAAAGCCCCGCCACCAGCTTCCTGCAGGAAGAGCAGCGCCACCTGCTGAAACGTAACGTTTTCCACGCCCGTCTGCGCGATCTCAAACAAACTGAGAAAAACCACGACCGCTACCCCGTCGTTGAACAGTGATTCGCCGGTAATCTTTACCTCCAGACTTTCGGGCACGGAGGCATTTTTCAGGATGCTGAGCACTGCAATGGGATCAGTCGGAGAGATGAGCGCCCCGAACAGCAGGCAGTAGATATAGTCGACGGGAATGCCCAGCAGGGCGAAGGCGTAGTAGGCCAGCGTACCGGTAATGATGGTAGAAAGAATAACGCCGATGGTGGCGAAAGAAAGAACGGGCAAGCCCTGAGCGGCCAGTTTTTTCATGTCTACGTGCAGTGAGCCGGCAAAGAGCAGAAAGCTCAGCATCACATCCATCAGGATATCGGAAAAGTCAATCCGGCTGATCATCCCCCGTAACTCCTCTGCAATGAACAGGTCCAGGTAATCCAGGATGATAAGGGCCACTGAAAAAAGGAGGGAAACGATCATGATCCCGATGGTAGACGGGAATTTGAGGTAACGGAAGTTGACGTAGCCAAACAGCGCTACCAGGGAAATGATAATGGAAAAGGTGGCAAAAATGCTCATAGGTAAATATAAGAATAGGCTGAGTAGATCATCAATCTGCCGATGCGGGGCTGACGATGTGAAGAATGAATGGATGATTTTGAATGATGAACCACGGAAGACTTCCCAAACTTTCCCCGTGTACCGTGTCAAGGTGCCGGAATGTTGGCAAAATAGATGGATTATCCTAAAAAGAGAAGGAAGACCGGCTGAAAAGGCCATTGCGTTGGCAAAGGAAAAGCTGATTTTGCGGGTTGAAAATGCCTTTTTGGTTCCCCTTTCCAAAAACAATCGCATGGTTTGTTGGCAGTTGCCTCTCAGCAAGAAGCAACACTTCGGTAATTCTGATCCGGAGAGTCGGTTCTGATAAAATTTTTTCAGGCTGAGCGTATACCTCTAGCTATGGCGTTCAATGAAAGTCAGAGGCGGGCAATGCGAGGTAAGGTTGCTTGATGTGCTCTTCGTAGCGCTACACCCTGGACTGTCTTTTCCTGCACGTTAAGGCAAAAGGAGAGGGGTCAAACATGAAATCTGATCAATTTAAACGATGAAAAATCAAACTCATTCAAACCAAAACTTTCCGGCCCCTAAAATCACTTCCGCGTACGTTTCTGATTCAGGCTTGATTCGTGGCTCCTTTATCCACTGCCTGCTTGAATTCTCTTATTAGATTCTGTAATTTAACTGGCCCAGCCCAGACCCACGTGGATTAAAACATAGTATGCTTCAAAAATTACGTTGCTTTTTTTTCTGTTTCTTGCTAAGTACCGGGCTTTATTCCCAGCATATCCGGCCTGATAGCCGTGCCTCCATGCCCGGTTCTATTGACGTGGGGCACCTTACCATCCGAAATGGTCTTTCTCAGTCATTGGTGCTTTGCCTGAAGCAGGATAAGAAGGGATTTTTATGGGTAGGTACAGAAGACGGACTCAATCGTTTCGACGGTTATAACTTCAAGGTTTTCCGGCACAATCCGACCAATATCAATAGCCTGAGCAATAATTACATTACCTCCTTATTCGAAGACCAAAATGGACACATGTGGGTAGGTACCCGTATTGGGGGGCTCAATCGCCTGAATTCCATTACCGGAGAATGCCAGCGATTTCAGTCGAACGCCAACCTGCCTGGCAGCATCAGCAGTGACTACATTACTACTGTGATAGAAGACTCTTTGCGCGGAATCTGGGCGGGCACTTTCAGCAGTGGGTTGAACCGATGGGATGCCGAGACCCAGGCGTTTACTCACTACCGGCACAACCCGGACAATCCCGGCAGCATCAGCAGCGACAGCATTACCATAGTGTACGTGGACCGACGGAATGCACTCTGGATCGGCACCAGTGGTGGTGGACTCAACCGCTTTGATTATCGCACCGGCACGTTTGCTGCTTTTCGGAAAGGAGCGGGTAAGCCCGGTTCGCTCAGCAATGACTACGTCCGATCCATTCAGGAAGACCTGCAGGGTAATCTATGGGTCGGTACCAACGACGGACTCAACCGCTTTGACCCGCTTACGCAACGTTTTTTTCATTACCGCAACCAACCCGACCAACCGTTCAGTCTGAGCCATAACGTGGTCAGGGCCATTGGCAAAAGCAGTCACGGTGGCCTCTGGATCGGCACTGAGGGAGGAGGGTTGAATTATTTTGATCCGGGAACCGGCCGCTTCCGGGTTTATAAGCACCAGCCCGACCGCAGCAATACCTTAAGCAGTAGCACCGTATTCAGTATTTGTGAAGACCGTTCCGGCATGGTTTGGATCGGCTCATACGGTTTCGGACCCAATACCGGCCTGGATTTTTTTCATCCTTTTTCCAAAAAATTCATTGCTTATCACCACAATCCCGACCAACCCAACAGCCTGAATTCCAATTTTGTGGTGGGCCTCTATGAAGACCGCGAAGGCAATGCCTGGATTGGCACCTACGAAGGCGGCCTCAACGTGCTCAATCGTAAAACCGGAAAGTTTCGTGCTTATCAGCCCGATCCCAAGCTGCCCCACAGCCTGAGCAGCGATAACATTACCTCCATATTGGAAGACCAATCGGGCGAACTGTGGATAGGTACCAAGCGGGGCGGCCTGAACCGATTTGACCGAAATACCGGACGTTTCAAAGTGTACCGGCACGATCCGGCCAATCCGACCAGCCTCAGCCACGACCTGACCTGGCCGCTTTTGCAGGACCAATCCGGCACTTTGTGGATCGGCACCATCGGAGGAGGTTTAAATAAATTCAACCCGGATACAGAGACTTTCACGCGGTATATGCACGATCCGGCCAACCCCAATAGCCTGAGCGACAATGTGATCCGGTCTATGCACGAAGACCGGGCGGGTATTATCTGGCTGGGTACCCAAACGGGCGGCCTGAATCGATTTGATCCCCAGCTGCTTTCTTTTACCCATTACAAACATTCTTCTATGGACAAGCAAAGCCTGAGCAGCAACACCATCTACTCCATCCTGGAGGATCGGCGGGGCAGGCTCTGGCTGGGAACGGCCGCCGGCGGGCTCAACCTGTTCGATCGGATGACAGCCTCTTTTACCTCTTTTACGGAAAAAGACGGCCTGCCCAACGATGTGGTATACGCCATACTGGAAGATGACGATGGCAACCTCTGGCTGAGTACCAATAACGGCTTGTGTAAATTTGATCCGGAGACCCGGAAATGCACCAACTATTCCGAAAAAGACGGCTTGCAGAGCAATGAATTCAATGCGACGGCCTGCTTTAAAAACCGGAAGGGCGAAATGTACTTCGGGGGCATCAATGGCTTTAACATCTTTCACCCGGATAGTGTCAGAAACAATGCCTACGTACCGCCCATCGAAATTACCGGTTTTCGGGTATTCGATACCCTGCAGACCTTCTCTCCCAGAGAGATCAATCTTTCTTACCGGGAAAACTTTTTCGCCTTTGAGTTTTCGGCCCTGAATTACCTGCAGCCGGAAAAAAATCAGTACGCCTATATGCTGGAAGGATTCGATAAAAGGTGGATTTACTGTGGTACCCGCCGCTACGCCAGCTATACCAACCTGGATCCGGGTACGTACGTATTTCGGGTAAAGGGAGCCAATAACGATGGGGTTTGGAACGAAGCGGGTACTTCCATCCGGCTGGTCATCACGCCACCCGTCTGGAAAACCTGGTGGTTCATTACCCTGTGCATCATTACGCTGACCAGCTTGGCGTATGCGGTGTACCGGGGGCGTATTGCACAGATCCGGAAAGAGGAACAGCTCAAGAGTGAATTCAATCGGAAGCTGGGGGAAGTAGAAATGATGGCGCTGCGGGCCCAGATGAACCCGCACTTTCTGTTCAACTGTCTCAATTCCATTAATAGCTTTATCATGGAAAACGATCCGGATTCGGCTTCGGAATACCTGACCAAGTTTTCCCGGCTCATTCGCCTGATTCTGAACAATTCCCAGCCCGGACCCGTCACTCTGGCCAGCGAAATTGAATCGATCCGGCTATACGTGGAAATGGAAGCGATGCGGTTCAACAACCGGTTCAGTTATAAAATTGACGTGGATGAAGATTTGGAAACCAATACAATCGAAATACCTCCGCTGCTGATTCAGCCTTACGTAGAGAACGCCATCTGGCACGGGCTCATGCACCGCGACTCCAAGGGGCATCTGCTCATTCAGTTCAGGCAGGAAGATCGCTACCTGTGCTGCATCATCGAAGACGACGGCATCGGGCGGCAGCAGGCCAAACTGCTCCGGAGTAAGTCGGCCACCCGGCACAAGTCGATGGGCATGCAGATCACTTCCGACCGCATGGCCATCCTCAACCAGTTGTCGCGCGTGAATTCCAGCGTGGAGGTGGTCGACCTAGTTATGCCCGATGGGCAGCCCGGTGGTACCAGAGTAATTCTGAAAGTGCCGATATAAATCAGTGAACAGTAAACGTACTGGGCACTTCGACCGCCGGGCTAGGTGCCCCGTCCGCTCCCGTAGTGGAACGCAGACCTAAGCGTTTCCTGGCGTTGTTTAATGCTATACGTACGGTTCCAAGATGCAATGAATTGCGTCTATAATATTCATTATTCACTGTTCACTGCTCACTGTTTACTGTGTTTTTGTATGGAAGAAATCAAAGCCATCATTATCGACGACGAACTGCATTGCATCAATACGCTGTCGCGGCAGTTGGAGAAATACTGCCCGCAGATCCGGCTGCTCACCCGTTGCGAATCGGCTGCGGCGGGTATGAGTGCCATTTCCACCTTACAGCCTGACCTGGTGTTTCTGGATATTGAGATGCCGCGCATGAATGGGTTTGAAATGCTACAGCACATTCCTAAAATCAACTTTGAAGTCATTTTCACCACCGCCTACGATCAGTTTGCCATCAAAGCCATCCGTTTCAGCGCCCTGGACTACCTGCTCAAACCCATCGATAAGGATGAGCTGATCGGGGCCGTTGAAAAAGTGCATTCCCGTAAGGATCATTTTCTGTCGAGCCAGCAACTGGACCTGTTGCTGAGTAACTTGTATAACCAGAAAAATGGGCTGCAGAAGATTGCCCTCCCTACCCTGGAAGGCTACGAACTGGTGATAGCCGCTCAGATTGTGCGTTGCGAATCGGATGGCAATTATACCCTTGTTTATTTCAAGAACGGGCAGAAGCTACTGGTGTCTAAAACCCTGAAGGACATTGAGGAATTATTGACTGGGCACCATTTTTTCCGGGTCCACCATTCCCATCTGATCAACCTCAATGAGATCAATCGCTACATCAAGGGCGACGGCGGCTACGTGGTGATGAGCGACAATGCAAACGTCAACGTAGCCCGGAGCAAGAAGGACGCGCTGCTCAAGTTTTTCTGAGAAAAGCCCTTGTTTGAAGGCTGGATAAACTTACGTTTTAAAGTAAAGTGATGAAATTTTTTTAAATTTTTCTGGCTGAAAATCAGCAGGTTAATAAAATGTGCCTAACCTTTTTGCTATTTCTTGAGTTAAAGGCCATTTTTAGCTAATAACGGTCTGATAATCAATACGAAGTCAGTTACTCATTGGCGTACGTCAACTGTCAGTCTATTCCGCCAACTGCTCATCGGCATTAGCCGCAGGTAGGACCTGAGATTAGTTTTACGGCAACCTAATCTAATATCCTTATCTGACATGATTTGTTCTACTTTCCAAACAGCACCCCTTAAAAGCTATCAACGAGACCAGGACTGTATTCAGGCCATGCGCAATGGCAATAGTCAGGCGCTGGAGGAGTTCTACCTGATTACGCGCCGGGAGTTTCTGAAATGGTCCGAAAAAAACTTCGGGCTGGATTCGACTCAGGCGATGGACATTTATCAGGACGCCATCATCATCCTTTTTGAAAATATCCACCGGGGTAAGCTCAACCAACTGAATGCCAGTTTGAAAACCTATTTTTATGGCATTGGTAAAAATCTGATTCTGGGTCGGATGGCCAAGGCAAAAGCCGAAAGGAAGCGCTGGGAAGTGGCCTTCAGCAATTACACAACGGATGAAATCGCATTGTACCCGGACGATCGGGAAGAAAGCCTGGAAGCCGTCAAATCAGGGCTGGAAGAGTTATCAACGCGGAATAAAGCCATTCTGAAACTGTACTATTACCGGCAACTTCCCCTGAAAGACATCGCCCAGCGGTTAGGGTATGAAAACGTGGACGTGGTAAAAAACCAGAAAGTGCGCTGCATCAAATACCTGAAAAAACAAGTGGAACAGCGTCTGAAGGAAATCAACTAAGCCGTATGCAGATTGATAGTGACCCGTGCTTACTCAGCCTGAAAGCCGATGGGGCTGAGTTAACTCTTTTACTGTCATTTTGCCTGGCCGGTGCCAAAGCATCCGGGACACGCTGTCCGGGCGACGTTCGCTTGCCTGCCATTATCTCTGTAGCGTGAAATATGGGCCTTTTACCCTCTCCATAGTGGAAGCGGTAAGCAAGATTTTTCCAAAATGACCGTCTTCTTACCGGGTAAATACTATTTAGTGACTCTTCTCAATCTTCCCGTTCGCTGATTTTCAGTCCGTTGAGCACCAGGCCTATCCGGATACCAAACGACTGGTATTGCTTGCCCTGGAAAGAAGCCACGGCTTCCAGCCGGAAAATCCGCAATATGCCATTGAGCGTATAGCCCGCCTCCCAGTAATGCTGGCTCTGGCCAGTGTGGAGGTAATGGGCAAAAAACGCCTCCTTCAGCCCGGTCATTCGCACCAGCGGAATCTGCGTAATCAGGAAGCGGCGGAACTGATACAAGGCGTGGGCGTGCCAGTAGTTGCGCGAAGTACTGAAGTGGTAGTAGTCCAGCAGCCGGAAGGAGTTGAGGATGTCGCCGGTCTGCAGTACCGTCTGGTTGCCCGCGAAGTGCCGCAAGTCGGGGAAGGAAAGGGCCCGGTTGTTGAGAAACGCCCCGGCCGTAGCCCCGTAATACAACCTTCCGCGAATGCCCACATTGAAACCGTGCCGGAAACTCAGCTCTGCCAGGTCGTAATCCACCTGACTGCCCAGTAGCGAAGCAACCCCTTTCCGGTATTGAAAGCCCAGCAGCGGCGAATCGTCGTTGATCACCCGTTTGCGCCCGTTGCGAATACTATACCGCAGCCAGGGCTGGTAGCTCAGGTTGAAATTCAAAGTCAGCGCCGTCGGGTGTTGAATGAGTGCCTGGTCAATCTGCTGCTCCGCATTCACCGGCGCATTGGGCGTATATTCCCGGTCGTGGTACCGGATCAGGGTGTAACCGGTGTTATTGGAAAGTTCGTACCGGTCGGCCCATTCCAGGTGCGCCCTCATTCGTAGTCCGTCCGCCAGCTTTCGCTGGTAGTTGAGCGCCACAAACTTCTTTTCGTACAGCTTCATATAATTCTGCTCGAATAACAACGTCCAGAGCGTGTTGACGAGCGGATGAATCGGGTTTTCGGGATTGTACTGACTCACGTACTGACCCCCTTCCGCGTAAAAACTGGCGTTTTCGCCCCGGTAACCCATTCGTAGCGTACCCGTCACCTTTTCGCGGGCAAACGAATAGCGCATCAGCGGCCGGACAAACACCGAATGCTTTTCCTTCAGGGTGTGGCTCAGGCGCAGACTGGTATGGAACGCCCAGCCTTCTATGGTATTGAATTGTAAGCTGAACAGCGGAGAGCGGTATTCCAGTTGGGTATTTTTTCCAAATCGGTAGGTATGGCCGCCCAGCAGGTGCCCCCACTCAAAGCGGCTGGTATTTTTCTTCAACGTATCGCGGGTGGCTTTGGCTTCCTCCCTTTGCATCACGCTGTCACGGCGCTGAAAACTTTCCATCTCCAGCCGGGTCAGCGGCACGGTCCTGACTTCGTTCCAGAAGGCCGCATCGCGGCGGTAAGCCAGCGAATCGATCACCGTAGAGTCGTTGTAAGCTACCCGGGGCTCTTCCGTCTTTTTCCGCTGTTCCTTCAAATCCCGTTTTTCCTGCTCCCGGATGAGCTTGTTCAGGTCTTTCCGGCTCAACTCTTTCTTCTGCGCCAGCGCTTCTTCCAGCGTTTCGGTCGTTTTGCCTTTTTTATTGTCCTGCTGGGCAGTGGGTGCGGGCTTTTCTACCTTCTCATCAATCAGTTTCACCTCTTCGGTAAAGGCCGGATTGAGTTTCAGGTCGTAGTTGCTCACCGAAGCCATATACTTAAACTCTCCGGCGAAGCCCAGAAAGCTGCCCTTCACTTCAATCTGATTGCTCACCGGCATCCATACCTGCCCCACCGGTGCCGACAACTGTTTGATGTGGAAGCGGAAGCCGCTTTTCAGCGTGTTCAGTTCCAGGCTGTGAATGCTCCACTGGTCTTCGATGATGTAAATGATGCCTTCAAACACATTGTCGCCCTGAGAGCGCGGCGTCACCTTGATTTTACTGACTTCAAAGCCCCGGTCCTTGAAAATGCCCAGGTACTGAAAGCGGTAATAAGCAAAGGCTTTAGGCGACAACGGCGAAACGGCACCGCCCACTAGTGGGTTGTAAAAGCTGGCCTGCAGGTAGTCGTTGGGAGAGGCAAACTTTTCCATGTTGCTGCGGATGGACAGCACTTTCTGCCGGAACGTGTGCGGTTGCTGGAAAGAGATGTCGGCCACCGATTCGGTGAAATAAACGGTATTGGGATCGATGCCTTCCTTCTTCAGCTTATTGCGAAGGAAAAAAGGTGAATCGGTCAGTCGGCCGCCACCGCGGGTATAGACACGCGCAGTGTAGCTCTGCACCTGCAGCGTATGAAAGCGGCTTTTGGCAATGGCTTTGCGCATAATGGTGTAGGCCGGATCTTCCTTGGAAGCCTGCACCTTCAGTTCCTGCAACGTCACCGTCTGCTCCTGCAGCACTACGTCCAACTGTACGTAACTTTCCCACACTTCGACCGGACGGATCTGGGTCTGGTAGCCCAGGTACTGGAATACAATTTCGTACTTACCCGGGCTCAGTGCCAGTTCGTAACGGGCATCGGCGTTGCTCATCGTCCCCAGCGTAGTGTTTCTGACTACAATGGAAGCAAAAGGAAGGAGTTCGTTCTTCGCGTTGGTAATCAGGCCCCGGATACCGCCAACTGCCAGGGCATCGTTGCCAATGAGAATGAACAGAAAGCAAAGCAACCAGTGCGGGGTGTAGCGTAAACCCATGCGCGTAGAATCAGGAATGGTGAAAATAGGAGGCCATGATAGCTAGTACAACCGCAAATAGTTCGTATGTACACCGTATCTGGCTGGTAGATGTCAAACTCATCCGGAAGGTTGCGTGAGGCCGCTTCTTTCGGCTGAATAAAAACGAAAAACCCTCCCCGATTATTCGTCTGAGAGGGTGAGTTATCAGCAACAGGTACGTGACCCGGGTATCAGCCGGGTTGTTTGGGACCGCCATCGTCGCGGGTAAGGTTGCCCTTGCGTTTCATTTCGGCAGTAGGTTCCTCTTCTTCCCGCACTTCCTGATAGGTATCGGTTTCCGGACGTTTGTCGTCGTAAGTAGTGATTTTTTCCGGATCTTTCGGCTCGTAAGTCCGGTGATCAGGTTCTTTCTTGGCTTTCATAAGCAGATGTTTGAGTATGCATGATCATACGTTCGATGCGGCTGATAGGTTAGCCGGAGACTACAGGTGTCCGAACCTATTTAAAGCAGGCCCGCTTCTGAAAACACAATCGGGCGGAATACAGCATAAGCAACCGTTCCGCCCGATTCAGGAAGTCTTTTTTCTGCACTCAGGCAATGTACTTGCTGAGGGCTTTGCTCAGCTGGTCGTGGATCTGGCTGCAGGGAACAAAGAAACTTTTGTCTACTACCTGGGTATAAAGTGTTTGATTGTCTTCTGCCCATTCGTATTCTACCTGGATACTGAACGGCCCGCTGATGATGCCGCTGGGGCCGGGAACGCTGAATCCGTTGCTTTCCAATTCCTGTTTTAATCCTTCAAAAACTTCTCGGGTCACTCCCTGGTAGGTGACCGGATCACATTTTGCCATACTGTAAGAGGTTTTGGTATAGGGCAAGTATACGAAAAAGATTGGTTGAAGTTGAAAACCAACCGGAGTGCAGCCGGATACGGGCGGTTGGGAATATTTCTCCAGCCGAACGGGTAATAATAGGGTTGAAAAGCGATTAAACGTAACCGGGCATATACACAGGCCACCTGTATAACAGATCCACTAAATTACTATCAGAATGAAAAGCCGCGAATTGAGATTGATTACCAAGAAAATAGCGCTGAAGTTTGAGGGCGATCAGGCCATGACTACCTTGGACGTAGAAAAGTTCAAGACCGAAATCAAAGGTGAGTACGAACTGGCCAGCGACCGCCCCGTAGCCGTGAGCATGACGGAAAACTTTATCCTGGTCACCTTTGAGGTATACGAAAAGCGAACCGCTCCGCGCATCGGCTTCAAGTAGAGGTGGCAGTTTTTGTAAAGGATCGCATTAACTATTGTAGAAAAGGAATTTTTCTCTAATTACGAGTTACAATCCTGCGCATAGGAATAAAAACTCATATCCATTTCCGGTTTTTTGCGTAAGAAAAAGCATTAACCAAAAGTGGTAAAACTATGTCATTTGTATCAAAAGAAAACGTTTGGAAACTGGTAGCCGGAGCCACTGCCACCTTGGCCGGAATTGCGGTACAGCAGGTGCTCCGTGCCGGATGGAAGGCGTATAAAGGAGAAGAACCGCCCGTAGTACAACCCGATAAACAGATCGTCTGGGCTGATGCCCTGATCTGGACCGTCGCAACCGGCGCAGCGGTGGGAGTAGCGCAACTGGTAGCCAGCCGGGGTGCCGTAGCGGGCTGGAAGTCGTTGACCGGTGAGGCACCACCTATGGTATAATGGGCACAAAAAACCGGCTGGTTTCCTGCCAGCCGGTTTCTGTGGCAGGTGCTATTATTGGCACCTGCCTTATTTTTTAAGATGGCTACTCATACCTGACCCGGCTCACGATGCTGCGACCCAGGGTAATCTCATCGGCGTACTCCAGGTCGCCGCCAATGGGCACACCGCGCGCAATGGTCGATACCTTGACGTGAAAAGGCTTGAGTTTTTTGGTCAGGTAGAAAGTAGTGGTATCACCTTCCATCGTAGAACTCAGCGCGAAGATCACTTCCTTCACTTCGGACTGGTGCGGCAGACTAGTTGTGGTGTGAGCTGCCTCTTCTACAACGCTGGCTTTGGATTCGCCGTTTTCAGCGTAGGAAGCGGTAGCAGGTTTTTCGCCGGCGTTTTGTTCGGCCGCCGAGCGGATGCGGCGCACCAGCGATTCAATGTGCAGGTCGGCCGGTCCGATGCCTTCTACCGGGGAAATAATGCCGCCCAGCACGTGGTACAAGCCCCGGTACTGCGCCGTGTTTTCAATGGCCAGCACGTCGCGGATGTCTTCTACCACGCAGATCATCGAAGTATCGCGGTGGGGATTGGCGCAAATGGCGCAGATTTCGCCATCCGACAGGTTGTGGCACTGGCGGCAATACTGCACATGGGTGCGCATATTGGTCAGCGACTCTGCCAGGGCCAGGGTATGGGTTTCTTCTCTTTTAAGCAGGTGCAGCACCAGACGGAGGGCGGTTTTCTTACCGATTCCGGGCAATTTAGCCATCTCGGTTACTGCATCCTCAATCAGCTTGGAAGGAAAATTCAAGATTCGAGGGGTTAATGGGTGATAAAAGGTCCGTACGGATAAAACATAGACTGACGGTGTATGAGTGCATCAGCTATATTCGACGGCGCTGGGTTCCCGGTTTTTACGTTCAGTTAAAGTACTTCTGCCGAAATCCCCCGTTCACAAATGGCATTTCGCATGGGCACCAGTTCTTCAAAAGAGCCCTGCTTCACCGCACATTTTCCTTTGTAATGAATGAGCAAGGTGCATTGTTCGGCTTGTTCCTGGGTATGCCTGCATACTTTAATCAACGTATCGATCACGTGGTCGAAAGTATTGACATCGTCATTGAAAACGACTAGATCATTCTGATCCGTGTCTACTACATCTTCAAGGATGTCAATCTCTTGTTCCTGATAAGTTTGCATAGAACTTTTGGCTGTGGTTTTCTACAAATTTACTAAAAAATAGCTGATTTCCTGTCAATTCCTACCTTGGAAAAGTGCCTCTTTTTTAATCGGCTTCATCCTGTCCAACCCCCATTTCATAAGAAAAAGCCTACTTTTTCTCCTCAATTTAATGCAAAAAGGGCCGCCAACTTACAACTGCCCAGAACGAAAATCAGGTTTGTATACGGAAATGACCTTAAGTGTGATTATTTTTTTCGGTAATTTGTCCGTCATGAGTTCAACCCTGGTTTTTGTGATTATGCTGGCATACTTCGGTATGCTGATAGGCGTTTCTTACTATACCTCCCGTGGAGCCGACACGGAAGCTTTTTTTACTGCCAACAAAAGGTCGCCGTGGTGGCTGGTGGCCTTCGGCATGATCGGTACTTCCATTTCGGGCGTCACTTTTATTTCGGTGCCGGGCGACGTAGGCAAGGTGTCACTTTCCTATTATCAGATCATCCTGGGCAACCTGGTGGGGTACCTGGTGATTGCTACCGTGCTGCTGCCGCTGTACTACCGCCTCAATCTCATTTCCATTTATACCTACCTCGACAAACGTTTCGGCTTCTGGGCTTATAAGTCAGGAGCTGCCTTTTTCCTGCTGGCGCGCACACTGGGATCGGCGGCCCGGCTTTTTCTGGCCGTGCAGGTGCTGCAACTGGCCATTTTCGACGACTGGGGCGTTCCCTTCGTGGTATCTACGCTGGTTACGATCGGGTTGATCTGGGTGTATACCTTCAAAGGGGGCATTAAGACGATCATTGTCACCGATACCTTGCAGACCTTTTTCCTGCTGACTGCGCTGGTGCTAACCATCGCACTGATCGCGAACCAACTGGGGCTGGATGCCGGTAGCCTGGTGAGCACCATCCGGGAAAGCAAATATTCGCAGATGTTCTTTTTCGACGATTTTACCTATAAACATCACTTCGTCAAAGACTTTTTCTCGGGCATCTTCATTGCCATTGTCATGACCGGGCTGGACCAGGACCTGATGCAGAAAAACCTGACCTGTAAGAACATCGGGGAAGCGCAGAAAAATATGTTCTGGTTCTGCTGCACCTTTGCCGTGGCTACCCTGCTGTTCATCTGCCTGGGTGCCCTGCTCTACATTTATGCCGACAGCATCAACTTTGCCGTTCCCAGCCGTACCGATCAGCTGTACCCGATGCTGGCACTGAACGGACACTTCGGTTTGCTGGCGGCCATCACCTTTTTCCTGGGCATCATCGCGGCTACGTACGCCAGCTCCGATTCGGCCCTGACGGCCCTGACCACTTCGTTCTGCGTCGACTTCCTGCGCATTGAGCAGTACAAGGAAGCCCAACGCATCCGGCTGAAAAATCGGGTACACCTGGGTTTTTCGGCCCTGTTTTTCGTGGTCATCCTGATTTTCAATGCTTTCAATAATCAGTCGATTATCTCCACTGTATTCAACATCGCCGGCTATACGTACGGGCCGCTGCTGGGGCTTTTTGCCTTTGGCCTGTTTACCAGGCTGCCCGTCCGCGATACACTGGTGCCTTACGTGTGCATCGCCGCCCCTATTCTGACCTACCTGGTCGACACGAATTCGCAGCAATGGCTCAATGGCTACCAGTTTGGCTTTGAAAAACTGATTCTTAACGGAGCACTGACTTTCGTTGGGTTACTGACTATTTCAACAGGTAAAACGTCAAAAAAGGCAGAACTGTCGCATTAGGCAACGGAGAAAAAATGCAATTTCTCACCGATTAATTACTTCCCTTCGGATGCAACCAAGCGGAAAGATGCTCCTTTTTTATTAACCTTACGGATTGTTTCCTGGTCAAAGAAAAGCTTGAGCACCCAAAGCGGTGTGTATCCGGAAATGCGTGAAGATGGTGAGCCCAACTACTAGTCCAGTTCAATACCGGTTTGATTCGCTGAGGGGAGTAAAAGACTTCATCCTGATTGCTTTGGGAATTCTTTCTGCTACGCTGGGTCTGAAAGGTTTTCTGCTGCCCAACCAGTTTATCGACGGCGGTGTCACCGGCATTTCCCTGCTCATCACCCGGCTGACCGGCTGGCCGCTCTCCCTGCTGATTATACTCATCAACCTGCCATTCATCTTTCTGGGTTTCAACCAGGTATCCAGGGTTTTCGCGCTGAAAACCTCCGTGGCCATTGGAGGGCTGGCGATTTGTTTGCTGCTCATAGAGTTTCCCATTCTGACCAAAGATCACCTGCTCATTGCGGTGTTCGGCGGGTTTTTCCTGGGTGGCGGGATTGGGCTGTCCATCCGGGGTGGCTGCGTCATTGACGGCACCGAAGTACTGGCCTTGTACCTGAGCCGGAAAGCCAGTCTGACCATCGGCGACGTGATTCTGATCATCAACATTGTCATCTTTTCATTTGCCGCCGTGCTGCTGGGGCTGGAAGTGGCGCTCTACTCCATTCTGACGTACCTGGCCGCCTCCAAAACGGTTGATTTCATTATTCACGGCATTGAAGAATATACCGGCGTTACGGTCATTTCAGAACACAGCGAAGAGATCCGGAAAGCCATTACCGAAAAACTGGGCCGGGGAGTAACGATTTATCGGGGAAAAAGGGGATTTGGCAACCGGGTAGACCGTAATCTGGATATTGATATTGTGTTTACCGTCGTTACCCGATTGGAGCTTCCCAAACTGAAGAATGAAATAGAAAGAATTGATCCTTTCGCTTTTCTGATTCAGAACAGCATCGACGATACGAAAGGCGGTATGATCAAGAAAAGGCCCTTGCATTAGTGGGCGCGTACGATAAAATAGCTATTTTATCATTTGTATGTAATTGAAAGGAAATAGCACCGTCATTTTAAATAAAGCGCCCATCGGTTAGCTGTGGGTCAGCACATTTATTCATATTAGCACATTCCTCTACTTTGTTATGTGGGCATCCATTGCAAAAATCATTCTACAGAACCGAATCACCTGGATTGTACTCATTGCGGTGAGCACCCTGTTTATGGGCTACCAGGGCAGCAGGATCGAATTGTCCTACGAATTGTCACGGGTACTTCCGGCCAATGATCCCACCGAAGTGGCTTATCAGCACTTCCGTCAGCAATTTGGCCAGGACGGCAGCGTGATGGTGATTGGCTGGCAGGATGATCGGCTGTTTCAACTCC